>Ga0268299_1000197_pt1 | contig 237109 bp, 258 predicted proteins | sample NOBtaG_FD_193484 | JGI IMG/M metagenome (GOLD analysis project Ga0268299, IMG submission 193484) | Activated sludge microbial communities from bioreactor in Nijmegen, Gelderland, Netherland - NOB reactor | ecosystem: Engineered > Bioreactor > Aerobic > Activated sludge | place: Netherlands... | reverse complement strand
TGCGGACGGCCACACCGGTTGCACCGGGTGTACGCGCGCACGGCGAACTTGGGCTTCTTGGCGGCCTTGTTGACCAGAGCCTTCTTTGCCATATCAGTTCTCCTTGAAGGGGAAGCCGAGCTGGCGCAGCAGGGCCCGTCCCTCGTCGTCGTTGGTCGCCGAGGTGACGACGGTGATGTCCATGCCCCGCGGGCGGTCGATGGAGTCCACGTCGATCTCGTGGAACATCGACTGCTCGGTGAGACCGAAGGTGTAGTTGCCCTTGCCGTCGAACTGCTTGGGCGACAGGCCGCGGAAGTCGCGGATACGCGGCAGTGCGATCGAAACCAGGCGGTCCAGGAATTCCCACATGCGGTCGCCGCGCAGCGTGACGCGGGCACCGATCGGCATGCCTTCACGCAGCTTGAACTGCGCGATGGACTTGCGGGCCTTACGGATTTCCGGCTTCTGACCGGTGATCAGCGCCAGGTCGGTGACGGCGCCGTTGATGAGCTTGGCGTCGCGAGCGGCGTCGCCGACACCCATGTTGACGACGACCTTCACCACGCCCGGGATCTGCATCACGTTGGCGTACTTGAACTCGTCGTTCAGCGCGGTCTTGATCTCCTCGCGGTAGCGAGTCTTCAGACGAGGCTGAGCATTTTCTGTGGTGGTCATCAGATGTCCTTCCCGTTGCGGCGGGAGATTCGGACCTTCTTGCCGGTCTCTTCGTCGACGCGGTAGCCGATGCGGGTCGGCTGGCCGTCGGAGTCGATTACCATCACGTTCGAGACGTGGATGGGGGCCTCCTGCGTGACGATGCCGCCGGAGGATGCGCCGCGCTCGTTGGCCGACTGGGGGGTGTGCTTCTTGATCCGGTTGACGCCCTCGACGAGGACACGGCTGCGCTCGGGGTAGGCCGCGATGACCTTGCCCTTGGCGCCCTTGTCCTTACCGGCGATGACGAGAACGGTGTCGCCCTTGTGCACCTTCATTTACAGCACCTCCGGGGCGAGCGAGACGATCTTCATGAACTTCTTGTCGCGCAGCTCGCGACCGACGGGCCCGAAGATGCGGGTGCCACGCGGGTCGTTGTCGGCCTTGATGATGACGGCAGCGTTCTCATCGAACTTGATGTAGCTGCCATCGGGGCGGCGACGCTCTTTGACGGTGCGGACTACGACGGCCTTGACGACGTCACCACGCTTGACGGTGCCTCCGGGGATGGCGTCCTTGACGGTCGCCACAATGATGTCCCCGATCCCGGCGTAGCGTCGCGACGAGCCACCGAGCACGCGAATGCACAAGATTTCCTTGGCACCGGTGTTGTCGGCGACCTTCAGCCGTGACTCCTGCTGAATCACTGGTCTCTCCTACGTGACCTGGAAGTGGATGTGCGGCGGATTCCGACCCGACGCACGCGGTCATGTCGCCTGCGGTGGCTGGCCACCGCAGACAACCGGCCCAGTGTAGGCGAACACGCAGGTGAAACCCAAATCGCGCCTCCGGGCGCTCTTTTACTCCGCCGACACGCCGCATTGTGCGTCACCCACTCGCACGATGCATCAGAAACCGTAGTTTCGATGCCGGGCTATCGGTTGAAGGCCGAGCCCTGCTCGCGGTCCAGGTAGGTCTGCGACTTGTTCTTGAGGAAGAACAGGTAGACCACCAGCGAGATCGCGATGCACACCGTCACATACCCGATGAATAGCGGAACCTGATCGTGCTCCTTGAGCGCCTGATAGATCAGTGGCGCTGTCCCGCCGAACACCGAGTTGGCCAGCGCATAGCCCACACCCACACCCAGTGCGCGCACATGCGACGGAAACAGCTCGGACTTCACCAGAGCGTTGATCGAGGTGTAGCCGGTCAGGAGCACGTAGGAGACGGCGACCAGGAGAAAGGACACGATCGGCGCATGCACCTGCGGCAGATAGGTGATGAGGACATAGGTGTAGACGACACCGCCAAAGCCGAAAAACAGCAGCAGCGGCTTGCGCCCCACCTTGTCACTGATGATGCCGCCGACGGGCTGCAGCAGCATCAGGAAAATCAGCCCTGCCAAGTTGATCCAGGTGGCCGTCATCGCCTGGTCCTTATAGGCGGCCTTCACGATGGCCGGCGCGTTGACGCTGTAGGTGTAGAAGGCGAGAGTGCCCCCCATGGTGATCAGGAAGCACAGCAACAGCGGTTTCCGGTACCGGGTGAGTAGCTCACGCATGGATCCCGAGCTGGTGTCGGCGCCCGCCTTGATGGCGGCCAATTGCTCCTCGCTCAGCGATTCATCCATGGTGCGCCGCAGCCAGTACACGACGATCGCGGCCACGCCTCCCGTGGCAAAGGCTATGCGCCAACCGAATTCGTGAACCTGCGCGGTATCGAAGACTGCCAGGATGATCAGCAGGGTGAATTGGGCGAGCACGTGGCCACCCACCAGGGTCACGTATTGGAACGACGAGAAGAACCCACGACGCTCGCGGGTGGCGGCCTCGGACATGTAGGTGGCCGAGGTGCCGTACTCCCCGCCCGTCGCGAATCCCTGAACCAGCCGGCACAGGATCAACACGATCGGTGCGGCCATGCCGATGCTGCCGCGCGAGGGCACCAGCGCAATGACCATCGAGCAGGCTGCCATCAGCGAGACGCTGAGAGTCAGCGCGGCGCGGCGGCCGTTCCGGTCGGCGAAGCGGCCGAAGAACCACGATCCCAAGGGCCGGGTGATGAAGGTGACCGCGAAGATCGCGTACACGTAGACCGTCGAGTTCTGATCCGAGTCGTCGAAGAATTGCTTCTCGAAGTACATCGCGAAAACGGTGTAGACGTAGACGTCGTACCACTCGACCAGGTTTCCGGACGACCCCCTGATGGTGTTCCAAATCGCGCGGCGCGTCTGCGCGCGTCCCGACGGAGTCGATGTGTCAGCAGCAGAAACAGCCATGCAGGATTACTGACCACCCGGACCCGGCGGCGGCCCGTGGCGCGCCGGGTCGGGAGCGGGGATGGTGCTGGTCACCGCGGCGGGAACTTCGGCTGCTGGTGCGTCGGTGGCCGGCATCATCCAGGCGGGCACCCGCCGGGACGTCGAAGCCGCAACGGGTTTCGGCGTGGAGGACGAGGGCGACGACGCCGGTGCGGGCGCCGTCGTAGCGCTCAGCGGATTGGCGCTCTTGGACGTCGACGCCGGGACACCCGAGGCCGTCGTGGAGGTGCTACTGGAGGCGGCCGCGGCACTACTGCTGGCGGCAACGGCAGCCAGCCGGCCAGCGACGAAGTCGGCCGCCTTGTCAGCCGATCCGTCGGACTTGTACTGCATGTGCGGACCCAGACCACCGCCGTTCGGATCGCAGATCCCGTCGCCCGGATTGCAAATGTCGATGATCTTGCTGCGCTGGTCGTCCCTGATCGACAGGTCCAGATTCATGCCGGCGACCTGCCAGTTCTTCGGGTTCCCGATCAATACGATTGCGGCAACACGCTTTTCGAGATCCGTCGGCAGCGGGTTGTTGAAGGTGAGCCCCGTCCCGTTCGTGCCGAACAGCACGTCCACGACGGCAGCGCCCTGCGAAAACCCACCGAGCACGAACTGTGTGTTCGGGCAGTTTCTGGCCACTTCCTGGACGTGGTAGCTCATGTCGTTCGCGCCGTCGCCGGCCCGCACCCAGTCAAAGCTCGCGGGGTAATTCACCGCGTAGATGTCGACGGACTTACCGGCCAGCCGGTCGGTGAGTTCGTCGGTGAAGGCCTTCCCCACGTCGCCCAGCCCCGGCGAATCATTGGTGCCGCGGGCGAAGGACACATCCACATCCGGGCAACCCGCCGCCGCGGCAATCGCAGAGTTCTCCGATGGGTTGGCGAGCACCGCGGCCGCCGCCGCGGATACCGCGAAAATTGAAACCCCGACCGATCCACGCTTGACGTATCGGTTCATTCGTCCAGCGTAGACAGGTCGGCCTCCACATTCACAGTCTTGAAGCGATCCGAAACGACTCTTACCGCGCCCTTACTCGTGCCTAATCCGAGTGTCCGAACCGGCGGGCGCGCCCTACCCACTCAGTGGACACCGGCGTCGCCCGAAACTGAAACACGTTCTACTCTTGTCTGGTGGACGTGACATACGAGGGCACCAAGAGAGAACTGGCCACCGACGAGGGGACGCTGCGCTACCACGAAGCGGGCCCAGCCGGCGAGGGCGAGCCGCTGATCCTGCTGCACGGGTCCGGCCCCGGCGTGACCGGTTGGCGCAACTATCGCGGAAACCTCGGGGTCTTCGCCAAGCATTTCCACACCTACGTTCTGGAATTTCCCGGCTTCGGCGTGAGCGACGCAGTGCCGGGACACCCGGTCCTGACGGCTGGTGCCTCGGTGATCCGCTTCATGGACGGCCTCGGCATCTCCTCGGCCGCCGTCGTCGGCAACTCGATGGGCGGTGTCGTCGGCATCAACCTGGCGATCAAGCACCCCGACCGCATCACCAAACTCGTCACCATCGGTGGTGTCGGACCGAATATCTTCAGCCCCAGCCCGAGCGAGGGCCTGCGCCTGCTGCAGGAGTTCACCGATAACCCGGACCGCGACAAGCTGATCCGCTGGCTCAACTCCATGGTGTGGGATCCCGCCGTCGTCACCGACGAGCTCATCGAGGAGCGTTGGGAGGCCGCGATCAACCCGGACGCGCACAAGACCGCGCAATTGATGTACGGCTCCAAAGCCTTTGCGATGCAACAGCAGTTCCTCGTGAATGCCGACATCCCGCCGTACTGGGCGATGATGCACAAGATCAAGTGCCCGACACTGCTGACCTGGGGGCGCGACGACAGGGTCAGCCCACCGGATATGGCGATCGTGCCCATGCGGCTCATTCCCAACGCCGAATTGCACATCTTCCCCAACAGTGGACATTGGGTGATGATCGAGGCCAAGCAGGCCTTCGAGCAGACGGTCGTCGACTTTTTGCGGCGCTAATCCTCGAATCCTGCGCTGCCAACGCGAAAGCGCGCCGCCCCTTTCGGGAGCGGCGCGCTTTGTGCGTATGACGCGGTCTTACTTGGCCTTCTCGAGGACCTCGACCAGACGCCACCGCTTGGTGGCGGAGGTCGGACGGGTCTCCATCAGCGAGACGCGGTCGCCGACACCGGCGTCGCCGTTCTCGTCGTGGGCCTTGACCTTCGACGTGGTGCGGATGATCTTGCCGTACAGCGAGTGCCGGTTACGGGACTCGAGTTCGACCACGATGGTCTTCTGCATCTTGTCCGAAACTACGTAACCGATGGCGGTCTTACGACGCCCACGCGGCTGCTCGGTGGCCGGGGTGTGCCGTGGTCCTGGGGCTGCCCCGGCGCTCGTCTTCTTCTCGCTCACTTGCTGTCCTCGCTATCGGGTCCTGCGGCCAATCCGAGCTCGCGCTCACGCATCACCGTGTAGATGCGCGCGATCTCCTGGCGCACCGCACGCAGCCGACGGTTGTTGGCGAGCTGACCGGTAGCCATCTGGAAGCGCAGGTTGAACAGCTCTTCCTTGGACTCACGGAGCTTCGTGATCAGCTCTTCCTCGGTGCTTTCCCGCAGTTCGCCAGCGGAAATTCCCACTGTCATCAGAACTGCTCCTCTCGTGTGATGATGCGCGCCTTGATCGGCAGCTTGTGGATCGCGCGCGTCAGAGCCTGACGGGCGGTCTCCTCGTTCGGGTAGCTCAACTCGAACAGCACACGACCGGGCTTGACGTTCGCAACCCACCACTCCGGCGAACCCTTACCGGAACCCATGCGGGTTTCGGCGGGCTTCTTGGTCAGCGGGCGGTCCGGGAAGATGTTGATCCACACCTTGCCGCCACGCTTGATGTGCCGGTTGATGGCGATACGAGCGGACTCGATCTGCCGGTTGGTGATGTATGCATGGCCCAGCGCCTGAATGCCGTAATCACCGAAGGCGACGGTGGTACCGCCCGAGGCGGTGCCCTTCTTCTTCGGGTGATGCTGCTTGCGGTGCTTGACCTTACGGGGAATCAGCATGTTCAGCTCTCCGTGGTTTCTGCGGACGGTGCGCTCGCACCGTCCGAGGCAGGGGTCTCTGCGGCGGCACGGCCGGCCTCGGTGCTCGTCGCGGTGGTACCCGAGGATCCGCTGCGACGCGGACGAGTACCGGCCGGACGCTCACGGCGCGGACGGTCGGGAGCGCCGCGGCCAGCCTCAACTCCGGCGGCGGCGAGCTCACGCTTACCACCGACGATGTCGCCCTTGTAGATCCACACCTTCACGCCGATCCGGCCGAAGGTGGTCTTGGCCTCGTACAGGCCGTAGTCGATGTCAGCACGCAGCGTGTGCAGCGGCACCCGACCTTCGCGGTAGAACTCCGAGCGGCTCATCTCAGCACCGCCAAGGCGGCCGGAGCACTGCACCCGGATGCCCTTGACGTTCGGCTGACGCATGGCCGACTGGATGGCCTTGCGCATCGCACGGCGGAATGCCACACGATTCGAGAGCTGCTCGGCGACACCCTGGGCAACCAGCTGCGCCTCGGCCTCGGGGTTCTTCACCTCGAGGATGTTCAGCTGGACCTGCTTGCCGGTCAGCTTCTCCAGGTCGGCGCGGATGCGGTCGGCCTCGGTGCCACGACGGCCGATGACGATGCCGGGACGCGCGGTGTGGATATCGACTCGGACCCTGTCGCGAGTCCTTTCGATCTCCACCTTGGCGATACCGGCACGCTCCAGGCCGGTGGCCAGCAGACGGCGGATCGCCACGTCTTCCTTGACATAGTCCGCGTACTGCTTGTCGGCGTACCAGCGGGACTTCCAGTCGGTGGTGATACCGAGCCGGAAGCCGTGCGGATTGATCTTCTGGCCCACTAGCTGGTGCCTCCCTTTGACTCAGTCTTCTTGGCGGCGGCGGCCTTGGAACCCTGCGCGCGCGCGGCGCGGGACGAAGCCTTGGATGCTCCGGCCTTGCCGCCCTTCTCCTGCTTCGGACGGCTTTCGACGACCACTGTGATGTGGCTGGTGCGCTTGCGGATCCGGAACGCGCGCCCCTGCGCGCGGGGACGGATGCGCTTGGCGGTCGGGCCTTCGTCGGCGAAGATCTCCGACACCACAAGGGTGGAGGGATCCAGGCCATCGTTGTTCTGCGCGTTGGCAGCAGCGCTGGCGATGACCTTGGCCACCGGCTCGCTGGCTGCCTGCGGCGCCCACCGCAGGATGTCGATCGCGTCATTCACCGACTTGCCGCGCACCAGGTCGATGACCCGGCGTGCCTTGGTCGGCGAGACCCGCACGAAGCGGGCCTTGGCTGTCGCCGAAGGAAATTCGGTAGTAGTGGTCATCGCCGCTTGCTCTTTCGGTCGTCCTTGATGTGACCCTTGAAGGTGCGCGTCGGGGCAAACTCGCCCAGCTTGTGACCGACCATCGATTCGGTGACGAAGACGGGCACGTGCTTACGCCCGTCGTGCACCGCGAAGGTGTGGCCGATGAAGTCGGGGATGATGGTCGACCGACGCGACCAGGTCTTGATGACCTGCTTGGTGTTCTTCTCGTTCTGCACGTCGACCTTCTTGAGCAGATGGTCGTCGATGAACGGGCCCTTCTTGAGGCTGCGTGGCATCGCTTACTCCTAGCGCTTCTTGCCGGTGCGCCGGCGACGGACGATGAGCTTGTCGCTCGCCTTGTTCGGCTTGCGGGTGCGGCCTTCCGGCTTGCCCCACGGGCTCACCGGGTGACGACCACCAGAGGTCTTACCTTCACCACCACCATGCGGGTGGTCGACCGGGTTCATCACGACACCACGGACGGTGGGGCGCTTGCCCTTCCACCGCATACGGCCGGCCTTACCCCAGTTGATGTTGGCCTGCTCGGCGTTGCCGACCTCGCCGACGGTGGCGCGGCAGCGCACGTCGACGCGACGGATCTCACCGCTGGGCATGCGCAGGGAGGCGTAGGCGCCTTCCTTACCCAGCAGCTGGATACCGGAACCGGCAGAGCGAGCCAGCTTGGCGCCACCGCCCGGACGCAGCTCGACGGCGTGCACCGTGGTACCCGTCGGGATGTTGCGCAGCGGCAGGTTGTTACCCGGCTTGATGTCGGCGTTGGCGCCCGACTCCACCACGTCACCTTGCGACAGCCCGACCGGCGCGATGATGTACCGCTTCTCGCCATCCAGGAAATGCAGCAGCGCGATGCGCGCGGTGCGGTTGGGGTCGTACTCGATGTGCGCGACCTTGGCGTTGACGCCGTCCTTGTCGTGGCGACGGAAATCGATCAGCCGGTAGGCACGCTTGTGACCGCCACCCTTGTGGCGAGTGGTGATGCGGCCGTGGGCGTTACGTCCACCGGTGCCGTGCAGCGGGCGGATGAGCGACTTCTCGGGAGTCGAGCGAGTGATCTCCGAGAAATCGGCGACGCTCGAGCCGCGGCGACCGGGGGTCGTCGGCTTGTACTTGCGAATAGCCATGTCTTCTCTAGTCCTCTACTCCCCGACTACGCGGGGGCTCCAAACAGGTCGATCGGCTTGCTGCCCGGTGCCAGGGTGACGATGGCGCGCTTGGTGCTCTTGCGCTGTCCGAAACCGGTGCGGGTGCGCTTGCGCTTGCCCTGACGGTTCGCGGTGTTCACCGAGGAGACCTTGACGCTGAAGATCTGCTCGATGGCGATCTTGATCTGCGTCTTGTTCGAGTCCGGGTGGACGATGAAGGTGTACACGTTGTCTTCGATCAACGAGTACGACTTCTCCGAGATCACCGGGGCCAGGATGATGTCGCGGGGGTCAGCGATGGTTGCCATCAGGCCGACACCTCCTCTTTCTTCTTGGCGTTGATGAAGCCGTTGAGTGCCTCGACGCTGAACACAACGTCATCGGCCTTCAACACGTCATAGGTGTTGAGCTGGTCGTAGGCCAGCACGTGCACGTTCGGCAGGTTCCGGACGCTCTTGACCGAAGCCAGATCGTCGCGGCCCAGCACCACCAGCAGCTGCTTGCGGTCGGTGATCTCGCCCAGGAACGACTTGGCGCTCTTGGTCGAGGGCTCCTGTCCGGCAACCAGTTCGGTGACGGCGTGAATCCGGCCGTTGCGAGCCCGGTCGGACAGCGCACCGCGCAGGGCGGCGGCGATCATCTTCTTGGGGGTCCGCTGGCTGTAGTCACGCGGCTGCGGGCCGTGGACGATGCCACCACCGGTGAACTGCGGTGCGCGGGTCGAGCCCTGGCGGGCACGTCCGGTTCCCTTCTGCCGGTACGGCTTCTTGCCACCACCGGACACCAGGCCACGCGTCTTGGTGGAGTGGGTGCCCTGACGGCCTGCGGCCAGCTGAGCGGTCACCACCTGGTGCAGCAACGCGATGTTGGCTGGGGCGTCGAACAATTCGGCCGGCAGCTCGATGGAGCCGTCCGTCTTGCCGCCCGGAGCCTTGACTGCGATCTTCAAAAAATCCTCAGACACTACTTCTCACCTCGCTTGACAGCGGTGCGGACCACAACCAAGCCACCCTTACGTCCGGGGATGGCACCCTTGATCAGCAGTACGCCGTTCTCGGCATCGACCTTGTGCACCACCAGGTTCTGAGTGGTGACGCGATCGCTACCCATACGTCCGGACATCCGGGTGCCCTTGAAGACACGGCCCGGGGTGGCGCAGCCACCGATCGAACCGGGACGACGGTGCACGGCCTGCGCACCGTGGCTGGCGCCCTGGCCGCGGAAGCCGTGACGCTTCATGGTTCCGGCGAAGCCCTTACCCTTCGAGGTCCCGGTGACGTCGACGTAGGCGCCGTCACTGAAGATCTCGGCAGTCAGCTCCTGGCCGACCTCGTACTCGGCAGCGGCAGCCTCATCGTCCAGCCGCAGCTCGGCCAGGTGACGGCGCGGGTTGATGCCCGCGGCGGCGAACTGACCGGTGACCGGCTTGGTCACCTTGCGGGGGCTGATCTCGCCATACGCGAGCTGCACGGCGCTGTAGCCGTCCTGCTCGGTGGTCCGGATGCGGGTCACCACATTGGGTCCGGCCTTGACGACGGTTACCGGGACAACCCGGTTGTTGTCGTCGAACACCTGCGTCATACCCAGCTTGGTGCCCAGAATTCCTTTTCTTGCCATGGTTTCTGGTTCTCCTACTGGATGTTCACGTCGACGCTGGCCGGCAGGTCGATGCGCATGAGCGCGTCAACCGTCTTCGGCGTCGGGTCGAGGATGTCGATGAGCCGCTTGTGGGTACGCATCTCGAAGTGCTCGCGCGAGTCCTTGTACTTGTGCGGCGACCGGATAACGCAGTACACGTTCTTTTCCGTCGGCAGCGGCACGGGTCCAACGACACTCGCGCCGGTACGGGTCACCGTCTCTACAATCTTGCGCGCCGAAGCGTCAATCGCCTCATGGTCGTAGGCCTTGAGCCTGATGCGGATCTTCTGTCCCGCCACGCTTCCTACCTCTACTGTCACTGGTCCGGAGCACGCCGAAGCGCGCAACCCGATACCGCCGCTGTTTACCTGTCGTAGTTCACCGACCCCCGCGGTCGGGCGTGTCGCCCTCACGCGCAGTCGTCCGCGGCGAAAATTCTCGTCGCATGGACTGGGCCGACGCGCCCGCAAGGGCGCTGGTGGTTCGCCGTCCCCGTCCGCAGCGCGTCAAGGGGACACCCCAAGGCACTGCAACCGGTTCACGGCAACCCGAACAGTATGCCTTATCCAGCGGCTGCGGCCAAATCCCCGCGGTAGCCCCCTCGGGGTGGCGAGAGCAACCCGGTGACCTGCGGTTCCGGGGGCATGTGGAACGGTAATACACGATCCACATGAGGAGGTTGTGCGGTGCGCTGGCTCGATGCCGACGGAGGGCGTTCTTTTCTACGGGCACTGCCCGTTCTGTCCGGCAGCGCACCGCCCTTTGACATCGCCTCCGCCCCCGCCGAACCGCTTCGCTTGTTCATCGAATGGATCGAGCAGGCCGCGCAGGCCGGGGTGCAGGAACCGCACGCGATGACCATTTCGACCGTCGACAACGCGGGGATGCCGCGTGCACGGGTGCTGATCCTCAAAGCCATCGACCAGGATGGCTGGCATTTCGCGGCGAGCTCGGTGAGTCAGAAGGGGCGCGATCTGTCCGCTAACCCCGCCGCCGCGCTGACCTTCCATTGGCCCGAGGTGGTGCGACAGGTGCGAGTGGTGGGCGCGGTGGTGGACGACGGCGACCAGGTAAGCGCCGCCGACTTCCTCGGCAGACCCGTCGGATCGCGGGCGATGGCGTTGACACTGCGCCAGAGCCAGCCGCTGGTGGATCCGGCGGAAATCGACGCGGAGATCGAGAAGGCCCACCGGAAGTTGGCCGACGACCCCGAACTGGTGCCGGACGAGTGGGTCTCGTATGCCCTGCGGCCGGCGCAGATCGAGTTTTGGCAAGGCTCCCCCGATCGCAAGCACCAGCGTCTCAGTTATCAGTGGGTTGGAGACGGCTGGGAGCGCACGCAGCTCTGGCCGTAGCCCGGGCGAGTTCGCGGCAGTATTCGCGCTGATCTTACTTTCGAGTAAGGTACGCACCGTGAGCGCATCTCCGACCTACAAGATCTGGCAGCGTCTGCAGAACAAGCCCGGCGGTTCCGCCCTGTTCTCCGCCGCCATGATGGCCCGTGTCCCCTACTTCGCCTCGGTGGTGCCGCATGTGCACCGGATGGAGCCGGGCTATTGCGAGGTGACCGCCCCCAAGTGGTACTTCGTCTACAACCACATCAAGACCTTCCACGCGATCGCCGCGTGCAACCTGGCCGAGGTCGCCATGGGCATGTTGATGGAGGCCACCACCCCGTCCTCGCACCGTTGGATTCCCAAGGCGATGAACGTCCAGTACCTGGGCAAGGCCACCACTTCGCTGCGTGCGATCGCCACGCTGGAGGGCATCGATTTCGCGTCGATCACCGAGGGCACCGACGTCGTCGTGCCGATCAGCATCACCGATCGCGACGGCAAGGAAGTGGTCAAGGCCGAGATCACCACCTGGGTGACCCCCGCTTAGGCACGCACCGGCGGCCGAATTCGGCCGTTGTAGACAAATCTATGGTGTGACGCGCGCACACTCCGGCTATGGCCACCGCACTGTCAGAAATCGAAGAGGCCGGCCGCGTACTGGCCGACCCCGCCGCCTACGCCGACGAACTCCGCTTGCATGCCGCGATGACGCTGCTACGGCGCGAACAACCCGTCACGAAGGTGATTACCGACGACTATCGACCGTTCTGGGCGGTCACCAAGCACGACGACATCATGGCCGTCGAGCGTGACAACGCGCTCTGGATCAATGAACCGCGCCCGCTGCTGATGAATCTCGAGCAGGAGGCCGAACTGGACAAACAGGCGGCCATGGGGATCGAGCTCAAGACGCTCGTGCATATCGATGACCCCAAGCACCGCGTACTGCGCGCCATCGGCGCCGACTGGTTCCGGCCGAAAGCCATGCGCGACATGAAGCTGCGCACCGACGAGCTTGCGAACAGATACGTCAACAAGCTCCTGGAGGCCGGCGGCAGCTGCGATTTCGCGCAGGACATCGCGGTGCATTTCCCCCTCTACGTCATCATGTCGCTGCTCGGCATCCCCGAGTCGGACTTCGACCGAATGCTCAAACTCACCCAAGAGCTCTTCGGCGGTGACGACTCCGAATTCCAGCGTGGTACCACCCCGGAGGAACAGCTGATGGCGCTGCTGGACTTCTTCGGATACTTCAGTGGGCTCACCGCATCACGGCGCCAGCACCCCACGGACGACTTGGCCTCCACCATCGCCAACGCACGGGTCGACGGGGAGCTGTTGAGCGACGTGGACACCGCGTCGTACTACACGATCATCGCCACCGCGGGGCATGACACCACCAGCGCCACCATCGCCGGAGGACTCGAAGCTCTGCTGGAGCATCCCGATCAGCTGGCCCGGCTCCGCGAGAACCCCGGCCTCATGCCGTTGGCGGTCGACGAGATGATCCGTTGGGTGACACCGGTCAAGGAGTTCATGCGAACGGCGACCGCCGACACCGAGATTCGCGGCGTGCCCATCACCGAGGGAGAATCGGTGCTGCTGTCCTATCCGTCGGGTAACCGCGACGAGGACATCTTCACCGACCCGTTCACCTTCGATATCGCCCGAGACCCCAACAAGCACTTGGCATTCGGCTTCGGTGTGCATTTCTGCTTGGGAGCGGCGCTGGCCCGGATGGAGGTCAACAGCTTCTTCTCGGCGCTGTTGCCTCGCCTGGAGTCCATCGAGGTCGACGGAAACATCGAGCGGACGTCCACCATCTTCGTCGGTGGCATCAAGCACCTACCGATCCGCTACACCTTGCGATAGCGGCCTATCAGTTGAGGCGCGCGGATCCGTCCGCCGCCACTTCGATTGAGGCGCCAGCGATATCGGTATCCGCGATGTGCGCGGAGGCGTCTCGGTCATCGATCTTGGCAAAGGTGCGCGCTCCTGTCGGCGTGCGCACACTGACGAACGTCTGGAACGGCGATCCGTCCCGTCCGTAGTTGACGGTCCATGCCTCCACGGCTGCCGTACCGGTATAGCCGTCGGCGGCCTCGGTCCGGGGTTCTTGATCGACGTCGGCCTGTACATCCTCATATGCGAATCCGGATGCAGGCGGCTCGGTTCCGTAGATTCCGAAGGCGTGCTTGGTGAGATATCCACCGTTGGCGGTGATCAGGCCCTTCGCCCCCGGACGCTCGCGCAGCCGCTCCGCCATGGTGGCGATGGAGTGGGTGACGTAGTTGCACCAGGGCCCACCGGCGAAGGTGAGACCACCGGTGACTGTCAGCGGCCGCGCCGGGTCATCGAGTGCCAGCCCTAGTTCTGCGGCGGCGACCTGCACCGCCGACGGGAAGCACGAGTAGATGTCGACCAGCTCGACATCGTCGGTGCCCAGTCCGGCGATCTCGAATGCGCGTCTGCCCGCCAGCCGGATGGCCGGCGACCGGTGCAATTCATGGCGTTCACTGAGGGCGAAGGTGTCGTTGGCCTGCGCACCGGCGAGCGGAAATATCCAGCGGTCCTTGGAGATTCCTAGCCGCAGCGCAGTCTCCACGGAGGTCAACAACACCACTGCGCCCTGCTCGACCATATTGTTCGAATTCATCAGCTTGGTATACGGAGAACTGATCCATCGATTGTCGGGGCCGGGGGTGGCGATCTCCTCGGCGGTGTACGCGTCGTTGGACCAGGCATGGCCATTGGTGACCGCTACCGCGTTGAACCGCTGCCACAGTTGCGACATCGCGGCGCGGTGGTCGGCGATGGACGCACCCCCGGCGATCCGTATCGCCTCCTCGAAGAGCGGGTAGACGTGGCCCGGCGAGATGAGGCCGATGGCGGTTTCCGCGCCACCGACTTGATCCATGCGGCCACCGAGAACTGTTGCCTCGGCTACGGACTCATCCTGGATGGTCCAGGTGGGCTGTACGCCGGTGGCCATCATCTTGTTGCGTGAACGCCACATCTCCGCGCCACCGATGAGCACCACGTCAGCATCCCCGGCCAGGATGTCGGCGGCCGCGTGATTGACCAACAACTGCGGCGAGTTGCCGCTGGGGCCCGTGTAAAAGGTGCGCTTGGGCACCGCGCCCAGGCGCTCACCAAGCAGCACTCCGGGGTCGCGGTACCTCCACGAGAAGATGTTCGCCACCGATATCGTGTCGATCGCGCCGAGCAGCTCGGTCGCTCCCGCGTCACCGGCCGCCAGGCGCGCCGCCTGCTCCATGAGATCGATGGGTTCGGGGATCTCCGAGAACGGAGTGTCCGCGTCTGTCCGCTGGTTGACCTGCCCGGTACCGACGAGGACCGGCGTGCGAGGGTCGAAGGCCATTTTCCGATGGTAACCAACCACCTGGTTGGCCCCCGCAGGTCGTCCCGTTAGGTGGGCAGGGCGGGCCCGGCGCCCTCGATCTGATTGCCCGCGCCGGTCATGTCCTTGAGGTCGACGCCGGACCGGCCGATCTGACGGGCGCCCGCCACCAGAGCAGCGACGACCTGCGCGGCCTGGTCGTAGCCGAGGCCTTCGGGAGGGTGGATGTTGGACACGCAATTACGTTGGGCATCAGTACATCCGACGACGGGATTGTGCGTGAGATATATCCCGACACTATCCGCGACCGACAGACCCGGACGTTCTCCGATCAGGACAAGCACGGTATCGACCCCGAGGGCGGCTCCGATGTGGTCGCCCAGGGCCACCCGAGCCTGTGTCGCAACGACGAGCGGTGCGATCGCATACCCACGAAGCCGCCGGTGCAATGCCTGCAGCAGCGGCACGCCATGGTCGTCGAGTGCGCGCGGCGACAACCCGTCAGCCAGCACGATGCCGATGTCGCCGCCGGAGCCGGGCAACACATCCAGCGCACCGTCGGCGGGCGCACGCCCGAGATCTGGCCTGCGCAGATATTCGGACCGATCGGTCGCGCGGCTCGTCACCAGTAGCGGCGTACCTAATCCGAGCCCGTCTATTCGGCCCGCCAGCGCCTGGGCATCCAACGGCGTGTGCACCGCGTCGCGAGCGGCGGCATGTGCGGTACCGAACTCCAGCACCCGCGTGGTGGGCAGCGCATCGCCGCTGCGCCCCAAGCCGATCCGAGACTGCGTGGACCGACGCAAGGTATCCCAGATATTTTGTGCGGCAACATCATTAGCAATATGGCTCATATCAGCGCACGCAAGGGTGAGTCGCTGACCGCGATTTCGCGCAGTCCTCCATCGCGTTCCAGCATGCCCATGCGTTCAAGCCAGTCGTTGAACTCCGGTGCCGGCCGCAGACCGAAGGTCCGGCGCGCGAACAGCGCGTCGTGGAAAGACAGGCTCTGATACCCGAGCATGACATCGTCGGCACCCGGCACCGCGATCACGAAAGCGACGCCCGCGGCGGTGAGCACGGTGAGCAGCACGTCCATATCATCGGAATCGGCTTCGGCATGGTTGGTGTAGCAGACATCCACGCCCATCGGCAGTCCCAATAGCTTGCCGCAGAAATGATCTTCCAGCCCGGCCCTGATGATCTGCTTTCCATCGTAAAGGTATTCCGGCCCAATGAATCCCACGACGGTATTGACCAGGAGCGGCTCTACCTCACGCGCGACCGCATAGGCACGGGCCTCCAGAGTCTGCTGATCCACCGCGACGCCGCCCACCCCTAGATGCGCTCCCGCCGACAGTGCCGATCCCTGGCCCGTCTCCAGGTACATGACGTTGTTACCGACGGTGCCGCGGCTCAGGGAACGCCCGGCTTCATTCGCCTCGCGCAGCAGTGCCAGGTTGACCCCAAAACTCTCGTTGGCCCCCTCGGTACCGGCTATCGACTGGAACACCAAGTCCACCGGTAGGTTTCGTTCGATGAGTTCGATCGTGGTGGTGACATGCGCGAGCACACACGACTGCGTGGGAATGTCGAAGCGCAGCCGGATGTCGTCGATCAGACGCAGCAGGTCACCCGCGGCATGCGGGGAATCCGTCGCCGGGTTGATGCCGATGACGGCGTCACCGCAACCCAGCAGCAGGCCATCGAGCGTGGCTGCCGCGATACCGCGGGCGTCGTCGGTGGGATGATTGGGTTGCAGCCGGGTCGCCAGGGTGCCCGGCAGGCCAATGGTGGTGCGGAAGGCGCTGTGGTTACGCACCGCCGCACCGACCGCGATGAGGTCCTGATTGCGCATCAGCTTGCTCACCGCCGCGACCATCTCCGGCGTAAGCCCCGGTGAGACCTCCTTGAGGATCTGCGCCCCATGGGGTTTGGTGATCGTCTCCAGCAGCCAGTCCCGGAAGTCGCCGACCGTCAGATGTGAGATGACGGCGAAGGCCGCCGCATCATGACTGTCGATGATGAGTCGGGTCACCTCGTCGGTGTCATACGGGACGATCTCCTCGGTCAGGAATGCCGCCAGCGGCACCTCGGCGAGGACCCAGCGCGCGGCGGCACGCTCGGCGTCGGAATGCGCGGCGCAGCCCGCGAGCTCGTCGCCAGACCGCGGCGGTGAGGCCTTGGCGAGTACTTCCGCGAGCGATCCGAACTGGTAGGTCACCGGTCCGGCGATATGACGAAAAGTGCTCATAATGTGCCTATTTCAGTTCGTTCTCGGCTTCGGCAAGTGCCGCGAACTCCTCGTCTGGCGAGTTCGCAACCAAATGGTGTCGGCTATACAACCCAAAGTACGCCATAAACAGCACAAACACACCAAACGTGGCGAACGCCGCGGTGGTATCGACAATGAATGTTGCCACCACAGCAACACAGGCGATCACCAGCGCGAAACCGCTTGTCGCGATGCCACCGGGTGTCCGGTACGGCCGCTCCATCTCCGGTTCGCGAATGCGCAGCACGATGTGGCTCACCATCATGAGCACATAACTCAGGGCAGCACCGAAGACCGCCATGTTGAGCAACATGGCGCCTTTACCGGTGAGCGACAACAGGAACCCGATGATTCCCGGCACGATCAGCGCCAGCACAGGCGCCTTGCGACCGTTGGTGACCGACAGTCCGGTCGGCAGATATCCGGCCCGGGACAACGCGAAGGTCTGCCGGCTGTAGGCGTAGACAATCGAGAAGAAACTGGCGATGAGTCCGGACAGCCCGATGTAGTTGACCACCTTGGCGACCGTGGCCGTACCCAGCGCTTCGACCAGAGGGTTTCCCGACTCCCCCATCGCTTGGGCTCCCCCGGCCCCAGGAACCAGTAATAACACGGCAGTGCCGGTGATGACGAGCACCAGCATCGCCATCAGAATTCCGCGCGGGATGTTCTTGGCCGGTTCACGAGCCTCCTCGGCCGCGAGCGGAACACCTTCGATCGCCAGGAACAGCCAGATGGCAAATGGCACCGCCGCCCAGATGCCCAAGTACCCGTACGGCAGGAACGCCGATGCCCCCCTCGCGCTTTCGTCGACAGGGATATTGGTGAGGTTGTGCACGTCGAATCGGCCGACGGCCCCGATCGTGAAGATGGCCAGACCAACCAGCGCCACCCCGGTGATGATGAACATCGTCCGCAGTGCCTCACCGGCTCCACTGAGATGGATACCGATAAAGACTGCGTAAACCGCCAGGTAGATCCACCACCCATCGGTGAGGCCGGGCAGGTGCAGCGATTCGACATAGCTTCCGATGAAGGTCGCGATGGCGGCCGGAGCGATGGCATACTCAATGAGAATCGCCGTCCCCGTGGCGAATCCACCCCACGGGCCCAGCGCCCTCCGCGCGAAGGTGTAGCCCCCGCCGGCCGTGGGTAACGCGGACGACATCTCCGCCATACTCAGCACCATCGACAGATACATCGCGGCGATGATGACCGCCGCGATGGCCAGACCACCGAACCCACCCTTGCTCAGGCCGGTGTTCCAGCCCGCGTAGTCACCGGAGATGACATAGCTGACTCCCAGGCCTGCCAGTAATACCCAGCCCGCGGTGCCCGACCTCAGCTGCCGTCGCGCGAGATAGTCCGCGCCCTCAAGGTGAGATTGGACGCCGGCGTGATCATGTGATGCTTCCGGGGGCGAGCTGGCGGCATCATCGGAAGTTGACATCGTCCAATTGTGCGACCGATGGTCTGCACGCGTGGGTTAGACGACGAGATTCATATTCCGTTACGACCACGCAACAAACTGCGCGGCCCGATGTCCGATCATGGCGATGGTGGCCGCCGGGCCGCGACTCGGAATAGTTGGCAGGATCGACCCGTCGATGACAAACAGCCCGTCGATTCCCCTGACGCGGCAGTACTTGTCGACAACAGCATGTTTGTCACGGTCATTTCCCAAGGGCGCCGTGCCACACAGGTGCTGCGACGTCGACCATCGCGGACCGCCAAAGCGGCGCCCGTACAGTTCAGACACCAGGCGCACCCCGTCGCGCAAGCGATCCATATCGGCGGTCTCGCTGTCATACCTCAGATCGATGTAGACCGGTGCTGCCGGATCGGTCGATCGCAGCTCGAGACGACCGCGACACTGTGGCGTCATCAACGCCACGCCGATCTGCCGGGCGTCCGCCCCATCTGCTACGGCTCCGGCCATGGCGGCGAATCCGGTTGTATAGGGCCGTATTTCAAGGCCCATCGAGCGATCAGTATGCAAGACTGTGTCCAGGACCGGATGGCCCTGCTGCCCTTGCTGACCAGTATCGAGTACCCATTCGGCGTGGTCCATCACCCGCGTGCCCACGCCCGGCAGATCGACAATGGGCTGCACCCCCACCGCGTGCAGTTCATCTGCCGGGCCCAACCCCGACAGCAACAGCAGCTTTGCGCTCTCGATAGCCCCCGCGCTCAGAATGATTCGATCGGCGGTGAGGGTTCGCACCGAATTGCCCACCGCCACCTGAACTCCGGTTGCCTTTCCGCCGCTGCACAGCACTCGCAGCACGCGGGTGCCGGAGTACACGACGAGATTGGGACGCCACACCGCGCTCTCCAGGTAGGCGCGTGCGGGCCCGACCCTGATGCCGGAGTCGATGTTGAGCGGTACCAATCCCACCCCGGTACCGGCCGAGCCATTGAGATCAGCGACCACCGGGTATCCCCGATTGACGGCAAGGTCCATCAATTCTGTTCCAGCGCTGCTCTGTTCGTGCCTACGGCCAACAGGTATGGGTCCCTGCGATCCGTGCAGCGGATCGTCCTGAAAATCGCGGTCGGTTTCTATCGCCCGGAAGTGATCGCGCACCTCCGCCCAGGACCACCCCGGCACCGCCCATCCATCGAAGTCCGCCGGCCGGCCCCGCACGAAGTAGCCGCCGTTGATCGCCCCCGAGCCCCCCACCACGGATCCGCGTACCAGTTCGGCCTGATCGCCGGTGGACGTCAATGTCGCCCAGTAGTAGGTGGCTATCCGGCTGCCGGGCCCAATCGGCAGGCGGTACCCGTTCCGCACCCCGGCCTCGTCCGCCGACGACGCCGGACCCGCCTCGACGAGCACCACTCGAAACGACGGGTCCTCAGAAAGGCGGCCTGCCAGAATCGAACCCGCGCTTCCTGCGCCCACAATGAGCGCATCGGCGTGGATCGGCCTAGTCAGGGCCGTAGTTCCGGTCGGAGCGCACCGAGATCACGCTCCCGCACCATTCCGGACCACAGCCCAATCCCGTAGGCAATATCGTCCAGGCGCTTCAGCAGTACGTACTCGATAAGACCGATGCGGTCATCGGGAGAGGCCGAACTGTCGTTGCGTTTCATCCAGTCCACGACGCCGTCGACAATGGCGGCGACCACCAGTACCTGTCTGCTGCGCCGCGACAGCGCGGCCGCGAACAATGCCAACGGCCAATAGTGACGACACAACGCGGACGCGATCTGCAGCGCGGCGCCGCCCACTCCTTGAGCAGCCACCCGAACTACGTCACGCGGCGGGGTGTCCACGCCGCGCAGTGTCCGGGCCACTCTCCCGGCCGCCAATGCGGCCATGCCCACCGCGGCCAGGTAGCCCATTCCCGACCCCACCGCCGCGAGGATCCATACCAGCAGCGTCCAGCGGGAGATGACCATCGGCGCCACCTTGTCGGGATGACGGGTCGACAGCGGAGCCGCGCTCTTTCCGTAGAAAGCCTTGCGCGCAAACCATTCCCGGAGAGTGAGCCGATGGTCGTGGGCCACATGAGACACCGGCTCATACCGAAGCCGCGAGCCCGCCTCGATCAGCCGCCAGCACAGGTCCACGTCCTCACCACACTGCAGCGCTTCGTCGAATCCACCGATCTCGTCGATCGCGGACCGCCGGACCACAATCGCCGCGCTCGGGACGTACGACACCGGACCGTACGGCACCACAGGGGCCTCCCGCAGGCCGAGATCCAGCGAGGAACGTACCGCCTCGTACCGGGCAATAGCGTTGTCACTCAACACCAATCCCACGATCCGCGGCGCGACCAAGGCCACCGCCGGATCACTGAAGTGCCCCAACAGCGCCTCGAGCCAACCACGCCGTGGCACCACATCCGAATCGAGGAACGCAACGAAGTCCGTCGTCGCGAGCTTCAGACCGGTGTTGCGAGCCGCCGCCGGGCCTTGACTGTCAGCGTGGCGCACCACCTCCACGTGACAATGCATGCCTTCTAGATCGCTCGCCACGATCGGGATGGTGGAGCCGTCGTCGACGACGATCACCCGCATGCCACGCAGCGCCCGCAACAGACGGCGTAGCCCAAAACCATTGTCTCGACACGGAATAACAACAGTCACGTCACGGTAGCCGGGCCCGCCCACCGGGCGGGGATGCGCCACGGTGGCGTCCAGCAGCGTGCGCGCCAACTGCGCGCTGGTCGCGTCACGGACCTCGAGCCGTCCACCGGACAGCAGTGTCCGCGCCGCCGGAGCCAAGCGCAGCAGCCGAGTCGGAGAGCCACCCAGCAGCGCCGAACCCTCGTCGAGCACGCGGACTCGACGATCCACCTGGACAGCGAATCCGTCGGGTAGCCGCTCCTGCGGTGGAGCCGCGTGCTGCGCCTGCTCGTCGCTCGTGGTCATACCAGCCGCCCGTCGGCATCAGGTGTCCACCGCCGCACCGCGTCGGCGCATTGTCGAGTCATCGTTTCCAGCATCCGTGCACCGTCCTGGCTGCTGGCCGTGGTCGGATCGCCGAGTACGCCGATGGCGCTCACCGCAGCCACACCTCCCACTCGCATGGGCGTCATCAGCTCGTGCAGCGGCGCCACGTTGCCGACGAGCACTTCCTCACGACGCACCACATCCGGCGAGATATGTAGTAACAGAGACGTTTCCACGTGCCCGGCATGAGCATCGCCGCCTTCGACAGCGCACGCCCACCACGCCACGTCGCGGCCCTCCGAACGCAGCAGCCGAACCGCCGACACCAGCCCCTGGATATTGCCGCCATGACCGTTCACGACGACGATGCGCCGACACCACTGAATAGCAGATCTGCCGTACTCCACCAGGAGCCGGCCCAGCACCTCGGTGCCGATCGAGATGGTCCCAGCGAAGGACTGATGCTCCCCACTCGCCCCGTACGCGATGGCCGGGGCGAGGGCCGTGCGGCCATCACCGCCATCGGCAGCCAGCTCCGCAGCAGCGCCGGTTGCCACGGCAACGGCGATCCGGGTGTCGGTATCCAGCGGCAAGTGCGGCCCGTGCTGTTCCGTCGAGCCGAGCGGAGTGAACAGAGTGATGGCCTCATCTGAGAGCTCCGGGGAGATGGCGGTGCTCAAAACAGTCGGAACAGCCACCCGCCGATGGTAGGCCGAATTCACGTCAAATGCATCCAAAGTTGGCGCACCCAAGGGAGGTCTTTGCATCCTTGCTGGCCGTCGGCTTTTGCGAAGGGGGCTATTTCGCCCCGATTTTCACGCCAGTCCCTGCCGCCACACCCACTCTGCCGGACACCGTGTTCAATTCGCGGTGCGCCGAACTAGTGCCTGCCGAGGCCCCGGGCAAACCCCTCCGGGATCAAAAGATCATCTGGGGATAGCTCGTGCACAGACTTCTTTCCGAGCCCCATCAGCGCGGAGTCGATACCGCCGCGCATGATGTCCAGAACGTTCTCGACGCCCGCCTGCCCGGAGGCCGCCAGACCCCACAGGTAGGCCCGCCCGATCATCACCGCGCGGGCGCCCAGGGCCAGTGCCTTGACGACATCGCTGCCCCGACGGATACCGCCATCCAGCAGCACCTCGATATCGTTTCCGACGGCCTCGGCGATGCCGGGCAACGCACGGATGGACGCGGGGGTGCCATCAAGGTTATTACCCCCGTGGTTCGACACCGAAATCGCCGAGACTCCGCAATCCACAGCACGTTTGGCGTCATCGATGCGCATCACGCCCTTGAGCATGAATGGACCGTCCCACTGCTCGCGCATCCAGCGCACGTCATCCCACGTGGGCGCCGGGGTCCCCATCCACTGCCCATAGGCGTCGAAGAACGGTGGACCGGCTTCGCCGCGGGCCGCCTGGTTGGGCACCCGTAGGTCCGGGATGTTCATTCCCTTGCCGAACGACCACAGCCAGCTGGGCTTGGTGACGACTTCGGGCGCCAACCGAATCATCGATCGCAGGTTCATCTTCTCGGGTATGGCGGGGCTGCCCCAGTCACGCCCATGCGAGAAGCTCCAATCGAGGGTGGCGATAAGACCCACAGCTCCAGCGTCTTTGGCGCGCTGGATGCGCTGTGCGACGTCGTCGCGGCCGCCCAGCCAATAGATTTGGAAGTGCGTCTTGGGGTTCGCGGCCACCACATCCTCGATGGGCTTGCTCGCGAACGAGGACAGACCCATAGCCGTGCCGCGTGCGGCCGCGGCTCTCGCCACGGCAACCTCGCCGTCGGGATCGACGGCCTGCACCCCAGTGGGAGAAATCATGACTGGCAATGAAATCTCTTGCCCCAGAACGGTTGTCGAGAGTTCCCGATCCGGCTGGATGCCGACGACATGCGGCTCGAACCCGAGCTCGCCAAACGCCTCGACATTGTCGCTGACGGTCAGGCCCTTTTCACTGGCCGAGATCAGCGAACTGTAGACAGACTTCGGCAGCCGCTTCTTGGCCCGCTGCTGGGCTATCGCGACCGTCTCGAACCATTTGTTGCGGGCCATCTACCGTCCTGATCGTAGGGTGGAAAGAGGGTTCTCATCGCATGCGCGCGAGGGCGGCCGACGCGTCAGCGTCAGCGCGACCGGACCCGTGGCGGGGCCACGCTTGCTCTTCGAATGCGAGTGGTCACCACTGGGTTTGGGGACCACGCGGTCGGCAGCAAGGGCCGCCTCGCCGTAACCCTGCACGCATTCCGGGTCGGGCCCGTCCATCGGGAGCCCGGTGAAGAACTTGGCGGCCATGCAACCACCACGGCAGCTGTCGTAGTGTCCGCAGCTGCCACAGGCGCCTGCCGACTGCGGCTCACGCAGCTCGTTGAACAACTGCGAGTGCTTCCATACCTGATCAAACCCATTGTCGGACACCACATTGCCGGCAAGGAACCGATCATGGATCGCGAACGGGCAAGCGTATACATCACCCACCGGGTCGATCAGGCACACTACCCGGCCCGCGCCGCACATGTTGAGCCCCGGCAAACCACCGGACCCGTCTCCATAGGCCGAGAGGTGGAAGAAGGAGTCGCCCGTGAGCACCCGCTCGCCATTGCGCACCAGCCAGTCGTATAACTGGCGCTGCTGTGCCGCAGTCGGATGCAGTTCGTCCCACACGTCGGCGCCGCGACCCGACGGACGCAACCGCGTAATCCGCAATGTCGCACCGTATCTTGCTGCCAGGGAGGCGAACTCGTCGAGCTGGTCCACGTTGTGGCGAGTGACCACCACCGAGATCTTCGCGTCTTTGAATCCGGCTGCCGCTAGGTTCTCCAACGCGCGCACCGCCATGTCGAACGAGCCCGCGCCGCGCACCGCATCGTTCACCTCCGCGGTCGCGCCATCCAGCGATATCTGAACGTCTACGTAGTCGCTTGCGGCCAGCCGGGCCGCGACCTCTTCGGTGATGCGCACACCGTTGGTCGAGAACTTGACTCCCACATGGTGCTCGGTCGCGTAATCGACAAGCTCCCAAAAGTCCGACCGCACAGTGGGTTCCCCGCCGCCGATGTTCACGTAGAACACCTGCATGCGCTCGAGCTCGTCGATGATGTCCTTGCACTGCCGCGTGGACAGCTCGCGCGGGTCGCGCTTGCCCGAGGAAGACAGGCAGTGCACACAGGACAAGTTGCAGGCGTAGGTCAGTTCCCAGGTAAGGCAGATGGGGGCATCCAGCCCCTGCTCGAACTGATCCACCAGTTTCGGAGCCGCAACGGCGGCAACATTGAGGCGGGGTACTGCGGGAGCGCTCATGAGGCGTCCTCTCGGGTCACGATCATCTGGGAATCCGCCAGCACCGTCAGGGCCTGTTGATAGGCGCTGACCTGGCCGTCGGCGACACCGGCGGCCAGCCAGGCGCTCTCGGCACTGCGGTGCTCAGCGAGGGACTGCACGATCTGCAGCAGGGTGCGGTTCTTCAGAAAGGAGAGCTTGCGAGTCCCGAAGTGATAGAGCAGCGCCCCAAACGGTTCCGGGCGCAGCGAGACCTGGGGATGTAACTGCCAGGGCCGAGTCCAGTCGAAACCGGCGGGCGCCTCGTCGATCATGGCGCTCATCGCGATGGGGCGTCTCAGTAGACGCCGCACATCCCGTCGATCGACACCTCTTCAACCAGCGATTCCTGCACCAATTCGGTGTCGTTGTGCTGTCCGGTAACAGTGGTGGGCTCGGCCATCTTGTTCACTCCCTTGTGAGTCTGGACTGTGGCGACGGTCACGATAATAATGGCATCGAGTGCAGAAAGGGAAGAGGGTGTCGGAAAATGGCAGACTCCTCGGCATGAACGCGCAGCCGGCGCGCGTAGGACGACGCCCTTCGACGACCCGCGATGAGATCACCGCGGTGGCGATGACGCTGTTCGCGCAGCATGGCTTCGACGAAGTGAGCGTCGACGATATCGCCGCGGCGGCCGGTATCGCCCGGCGCACGGTATTTCGGTATTACAGCTCCAAGAACGCAATCGTGTGGGGAGACTTCGACTCTCACCTCGGGGTGATGCGCACACTCTTGGAGGAGACCGCGGACACGGTGGACACCAGTACCGCATTGCGTCAAGCCGTGTTGACGTTCAACGACTTTCCGGTCGATGAGACTCCACGCCACCGCATGCGGATGCGGATGATCCTGGAAGTTCCGGCATTACAGGCATATTCGATGCTGATGTACACCGGATGGCGCGATGTGATCGCACAATTCGTGGCCCGACGCAGCGGTACAGATCCCGGCTCGCTGCTGCCGCAGACCGTGGCCTGGACCCTGCTGGGCGTGGCGCTCGCGGCGTATGAACAATGGCTCGCCGACGAGTCCTCGAAGCTCACCACGCTGCTCGGCAAGGGCTTCGATGCCGCCGAGGTGGGGCTGCGCGCCCTGCGCTAATCCCCTAAGACCCCGCGAGTACCTCGGCGATCGGTGTTCCGGCCGCGATCTTGGCCCGCATCTTCATCACCGGGCCTGCCATGCCGCAGCCCACGACCCCGGTCAGCACGCCGTCGCGTTCCAAATAGGCCAGGAACTTCCGGCCGTCATCGGAGATCAGGTGCACGGTGTCGGAGCTTCCGAGGTGCCCGAGCGACTGAATCTTGACGTCGTACTGGTCACTCCAAAAATAGGGCACTGCAACCGTATTGGCAGACGTTTCTTGCCCCAGCAGGGCCGGAACCAGCGCACGCACCTGATCGGCGACATTGCTCCAGTGCTCCACCCGGTTCGGCCGCCCGTCGGCGCCCGCCCAGGCGGCGACATCACCCAGCGCCCACACATGCGGAGTACCGGTGGCGCCCACCGCGTCACACACCACGCCGTTGTCCACCGCCACGCCAGACCCGTCCAGCCAATCGATCGCGGGGCGGCTCCCGATACCCAGGACGACCAGGTCGGTGTCCAGGCGCGTCCCATCCGACAAGGTGACGGACTGGACCCGGTCCTGTCCTTCCACGGCGTCCACGCCGACGCCCACCCGAACGTCCACACCCTCGTTGCGGTGCAGCCGGGCCACCAGATCCCCGAGCTGCTGGCCGATAGCCGCCAACAGCGGCGCCGGCTGCGGCTCCACCAGGACCACCTCAACTCCGTTGGCCCGCAGGGTGGCCGCCACCTCGCAGCCGATGAAACCTGCCCCGACGACGACCGCCCGCCGCGCGTTCTCGGCGTCGCCACGCAGCGCGAAGCTGTCGTCGGCCGTGCGCAGTACATGAACACCAGCCAAGTCTGGGAAAGTAGGAATGCGACGGGGCACCAAACCGGTCGCGATGATCACCTCTCCGTACTCCAAGGTGCCGCCGTCACTCAGGGTGACCGTGCGGGCCACCGGGTCCAGCGCGGTGACCTCGGAGCCGAGACGCAACTCAATCTGCTTCTCGTCGTAAAACTCTCGCGGTTTGAGCACCACAGCGTCGATCGTCTTCTCCGCGTCACGCAGGACATCCTTGGAGAGCGGCGGCCGGTCGTACGGCAGATGGGTCTCACTACTGACGATGGTGATTGGCCCGGTGAACTCCGCACGGCGCAACTGTTCGGCGGTTCGTACCGCGCCCAGCCCACCACCGATGATCAGCACTCCACGTTCCGCGTCGGTCATGGGTTTCTTCATACACGACTGGACACGCGCGATGTCAGCCCTATCACCCCTGCACCTGCGCCCGGTCCACCAGGTTGGAAAGCACCACGATGCTCTCGGTGCGGTCGATATCCCCGCTGGCGCGGATGCGTTCCAGTGCCCGTTCCAGGTGCTGGATATCGCGTGCCAAGACCCTGAGCATCGCGTCCGAGGTTCCGGTCACCGTCGCCGCGCTCACCACCTCTGGAATATCGATCCACGCGCGCCGCAAGGCTTCCGGAGTGATAGTGCCCTGGCAGTAGACCTGGACATAGGCCTCGGTGTTCCAGCCGACAGCCGCGCGGTCCACCACGGTGGTGAAGCCCTTGATGACTCCCGTCCCGACCAGCCGGTCAACCCGTCGTTTGACCGCGGGAGCCGAAAGGTTGACCTCCTCCCCTATTTCGGCGAATGTCGCCCGGGCGTTGCGCATCAACAGGGTCACGATCCGCTCGTCGGTGGCGTCCAGCTCTGCCATGGGAGTCCTTCCTTCAATGATCCCGCGCGATTCTGCAATAGACTGCCAAATTCCTCGCCTAGACGCAATGAATCGAACACTGCCGCGCAATGGATAAAGATTGATTGCAGGATTCAGCGCTTCTACGCTCGGTACATGACCGCTGTGCACCAGGGTGGACACCCGGCCGATTCCCCGATCCAACAACCAGACAGAACGCCGACGACGCGTCACTACGTGATGGTGCCGCCGACGCACTACGCCGTCGAATACGCGATCAATCCCTGGATGGACACCTCCAATCCGGTGGATGCGACGCTCGCCACCGCCCAGTGGGATGCGTTGCGCGCCACCTATGAACGACTGGGCCACAGGGTGGACATCTTGCCTCCTGTCGCGGGCTTACCCGACATGGTGTACGCGGCCAACGGCGGAATCGTGTTGCGTGGCAACGCCGTTGTCGCCCGGTTCACCCACGCCGAACGCGCCGGGGAATCCGATGCCCACGCCGCCTGGATGCGTCAGCATGGGTTGCGCCCCATGCACTCGCGCTACACCAATGAGGGACAGGGCGACTTCCTGCTGGCAGGCGACATCATGTTGGCAGGCACAGGCTTTCGAACCGACGTCAGATCGCATACCGAGATCGCCAGAATGCTGGACATTCCAGTGGTGACTCTGGAGCTTGTCGATCCACGGTTCTACCACCTGGACACCGCACTCGCCGTGCTGGATCCACAGACAGTGGCGTACTACCCGCCGGCATTCAGCGAGGCCTCCCGAGCGCGACTGCGGTGCATGTACCCCAATGCCATCATCGCCAGTTCCACCGACGCCTACGTCCTCGGCATGAACGCGGTCTCCGACGGTCGCCACGTCATGCTGCCCGCCGCGGCGACCGGGTTCGCCGAACAGCTCCGCGACTCCGGGTTCGAACCGATCGGCATCGATCTTTCCGAACTCCTCAAGGGTGGCGGATCGGTCAAATGCTGCACACTGGAGCTGCACTCGTGACCGTCACGGAGGCCCCCGGCATGTCGCCCGATTCATACAAGAGCGCTGAGTACATCGAGTTGGCCGAGCAATACGGCGCGCACAACTATGCGCCACTACCGGTCGTCGCCCACCGGGCCGAGGGCGCGTGGATCGAGGATGTGGACGGTAAGCGATACCTGGACTGTCTGGCCGCCTACTCGGCCGTGAACTTCGGCCACGGGAATCCCGAAATCCTCGCGACCTCGCACGCCCAGCTCGACACGGTGACACTGGTGAGCCGGGCGTTTCATTCGGATCGCCTCGGTAGGTTCTGCCGCGACCTCGCCCGGCTCTGCGGCAAGGGCATGGTGCTGCCGATGAACACCGGGGCCGAGGCCGTCGAGAGCGGTATCAAGGTGGCCCGTAAATGGGGCACCGACGTCAAGGGCGTGCCGGTGGATCAGGCCAATATCGTGGTGGCACACAATAACTTCCACGGTCGAACCATCAGCATCGTGAGCTTCTCCTCCGATGAGACCGCGCGCGGCGGATTCGGACCGTTCACTCCCGGATTCCGCATCGTGCCATTCGGCGATGCCGCCGCCCTGGAGCGGGCGATCGACGGCAACACCGTCGCCGTCCTGCTGGAGCCCGTTCAGGGCGAGGCCGGCATCGTCATCCCGCCGGACGACTACCTGCCCGCCGTCCGCGCACTGTGCACCGAGAACAATGTTCTGTTCATCGCCGACGAAATCCAGGCGGGTCTCGCCCGCACCGGACGAATGTTTGCCTGCGACCACTGGAACGTTGTTCCCGACGTCTATCTGTTGGGCAAGGCACTCGGTGGTGGCGTGGTTCCCGTCTCGGCGGTAGTAGCCGATGCCGATGTGCTCGGCGTGCTGCATCCCGGCGAGCACGGCTCCACCTTCGGTGGAAATCCTTTGGGCGCAGCCATCGGATCTACCGTTGTGGCAATCCTTGAACGCGGCGAATTCCAGCGCCGGGCTTCCGTTCTGGGGCGGCACCTACGCACCCGCCTAGATGCTCTGATCGGCCACGGCGTCACCGAGGTACGCTCGCTAGGGCTGTGGGCAGGAGTCGACATAGACCCGAATCTGGCAACGGGAAGACAAATCGGTCTGCGCATGGCAGAGTTTGGCGTCTTAGTGAAGGACACGCACGGTGCGACGCTCCGGTTCGCGCCACCCCTTGTCATCACCGAGGGCGAAATCGATTGGGCGGTAGACCAGTTCGCTGATGCGCTGGCCAGCTTCCGGTAGCTTTCGCCCCGCCACAGGAGGCAACATGGCACCTTCGTCACCCAGCCTTGCCCAGCAACTGCTGCGGCGCCGTCCGACCTCGGGTGCTCCCACCGCCCACGGCGCCGGAGGGCACCTCAAGCAGTCGATGGGAACCTTCCAGCTGACCATGATCGGTGTCGGTGCCACGGTGGGCACCGGTATCTTCTTCATCCTCGCCGAATCAGTGCCCAAGGCGGGTCCTGCGGTGATGGCCTCGTTCCTGGTCGCCGGCCTCGCCGCCGGACTGGCCGCACTCTGTTACGCCGAGCTAGCCTCCGCCGTACCGGTATCGGGTTCCTCGTTCTCCTACGCCTACACAACCTTGGGTGAGCTGGCGGCGATGGTAGTGGCAGCCTGCCTGCTGTTGGAATATGGGGTGTCGGCCGCGGCGGTCGCCGTCGGCTGGAGCCAGTACCTTGACAAGCTCTTGGTCAATCTCTTCGGATGGCATCTGCCGCATGCGATCAGCGCCGCGCCTTGGGACAGCGCCGATCCCGCGGCACCGCATCCCTGGCTCAATCTTCCCGCGGTCCTGCTCATCATCATGTGCGCAATCCTGCTCATTCGCGGCACCAGCGAATCCGCGCTGGTCAACACCGTCATGGTGCTGCTTAAACTCGCCGTCCTTTCCGTGTTCGCGATCATCGCGTTCACCGCATTCCACGCCGGCAACTTCTCCGACTTCGCACCGTTCGGGGTCAGTGGGATCGGGGCCGCGGCGGGGACGATCTTCTTCACCTATGTGGGGCTCGATACGGTGTCCACTGCGGGGGAGGAAGTGAAGGATCCGCAGCGGACCATGCCGCGCGCGCTGATCGCAGCCCTGCTCATCGTCACTGCCTTCTACCTCGTCGTCGCGCTCGCCGCGCTGGGTGCGCAACCCTGGAAAGAGTTCGAGAGGCAGTCCGCCGGCCTGGCCTTGATTTTGGACAAGGTCACCGGAAGCACCTCTGCCAGTACATTCCTCGCGGCGGGCGCGGTGATTTCGATTTTCTCGATCACCCTGGTCTCGATGTACGGCCAGACACGCATTCTCTTCGCGATCGGCCGCGACGGCCTGCTCCCGTCGGTCTTCGCACAGGTCAACCCCCGCACGCTGACCCCGGTGAACAACACGATCATCGTCGCCGTGGTGGTGGGCTTCATGGCCGCCTTCGTACCCCTGGACAGCCTGGCGAACATGGTGTCGATCGGAACACTTACCGCCTTCATCGTCGTATCGATCGGCGTCATCATCCTGCGGGTGCGTGAACCCGAGTTGCCGCGCGCCTTCCGTGTTCCGGGCTATCCGGTGACTCCTGTCCTGTCCGTCATCGCCTGCGGGTACATCCTGTTCAGCCTGCCCTGGATCACCTGGATTGCCTTCGGCGCCTGGGTTGCCATCGTGCTGGTGTTCTATTTGGTGTGGGGCCGGCACCACAGCGCGCTGAACGACCTGCCCAGCGACCCAGCAGAATTATCGGAGAAGGAACCGGTATGACCGTCGTCGTCGGATACCTTTCGGGCAAGGGCGGCAAGGGCGCCCTGCACCTGGCGGTCGAATCTGCTCGTGTACTGGAAACCTCGCTCACCGTCACCACCGTGGTACCGAAGCCGTGGACCACATTGTCCAAGGCCAAGATCGACGCCGAGTACGCACAATGGGCACAGAAGCTTTCCGACGATTCCAAGTCCGAGGCCACCGCCTACCTTGAAAAGATCGGTGCCGGAATCGATGTCACCTTCCACAATGTGGCGCACCGCTCGGTGTCCGGCGGCCTGCTGGAGGCTGTCGAAGCATCCGATGCCGACGTGCTAGTCGTCGGCTCGGCTTCCGAGGGACGCCTGGGGCAAGTGGTTCTGGGATCCACCGGAGACCGGCTGCTGCACTCCTCCCCGGTCCCGCTGGCCATCAGCCCGCGTGGCTACCGCGGGTCGAGGGCCGGTACCGTCAGCCGGGTCACGTGTGGATATCCCGGCACAGAAGATGCGGTCGACGTTGTGCAACAAGCAGTTCGGCTGACCCAGCGCCTACATGCGCCGCTGCGCGTGGTCACCTTCGCGGTACGTGGGCGCACCATGCTCACCGCCGGCGTCGGTCCCGAAGCCGAGGATGCGGTGCTCGCAAGCTGGGTCACCCAGTCCGAGGAAGCATTGTCGGAACTGCGCCAAGCCGGCATCGTCACGGCCGATGTGGAGCTGAAGGTCGTCACCGGCGATACCTGGGATGACGCGCTGGACAACGCCGAATGGAACGATGGCGAGCTGTTGGTTCTCGGCAGCCGGCCACACAGCGCCGTGGCCCGCGTCTTCCTGGGGTCCCGTGCGACGAAGATCGTCAGGCACAGCCCGGTCCCTGTCGTGGTGATGCCGGGCTAGCCCAGGCGTCAGTACGTCAGGTGTCCCTTGTCCACTGGTACCTGGGCACCGGCCAGCGTGCCCGACGCGTCGCTGGCCAGCCACAGCACCACATCGGAGATCTCATCCGGTTCGAGCATCTTGGTGGGTGACAACGGCATTGGCGCAATACTGGGCAGATAGTTGGGATGCTCGGCGAGAATCTTCATCATGGCGTCACCGGTGATCATCGGAGTGGTCACCCCGTACGGATGGATCGAGTTGACCCGGATGCCGTATTCGGCGAGTTCGATCGTCAACGACTTGGTGAGACCGGTGAGGCCGAATTTCGAGGCGACATAGGCGCCGTTGCCCGGCGTCCCCTTGAGTCCGGACACCGAACTCACGATGACGATCGAGCCGCCGTTTCCGGCCTCGATCATCGTGGGCACAACGGCTTTCACGGTCTTCCAGGTACCAGTGAGGTTGGTGTCGATGATGTCTTCCCACTGCTGGTCCGACATCTCCCATAGTCGGCCCCAGCTGAGCACTCCGGCGTTGGCGATCAGGATATCGATGTGGCCGAACTGTGCGACCGCTTCCTCGACCACGCTCTGCAGCGCGGCCCCGTTTCGGACATCGGCCTGCTCGGCGATGATCTTGCGCCCGGCCGCCTCGACGAGCCTGACGGTTTCCTTGAGGTCTTCGGGTGTCGCCGCCTCGTATCCGGCGTACTCCGATACGGGAGCGCAGGCGTCGATCGCGACGACGTCCGCGCCGGCTTGAGCCAGCCGCACGGCGTGCTGCCGTCCCTGTCCACGAGCCGCGCCGGTTACAAAGGCCACTTTTCCGGCCAGGGGCTGATCCGCCATGTAACTTGCTCCTTTGCAGTCCAACCCAGGCTAGCAGCATTTCTAGAACGTGTTCCAGATTGAATGCCCGCTCAGTGGGCGCAAATAGGCTCGGTCCCCGCTCTCATCGAAAAAGCCGCGCAATCGGTCTAGAGATCGCGCAGGATCTCCGTGCGCTTGTCGCCGTACTCGGCCTCGGATATCAGCGATGCCAGCTTGAGCCGATCGAGCTCCGCAAGCCGGTCGGCCACCGAACCACCGTTACCCGTCTCGGCACCCATCGATCGCTCGCCCGCCTCGGTTTTCCGCAGAATCGCATCGATCTGTTGACGGGCAACCGGATTCGATCGGATGTCGATCACACCATCGCTGCCGATGCCGTTGGCCTTGAGCACCTTCATGATCTCGAAGAGCGGGCCCGCCTGCCCGGTGAGGTCGTACTCACGCCCCTGGGACGAGCTGGTGAACTTGGCCGGCACCTGTCCATTGAGCAATGCGCTGCGCTGCCAATCGATCTGAAATTGCTCGGTGCCAGGAGCTACGAGTACGACCAGCTTTCCGCGCGAGAGGGTCGGCACCTGCAGTACCGATACCCGGGCCCGCGTCTCGGCGCGGAACGGGCTGATCCCGTCCCCGTGCACCTGCAGCGTCAGCTTGATCACCGGCTGATCATTGACGGTCATTCCCGTTTCATTGGCGGCCATCACATCGGCAAGCGCGAGAATGCCGTTGGCCTCCAACAACTTGCGCGCCTTCTCGTTCTTGGTGAAGAGCAGCGTCAACACGAAAGCCAAAACCACGATCCCGATGGTGATGCCGACACCGCTGTACAACATCCAGCTCGTCGCAGGTTCGTCGATCACGTAATACATCACGATGAAAATCGGCCCGACGATCCCGCACAGCAGCGAAAAGGCCAGGATTTTGAGGAAGCGCGCGACCACGTTCATGGGGATCATCATCCTCCAGTTGCCCGGTGTCTTGTGCCCGATCGACGCAGCACCTAAAATTGGCAATGGATGTTGTCAACGATGCCGACACCACCGACAGGAGGCACTCGCATGCCCAAGCTCACCGCAGTCGATCGACCGCTCCCCGGCAAGCCACACCCATACGACTACTACTACCGGCCGGGGATGGATCTGCGGCCGATTCCCGAGGGCAAGAACGAGTTCGGCTGGATTTGGCGCCATTGCCGACACGTCCTGTTCGATGATTGGTTCGATGTCGAGGACCACGTCACCCCGACCCCGCTCACACGCATTTTCGACGACCACATGTGGCAAGGCGACGAGTTGATGGATGCCGTGGTGGTCATGTTCGAACGGCTCGGATCCGCGCAGGCACGGCCCCTTTTCGAACGGGCCATCACCGACGGCATCGAGTCCCTGGACGACCCTCCGGAAGAGCTGCGCGTCCTCCTGGAGGACGCATACCGGGTCCCGGCTTGGTGGGATCCGGCCAAGGCAGAGCGCGGGCGCGTGCGCCTCAATCAAATGTCCGCACCCACAATGCTTTTGATGACATCCTTCGGCGTCTTCGACACCGTGATGAACTCGGACGTATCGGCCACCACCGGCGCCTCCGGCCGCTTCCGGGACCAGGGTCAACAACGCCTCCTCGAGACGGCGCGCTTCTTCGCGGCACTGCGTGACCGTGATGCCATGCGGCCCGGCTCATGGCAGATGCAGATGACATTGCGAGTGCGCCTCGTACATTCCCTGGCCCGCAAAGGCCTTCGTTCCGCCTGGGGGCCGGATAATTTCGCCGACTTCGGTGTGCCCATCTCCAACTCGTCAATGTGCGGATTCATCGAGGCCGAATCACTGGGGCAGATGCTCATCGAGCATCGGTTCGGACGGCCGTGCACCCTCGACGAGCTCGATGACGCCTGGCATTACATGACGCGCTGGGCATTACTCTTCGGCATCACCGAGCAGATGTGCCCCAAGACCGGCGCGGACGCCATGCGCAATCTCGACTACCTGCTGGCGCGCTCGGGAGATGCCTCACGCTGGCGCGTTGAACTCGTCGAAGTGCTGTCCGCACTGCCCTCGGCCGTCATCGCCCCCGTGCCCATGGAGCGTTTCCGGAAGCTGCTCAGCGACGTGATGTTCGTGGCAGGAATTGGCGCACCCGGTTGGGTCCTCTTGGGCCCCAAGGCGATGGATGAATTTGTCCGCGGCACCAGCTATGAGCGGCTCCCCCGCAGGCTCCCCGGCATGGCCCTACACGCCGCGATGTCCGCGGCTGCCCGACTGGCCGCGGTCCGCGATCGGGTGCCCGGCACGCACCTGGCCCGCAGGATCGTCTACGGGACACTGCTCCCCAACCCGAGCACCATGATGAATCCGGCGTTCGGCCTCCTCGAGCGGCTCAACAGGGTGAACTCGACCTACACCATGCACGACAACAACACGGCCGGGCACGCCTTTGCCCGCTAGACCGGAACCTCACCTCTTGTGAGCCCCTCTCCGGCGGCCTAATATTGACAATGCACGTTGTCAATGATGTCAACGTAAATCTCAGGAGGCGCTCGGATGCCCAAGCTCATCGTGGTCGACGAACCACAGTCAGGCGATCCGCACCCGTTCGACTATTACTACCGCCCGGGAATGGACCTACGGCCGATCCCCGAGGGCAAGAACGAGTTCGGCTGGATATGGAGCCACTGTCGGCACTACCTGTTCGACCCCTGGTTCGACGTCGAAGACGAGGTGACCCCCACCCCTGCGACTCGCATGTTTGACGATCACATGTGGCAGGGCGACGAGCTGATGGATGCCGTCGTGGAGCTGTTCCACGAACTCGGTTCCGCCGAGGCCCGCGCGTTGTTCGAGCAGGCCGTCGAGCACGGCATCGATAGCCTGGGCGACCCTCCCGAGGCACTGCGGGCACTGTTCGCCGACGCCTATCGCGTCCCGCCGTGGTGGGATCCCGAGAAGGCGGAGCGAGGCCGGCAGCGCGCACGGCAGGTGACAACGGCGACTACCGCCGTCATGGCGACCTTCGCGGTCTTCGACACCGTGATGAACTCGGACGTGTCGGCGGCGACCGGAGCCACCGGCCGATTCCGCTATCAAAGCGCCCAGCGGTTGGCCGAGACCAACCGGTTCTTCTCGATGATCTTCGATCGCGACGGCCTGGTCCCCGGTTCCGAACAGATCAAGCTGACCATGCGGGTGCGGCTCGTGCACTCGCTAGCTCGGCGAGGTCTGCGCAGCGCGTGGGGTGAGGACAATTTCGCCCAGTTCGGTGCACCCATCTCGAACGCCTCCATGTGCGGCTTCATCGAGGCGATGCTCGGGGCGCTCCTTGTCGACTACCGCCTCGGAAGGTCGTGCACGCTCCGGGAGATCGATGATGTGTGGCACTACCTACTGCGGTGGGCACTGATGTTCGGTGTCACCGAGGACTTGCTGCCCCGGACCGGTATCGACGCCATGCGCAATCTCGACTACCTGCTGGCGCGCTCCGGCGACGCCTCGCGCTGGCGCGTTGAGCTGGTCGAGGCGTTGGCCACCGGGATGTCCGGCGCGCGCACGGGCCCGGTCCGGCGTCTCTTCGCCGAGGTGATCGCCGGTCCGGGCTCCATGTTGATGGGGCCGGCGGCGATGGACGAATTCTTCCGCGACACCACCTTCGCGGGCGTCAATCATCGGCTCTCGGGCTGGCTGTTCAGCAGGGCGGCCACGGTCAACGCCAACGCGACCTCGGTGGTGGATAGGCTCCCCGGCATCGGTCTGGTGCGTCGTCAACTGGATGCCCTCAACCCCAACCCCAGCAGGGTGAACAATCTTTTGTCCGAGTTGATCGAGAAACGTGCCAAGGTCAGCTCGACGTACACCATGCACGACAACAACACCGCAGGGCACGCCTTCGCGCGCTGAGGGACCCCGCCCGGCGCCAACTTTACGAGGTTGGCACACCACGAAAAACGGCGCCCACCCCGAAGGGTGAGCGCCGTTTTCTTGGCGTTCCTTAGAGCGACCAGATGATCACTTGATGATCTTGGTGACGCGACCCGCGCCGACGGTGCGACCGCCCTCACGGATGGCGAAACGCAGACCCTCGTCCATGGCGACCGGCTGGATCAGCTTGACGGAGATGTCGGTGTTGTCACCGGGCATAACCATCTCGGTACCTTCCGGCAGCGTCACAACACCGGTCACGTCGGTGGTGCGGAAGTAGAACTGCGGACGGTAGTTGTTGAAGAACGGCGTGTGGCGGCCACCCTCGTCCTTGGACAGGATGTAGACGCTGCCCTCGAACTCGGTGTGCGGGGTGGTGGTGCCGGGCTTGACCACAACCTGGCCACGCTCGACGTCCTCACGCTTCACACCACGAACCAGCAGACCGACGTTGTCGCCGGCCTGGCCCTGGTCCAGCAGCTTGCGGAACATCTCAACACCGGTGACCGTGGTCTTGGTGGTGGTGTCCTTGATGCCGACGATCTCGACATCCTCGTTCACGTTGATCACGCCGCGCTCGACGCGACCGGTCACCACGGTGCCACGACCGGTGATGGTGAACACGTCCTCGACGGGCATCAGGAACGGCTTCTCGGTCTCGCGAACCGGATCCGGGATGGACTCGTCAACCGCATCCATCAGGTCGGCAACGGTCTTGCCCCACTCGGCGTCGCCCTCGAGCGCCTTCAGCGCCGAGACACGCACGACGGGAGCGTTGTCGCCGTCGAAGTCCTGGCTGCTCAGCAGTTCCCGGACCTCCATCTCGACGAGCTCCAGGAGCTCCTCGTCGTCCACCATGTCGGACTTGTTCAGCGCGACGAGGATGTAGGGCACACCCACCTGACGGGCGAGCAGCACGTGCTCGCGGGTCTGCGGCATGGGACCGTCGGTCGCGGCAACCACCAGGATCGCGCCGTCCATCTGGGCGGCACCGGTGATCATGTTCTTGATGTAGTCAGCGTGACCGGGGGCGTCGACGTGTGCGTAGTGACGCTTCTCGGTCTGGTACTCCACGTGCGAGATGTTGATCGTGATACCACGAGCCTTCTCTTCGGGAGCGTTGTCGATCTGGTCGAAGGCCGACGCCTCGTTCAAATCGGGGTACTTGTCATGCAGCACCTTGGTGATAGCTGCAGTGAGAGTGGTCTTGCCGTGGTCAACGTGACCGATGGTCCCGATGTTGACGTGCGGCTTCGTCCGCTCGAACTTCGCCTTCGCCACTTGTGTCCTCCTGGACTCTTGTTGTTGTTACTTACAGTTTTGCGCCAGGGGCGCGATCTTAGGACCTACTCGCGCAAGCCCAATTGGGTCGTTCGCTTCGCTTACTCCCCGGTCGCCTTCGCGATGATCTCCTTCGACACGTTCGCCGGAACCTCGGCGTACGAGTCAAACACCATGGAGTAGTTTGCCCGGCCCTGAGTCTTCGACCGCAGGTCGCCGACGTAGCCGAACATCTCCGACAACGGAACCTGTGCCTTGACGACACGAGCACCGCTGCGCTCCTCCATAGCCTGGATCTGGCCACGGCGGGAGTTCAGGTCGCCGATCACGTCGCCCATGTAGTCCTCGGGCGTGATGACCTCGACAGCCATGAGGGGTTCGAGGATGACCGGCTGCGCGGCCTGCGCGGCCTTCTTCAGTGCCTGCGAGCCCGCAATCTTGAATGCCATTTCCGACGAGTCAACATCGTGATACGCACCGTCGAGCAGCGTGACCTTGATGTTCACCAGCGGGTAGCCGGCCAGGATGCCGTACTGCATGGCGTCCTGGGCACCGGCGTCGACCGACGGGATGTACTCGCGGGGCACGCGTCCACCGGTGACCTTGTTCTCGAACTCGTAGGTGGCGCCGTCCTCGGCATCCACCAGCGGTTCGACGGTGACGATGACCTTTGCGAACTGGCCCGATCCACCCGTCTGCTTCTTGTGGGTGAACTCGACGTTCTCGACCTTCTTGCGGATGGTCTCGCGGTAGGCCACCTGTGGCTTACCGACGTTGGCCTCAACCTTGAACTCGCGACGCATGCGGTCCACCAGGATGTCCAGGTGAAGCTCGCCCATGCCGCCGATGACGGTCTGGCCGGTCTCCTGGTCCAGCTTCACCTTGAAGGTGGGGTCCTCTTCGGCGAGCTTCTGGATGGCAGTACCCAGCTTCTCCTGATCGGTCTTCGTCTTGGGCTCGATGGCCACCTCGATAACCGGGTCCGGGAAGGTCATGGACTCCAGCACGATCTGGCTGTTCGGATCGCACAGGGTGTCACCGGTGGTGGTGTCCTTGAGGCCGATGACCGCGTAGATGTGACCCGCGGCGGCCGTCTCGACCGGGTTTTCTTTGTTGGCGTGCATCTGGAACAGCTTGCCCAGACGCTCCTTCTTGCCCTTGGTGGCATTGACGACCTGCGCGCCGGACTCGATCTTGCCCGAGTACACACGCACGTAGGTGAGCTTGCCAAAGAACGGGTGCACGGCGATCTTGAAAGCCAGCGCAGAGAACGGCTCGTCCGTCGAAGGCTTGCGTTCGATCTCCTGGTCTTCGTGACCAGGAACGTGTCCCTTGACCGACTCGACGTCCAGCGGCGACGGCAGGTAGTCGATGACCGCGTCGAGCATGGGCTGCACACCCTTGTTCTTGAACGCGCTACCGCACAGCACCGGGTACAGCTCGCTGGCGACGGTGAGTTTACGGATACCGGCCTTGATCTCATCGATGCTGAGTTCCTCGCCACCGAGGTACTTCTCCAGCAGCGCCTCATCCGATTCCGCAACGGTCTCAAGCAGCTCGTTGCGGTACTCGGCGGCCTTGTCGGCGAGGTCGGCGGGGATCTCGACGGTCTCGTAGCTCTCGCCGAGCTTGGTCTCGCCACGCCACACCTTGGCGTTCATCTCGACCAGGTCGATGATGCCCTCGAAGTCGTTCTCCGCGCCGATCGGCAGCTGAATGACCAGCGGCTTGGCACCCAACCGATCCTTGATGGTCTGAACGGTGAAGTAGAAGTCGGCGCCCAGCTTGTCCATCTTGTTGACGAAACAGATACGCGGCACGTCGTACTTGTCGGCCTGACGCCACACCTGCTCGGACTGCGGCTCAACGCCCTCTTTACCGTCGAAGACGGCAACGGCACCGTCGAGCACACGCAGGCTGCGCTCCACCTCTACGGTGAAGTCGACGTGCCCGGGGGTGTCGATGATGTTGATCTGGTTGCCGTTCCAGAAGCAGGTGACGGCAGCGGACGTGATCGTGATGCCGCGTTCCTGCTCCTGCTCCATCCAGTCGGTGGTCGAGGCACCGTCGTGGGTTTCACCGATCTTGTAGTTCACACCGGTGTAGTAGAGGATGCGCTCGGTCGTGGTGGTCTTGCCGGCATCGATGTGCGCCATGATGCCGATATTGCGAACCTTGTTCAGGTCGGTAAGCACGTCCTGTGCCACAGAAGTTTCCGCTCTTTCGCTTCGGATGGATTGTCTATAGACGGTCCAGGCCCTGGGTTTTCCGGGGCCCCGGAATCACCAGCGGTAGTGCGCGAACGCCCGGTTGGCCTCGGCCATCTTGTGGGTGTCCTCGCGACGCTTCACCGAGGCGCCCAGACCATTGCTGGCGTCCAGGATCTCGTTGGCGAGACGCTCAACCATGGTCTTCTCACGGCGAGCGCGCGAGAAGGTCACCAGCCAGCGCAGGGCCAAAGTGGTGGAGCGATCGGGGCGGACCTCGACCGGCACCTGGTAGGTGGCACCACCGACGCGGCGGCTACGCACCTCGAGGGCGGGCTTGACGTTGTCCATGGCGCGCTTGAGCGTCACGACAGGATCGGTACCGGTCTTGTCGCGAGCCTGCTCCAGAGCGCCGTACACGATGCGCTCGGCAATGGACTTCTTGCCGTCGAGCAGCACCTTGTTGACCAGCTGTGTTACCAGCTGCGAACCGTACACCGGGTCGTTGACCAGGGGACGTGAGGGCGCGGGTCCCTTACGTGGCATTAGCTCTTCTCCTTCTTGGCGCCGTAGCGGCTGCGAGCCTGCTTGCGGTTCTTGACTCCCTGGGTGTCCAGCGAGCCGCGGATGATCTTGTAGCGCACACCGGGGAGGTCCTTCACACGACCGCCGCGCACGAGCACCATCGAGTGCTCCTGCAGGTTGTGACCCTCACCCGGGATGTAAGCGGTGACCTCCACCGCGCTGGTCAGGCGCACACGGGCCACCTTCCGGAGCGCCGAGTTCGGCTTCTTCGGAGTGGTGGTGTAGACGCGGGTGCAGACGCCACGGCGCTGCGGGCTGCCCTTCAGGGCCGCGGTCTTCACCTTGGCGATCTTGTCCCGGCGACCCTTACGGACCAGCTGGTTGATGGTTGGCATGTACCGGCTTTCTTCTCTAGCTACTACTGGGCTCTAGCACTGTGAGCCCATCTAAAGGCCCTGTTGTCCTGCGTTTTTCGCCCAGTTCGGTATCCCGAGGCCGGGCGTGTCGCACGCACCGCGGCCGCGAAGAAAAACTCCTTCACCCTCTGGGCATGCGAATTGACCTGGCGCCTTATTTGACCCTCACCGGCGCTACCAGCGGTGGCCATTGGCCAGGCACAGCGCCCTACCATACCAGGGCTGATCACAGTGAGACAAACTCGCCTACCAGCGACAAAGCGCTGGTAGGCGGCGGCTCACCAACACCCGAGCAACATGGCTATTTACGTTCGGCCAGACCCGAGGCGAAGCGGTGCACCATCTCCGCGAACGCGGTATCGGGATCCATCTCGATACCGGCCATGAATCCGGTCATCTCCAGCATCACGAAACCGTGCATCGCCGCCCACAGCTCGACACCGGCGTGGAAGGCCGTGTCCTCGTTCAGCCCGTAGACACCGATGGCCTCGGTCGCCGGCTTGGCCAGCTCGCGCGCGTCGATGGTCGGGCGGTTCACGGCATCGAGGAACGGCATCCGCGTCAACGCGGCATATCGGCCGGGATGGTGGTGCGCGTAGCTGCGGTATGCGCCGGCCATCGCCAGAATCGCGTCCTCGCTGCTGCGCCCCGAGCTCACGGTGTGGAGCATGCCGACAATCTCGGCCAGCACCCGGTCGCGGACCTCGTGCCGCAGATCATCGAGGCTGTCCACGTGGTTGTAGAGCGACGGCCCCTTGGTCCCGAGCTCGACGGCCAGCGCGTTGATGGTCAGCGCATCCCAGCCCGCCCGATCCAGGAACGACAGTGCGGCGTTGACGACGGCGTCCCGGTTAAGCCTCGTTGCCCGCGCAGGGGTTCTGCGGTGCGCGGTTGCGGGCTCGGTCGTCACGTGGGGCCGCCTTCGGGGGTGAGTCGTTCTAGTCCAGGACTAACTGATGCGGCCTTCCGGGCAGATGGCCTGCTATGACCCTATCTCCCCCACCACCACCTTTGCGTTTGTCTGCCCATCGAACCTGCTGTGGCGTGCCGTGGCTTATTCTCATCGGGTGACCAGGACCGTGAAATGAAACACGTTCTAGTTTCTGCGGGGCGGCCGATGCTGGTCGGCGTCCTGGTGACTGCGGGTATCGCCGCATTGACGGGCTCACACACCATTGGCCCGGATCTCGCCGACAACATCCGACTGGCCAAGAACGGCGACACCCACATCACTCAATACGGCTTGGTCACCACCATCGACTGCAATGACTCCACGGTCTTTGTGAACGGATCACAGAACGTCATCACCGCCCTGGGCAGCTGCTATGCCATCTCGGTACAGGGCTCGCACAACACGATCATCGCCGACAACGTGGTCAACGACATCACCGTCTACGGCTTCAACCAGAAGGTGCTCTACAAGTCCGGCGAACCCGCGATCATCGACCGCGGGCGCGAGCTGGGCATGATGAATTTCATCGACCGCGTGCCCGGCTGACCCTGCCACACTCCCTGCTCCCCGCTCCCTGCTCCCGCTCCCCGCGCGAGCATGCTCAAATGTGCCGTAAATGCGCCCAAAACCGCATATTTGGGCATGTTCGCGCGGGGATTCACCGGGATTTACCGGGATACACGGGATTCGCGGGGATACTTGAGAGTTCGCCGGGATACTTGAGAGCATGTACCGCACTCGCCCGACCCTTGTCGCCCTAGCCGTCGCCGTTACCGCCGTCGGGCTGGTCGGCTGCGGCATCATCAAACCGGGCTCAAGTAATCCGACGCCCGGCACCTGGACCCCGCCGTCCACCAGCACTAGCACCAGCACCTCGCCGAGCGCCAGCACCCCCACGTCGGCGAAGGTCAACATCGGGGACGAGACCGTCATCGGGTACTTCGGCCAGACCACGACCGCGACCTGCGAAGCGGGCAAAAGCCTCAATATCACCGGCGCCAACAACACATTGACCATCACCGGGCCCTGCGAGACGGTCACCGTCTCGGGCTTCTCGAACACGGTGACGTTCGGCGAACTGAAAACCGAGGTAACGGTCACCGGCTACGGGAACAAGCTCACGTACAAGACAGGCGAACCCAAGGTCAACAACTACGGAAGCAACAACACCATTCAGAAGGCTTCCTAGCTCTGGCTCACAACACCGTCTGCACGATGTGTTCGACCAGCTGGCGCGCGGCGGCGCAGCTGTCTCCGCCCTTGCGGTACTGAACCCACCAGGTCAGCGAACCGGTTCCGGCCGGCACTGTGACACCGCAGCCCGAACCGGGGCCGCTGCTGGTGAATCCCTTGCGGCTGTTGATGGTGATGTCGGCGGTCTTCTGCCCCATACCGTCGGCGGACGTGCGATCACGTTCGACGTCGCCGCCCTCGTAGTACGCGTACAACAGGTCGATGAGGTTTCCGGCATCGTCTGCCGCAACCCAATAGCACAGTGCACCAAAGAAATTCTGGTAGATCTGGGCGGCCTTCACGGTCTCGACAATGGTCTTCTCGTCGAGGGGACCACACTGGCCGTTGGCGAATCCGTACGGATCCAGCTTGTCGTTCTCGCCCCGCTCGTTGGACGACAGTCCCTCGCCCGGGGCCACGGCGGTACCGTCCACCGTGCGTGCGCAGCCGGTAGGTGCCGCCAGCAATAGCAGCACAGCAGCCAGGGTGCCGAAGATCTTTCTCATTGCTTACCCACCTTGCCGAGCAGTGAGTCCATCAGGGTCTCGACGGCCCTACACGGATCATTTTTGACCGCGCTCGATTGCAGCGACCAGTGCAGGAAATCCGGTCCCGACCCCGCAGACAGCTCGCACAACCCAACGTTGCTGACCCGGTAGCCGGGGTAGGACTTGGTGGTCACCGCTTCGACGGTGTGTCCGAGATTTCGCGCGACCGAAGCCTCCTTCTGGGCCGAGCTACCCCGGTACCAGTACAACGAGATGGATGTGTCGCCGGTTCCCGGCCCGGTGGACCACCGGCAGCCCAGCAGACTGTCCACATCGCGCTTGAGGCCCGGAACACCCACCGCCGCATTGACTTCCGCATCGGTCATACCGCCGCAGTCTCCGAGTTTGAAACCCTTGCCGGGACCGTTGTTCACCTCGGGCACCGTGGTCACCTGGGCGTCGGGCGAGCCGCCGTCGCCATCGGATGAGGGCCGGGGCGAACATCCGGCCAGCACCGCTGCGGCGATGACCAGGGCCGAAACCGGGAGCATCCGCACAGTCACGGTGTCCACAGTACGTCCGCGTCTTGCGCGTCACCGATATGTGCGAAGTGTGTCGGCGCCCGGAGCCGGGTGTGTCAGACCCCGGCACCGTGCCGGCCCGCACCCGCGGCGAACCGGCCCGCACCCTCCAGCGCCTCCGTTGCGACGCGCTCGATGCTGCCAAACTCGTTGTCCAGTGCCGCTTCCTCGGTCATCCCCCACTGCGCGATGGCCGAATCACGGTCGGCACGCACGCACTGTTGCGGGAAGGCAGCGATCTCGGCAGCCAGTGTCTCGGCAGTCTCACGCGCCTGACCACGCGCGACCACGCGGTTGACGAGCCCGATGTCCAGCGCCTCGTTCGCGTGGACGGGACGCCCGGTCAGGATGAGATCCATCGCACGCGAGTGCCCGATCAGCCGCGGCAGCCTGATCGTGCCACCGTCGATGAGCGGAACGCCCCAACGCCGGCAGAACACACCCAGCACGGCGTCCTCCTCGACCACCCGAAGGTCGCACCACAAGGCGAGCTCGATCCCGCCGGCGACGGCGTGCCCCGATATCGCCGCGATCACCGGTTTGGACAGCCGTAACCGCGAAGGGCCCATCGGACCTGGGCCATGCGGGTGCAGTTCGTTACCGCGGTCGGTCCCCATCGCCTTGAGATCAGCTCCAGCACAGAAGGTTCCGTTGTCACCCCACAGCACCGCCACCGACGCCTCGGGATCCGCGTCGAACTCGGTGAACGCCGCGAGCAGCGCCGCCGCGGTCGGCCCGTCGACGGCGTTGCGCGCATGCGGCCGATTGAGAATGACCGTTGTCACCGGGCCCGCCTTCTCCACCCGGACCGCCGGCTGCATCTCTTCACTCATAGCGAGGCTTCTTCCATCTCGGCGGTATCCCGCAGGGTCACTAGCTCATCCTTGAATTCCCGGTAACGGGCACGTATTTCGTCAGCAGGCCAATCAGCCGGCAAGAGCTCGTCCGGCAATACCGGATCAGCCAGCAGATGCCGCACCATCGCAGCGGCCAGCACGAATCGCGCCGGGATCGCCTCGGCCTGATCCCACCACCGTAATAGCGCCGTCGCGTACGTGGACCACCCGGTCAGATCCCACAGCTGCGCTGCCAACACTTCCGGACGGTCGGTCCTGGTGTGCAGAATCCACACATGGTCGGTGACCGACGGCGGCAGATCCACCTCCAGATTCTCCGGGCGCAACCACACACCCTCCCGGAATTCTCCGAAACGGCTCTGCCGCAGGGTGGTTCGCAAATCATTGCGGTCGCGGGCATCACGGCCCACGCTGGTGATCACCAGCTGCTTCCAGGTGCCGTCCCATGAGCCCCGATGCGGATCACACGCCTCGTCCTGCCGAAGCTGACGGGCCTGTAGGCGTTCAGCAAGCCGGTATCCGGTTTCGGTTCTGACAAGATCCCCGGCGGCGACCATGCGGGTGAGCGCCACCCGCACAGTGGTGTCGCTGATACCGAACAAGGTTGTCAATGCCCGGATTTCACGCACCGATAGCTCCGCAGGGTGCGCGCCCAGCAGCAGGCTCAGGATGACCGAACGTGCGGTCATCGGGTGATGATCGACCGGGTTGTCCATCTCGCTACAGTTCGGTGGGCTTACGCCCGTAATCGCCAAACGGCTCATCCCGGTGCCGGACCGCTTGCCGATAGCCGTTGGCAATGGCATCTGCCGTGAACGCGTGAGCCTCCGGTGTATGCCGGGAGATACCGTCAAAAACTGTGCCGATCATGGCGCTGTTGGCAATCCCCTGATTGATGAGTACAGAGTTGCAGGCCAGCTTGATCATCATCAGCTGGTTCAACGGCATCGCGGCGATCCGCTCGACCAGCCGCTCGGTGCGCTCGTCCAACTCGTCGGGCTCGGGTGCCTCGACCGCCAGACCCCAGTCGTAGGCTTGCCGGCCCGACAGGCAATCACCAGTCAGTAGAAGGCGTTTCGCACGCTGATCACCGAGCTTGTGCGCCCATAGTCCGGTGGCGGGCACACCCCACACCCGCGTAGGCGGGTATCCGATCTTGGCATCAGCGGCGACGATCAACTGGTCGGCGTGTAAAGCGATATCCGTTCCGCCTGCCACGCAATAGCCGTGCACCTTCACCACGGTGGGCTTGTTGGCATGCAATAGCGAGGAGAAGCCGCGCGTGAACCGGCTCATCATCTGATAATCGAGCATCGGATCCCAATTGATGTTGGGCAGGTGGTTGCGCAGCTGCACCTGCCCGTCCAGCGCGGTACCTGAATACCGCACCGACCCTTCGTCATTGGCCTCGGCATAGGCACTGAGGTCGAAGCCGCCACAGAACCCGTCCCCCCGGCCGGATACCAGGATCACGTGCACCTGAGGATCCAGATCGGCACGTTCAACGAGTGCCGCCAGTTCCAGCGGAGTGTCGGCGATGATGGCGTTGCCCTGCTCGGGCCGGTTGAAGGTGATGCGCGCGACTCGATCGGTGACCTCGTAGGTCATCGTCTTCAAGGTGTCCACCATCAGTCGCCCGACTTGACGGTGGCGCGCTCCAGGATCGGGGAAAGGTCCAGCCCTGTGGGCAGAGTCCCGAATGCCCCACCCCAATCACCAGCCAGACGGGTGGCCAGGAACGCCTGGGCGACGGCCGGATGGCCATGACGGACCAGTAGCGCCCCCTGCAGCGCCAGACAGATGTCCTCGGCGACCTTGCGGGCACGATACGTCACCGATTCCAGATCGCTGAGCTGCGAATGCAATCCATTGATGTGGCGATCCAGACGCTCGTCCTGCCCCTGGGCCAGGGCAAGCTCCTTGAATAGCACCTCGACACATTCGGGCTTGGTGGCCATGGCCCGCAGCGTGTCCAGCGCGCTCACATTGCCGGACCCCTCCCAGATCCCCATCAGCGGAGCCTCACGATAGAGACGCGGCAGCCCCGAGTCCTCGACGTAGCCGTTGCCGCCGAGGCATTCCATCGCTTCGCCGGCATGCGGGGTGGCGCGCTTGCATACCCAATACTTGCTGGCGGCCAAACCGATACGCCGCAGCAGTGACTCGGTCTCGTCGCCGCGAGTAGCACGGTCGGTGGCGCCTGCCATCCGCATGGCAACCATGGTTGCCGCCTCGGCCTCTATCGCCAGATCGGCGAGCACGTTGCGCATGAGGGGCTGATCGATCAAGTACTCGCCGAAGGCCTTGCGGTGCTGGGCGTGATGCATGGCCAGCGCGACACCCGTGCGCATGCTGGTGGCTGATCCGAGCGTGCAGTCCAGGCGCGTCATGTTGACCATTTCGATGATGGTCTTGACGCCCTTGCCCTCCTCACCAACCAGCCACGCGGTCGCCTCGTCGTACTCAACCTCGGAGGACGCGTTCGAGTGGTTGCCAAGCTTGTCCTTCAAGCGCTGCAACCGCATCCGGTTACGGCTGCCGTCGGGCAACACTCGCGGCAGGAAGAAACATGACAGGCCTCCCGGCGCCTGGGCGAGCACCAGGAACACGTCGCACATTGGCGCCGAGGTGAACCACTTGTGTCCGACCAGCGTGTAGCTGCCGTCGGCGTTCGGCGTGGCGGTGGTGGTTCCCGCACGCACGTCCGAGCCGCCCTGTTTCTCGGTCATCGACATGCCCGCCGTCAGACCTGCCTTGGCAGTGGGCACCGCCAACACCGGGTCATACACCCGACTAGACAGCAACGGCTCATAGACGGCGGCAAGTTCGGGGTTCGCACGCAGCGCCGGAACCACCGCGTAGGTCATGGAAATCGGACACATGTGGCCGGGATCGGCCGTCCACACACCGGTCTTCGCGGCGCGTACCACGTGGGCGCCCGGACGCGCGTCGGCCCAGGGCGCGCCATGCAGCCCATGGGCGACAGCCTCCCGCATGAGCTCGTGATAGGCCGGGTCGAACTCGATTTCGTCGACGCGGTGGCCCCATCGGTCATGCGTGTGCAGCACCGGGCGGTTCCGGTTTGCCAACTCCCCGGCGCGCTGCATCCGGTCAGTGCCATTGAGCGCACCCACCTCTAGCACCTCGTCGACACCCCACTGACCACCCTCACGAATGAGTGCTTCCATCAACACGGGACTGGTCGCGGCGTTGTAGTCGCGCAGCGCGGGAACCTGGTTGGTGACGACATGCGTATCGGCCATGTATTCAGTGTTACATTTCTACGACAACTGCACAAGATCTGTTCACATAGCCTTCTCCCAGGGACCATGAAGTAGAAAGAAGTCGTGGAGAAGGTCGTCTTCGTGCTGCGCCAACCGCCCGATGCCACCACCGACGCGTGGGCCGAGCGATTGCGGACGGCGGCCATCGACAAGATCCCGGCGGCGGGTGTGCACGGCCTGAGCGTGTGCGTGCACGACGGCTCCGTAAGGGCGGCGAACCTGCGCCTAGTAACCCTGGATCCTCCGTTCGCCGCAGCAGTCAGCGTGTGGGTTCAGCAGTCGTACGGACCCGAGATACGCGAGATTGCCACGGTTCTATCCCGAACCTCTGCGGCAGTGCACGGATACCTCGTTACCGAATCGGTGCCTCTCCCCTCTCCGGACACCGAAAATGACACGCGATCAACAGGTTTCACCAACATTGCGCTGCTGCGCAGGCCCACCGACATGTCATTCGATCGCTGGCGTCAGCAGTGGCAGGGCGTGCACACGCAGAATGCGCTCGACCTACAGTCGACGATCGGGTATGAACAGAATCTGGTGGTGCGGGCCATTACCCCCGAAGCACCCGTGATCTCGGCCATCGTATTCGAGCAGTTCCCGATCTCCGCTCTCACCGATCCGCTGGCCTGGTATGGCGCCTCAGATCAACAACAGCTGAGCGAGCGCGTGATAGCGATGCTCGACAGCGTCAAAGCCTTTGGCGCCGATACCAACATCGACACGGTCGCGACCAGTAGGTATGACATAGTCCGGCCGTTCTAGTCGCACATTCCATATGCCGGCGGTTCCAGCCGATTGACATACAACCAAATGGTTGTATATTTGAGGTGTGACCGACGCGGATGAGGACAAGGCCGACGCCATGTTCCATGCGCTCTCCGACCGCACCCGGCGCGACATCCTGCGGCGCGTATTGGCCGGTGAACACTCGGTTTCGACGCTCGCGGCGAACTACGACATGAGCTTCGCCGCCGTGCAAAAGCACGTCGCCGTGCTGGAAAAGGCCGGGCTGCTCACGAAGCGGCGCAACGGCCGGGAACAGCTGGCCAGCGGTGACGTGGAAGCCGTCCGTTCGGTGGGCGCCATGCTTTCCGAGCTGGAACAGTTCTGGCGCGGCAGGATCGCCCGGATCGATGAACTCATAGCCCGCGACAGACCATCAAAGGATTGAATCATGCCTGTTACCAACGTAACCCACGATATCGACACTCGTACCATCGTCATCAACGCCGAATTCGAGGCACCGATCCAGCGGATATGGCAGATCTATGCGGATCCTCGCCAGCTCGAAAAGGTTTGGGGCCCTCCGAGTTGCCCCGCGACATTCGTCGACCACAACTTCAAGCCAGGCGGCCGCGCGAACTACTACATGACCGGACCGGACGGCGAACGATACGCGGGCTGGTGGGAGATCATCGCCATCGACGAACCTAACAGCTTGGAGTTTATCGACGGCTTCTCCGACGACAAGCTGAATCCCGTTGACAATATGCCTACTTCGAGAAATGTGTACACATTCGTCGAGAAGGATGGCCGTACCCTGGCGACCTATGTCAGCACCTTCGAGACTGCCGAGGCACTGCAGCAGGTACTGGATATGGGTGTCATCGAGGGAGCTTCCTCAGCGATCAACCAGATCGATGAGCTGGTGCGCTCCTAAAACGCGGTGTCACCGTCGGCGTGGCCGAGGATCAGAGCGTTGACATCCTCGGCCGCTCTGCGTTGATGCAAGCGCGCTATCAACATCGGATCATGCTGCAGGCCAACAACTACCACATGCAACGGTAGTGCCGCAGGTTCGGTGGACAGCGCCGCAAGCTGCGCGCCGTCCCGGCCCAGGACGCCGTACCTGACACGACTTCGGGTTCGGTCCGTTTCGCTGACACCACCCAACTCGGTCCACGACAAGACCTGCTGCCCCGGCACCCACAAGCCCTCATGCGATAGCAGCACACTGCGCCTCGGTACCGGCAGATCGATCAGAAACTTCGCCGCCCCACCCAGCGCGACAATGCCGAAGGCCAGACTGCCGTAGAAGGCCACCGCATAGGCCGTACCCTCCTTGGGCGTATGCGCACCGGTTGCCGGATGTGCGAAGACATCACCGTCAGCGGCGACGCGCATCACGACGGGAGCCAGCAGGGCCAGACCGACGGCTGCGAGCACGGCAATCCCGAGAGGACCCGGGCTGTACCGCAACGGTATACGGACACCCGAGTGATCGCGGCCATCTACACGCCACTGCCACGGCGCGGCCATCCAGTATTCGGCCGGTGGGTTCCGGCGGTAGGCAGGCAGGTCTCCGTTGCGCAGCGTCACAAGCCAGCCAAGGCCGAAAAACACCGTACAGAACAACGAGAACCAGACGGGGCTATTGGTCACCCACGGGCCCAGTACCAACAGCGGCGTGAACAGCAACACGAAAAGGCGACGAAAATCGAACTTAGGTGCGTTGCGCGTTCTCCCCGACATGATCATCACTATATGAAACGCGCGAACCAATAGTTTGCTGTGGCCCGGACGGCCTACGCTCGGTCCCATGGTGGACTATCGCGACCCCGGTGCCATCACGTTTGAGGCGACGATCGAGAAGCCCGAGGGCCCCGGCGCCTACGTGGAATTCCCGTACTCCGCATTCGACAGCTTCGGCGTCAGGATCAGAGTGCCGGTACATGTCATGTTCGATGGCTCGGTTCCCTATACGGGATCCCTGGCACCGTATGGAGGCCGACATGTGCTCGGAGTACGCAAGGACATTCAGGCTCAGCTGGGCAAGGGGCCCGGTGATCGGGTGATGGTCGAAGTCAGGCTCGATATTGACCGCGCCTAGGCGTCCTGTGTTTCCCGATGCGCTGGCTCACCGTGGTGCACGAAGTAGCCGAGCACCACGATGATGAACCACACCACGCCCACCAAGATGGCGGTTCGGCCGTCCTCGGTGAAGAACAAGAGCAATACCACCAGCGCCAGAAAGCCAAGCGCCAGGATATTGGTCACCGGCGCACCGGGCAGTTTGTAGTCCGACGCGGGCAGTAGTCCGTCGGCAACACGCTTCCGATAGATCATGTGAGAAACCAGGATTGAACCCCACACAAAGATGATGCCGATAGTCGACACCGACGTGATGTAGGCGAATGCCTTGTCCGGCGAGAGCCAGTTGACGAATACCCCGATACCCATCGCCAGCGCCGAGAAGCAGATGGCAAGCATCGGGACGTGGCGCGAACTCAATGCCTGCAGGCCCGCGGGGGCATCACCGCGCTGGGCGAGGCTGCGGACCATGCGGCCGGTCGAGTAGATACCGGAATTACAGGAAGATAGCGCGGCCGTCAGCAAGATGAAGTTCACGATGTTCGCAGCCTGCGGAATGTTGAGGTATTCGAATACGGCAACAAAGGGGCTCTCGCCCTTGTGATAGTTCCGCCAGCCCTGGATCGACAGAATGACGATCAGCGCGCCCACGTAGAACAACCCGATGCGGAAGGGCAGTGTATTGATCGCCTTGCGCAGCGTAACTTTCGGGTTCTCCGCCTCCCCTGCCGTTACGCCGACGAGCTCGACACCGACATATGCGAACACCACGATCTGCAGACTCAACAGTGCCTGGCTGAAGCCTGTCGGAAACACGCCACCGTCATTCCATAGGTTCGCGACGGAGGGACCCGTCTCCGGCCCCAAGCCCGAAATGGGCAGTAGTACACCGACGCCGATGATGATCATGCCCAGGATCGCCGTCACCTTGATCATCGAGAACCAGAATTCGGCCTCACCGAAGATTTTCACCGATATCAGGTTGGCCCCGAACAGGATCAGCAGGACGACCAGCGCGGTCACCCACTGTGGAATGCCCGGCCACCACCGTTGGATATACACACCTGCGACGGTTATTTCGGCCATACATGTGGTGGCCCATACCGCCCAGTAGGTCCAGCCGTTGGCGAATCCGGCGAAACGTCCCATGAATTCCTCGGCGTATTCGGAGATGCTGCCCGAGACCGGCCGGTAGACCAGCAATTCACCCAGTGCACGCATGATCACGAATATCGCCAGGCCGGCGACCAGATAGGCCAGGATGAGCCCCGGTCCGGCCTTCTCGATCGCGCCGCCGGCGCCGTAGAAGAGGCCGGTACCGATGGCACCGCCGATGGCGATCATCTGCACCGTGCGGGCAGACAGGCCCCGCGAGTATCCGGCGTCGGGCGTCTCGGATTCGGAATTGGCAACGGTCATCCGGACATCATCGCGTGAGCGGACAGTTATTGCACAGGAAACCCCGGACAGCGAGGCTCATATCGGTCGGTCAGCACCCGAACGGTCGGATACGCACGTGAAATTGCGGACTCCCGGTAGGTAGTTGTGCGCTGAACCGACTTCGCTTACGTCAATAGGCTTCTGAGATGATCAACCGACAGTCCATCGGAGACGTGGCGTTGCCAACTCTGAGCATCATGTTGCCGTTCGCGATCATCGTTGGTCAGCTCGGTTTCGATCCCTGTCGCTGGTGGATCGTGTACTGCACCGCTGCCGCCGTGGCAATCGGGCTGGCCGTCGGCACCTCGCGGATGCGCAAGACGAGCGGCGCCCGACCGACAACAAGCCCGCCGTGGACATTCTTCTGGATTGGCCTGGCGGCTCTGACGGCAGTACAGGGCGGCTTCTACTCGCAGTTCCGAAATCAATGCCCGGTTGTCGGACCCATCATCCCCATCGACATGTTCCTGGAGTGGATCGTCGCACCGACAGTGCTCGTAGCGGCGGCTCTCAGCGTATGCCGACGCGGGCGGGCCCACATATAGGTCTCGGGGCGCACAAGTCTGTGGAAGCAGAAAGGCCCCCGGGACGTACCCGGGGGCCTTTCGTGCTTGCGTTGGAAGGACGCGGCTAGCGGTAGTCGCTGTAGCCGTAGTCGTCCAGCGGCACCGCAGCACCGGTGTTGGAACCGAAGTCGGGGCTGTAGTACTGATCCTCGTAGGACGGGATCGTGTACGCGGCGGCCCGCGCCTCTTCGGTCGGCTGCACCGAAATGTTGCGGTAGCGGTTGATGCCGGTACCAGCCGGGATCAACTTACCGATGATGACGTTCTCCTTCAGACCATTCAGCTTGTCGCTGCGGCAGTTGATGGCCGCATCGGTCAGCACGCGAGTGGTCTCCTGGAAGGACGCCGCCGACAGCCACGAATCGGTGGCCAGCGATGCCTTGGTGATACCCATCAGCACCGGACGGCCGGCCGCGGGCTCGCCGCCCTCGGCCACCACGCGACGGTTCTCCGACTCGAACTCGGCACGCTCGGTGAGCGAGCCGGGCAGGAATTCCGTTGCGCCCGAATCGATGATCGTCACGCGACGCAGCATCTGTCGCACGATGACCTCGATGTGCTTGTCGTGGATCGACACACCCTGGCTGCGGTACACCTCCTGGACCTCGTTGACCAAGTGCACCTGCACCTGACGCGGACCCATGACGCGGAGCACCTCGTGCGGATCTGCCGCACCTTCCATGAGCTGCTGTCCGACCTCGACGTGGTCACCGTCGGCCAGCGGACGCTCGGACCCGTCCTCATGCTTGAAGACGCGCAGGCGCTGACGCTTGGAGAGCTTGTCGTAGACAACTTCCTCACCGCCGTCGTCCGGGACGATGGTGATCTTGTAGAAGCGCTCGCCCTCTTCCAGGCGCACCCGTCCGGTGACATCGGCAATCGGGGCCTTGCCCTTGGGAACACGCGCCTCGAACAGCTCGGTGACACGCGGCAGACCACCGGTGATGTCGTCACCGACGCCACCCTGGTGGAAGGTACGCATGGTCAGCTGAGTACCGGGCTCACCGATCGACTGCGCGGCCACGATGCCCGCCGCCTCGCCGATGTCGACAAGCTTGCCGGTCGCCATCGAGCGGCCGTAGCACATCGCACAGACCCCGGTACCGGTGGTGCAGGTCAGCACCGACCGAACCTTGACCGTCGTGACGCCCGCGGCAAGCAGCTTCTCGATCGCCGGGTCGCCCAGGTCATGTCCACGCTCCACCAGCACATTGCCATCGGCATCCACCGCGTCAGCGGCGAGAGTCCGTGCGTAGGCGGAGGTTTCGATGTGCGCATCGCGGATCAGCGTTGCCTTGCCATCGGGCCCAGTCTGCTTCTCCGCAATAACCACGTTGATGCCACGTTCGGTGCCGCAGTCGTGCTCACGGACGATGACGTCCTGCGAGACGTCGACCAGACGACGGGTCAGGTAACCCGAGTCCGCGGTACGAAGCGCGGTGTCCGCCAGGCCCTTACGAGCGCCGTGCGTGTTGATGAAGTACTCGAGAACGGTCAGGCCCTCACGGAAGGAGGACTTGATCGGACGCGGGATGTACTCACCCTTCGGGTTGGTAACCAGACCCTTCATGCCGGCCAGGTTGCGCACCTGCGTCATGTTTCCGGTAGCACCGGACTTGGGCAGCAAGGTGATCGGGTTGTCGGCCGGGTAGTGCTCCTCCAGCGCCTTACCGACCTCGTCGGTGGCCTCCTGCCAGATCTTGACCAGCGCGTCGCGACGCTCCTGCTGGTTCAAAGCACCACGCTGGTACTGCTTTTCGATCCGCTCCGCTTCCTTCTCGTAGCGGTCCAGGATCTCCGCCTTCTGCGGCGGCACCAGCACGTCGGCCATCGAAACCGTGACACCCGAACGCGTGGCCCAGTGGAAGCCGGCGTCCTTCAGCTTGTCGACGGTCTGCGCGACCACGATCATCGGGAACCGCTCGGCGAGGTCGTTGATGATCGCCGACTGCACCTTCTTGTGCATCTGCTTGTTCACGAACGGATACCCATGGGGCAGCAGCTCGTTGAACAGAACGCGGCCCAGGGTGGTCTCGGCGACCCAGGCATCGCCTGGCTGCCAACCGTTTTCGAACAGCTCGGCCTCGACCTCGGCCGGCGGACGCTGCTGCGTCAGCCGCACGCGGATGGGTGCACGGACACTCAGCGCACCGCGGTCCATCGCCATGATGGCCTCGGCGGGCGAGCTGTACACGCCGACCTCCGGCTGATCCTTGCCGGCCGGTGCGTGCGCACCGATGTCGCCGGGGATCTCGGTGGTCAGGAAGTACAGACCGGTCACCATGTCCAGACGGGGCATGGCCAGCGGGCGGCCCGACGCGGGCGACAGGATGTTGTTCGAGGACAGCATCAGGATGCGAGCCTCGGCCTGCGCCTCCGCCGACAGCGGGAGGTGCACGGCCATCTGGTCACCGTCGAAGTCGGCGTTGAACGCCTCACACACGAGCGGGTGCAGCTGAATTGCCTTGCCTTCCACCAGCTGCGGCTCGAAGGCCTGGATACCCAGGCGGTGCAGGGTTGGTGCACGGTTCAGCAGCACCGGGTGCTCGGCGATGACCTCTTCGAGGACGTCCCACACCTGGGCACGCTGACGCTCCACCATCCGCTTGGCGCTCTTGATGTTCTGCGCGTGGTTCAGGTCGACCAGACGCTTCATCACGAACGGCTTGAACAGCTCGAGAGCCATCAGCTTGGGCAGACCACACTGGTGCAGCTTGAGCTGCGGACCGACCACGATGACCGAACGGCCCGAGTAGTCGACGCGCTTACCGAGCAGGTTCTGACGGAACCGGCCCTGCTTGCCCTTGAGCAGATCGGACAGCGACTTGAGCGGGCGGTTGCCCGGCCCTGTAACAGGCCTGCCCCGGCGCCCATTGTCGAACAACGCGTCCACGGACTCCTGCAGCATCCGCTTCTCGTTGTTGACGATGATCTCGGGCGCACCCAGATCGATCAGTCGCTTGAGGCGGTTGTTGCGGTTGATCACGCGGCGGTACAGGTCGTTCAGGTCGGAGGTCGCGAAGCGGCCACCGTCGAGCTGAACCATCGGGCGCAGTTCCGGTGGGATCACCGGCACCGCGTCCAGCACCATGCCACCGGGTGAGTTGGTGGAGTTCTGGAACGCCGCCACCACCTTCAGGCGCTTGAGGGCACGAAGCTTCTTCTGCCCCTTGCCGCTGCGGATGGTCTCGCGCAGATTCTCGGCCTCGGCATCGAGATCGAAGTTCTGGATCAGCTTCTGCACGGCCTCGGCGCCCATGGCACCGGTGAAGTACTCGCCGTAGCGGTCGACGAGCTCACGGTAGAGCACCTCGTCGACGATCAGCTGCTTGGGAGCCAACTTGGTGAAGGTGGTCCAGATTTCGTCGAGCCGGTCCAGCTCACGCTGCGACCGATCGCGAAGCTGACGCATCTCGCGCTCGCCACCGTCGCGCACCTTGCGGCGCACGTCGGACTTGGCACCCTCGGCCTCCAGCTCGGCCAGGTCGGCCTCGAGCTTCTGGGCACGGGCCTCCAGGTCGGCATCGCGCTGATCGGCGACGGCCTTCTTCTCGACCTCCATCTCGGCCTCGAGCGTCGAGAGCTCGTTATGACGGAGCTCGTCGTCGACCGCGGTGATGACGTAGGCGGCGAAGTAGATGATCTTTTCGAGATCCTTCGGTGCCAGGTCGAGCAGGTAGCCGAGGCGCGACGGAACGCCCTTGAAGTACCAGATGTGCGTGACCGGGGCGGCCAGTTCGATGTGGCCCATCCGCTCACGGCGCACCTTGGCGCGGGTCACCTCGACGCCGCAGCGCTCACAGATGATGCCCTTGAAGCGCACGCGCTTGTACTTGCCGCAGTAGCACTCCCAGTCGCGAGTAGGTCCGAAGATCTTCTCGCAGAACAGGCCGTCCTTCTCGGGCTTGAGCGTGCGGTAGTTGATGGTCTCCGGCTTCTTGACTTCGCCGAAGGACCAGTTTCGGATGTCATCCGCCGACGCGAGGCCGATACGGAGTTCATCGAAGAAGTTGACGTCGAGCACGTAAACTCCCTTTCCCCTTGCGGGATAGATGTTCGGTCAGTGGGGCTGGTTAGGCGAAGTCCTCTATCGAAGCAGATTCATTGCGGGACAGGTTGATTCCCAGGTTCGCGGCAGCGCGCTCCAGGTCCTCGTCGTCGCCGTCGCGCATCTCGATGGCGGCGCCGTCCTTGGACAGCACCTCCACGTTGAGGCACAGCGACTGGAGTTCCTTGAGCAGAACCTTGAACGATTCGGGGATACCCGGCTCGGGGATGTTCTCGCCCTTGACGATCGCCTCGTAGACCTTCACGCGACCGACGGTGTCGTCGGACTTGATGGTCAACAGCTCCTGCAGCGTGTACGCCGCACCGTAGGCCTGCATGGCCCAGCACTCCATCTCACCGAACCGCTGGCCACCGAACTGCGCCTTACCACCGAGCGGCTGCTGGGTGATCATCGAGTACGGGCCGGTCGAACGCGCGTGGATCTTGTCGTCGACCAAGTGGTGCAGCTTCAGGATGTACATGTAACCGACGGTCACCGGGTACGGGAACGGCTCGCCGCTCCGGCCGTCGAACAACCGCGCCTTGCCGTCACCATCCACCATGACCTCGCCGTCCCGGTTGGGCAGCGTCGAGGACAGCAGTCCGGTCAGCTCCTCCTCGCGGGCACCGTCGAACACCGGGGTGGCCGTGCGGGTATCGGCCGGCGCAGAGGTGAGGTCTGCAGGCAGATTGGCCGCCCACTCGGGCTCACCCTCGATGTTCCAGCCGGTCTTGGCAATCCACCCGAGGTGGGTTTCCAAGATCTGGCCGATGTTCATACGGCGTGGCACACCGTGGGTGTTCAGGATGATGTCCACCGGGGTGCCATCGGGCAGGAACGGCATGTCCTCGACGGGCAGGATCTTGCCGATGACGCCCTTGTTGCCGTGGCGTCCGGCCAGCTTGTCACCGTCGGAGATCTTGCGCTTCTGCGCCACGTACACGCGAACGAGCTCATTCACGCCGGCAGGCAGATCGTCGTCGTCATCACGCGAGAACACGCGGATGCCGATGACCTTTCCGGACTCGCCGTGCGGCACCTTCAGGGAGGTGTCGCGGACCTCGCGAGCCTTCTCACCGAAGATGGCACGCAGCAGGCGCTCCTCGGGGGTCAGCTCGGTCTCACCCTTCGGGGTGACCTTGCCGACGAGGATGTCGCCGTCGCGGACCTCGGCGCCGATGCGGACGATGCCACGCTCGTCGAGATCTGCCAGCACCTCATCGGAGACGTTCGGGATGTCCCGGGTGATCTCCTCGGCGCCCAGCTTGGTGTCGCGCGCATCGATTTCGTGCTCTTCGATGTGAATCGAGGTGAGCACGTCCTCTTCCACCAGACGGTTGGACAGGATGATGGCGTCCTCGTAGTTGTGGCCTTCCCACGGCATGACTGCCACGAGCAGGTTCTTACCGAGGGCCATTTCGCCGTTCTCGGTGCAGGGACCGTCGGCGATGACCTGACCGGCCTCGACCCGCTGCCCCTCGTCCACGATGGGCTTCTGGTTGGCGCAGGTGCCGTGGTTGGAGCGGGCGAACTTGCGCAACCGGTAGCTCTGCCGGGTGCCGTCGTCGGCCATCACGGTGACGTAGTCGGCAGACACCTCTTCGATGACACCGGCCTTCTCCGCGACGACGACGTCTCCGGCGTCGATGGCGGCACGCAATTCCATACCGGTACCGACCAGCGGAGCCTCGCTACGCACCAGCGGAACCGCCTGGCGCTGCATGTTGGCACCCATGAGGGCACGGTTGGCGTCGTCGTGCTCGAGGAACGGGATCATGGCGGTCGCGACCGACACCATCTGGCGCGGCGAGACATCCATGTAGTCGACCTCGGTCGCCGACACGAACTCCACCTCGCCGCCCTTGCGGCGAACCAGGATCTTCTCCTCGGTGAAGCGGCCGTTGGCGTCCACGGGCGAGTTGGCCTGCGCCACCACGTGGCGGTCCTCTTCGTCGGCCGTCAGGTAGTGGATCTCGTCGGTGACAACTCCGTCCGAGACCTTCCGGTAAGGCGTCTCGATGAAACCGAACGGGTTGACGCGCGCGTACACCGACAGCGAGCCGATCAGGCCGATGTTCGGGCCTTCCGGGGTCTCAATCGGGCACATGCGGCCGTAGTGCGAGGGGTGCACGTCGCGGACCTCGAGGCCGGCGCGGTCACGGGTCAGACCACCGGGGCCCAGCGCCGACAGACGACGCTTGTGGGTCAGGCCCGACAGCGGGTTGTTCTGGTCCATGAACTGCGACAGCTGGCTGGTTCCGAAGAACTCCTTGATCGCCGCCACGACGGGACGGATGTTGATCAGGGTCTGCGGGGTGATCGCCTCGACGTCCTGCGTGGTCATGCGCTCACGCACGACGCGCTCCATACGGGACAGGCCGACCCGGATCTGGTTCTGAATCAGCTCGCCGACGGTACGCAGGCGACGGTTACCGAAGTGGTCGATGTCGTCCACATCCACCGGCACCTCGACGCCACCGGGGGCGGTCATCGTGGTCTGGCCCTCGTGCAGGCGCACCAGGTACTCGATGGTGGCGACGACGTCTTCCTCGGTGAGGGTGGTGGTGGTCACCTGAGCCGGATTGGTGCCGCCCAGGCCCAGCTTCTTGTTCACCTTGTACCGACCCACGCGGGCCAGGTCGTAACGCTTCTCCTTGAAGAACAGGTTCTCCAGCAGGGCCTGCGCCGACTCCTTGGTCGGCGGCTCGCCCGGGCGCAGCTTGCGGTAGATGTCCAGCAACGCCTCGTCGGGACCGGCGATGTTGTCCTTCTCCAGGGTGCCCATCATGATCTCGGAGAACCCGAAGCGCTCGACGATCTGCTCGTTGGTCCAGCCCAGCGCCTTCAGCAGCACGGTGACCGGCTGGCGGCGCTTGCGGTCGATGCGGACGCCGACGGTGTCGCGCTTGTCGACGTCGAACTCGAGCCAGGCACCGCGGCCGGGGATGACCTTGACGCTATGCAGGGTCTTCTCGGTCGACTTGTCGATGCTCTCGTCGAAGTAGACACCCGGCGAACGGACGAGCTGCGAGACGACCACGCGCTCGGTGCCGTTGATGATGAAGGTGCCCATATCGGTCATCATCGGGAAATCACCCATGAAGACCGTCTGGCTCTTGATCTCACCGGTGTTGTTGTTGATGAACTCGGCCGTGACGAACAGCGGGGCCGCGTACGTCATGTCCTTGTCTTTGCACTCGTCGACGGGCGCCTTGACCTCGTCGAAGCGCGGGTCGCTGAACGACAGCGACATCGAGCCGGAGAAGTCTTCGATCGGCGAAAGCTCCGTGAGGATCTCCTCAAGGCCGCCGGTCGGGTTCACCTCACCGCGTGCAGTCGCAACCTCACGCCAGCGCGGCGATCCAACCAGCCATTCAAAGGACTCCGTCTGCACATCGAGCAGGCCGGGAACCGCAAGCGGTTCACGCAGCTTGGCGAAGGAAAGTCGGCTAGGGGCCCCAGGTACGGAGTTAGTAGTTGCGTTATCGGTCTTAGTCTGGCGAGAGACTGCCAAGATCGGTCCTCCAGTGTTGCCGCGCATCTGCGATGTTTTGCGCAAGCAAACGACCAAACACACACCCGATCGATCACAACAAAAATCAACACCGTCGTGGCGAGGGAAGGTGGGCAGGAGGCAGCCAGCGCAACGTCTAACGATAGCGTACTATCGCGCAGCCTTCAACTGCCCGGTCAATTCTGCGGATCAGCGCTGGCTGGCGGCCTCGCTGAAATCACATGCGTCCGTGCTGCCAAACAGATTGACGCCTCACACGCCCTCCGTCAAGAGATAGCGCCAGTATTTTCGGCGTTTCTTTCCCGCAACGCCCAGTGCCATTCCCCGCCCCGTCACGCGCGCTGCACCCTGACCGGCACTCCGTTGAGATGCGCCATCCCGGCGAGTGCCTCCAGGTCCTCCGGCCGGCTGGACATCAACAAATTCACGTTGGCGCCCGGATTGGCGTTCGCGGTACTCCAGCCCGCCCGCCGACGGTGCCCCCAGCCGTGTGGCACGGCCACAACCCCCGGCAGGATGTCCTTGCTGACCTGAGCGGGCAGCTCGATCTCACCGTGCGGCGAGGTGATGGCCAGGAGATCGTCGGTGGTGACCCCAAGTTGGTCAGCGTCATAGGCATGGATGAGCGCACGCTGCACGCGCCCGCCCCGCATGAGCATCGGCACGTTGTGCATCCACGAATTCTCCGAGCGGGCCTCTCGCATGCCGATCAGGCGCATCGGAAAGCGAGGATCGTGTTCACGCGCCGCCAGCGAGGCCACCTCGGACTCAATATCCTTGTGCTCCAAACGCATCCGGCCATCGAGGTACGAGACCGATCGCGACAAGGGCACCTCCGGCAGATGCTCGGCGAGCACCTTGCCGTGCGGATAATCACGGGTAAGCCGGTCGAAGGTCAGTCCTTGACGGCGCAGCCGGAACAGGTCGCCGCCGGCAGACATCCTGATCAGGGCATCGGCGAGCAGACGCGGCTGAAGTCGCGCGCCGAACAGCGCTACCGTTCTGCGCAAGCCCTCGATAAACCGCAGGCCTGGGGTGAGATTCCACAGCCTGCTGGTCAGGTCCTCGATAATCTGCCACTCCTGCCGGGCTTGGCCCGCCGGAGCCACCACCGCCTCGGTGGCCTGCCGGTACGGTGCGGGCCGCAGTGTGGCGAAGGGAATCATGAAATCGTCCCGCTCGTACATGGTGGTCGCGGGCAACACATAGTGGCAGTGCGCCAACGTCTCGTTGAGATAGAGGTCTATCCCCACCATGAGGTCCAGCTGCTCGCACGCGGCCTCCAGCTCGTCACCATTGGGCACCGACAGCACGGGGTTGCCCGCGCCGACGAACAGCGCCCGGATCTGGCCCCGGCCCGGCGTGGTGATTTCTTTGGCCATGATGCCGGCAGGTTCCGAGCCGAGGACCGAAGGGAACCCCCCGACGCGAGAGCGCCGCCGCCGGTACACCGTGCCCAGCAGCGCACCTACCGCCTTCATGGCGAACCGCTCGCCGGGTATGCCGAACGATCCGAACATCGAGCCACCCACCCGGCCCAGATGACCCGCGACGAGATTGACAACATCGAGCAAATACGTTGTCAACGTTCCATTTTGGCCAAGGCAAGTGCCTACCCGCCCATACACCACCGCGCGATCGGCGCCGGCCAGATCACGGGCCAGCTGGCGCACCACGCCGGGATCCACACCCGTCTGGGCCTGGGTCGACTCCGGGGTGAACGGCCTCACCAGCCCCTCGAGCCAGGCGACACCGCGAGCGTGCTGGGCAACCAGCGCCCTGTCCACCAGATTCTCCGTAAACATCACCTGTAGCAGCGACAACAGCAGGAAGGCATCGCCGTCCGGGGCAATGCCGAGCCATTCGAAATCCGCCGCGGTCTCCGTCTTGCGCGGATCGATCACCAACACCCGTCCGCCGCGCTTGACCACCGCCTTCATGTGCTCCCGTATTCGCGGCATGGTGACGCCCGAGCCATGGGACACGACGGGGTTGGCCCCGATGACCACCAACAAGTCGGTGCGGGGAATGTCCGGGACGGGCATTGTCGCGGAGTTCCCGTAGAGGAGCTGGCTGGCGACAAAACGGCTGTTGATGTCCTGCGAACCCGCGGTGAATAGGTGCAGCCGGGAGCCAAATCCCATGCTCAGCAGCAGCAGCCAGAGCACGTGCGAGTAGCTGAACGCGCCCGGGTTGCCGAAGTACCAGCCGATGGCCCCGGAGCCATGCATCCGGTGGATGGCGCGCACGCGCTCGGCGATATCGGCCATCGCCGTATCCCACTCGACCGGCTCGAACTCGCCGGACACCGTACGGCGCATGGGAGTGGTCAGCCGGTCGGGATCGTTGTGCACATCGGCAAAGGCGATGCCCTTCTGACACGAGAACCCCGACGATGCCGGGTTGTCCTTATCGGGACGCAGTGAGAGCAGCTTGCCGTCCTCGACGGTTGCGACCATGCCGCACAACGGCTCGCAGATACGGCAGAACGTCGTTTTCGTCTCGACTGTCATAGTCGGCACCGCTTCCATGCGCATCAACAGGGCTGACCCCTATTTGATAACGCGTGTTCGCAAACATCAACCCCTGTTCGACAGGGGCGTCACTACCCCCGTACTGGCGGGATCTGCCCCGTCGGGGTGTCGTCGTCGCTCGTGTCGATGCTCTGCGTGGGCTGCTCGGCCTGCGGCGGTGCCAGCGTCGCCGTCGTGACACCGGTCGGCTCGTCACCGAAGTCGTGCACCCGGTACTGGTGGGTTCCGGCGAAGCTGTCCTGAATCGCGGCCTGCGCGCTCGGGGGCAGCTGGTGCATGATCTCGCGCACGCGCGCCTGGCGGCGGCCGACCGCCTTGCGCTCGGGCATACCCGGGGTGGCCTGAATCTGCGGGGGCACACCCTCGATCTCCTCGACACCACCGTCGTGGTGTCCGGCGTCCAGGTGCGCCTGCTCCTCGGCCATGGTGGCCTCGTCCTTTTCCTCCGACATACCGATCGGGCCGATACGACGGCCGTTGAGGAACTGCTTGATGACCGGCTCGTCACTGGTCAGCAGCACCTCGCGCGGACCGAACATCACCAGGTTGCGGCGGTACAGCATGCCCATGTTGTCCGGGACGGTGCGGGCGATGTTGATGTTGTGCGTGACGATCAGGATGGTGGCGTCGATCTGTGCGTTGATGTCGATGAGCAGCTGACTCAGGTAGGCGGTACGCACCGGGTCCAGACCGGAGTCTGGCTCGTCGCAGAGGATGATCTGCGGGTCCAGCACCAGCGAGCGGGCCAGGCCGGCACGCTTGCGCATACCACCGGAGATCTCGCCGGGGAACTTGGTCTCATGGCCGGTCAGACCCACCACGTCAAGCTTCTGCATGACGATGTCGCGAATCTCGGATTCCTTCTTCTTGGTGTGCTCACGCAAGGGGAAGGCGGTGTTGTCGTACAGGTTCATCGAGCCGAACAGCGCGCCGTCCTGGAACATGACGCCGAACAGCTTGCGGATCTCGTACAGCTCTTTGGACGAGCACTCCATGATGTTGGTGCCGTCGATGTAGATGGCGCCCTGTTCGGGCCGCAGCAGACCGATCAACGACTTCAGGAACACCGACTTGCCGGTACCCGACGGGCCCAGCAGCACGCTGACTTCACCGGGCGGCAGGGACAGGGTGACGTTCTCCCAGATTCGTTGTGAACCAAAGGACTTAGTCAAACCCTCGACGGAGACTTCTGCACCCACCAGGCGTTCCTTCCGCAACACGCACACTTCGCCACCAACCCGGCCAGGCTGTGGTTCGGATCACTTTAGCGCATGGCCCAGAACTGCATCGCGTTTGCGTCCATACCAGGCGCATTGACTGGCTAACTGTGATAACCAGCCACTACGCCCCTAGTCCGACGTGGATTCGGCGGGTGTCGCGGCGGCCGAGCTACCGCGCCGGCGCTCCACGATGAGCAATGCTCCGGCCAACAGCGCGACAAGCACGACAATCAGCCCGACGATATCGGCGAAGACACTCGGGTGCCCGAGGCCATACCCGGTCAGCAGGTCTATCTCCGCGCGCTGCCGGACGAACTCACCCAGCACCACTCCGAGCGCGGACGCCGTCACCGCCAAGCCACCCACCACGGTCAGCTGCACAGGAGAGACCCCGTGGAACACGGCATAGAACAGGTAGACGGCCAGCGTGGAGATGCCGGCCCCGGACAGCAGCAGGCCCAATATCAAGCCGCTCTCTGTGCTGGCGGCATGCAGTTCGATCACGGTCGCCGCCACGCCGGCCACCAGTAGCACCGTGCCCAGCACCGCGATGAGCGTGCGTTTTCCCGCGTCGATGAGGTAACCGGCGAGCGGGGCGAAGACCAGTCCAGCGGCAAAAAGCGCTACCGGCGGTGCATCTGAGGGCGCCAACTCACGATCGATGGACCACCACATGGCCGCGTGGTCGAAGTCCGCGAACCGCACCAGGAATGTCAGCACGGTGATCGCCAGCAGCGCCGCCAACACGACGGGGCGGGTGAGTACGTCGATGGCGATCAGCGCGGCCGAGCCCCTGCGCCGGGTCTGCGCGAAGAGCCCGCCGAAGGCGCTCAATGCGATGATCCCGAGAATGACCGCCCGCGCCGGCGATGAGTCGTCGACCAGGAGCCATGCCAGCGCGGAGACACCGACCAGCCACAGCAGCGCACCGACGAGGTCGAATGTGTCGAAGGTGCCCACGAACTCGCGATGCGGCTGGGTGAGGACCACCACCAACACCACAACGGTCGCGGCAAGGATTCCGTACGTGATCGAGCGCCAATTCTGCGGCGAATTGATGTCGAGTATCTGGCCGGCGAGCATCGCCAGCGGGTACATCGCCACCCAAAACCCCAGCGAGAACCCACGTCCCTGTCTCGGCGTCGAATGCAGGACGATCAGCATGGAGGCCACCATGGTCAGTCCGGCGCCCAGCGCCGAGACCAACATCACCCAGGCAAGCAACGTCGCCGATCCCGGTATGAGTGACCCGGCCGTCGACAGGCCCAGAATCACCAGGCCGGTGGCCAAGAAGGTGGTGGGGCGGAAATGATTGCCCAGGCGGGCGAACACGAGCAATGTCACCACGGCGACTATGTCGCCTGCGACGGTCGCCCATTCGATCGTGCCGAGGGCGTCTTCACCTCGGTCGACTCCCCACACCGCAGCCAGACCATGGTCCAGCATGGTCAGCCTCGCCACGAACAATGCAGTGCACGCGATTACCACGTGCCGTACGGCCAGATTCATGTCACCTTCACCCTCTCGTGAGGTCACTCTATGGGCCCCAGCCACATTCGTCCTGCGATAGCGGTGATCGCCGGGGCAACCTACCCGTCGGTAGCGTCGCTTTCCCGTCTGCCACGCGCCCACCGGATCGCCCGGTAAGTCAGCCATCCGAGCCCCGCCAAAAGCACCAGGACCACGAGGAACGCCAGAATCGGCACTGCCAGCGCGAGAATCGTCAACACCAGCGAGGTGCCGTCCTCGGCGGTCGAGACCACGGGATTACCCACGCCGGCAGTGGTTCCGGTCACGAAGGGGCGCGCCACGGTTCGGCTGGCATGCACACCGCCCGCGGTGATCGCCCCCAGGATCGCGGCCACCGCAGGCGGCAGATTCGACGAGAGACTTGTTTCGGCGGTGAACAGAACAGCTCCCGACGCCGGGGCGATGAATGCGCCGATCGCATGCAGAACGGAATCGAGGGCGGGAACCTTGTCACCGATCAGGTCGAGCACAAAGACGACCGCCAGGACTACCAGCGCCGGGGTCGACGACAACCAGCCGTAGGACGGTCCGAGCTCGATCCACCCGAGGCGGTCGGCGGCACCCACCGCCAGCAACGGCAACCAGGCGTTCAGCCCGGCGGCACCTGAAAGCCCGAACGCCCCGAGTATGGCGCTGATGGCCGACGTGATCTCCATGCCACGAGTGTGACGGCCGCCGACGAGTTTCCGCGACGATTTACCGACAGCCCCGTGCCTGAAGTGTCACCAGGACAGATCACGATCTCAGCGCGGAGCCCAGTTGCCGTGGAAGCCTGCCGGAACTCGCTGCGGCAGATGGACGGTGGCCATGAGATCCAGGCTGGTCGCATCGAGCAGCAGCAACTGCCCCTCATCGGACCGGCGGTCGACGGCGAACCCGATGAGCACACCGTCGTCCTCGGCGGCACACGTCGGGTTCGGCACGAATGACATCTCCCCCAGCACGATTGCGGGGTCCAGCCGGCTTGAGAGGGTAGATCCGGTCTCGTAGTCGTATTTGACGATGCTCGCCCCCGCCGCTTCTCCGGAGCCGAAGAAGTTCTCGACATCCGGCAGATAGCCGTAGCGGTGCTGCTTGCCCGTGAAAGTCTCGTTGATTCGCGGGAATTCCAGGTGCCTGTCGTCCTTGCGTTCCATATGCACGGTGCCCTTGGCGAGGTCGATCGTCCAGCGATCCAACTGACCCTTGGCATCGCTGGGTCCCAGCACGTCCTGGGAGAACATCGAGTCATACCGCACGAGGTCGATCACGATGACCTCCGCACCGTTGCGCATTTCGGAGTACCCGTTGAGCGGATGGAAGACGTAGCACGGGTCGATCTCGAACCAGCGCACGGGGGCGTGCCGGGAGGCGTCATCGCCCTCGCGCGGCATGACACCGATTCTGGCCGGGTACTTGGGGTTCCACGAATACGGAATGGACGGCGACTTGCCCGAGTACTGACTGGCCTTGGCCGCGATGGGGCCGGGAATCTTAACCTTGCCGATAAGCGAGTTCATCACGATCTGAGCGGGCTTGCGCAGCAGCCGTGGCACTGGCACCGACTGGCTGATCATCGACATGTCCAAGGTGACCGGCAGATCGTAGAAAACGACGTACTTCTCGGTGAGGGTGAAGTCATGCATCATCGGCGCGCCGTGCACCGGGATGTCGACAGTGCGGCGGGCACGGCCATGGGCGTCGATCACCGAGTACTGAACCGTGCTGCCACGGGCGAAAGAGTATGAGACGGCGTGCATTTCACCGGTATCTGGATCGGTGTGCGGGTGGGCGGTGTACCCGCCGGGGAGGGTGCCATCGAAATCGCAGGTTCCGATGGTGTCGAGGTCTTCGGTGAGTTCGTAATTGGCGATCCCCCCTTCGACGAGGGCGAGCGTGCGTCCGGCGTGGCCCAGCACGTTGGTGTTCGGCCCGATGACTCCCATGCCCGCATTCGCGCTGATAGCGGCCGGACGGGTCTCACCCAACGTCTTACTCACCGATGGGGTGCGCACCCAGCGGTTGCGGTACCACTGCGCCTTGCCCTCGCGCAGCGACAACCCATGCACCATGGCATCGCCACTGAAGAGGTGATACGTGGCCGGGTCGACCTCTGCCGCCGGGTTGGGGCCGTTGCGCAGATATCTGCCATCCAGATGCGCGGGCAAGGTGCCGGTCACCTCGAGGTCGACGCTGTCCATTTCCTGCTGGACAGGCTCCCAGATCCCGGACAAGTACGGGCTTGTGCTGGCGGCTGGTTGAGCTGTGGCGGTCATCGCGTCCTCCAAGAGCTGGCTGGCATAACACTGTTATTACAGTGTTATGGTGAACGTACTCCCGTTGTGCGAACATGGCAAGACCATGAGTTCATCTGCCAGACGAAATAGTGAGGGAACCGACCGGGCGGTGGTCCGCAATCCTCGGGTCGATCTTGTCTCCGCGGCCGTGCGGCTTCTCAACGAACAAGGCCCCGACGCACTGCAGACACGCAAGATCGCTGCCGCGGCGGGCACCTCCACCATGGCGGTCTACACATATTTCGGTGGCATGCGCGAGCTGATCGCAGAGGTAGCCGAGGCCGGACTGCGCCAGTTCGCCGAGGCGCAGGCCGCCGTCGAGCAGTCCGACGATGTGATCGCCGACTTCATGTTGACGGGTATGGCCTACCGCCAGTTCGCAATCGACTACCCCCATATGTATCGGCTGATGTTCGGCGTGACGAGTGCGCACGGCGTCAACGCGCCCCGCAGGAACATGTTCGACACCTCGCACGTGACACCCGAGCACCCGAGCGCGGCCTACCTATTCCGTTGCGTTCAGCGGGCAATGGCGGCGGGACGCATCGACGGCTCCCCCGAGGACGCCGCGAAGGTGGCCGCCACCGCCGCCAAGTTCTGGACGGTCATGCACGGGTTTGTGATGTTGGAGCTGGCCGGATTCTGGGGTGAGGACGGTGCGGCGGTCGGTCCGGTGCTGGCCTCTATGACCACGGACCTTCTTGTCGCCCTGGGTGATACACCCGAGCGATTGAACAGTTCGGCAGCCGCGGCCGCGGCGCGGCTCGCGCCATCGGCCTGAGGCTCACGAAAGCCGTCGTAGCCGTAGGGCCGAACCGGATCGGTCACGTCGTCGAATGTGCCGATTGTGTCGATTCTGCGCAGATTCTCGACCGGATTCGCACACTCGCGAATAGCAACTGGCCCCGGACGTCCGTGGACGTCCGGGGCCAGTTTGTAAGGTACTGCGAACTACTTGACGGTGACCGTCGCGCCGGCGGCCTCGAGCTTGGCCTTGGCGTCGTCGGCAGCCTCCTTGGCGACCTTCTCCAGCAGCGGCTTGGGGGCGCCGTCGACCAGGTCCTTGGCTTCCTTCAGGCCCAGGCCGGAGACGATCTCGCGCACAACCTTGATGACGCCGATCTTCTTGTCGCCGGCGCTCTCCAGGATGACGTCGAACTCGCTCTGCTCTTCGGCAGCATCAGCGGCGGCCGGGGCAGCGCCACCGACAGCGGCAACGGCGACCGGAGCGGCAGCGGTGACCTCGAACTTCTCCTCGAACGCCTTGACGAACTCGGACAGCTCGAGCAGGGTCAGCTCGGCGAACGCGTCAAGCAGTTCCTCGGTGCTCAGCTTTGCCATAATTTTGGTTCCTTCCTTGATTTACAACAGGTTTGGGTTTGGGTTACGCGAACGCTTACGCGGCGCTCTCTTCGCCGGCCTTCTTCTCCTGAAGAGCGGCGGCCAGGCGTGCAACCTGAGACGCCGGGGCGGCGAACAGCCCGGCAGCCTTGTTGAGGTTGCCCTTCATCGCGCCGGCCAGCTTGGCCAGCAGCACCTCGCGCGATTCCAGATCTGCGATGCGCTCAACCTCGGCAACTGACAGAGCGCGGCCATCCATGTAGCCGCCCTTGATGATCAGTGCCTTGTTGTCCTTCGCGAAGGTCTTGATGGCCTTCGCTGCGTCCACGGGCTCACCCTTGATGAACGCGATTGCCGTTGGGCCGGCGAACAACTCGTCCAGACCCTCCACACCGGCGTCCGCAGCCGCACGCTTGACCAGCGTGTTCTTGGCAACGGCGTAGGTGGCGGAAGCTCCGAGGGAGCGGCGGAGGGTGGCCAGAGCGGACACCGACAAGCCGCGGTACTCGGTGATCACGGTCGCAGTCGAATCCTTGAACTGCTCGGTGATCTCGGCAACGGCGGTGACCTTGTCAGTCTTGGCCATGTATTGCCTCCTCATCTCGTTTCGGTCGCTACACCTGGGACAAGACGGTCCGAAGATCGAGAAGGCATCTGAAACGACAAACGCCCCGACGCAGACAGGTCGGGGCGTGAAGAACTACGGACTTTTGATCCACAGGTCGTACCTCGTCCTCCTGCGTGGGCCGTCAGGACGAGTCCTGAACCTTCAACCTCTGACGAGGTGACCGACGGTCTTCGGTGGAGCTGGATCAGGTTACCGCAGATGAGGGCGATCATCCAAAACGGCCCAAAACTCCCGTGGTATCCAGGAATGGTGCCGCTGTCCTCCGAAGTTCCCACCCGATCGGGCATCGCACGCAACGGCGATGTCGAACTCTTCTACGAAGACCTGGGCAACCCCGGCGATCCCGCCGTCGTCCTGGTCATGGGAGTGGCGGCCCAGCTCCCCATGTGGCCGGACGGGTTCTGCCGTCAGCTTCTTGACCAGGGCTACCGGGTGATCCGGTTCGACAATCGCGATTGCGGACTGTCCACCAAGCTGGACGGGCAGAAAGCGCCCGGGTCGGTGCAGCGCCGGGTTGTGCGCTACGCCCTCGGCATGGGCAGCAAGGTGCCCTACACCCTGGTCGATATGGCCGAGGATGTCCGCAGTCTGGTGGACCACCTGGGACTGGAGAAGGTGCACATCGCTGGTGCCTCGATGGGCGGCATGATCGTGCAGGTCTTCGCCGGTACCTACCCCGAGCGCGTCCATTCGGTGGGAATCATCTATTCGGCGACCGGGCGCCCCTTCTCACGGCTGCCATCCTGGGAGTTGATCAAGACGGCCCTGAACGCCCCCGGGAAGAACGCCACTGCCGAGGAATGGCTTGAGTTCGAGGTGAACAATGGCATCGTCTACAACGGGCCCGACAATCTGCCCTCTCGGGAGCAGCTGCGGCAACGCATCCTCGATCACCGCGCTCGCAGCGACTACAAAATCGGCACCGTACGCCAATTCGACGCCATTCTGGGGACCGGCAGCCTGCTGCGCTTCACCCGCGCCGTCGTCGCGCCGGCGGTCGTCATCCATGGCCGCAACGACCCCCTGGTGCCGTATCAGAACGGACGGGTGGTGGCCAAGAACATGCGCAACGCTCGTTTCGCCCTCATCGAGGGGATGGGACACGATCTCCCCGAACCCGTCTGGAAGCCCGTGACCAGTGAGTTATTGACAACTTTTGAGTGTGCCGTACAGGACTGACTAGGGCCATGCGGGCATGATGCGGCACACTTGCATTTCATGACTGCGCAAGAACGGTCCGGCAGGAGTGCCGGTGAGGGCCGCGGAGCCGCAGGGCCGGCGGCATCGGGCCGCGGAGCCGCAGGGCCGGCGGCATCGGGCCGCGGAGCCGCAGGGCCGGCGGCATCAGGCCGAGGACGTCAGGTAGCGCCACTCGGGCGCGTGGCCCTGCTCTCCGAGGCCGCACGGCTGGGCACCACCGGCTGGCAGGTCGCCCGCACCGCCGGACGCGTGCTGGGCAAGCTCACCAAGAAGGGCAGCCTCGAACAGAAGTTCATCGCCGAGCTCCCGCAGACCTTCTCCGATCTGGGGCCCACCTACGTCAAGCTCGGTCAAATCATCGCCTCCAGCCCGGGTGCCTTCGGCGAGCCGCTGTCTCGGGAGTTCCGTGGGTTGCTGGATCGCGTGCCACCCGCGGACCCCGCAGCGGTCCGTGAGCTCATCATCGCCGAGCTGGGATCCGAACCGGAGAAGCTGTTCGCCTCCTTCGACACCGAACCGTTCGCGTCTGCCTCGATCGCCCAAGTGCATTACGCCACGCTGCATTCCGGCGAGGAGGTGGTGGTCAAGATCCAGCGTCCGGGAATTCGCAAGCGGGTGGCGGCAGACCTGCAAATCATGAAGCGCGGCGCCGCGCTACTGGAACTGGGCAAGGTGGGCCGAATGCTCTCGGCCCGCGATGTGGTGGACGACTTCTCCGGGAACCTCTCCGAGGAACTCGATTTCCTTGCCGAGGGTCAGGCCATGCAGACCTGGGTAGAGCACTTGCACACCTCGTCTCTCGGCAAGAATATCCGGGTTCCGGATGTGCATTGGCACTACACGACGTCCAAGGTGCTCACCATGGAGCGGGTACACGGCATCCGCATCGACGACGCACCGGCGATTCGCAAGGCGGGATTCGACGGCACCGAGTTGGTCAAGTCGCTGTTGTTCTCGGTCTTCGAGTCCGGTTTGCGCCAAGGCTTGTTCCACGGCGACTTGCACGCGGGCAATCTTCTGGTCGACGGCGAAGGCCGAATCGTGTTCCTGGACTTCGGCATCGTCGGCTTCATCGATCCCCGGACCCGCTGGCTGCTACGCGAATTGATCCACGCGCTGCTGGTGAAGAAGGACCATCGCGCCGCAGGCAAGATCGTGGTGATGCTGGGCGCCGTCGGCAATCCCGGAGATGCCGAGCAGGGCACTCAGGACATCCAGGCCTTCGCTACTCCCCTGACCATGAAATCGCTTGGGGACATGTCTTATTCAGAGATCGGCAAGCAACTCTCCACGCTGGCCGAGCAGTATGACGTCAAGTTGCCGCGCGAGCTGGTGCTCATCGGCAAGCAATTCCTGTATGTCGAGCGCTACATGAAGCTGCTGGCGCCACGCTGGCAGATGATGGACGATCCGGAACTCAAGGGCTACTTCGGCAATTTCATAGTCGACATCAGCCGTGAGCACAACCGCGAGGGAGATATCTGAGATGACGGCCAGCACCGCCACGGTCGGCGATATCGAGCTGTGCTACGAGGAGTTCGGCAATCCGGCCGATCCCGCGGTGTTGCTCATCATGGGCATCGGGGCCCAGATGGTGTTCTGGCGCCCCGAGTTCTGCCAGCAGCTCGCCGATCAAGGCTACCGGGTGATCCGGTTCGACAACCGGGACTGCGGCCTGTCCACCAAACTGGACGGCGTACGCGCCGGCGGCGGCTCACTCATTCCCAGTATGGCTAAATTCCTTGCCGGAGTGAAGATCACGGGCACCGCGTACACGCTGGTGGATATGGCCGGGGATGCTGCCGGGTTGCTCGATCATCTGGGCATCGAGCAGGCACACATCGTCGGCGCCTCGATGGGCGGCATGATCGCGCAGGTGTTCGCCGCGGAGCATCCCGACCGGACCGCGACCGTCTCCATCATCATGTCAAGCAATAACCAGCCGTTCCTGCCGCCACCCGGCCCCCGCCAACTGATGGCCCTGCTGAAGCCGCCGCCCGAAGGCGCCAGCCGCGAGCAGATAATCGCCAATAGCGTGCAGGTCGGCCGGATCATCGGTAGCCCGAAATACCGCCAGTCTCAATCAAAGTCATATCTACACGCCGCCGAGTACTATGACCGCAGCTACTACCCCAAGGGGTTCTCCCGGCAATTCGCCGCGATCATGGGAACCGGTAGCCTTGCGCCATTCGACAACCGAATCACTGCTCCCGCATTGGTTTTGCATGGCAAGGCCGATAAGCTGATGCGTCCGTCGGGCGCCCGCGCCATCGCCCGGGCCATTCCCGGTTCACGCCTGGCGCTGATCGACGGGATGGGCCACGATTTGCCTGAGCCGCTCTGGAACCACATCATCACCAAGCTGACCGAGAACTTCGCTCGATCGGAGCCGACAGCGGAAACACCCGAATCCGAAGCCGCGGGCCGCTAATTAGCTCCCGTAGGGAACGATTTTCGCGCGCTCACATCGCTTGTTAATTCTGCACGGATTCCTTGTCGCTGCCGTGATCGTGCTCTAGCCTCTGCACGAGACACACAGCCACATCAAGATCCAATACTCGCCCGCGCGCCGTTCGGGGCTCCGCGCCATCTCTCTCGAGAGGCCGTCGCATGTCAAAACTGACTCCAAAGTTCTCGGACGTACAGGCCCACTACGACCTGTCCGATGACTTCTTCGCACTGTTCCTCGACCCCAGCAGGACGTACAGCTGCGCGTATTTCGAGCCAGAGACCCTCACGCTGGAACAAGCCCAGCAGGCCAAGATCGATCTCGCGCTCGGAAAACTGAACCTGGAACCCGGTATGACGCTGCTGGACGTGGGGTGCGGCTGGGGTTCGACCATGAAACGCGCACTTGAGCACTACGACGTGAACGTCATCGGCCTGACCCTCAGCAAGAACCAGTTCGCATACGTCAATACCCTGCTGGACTCCGCCGACAGTTCGCGCAACTACGAGGTCCGGCTGGCCGGCTGGGAGGAATTTGAGGGCACCGTCGATCGAATCGTCAGCATCGGCGCCTTCGAACACTTCGGCCATGAACGGTATGACAGCTTCTTCGCGATGGCGCACCGCGTGCTGCCGTCCGACGGAAAGATGTTGTTACACACCATTGTCAGCCACCACCCGGACGAGTGGAAACGCATGGGGATTCCCCTGCTGATGTCACGAGTCCGGTTCATCTACTTCATCGGTACTGAGATATTCCCTGGTGGGCGTTTACCTTCCGTACCCATGGTGGACAAACACGCGGCATTGGCGGGCTTCCACATCACTCGTCATCACTCGCTGCAGCCCCACTACGCCCGAACCCTGGACTGCTGGGCCGCGAATCTGGCGGCTCATGAGGACGAAGCCATTTCGGTTCAGTCCCAAGAGGTTTACGACCGATACATCAAGTACCTGACCGGGTGCGCCGAGGGTTTCCGGGAAGGCTGGATCGACGTGGTTCAGTTCACCTGCGAAAAGTAGGAATCGACCAGGCGTTGTACCGCGCCGATCGCCTGGTTCTTGTCGACAGGTACCAGCCCGATCCGGGTGCGCCGGTCCAGGATGTCGTCGGCGTCGAGGGCACCCTCATGGGTGAGCGCGAATTCGACCTGCTCACGGGTGATGTCCACGCCTTCGACCAGTCCGGCACCGGCGGCACCCGGCCAATCGTCCACCACGGCCAGATTCTGTGTCACGCACTCCGAAGCCGCCAGCGGGCGGCGCTGAAGCCCAGCGTCGAGCGCGTCCTGGGCCATCTTGCGATAGGTGGTCAACTTGCCACCCACCACGCTGACCACCCCGGACTCCGACACGCGCACCGCGTGCTTGCGGGAGAGATCGGCAGTGGCGGAATCATCACCGTCGAGCAGCGGCCGCAGCCCCGCGAAACGACCCACCACGTCCGTCTCGGACAACGACGTCTGCAGCACGGTGTTCGCGGTGTCGAGGAGGAACCGCTCCTCGGCGGCAGAGGGTTCGGCCACATCGGGCACCGGGCCGGGCGCCGGCTCGTCGGTGAGCCCGAGGTACACCCGGTCGTGGATGGCGGGCAACGCGAACACGAACCGGTTGATGGTGCCGGGTACCGGAACGGTGAGCGCCGCGGAGAGACCACCGAAGCTCGCCGCCCGAAACACCAGATGTGTCCCGCGACTGGGCCGCAGTTTGATTTCGCGATCAACCTGTCCCGCCCATACGCCGGCCGCGTTGATCACCAGCCCCGCCCGCACCCGGATGGCATTGCCGGTCAGCCCATCTCGCAGCACCGCGCCATCGCCGGTGACCTGCTCGGCCGCCACCCGGGTGAGAATGCGGGCTCCCAGCCCGGCCGCCGTACGCGCGATCGACACCACCAATCGCGCGTCGTCGACGAGTTGCCCGTCGAAAGCCATGAGCCCACCGCGCAGTCCGTTGCGCCGCACCGTTGGAGCGCGGCGAATCACCTCACCGGCATCAATGGCGCGCGAACGCGGCAGCACCTCGGCCGAGGTATGCGCGAGCTTGCGCAGCCCATCGCCGGCAATGAAGCCCACCCGCACCAGCGTGCGACTGAACATGCTCACCGCCGGGTGCAACGGAACAACCTGGGCGAGTGGGTGAATCAGATGCGGGGCGGTACGGGTCATCAAAATGTGTCGCTCCACCGCGCTCTCCCGCGCGACACCCACTTGCCCCGAGGCCAGGTAGCGCAATCCGCCGTGCACCAGCTTCGAGCTGAATCGGCTTGTCCCGAAGGCCAAGTCGTGCTTTTCGACCAGCGTGACGCGCAGACCGCGACTTGCCGCGTCAAGTGCCACCCCGACCCCGGTGATGCCGCCGCCGATGACCAGAACGTCGATCGGTGCGCCGCCGGACAGCGCGTCAAGGTCGGCACTGCGGCGGGTGCTGTTGAGCTGGGTTGTCATGAATCCTCCTAGCGGGGGGCAGATCAAGCTTTGAGATATCCGTCGATGGCGGTAGCCAATTCATCCACCAGCTCGTCCGGCGACAGAATGTCGGCAACGATGCGCGCGGACTGCAACACCGACTGGCCGATGAGAAGCACCATCGCCGCCATCTGCTCTGGGGTCCCGGCGCGAATCGATCCATCGGTCTGCCCCTCGACGATGAGCATCGCGGTCCAGCCGATGAGCGCGCGCTGACTGGTCCCCAATCGCTGCACGATGTAGGTCAAGAGCAACTCGGGGTCGGATCGCAGGATCGCTGCGAATATCGAGTGTTCACGCACCTGTGTCACCAGGCCGGTCACCGACCGGACCAACCGCTCGCGCGCACACCCCCGACCGGTCGCGGGCAGGATCGAGCCCATCTCCCGGGTGAGCAGTTCGGCAACCAGGGTGCGCACGTCGGGCCAGCGCCGATACACCGACGGACGGCTGACCCCAGCACGCTTGGCGACCTCCACCAGGGTGGTGCGGCGCACCCCGAATTCGGTGACACACGACAGTGCGGCATCCAGGATGCGTTCGGTCACGGGATCGGCCACCGGATCTGACACGGTCTCCGCGTCCGTGATTTCGACCGTCACGCCACCTCCCGCATCCACCAGCGGAGCCACAACAAACCTGCGTTACAACTTGTCATCGTATGTAATACTGTAACGCATGATGGAGTGGGACGCCTGGGGCGTAGCCGAAAAACGACAGACTCTCTCACCACAGGTGAAGGCGCTCTTGGCCTCGGCGCTTGGCATTCCCGAGCGCGAAGCCGTCCATCGCGACGAATCACACGTCACTCTCACGCCCAACTCCCTTACCGATGCCCAACGCGCCGCGCTCGGCGGTCTGCTCGGCGCGGAGCATGTCAGCACAGACCACGGCGCCCGGCTACGGCATTCGGGAGGTAAGAGCACCCCGGATCTGTTGCGGCGCCGCTCCACCGGCGTTCAGAACGCCCCCGACGCCATCGTCTACCCGGCCTCGCATGATGAGGTGTCCGCCCTGCTGACACTCTGCGAAGAGCAGGGCATCGCCGTCGTGCCGTTCGGTGGGGGCACCAGCGTGGTGGGCGGGCTGGACCCCGAGCGCGGTGCGTTCGGGGCCGTCATCGCTATCGATCTGCGCCGCATGTCGGGCCTGGCCTCCCTGGACGAGGTATCGGGCACCGCCGTGCTACTACCGGGCACCACCGGCCCCGAAGCCGAAGAGCTCCTTGGTGCTCAAGGGTTTTCACTCGGACACTTCCCGCAGAGTTTCCGATTCGCAAGCATCGGCGGATTCGCCGCCACGCGCTCGTCCGGCCAGGCCTCCAGTGGCTATGGACGCTTCGACGCCATGGTGGATGCCGTGCGGATCGCGACTCCTCGTGGCGACCTCAACCTCGGCAGGGCCCCCGCGTCTGCGGCCGGGCCGGATCTACGCCAGCTCTTCCTGGGCTCCGAAGGCGCACTGGGCATCATCACCGAGGTGACGCTGCGCGTGCACCGGCTGCCGGAGGAAACCTGGTACCAGGGTTGGTCCTTCCCCTCCTTCGAGGCCGGTGCGCAGGCCCTGCGCACCCTCGTCCAGTCCGACGCCGCACCCACCGTGCTGCGACTTTCCGACGAGGCCGAGAGCGGACTGAACCTTGCTCTCGCCAAGGACATTGGCGGCAAGAACCCGGCCGCCGGGGTATTGGCGATCACCACCGTCGAGGGCACTCACGGGCACGTTGCGGCCCGGTCAGCCGAGGTGGCGGCGGTGCTCTCCGCGGCGGGCGGCACCGCCCTCGGCGATGAGCCCGCCAAGGCCTGGGACCATGGCCGCTTCGACGCACCGTACCTTCGCGATGCACTGATCGACGCCGGCGCCGTGGTGGAAACGCTCGAGACCGCGACATCGTGGCAGAACCTCGCCAACCTACGCACGGCCGTCACCACGGCACTCGCCGAGACGCTTGGTGCACAGGGCACTCCCCCACTGGTTTTGTGCCACATCTCGCACACCTACCGCACCGGGGCGTCGCTGTACTTCACCGTGGTGTGCGCGGCCGCCGAGGATGCGCTGACTCAATGGGGCCGGGCGAAGCAGGCCGCGGGCGACGCCATCGTCGCGGCCGGTGGCACCATCACGCACCATCACGCTGTCGGGCGTGACCACCAGCCGTGGCTTGCCGACGAGGTCGGCGAACTCGGCATCGAGATCCTGCAAGCGGTCAAACGCACCGTCGATCCGCGGGGAATCCTCAATCCCGGCAAGCTGATTCCCGCGCAGGGGTAGCAGTGACACACCTGACCGTTCTGACCAATCCCACCGCGGGACACGCCGCGGCACAGGCCGCCGAGGCTGCCATCGCGCATTTGCGTGCACGCGGACTCACCGTGACGCACCACGCCGCCACGTCCGCGGCGGAATCGCATGCGCTCGCGCAGGAGGCCGCCCGCACGGGTGCCCGCGGAATCGTCGCCGCCGGCGGCGACGGTCTGGTGAGCATCGCGCTGCAAGCGGTGGCGGCCACCCCGGTGGCGCTCGGGGTCATCCCCATCGGCACCGGAAACGACTGTGCCCGCATGCTGGATATCCCGCTGAGCGACCCGGTCGCCGCCGCCGAGGTGATCGCCGCCGGCAGGATCCGGGTCATCGACGCCGGACGCATCCAATACCACGGGGATACCACGTGGTTCGCCACCGTGGTGGCGTCCGGGTTCGACTCGCTGGTCAACGATCGAGCCAATCGGATGCGCTGGCCTCGCGGCCGCCGCCGCTACGACATCGCCATGGCGCTGGAGGCCGCCAAGCTGCGGCCGCTGCCGTTCCGCATCGAGCTGGACGACCAGGTGATCGATACCGATGTCACGCTCGTCGCGGTGGGAAACGGAACCTCGTACGGCGGCGGCATGCGCATCTGCCCGGGAGCCATTCTGGACGACGGCCTACTGGATATCACGGTGGTCGCCGCCGGCGGGCGGCTGCGGCTGTTGCGGTTGTCCCCCACCGTCTACAAGGGCACCCATGTCGACCTACCCGAGGTGAGCACCTTCCGGTCACGACGGGTCCGGCTCTCCGCCGCCGATATCACCGCCTACGCCGATGGCGACCCCGTCGCCCCGCTGCCGGTCGATATCGATGTGGTGCCCGGCGCCCTGAGCGTCTTCGCCTAGTCCGCCTTCTGCGCGAACAGGAATGCCGAGTTCGGCGTCGCGTCGGGCAGATCGGCCGGTATGTCACGCCCGTGACGTCTCAGGAGGGCCACTGCCGTCTCACTGGCCACCCGCCACCCACGGCCGGCCAGAAATTCTCCGGCGTCGGTGCGTTCCTCCAGATACCACAGGTCGGCGACGTCCGGAATGTCTTGGCCCTGCATTTCCTCTGCCACGCGCCGGAACGCCTGCCCACGTTCGCGTTGCCGTGCAAGGGTTTCCGGGTTGAAGAAGTCCTCACCGAAGTTCTCCACCGCAATGCGGCTGCCCGGTGCGCTCAGCGTGTCGATACGTTCGAAAAGCAAATCCTGTGCGGCGGGCGGCAGATACGGCAATAGGCCCTCGGCGATCCAGGCAGCGGGCCGTCCGACATCAAACCCGCCGGCCCGCAACGCCGCAGGCCAATCATCACGCAGATCGACCGCTACCGGAACATGACGAATTCGCGGCGTGGCGCCCTGCTTGTCCAGGGTCTCGGCCTTGAAGGCCAATACCCTGGGCAGGTCCAGTTCGAAGAGCACCGCATCGCGCGGCCAATCGAGCCGCCATGCGCGGGCGTCGAGCCCGGACGCCAGGATCACCGCTTGGCGGATTCCGGACGTGCTGGCGTCACCGAAGAAATCGTCAAAGAACTTGGTTCGGCACGCAACATAGGACCGCATCGCGTCAATGCGTTCCACCAGCCGGGGCTCGGCCTCCACCAGGGCGGCGGGCGGTTCCCCGTCGAAGCGATACGCGTTCCAGGCGCCGTCACCCGCCGCGGCCAAAAAGTGACCGGCGTACGGGTCACTGATCAACGGGTTCGGGCTGCGGGTCTCCGCATCCCGTGCACTGGCCACTCCCAGAGCGGTGGTACCCACACTCTCGGTGATTTCCCAGCTGTCTCCGTCACGTCGCGCCATGAGTTCCTTTGTACGCCGCCTCGATGCAGGCGGGCACACGTCCTTATCGCCCGCAAGATGTCGGATCGATGATGCGCTGTTCGTCAGACAGGTAGAGAGTGGATCGCAGAGTTCCGCTCACCGAACACAGACGGAGGGCTTCACCATGTACTACCTCGCATTGCTCATCGGCCCACAGCAGGAGCGCACACCCGACGAGGCTGCTCAGGAACTGACCGACTACCTGAACTTCCAGGCCAAGGCGGCATCGTCCATCCGCGCCGGAGACGCCCTGTATCCGGAGGCCGATAGCGTCCGTGTCACCGGCGGGCCCGATGCTCCGGTCATCACCGATGGCCCGTTCGCCGAGGGCGCCGAAGTTGCGAACGGCTACTACGTTTTGGAAGCGGACAATCTTGATGACGCCCTGGCACTGGCCCGCGATATCCCGGAAGCCAAGCGCGGTGCTGTCGAGGTATGGCCGCTGGTCGACTGCTCACGGGAATTCGGCGGAAAGGGCTCCACGAGCTGGCTCGCGCTGCTGCTGGAGCCCGCAGACCGCGCGTATGTGCCGGGCAGCCCGGAATGGGAAGCCGTGGCGGCCCGGCATGGCGTGTTCGGCGAGAAGGCAAGTGGGCATATCAAAATCGCCGGACCGCTGCACCCCCCGTCGACGGCTACCACGATCCGGGTGCGTGACGGCGAGGCCGTTCTCACCGACGGCCCATACATCGAGGGAACCGAGATCGCGAACGGCTTCTATGTCATCACCACCGATGACCGCGACAGCGCCATCCGGCTGGCCTCGCAGATACCCGCATCGGCCGTGCAACTGCGGCAGCTCACCGGCGTCTCTGGCTTTTAGCACCACATGATCGAACTGGAGGGCGTCTTTCGGCGCGAGTGGGGCCCCACCGTCGCCGCCATCGCACGATGGTCCGGGGACCTCACCGTTGCCGAGGACGCCGTCCAGGAGGCGTGCGCCGACGCACTGCGCACCTGGCCGCGCGACGGCATACCTGATACCCCGGGCAGTTGGTTGTTGACGGCCGCGCGGAACCGGGCACGCGATCGATTGCGGCGTGAAACCCTACGTCCGGGAAAGGAACTGGCCGCCGTGGTCGATGACATCACCGCCCGGACCGACGTCTCCGATCCTCACCCTGTGCGCGATGACGAACTGCGCATGATGTTCACCTGCGCCCACCCCGCTTTGGAGCGCACATCGCAGCTGGCCCTGACGTTGCGGCTGGTGTCGGGCCTGACTGTCGCTGAGATCGCCCGTGCCCTGCTGCACAGCGAGGCGGCGATCGGTCAACGAATCACCCGCGCCAAAGCCAAGATCCGCACCGCCAACATCCCCCTTCGGGTACCACCGGCCGAGTTGTTGCCCGAACGCACGCCCCACGTGCTCAGCTGCATCTACTCGGTCTTCACCGAGGGCTACTGGTCCACCGGTGGCCCGTCGGCCATCCGCGACGAATTGTGCGACGAGGGTGTGCGGCTGGCCGGAGAACTCTGCCGACTCATGCCGCAGGAGCGGGAGGCCAATGCGCTGGCCGCACTTGTCCTGCTCCACGATTCGAGACGGCTGGAACGGGTGGACAGCGCTGGCGCACTGGTTCCGTTGGAGGAACAGGACCGCACGCGGTGGGATCACGGACGCATTTCCCGCGGGCTAAGCCAGCTACGGCTGGCCGCGGGGTCTACCGGGCCCTACTTGCCGCAGGCTGTCATCGCCGCCCTGCACGCCACCGCCGCGTCCTGGGAGGAGACCGATTGGCATGCCATCTGCCTGGCCTATGACCGGCTGCTGACCATGACGGATTCGCCGGTGGTGCTGGTGAATAGGGCATTGGCCATCGGACTGCGCGATGCCCCGGAGGCGGGATTGGCTGCCCTGGAGAAGGTCGCCCACGATCCGCGCCTGGCCAGATCCAATCTCGCGGCCACTGTCCGGGCCGATCTACTGCGGCGCGCCGGGCGCTATGACGAGGCGATCGACTGGTATCGAACAGCGCTGTCCGCCAACGGCTCCGACCCGGGGAGGGACTTTCTGCGGCGCCGCATCGCCGAGTGCCTTAACAACTCCGGCTAGGGCGGCCAGCACTATCTGCTGTGGCGCTACCGGATTGCTGGTCAGCGTGGGATGCGATGTCATATCCAGCCACTGACTAAATATGAACGGTGCATAAATCGCTCGCCGATAATCGATGACCAATCCAATAAGAATGCGCATCAGCACGGCGGACCGCGACTCGACGCAGACGCCATTAGCCCCGTACACACCGCGGAAACGCGGTTATCCCGTCAATACGAAAATACATTTCCGTATTGCGAACCCGCCCCAGATAGTATTTGCTTTCCCTAATTCGTAGGTCCTGGTAGCAGTTCAGCAACGGCGTTGAATTGCGCTCACAAGACGGCGTCTCAATTAGTTGGGGAATCATGATTAAACGAGGTCTTGCGTTAGCGGCTGTTACAGCACTCACCGTGGCAGGGTTAAACAGTAGCCAAGTAGTTGCCGGCTACGGCGACGTCACTCAGATCTCCGCAACGCCACGCACAGTTACAGCCCGTTTCTCGTTGACTGTCAACTCGGGGGTTCTTGCGATCTCCCCCGACGGCAACACGACAATCTATGAAAATCCCGGCAACGCGCTGTCGGTAACCGCAGATCCAGCCGGTCTGGCCACGGCCGGCGCGATCAGTCATAACGCCGCAACCTCTGCCGCACAGGCACTGTCAACCACATCGGCTGTTTCCGGTGTTGCACCGTCAGCACCGGGACCCACGCTGGTAGTAGTAGATCCCCAGCGCCGCACCGACACGAGCCCCACCCCTTCCGCCGGTACAGCACAGGCCGCAGGCTCGGCACGATACTTACCGGTCATTCTGGTTCACGGCACGTGGGGCAGCACAGCCCGCGAATTCGCTCCCACCTTGTTGCCGGCACTTGCGGCCGCTGGAATTCAGGCGTTCACCTACGATTACGGCCGGATTCCGTGGCTGCCCATCAATTTGGTGGAACCGTACGATGCCGGAGGCGAAGTCCCCGTCCAGCAGTCAACACAACGGCTCTCCGAGGAGATCACCAGGGTTCTGAACGTGACCGGCGCCCCACAGGTCAACCTCGTCGGCGCCTCGCAGGGCGGGCTGGTCATCAAGAATTATCTGGCCCAGGTCACCGGTGATTCGGTTGCCAATGTCGTTGACATCAATGCCACCAACCATGGCACTACGTTAGGCGGAATCGCCAAGCTGATTGACCCAGCAATCGTCGATGAGGCATTCGCCCCGATCCACACGGTCATCACCAGTGCGACGCAGTCCGCAAAAGACCTGTTAGGGCGCGCGGGCCCGCTTCAGGTCTTACAGAGCCCCATGGCGCTGGTGGGTTCGGCAGCGCACCTCGCTGTTGATGTAGCCCAGGCTGCCGTCAGAGTCGTCGTCACCGCCATACAGCGGGTCGTCCGTGTGGGGCTCAGTCTGGCGATGGGACCCGCCGGCGTCCAGCAGGCCGTCGGCAGCGACTTTCTGAATCGCCTCAACAAAACTCCCGATACCCGTCCCGGGGTCAACTATCTGGTTTTGGGCTCAAAGAATGACACCACGGCGACACCCTACGAATCCACCTTCTTGAAGGCAGGTCCTGGCTCCGCAGTTTTCAACGTTGAAGAGCACTCCCTACCCGGAGCCAAGCCAACCGACGTCATCAAACATGTTGACACGCCACAACCCGTTGTGGACGCCATTGTCCGATTCCTCATCTCGGCAGACACCAACCCCCACATTGATTCCAAGATCGACCGTTCGCGCGGCGTCACCGCAACCCAAGACAGCGGAAACACCACCATCCGCTCCGGCGAGAACAACGTCCTCTATCAAGGAACCTCAAGTAACGGTGCGGCAATCAAGCAAGCGATCGGACAAGCCATCGACACGACCGCCACATCCGGTAGCACAACGTCAATGCCTACAAAACCCACGGCGCTGGCGAGCACACCCGAAACAGATAGGACGCTGGCCCCCGCGAAAGCCAGTTCGTCTCTCAACGTTCTAGCAGCTGCCGCCCCCACAATCCCGACTCCACAATCAGCCGCCGCCGAAGCCACGGCCGCCAGCGCTTCGCCCGTCAATTCGAACCATGACGCCGAGAAAACAACAAAGACAGCTGTCGGACAGATAACGGACGCCGGCACCAACAGCGCCGCCTCCTCAAACCGTGCAACAGCGCAGACCCAGACCGCGACAACATCGGACACCTCGCCCAACACTCAGGCAAAACAACGGACAAACCTCGGCGCGATCTCTTCAGGAGGCCATTCTCCAACCGCACCCGAGTCAAAAGAGTCCGCGGCCACCATCACCTCTAATGCTACGAGCGGAACATCAGTAACCAAGTCTGACAAGACTTCTCAGGTGAACGCCAAGGGCTCACCGGCGGTCGCCGAGCCCAAAACATCGGTAGCCAAGGCCGATATGCACCACACCGACACGGCCGCCTCGAAACCCGATAACACGACGCACCGAACCAAAGGAGCATCCACTTCCGCCGAGCACTCCTCATCGGGGGAATCGTCGCGTGCTGGCCAATCCAGCGCAGGATCCGCTCACGAGCGGACCGCCCGACACAGCAAGGCTGCGCGATCGAGTGAATGACCTGAACGAGTCGCGGCTAGGGCAGCGGCGCCGACCACACCAGCCGGGTACCGCCGGTGTCCATCGCCGAGACACTGAAGGTGCCGCCGGATTGCGCGGCCCGGTTGGCGAGCCCGCTGAGGCCGCTGCGGGCCACCACGTCGGGTATCCCGATGCCGTCGTCGACCACCTCAATCACGAGCTCGTCGTCGACGGACACCGTGACCGAAAGCTCCCGGGCTCGCGCATGCCTGACCACATTGCTCACGGCCTCACGCACCACGGCCTCCGCATCGCCTGATGTGCTGGCGGGCACCACATCCAGCGGTCCACTCATGCGCACAGACACGCGCAGGCCGGTCTCGGCCGTGAGTTCGTTGATGGTGGATCGCAGTGTGGCACGCAGAGATTCATCGTTGGTGTGCAGATCGAAGATCGCCGTCCGGATCTCCTGGATCACCTCATGCAGCTGATCGATATGGTCGGCCAGCCGGGCCGCCACCGTCGGATCGACTGACCGCCGATGAGTGCTCTGCATCGCCAGGCCTACGGCGAACAATCGCTGAATGACGTGATCGTGTAGATCACGGGCGATGCGGTCCCGGTCGGCCAATACGTCCAATTCGTGTTTGGCCAAACGGACCTCGGCCTGCTCCAGGGCCAGCGCCGCCTGCCCCGCAAAGGATGCCGCCATATCGAGCTGTTCCTCATCGAAGGCGATTGCTCCCACCGTGCGCAGCAGGATGAGCACACCCGCCGTCGACTCCCCTCCGCCCAGCGGCAACACCAGGGCGGGCCCGAACGCCAAATCCGTCCCTTCTGCCAGATTCACCGCGAGCCGCCCCACGTTTCGTGGTTCATGGTCGATGAAGGTGCTTCCGGAAGTTGAGCCATCGATGGGAATCAGCTTGTCGTTCAGAACTTCTGCGCCCTTGCCCTCACACACCGCCACCACCAGTTCGGCGGTGTCCTCTTCGTCGCCGGCGGGCAGCGCAATGAACGCGAAGTCGGCCTCGGCGAGCAGTGCCGCACTGGATGCCACCAGATGCAACGCCTTGCCCGGATCGACCCCGCCGAGCAGTTCCGCGGTGATGTCGGCTGTGGCGCGCTGCCATTGCTCGCGGCGGCGCGCATGCTGATAGAGGCGGGCATTCTCTATCGCAATGCCGGCCGCACCCGCGAGCGCACGCACCACCACCTCGTCGTCCTCGGTGAACTCCTGCCCGTCAAGCTTTTCGGTGAGGTACAGGCGTCCGAACACCTCACCGCGCACCTGCACGGGCACGCCCAGAAAGGTCCGCATCGGCGGATGGTTCGCGGGGAATCCGACAGAAGCCGGGTGCGCGGCGATATCCCGCAGCCGCAGCGGCTTGGCCTCATCGATCACCACACCCAGTACGCCATGCCCCGTGGGCAACGGGCCGATCAGGTCGCGGGTGGCCTCGTCGATGCCCTCGTATACGAACTCGGCCAACTTCTCGTCCGAACCCACCACACCCAATGCGCCGTACCGGGCGCTGACGAGCTCCGATGCCGCACAGACGATCTCCCGCAGGGTCGCATCCAACTCCAGCCCGGAGCTGACTGCCATGACGGCATCCAACAGCGCGTCCATGCGTCCGCGGGTACCGTCGACAATCTGCTCGATCCGGCCCTGCACTTCCGCGAGCAATTCACGCAGCTGCAGGTGGGCAAGCTCAGCCGTCACCCGATTGGGTTGCGCACCAACATCCTCGACCACAATTCAACTTTCGCACACCTTGACCGCGGGTGAGTACCAACCCTGTCAGCCGTGCAGCCCCTGGTTTTCGCGCGCAAGTTTGGTGGCCAGCACCGCGACCTGCGTGCGGCGCTCGAGGTCCAGTTTGGTGAGCAGACGCGAGACATAGTTTTTAACCGTCTTCTCTGCCAGAAACATTCGCTCCGCAATCTGACGGTTAGTCAGTCCCTCCCCGATCAGCTCCAACAGGGTGCGTTCCTGTGCGGTGAGTCCCGCCAACGGCGACGGATTGTCCGCCGCCGCACGCAACCTGTTCATCAACGCAGCAGCGGCCCGGTTGTCCAGCAGCGAGCGTCCGGCCCCGACGGTCCGGACCGCGGAGATGAGCTCCATCCCCTTGATGTCCTTGATGACGTAACCGCCTGCCCCCGCCATGATCGCGTCCAGCATGGCGTGTTCATCGGTGAAGGAGGTGAGCATCAGACAGTTCAGATTCGGAAGTTTGGATCGTAGTTCACGGCACAGCTCCACCCCATTGCCGTCGGGCAGCCGAATGTCCAGCACCGCGATGTCGGGCTGCAGGGCGGGAATGCGCGCCATCGCCTCGGCGACCGAGGAGGCCTGCCCGATCACCGAGAAATCCGCTTCCTCTTCGAGCAGATCCGCCAGGCCACGACGCACTACCTCGTGGTCATCGACCAGGAACACTGTGATCATGTCCGTTTTCCTTCCACCCGCCCCCAGTGTGGCACCGGCAGAACGCACCGACATGGCATTCCTTCCTGTCGCACCCCGCTGGCTCCACGATAGGACGGGGCCGCTCCTGGTTACTACGGTCTTTGGTCCCTAGTACCGGCGCGGCAACGACAAGAGCCCCCATCTCCGGCTCGATGCCGGGAAGATGAGGGCTCTCGCCTCACGCGTTCGCGAAGGCTCTTAGGCCTCCAAGAAGTTTCGGGTCACACCCGGGTCGACCTGGATGCCCGGGCCGGTGGTGGTGCTGACGACGACCTTCTTCAGGTAGCGCCCCTTGGCCGAAGACGGCTTGGCACGCAGGATCTCGTCGAGCACCGCTCCGTAGTTCTCCGTCAGCTTCTCGGCGTCGAAGGACGCCTTGCCGATGATCAGGTGGAGGTTGGAGTGCTTGTCGACGCGGAAGTTGATCTTTCCGCCCTTGATATCGGTGACGGCCTTGGCCACATCGGGGGTCACGGTGCCGGTCTTGGGGTTCGGCATCAGACCACGCGGGCCCAGCACGCGAGCGATACGGCCAACCTTGGCCATCTGGTCCGGGGTGGCGATGGCGGCGTCGAAATCTACCCAGCCGCCCTGGATCCGCTCGATCAGGTCGTCACTACCGACAACATCGGCGCCGGCAGCTGCGGCTGCTTCGGCCTTGTCGCCCACCGCGAAGACGATGACGCGGGCGGTCTTACCGGTACCGTGCGGAAGGTTCACGGTGCCGCGGACCATCTGGTCAGCCTTGCGGGGGTCGACGCCGAGGCGCATCGCGACCTCGACAGTGGCGTCGTACTTCTTCGAAGAGGTCTCTTTGGCCAGCTTTGTGGCCTCAAGAGGGGTGTACAGCTTCTCGCGGTCCACCTTTTCGGCGGCCTCGCGATATGCCTTGCTGTTCTTGCTCATTGGAATCCAATCTATTAATGGAGTCGTGGTTTGCGATGAACCTCTCGGGTGAAGAGCTTCAAACGCTGCAGGCCGAAGCGGGCCTTCCCACTGAAAATTCGTGTTATTCGACTTCTCTTGATAGCCGATTAGCCTTCGGCTACTCGACCGTGATCCCCATCGAGCGCGCGGTGCCGGCGATGATCTTGGCGGCGGCGTCGATGTCGTTGGCGTTGAGGTCTTCCTTCTTCGTCTCGGCGATCTCACGCACCTGATCCCAGCTCACCTTGGCGACCTTGGTCTTGTGCGGCTCACCGGACCCCTTGGGCACACCGGCGGCCTTCAACAGCAGCTTGGCGGCGGGAGGGGTCTTGAGTGCGAAGGTGAAGCTGCGGTCCTCGTAGACGCTGATCTCCACGGGGATGACGTTGCCGCGCTGCGACTCGGTCGCGGCGTTGTACGCCTTGCAGAACTCCATGATGTTGACGCCGTGCTGACCGAGCGCGGGACCGACCGGAGGCGCGGGGTTGGCTTCGCCGGCCTTGATCTGCAGCTTGATCAGCCCGACGACCTTTTTCTTCGGGGCCATTGGGTGTTTCCTTACTTTCCTTCCGTGTTCCGGCCGTTATTCGACCGGAGGTTCTGCGGACCGTTACGCGGTCCGAAGTCTTGTTAGAGCTTCTCCACCTGAGTGAAGTTGAGCTCGACCGGAGTCTCGCGGCCGAAGATGGACACCAGCACCTTGAGGCGCTGTTGTTCGGCGTTGACCTCGCTGATGCTGGCGGGCAGCGTCGCGAACGGACCGTCCGTGACGGTGACCGACTCGCCCACCTCGAAGTCGACCTCGATGACCGGACGCTCCAGACCACCGGGCTCCGAGGACGATGCCGTCGCGGCGTCCGCCGAGGCAGCACCCTTGGCCGGCTTCTTGGCCGGGGCCTGCGGAAGCAGGAATTTGACCACGTCGTCGAGCGACAGCGGCGACGGACGCGAGGTCGCGCCGACAAATCCGGTGACGCCGGGGGTGTTGCGGACCGCACCCCAGGACTCGTCGTTCAGTTCCATTCGGACCAGGATGTAGCCGGGCAGCACCTTCCGGTTGACCTGCTTGCGCTGACCATTCTTGATCTCGGTGACCTCTTCGGTGGGCACCTCGATCTGGAAGATGTAGTCGCCGACGTCCAGGTTCTGCACACGGGTCTGCAGGTTCGCCTTGACCTTGTTCTCGTATCCGGCATACGAGTGGATGACGTACCACTCGCCGGGCTCGCGGCGCAGCTGAGCCTTCAGCGTGGCCGCCGGGTCGGCATCCTCGTCGGCCTCTACCTCGGCGCCCGACTCTTCCGAAGACGACTCGGTCGGCTCAGGCGCAACGTCGGTGTCGGACTCGTCGATCACGTCAACCGACGCAGCCGTGTCAGCGGTGTCTTCTGGCTCGCTCGCAGCGTCGCCGTCGAAGGTCGTCACCGTTCGTCCTCTCTTGTTTCTTGCGTCTCGTCGGTCTACTACCCGAATACCAGCATGACCAGCCGGGCCAGGCCCAGGTCAATCACACCGATCAGGGTGACCATGAACACCAGGAAGACCAGCACCACCGAGGTGTAGCTGACCATCTGCTTGCGGTTCGGCCAGATGACCTTGCGCAGCTCAGCGACCACCTGCTGGAGGAATACCCACAGCTGGACCAGCGGGTTGCGCGACGGCCCCGACTTGTCCTTCTTGTTCGCCGGTTTCCGGCTCTTCTTCCCGGCCTTCTTCTTGACCTCGCCGGTCTCGGAGGCAGAAGCTTCGCTGCCCTCGGTGACCGCCTCGGTGGCGTCAGCACGGCGGGTCCGCTTACCCGTCGGGCGAAGCGGCTTGGTCGAGGTGACGGCCCGGTCGCTGTCGGCAGTGCCGATATCGGGCTCGTCTAGCTCGTCGCTCATTCCCTTCCGTACCTCTCTGTTTCCCTAGTGCTTAACTCCAGGGTGTTGCAGGGGTGACAGGACTTGAACCTGCAACCTGCGGTTTTGGAGACCGCTGCTCTGCCAGTTGAGCTACACCCCTAAGGCTGGCACGCCAACCTGGTGGCCAGGGCCCTCACACAACACACGCGCCTCCCGAGTAGCCGACAGGCGCGTTGTGGTGGGAAAACCCCGAATCTCGAGTGTACCCCGAGGTCAGCTCCAGACTGAAATTGCCCCGGCCCGGCGAAGGCCGCACCAACTCAGATGAGCTTGATATCGGCCATCCGGTCCGAATCGCGGCCCATCAGCGTGGTGAACGCCTCCAGGACGACCTCTCCGGTCTGATCCCGCACGACGTTCCGCGTGGTGACGATGTCGACCCCAAAGGACTCCTTGTGCGATTCCACCTCGAAGTCGCAGGACAGCTCGTCGCCCTCCTTCAGCGGCCGGTGGTAAACGAACTTCTGGTCGGTCTGAACAATCTGCATGGTCTCCATGCCGACGTCATAGGTACGGAAGAATTCCTTCTGCACCAGCAGCGCCATCACGGCGGGAAAGGTGAGCGAGGCAACCAGCCCGTCGTGGCCCAGCGCCGTGGCCGCCGCGACATCGTGGCTGGCCGGCGACTCACACTTGATGGATTTGGCGAATTCGCGAATCTTCTCCCGACCAACGACATAGGTCTGGGAGTACTTATGCGTCATTCCGACGACGTCAAGACTCAGCGCCATGATTACGCCAACGTCGCAGACGCAACGGCTCGCCCGAAAATCTTCTTGCCGTTGGTGGTGGCGGTCAGCGCGATGGTCACGGACTTGGCGTCGGCATCGACCGACTTGACGCGGCCGCTGAAGACGATCTCCGCGCCGACACCGTCGTTGGGAACGGTGACGAAGCTGGTGAAACGCACGTTGTACTCGGTCACCGCCGCCGGGTCGCCGATCCACTCGGTCAGGTAGCCGCCGCCGAGCCCCATGGTGAGCATGCCGTGCGCGATGGCGCCGTCTTCCAGGCCCACGAGCTTGGCGGTCTCGTCGTCCCAATGGATGGGGTTGAGGTCGCCCGAGACCCCGGCGTAATTGACCAGATCCTGCCGGGTGAGCTGAATCGTCTTCTCTGGCAGCTGGTCTCCTACGTTGACCGAGCTGAATTCACGCAATGCCATCAGTTGAATCCGCCTTCTTCTCCGTCGTCTTCGGCGCGTCCGGCCAGAGTGGTGTACGACTCCGTGACGAACTCGCCCTTGTCATTGGTGATGATGTTCTTGATGACGATGATGTCGGTACCGAACGATCGGCGGATCGAGTCCACGTACACATCGCAGTAGAGAGTGTCGCCGGATCGCACCGGGCGGATGTACTTGAAGGCCTGATCGACCTGGACGATCTTCTCGTCCTTGATGCCGATATTGGCGTCTTCGAAGAATGCGGACTGCGCGGTATATCCGAACACGGCCAGGAAGGTCGGAGGCGCCACCAGCGCACTGTGTCCGAGCTCCGCGGCCCCGGCCTCATCGTGGTGAGCCGGGTGATGACACTTGACCGCCTCCGCATGCTCGCGGATCTTCTCTCGCCCAACCACATAGTGGTCCGGGTATCGGTAATGCGTTCCGACGAGATCTTGCGATAAAGCCACGGCCGGAATTTACCTACTGAAGTCGATCGATACCAAGTAAGGCTCACCTACTCGTGTCGCCTGACGGCGGCCCGAAGTGCCTTCTGGCTAGCGCGATTCCTTGTGCGGCTGGTGCGACCCGCAGTTCGGGCAGAACTTCTTGATTTCCAGCCGATCTGGGTCGTTACGCCGGTTCTTCTTGGTGATGTAGTTACGATGCTTGCACGTCTCACAAGCCAAGGTGATCTTGGGCCGGACGTCTGTGCTGGAGGCCACTGCAGTTGCCCTCTTTCGTTCGTTGTCTCTATGTTCGGGTGGTAGCGGTGGGGAGGCTCGATCTCCCGACCTCACGATTATGAGTCGTGCGCTCTAACCAGCTGAGCTACACCGCCCCGCAGACAGGGCCGACGTTTCCGCCTGCCGTCTACCGAGCCCCCTAACGGAATCGAACCGTTGACCTTTTCCTTACCATGGAAACGCTCTGCCGACTGAGCTAAGGGGGCATTAAAGCCCTCACGAGGGTACCCGCTCACGTCGGTGGAACCAAAACGGCTTATCGGGGCGGGTTCACGGGCTTGGACACCCCCGCACCCCGGCCGCGCACGCCCTACTTCACGGGCGACTTCTTCTTGGCCCGGGCGGCTGCCCCCTTCTCGGTCAGCGCATCCCGGTTGGACAGCTGACCTCCCGAATTCTCCAGATGAGCGCGGACGAACCACTGGAACTTCTCCAGCTCGCCGCAGTGACCGATCAGCAGGTCCTGGGATACCAGGTCGAGCTCATCAAGTTGTTCGATGGCCTTGCGGGTGTCTCCTATCACCCCGGAATACACCAGATCCAGCGCGGCCAGGTGAGCCTGCACCGTGTCACGGCCCACCGAGTAGTCGTCCCATGTGCGGTCTTTGAGAATTGCCGCGGGCGTGCCCTGCGGAGACCTTCCGAGTGCGGCGATGCGTTCTGCCACCGCGTCCGCATACCCCCGGACGAGCTCGACCTGGGGATCGAGCATCTCGTGCACTCCAATGAAGTTGGGCCCCACAACATTCCAATGCACGTGCTTGAGGGTCAGATGCAGATCGTTGTACGTACTCAGTTGGCTCTGCAAGAGATCGGCGATCTTGCGGCTCTGGGCGTCGGTCAGGCCGGGGATGGTGAATTCGGTCATCAGCTGCTCCTTGGATGTGTTGGGTCCACACAGCGCTTACCCGTTGCCGACCGAACCAAACCGGAACCCCGAGCACCGGCACGATGCATAACCGGACGCAAAGCGGGTACGCGCACCTCCGGAATCCGTCTACCCGGAATGAACGGAGGCAAACATGAGTGATTCCCTTGAGGGACAAGTTGTTGCGATACTCGCCGCAGATGGTGTCGAGCGCGTGGAACTGGAGAAACCGCGGGAGGCGATTCTGGCCGCGGGCGGCCGGGTGGAGGTGCTCTCGCCGCGGCCCGGCGAAATCCAGGCCCGTGATCACGATCTGGTCCCGGCAGGAACCGTGCGGGTGGACCGTGCGGTGGGCGCGGCTTCGGTCGACGACTACGCCGGACTGATCCTTCCCGGCGGCACGGTGAATCCCGACAAACTCCGGATCGACCCCGACGCGGTGCGGTTCGTGCACGAGTTCGTGGTTTCCGGCAAGCCGGTGGCCGCAATCTGTCACGGTCCGTGGACGCTGGTGGAGGCACGCGTGCTGTCGGGCCGCACGGTGACGTCGTTTCCCAGCATCCGTACCGATCTCCGCAATGCCGGCGCCTCGGTGCTCGACGAGGAAGTCGTCATCGACCACAACCTCATCACCAGCCGATCCCCCGACGATCTACCGGCGTTTTGTCAGGCCCTCGTGGACAACTTGGCGGCCGCGCGGATCCGGCGCTGAGTCATCGCGGGTGACACGGCACCGGGGCGTACAGGGCCTGCCTGCACAACTCCTCCGCCTCGGCGGTAGACCGGTCCAGCGGCAACCGGGTATCAATCACGTGAGCCTCGCCCCACCCGCGGTCGGGGCCGGCGAATTCGGCGCCGAGTGCCGCCGCGATATCGCCGGTGGCATCCGATACCCCGTCATGGCGCGCGGCAACCCGGTGCTGCGCCGTGACCAGCGGCGCCATGCAGAGGAACTCCACCATCGGCGCGCCCGCCTCGTAGGCGAGTTGATGCGCGCGCAACCGGTGCCGCGGGCTGCGCCAGGTTCCGTCCAGGATGACGGTGTGACCGCTCGCCAGGGCTAGACGCGCACGCCTCAGTACCGCGTCGTACACGACACCCACGTTTTCCGTGGAGTAGAGACCGGCGTCCAGCACACCCCTACCACCGGATATCACTCCGAGCCGATGCAGCTGCTGGCGCACCTCGTCCGTGGAAATAACCTGTGCACCAATGTCTTCTGATATACGGCGAGCCAAGGTGCTCTTACCGGCGCCCGGGCCGCCGCCGACGAGCACCAGGCGCACCGTGGCGGCACCCAGGTGACTCAGCGCCATCGCCACATGCTTGGCGGCGCGCCCCGCCGCCGACCGCTGCCCCTGCGTGAACCGGATGCAGTCCACCTTGGCGCGAACCAGCGCCCGGTAGGCGATGTAGAAGTGCCGCAAGGGCTCCGGCGCGGTGTCCGCGGATAATTCCACGTAACGGTTCATGAAGTAGTCGCCCAGATCGGGGCGACCCAGAAACTCCAGATCCATCGCCAGGAACGCCGCGTCGTCGAGACCGTCCACGTGACGCAGCCGGTCGTCGAACTCCAGGCAGTCCAGCAGCACCGGCCCGTTGGGCAGGCAAAAAATGTCGCTGGCCAACAGGTCGCCGTGCCCGTCGATGACTCTCCCGTCGGCCACACGCTGCGCGAACAGTACCGCGCGACCGGAGATGAACTGGGTCGCAAGCGTTCGGACCAACCGCACATCGTCCGCCGCCAGTACCGTTCCCGCGTATTTCTCCAAGGCGGTCAGGGTGTCGTCCCATCGATCGACGATGGCATCCAGGGATCCGGCTTCGTCGATCGACGGACTGCGGTCGGCACGTTTGTGAAATCCCGCCAGCACCTCCGCGATCGCATCCAGGTGTGCCTTGGTCACCCGCTTGGACTTGGCCATCGCCGACAGCCGCGCGGTGTCCGGGTAACGCCGCATCACCACGACCGGCTCACCGGATCCGCCGTCGGGGTCGGTCAAATGCGAGACACCGAGATAGCTGTCCTGCGAGATGCGGCTGTTCAGGGCCACCTCACGGGCACACGCCCTTTCACGAAGCTCGGGAGTGCTGAAGTCCAAGAAGTTCGTGATGACGGGCTTCTTGATCTTATAGGCCATCCCTCCGACCAAAATCACGATGCCCGTGTGCGTTTCGCGTATCTCCGCGCCAACGGAGGTGGGGCTTAGGGTCGACCGTAGTGAGCGCATGACCTCATCGTTGCGGGGCAGAAGCTGCGGACATCCGGTCATGGGCCCCCAATCCGTGGGACCGAAGTCACCAGTTCCTCCGCCCGCGGGGCACGATGGGCGCTCCGCACCGCGCCACAGCGGTGACTTCGGGCCCCTGTCCGGTGACCAAGGGCCCTGTCCGCGTGCCGGTAGTTCACCAAGAGTCGATATCACCACCAGCCGAGCGGAGCCAACATGCCCAAGACCATGGTTCACATCGACGTCATCCAGACCGCCATCCAACTTGCCTGCCGTGCACCGTCTTTGCACAACACCCAACCATGGCGCTGGATCGTCGACCTCGGGGCAAGTGCGGGTGATCTGCACCTGTATCTGGACCGCACCCGATGCGTCACGCGGACCGATGGTGCTGGACGCGAGGCCATCATCAGTTGCGGGGCGGCACTGGATCATTTCCGTGTCGCGATGGCCTCGGCCGGGTGGATGACTCGCATAGAAAGAATCCCCGACCCCGACAATCCCGATCATCTGGCCGCCATCACCTTTTCCCCCAGGGCCGTGGTGGTGGTTGGCGATCGCCGGCGCGCGGACGCCATCCTGCAGCGGCGCACCGATCGCCTGCCCTTCGAAACCCCACCGAACTGGTCGCAGTTCGCTCGCATGCTCAATACGGTGATCGCCGACAGGGCGGTACTGCTCGACGTGATCGATGACGTCATGCGCCCGAAGTTGGCCGACGCCTCGGCGCTCAGCGACGCGCTACGCATCTACGACTCCGCGTACCAGACCGAACTCGATTGGTGGACAGCTCCATTCACCTTGGAAGACGGGGTTCCACGCAGTGCGCTGGTCTCGGCCGCAGACAGCGATCGTGTCGACATCGGCCGCACCTTCCCCGTGGTGGCCGAGCGGCCCTCGCGCCCAGGGCTGCAAGAGGACCAGGCGAAAGTGCTGGCTTTGTCCACTGCGCGAGACACTCCTAAGAACCTCTTGCGCTGCGGTGAGCTGCTTTCCGAGGTTCTGCTGGAAGCGACACTCGCGGGCATGGCGACCTGCACCATCACCCACATGCTGGAACTGACCGCGAGCCGTGAGGTGGTCGGTGCCGCCATCGGCCGCTCTCATCCCCAGGCCTTGATCAGGGTGGGGCTGGCGCCGACGTTCGGCCGCATCCCACCACCGACACCGCGCCGGTCGCTTGCCGACGTATTCGAGATTCGCAGTTAGGGCTGGACCATGAACGAGATCCGTACCCCCGGTCCCGCCGTGCTGGTCGGCATCGACGGGTCACGATCGGCGGTCCGTGCCGCGCTCTGGGCGGTCGATGAGGCATTGCACCGCAGGCTGCCGCTGCGTCTGGTACATGTGACACCTCAGACGGAATTCCCCGAGTTCAGCGACGAACGCAGTCCTGCTGGGACTGCGGTGCGACATGCGTTCCGTCAGATCGGCGCCACCCACAAACCCGTGAAGGTGGAGGCCGAAATCCGGCATGGCCGGGTGGCCGACGTGCTGTTGGATGCCTCGCGCAGCGCGGTGATGCTCTGCGTGGGAGCAATCGGTATCAGCGGCGCGGATACCCGCAAAGTCGGTTCCACCGCGGCCGAAGTTCTCCGATCGGTGCGCTGCCCGGTCGCCGTGATCCGTGACGACCCGTCATCGCGGCATGGGCCCTCGGCGGTAGTGGTAGAAATCGATGAATCCCATGAGTCTGTGGCTCCCCTGGAGCTGGCCGCTCACGAGGCGCGACTGCGCGCAGCACCGCTGCGGGTACTGCTACGCCACCGGCCGATCAGCCTCTCCGGCCAGCGGGTCACCACCCTCACCCGCGTGGACCGCCGGGTGGCAGCGGTCCACGTGGAACGACGCCTTGCACCCCTGCGGGTGCGGTATCCCGACCTGGACATCCGCGCCTTGGATCCCGTGGGCGGCACGCTGGATTACCTTGAACGCCAAGGGCACACCGTTCAGCTGGTCGTTGTGGGCGCGGGTGATGCGGCCCATGTGCAGGAACTGGTCGGCCCGAACGGGTGCGGCGTCCTGGGCAGAACGCACTGTTCGGTACTCATCGCAGAGCGTCAGCGGCTGCTGTAGCGCCGCTGCTCCGGCGGGCGGCTTTGAGGTAGCCCGTTACTCGTGTCACCCATCCCTGAACCGGCGCACCCTTGTGATCGTGCATAAAGAGTGCACGTCGACCCAGGGAGGAGACCGCCATGACGATTCAGACGCCCGCAGGCACCGCAGGGCCCGATATCGATCTGATCCTGCTGGTCGAGGCCGGGCCCGCGCGTGATCTGAGGGAACATCCGAGCGGCCGGAACTCCGCGACGCCGATCGCGCAGGCCGTCGCGTCCGCGGGGCACCGCATCGTGCCGCTGTACACGAATCCGGACCGAGTGCCCCCGGAACTCCGGTCTATCTTCGTGGTCACCGCGCCCGCCAGCCCCGAATTCAGCGACTTCGCCGAACGGCTGCGCACCCTGCCCGGTGTGACGTCGGCCTATCTGGATTCGGCGGCCTGACGCTCATCGGCCGCCGTCTGACCGCCTGACCGTGCGGGGAGCCGGCATCGGGCGTGCGGACTCCACCCCCATCACGCCCGGAATGCCCACCAGCGCATCGGGATCGACGATCTCCCCAGCGACCACCCCGAGCTCTTCGTATTGCCGGATATTGGTCATGCCTGCGGCCCGCATCGCTGTCACCGTGGCGTCGAAATGGCGTTCCATGACCGTGACCAGGACACGTTGTGTGGGCATCCGGCGGCCATCCTTCCTGATATCACAAGGCCCGCATCGGTTGCGGTATCTGACGCGAAACATGGAGATGACAGCCATTATTCGAGTGATTGCTGAGCTTGCGCGTGAGTGGTCCGGTACCTGATTCGCGGAATGCTAGGAGGCCTCGGGTGGTTTGAGGTCACTGCCCACGATTTTGGCGAATTCCTCACGATCGTCGGCATCGAGCTTCATCCGCGCGCGATAGATATGGCCTTCAACCGTGCGCACGGACAGCTGGAGTCGGGTCGCGATATCTTTGTCCGACAATCCTTCCCCGATGAGAACGGCGATCTCCCGTTCGCGTGAGGAGATAGGCAGTGGCTTGGCGGCGGCCAGGATCGCGGGTGTGACCACTCCGCCGCACCTGTCGGCCATCCGCAGCACCCGCGCCGCGGCGTCGGAGCCCTTGCCGCGGTCTCCGTCGCGCATCCGGAGCGCCACCGCCTGGGCGGCGGCATCGGCAGCCGAAAGTAACAAGCCGGCCGCCTCGAAATCGGCGCTGACCGCTTCCAGCCCCGTGATATCGGAGTGGGCGACGGCCAGGGCGTGCCGCGCGTACAAGCCGGGCAACGGGCCGTGCACCCGGGTGCGCAGGGATTCGATCCGGCGGCCCACGGTGCGATCTCCAAACCGGGCGGCATGATGCAGCGCCTCGGCCTCCAAGGCGTACTGGCCCCCGGAGTGCGCGGCGTCGGCCGCACGCCGGGCGGCATCAACGGCACCTCGATCGGAACCCCGGGCAGCGACGAGCCACGCCCTGGCCAACATCATCTGCGGCATATGGATGGCTACGTGCGGGCCCGAATGCTCCCGGGCCTCGTCCAGCACCCGCTCGCCGTCGACGGCCCGGCCGAGCGCGGCGTAGGCGCGTGCCAGCAGCAGCCGGGCCGGCAGCTGCCACGGCAATGGCCGATCGGCCCGCTGCGCGGCAAGCGCCTGCTCGAATGCCTCGATCGCCTCACGGAAAAGCCCGCGCTGGGTGGCCACCACTCCGGCCATGATGCGGGCGATCGCCCAGGCGAGAAATTGTCCGGCAGAAGAGAACTTGGTGTACTCGGCAACCCGTTCCTCGGCGAGATCCAGCTGCCCGGTGTACGTCAGGGCCAATACGTCGCAGTAGCGGACCATCGCCGCGATGAGGCCATCGGTGGTCCGCTTCTTATCGTCACGGCACCGCTGCGCAATCGGCTCGAACTCATGGCCACGACCGGCGACCGGCAGCGTGAGTCCCACCCCGAACGCGGCGAACTCCACAGCCTGCTTGGGCGCCACCGGATCCGACAACACCGCGTGCGCCCTGGCAAGACCCTCGTCGAATCTGTTCTCGTGGAGTGCGATAGCCGCATCGGTGGCGTCGACCACCGGCTTGAGGATGTGGTGCTGCACACGCTCATGCAACAACGCCAACAGCTCGTGCGCACGCTCGTTCTCCCCCATCGACCAGAATGCGATGGAGATCCGGGGAATGCCCCACAGCACCAGGGATAGCTCGTCGAGATCGTCGGGGTCGAAGGCGGCCAGTATTTCCTCGGCCTGTTCGGGGCGTCCCTGCCACAGCAGCGAGCGCGACAACATGGCGGCAGCCTGTAGGCCCCCGCCCCCGTCTACGGCCGCACGCGCGAGTTCCTCGCCCAGCGGAAGGTTGGAAAGATAAACCGCGTCCTTGGCGGCAGTCACCAGCAAATCGACGTCGACGGGTTCGTCGCAGTCAATCGAGAGCCGCGCCAGCCTGATGCGGTTCGAGGCGGTACCGAGGTCCCGGTCGCGCAGCACCCGCACCAGCTTGCCGCGGAGCCTCCGTCCCGACGCGGTGCCCACCCGGCGGCGCACCGCTTCACCGAACATGGGATGACTGAACCGCACGACCGTGCGCACGCCGTCGCGTTCCACCCGGATCAGATCCGCTATCTCCGCGGCGTCCACCGCCTCATCGCTGGCGATCTCGCACAGGGTGTCGATATCCAGTGGTTCGCACATCGACAGCACCTTGAGAGCGCTGAACACGGTGTCGTCGACATGTTCGAGCCGATCCCCGATCAGGGTGTCCAGCCCGGAGGGCACCACCGCGTCCCCGCGCAGCTGCCACACCCCGTTCACCTCGGTGAGTGAACCCGCTTGCATCGAGCCCTCGACGAGGTGCCGCAGGAACAAGGGGTTGCCGCGCGACGATCGCCACATCACGTCGGCGCTGAGACCCTCGAGCGGGCCGCCCAGCACCTTCTCCACGAGTGCGATGCTCTGCCGTTGCGTCAACGGATCGAGTTCGAACCGCTGCAGATAGTTGTCCTTCCACAACGCGGTCACCGCGTCCGGGACCGGCTCGCCACTGCGAACGGTGGCGACCACATGCCCCACGTGATCCACCGCGATCTGATGCAGCAACGTCGCCGAGAGATCGTCCAGTAGGTGGGCATCGTCGATTCCGATAATCGGATTCGCCGTCGACACAATCGATTCACGCGCGGCAGCGATCAACGCGGTGGGATCGCGCGACCCACTGGCCTGAATCCAGTGCGCGAACACCCCCAAGGGGATGCTGCGCGACGATTCGGTACAGGCGACCCATCGCACATCCGCGTCCAGCGACTTGGTGACCGCGCGCGCCAGCGTCGTCTTGCCGACGCCCGCGGCACCGACAAGTACCGCGCCGCAGGTCGAATCGTCGGCCATGGCCGAGCGGACGGCGCCGAATTCTGTTTGGCGGTCAAGCAACTGCCAGCTGCGCGCCATGGGATAGGAGTGTAGATCCGGATGTCCCTTCGCGGGCGATAGTCGAGGGGCTTGTCCGCGCCCGTCGATCGTGCCGGTTGTCGTGGTCATCTCAGTCCGGAATCTCCTCGGCGCGGGCCGGCTCCACCCGCGGAACCATGTTCTTGTCATGCCGGAAATTGCTGGACGCCTCATACACCCGGAGCTTGAGCCGGTTGATGGATCCCAGTGGGCGGTGCGCTTCCAACGCTCTCCACGAGTTGTACGACAGGACATCGTCCCCGTACGCACGACGCTGGGCGGAGTATGAATCCTGCACGGGGAAAGTAACCTTGGCGATCGGGCGATGCGGTGACAGCTCTTCGGGCCAGGCGACGGTGGCGTCCTCCAGAGGCATTTTCTTCACGTCAGTACATAGCTGAGCCTGCAATTCATACTCGGCGCTGTGCGTGCGGAAGAACTCGGCGATCATGTGACGGAAAACGTCATCGTCGACATCGTCCGACAGCGGTTTGTCCTTCAGCTCGACAACCGACGGCGACAGCGGCACGTACTGCAACTTGGCCACGTAGTCGCCAAAACGCAGTGGCGCAGACGAATAGAACGTGTCTCCGAGAATATGCACATTGGGTCGAACAAACACCGAAACCGTTTCGGGAATCGAAATCCCAATGCTTGATAGACATTTCGCGACAGCACCGAGTGCCCGGGCACCGCCGGCAAGAGCGGTGTCGGAGAGCCGGGCGATCAGCCAGGCAGTCGGCATGCCCTTACGCAGGTACTCACGCGCGTCCGCGAAGAGAAACTCGCGGTGGGTCACCATGACGAAATCCTGTGTGGTCGCGTCGTCGTCCGGCAGCGTACGAGCACCATCCACCCCGAGCACCTTGATGCCCAGACCCCGTACCCCACGCACCTTGTCGCTGCGCAGTGCACCCGAGGTACTAGATAGCCGGACCACCACCGGATAGGTACCGGGACTCGCGAACATGCCCTGGCGCAGCTCCGGTTCCAGGTCCGGGTACACCGTCAATTCACCACGTAACACCGCGTGGCTCTTGGCGTGCGCGTCACGCACACCGTGGCGGTATTTCTGGTACGCACGTTCGTTGTTCTTGTGCAAGACCCTGATGATCTTGTCGATGACTTCTTCCTCGCCTGGCGGCGCGACAGCCATATCGTCGCGGTACCGCAGATAGCTGCGTTGGGCGTCGAGCAATTCACCGGATTCGGACATCGCGGTCAAGTCCTCCCGAATAGGTCTTGTCGGTGTTCACAGTGTGATGACCACCGGCCATCCGCGCATGAGTACGGCACTACTCGATCTCGCCGTGAAGCTCCGCCGATTCCGGACGCGAGCAGGTGATCACACCCTGTTCGAGCCATCACGCACGAGCCAGAACAAGTAATGCGGTACGCATGTCGGCACGGGCCAAATTTGTCAGCATTACCCCATGACGGAAAAGGCCGTTCCGACGCGGTTGGCTTCGTGGTTCGGGACGCAAATCGACCGATTCATCGGGTGGCCACGGCTACCCAAAATGGCAGGGATCGCGGTGCTGTACACGCTGCGCCGTGCGCTGCAGTCGGACAACCTGTTCGACTCCGGACGCGGGGCACTCGACGCACCGCAGCACGACCCAGGTGTCGCTGATCATCGCGCTGCCCGCACGATTGACGGCACCTACAACAACCTCGACGACCCACTCATGGGGTCTGTGGGCAGCCGGTTCGGACGCAATGCACCGCTGGATCAGACCTTTCCGGAACCACCCGATCGCCTGATGGAGCCCAACCCGCGGTCGGTTAGCCGTCGTCTGCTCACCCGAGACGAATTCGTACCGGCGACAACCCTCAACGCACTTGCGGCGGCGTGGATTCAGTTCGAGGTGCACGACTGGTTCAGCCATGGGACGACCGACAGTCAACCGTGGGACCTGCCCCTGGAATCAGATGACCCGTGGCCACAGGAGCAGATGAGGATTCGCCGGACGCCGCCGGATCCATCTGCCGACGCCTCAGGCCCGCCCACCTACGTCAGCCAGGACACGCATTGGTGGGACGGCTCTCAGCTCTACGGCAGCAATCGGGTTTTCGCCGACGCCTTGCGCACCGGGCAGGGCGGACGGCTGCGCCTGGACCGGCTCGGCCTGCCCCCCGAAGACGTCGAGAAGATCGCCAGCCAATCCGAGACAGCCGCCAACTTCTGGGTGGGCCTGGCGATCCTGCACTCGCTGTTCATGCGCGAACACAACACCATCTGCGACCATCTGGCCACCGCCCACCCGGACATGTCGGATCAGCAGCTGTACGACACGGCCCGGCTGGTCAATACGGCGGTGATGGCGAAGATCCACACGGTGGACTGGACACCGGCGATCATCGGTCACCCCACCACCGTGTACGCCATGCATGCGAATTGGTTTGGCCTGTTCGGCGAACGTGTCGCCGAGTTCCTGCGGCGCGGGACTCGCAACGCATTGATATGCGGCATTCCCGGCTCTCCGACCAACCTGCATGATGTCCCGTACTCGCTCACCGAAGAGTTTGTGGCGGTGTACCGCATGCATCCACTCATTCCCGACGACTTCGTGTTCCGTTCGGCCACCGACGATTCTGTGATCGCGGAGCACACGCTGCCGGGATTGGCGATGCAGCATGTGCGCACCCGGTTCCGTGAGATGTCGATCGAGGATCTGGCCTACTCCTTCGGCCGCGCCCACCCGGGTGCGCTGACATTGCACAACTACCCCAGGCATCTTCAAATTCTCGAACGCCCCGATGGATCGGTGCTGGACCTGGCTTCGATCGATGTGCTGCGGGTGCGTGAACGAGGCGTGCCGCGCTACAACGACTTCCGGCGAATGCTACGGCTGCGGCCGGCCTCGGATTTCAACGACATCACCGACAACCCGGTGTGGGCTCAGGAACTCGCCGCCGTCTATGGCGATGTGGAGCGCGTCGACCTGATGGTAGGGCTATACGCCGAGCCCAAGCCCAGAGGTTTCGGCTTCAGCGACACCGCCTTTCGGATATTCGTCCTCATGGCCACGCGGCGCCTGGAGGCCGACCGGTTCTTCACCACCGATTTCCGCCCTGAGGTGTACACCGCCGAAGGCTTCGCGTGGGTCAGATCCAATTCGATGCGCACGGTGCTGCTACGGCACTGCCCGTCCTTGGCGCCAGCACTGGACGGCGTGACGAATCCCTTCGCGCCCTGGAGACCGGTGTGGACGTCGAACAGGAGCGCACGATGAGTGATCCGGCACCGCGTGGCCCGAAGCGGCCATCCGTGATCAGCCCGATGGTGCTGGCACCTGCCGGGACCACCGAGGCCAAGGCGCTGGCCACCGACGCCGCCGATCACGAGCGCCGACTGGTGTTGATCGAGTTACGCCTTGACGGTGGAATGGATCCCAACGAGGTGCGTGCCGATTTTCTGCGCCTGTTTCGTCGCGCGCTCGGCGGCGTCCCGCCGGCGCCGACCCCCATCGCCGGGCACTATGTGCGGTGCAGTCTGACCGCCGAGGAGGTCAAGCTGCTCGTCAACGGCGGGTCGAAATCCGCCGGGACCAAAAGCGCGCAACGCGCCCTACAACTGATCTATCGGGTATGGCCCGACCTTCGGGTCAAGCCACACCTGGACAAGTCCGTGGCAACCATCAAAGCCGATGCCGCCCTACGCACCTACGGCTCCGGCGGTTCGGGAATCGTCTGGGGAGTTCTGGATTCGGGAATCGAGGCCAGCCACCCGCATTTCGCCAAGAATGGCAACCTGACCGGGGACGCGGTCTCGTCGCTGCATAAGGACTTCTCGCTGTCACAGCGCCCTTCGACCGGCCCCCTCGTCGATATGCAGGGCCATGGAACGCACGTGGCCGGGATCATCGCCGGAGAGTGTCCCGATCCCGCGAACGTCGTGATCGCCTCGACCCAGCCCACCGCCGAAGGCTTCCCGGAGTGGATTCCGCGGACGCTGGCACCCGGTTCGAGACTGTCCGGGGTGGCACCCCAGGCGGGGCTGGTGAGCCTGAAGGTACTCAACGACGAGGGCACCACCGTGGAGAGCGTCCTCATCGACGCGCTGCACTACGTTCGTGAGCGCAACAGCTACGGCAACGAGCTGAGAATCCACGGAGTCAACCTTTCCCTCGGATGTGACTGGATTCCACGGTATTACGCAGCCGGCCAGAGCCCGCTATGCAGAGAGCTGGACCTGCTGACCGACTCTGGAGTGGTCACGGTGGTCAGCGCCGGAAACATGGGGGCCGGCACCGACACCGGCGGCCTCAGCGGCGGCATCGTCGGACCACAGGCCGGTGTCTATGGCCAGCTGTCCACCATCACCGATCCCGGAAACGCCGCCAGTGCCATCACCGTCGGGTCGACGCATCGCTCCCGTCCACACACCAGTGGGGTCACGTACGACTCGTCGAAGGGGCCGACCTTGGACGGCCGGAAGAAGCCGGATCTGGTGGCACCGGGAGAACGCATCACCTCTGCCGCCGCCGGGCAGATGGCCGAGGCATTCGAAATGTTGACGCGCGATGCCACCGGCAATGAAGCCCGTTACGTAGAAGACAGCGGAACATCGATGGCCGCCGCCCACGTCTCGGGCGCCATTGCCGCGTTCCTTTCCGCGCGTAACGAATTCATCGGCGAGCCGGAACGGGTCAAGGAGATCTTCCGTAAGGCGGCCATCGATTTGGGCCGCCATGAGTTCTTCCAGGGCTCCGGTCTGGTCAATCTCATGCAAGCACTGTCCGACGTCTAACAACTCAGGAGATCTCATGGAACCTATCAACGGCCTTCGACGCTTCGAGGTCCAGTTCAACGCGGACGGGTCATTCAACACAGAGGACGGTGGCGACGGAGGACTCCCCGCGGCCGTTGCCACGGGAGGTATCACCGACCTGTACGTGATGGCACACGGCTGGAACAACGGCGTGGCGTCCGCACGCGCGCTCTACGACGCGATGTTCGGATTGCTCGCCGGCCAGTTGGGCGACCGCCGGGCGACCTCGGCCGCCGTCGGGATCATCTGGCCGTCCCTCTTGTTCCCCGACGATGACCCGGCCACCGCGTCCGCACAGCCGGCCTCGCCCACTCAGGTGGCCGCCGCGCTGGCCGCCACGATGCCCGACCAGAAGCGCACACTCGACGAGTTGGGCCGGCAACTGGAGATCCAGCCGCAAGACCCGGTCGAGCTGAAGAAGTTCGTCACGCTGGCGACCGGCCTGGTCACCACCGCACCGCAATCCGAGGAGGACAGCGGTGAGTCAGCGATCCTGGACAGCGACGCCATGAAGGTGCTCGGGCATGCCGCCACCCTGGCCCCGAGGTCCACCGGAAACGCTCAGGGGTCGGGCAATCCCTTCACCAGGCTGTGGTCCGGTGCCCGGGAGCTGCTGCGGACCATGAGCTATTACGAGATGAAGAACCGCGCCGGCGTGGTCGGCGAACGCGGCCTCGGGCCCCTGCTGGGGTCGCTGTCGGGCCCCGACGGCCCGCCGCGCATCCACTTGATCGGCCACAGCTTCGGCGCCCGGTTGGTGTCCTATGCGCTGGCCGGGCTGCCCGCGACGGGGACCAGCCCGGTGAAATCCCTCACCTTGATCCAGGGCGCCTTTTCCCACTTCGCCTTCGCCCACTCGCTGCCGTTCGACATCGACCGGCACGGCGGGCTCTCCGGACTGGAAGCACGGGTCGACGGGCCGCTGCTGGCCACGTTCACTGCCGCGGATCGCGCCGTCGGCTGGTGGTATCCCGCCGCCAGTGCGTTGGCGCGCCAGGACAGCCAGGCCGCTCAGGAGCTGACGTTCCGCTGGGGCGCGATGGGGCATGACGGATACCAGCAGGATCCGGCGGCGACCACGGTCGTGCTCAAGGAGGCAGGCAAGTCCTACGCATTTGAGCGAGGCCGCTTCTACGCGCTCGATGCGAACGCGGTCATCGCCGCGGACGAGTCGCCGTTCAGCGGCGCGCACAGCGATATCAAACATCCGGAGGTGACGTGGGCGATCGCCGCGGCCGCACAGGCCGCCTGACCGATCGCGCGCTGACGAACTCGCCCTCGGTGGGAATAGGTCAGGCCCCCTCGAGAGGGGGCCTGACCGCTGTGGCGGGTGCAGGATTCGAACCTGCGTAGGCGTAAGCCGACGGATTTACAGTCTGTCGCTCTTGGTGTTTGGGGATGTTGGCCATTGTTGGCAATGTTGGCCTTGTGATCTCTACCAGGCGATATGGCGTTGGTAGTGCTGGCGATTAATGGCACTTCATTGAACAGCTGCGGACGCACTGCGGACGGGATGCCCTAAGGAATGCTTAGCCCCCCAAGGGTGTCCATGGCCGCGGACACCCTTTGTACTGCCGTCAGTAAAAAGGCTGGTCCCGAAGGTTGTTCCCGGCTCCGGGAAAAACCTCGGAGGCAAGGTTGTGTACGGCGACGCACACCCCCCTTTTTTCGGGGCAACCCGGAAAAGGGTGTCGACGGACCACGACACCCTTTTCATGCGTTCGGGTAAAAAGCCTGGTGGGAGACTACGAACCGCTGGGGGTCTTGATGTTGGGGCACACCTGTTTCAGGTCGTTGGTGGCCTTGTCCATCCGGTCGAACACCGCTTTCATGTTGCTGTCGAACCCGGCACGCCAGGTCAGGTCATCGAAGTTGGGCGGGTTGACAATCATCGCGCGGTGGATACCGATGTATTCCTTGTCGGAATCAACAACTGCCTGTGCTGGCCGCTTGACGTTCTGGTCTTTGATCGAATCCACGTCTTTTTGGGTTTCGGCCAGCCATGAGTCGTACTTTCCGAGGATGAATCCGTTGGGATCTTCCATGTTGTCGGAGTTGTCTTTCACCGCATCGACCTCACTGCCGGTCTTTTTGCGGTAGTCCATCATGTCCGCGGCGATATCGCAGTCGCTCTTGGCCGAGGGCTGGCAGCCCTGCACCACACCGCCTAAGAGCAGCGCCGAAAACACCGCTGCCGTGGTCTTAGCGAGCCGCATGCATCACCGGGGGCATCTGATACTTGGGGCCAACGACAGTGCCGTTGACGAGGGTCACCTTGCCGCCGCATGAGTCGGGCAGCCAGATCTTTGTGTCCGGCAGCTTATGAGAGATGTTCACGATGTCTGCTATTGAAACAGGCTTCCACGGCTGATTGACAAGGGGAGTCTCCTTCATCGGAGCCCCGTCCCGGTTCCAATGGATGTTCTGGTTCTGTCTCATCTCGTATTTGAAGTTCTGCCATTCGGCTTGGTGCCACTTGCCGTTGACCTGAACCATTTTGGTTTGGCCGGTGAATTCCGTTCCCGTGATGCGGAATCGGTAGCTTTCCATGTACTCACCGAACGGCTTGGAACTCCAGTTACGGGACGGGTAGCCGAAATCCGATGTGGGGCCGGTATTTAGCTTGAAGTTCGGATCGGTGGCGTACGAGTAGGGGCCGGGAGTGCTGGCCGGTCGGGTCGGGGTGTCCTGCCCCAGTGCCGGGTCGATCACCCAATATCCGGTGCCTTCTAAAGTGCCCTCCGGTGGCGCGCTTTGCACCACCGTCTTGCCCTCCTGGGCGATCGGGGACAGCTCCGAGGATGAATCGGCATTACCTGTGGCGGTGGCGATGACGCGGCCGAAATCTAGGTCCACCTCTTCGCCTTCGCGGCGGATGGCCTCGAGCTTGGCTTGCAGCTCGGCATGTTTGTCGATGTAGGCGCGCCGGTCCTCTTCGGACATCGACCGCGTGTCCAAACCGCCCTCTAAACGGTTCTCGGCTTCATTGAGGGTGAAGTGCGCGGCCTTGGCCTCTTGGGCTAGTGCGTCGATCTTCTGCACCACCGAGTCAGCCCGTGCACGTACCCCGTCTACAGCTGTTGCCAGCGCCCGATCGTCGGCCTGTGCCCGATCAAAGCTCAGAACAGAGCGTCCTAGGGCGTTCATGGCGGCGTCGCCGCCCTTGCCTTCCCATGTGGCTGCCTTGCGGATAGCGGCTACCTCGTCGGCGGCGTTGGCTGAGCCAGCGGCACGCTCGTGCAGCGCGTCTTGCAAGCTCCCGATCAGTGCGGGCATGCGCCGGATCTGGGCCAGCATCAACAGGTACGACATCTACACACCCTCGATGCCACTGGCGTTGCCCTGGTCGGTCTCCAGGTATCTCTTCTCGGCCCACAGATACAGGCCGTGGTGGTTGATGACCTCGTTGTGATGGGCTTGGGTCTCGGCTTCCCATTCAGCCAACCGGCCCCGCAATGCTGCCGCGCCCGCTGAATCCCCGAACTCGGTGACCAGATCCGCGATCTTGCTGTGCACCGCACCATGGGTGGTGTTGAGGTCGGCGGCGGTGTTTTTGAGCTTGCCCGCTGATTCCCTAAGCTCGGCCAGATCTACATTCAGTGCGTCGTTGTACACATCGGCCTCCCGCCCGACTTGGTGACGCCCGTCACCCTGTTTGCCAGGCGAGCGTAACACTGAGCCTGTAGTAGGGGCGGGTGTGCCTTTCTGGGGCATCCGGTTCGGCCTGACCCCGGCCCAGTCAGGGTTTCTCTCCCGGGACGCGCAATGTCCCGGGACATTGACCAGGAGGTTCACATGCAGCTCCCCCGATTGGTCATCGTTCCCACCTCCTTGGGGGTTGGGGGTTTTTCGGAGAGAGATTCGCGACTGGGGCTGGCTGTCAGGTACTCGGTGGGCCGCAAGGACCTAACCCCGCCCCCGGCCTTTTATCTCCAGACTCCGTACCAACTCCCCGACTCCGTACACATCGCGAGATTGACTGGTCGGCGGTTACTTGGATGTCGTAGGTGCGCATGAGGTTCCTATCCTCGGTGATACTGCCAAGGTGGTGGGGTGGATTTGATCAGATACACCTCGCCGCAGCTCCGGGTTTCGGCGATCAGCTCGCCATCGATGTAGCGGATCCTCACTTCGATTCCGGGCTGGACCTCGAACCGGGCGTACTCCTTACCCTCGCGCAGGGCGCCGGCAATGGTCTCCGTCCACACTCCTTTGCCCCAGTCGTGCATCACAGTGCACACCGTCTGACCGGTCGTGAGCTTGTTGACATGGAGCCTGACCACAACCCGGACGCTAGGCGCCGGGTACGACAAAGGAACTAGTGATCGTCGCCGATATTCGATGATGCGGTCAGTTGCCGATACAGATAGATCGCTACGACCAGGCACGTGATGCCCACCGCCGCCGTCATACACACGAGGAGCAACTGCGATCCCGAAACAAACCCCACTATGGATCCGATGATCATCAGGGTAGCCCCTACCGCTATTAACGCTACCGGCATTCTTGGATTCGACTTCATCGAACATGCGCCTTGTTGGGCCGCCGGAAGAATCGAATGCCGCCCCAGACGCACGCCACTATCAGAGCGATTCCGAGAGCACTGACTCCCCACCATAAGTACGAGGATGTTGTGGGGTGATGGGCGAACTTGAGCATCGATTGGCCGTAGCGCTGCAACATGATTCCCATCCCAGTTAGGTAGAGACCGAAGAGCACCCCGACGAGCAACAAGGTCGCCGTAATGACCTTCTTAACCACGTTGACACCCTTTCTATTTGACGACGACGGTAAGCCCGCCGGAGATGGCTGCCGTGTGACAGTTTTCGAGTACATCTGACTCCGTGGCCCCGTTCTCACCGTATGCGATACCGGTGGCGTTGTTTTCGAGGTCCATCTTGACGCTGGGGTTGTTTTTGTCGTTGCCCTCTTCGTGTCGGTTTGTAAATTCGCGAGCCTTGTCGGCGCCGTGCTTGATGGTGATCAAGCCCGCCCAGGCGCAGTGTCGGAAGGCGTCCGCCCTATCGTCTTCGCCCTTATCGTCTGGAAAGAGTGCCCGTTCCTGCTCTTCTGCCTGGTCCGCCAAGTCCGAGACCGAGTTGCGTATCTTCCACCGTGACGGGGCCGAGCAGTACCGGATCTCTGGCCAGTTCGCTCCGCCGCCCGGATAGTCCTGTGTCTCTGGGGCGTTCTGTCCACAACGGGCGCCATCGGAGCCCAGCTCGGCATAGTTCGCGGCATCGGTTGGGGTGATGGTGTCGGCCTGGCCGCTCATCAAGGTTCCTGGGGTAGCGCTATCGGGCAAGCCGACGGCGTGCCCAAGCTCATGCAGGAGCACCTTTGCCATATCTGTCGGTGCTACCTTGGCGACGTTCACCGTGATCGTGGCCGGTTTCCCATCCTTCGCTGCGGTATAGCTGCTGGGGCTGCCAGGCCGATTCGGCTCCGATATCTCTTTGATCACTAGATCAGGTGCCCCACTAGCCTTTTCGAACAGGAAGCGACCCATCTTGTTCCACTGATTGATGGAAGATCCGAACGCTTCCGGGGCCGAGCCCTGGTAGTCGTAGGCAATGCGTCCGTTACGGACAGCGCTGGTGTTCGTCGTGGACTGCGTGCAGTCCTGCTTCTTCTCATCAGAGGGTCGAGTCGATTCGGTGGGCTGGCTCGTCTGTTGGGTTTGACTCGGTTGTTGAGTCTGTGTCGGCTGCTGTGTCTGCGTGGGAGCTTGTGTCTGGGTAGGAGCCTGCGAAGGCTGCTGGCCTTGGTTGCCTTGCTGTGATGGATTCTGCTGCGGTGCTTGGTAATCCGGGTTGGCCTTACCCGGCCCTTCTGTGTAGGGAGTCGCGGTTTGGTAGTCAGGGATCTGCGTCCCGTGCTGGGGCTGCTGCCCCTGCGGTTGTTGCCCGCCCTGCTGGCCAGGTGCCTGCTGAGGCGCCCCCTGGGCACCCGTGTTGTAGATGGAAATCCCGCCGTTCTGATCCAGCGGTGGCTGACTGATACCGCCCTGATAATCCGGCTGCTGCGGTGGTAGCCCCGGAGGCTGGAACTGGCCCCCATTCATTCCGCCCGGGTCAGGTCCCCCTGTCGGACCAGTGGGGTCTGCCGCGCCCGTGGCGATCGTAGAGAAGCCGCTGCCCGGAGTTGTGTAGTCGCTGGTCACCTTGATCCCGCCAACGATTACAACCGCCACGGCGGTCACTGCCAGTGCTCTGCGCAAACCTGGAGATGCCTGCCGACGTTGCTTAATGACCACGAAATGAGCCCCTCCGCGCAAGCCCCCACTGACGGCTTTGAGTAGCCGTATTTGAACTCTCTCACACTATAACGGCGATTGTCTAGGATTCTGTGTTTGCTATGCCCCCTTAGGTTGCTCCCTGCGGCGAGCGTCAGGTGCGGATCGGGCGAATCGGCTAGCAATCTGTCAAGATCGTCGCTGGTGCCGCCCCCATCCTTCCTCGGAATCCCCAAAGATGGGGGTGGCGCCTACCACCCTGGGCATGACAAAGCCCCTCCGTAAGAGAGCTACCGGAGGGGCTTAGATCGGACGGTACCCTTTGCCACGGCATCGCCAAACGGCTATCCGCAGGGCGATCTTGCTAGCACAATTACCTCATGGTCAACGAAGACTTATGGGCGAAGTGGTGGGCTGCGCAGTCCGAAGACCGACGCGCACGGTTGAAGAGCGCAGCTGAGCAAGACAGGCTAGATGCCGACACCGCTCAGTTCGTGCTCAGCACCAGCCCTCCGATCGGCCTGTCCGGTTCCAAGTGGGAGACGGAAGCCGCCTTCAGCTGGTCGATGTCACCCTCGCTTCGCGAGTTCATCAGAGCGCAGCCGTAGGAGCCGTTTTCCCAGGTCACTAAGTAAGACAAAGGGGTCTCAACGGTCCACTATGCGGGCTACTCTCCGGCTGTGATCAACATCCAATCCATACGAAGCGAGATCGTAGGAGATAGCAGGGCCACTATTCCCTACACATTCGTTCTCGCGATCGTTAATCACGTGCGTTGGCCGGTTGAAGCATTCACCATCGACGCCGCCGAGAACGGCTCCGTCGAGACTTTCTATTGGGTACAGGGCAACGTAGTCGGAAAGATGAGTGCTGCTGGCAGTCAGGATGATCCAGATATCTCCGGAACCCTCTACCCGGTGTCGGAGATATCCAAGGTCGACATAGGCGGGAAAGTCTGCCGCACCAACGGCGGGTCAGAGGAGTTTCGGCGATCGCTATCGATCTACTTCCGCGGTTCCGATCAGCCGACAGTGACGGTGAACGTTAGTCATCACAACAATCAGATACTTCGAATCCACGCCAACGGGTTCATCGAATCTGTATTGCAGAGATTGGACTGACGGAGGCTCGCACTGCGTTCTCAGGGGGTGTTCCATGGCGTGAGCGGCCATCCCGCCATGACCCCCTTACCAGGGACGTGAGTTGTCGCAGGCTGGTGTCCGTCGTGCAGCGGTGGCTCGGTTGCACCGGACATGCTCAGGCCCGCGGTACCGCATCAAGTCGGGTGCCAACATCAAGGTCGTCCAGAAGCTTCTAGGGCACAAGTCCGCGGTGCTGACCTTGGACAGGTACGGGCATCTGTTCCCTGACGATCTGGACGCCGTTGCAGACGCATTCGACACCGCCTCCCAGATCTACTGCGGACGCACTGCGGACGGAACGACCCCTCAACGCAATCAGGCCCCCTCAAGAGGGGGCCTGACCAGTGTGGCGGGTGCAGGATTCGAACCTGCGTAGGCGTAAGCCGACGGATTTACAGTCCGCTCCCATTGGCCGCTCGGGCAACCCGCCTTATCAGACGATGCAGGATACAACGATAGGGTCGGGCCAACGCAAACCGACTGGATACGGAACATACGAAGACCAGAAAGAGGGAGCAGTCATGGCTGATTCATCATTCGACATCGTGAGCAAGATCGACCGCCAGGAGGTCGACAACGCGCTGAACCAGGCCGCCAAGGAGCTGGCCACCCGCTTCGACTTCCGTGGCACCGACACCACGATCGCCTGGAAGGGCGATGAGGCCATCGAACTCGTCAGTTCCACCGAGGAGCGCCTGAAGGCGGCCGTCGACGTCTTCAAGGAGAAGCTGGTGCGCCGCGACATCAGCATGAAGGCTTTCGACGCGGGAGACCCGCAACCCAGCGGCAAGACCTACCGGCTCACCGGCACCCTCAAGCAGGGCATCGACACCGAGAACGCCAAGAAGATCAACAAGATCATTCGCGACGAGGGTCCCAAGGGCGTCAAGTCGCAGGTGCAGGGCGACGAGATCAGGGTGTCCAGCAAGAAGCGCGACGATCTGCAGGCCATCATCGCGTTGCTGAAGGGCTCCGACCTGGATATTGCGTTGCAGTTCGTCAACTACCGGTAGGACGATGGTCCGATGCTTCCTGCCGTCTCACCAACGCATCTGATCGGATTCGCTATCGCGGCGTACGCGCTCATCGTGATTCCCGGTCCCAGCGTCTTGTTCGCGGTGGGGCGCTCGCTGAGCCTGGGCCGCAGGTCGGGACTGGTCACGGTGCTCGGCAACACGGCCGGCACCGTGGTGCCCCTGGTACTGACGACGGCAGGCTTGGGTGCGGTGCTGGCCGCATCCACCTGGGCGCTGACGGTGGTCAAGCTCGTCGGCGCGGCCTACCTGATCTACCTTGGGGCACAGGCGATTCGGAATCGCAAGTCGCTTGTCACCGCGCTCGATGCCGCTGTGCCGGCAGTGGGTTCGCAGCGCGTCTTCCGGCAGGGGTTCATCGTCGGCATGACGAATCCGAAGACGGCACTGTTCTTCGCCGCGGTACTACCGCAGTTCGCCGACCCCGCAGTGGGATCGGTGCCCATGCAGCTGGCCGTGTTCGGTGCGATTTTCGTGCTGATAGCCCTGGTATCCGACAGCGTGTGGGCGGTGCTGGCCAGCACCGCGCGCAATTGGTTTGCCCGCTCCCCCAAGCGCCTTGAAGCCGTCGGGGCCACGGGTGGGTGGATGATCGTCGGGTTGGGCGCCGGTGTCGCGGTCAGCTCCCCTTAGCGCCGAGATGACATTGGCGTACGCCCCTACTCGCAAAATCCGTTCGTCAATGTCATCTCGACGAGAAGGCGGCCAGCAACTCGGCCAGTAGCGCGCGGTCCGGCCGGTACGGGGTGTTGAAGCCCAACCGGTGTACCAGGTCGCCGTAGCGTTCCTGTAGTTCCCGCGCCCCCTGGCCAGGGTCGGTGACGGTAACGGCCGCCGTGTCGACGAAGTCGTCGTCGACCAGGGCGGCCATGGCCTCCCACTCACCTTCTTTGGAACGCTCTTTCAGTTCCGGGCCCATCTCTGCTCTGCCGTGCAGTTCCAGGATCGGCCAGTACGCCGGCGTGGACCCGTAGAACGCGAGCTGCTTGCGCACCGCGGCACGTGCGCTCGCCAGCTCGGCGTCATCGCGTCCGATGATGATCATCGGAGAATGGTGGATCTGGATGTCGGCGAGCGCTTTTCCTGATTTCAGTGCGCCCCGGCCCAGCGTCGGCCTGGTTACCTGCGTGAGGTAGTCGGGCGTGCAGAACGGGTGCGACATGAACCCATCGGCCACCTCCCCGGCCACCTCGGTCATTCCCGTGCCGACACCGGCCAGCCAGATCGGCGGCGGGCCAAAGGCACTCACCTCTGCCGGGTCCGGCATGAACATCGGTGTCATGAGGGTGTTCTGGTAGAAGTCGCCGCGGTAGTCCAATGCTCCGCGCTCCTGCCACGACTGCCAAATGGCGCGCACCGCGAGCACCATGTCTCGCATCCGTGCGGCGGGACTGCTCCACGGCATGTCGAACCGGCGGGTGATGTGGGGTTTGATCTGCGTGCCCAGCCCCAAGATGAACCGGCCGCCCGAGTAGGCCTGCAGGTCCCAACCAATAGTGGCCAGCAGCATCGGGTTTCGTGCGAACGCCACAGCGATCGAGGTGCCGAGCATGACGCTCTTGGTGTGCTCGGCGGCCAGCAGTAACGGCAGGAAAGGATCGTGCGCACCCTCGAAGGTCCAGATTCCGGCATATCCGGATTCCTCGGCCCCGGCGGCCTCGGCGGCCATGGTGTTCAACCCGGTAGTGAGCGTCACATCGATCAACACCCCCTCATATTGCCGAAGTGCATATTCGCGGCGCATCGGGCCCATACCCTGGCGAGCATGGCAGCACTTCGTGAACCGCAAGTCGTCGTCCTCGGTGGCGGATCCTGGGGCACCACGGTGGCCTCGATTGTGGCGCGGCGCAGCCCCACCCTGCAGTGGGCGCGCTCCCCCGAGACTGTCGCGGATATCAATGAGCGGCACCGTAATTCGCGATACCTGAGCGATGAGGTGGAGCTGACCGAGAGCCTGCGCGCCACCTCCGATCTGCACGAGGCCGTCGAGCAGGCCGATGTGGTGATCATGGGGGTGCCCTCGCACAGCTTTCGCGAGGTGCTCACCGAGATCGGTCAGTCCCTGCGCCCGTGGGTACCCATCGTCTCCTTGGTGAAGGGCCTCGAGCAAGGGTCGCGAATGCGGATGTCACAGATCATCGAGGAAGTCCTGCCCGGGCACCCCGCGGGCATACTGGCCGGCCCCAACATCGCCAAGGAGGTGGCGCGCGGATACGCGGCCGCCGGTGTGGTCGCGATGCCCGATCAGCACCAGGCGGCCCGCCTCGGCGAGCTCTTCCGCACCTCTCGTTTCCGCGTGTACAGCACCAACGATGTGGTGGGCGTCGAGATGGCGGGTGCGCTCAAGAACGTCTTCGCCATCGCCAGCGGCATGGGCTACGCGATCGGTATCGGCGAGAACACCCGCGCCATGGTGATCGCGCGGGCGCTGCGGGAGATGACCAAACTCGGAGTGGCCATGGGCGGCAATCCCGAGACCTTTCCCGGCCTGGCGGGCCTGGGCGACCTCATTGTCACCTGCACGAGTTCCAGCAGCCGCAACCGGCACGTGGGCGAAGAGATCGGCAAGGGCAAGACCATCGACGAGATCATCACATCGATGAACCAGGTGGCCGAGGGCGTGAAGGCCTCGTCGGTGGTGATGACCCTTGCCGACGAATACGGCATCCAGATGCCGATCGCCCGCGAGGTCGACGGGGTGATCAATCAGGGCTCCACGGTGGAGCAGGCCTACCGGGGGCTCATGGCCGAGACGCCCGGGCACGAAGTGCACGGCACCGGATTCTGATCAGGCCGGCAGGTACTCGGGTTTCACCACATCGCGCAGCTCGGAGAGCGCTATCCGGCTCTGCATAGGCCCCTCGGCGTATGCGGCCACCCGGTAGGGCTCGAAGGAGAACAGCAGCGCGTCGCCGTCCAGCGAGAAATCTTTGAAATTGCCCGGCTCCGGCACCGTTCCGGTATCGACGAATTCCGCGCCCACACCACCGAGCTGCGCCCGCAGGTCGGTGCGCACCAGCGCGGAGATCTTGGGCAGCGCGGTCGCAGGATCGATCAACAGCGTGTCCAGGGTGATGGCCTGCCTGGAGGTCCGATCAAAAGCAAGGGTGCGAAACGCGAATCCGGGGTGATAGCCGCCGAGGGACTCGCTGATCGAAAACCGCACGCTGTCGGAGGGGTGCGCGCCCTTGCCCTGATACGTCTCAAAGCTGACCTGAAGCGCCCAGGGCTTGCCTTCGGGTGGCGCGCCGGCACGCTCGACGGACTTGCGGAAGTTGGCGCGAATATCGGCCACCGTGCCGTCGACCGCCTGCTGTAACTCGGGGAACGACGAATCCCACTGCACCGGGACCACCAGGTGCTGCGTCGCCTGCGGCGTGGCCTCGTCGATGACGCATCCCTGCCCGGCGTCCCAGCGGCCGCCGTGTTTGGGGCATGCCGCCTGAGCGCCGGGATCGGCAGTCACCGCGGGCGCCGACGTCGTCGTCGCGTTGGCCGATTCCGGGGCCGCGGTCTCCGAAGGGACTTCACCCCGGCCACAACCGGCAAGGACGACACCGCACACGGCGGCGATCAGCAGGTACCCGACACGCATGGAAACCAATCTAACCGGCCGCTAGGTGGTGTAGCTGCCACCTGGCCCAACCACGAATCCGTTCTGCCAGCGGTTGTTGACACAGGTCAGCGTGCCGCCGCTGTCCAGGCCACAACTCACTTCGCGGTAGCTCAGGCGGGACCCCGGCGGCAGCGGCTTGAACGGCTCGCCGCCCATGCCGTAGATCGGCCGATCGGTGCTGGCGAAACCTGGAGCGTTGCTACCGCTGACGAGGTTCGCGCCGTCGGGTGCCCCGGGCAGCGGGCCGCTGCAGCCATAGCTGGCATCGGCGCGCTTGATCAGGCACGAGATCCCGCCGGGGATGGTGAAGCCATAGGCCGTGTCCGCCAAGGTGCTGTACTCCAGCGGCGACACCGGCGTGAGCCCGTTGACGTTCGGAAGACCGGACGGGTCAAGCGGATTCGGGGTATCCGGGTCGGCCGAGGCCGCACCCGCCAGCATCACGGCAACGACGGCGCTGGTCACGGCGCCAAGGATGGGCAGAATTCGCATCCTGTGACCCTATCCAAGTTCACGCGATGGCGCGTCTACTGGTCAAAGGCGATATCGACGCTGTCCGTGACCGGAACGGCCTGACAGGCCAGGGTCAATCCCATCGCGAGATCAGCATCGACCAGCGTGTCGTTGCGCAGCATCCGTACTTCGCCCCGGCGCACCGTACAGGCACACGCGCTGCACGCGCCCTCGCGGCATGAGTACGGCGCGTCGATGCCCCGGGCCAGCAGCACATCGAGCAGCGGGGTGTTCCTGGGCCATTCGACGGTGACCCGGGTACCGTCGAGTTCCACCGTCGCCTGGGCCGCGTCGGCGCCGCCCTGCGGGATCACGATGTCCGCGAACGGATCGCCGGACAGCGACTGGTAGTGCTCGAGGTGAATGTGATTGGCGGGCATCCCCACAGCCGACAGCGCGGCACCCGCCTCCTCCATGAAGGGCGCCGGTCCGCACAGGTACGTGCTGTAGCGCGTGTAGGCCGCAAACAGCTCGGACATGGCGTCGCGGGTGGGCAGACCACGCTCGGCCTCCAGCCAGTGCACCACCCGCAGCCGATCGGGGAACTCCACCATGATGTCATCGATCTCGGCCCCGAAGATCACGCTCTGCGCATCGCGATTCGCGTAGAACAGATACACCGTTCCGGCACCACCGAGCAGCACCGACTTGGCGATGGACAGCATCGGCGTGATGCCGCTGCCCGCGGCGATCAGCAGGAAATCACTGTCCAGCGAGCGCGGTACGAATACACCGGAGGGGGTGAGCACCGTGATGTGGTCCCCGACGCCCACGTTGTCACACAGCCAGTTCGACGCGTACCCGCCATCCGTGCGTTTGACCGTCACCACGAGGTCGTCGTCAAGATGAGGGGAACTGGACAACGAATAGCAGCGGGCCACCGAGCCCGTCTGTTCGCTCGGGATTTTCAGGGTGAGAAACTGGCCCGGCCGGTAGCGGAACGCATCGACCAGCGCGTCGGGCACCTCGAATACCAGAGATACGGCATCGCCTGTCTCCCTGATGATCTCGACGACCTCCAGCGAGTGAACATGAGGGTTGCCGGTCACTCGCGGCGTATCGGGCAAGACAGAATCTGTCATGGGCCGCCGCCTACAACTCGATACCGAAGCGGCCCGCGATCTTCTTACCGATCCCGTACCTGCCCATTCCGTAGAAGGGCGCCATCAGGTCCTCGTAGCGCGGCCCGATGATGCGCGGGATGGCATCGAACACGCGTGCGTCGGGACCGATGAGAACCCGTGGACGGTTCTTTTCGACACCCCGCAGAATGATCCGTGCCGCCGAGTCCGGCCGGGTGATGGCCATCAGCTGGAACCCCTTGCGGACGGTCTCTCGATCCACTCCGTCGGGGATACCGCGCGCGCTGGAGGCGATGTTGGTCTTGATGCCCCCGGGGTGCACACAGGTGACACCGACCGGGAACTTGGCCGCCCGAATCTCCTGGCGCAGCGATTCGGTGAAACCGCGGACTGCGAATTTGGCCGCGTTGTAGGCACTTTGAGAGGGTATGCCCATCAAACCGAACACCGACGACACATTGACGATATGGCCGTCGCCCGATTCGATCAGGTGTGGCAGGAATGCCTTGGTGCCGTGTGCCACACCCCAGAAGTTGATATTCATCAACCAGTCGAAGTCATCCCATTCCATGTCCTTGACATCGGCCGAAAGTGCCACCCCGGCATTGTTGAACACCAGATTGACCTGCCCGAACTCATTCTTGACGTCGGCGGCATGGGCATAGACGGCGGCGCGATCGGCCACGTCGAGCTCGAAGGGGATGGCGGTCGCGCCCGCCTTCTCGCAGCGCCCGGCGGTATCGGCCACCCCGGCGGTATCGATGTCCGAAAGTGCCAAGCGCGCACCACGCTGCGCCAACGCCAACGCCAGGCTGCGGCCGATACCTGAACCGGCACCGGTGATTACGGCAACCTTGTTGTCGAAGTTCTTCATCGTTTCTCGCTTCTACTCGGGCGAAACTACTGTGCGGCCATACTTGGCGACTTCTGCCGGGGCCCGTCCGCACGGGGGATGGTCCGGCGCACCGCTGGCCGCACCGCGCCCTCGAACTCGTATTCGGAAGGGTCGACTTTTCTTGTCTGCGACCAGTATTCGAATGTGAATCCGGACCACAAGGTGCGGTTCTTGCCGTGCTCGTCCAGGTACCAGCTCTGGCAGCCGCCGCTGTTCCACACCGACCCCTGCAGTTTGCGCTGCACCTCGGCGTTGAAACGGTCCTGCGCCTCACGCGTGGGCACAAGCGCCTGAGCGTAGGCCGCATCGACCTGCTTGATCGCCTCGGTGACGTAGTGGATCTGCGACTCGATCATGAAGACGATCGAGTTGTGGCCCAGGCCGGTATTGGGTCCCAGCAAGAAGAAAAGGTTGGGCATGCCCGCGATGGTGATGCCTCGGTGCGCGGTAACGCCCTGGCTTGACCAGCGCTCACCGAGATCCTCGCCGCCTTGTCCCTTGAGGTCCAGATACTTATATGAATCTGTGACGTGGAAGCCGGTGCCGAAGATGATGGCGTCGACCTTGCGTTCGATTCCGTCGCCGGTGACGACACCGTCGGTGGTGACGCGCGTGATGGCTTCGGTGACCAATTCGGTCTTCCGGTTCTCGATGGCCTTGTAATAGGTAGCCGATCCCAGCAGACGTTTACATCCGGCCCGGTAGTCGGGCGTCACCTTGCGACGCACCTCTGGATCCGAGATCTGACTCTTGATGTACGCGCGGCCCAGGAGCTCAATGCCTTTCAGCAGGGCCGGACGCCGGTTCATCGCGTATGCGCCGGCTTCGGCGCCGAAATACATGCCGCTGCGGAACAGCGCACGCAACCCGGGTACGCCGGCGAAAGCACGTTTGGCCAGCGCACCGAACTCGACATTGGTCCGCGGCAGCACCCATGGCGGCGTGCGCTGGAACAGCTTGAGTTCCCCGACCTTCCCGACGATCTCCGGAACGAACTGAATGGCGCTGGCACCCGTGCCGATAACGGCGACCTTCTTGCCCGTCAGGTCGTAGTCGTGATTCCACTGTGCGGAGTGAAAGACGGGGCCCTCGAAGCGATCCAGGCCTTCGATCTCCGGAATGCTCGGAATATGCAGGGCACCCACCCCGGAGATGAGGAACTGGCAGATGTACTCCTGTCCCCCGTCTGTGAACACATGCCAGCGATATTCGTCCTCGTCCCAGTAGCCACGGGTAACGCGCGTGTTGAAGGTGACATGCCGGTACAGCCCGTACTTGGCACCGACCTCCTTGAGGTAATCAAAGATCTCGGGCTGCCGGGAGAACAGCCGGTCCCAGGTGGATCTCGGCTCGAAGGAAAAGGAGTACAAGTGGGTGGGCACATCACAGGCCGCACCGGGATAGGTGTTGTCGCGCCAGGTCCCGCCCATTTCGCCGGCCTTTTCGAGAATGTGGAACGGCACGCCCATCTTCTGCAGGGCGATGCCGGCCCCGATGCCCGAGAAGCCGGTGCCGACAATCAGCGCACGGATGCGGATGGGCTCCGATGAGCCGCCGTCGCCCACGGTGTCGGGCCGCTGCTCTTCGTGCGATGTCTCGGTAACAGTCATGTGGCGCAATCTCTTTCTATTTCACTGGTGGATCCTTGGCATGGCTGAACTGGCCCATTGCACCGGCAATGAGCCAGTTCCCGTGCCGCGCTTTAGCGCGCCTTGATCTCGGCCAAAATGTCTTCCGGCATCGCACGCGACATCCGTAGCAGTCGCCCGGTGAATTTCCCGTCCAGAAAACCGATCTCATGCATGAAACGCATCAGCGGCTCAGAAACCCAGGTCGCGTTCTCGCGATAGTGAGGCGATGTCAGGAAGGCGAAAAATCCGCGCAACGGGTGGATACCCACCGCACGGTAAGCCTTCGGGTTGAAGAGCACCGGATAAATACCGATCACCGCCAGGGCGAAGATCGCGCGGTGAATCGCGTTGGATACCAGCCCCCGCTCGGCGATCTGCCGCACCAATTCCTCACGCGCGTACGTGATGTGCCGTGCTTCTTCGAGCACGTGAATCTTCATGAGCTGGCGGGCATGCGGCTGCACCGTCTCGTCCATCATGGTCTCGCGTTGTGCGCGGTCGAGCACCTCCTCGACCAGCAGCAGGCCCCCGAGGCCCGACGGTCCCAGCGGCACCAGGCCGAGGAGCCGGATGACGCGGGTCGCGAACTTGGGATAGGTGTATGGCTCGACACCCATCTTGTTCACCAGCCGGCCGAACATCGTGGAGTGCCGGGCTTCTTCACTCACCTCGGTCAGCGCGTAGCGGCCGTGATCGGTCGCTCCCCCGTTCTGTTCCACCACCTGCCGCCACAGCATGGCGCTGAGCCCGGTCTCGACGTAAATACCGAAGCTCAATATCGATCCGAGCTCGTGCCGGGTCAGCTCGATGCGCTGCTCCTGGGTCAGCTTGTCCCACAGCTTGGTTCCGTACAGCGACGTGCGGCGCGGCGTCGCCCAGTACAGACCGGGCACCGGCGGGGCATCCCAGTCGATGTCCACCTCACCGTCATAGGCCCGTTCCGCCGCCGAACGCAGCAACCGTTGCGCCGTCTTCTCCCGATCTCCAACGGACTTACCGCGCACCGACGAGGCTCCGGCCTCGTGGAGCGGCCTTGGCTGGTCGATGGTCGTCATTGATCCCGCCCTCCAATTTTGTGCATTACTTAAAGTACCCGTTACTTCTAATACCGTTAATTGAGTCTCATCCCCGCGCGCTGGTTTGTCAATCCCCACGGGCAACATCAAAGAAGTCCACGACCTCTGAGAATCGCTCGCGCAGCTCCGGTTCTGAACATGCCCGCGTCCTCGGCGATGTCGAAGTATCCCCGCAGCAATATCGAGTTCCGGTGGCGAAGATTCTCGCTCCGCGCAGCGGCGCGGCGCCCCTTGCGCGGCGTCAGACCCACACCGGCATACACCTGCGGCCGCACTATCAATGACGTCGCCAACACCGTCAGGAGCGCAAGCGATACATCCGCCCAGGCCGCCGGGAGGTATTTACGGGCGTCTACCGCCCGGTACAGCTCATCCTCGGCGAACTCGAGTTGGCGGCGGCTGACCAGAACGCAGATCTTCGCGACCTGGCGAACCACGGGCTGCGCCAGCCCGTCGGCCTCAAGCTCGGACATCAGCTGATGAATCAGCTTGTGCAACAACAGGATGAAGCCGCGCCCCAGGGGCCCGTGCGGGATGGCCGGAACGCCGAAGCGCTGCAGCCGCTGCACCGCCATCGGGGCGGGCTGCAGCTCCAGCCCCGTCTTATTGATCAGCCGACCCACCATGGTGGCATTACGGCTGATATCGCGAACACTGGCCAGCTGAAAGCGCGTGTAGTCGTCAGCCAGGGTGTTGCCCTCGATGACGTCACGGAACATCAGCGACGCCAGCGCACCCTGGGCATCCATGACGAAACTGAGCAGACTGACCAGTTCGCGGCGCGCCAACTCGCCGCGCTGCGCGTCCGAAAGCGTGTCCCACTCCTGGGTGCCAAAGAGCGAAAGCCGATGTGCGGCCAGCCAATGCTTGCCCGAGTCCAGGGGCGCATCCCAATCGATGTCGAGCTCGGGGTCATAGCTGAGTTCGGTCGCCTCGAAGAGCAACCGGCGCGCCGTCTTGAGTCGATCCCCCACCCGCCGGCGCCGGGTGGGCATATCGCCTCCCACGGTGGTGGCCGGGGTGAATTCGTAGTCGGCGTAGTTGATGTCTTTGTAGCTGCTGGACGTCACGTCACTGCCTTCTGATCAGCCAAGATTAAGTATCCGTACCGCAAAGTATGAGGTACTGTCTGTTACGACTATGCGAGCGAGTCTGTCGGGACGGTGTCCCGATTGTCAAGAGGCAACCGAGCCGGACGGAGAGTCATGAGCCTTCCCCACCAGGAGGACACCAACAGCGTCTTCACCCACAGCCCACACGACGATTCGGACTACATCGGCGAAGCGACGGTCACCGTGCGCGGCACCGACATCCCCGTCGAGTTGGAATTGAAGGGCTACAGCGAGCCAATCGACGGCGTCTTCCGCTGGATCGGCCGCATCAGGCCGAACGAGCAATTGACCGCGATCGTCGGCGACGAGGCCCGCGTCAAGGCCACCATCCGCACCACGCACAGCGCCCGGGACGCGTTCATCGGCGATCCCGACCCATGGAACCGATACCGGGTGATCGGAAAGAGCACCCCGCCGTTCCATGTGGCTACCGACCTCTCGGAAGTCGAGGCGGAGTAAGGGCTTTCGCCCCCTACTCCGCCCGTGCGCGGATGAGCGCGATCAGCTCACGCTCGACCTCGCGTAAGGGCTGCACCGAGCGGGCAGCCTGCGCCTGCAGCAGTGCACCTTCGATGGCGCTGACGGTGAGCGACGCCAGGCTGTCGACATCGTGCGCCACCCCCGAGTCGCGGAAGGACTCCGCCAGCCGGGTGCGCATCCCGATGAAAGCGTCGTGGGCCGCGGCCCGGATCTGCTCCTCCCCCGGGCCGGCGAGCGCGGCTGCGGCATGCGGGCACCCGGTGTCGAAGTCATGCGCCTCGAGCTGATTGACCCACCACGCGATGAACCTGGTGAGCAGGTATTCCGCATCGCCACGGGCGCGCAGCGCGTCGAGAAACCCATTGGCAAGATCCGACGCCTCTCGCTCTGCCGCGGCGATGAGTTCGGCCTTGCCCTCCGGAAAGTGCTGATAGATGGAGTTGCGCGCGGTGCCGCTGCGTTTAAGCAGGTCAGCCAGGCCGGTGGCGTGTACACCACGCTCGCGCATCATGGCGATCGCGCTGTCGATCAGCCGTTGCCGTGGACCCGACGCCACCTCGCCCTCCTCACCCACATAGACCAATCGGTCCATCTACTGCTACCGTCGGCATGGACCAATCAGTCTACGCGGAAGGGTGGCCATGACCACGGAAATCGAGAACCTGTCGGGGCTGGAACTGCTGCGCAGCATGGGTGGGACGGCCGACGGGATGCCTCCCATCGCCCGTCTACTCGGGATGCAGCTGGAGGACATCGAGTTCGGGACGGTGTCGTTCAGCGTGGTCACCCGCCCTGAGTTCGCCAACCCGTTGGGCACGTTGCACGGCGGCATCTGTGCGACGCTGCTCGACTCGGTGTTGGGCTGCGCGGTGCACTCTACCCTGGAACCCGGAATCGGTTACGGCACAATCGAACTCAAGGTAAACTACGTCCGCACCGTCCCGGTCGATGGCGAGCGCTTGGTGGCCACGGGCACGGTGTTGCACCCCGGCCGCCGGGTGGCGACCGCCGAGGGCAAGGTTGTCGACTCGCAGGGCAGGCTGGTGGCGCACGGCACCACCACCGTCATGGTGTACCGCTGATGAGCGCGAGCGAAGAAGGCCGGGCACTGATGAGCGCGAGCGAAGAAGGCCGGGCACTGATGAGCGCGAGCGAAGAAGGCCGGGCACTGATGAGCGCGAGCGAAGAAGGCCGGGCAGCGACGAGCGGCGCGAGTGCCGAGGACTTCGCGCGCGCCTCGGATGCCATCGAGGCGTTGCTGGCGGCGGTGCGCCCGGATCAGTGGGATGCCGCCACACCGTGCGAGGAATGGAATCTGCGGCAGTTGGCGGACCATCTCGTCGAGGTGAACTACTCACTGGCCGGGCGCTTCGGCGGGCTCAGCAGCGGTACCGCCGCCGACCCGGTGGCGACGTATCGGCTGTCCGCCCAGGCGTTGCGTGACGCGCTGGCGCTGCCCGGCGTGCTGGACCAGACCTATCCCGGCCCGTTCGCGCACACCACCGGCGCCAACCAACTTCAGGTCCGCATGGCCGATCTGCTGACCCACGGCTGGGATCTGGCGCGAGCCACCGGCGCGTCCGCCGACCTGCCGGTAGATCTCACCGAAAACGCGCTCGGCTTCGTGCAGAAACTTGCCGGGGCGTTCGCACGATCGGGGAAGTTCGGCGCCCCGCAGCCCGTGGCCGAGGATGCCCCGGCACTCGACCGGCTGGCTGCGATGACCGGCCGGGTGGTCTAGCACTTCCCCGAGGGTGAAGCCAGTGCGGAATCTCAGCCGATTTCCCGCACTGGTTTCACGGTCGGCGATTACTCAGAAGCGGGCCATATTCTCTAGGCGCGCAATGCGGTCCGCCATCGGCGGATGCGTCGAGAACAGCGAGGCGACCCGATCGCTGGCCCGGAACGGGTTGGCGATCATCAGATGTGACTGGCTGGCCAGCTGCGGCTCGGGCGGCAACGGCGCCGCCTGCACCCCACCGGAGATCTTGCGTAACGCCGAGGCCAGCGCCAGCGGATCACCGGTCAGTTCGGCACCGGACTGATCGGCCTGGTACTCCCGGGAACGAGACACCGCCATCTTCACCACCGTGGCGGCAATGGGCCCCAGCATCGACACCAGGAAAAGCGCAAAGGGGTTGGGGCGGTTCTCGTCACCGCCGCCGAAAAAATTCAGGAACATCGCCATATTGGCCAGGCCCGAGATCACGGCGGCGAGGGCACCGGCGACACTGGAGATCAGGATGTCGCGGTTGTACACGTGCGAGAGCTCGTGTCCCAGCACCGCGCGCAGTTCGCGCTCGCTGAGCAAGTCCAGGATGCCGGTGGTGCAACACACCGCGGCGTTGCGAGGATTGCGGCCCGTGGCAAAGGCATTAGGGGCGTTGGTATCGCTGATGTACAACCGGGGCATGGGTTGACGGGCGACGGTCGCCAGCTCCCGCACAATCCGGTACATGGCGGGCTGCTGCAACTCGGTGACCGGCTGGGCGTGCATGGCGCGCAGCGCCAAGGTGTCGCTCTTGAAGTACACGTACGCGTTCATGCCGACGGCGAACACAATGGCCAGCAGCAAGATGCTCTTGCTGTGGAACAGCGAGCCGATGAACACGATCATCGCCGACATGCCGCCCAGCAGCAGCACTGTCTTGAGTCCGTTGGCGTGGCTGGGTACCGCTGGCATGATCATCCTCCTCGTTCGCTCGACGGGTGTTACCAGGTGTCACTCAAGCTAACGAAGAAAGATCTAGCAGGGTTCCGCCGCGCGCTTATCCGTGGCGGCGCACGGTGTACTCGATGAGTACGCCCAGAGCGTCACGAGCATCACCCGGTGGCAACTCCACCAGCTCGGCCTTGGCCCGATCGGCGTAGTCGATGACGACGGACTTGGCCTGCGCCAGTCCCTCGGAGGCGCGCAACAGGGCGAGCGCCTCTTCCACCTCGGCGTCGTCGGTGATCGGCGCGGCCAGCAGGACGCGCAGCCGGTCCGCGTCGGGGCCGGTATCGCGCAGGGCGTACAACATCGGAAGGGTGTGCACTCCCTCGCGCAGGTCCGTGCCCGGTGTCTTGCCCGATTCGTCGGTGAGGCTCTCGATGTCGATGATGTCGTCGGAGATCTGGAAGGCAGTGCCGACGATGGCGCCCAGGCGGCTCAGCCGTTCGATCTGATCGTCGTCGCAGCGCGACGTCATGGCGCCGAAACGGCCCGCCGCCGCGATCAACGATCCGGTCTTCTCGTGGATCACCTTGAGGTAGTGCTCGGTCTCGTCGCCGCCCTCAGGCACCCCGACGGTTTCCCGCATCTGCCCGGTGACCAGCTCGGCGAAGGTCTCCGCGACGATCCGCACGGCCGTGGGGCCCAGCCGCGACACCAACCGCGAGGCCGTGGCCAGCAGATAGTCCCCGGCCAGAATCGCCACGTTGTTACCCCAACGGGCATTGGCGCTGGGCACCCCGCGACGCTTCTGCGCCTCGTCCATGACGTCGTCGTGGTACAGCGTGGCCAGGTGGATGAGCTCGCACACCGCACCCGCGAGGATCACCTCGTCGTTGTCCGGATCGGGTCCGGTCTGTGCGGCCAGCACCGTGAACAGCGGGCGGAAGCGCTTCCCGCCGGCGTGGAAAAGGTGCAGCACAGACTCCGTCAACAGCGGGTCGGACTGCCCCAGCTCGGACACGATGAGGGTTTCGATGGCGGCCAAATGGTCGCGCACCTTGGCGGCGAATACGGGATCACCGAGGTCAACTCCGGCCACCGTGGTCGAGTTACTCACCGGTCCAACATACTGGGAAGGTGCAGACCTCAGCGGACCTGGTCGTCGTCGGTGCCGGCCCAGCCGGATCGGCGGCCGCGGCGTGGGCCGCACGCTCGGGGCGCGAGGTGGTCCTGGTCGATTCGGCGGTGTTCCCCCGAGACAAGACGTGCGGCGACGGACTGACCCCGCGCGCCGTCGAACAACTCGAGTTGCTGGGCCTGCGCCCCTGGCTCGACGAGCACATCCGATACCGGGGTCTGCGCCTGCACGGATTTGGCGGAAATCTCGAAGTGCCATGGCCCGGACCGTCTTTCGGTGGCACCGGGAGCGCGGTGCGCCGCACCGAGCTGGACGACAAGATCCGTCAGGTCGCCGTCGACTCCGGGGCCAAGATGGCCGAGTCCACCAAGGCCGTTGACGTCGAGCGTGACTCGGCGGGCCGGATCACCTCGGTGCGGGTGCTCGACGACAACGGTCCCGGCGAGATCGCGTGCAAGGCCGTCATCGTCGCCGACGGGGTGCGTTCGACGCTCGGAAAGATCCTCGGACGCGAGTGGCACAAGGACACCGTGTACGCCGTCGCGGGCCGCGCGTACATCGAGTCGGCCCGCGGTGACGAAGAATGGATGACCTCACACCTGGAGCTGCGCTCCCCCGAGGGTGATGTGTTGCCTGGATACGGCTGGATCTTCCCGTTGGGCGGCGGACAGATCAACATCGGTGTGGGTGCGCTGGCCACGTCGAAACGCCCCGCCGACGCAGCGCTGCGCCCGCTCATCGAGTACTACACCGAGCTGCGGCGCGAGGACTTCGGGCTCACCGGACGGCTGCAATCGATCGCGTCGGCACTGCTGCCGATGGGCGGTGCGGTATCCGGCGTCGCGGGCCCCAACTGGATGCTCATCGGCGACGCGGCGGCCTGCGTCAATCCGCTCAATGGCGAGGGTATCGACTACGGGCTGGAAACCGGCCACCTGGCCGCCGAGGTGCTGGACGCCGACGATTACTCGCAGCTGTGGCCACAGCTGCTACGGGACCGCTACGGCCGTTCGTTCTCGATCGCACGGCGACTCGCGGCGCTGCTCACGTTGCCCCGCTTCCTGCCCGTGATGGGACCGGTGGGCATGCACTCGGCGGTATTGATGCGAATTGCCGTGCGGCTCATGGGAAACCTGGTAACCGACGACGATCAGGACATGATCGCGCGGGCCTGGCGAGTGGCCGGCGGCGGTTCACGACGCCTGGACTCCCGTCCGCCGTTCAGCTGATTTCTCCCGCGAGCAGTTACAAAGTGGCGATGTGGAGGGCGACGATGCCACCGGTGAGATTGCGCCACCGCACATTTGACCACCCTGCCGAGGCGATCTGGTGGGCCAGCGCCTCCTGATCGGGCCACGCCCGGATGGACTCGGCCAGGTACACGTAGGCATCCGGATTGCTGCTGACGGCGCGCGCCACCTCGGGCAGCGTCTTCATCAGATATTCCATGTACAGCGTGCGAAACGGCCGGTTGACCGGCGTCGAGAACTCGCATACCGCAAGGCGGCCACCGGGTTTGGTGACACGAGCCATTTCCCGCAGCCCTTCGACGTGATCGACGACATTACGCAGCCCAAAGCTGATGGTCACCGCGTCGAACGAGTGATCCGCGAACGGCAGCCGCGTGGCGTCCCCGGCCACCTTCGGCACGTCGCGACGGGCACCGGCCTTGAGCATGCCGACCGAGAAGTCCGCGGCCACGCACCACGCACCGGACTGGGTGAGTTCGGCGGTCGAGACCGCGGTTCCCGCGGCGATGTCGAGCACCTTGTCGCCAGGCTTGAGCCTGAGGGCCTCGCGGGTGGCGCGGCGCCAAAAGCGGTCCCGGCCGAAGGAGAGCACGGTATTGGTGATGTCATACCTACGGGCCACCGCGTCGAACATGGACGCGACCTCGTGCGGGTCCTTTTCCAGGGTGGCGCGGTTCATACCGTGACGGTACAGGGCAGCCCGCGTTGGCGCCGACACGCCGTGTTCTGATGCGTTCACCGAGTCATTGCCACCGAATGCGGCGTGTCGACGCGGGGGGGTGGGGCGGATCAGGCGGTCATGATGCCGCGGCCCAGGGTGGTGCCCGCCGCCGCGGCGTAGTGCTCCAGCAGCTCATCGCAGATCGCGGGCCAGGTGCGTGCAAGTACTCCCCGGCGTGCGGACGCCGAGAAGCGGCTGCGGGTGGCCGGCTGTACCAAGTGGTCGACCGCCATACCCAGTCGCGCCTCGAAGTCGGCGACCGGCAACAGCATGCCGTTGCGCCCGGGAATCACCAGATCACGAGGCCCGCCGGCATCCGGAGCGATGGACGGCACGCCACTGGCCAGTGCTTCCTGTACCGCCTGGCAGAACGTTTCGTGCTCGCCCGGGTGGATGAAGACGTCGAGACTGGCGTAGGCCCGCGACAGTGCCGACCCGGTCAGTTCGCCGGTGAAAACCGCTGTCGGCATCAGCTTTTCGAGTGCTTCGCGTTCGACACCGCCGCCCACGATGACAAGCTGAAGATCATCGCGCCCGGCCAGCACCGCGAGGCGCTCCACATGCTTTTCCGGAGCGAGACGCCCGACGAACCCGATGATCGGCTTGCCCTCGGGCGACCAGGCCCGGCGCAGCTCTTCGTCGCGTGCCGAGGGGGCGAAACGCTCGATATCCACGCCGCGCGACCACCGGAACACCCGCGGGATTCCATGCATGGCAAGGTCTTCCATCGCGGACGACGACGGCGCCAAGGTACGGTCGGCACGGCCGTGCAAATGCTTGGTCCAGCGCCAGGCGGCACGTGCGGCGAAACCGGCGCCGTAGCTGTCGGCGAATCCCGCCACATCGGTTTGATAGACGGCGACCACGGGCACATCGAGGTGCTGCGCGGCGCGCAGTCCGCCATATCCCAGCACGAACGGCGAAGCCAGGTGCACCACATCGGGGGCGAACTCGCGGAAGATCCGGACCATGCGCGGCTGCGGGACTCCCAGCGGAAGGGTGCTCACCTTCGGGAACATGATGGCCGGTACCCGGTGCACGGGCACTCCGGCGTACTCGATAGCGGCGGGGGCCTGTCCGCGCGGGGTGTCGGGCGCGATGACGATGGCCTCGTGCCCGGTGCGGCGGAAGTGCTCCAGCACCCGCAACACCGAATTGGACACTCCGTTGACGTTCGGCAAGAACGACTCGGCGACGATCGCGATGCGCACATCGACAGCATGTCAGGATCAACTGGCAGTTAGGTTGCCCCCAGGCATACGTCACGCAAACTTAAACGTGAGCAGGGGCCGGGCCTCGGCGCCGCAGCCAGGCGAGCCCCAGCAGCACGGTTCCGGTGACCGTCCACACCACCACGATGATCGAGCCTGCCGGGATGATCGACAGCGATGCGTTACGCCCTTGTACCCGAACCAGATCCGGGTTGGACTTGTCATACTCGACATAGATCCGCATGCCCGGACTGAGCTCGGACGGATAGAGGACACCCAATTCCGGCCGGTACGTGACTCGTTCGGGTGTGACGAACTCGATGGTGGATCGTCGCGGGCCCGCGCTGAGCACCTCGGCCAGCGCGACGCCCATATCCCGTTCGATTGCCTTGTCGTTGCGCCAGGCGCCGGCGACCAACAGCAGTGACTGCAGGGTCATCAGGCCCGCCAGGATCAGCACTCCGATCCTGACTCTCGTGATGACGCGGGCGCGCCGGTTCACAGGGCCGCCCTGATGGCGGCATGTAGCTCGCGCAGAGTTGAGCGATCAGCCTTGACCTCCAGAACCCTGATACCCCTGGCCGGTTCGTCCAGGGCGGGACCAAGCTCCTCGACCGAAATCGACTGTGAATCCACATGATAAGCCCGGCACAGCGCCGCAATATCGACATCGTGCGGGGTACCGAAGATGCGCGAGGAGACATCATGGAAGCGCGGGTCGCCCTGCTCCAGCAGTTCGAAAATTCCGCCGCCGTTGTCATTTGAGACCACGATGGTCAGATTCTCGGGCCGGGGCTCGGTAGGGCCGATCAATAGACCCGAACTGTCGTGCACAAAGGTGAGATCGCCGATCAACGCCACCGTGCGACCACCCCGGTGCGCCAATGCCGCGCCGATCGCCGTGGATACGGTGCCGTCGATGCCGGCCACTCCCCGATTGGAGCGCACACGAACGTCCTTGGCGCCCCACGGAACAAGAGCGGCGTCGCGTACCGGGTTGGACGCGCCGAGCACCAGCTGATCGCCGTCGCGCAGCGACCCACACACGTGCGCCGCCACATGCAGGCCCGTGGTGAGGGGGTGCGTGCTCAGCTGTCCGCGCACCGCGTCGAGCGCCTTGTGATGCGCATGGGCGCACCGCTGCAGCCACGCCGGGTCGGGGCTTCCGGAGGTGACCGCACGGGTGCCGGTGGCCTGCGAGTTACCGGATACGTCGGGCCAGCGTGGCCCGGTAGTCAACGCGTACACCGGAATCCGGCTGTCCGCCAACAACGAGGAAACCTGCCGATGCAACGTCGGGCGCCCCAACATGATCACCTGCTGCGGGTGCAGCAGCGTGAGCGCCAGCGGATGTACCGGGTTATCGGGCTGTGGCGCAGTCGGTTCGGCCACGGTGGGCAGCATCGAAAGATTTGGGTGGGTGGCCGCGCCGTGCCCCGCTATCACCACGGTGTCCGCAGTCAGATCGATCTCGACGGGTTCGTCGAATGTCACGTCCGGGGTGTAGGTCCATGGGGCGCCGCCAGGGCGTCCGGCGGGTATCGGTCCGCCGTCACGATCGGGCACGAGTGGTTCCCGCAGCGGGATGTCGAACTGCACAGGTCCGGCATTGGCGGTACGAGATCCCTTGGCGGCAGCCAAGACCCGGCAAGTCGCCGAGCGCCAGTGCGGGTTCTGGGCCTCGATCTTCTCCGAGCCCTCTTCTGCCAGACCGATGCTGATCGCCGCACGAACCTGAGTGCCGAAGTAGCCGAGCTGCTCCATGGTCTGGTTGGCTCCGGTGCCCAGCAATTCGTAGGGCCGGTTGGCCGACAGCACGATCAGCGGCACCCGCGCATAGTTGGCCTCCACCACCGCCGGGCCCAGGTTGGCTACCGCCGTCCCGGATGTCATCGCCACCGGCACCGGGGAGCCACTGGCGGCGGCCAGCCCGACGGCCAGGAAGCCGGCGGTGCGTTCGTCGATGCGCACGTGCAGTCGCAGCCGGCCGGCCTTGTCGGCGTCGTGCAGCGCAAAGGCCAGCGGCGCGTTACGCGAACCTGGGCACAACACCACATCGCGGACGCCGCCGCGGATCAGCTCGTCGACGACGGCGTGGGCCTGTGCGGTCGACGGGTTCATGCCATCAGGGTGTCATACCGTCTGAGCGGTACTCGCAAAGAACTCCAGGATCACGCGGTTGACCTCGTCCGGGCGCTCGATGAAGCCCAGGTGCCCGGCATCGGAGATCTCGACATACTGGCCGCCGGGGATCGCATCGGCCACCTCTTTGCCGAGGTAGGGCGGCAGGGTCATGTCGTCGGTGAACCCGATGACCAGCGACGGAACCTTGATGTCCGCATAGGCGCCGGGCCGGTCCGGGGCGGGTATGGCGCTGCGCTGATGGTCGATGCCACCCGAGGCCGGCTCCGGCCACAGCGTGAACATATCGATCCAGTCCTTGATCGCCGCATCGTTGTTGAGGGTCTTCGGCGAAAAGTTCAGCAGCAGCCGCATCGCGGCCTGGTACGCCGCCGGCACCTCGACACCCGAGGCGGATAGTTCGAGTTCTGCCTTGCGGAAGAACGAGCGCGTGGCGTCCTCGCGTCCGCGAGTGCCCATGAACACCGCGGCGGTCACCAATTCGGGGCGGGTGAGCGTGAGTTCCTGCGCGATGAGGGCACCCATGGAGAACCCCACCAGCCGGGCCGGAGCGGCGCCGAGTTGCTCGATGAGCGCCGCGGTGTCGTCCACCATGTCTTGAAGGGTGAAGCCGTCCGCTGACTCGGTGGTCGGCGGTATGCCGCGGTTGTTGAAGGTGATGGTGCGATAGCCCGCGGCACGGAACGCCGGCACCTGGTGTAGGTGCCAGCTGCGGCCGGCGCCACCACGCCCGGAGATGAAGACGACGGGGTCGCCCGAGGCGCCGAGCGCCAGGGGCCCGCGGTCGTCATAACTGATCTGGATGCCGTTGATGTTCGCGAGAGGCACGGTGATTGAACCTACCGGTTCAGCAGCGCGTGGCAGTCGGCTACTCGGCGGCGCCACCGATCCAGCCGGTCAGCGGACACGGCGAGCGCGGCCAGCCGAGCCGGGTCGGGGGTGCACGACGTGACGGGCAGGTGGCCGTCCACCACAGGCGGCACATCCGCTACATCGGCCAAGAAAAATCCTCCGGTACCCAGGCCACAGGCGTGATCCAGCTCCGGCAGCGCCGCCGCCGCACGCAGACCGATGCCGATGCCCACCGCGCTGTCCAGTGCGCTGGAGATCACCGCCGGCATCCCGATACGCGCGGCGATCTCCAACAAGGCGTGCACGCCACCAAGGGGCGCCACCTTGAGCACCGCGATATCGGCCGCCCGCGCTTGCGCGACACGAAGTGGATCACTTGCGCGCCGGATGCTTTCGTCTGCAGCGATCGGCACTCCGGGGAGCCGCCGGCGCAGTTCGGCCAGTTCTTCCACGGTGGCGCATGGCTGTTCGGCGTACTCGAGAGCGCCGTCGCGGGTCAGCGCGGTCAGCGCGTGGACTGCCTGCGCGACAGTCCAGCCGCCGTTGGCATCGACCCGCACCGTGCGGATCCGAGCGCGCACCGCCTCGACCCGAGCGACATCCTCGTCAAGCGTTTGTCCCGGCTCGGCCACTTTGACCTTCGCGGTCTGGGCGCCCGGGAATCGGGACAGCACCTCGGGTACATCGGCGGCGGTCACCGCGGGCACCGTCGCGTTGACCGGGATGCGGTCACGGCGCGGCGCGGGCAGCGCGCGGTACGCGGCCTCGATGGCGGCGGACAGCCACGCGGAGGCCTCGGCCGGTTGATACTCGGGAAACGCACCGAACTCGCCCCAGCCCGCCGGGCCGTCGATCAACGCGACTTCCCGGGTGGTGATACCGCGAAATCGCACCCGCATGGGCAGCGCGACAACATGCAGCCGGTCGAGCACGTCGTCTAATACGGGCAGCTCCACATCTGCGATCGTCGCATGCTAGACCGACCGGAGGTGATCGATGCTGCCCAGTTCGGTAACCGCGCGATTGTGGAAGTAGTCGTCCTCACTGAGCACGCTGATGCTGCCCGCCGGGGCCCGGAAGGATACGTAACCCGTCGAAGCGACGGGCATCTTGATCCATGCGGATACGACAAACGTCAGCGCACCACCGTGCGTCACGATGATCTGGTGACGGCAAGGGCTTTCTACGATATCGCTCATTGCGTCGTAAATGCGTTGCGCAAAAACGATTTTCGTCTCCGCACCGCTAATCCCTTCATCGTGGGCCATCCGCTCGCCCACCGCGGGCGGCGGCACAAACCTTTGATCAAGCCACTCCTGAGGCCTGCCACCGGCCTCCCCGTACGACTTCTCGCGCAATCGCACATCGACAATGGGCGCGACACCCAGGGCATCGCCGATCGCGTCGGCCGTGTGCGCCGCACGAACCAGATCCGAGGTGTACACCTCGACCTCGCTGCCGCCGGGAACGCGGGTGCGCAATGACGAGGCGATCGCCCGGGCCGCGCGTCGGCCCGCCGCGGTTAATGCGGAGTCGTACCACCCACCGACCAGCCCATCGACGTGATGAGTCGACTCCGGATGCGTCACAACGTATAGGCGACGCAGCTCCACATCTGCGATCGTCGCATGCTGCCCGGCGGACCTTCCGCGGCAGCCTCACCGGGCGCCCGAAAGTGACTTTCGGTTCTAGTGCGTCCCACGACCGAATGCCAATCTGCCCAGTGCAAAGGAAGCAAAGAAGGAGAGGGCATGACAACGGCTCACGGTGTCGCGGGATTTCAATCGGGTTGCCGGTGCCCAGGTTGCTCCACGGCCGAGGCACGACGGCTGCGGCGGATCGGCGACCTGGAACGGGAACGGTGGGAGCCCATCAATCAGCGTGCCACCCGGCGCACCGAGCACTACTTCGCCGAGGCCTCCGATCATCCGCTGAATTGGCAGAAGCCCTGGACCAAGGAAGAGATCAGCACCGTACTCGATTCGTCATCCACGGCCGCGCAAGTCGCGACGCGACTTGGACGCTCGGTGGGGGCCATTCACGCGGCGCGGCGACGATTCCGTGCACGGCCCTGCCGGAATTAGCACACCATCTGGTCAACTTTTAGTTGACAACTACCATATCGTCAACCTAATGTTGACGCATGGCCGCATTTCCCATCTCCTTGGACAACCTGATCGAGTCCGTACGCGGGATGCATCCCGACGGCACCGCGCTGGATCACCTTTCCGATGCCATGCTGCTGGCCGGGCGGTTGTCCGATCATGCCGACGCGTTGATCGGACACTTTGTCGACCAGGCCCGTCGCTCCGGCGCCTCCTGGAGCGAAATCGGTTCCAGCATGGGCGTATCCAAGCAAGCGGCACAGAAACGCTTCGTGCCGTCGGTACGGATGTTTTCTCGCTTCACCGATCGTGCCAGGCGATCTGTCGTCGGTGCGGCAGGCTTTGCGCTGGCAGACGGCACGCCGATCACCGTTGACCACCTCCTGGCCGGAGCCATCAGCGATCCGAAGGGGCTTGCCGCAGTCATCGTCGCGCAGGCCGGGATAACCGCCGACGCACTCGGAATCCCGGAGCGGCCTGCCCCCGATTACGATGCGGTGGCGCCGACGCTGTCGACCGCGGAATTCGACGGTGACGCACAGGAGGCCCTGGAGGCCACGCTGCACACCGCACTGCGCTTGGGGCACAACTTCATTGGCACCGAGCACCTGCTACTGGCCATCTTGTCCGGCCACACCGACACCTCCCGCCGACTCTCCGAGCTAGGTCTCAATGCCGTCGTGGCCGAGGAGCAGGTGACCCGCCTGCTCGGTGAGATCTTGCAGGGCAGGACCCCCTAGCCAGCAGGCCCCCGAAGGCGTACTTTTATGTCATGCCAGTTGACATAAAACCCGTACCCAAGTGGCTTAAATACTTCAATAAGGTCGTCATCGGCGGGCACAAGGTGGGCCTCAAATTGCCGATGATGGTCCTGACGGTGCCGGGCGCCAAGTCCGGTAAGCCACGGTCCACCCCCATCACCCCCTTCACACTCGACGGGCAGCGCTATGCCGTTGGCGGAGTGCCGGGCTCGGCCTGGATCACCAACGCGCGCAAGGCCAAAACGGGCACCCTAACGCGGGGACGCCACAGCGAGCAGGTCCGCATCATCGAGCTGTCTCCGCAGGACTCCCGGCCGGTGCTACGCGCATTTCCCATCGAGGTGCCCGCCGGGGTCGGCTTCATCAGAAACGCCGGACTGGTCACAGAGGGAACTCCCGACGAGTTCGAGGCACTAGCCGGGATTGCCGCGGTGTTCCGGTTCGATCCGCTGAACGGCTAGGCGCCCGAACGCCACAAATATCGCCCCTCGGAATCGTGATCCGCGTGCAAGATCCGGGACTGATCTCCCCCATCGTGCTTGGCCTCATACATGGCGCGGTCCGCACAGGCCGTGAGCACCTCGATCGCCTCCTGCGGCGTCGCCGATACCACGCGTGAGACCGCCTGAGCCGCCACACCCACGCTCGCGGTCACGGCGATACCGGCCGGCATCGAGGCCGTGACGGCTTGCCGCAACCGGGCGGCGAATTCGGCAACGGCGGACGCCGGGCACACCGTCACCACAAGAAACTCCTCGCCCCCGGAGCGGCCGACCACACTCGTTCCGGTCGTCCCAGATGTGAGCGCATGGGCCACGTCGATGAGCACCCGGTCGCCGGTGCCATGGCCATACCGGTCATTGATGGACTTGAACCTGTCGATATCGACGATGGCCACGGCGGTCACCTGATCACCGTCCAGCGGCTGCTCGCGCCGCAGTTCGCCGTAAAGCCGCTGCCACTCGGCGTAGATACCGCGCCGGTTGAGCAGCCCTGTCAGCGGATCACGCTGCGCGGCAAGTGCGTCCCATCGCACCACCGCAATCCCGAATTGAATGACCGCCGGGATCAGCACCACGACCAACAGCATGCTGGTCACCTTCACCAGCGCGGTCATCGCAGCGCCGACGGTACCCTCGGCGAACAGGCGAGATGACAGCGCGATGATCATCGGCGCGCACCAGGCGACGTGGGCCACCAGCAGCCGGTTCGCCAGGAAGAAGCTCACGTAGGCGCCGACGGGCGTGAAAAGCACCGTGCCCACCAGGCCCGCGAGTGGATCGGAGTCCTGCCAGCAAGCCACCGCGATGCCGATATCGGCAAAGGCGACGAATGCCACCGCCTCACGTAGGGACGGCCACGGCCCCACCACCCAACGCAGCGCCCACCCCAATGAGCCGACCGCGCACAGCCCGACGATGACGCGACCGATCATGCTGCGCGGACCGGTATCGCTGAACTGAACGGCAATACAGATCGCGGCGAAAATCAGCGCGTATCCGCCGATGAGGTTGCGGACGGTCCGGTCGAGCTTGCGCGCATGAAGGAAGCCGCGCAGCCAACCCGTCGGCACCGGTTCGGTCCACCATTGACGCAGAAAGCCCATCCACGCGGTGGACCGGATATACGAAACGATCACGGCGTCGCGTAGCCAGGATTGGCGGTCGGAGCATTGCGCCGGGGCACCATCCGCACCCTGGGCAGTGGCGGCGCGGGCAAGCGAGGCACCGCGCCCTGGTAGCCCTCTACTCGCCCGAAGCGCTCGGACTCGGCCTGCCATTCCTCCCGGAAGGCCGCGATCTCGTCATGGTCGCGGCCGACGAAGTTCCACCACATGACGATCTGCTCACCGAACGGTTTGCCACCCAACAGAATCGCCCGGGCCGTTGTCTCCGTCGGATTCGTCACGGTGAGTTGCTCCACTCCGGTGCCCACATATCCCAGCTCACCGCGAGTCAGCCGGCTACCGGAAAACTCGATGGCCTCGGTATCCACCAGCAGCCCATGCTCGAATCCGGCATCAACATCGAATCGCGCCGTACTGTGCGGTTCCAGCAGCAATTCCGCGCCGAGCAGCGGAGTCGCGGTACGCACCGGCGACACCTGTCCTGCCAATGTGCCCAGGAACACCCGCAGACTCACCCCGCCTGCCACCACGGCGTCGGGGGCGTAATGCTGGAAATCGCGTGCCGCGTCGCGAGATTCATCCGGCAATGCGACCCACAACTGCACCCCGTGCAACGTAGTGGTCTGTGCCGTCGACACCTCCGAGTGGCAAATGCCGCGGCCACCCGTCATCAGGTTGAGCTCTCCCGGCCGCACCATCGCATGCACGCCACTGCTGTCGCGGTGCTCGATCTCTCCGGTGAACAGCCAGCTCACCGTCTGCAGGCCGGTATGCGGGTGCGGCGCGACATCCATGCCACCGGTCTGCCCGATATCGTCGGGCCCGTAGTGATCGGCAAAGCACCACGCCCCGATCAGTGATCGCTGCGCCTGAGGCAAAGTGCGCAGCACCGTCATGGCACGCGGCCCCCCGAGCGGAACCTCTCGGGGAGTGAGGATCTCGACGACGGGCCGTCCGGCATCGTCCAGCGGGCACGGGCCGCCCTCGCATCGGGTCTCCGTCGGCGTGGTCTCGGTATTGCTCATGCCTTCATCATCGGCCGAATTCACCACATGTGCGGCATAGTTGGTCACCATGGATGAATCCGACGTCACGGTCGCCGACGCACCCGACAACCACCGATTCGAGATAACCGCAGACGGTGAGCTCGCAGGGTTCACCGAATACCTGGATACCTCGCTGGACGGCACCGCGGTACGGATCTTCTTTCATACGGAGATCGACGAAAAGTTCGGCGGGCGCGGCCTGGCCGGGACGTTGGTGCAGTCTGCCCTGACCACTTCGCGGTCCACCGGCCGCAAGATCGTGCCCGTCTGCCCCTACGTCAAGAAGTTCGTCGGCAAGCACCACGAGTTCGACGACATCGTCACCCCGGTGACCCGGGACGCACTGGCCGCGGTCGAGGCACGTCAGGGATGAGCAAGCACCGCGTCTACATCGACAAACAGACCCCCTCCGTCTATCAGGGACTGAGCAAGACCGCCGCCGAACTTCGCGCCCGGGCCGCCGACACGGGACTCTCACGAACCACGTTGGAACTGGTCAATATTCGGGTGTCGCAGCTCAATCGCTGCCTGTTTTGCCTGGACCTACACACGCGCGTCGCGTTGGAAGAGGGTGAGTCAGCACAGCGGATCGCCGTATTGCCGGTGTGGCAGGAAGCCGAACTGTTCAGCGATGTGGAGCGCGCCGCCCTGACCATCGCCGAGGCCGTGACGGAAGTCACCGACCACCACCTCACCGACGAGCAGTACACGGCGGTGCGCGAGCATCTGTCCGACGATCAGGTATCCGTGCTGGTCTGGTCGGCGATCATGATCAATACCTTCAATCGGATCTCGATTCTGAGCCGACACCCGATCAAGCGCCGCTGATACGGCGGCAGGGCCGGGAATACAGCCGCATCACCATGAGTTAGATTTCTTAAGCCAGACTAATTACCTGGTGAAGGACATATCTCACGGGGAAGGTATTCGACGATGCCTCAGGTGCGTGCCATACGTTTCGGCAGGAGAACGCGCTCGCTAGTGGTGGCGGCGGCACTTGCCACCGCGCTATCCGGGTGCACCGTCTATCAGACGCTCACCAAGCCCACCGAAATTCCCCAGACCACAACGGCCCCCACCGTCAGTGACCAGGAACAGATCCGTCAGGTCACGGCCCAAATGGGCAAAGCCCTCGGCAGCCTCGACTTGGATGCCGGTAATGCCCTGACCTGCCCGCGCTATCAGGTGTCGAGCCGCACCGCCGACGAGAAACTCGTCCCGTCGATCAATTCGTGGCAGGGCGCCGAGCAGGCGCTCATGTACGGCGATACCTCCACCCTGGCCAGTGCTGTCGCACAACAGTTCCCCAGCGCCGGCAGCGGCGAGCGCGCGAGCCTGGTAAGGGCGATCGTGAACCGTGACCAGTTCTCCTACACGACCGGCGTGCTGCAGATCCTGCGTGAATCCACCACCGTGGAGAAGTTCGCGATCGACAACATCAAAATCGTCGGCGACAGCGCCACGGGCGACATCACCGCGACGTACAGCTTCGGCGGCGCCGGCACCCAGACCCAGGTCAAGCCGAACCAGTTCCGCAAGGAAGGCGGCAAGTGGGCGTGGTGCCAGCAGCCGCCCCCGGGACTCTTCACCCAGTGGACGACGTCCTCGGCGGCACAAGCCTCGGCGTAGTCGTACCCGGTGGCTTCGACCGACCGCATAGCGGGTGGCCTCTAGAGTCGGAGCCATGACCCAAGACGACGGGCAGACCGCCAATCCCTTTGACCCGACGCGCTGGCAACCGGTACCGGGGTTCGAGGACCTGACCGACATCACCTATCACCGGAACGTCGAACACGGATCTAATGGGGCTCGCCAGACGGGCACCGTACGGATCGCGTTCGACCGCCCTGAGGTGCGCAACGCCTTCCGCCCGCACACCGTGGACGAGCTGTACCGCGCCCTGGATCACGCACGGATGACGTCCGACGTGGGTGCGGTGCTACTCACCGGAAACGGTCCCAGCCCCAAGGACGGCGGCTGGGCATTCTGCTCGGGCGGCGACCAGCGCATCAGGGGGCGCACCGGATATCAGTACGCCGGGGGCGAGACCGCCGAGACGGTGGATCCGGGGCGCGCGGGCCGGCTGCACATCCTGGAAGTGCAGCGCCTCATCCGCTTTATGCCAAAGGTGGTGATCGCCTTGGTGAATGGCTGGGCCGCCGGCGGCGGACACAGCCTGCATGTGGTGTGCGACCTGACTTTGGCGAGCCGCGAGCACGCGCGCTTCAAGCAGACCGACGCCGACGTGGGCAGTTTCGACGGCGGGTACGGCAGCGCGTACCTGGCCAAGATGGTCGGCCAGAAGTTCGCGCGCGAAATCTTCTTCCTGGGCCGGCCCTACACCGCCGAGCAGATGCACCACATGGGTGCCGTCAACGAGGTCGTCGACCACGCCGAGTTGGAGAATGTCGCACTCGAGTGGGCCGCCGCGATCAACGGCAAATCGCCGCAGGCGCAACGCATGCTGAAATACGCCTTCAACCTCACCGATGACGGCCTGGTGGGCCAGCAGCTGTTCGCCGGGGAGGCAACACGATTGGCCTACATGACCGATGAGGCCGTAGAGGGCCGCGACTCGTTCCTGCAGAAGCGCGAGCCGGACTGGTCGCCCTACCCCTGGCACTACTAGCCCGGGTCGGCAATCCCCGGACGGCGAGCATGCCCAAATGTGCCGAATTTGGGCGTAACAAGGCACATTTCAGCATGCTCGCCAAGAGAAACTAGGCGCGCTCCATCCAGAAGTCGAGCTCCAGATCCTCCTCGGCGCACTCACGATACTGAGAGAAGTCGGTGACGCCCGCCTCGCGGAGCACCTCGTCGTCGATGAAGCAGTTCCCGCTGACCTCACGACTGGGCTTGGTCAAGATCTCGTACGCGGCGTCGGCCATGATCTGCGCCGAACGACAACGGGCAACCAGCTCTGCACCCAGGATGTTCCGGATGGCCGCGGTGTCGATCGTGGTGCGCGGCCACAAGGCATTCGACGCGATCCCATATTGACGCAGTTCGGCGGCCAGACCGATGGCCACCAGACTCATGGAGAACTTCGAGATGGTGTAGGCGGTGGTGGTCCGCTCGAACCACTTGGGCTCCAAGGTGATCGGCGGCGACAACGTCAGGATGTGGGGATTGTCGGCCTCCTTGAGCGCCCCGATCGCCGACGTGGACAGCGAGAACGAGCCGCGCGCGTTGATGTCCTGCATCAGGTCGTAGGCCTTCATCGAAATCGATTCCGAAGGAGCAAGATTCAGCGCGCTGGCGTTGTTGACCACGATGTCGATTCCACCGAACTTCTCGACAGTCTGGGCCACCGCCGACGCGACGACCTCGTCGTCACGGACGTCTCCCAGCAGGGGCAGGGCGTGACCACCCGCGGCCTCGATCTCCTCGGCGGCGGTGTAGATGGTGCCGGGGAGCTTGGGGTGCGGTTCGGCGGTCTTGGCCATGATCGCCACATTGGCACCGTCCCGCGCCGCCCGGAGCGCGATGGCCAGCCCGATACCGCGGCTGCCTCCCGACATGATGATGGTCTTACCCGCCAGCGATCCCATTAGCCACGTCCTTGTCGTCATAGGGTTGAGTGAGGCCAGCGTAGGACACCACCGGTGGCCGAAACCGGGCGAGACATACGTCACCGGGACCCAACATTTCGCACGCATCGAAAGAGGCATACAGTTCTTACTCGTGAGTAAGAACTGTGCTACTCGCCTCCTCCGTGGCTAGCTGCCCGCCCCACATAAGCCATTCGCGGCTCGCTCCGGTCGCCCGATGAATCGCCTGAATCTTCTCGGTGAGCTTGTGAGGACTGCGCCCGCTTTCAATCCCTTGTAGGGCATTCTCGGTCAATCCAGTGAGCTGGGAAAACTCCCTGCGGCTCATCCTGAGCGCATTTCGCAGGACAACAACCCTGGCGGCAAGAGTGTCTGCCGGAACCCAGTTGTTCCCGTGAACCTTCTCTGCTGTCGTCATGGGTAAATGATGACATCTCTGCAATCTGCATGCAAGAAGATTGCATGCTTGAGCTGCAAGTAAACAGTTCATTCCTAAGTGATGCTTGCAATCAAATTTCATGCATGTAATTATTTCGGCATGAGCGCAAAACTTCTGCTGATCGAGGCTCGGCTCGGTGGTCGAAGACTCCCCGAACTCGTCGGCGCACGCCGGGCACAGGGCAAGTCCTGGCAGGGCATCGCCAACGAAATCCACGACATGACCGGCGTTGCGGTGTCCCGAGAGTCCTTGCGTGCCTGGTGCAATCAGTCCAAGGCGGTGGCCTCGTGAGCGCGCCAGTGATCGTTTCCCCGTTCGACGCGATCCGTCACCTGACTGACGAGGGCCGCGAGTACTGGTCGGCACGTGATCTCATGCCGCTGCTCGGATACGAGAAGTGGGAGCGGTTCGCCGACGCCATCAGCCGTGCCAAGCTTGCCGCCCGCAATGCTGGGTACGACGCAGCGCAAAACTTTCCCGCCTCCGGGAAAGTTTCTGGGAGCCGAGGACCGGCACAGGCTGACTACCACCTCTCCCGGTACGCCTGCTATCTCGTCGCACTCAATGGCGATCCACGCAAGCCTGAAATCGCAGCCGCGCAGACATACTTCGTCATCAAGACCCGTGAGGCCGAGACCGCCACGGCCGCGCCCGCGCTCACGGGCACCGACCTACTCGCCGCCGCCGTGCTCGAAGCCCAGCGGATGATCGAGGCCAAGGATGCTCGAATCGCCGAGCTGGAGCCCAAGGCCGACCTTGCAGATACATACCTCACTGCACAGGGTGGGTCCCGGTTGATCCGGGAAGCCGCCAAGCTGCTCGGCATGCGCGAGCGCGAGTTTCGCCAGTGGCTCCTGGATGAGCGGCTGATCTTCGCCAAACACGCTCCGTGCGGCGCGGTGCAGTACGACCACTACGCGCAGTTCACGCACTACTTCCAAGCGCACGAGCACGTCGTCGCGCACTCATGGGGCAGCTGTGCCCACTACACCTTGCGCATTCTGCCGCGAGGGATGGAACTCATCACCGCACGCTTGGGCCGAATCTCCAAGTAATCGCAAGTCCCACAACTGAATAAGTAAAGACGCTGGCGGTCCCGTCGCCAAACAGAAACCGCCAGCGTCCCCTACCAACCAATCCTACTGAGAGGACTTGGCATGCCCCAACATATCCGCAGGCGGTCGCACGGGCGCCGCCGACCCCGGCTGAGCAGCTACGACGCGATCACCGTTGTGCTAGCCGCTATCGCGGTGCTCGCCGCGATGCTGCTGGCCTCCCCGGACTCGCACGCCGACCCGGTGACCGATGACTTCGTGACGACGAGCGGCTGGCGCGTGTGCAACGAGCTGGACGCGCAGCCCAATTTCGACGGCATCCGGTACTCATATCGGGCACTGTCGGCGCGCGGCTACAGCCTCGATCAGTCGGCCCAAATCATCGCGGGCTCAGTGAAGGTGTGGTGCAAACGCCATGCGCCACTACTCAAGTCATACGCCGACACCTATGCTTCCGCGCCGCAGCAGAGCCAGGGGCGTGCGGCATGACCATCACCTTTGACCCCAACCCGACGTTCGACGAGCTCATGGCCGCGTTCGACAAGGCCGAGCAGAAGTGCTCCCCCAACGTCGCCAACAACGTCTTGGACCTGCAAATCGCTGACCTGTTCGAGAGATTGGGCAATCGCGGTATCGCCGTCCTGGTCGCCAATCAGAAGGCGTGGCGCGAGTCCGTCAAGGAGTCGGGTACAGACCCGCGATGCGCCTGGACCGCCGACGCTACCGCCGAGGTCGTGCTCGTCGAGTTCTTCACCGATCGCGACAACCGGGACAAAGCCAGCGCCGTGCTCAAGGCGGGTGCGTAATGCCCGAGGACACCACACACACTGCAACTGGCTATCTCGTGCTCGAAGCGGCACGTTCGGGCTGGCGGAAAGGGTATGACGGCCTCGGCATGATCGACCACATCAAGGTCGCCGCATACCGGGCCAATCGACCCTCCAAGCTGGAGCGTGACCAGATCGCCGTCAAGGTAGCGATCACCATCGACGACGCCGAATTCTCCCCTATTACAGCGACACTCGCGCTCACCCTCGACCCGTCGCGGGTCATCCATCCTGTTGTCGAGGATCTGGAGCCTGGCGAGTGAATCGGTACTACTGCCCCGTGTGTTGGGCCCGAGTAAAGCGCTCCAGCGGAGGCAATATCACGGGGCATTTCGACACAGTGACCAGGCCTTGCCCCGCTTCGGGATACCCGTTCTCCATTGCGTTGATAACCCAGCTCAACGGTGCCGGGTTGCGGCACACCATCAAGCGGATTCAAGAGCTACGAGAGGCGATTGCCGCATGACAACTACCGCCGAAATCCCAACCGCTGACGGCCTATACAGCGGTATTCCTGATGAGGTCTACCACGCCGACCGCACCAGCTTGTCGTCGTCGGGTGCTCGTGCACTGCTGGCGCCGTCCTCACCCGAGATCTTCCACTACCAGCAGCGGCAACCGCCAGAACCCGAGCCGCAATACGACTTCGGGCAGGTTGCCCACAAGTTCGTGCTGGGCGAAGGCGCCGATATCTGCGAGCTAGATCCGGCCGTTCACGGGCTGAACAAGGATGGCTCCCCCGCCAAGTCGCCCACCGCCACCGCGATGTGGCAGGCAGCAGCCGAGGAAGCGCGCAAGGCCGGTCAGATCCCGATGCACATCGCCGAGGTGGCCAAGGCCAAAGCGATGGCGGCCAGGGTGCACGAGCACCCGCTCGCCGGGCCCCTACTAGCCGACGGGACACCGGAGCTGTCCGGGTACTGGCACGACCGGGAGACGGGCGTGCGCCTGAGGTTCCGGCCCGACTGGCTGCCCAACCCCGGCCGGGGACGGCTGATCGTCGTCGACTACAAGACCAGCGCCAGCGCCTACCCGGGCCACTTCGCCAAGGCCGCAGCCGAATACGGCTACCACCAGCAGGCGCCGTGGTATCTGGACGGCCTGGCCGCGTGCGAAATCGCCGACGACGCCGCGTTCCTGTTCGTCGTCCAGTCCAAAACGGCGCCCTACCCGATCACCGTGGTCGAGCTCAAGCCCGAAGACATCGACCTCGGCCGGCGCCGCAACCGCAAGGCCATCGACCTGTACGCCCAATGCGTCGCCGATGACCACTGGCCCGGCTACGGCGACCACGTGCACTCGGTGTCGCTCCCCAGTTACGCCACCTACCAGCAAGAAGGAGAACTCGATCAGTGACCGTCACCCCCTACCAGCCCATCTCGCCCGCACCGCGCACGGCAGTCAGCCAGGCCACCTCAGTCGAACAGTCGCGCGCCGTCGCCGAGGTCCAATCCGCCGTCATCGTGGCCCAGCAGATCCCGCGTGACATGCAGCGCGCCGAAGCGGAGATGCGCGATACGTGCAATCGATCCGCGATGGCGAAACAGGCCTTCTACCAAGTGCCGAACCGAGGCAACGGCGCATCGGTGCACCTCATGCGCGAACTCGCGCGAGTCTGGGGCAACGTGCAGTACGGCGTCAACGAGCTGCACCGCGACGACTCCCGGGGCGAGTCGGAGGTTCAGGCGTGGGCGTGGGATGTGCAGACCAACACCCGCTCTACGCGCACCTTCATCGTCCCTCATGCCCGCATGTCAAAGGGGCGCCGCCAAGAACTCACCGACCTTGGTGACATCACGAACAACAACAACAATGCGGGCGCTCGCGCTGTCCGCGAGTGCATCAACGCCATCTTGCCCAAGTGGTTTACCGAAGCGGCACAGGACATCTGCAAGGCGACGCTGGAGAACGGCGAGGGCGTGCCCTTGCCCAAACGCATCGAGGACATGATCGCCGGATTCCGTGCCATCGGCGTCTCCCAGGCGCAATTGGAGACCAAGATCGGCAAGAAGCGTGGCGCCTGGGATGCGGGCGATGTCGCACAGATGGGCATCACCTACACCTCGATCACCCGCGATGGCTACGACAAGGCCGAGATGTTCCCGCCGGTCGCAGGAGTGACAACCGACGAGATCAAGGCCAAGGCCCCGGACAAACCGAAGACCGAAGCGGCACCAGCTCCCGAGCAGGCACCAAGCCCCGAGAAGGTCGAGGAAGCACCTGAGGCCAACCCCGCTGAATACAACTCGCGCGGTGAGTTTCTGGCCACCAAAAAGACCATCGGCACCATCCGTGGCCTGCTCGGCAACGCGGGCTATTCCCTGCGCGGCGATGCGGCCACCGTCAAAACGCTCACCTATCTGGCCACTGTCGTCGGCCGCGAAATCGCCGATATCAACGACCTATCCGAAGCCGAGGCAGAGGTAGTGACCGACGTTCTGAACCAACCCACCACAACAGAAGGGAATGAATAACCATGTCCGACAACGACACCGAGAAGAAAGAGGAAGGCACCGAACTCGCGCCCGGCGACATCACCGAGTTCATCGTCGTCTTCACCCAACTCAACAAGGGCCGCACGCAGGTCGAAGCAACCAAGGCGCTGCATGAATGCGTCGAGGCCGCGATGGCCACAGGCAAGAAGACCGGCACCGTCACGATCAAGATCAAGGTCGAGCCGCTGGAGTCCGGCGCAGTCAGCCTCGTACCCGATGTCACCAGCAACCCCGCCAAGGACCCGGCCGGGACGATCTTCTTCGCCGACGGCGAGGGCGGCCTATCCCGCGACAACGCCAGCATGCACTACGGCCTCAGGTAACCCAACCCACCCGAAGGAGTAACACCCATGTCCGACAACACCATTGCACTACCCAAGCACGACGCCGATCTGATCGACGAGCCCGACGCCGACACCCCGCTGTACCTCGTCACCGCCAACGGCGAGAACGGGCTCCAGACCGAGGTTGTCGACGTACGGGGCAAGGTACCCGCCGCATTCCCGCCGCGCGCACCTGAGCGCCGAACCGTCACCGACACAGCCTCATTCCTTGCCGAGGTCACGCGCCGGCCACTACTCCAAGGCCTCTCGACCGTCTGGGGCAACCGCGACAAGGGACAGGTCAGCGTCATCTACAACGAACTCGGCACGGACGCGACGGCGGACTACACCCGCCGAAACGATCTGCTCACTCTTCAGTTCGTCGCGGACCCGGACTGGGCGACCCTATTCAAGGCCGCTGACGGCGAGTACCACGGCCAGGAGAAGTTTGGCGATTTAATCGAGCAGGCCGGACACCTGATCACCAGCCATCCGGCCGCCGAGGTCGTTGAAATCGTCGACAGCATCCAGTCATCCAGCAATGGGTCATTCAAGTCTCAGATCAAGCGCGACACCGGAAGTCAGCACCTCACCTACAGCGAGGAAGTCACCGCATCGGCGGGCACCGCCACCCGGCCACTTGAAGTACCGCGAGAGATCACGCTCGCTGCGCGGCCGTTCGAGGACTACCCGCTGATCGAGGTGACGTGCTGGCTGCGCCTGCGCGTGAGCCAGGGGCAGCTGTTCCTGGGGTTGTTCCCCAAGCCGTATGAGCACTTGGTGCGCGATGCCTGGACGCAGAAGACCGGCGAGTTGTCCGAAGCACTCGGGGTGCCCGTCTACGCCGCCAACCTCGGCAAGTAAGCGGACCAACGATGCCAGTATCCATGTGGTTCTTCCTGATCTTGGTCGTCATCGCCGTGATCGCGGTGATTGTCGGGCTGTTCATGCAGCGCGGCAACGACAAACGAGTCTGTTTCGGCAGCGCGGGTGTGGCATTCCTGTTCGCGCTGGTTTTCCTGGTGTTCGCCTCGACCACTGTGGTCGGCACTCGCCAGATCGGTATCGAGACGACGTTCAGCCGTCCGACCGGCACCACGCTGACCAACGGTCTGCACCTCAAGGCGCCATGGACGGAGGTCACCGAGATGGATGGCGCCGTGCAGATCGACCAGCACACAGGCGATCACCGAATCAAGGTACGACTGGGCAACAGCTCCACCGCGGACGCCGATGTCTCGGTGCGCTGGCAGATCAAGCCGGACGCCACGCCCGATCTGTTCGTGCAGTACAAGACGTTCGACAACGTGCGGTCCAACCTGGTCACCCGGAATCTGCAAGTCGCGCTCAATGAGGTGTTCGCCTCATTCGATCCGTTGGCGCCGCAGAACCTCGACCGCTCGCCGCTGCCCGAACTCTCGGAGAAGGCGAAGGTGATCCTGGCCGCCAAGGTCGGCGATCAAGTCGAAATCTTGGACGTGGCAGTGCCGACCATCGACTACGACGACGGCACCGAGCAGAAGATCAACCAGCTCAACCAGGAACGCGCCGCGACGGCTGTGGCCGAGCAGGCCAAGAAAACGGCCGTGGAGCAGGCCAAGGCCAACGGCGAGCTGGCGGGCTCGGTCTCACATGACCCCAACGTCCTGGTCTCCAAGTGCCTGGACATCGCCCGTGAGAAGGGCCTGGCGCTGCTGTGCTGGCCCACCCCCGTCATGCCCACCATCCCCACCAAGTAGAGGAGACCTGATGTCCCGCAACCTCATCGTCGTAGACCTGGAAACAACCGGCCTCGGCCCGCAGTGCGCGCCGATCGAGGTTGCGGCCATCAACGTCGACACCGGAGAAACACTCGAATTCGTGCCGTACGTCGACCTGTCCAGGGTCTCGATCGAGCCCCAGGCCTTCGCCATCAACCGCTATTTCGAACGCGGTGTGTATGACGCAATGCTCAATCCCGACGACACCATCACAGCGTGGAGCGACCTCGCCGACATCCTGAGCGGCAACACCTTTGCCGGATCGAACCCGACATTCGACGCAGCCATGGTCGCACGCAAGGTTGGCACGCACTGGCACTACCGCCTGGCCGACCTCGCCGCCTATGCTGCCCCGGCTCTCGGGCGCGACCCGTCCGAGCTGCCGGGACTGGCCGACGTGCTCGCCGCCCTCAAGATCGAGAACCGTTGCCCACATTCGGCACTCGGCGATGCCGAGGCAACAGCCAAGGCATTCACGAAGCTGCGCGACATCTACGCAGAACAGCGGGAGTCCGCGCGATGACCGCCCCGTCCATCTCCCGTCGCTACATCGACGCCACCCCCGTGCGCGAGCACCTGCAGAAGCTACAGGCGATCGGCTGGACCATCAACGCCATCGCGGCCGCCAACGGCCACCCGGGAAAGCTCGTCACTACTCTGCGCCAGATCCTTCGCGGCCAACAAACCTGCGCCCCATCCACCCGCGACTACGTGATGTGGATGGACCCCGAACTCCCTCCCGAGACCGGAAAACCGTTCGTACTCAAATGGTCCGAATACGTGTACATCGGCGTACCCGACCATGCGGCTGCACGCGAAATGGGCATCACCTACAACTCCATGTCGGAACAGCTACGGCGCAACGGTTTCCAGCCATCTGCACTGCTGTATGAGCTGGCCCGCGAGGAACGCGAGAAAGCCAAGGCACCTGCATGATGCTCACCGAAGATCAACGCTGGCTATTGCGGATGGTCGGCGGGTGGGAAATGCGCGACTGCCTCATCGGTCCCGCAGGTGTCACCCGTTTGATGCAATCCTGCTACGGCGGCACCCGCCTGCCTACCGACGGATATCCGTTTCACCTCAAGGGATTTGAGTGCGGACACGGCAAGATCGTGTCGAGGGGCATCCCCGTCGTCACCGTGACCACCGCGCAGCTGAACAAGTTCGCGCGCTCCCTGCCAGTCGAGCTTGTCGCCGAGATGCGCGGGTGCGCCACCGCCGCGCAGCGCAATAACTTACTTCGCCACCAGTTCTGCCACTGCGGGAGCGAACCGTGCGGGTACGCGTACATGGGCGACCGCATTTGCCCGCCGACCGAGCAGCAGGAAGCCGACGCCAAGGCCGAGTTCTGGCGCTGCCAGGACTGGACCGACGACTTGCTCGACCGCGCACTCGGGTTCACAACGGAAGACCAGCCGGTCGGACAGCTGGAGCTGTTCGGAGTCGGCGCATGAAGCACGCGTTTTGCGATAGGTGCGGGCGCTACTGCATCGTGCGCAACCACCGCGATTGCATGTGCCATGACTGCGAGCTGGGCATGAATTCCATAGCGGCGATGCTCAACCCGCGCTGGGCACGACCGATGACTAGCAGCGAGATCCAGCTCGCCTATACCTGGCTGATGATCGAGCTCGGCTCGAAAGTGAGTGCGTGATGGCCCGCACCCCCGAGAGCACCAAGGCATACCAGTCCGGCCTATGCGTGGACTGCAAGACCGAGCCGCACAGCGCCGGTCGGCCGCGATGCGAGAAGTGCCATACGAAATTCAGAAGGGGTGAGTGATGGCCGATCCCACAATCCGCGTGCTGTCCCTCGGCGCTGGTGTCCAGTCGACGGTGCTGGCGCTCATGGCCTGCGACGGCACGCTGCCTGGTCTGGACGCAGCGGTGTTCGCCGATACCGGCTGGGAGCCACCCGCGGTCTATGAGCAGGTGGACCGGCTCGCCGCCGAGCTTGCCCGCGTAGACATTCCGTTGTACCGGGTCTCATCCGGCAACCTGCGCGCGGACACTCTGGACCCGGAAGCGCGATTCGTTTCGGTGCCATGGTTCACCTTGGCGCCCAAGGCTACCGAGGTGCCTGTTTATGGCGTATGCGCACCCTGCGGCGGCTCCGGCCGTGGACCATCTGACGAGCCTGATTCATGTTCGGTGTGCGGTGGCGACGGCCGTGGGTCGATCGTGGGCACCAGGCTAGCCACTGCCACTGAACGGCACGGCATGGGGCGCCGCCAGTGCACCAGCGAGTACAAGCTCAAGCCGATCAAGGTCAAGGTGCGCGAGCTGCTGGGCTACCCGCATCCGACACCGGTGCCGCGTGATGTGTTCGCCGAGCAGTGGATCGGCTTCTCTACCGACGAGATCCACCGCGTGCGCAACCGTTTGGACGTGAACTACTCCCGGCCGCGTTACCCGCTGCTCGATCTAGGCATGTCCCGCAAGGACTGCCAACGCTGGCTGGAGCGCGCGGGGTGGGGCCACACCGCCAAGAGTGCATGCATCGGGTGCCCGTTCCACGGCAATGCCCAGTGGCGGTACATGTACGAGCGGCGCGATATCTGCGCGACGTGTGGCCATTCCCGCGATGACCATTGGCGCGGTTTCGACGAACCGAAGGCGTGCGCGCATCTGTACAACCGGGACCAGCCCGAAGAGATCGCCGATCTGTGCATGTGTAAGCGGTTCCACTCCCTCTGGGACGACGCGGTCGATTTCGACCGCCGCATCCGCAAGGGCGGCGCCTCGGCCAATCCACTCGACGGCGAGGCGTTCCTACACCGCTCACGAGTTCCGTTGGACCTGGCACCAATCGACCGCGTGACACGTGCCGAGTACGCCGACATGCAGCTCGACCTATTCGAGGACGGCGACCCGGACGGCTGCTCACCGTACGGCTGCCGCAGCGGGGAGGTGGCGTGATGCCCATCCGCCCCGAGAACCGCGACCGCTACCCCAAGGACTGGCCCGAGATCTCGCGCCGCATCCGGTTCGAGCGCGCGCAAGGCCGCTGTGAGTGCGAGGGCGAGTGCCTACGGGGTACACACCTCGACCGCTGCACGAACGTCAACGGACAGCCCGCATACGGCACCGGCAGCCGCGTCGTGCTGACCGTGGCGCACCTGAACCACACACCCGAGGACTGCCGCGATGAGAACCTGCGCGCCATGTGCCAGGGCTGCCACCTGCACTACGACCTAGAGCACCACGCGCAGACGCGCCAGCGGGCCCGCACGGCGGCTCTTGAGGCACAGATGGACCCGATGTTCGGCCCCGAGATTTTGGGGTGTGAGGGGGGTGCAGAACGTGCCGCAGTCTGAATACGTGCACGCGAATCAGAGAAAGGAACACCGTGGCTAACTCGGCCGGAATGCTCAAGGAATCAATCTGGCGCGACGGCCATTTCCGAGCGCTCACACGCACCGCGCAATGCACCTATGCGCAGCTGCTCAGTCAAAAGGATCTCGACCGCGCCGGGATGCAACCGCTTCAAATCACCAAGTGGGCCAAGGGGTGCAACGAGATGTCCGTCGAAGACCTACAGGCCGACCTCGACGAGCTGGAGCGTGAACGGTTCGTGTTCTACGACGAGGACACTGACGAACTGTTCGTGCGCGCCTACATGCGCACCACCGAGGTCACCCGGTATCCGCAGTACCTCAAGAGCGCCTTGAAATGCGCCGTCATGGTGGCCTCGCCCAAGCTGCGCCATGAGCTGGCGGTCGAGCTACGTCGCCTGCGCAAGCCCGAGGCGACCAAGGTCGCCGATGAGATTGACCCGTCTGACCCTGACCCCGATGACACCGTGACGGAACCGTGCGAGAACCCTGACGGCACCGTGCCCGAAGGGTGCGAGAACCCTGCCGGAACCGTGAACCCTGACGGCACCCTGCCCGAACCCTCTAGGGAAAGGGTAAGGGTAGGGGTAAGGGAACTTACGTTGGTAAGTACTCAAGTTGGGGAGCGCTGCGCGCCGCCCCCCGAGTTCTGCCCCAAGCATCCTGGCGGCACCGAGGACCCGTGCCGCGCCTGCCAGCGCTACCGGGAGCAGTACTCCCAGTGGGCCGCAGACGACGCGGCTCTCGCCGCCGCCGAGCAGCGCGCACAACACCGGGGCGAGCGAGATGCCAAGCGCCAGGCAATCGCCGCGTGCCGCCTGTGCGACCAGGACGGCTACAACGGCCTCTCCGTCTGCGATCACGTCGACCGCTCGGCCACCGCCAAAGCCGGACTCGCCAGAGCCCGCGCAGCGCTCGAAAATCCCCCCGCCGCGACCGGATAGTCCCGAACGGCCCGAAAACCCGCCAGCGGCGACCACAGCCCCAGGAATCGATATGCGAACGGAGACACGATGACCCAGAAAACGGGCCCCGAGCGGTTTACCTGCCCCGGGCTGGAAGAGGGCGGGCGCGTGGCCATCCAGCTCACCGACGGCACGCTGATCGAGGGATACCTCTACGACAGCCAGCTGCACGACGAACCGCGCAAGCCGTCGCCGTCGGCCTACACCCTCGATTCGGTGTTCGCCTTTCACAATCCCCTCGACCTGAAACTCGGTACCCCGCTCAAGCCGAACCGTCCACCCGCGACCTGGCGGATCTGCAAGGGCGATGGCGAGTGGCGAATCGAGAAGCGGCTCACCGATGGCTACGAGGCCTGGTGCCGATTCGACTCCAGCACCGAAGCGTTCGCCGCGTTCGCTGCCGGGGGTGCTCCGATGAGGCGCTCATTGGCCGGCCGATGGTGAAGGCCTCGCGCGGGGTCTCTTGGCGCACACGCCAGCTGTGCTCGGAGTCCGACGAGCATCACGAGCGTGTGTGGTTCTGCATGACGTGCAAGGCGCTGGAACAGCGACTCGCCCCGGTATCCGAAACGCTCGCCGAACTGCTCCAAGGCGCCGACCTGTCCGTGACGATCACCAGGTGGCCTCGATGAGCCCAATGCGGCACGGCGACGCTGAGCGGATAGCCGAGCTCTGCGCCGAGGCTGGCAAGCCGCTACAGCCCTGGCAGCACGGCCTACTCCAGCAGATCGAACAGCGTGATATCGATGTCCAATTCGCCAAGATGGTAAGGGGATTCAACTGTTGACCAAGTGCAAGCGGTGCGAACGCGCAACCGATCTGTTCGTGTGCAAGGCGTGCATATCGGAGCTGCGCAAGCGCCTGGCTGATCTGCCGTGGTGGATCGATCGACTCACCGAGACCGCTGTCGGGCAGGCGAACCTGGGCGACGGTGCACGCAAGGGCGAGCGCCGCGACGTGCTGCACGGCGACGACACGCTCGTGAGCCACGTCGAACCGTTCCCGCGCGACAAGGACACCACCCCAACCCCGAGGGACCACCGGGACAGGCACCAGGCGGCACTGTGGCATGCCCTGGCACTCGGCCGGGTCAACGGACGCGCCAGCGACGAGCTCGACCGAATCCACAACGCACTGTCGACGACCATCCGCGACATGTGCGAGACGCGCGGGCTGGAGGTGCCCGAGTTCCGCACGAGTCCAAGGCCTCTGCCGATGGTCGTCGAATCGGGTGCACGGCGGCCGGCAGATCGGTTCAGCCTCGATTCGGCGCCGCCGGCCCGGGCGGGCTCGTGTCGACGGTGCTTCGTCACACTGCCCGCCTCGGCGGCTGGGCCACTGTGCGACGACTGCGACGGCGCCCCAGAGATGTGCACGGCCGACGACTCCCCCGCGGATGATCTACGCGTGACCTACGCCGGAAGGCGCGGCGACGAGACGCACTCAGTCGCCACGACAGCGCGCATGGCCAAGTGGCTGCACCGGCACGCGTCCAATATCGCGTTGCAGGAGAACGGCGCCGAGATCTGCGACGAGATCGAGCAGGTGTACCGGTCGATCACCCGGGTTGTGAACCGCCCACCCGAGCCCATGATCATCGGACCGTGCATCACCGACCCGGCACCCGACGAGGTGCTTGCCGAGCGGGGCCGCAAGGGCGACAACTCAACCCGGTGCGGGTACGCACTCATGGCGCCGAGTCACAGCGGCTCAATCGTGTGCCCCCAGTGCGACACCGCGCATTCGGTGGGCGACGTGCTGGCGCGCAACCTCGGCGAGCTCGACGACCGCAACGCGACCGTGCGCGAGCTCGTCGACGTGGTACTCCCCCGCCTCGACGAGCACGTGCCACAGTCGACCATCGAGCGCTGGATCAGACGCGGGTGGGTGCCGGTGCGCGGCCGGGACGCCGAGGGGCACCAGATGGTTCGCATTGGGGATGTGCGCGCGGTGCGAGCGGGGAGGCCGAGGAACACCAGGGCGTAATACTGAAATGTTTGCTGCATCAAACCACCATGAGAGATAACGGTTGCTAGCGGACGCCCGATATCTGCTTCGATATGTCAAGATTGGGTGCGTGATCCAGATATGGGAAACTCGCTACGCTGCAGGCAAGAGCGTCGCAAGAGCGATGAGAATCGCATGCTGGCTGGTGGCCGCAGAGTACGTCGTCCTGGTGGGTTCATTCGTATTGATGGCGCTATTCGACGAACGCACTTTAGGGTATACGGTGGCCGCTTACGGCGCGCTGACCTTTATGATGCTGGTGCTCGCATCCTTGTGCATAACTGGAGCACTCTCCGTAGTTCTTGAAAGCGCGGAGAAACAGCGCCTTCGGGAAACCCCTTCGACTGTCTGGGGGATGATTTGGACCCCCTCGCCGCAGAATTTGATGTTTGCCACGGCTTTCATGCCGGCACTGGCGCTAATTGGTCCACTGCTCGCGGCTAAGGGATTGGATCCTAATCACTCCCCGATACCCGTGTTGAACTGCTTTATCATAATTGCGATGGCATCCCTTGGCGCGATGCATGTTCGTTGCTTCTGGCGTATTTGGCGGAAGATGGATAGAGAGGTCAAGAAGGGCGAAGAGGATCTATTCCGTGATTTCGACTGGACACTCTTTGACAGCGACGACAGGGCGCGCTTTCGCGAGAAGTATCCAAACACACACTGGAAGTTCCCCGCAGATGCGGATTGTGACGCTGAGATCGACTGCTTCATCAGGCGTGCCAGGAGTATGCACTCCAGGATTCAATTGTTTAATGCGGTAATTGCATTGTTGATCACATTTGCCGTCGGAGAGCTATTCAGGCGAACAATTACCGCTTGGGTCGAGATAGCAAGAAATAACGGTAGTACGCTTCTCGCGATGGGGGTGACTTTTGCGCTGTTCGCAATAATGGGATTCTTCTTTCTGCCCCTTCAACTCCAGCGGCGGGCCACTCGCTATGAGGACTTGCGGAAGGATTATGAAAAGTATCTTGAGAAAAGGGACACGCCCCCTGCGGCGTGACCGTCAGGCGTACATGCCAGAACGAGTGACGCCCAGCGGCGGCACTCGCTCGCCCTGCGTGATCGGTCTGAATGGTGTCAGTCCCTCGGTGTAGATCGTGCGCATGGCACGTCCACCGCGCGATAAGTTTCCCAACGCGTGCGTCGGTGACCTGGTGCCCAACGGCAATCAGGCGTCGCGGTACTTGTATCGCAGCGCGCGCACCGAGCTATGGGTTCGCCCCAAGCGCTGGGCGGCCTCAATCACGGTCAGGCTGCGATCCAGCGCGATCTCGATATCGTGGTCGCTCCAGGGTTGCTTGTAGTTGACCGCCGTGTGCCGGGTGGCCTCTTGGCGTCGTAGCCGTTCGGCCTCGGCCGCGTCCCGGCAGCGCGGACATAGGCATCCGTATCGGCTCACCGCGGTGTAGGTTCCGTGCATATGTTCAGGGACCTTGCCCTGCAAGCGCCCCAGCCACCGCGCGCGAGCCACAGTCACCGAATTGATCGAACGTCCCAACTCGGCGGCAATCTCCGTGGGTGTGCGGGACTCATCGGCCAGGACAGCGATCTCATCCTCAGTCCAGAGGCGCTGCCGTATCGGCTCCGCTCGCGACTCGCGCGCCGGGATCAAACCCGAGGCCTTTTGGCGCTGCAGCTCTCGAATGTGCTTGATCGCCCTGAAGGAACGTCCCAACCGGCGGGCCGCTTCGGCGCGCGATATTGACCGGTCCAGTGCGATCGCGATCTCCTGTGGTGTCCATGACCCATAACAGGCGATGTCGGTCTCGGCCACCCGCTCTAGCTCGGCTAGGCGACCACGTTTCTGGGCGAGCAGCTGCTCAATATCGCGTCCCCGGTACCGCTTTCGAGCCTTCTCCACCTGTAGCCGGGTGCGGCCCAACCTCGCTCCGGCCTCGGCGCACGATAGTGACCGATCCAGCGCCACAGCCAGCTCGTCAGCGGTCCACCGACGTGGAGCTACACCATCAGCCACACATGACAGGCTACTTCTGCGTCTCCGTGCACACCGTGAACCTGCGCACCGGGTGCGGAAAACCACCGGTCGGACAATCAGCGTTCGTCGTCGTGTTCAAGACAAGGTTCAGCGGCTTCTCACGTTTTGGCTTCGACGCGTCATCACAGGCCGCACGAACCGCTGTCACTTTCCCGATGCTCAGACAGTCGTTCGCGCTCCACGCGTAATCCAGACAAGCCGTGAACTCACCTTCATCTGGATACATATAGAACTTGTGATCCACATCTGCTGGGCACTCGGCAGGCGTCGGAACACGCTGAATCACCTTGTAACCGTTGGACGGCGAACCACAATCCACCACCTTTAGCTTCGCCGCCGTACTAGGCCCATCCAAACTCACACACGCACCCACCGGCGCAATAGAAGCACCCGGTATCCCAGGCGCCTGCTCCGGAAACTGGCCGGGGATTTGATCGAATGCTTGCTGCGGAGTGGCTTTAGGGGTCACGGCGGGCGAATCAGCCCCGTTGCATGCCGCGGTTGCAGCGGCTACAGCTAATACCGCACAAGCCAGCTTAATCGCCACTATGTCCCGACCTGCCCAGCTTCCGGTACAGGTAGACCACGTACCCCAAACCGTAGATACCGACGACTCCCTCGGCGAGCACGAGATAAAGACCCGCCTGCGAAACTGCCCCGATGATCGATCCAGCTATCAAAAGAATAGACCCCACCGCTATTAAGGCGATCACAAGTCTCGGGTTCGACCTCATTGTTCTCATCCGCCCTTCCAATACGCCTATTACCTATTCGCGCAATCGATTCCGTTTATCACAGCGCCAGTAGTGACGACTCCACCACCGAGGATGGTCAGGCCCGTTGCCACCGCAGGCACCCCGATGGCTGCACCCGCCCCAGTCAACGATATTAGTCCCCTAGCCGCGACTAACAGACCACCCACAATTCCCATACCGATGTTCATCTTTTCACCGGTAGTGCACTGATTTTGTTCATGCTGCTGTTGCTCCAGCTGTTCAATCTTTTTGTCCTGCTCGGCGATCTTCTCGTCTTTCGCCCTGTTGGCCTTTTCCAGATCCTCGATCCTCTGCTCCAGGCTCGGTTTCTCCGTAGTGTTCGGCGGGCAGGCACCGTCACACGGCGACGGCGTGGGTGTCGGGTCCAGCCAGGGATCGAACCAAGCGGGGCTACGGCCGCCGCCACCGGCCACAGTTCCGCCGACGCTCACCAACGCTGCGGCTGAGGTGTTGCCCATTTGCAGCATGGCGGCTTGGCACTTCTGCTGCTTCTGATCCAACTGCTGAGTGTCTTGGTCCTGCTTATTCTGCGGCTGCTGAGTCTGCGTTGGCGCCTGACTCGGCTGCTGCTGTTGCGGCTGCTGGCCCTGTTGAGGCTGTTGTGGCGAATTCTGTTGCGGCGCCTGATAATCAGGATTCGCCTTGCCCGGCCCTTGCGTGTACGGCGTCGCGTTCTGGTAGTCCGGGATCTGCGTGCCATGAGCGGGCTGTTGCGCCTGCTGCGGCTGCTGCCCGGCTTGCTGCCCTGGAACCTGTTGCGCGCCAGGCGATCCCGTGTTGTAGATTGAGATTCCAGAGTTCTGATCCATCGGCGGCTGATTGTTGCCGCCCTGGTAATCGGGCATTGAGCTGGGCATTTGCGGCGGCTGGAACTGCTGGCCCCCGTCCATGCCCGGCCCGCCGGTAGGTCCGCCTGGCCCTGTTGGATCGGCGGCTACGGTCGCGACCGCCGAGAATCCGCTACCGGGAAGTGTGTGGTCATCGACAACCTTCGCTCCACCGACAGCCAAAGCGACAATTGCCACCAGCGCCGAGGCTCGCCGCAAACCCGCTGGCATCGTCCAACGCTCCTTCATGACCATGAATACAACCGCCCCTTTCAGCCGACGCTGAACGCGCCCCTGGGCAGATCATTACACACAGATGGTTGCCATGTCGAGAAAACCCCAGCTATTGAGTTAGCCACTTCAGCACGGGCTTGCATCTCCGCTGGTAGACACAGCATGAAGACCCTCGTGCGGTACCGCGATCTTGGAGCAACATCGACCATGGGACGCCACGTCTCGGTCGGCGGGTCGGCCAGTGTTCGCCAGATCTTCATATCCTGACCGCGATCTAGCCGTCATGTCGGACTCTCGGCGTAAAACTCGCCCATGGACGCATTCACGGCCATCTGCGAGGTCATCAACGCAATCCCGGACTTCTTCCGGGAGAAGCGGCTCGTACGCAATGAGGTTAGGCAGGGTTGGAGTGACGAAACGGCGATCTTGTCGCAGGCAGAGATCGCCGTGAAGGTGGCGCGGGCACTGTTGCACCGCCTCGGCGACAGGGGCTATCAGGTGGTCTGGCTGCCACCGGTCAATGAGGATGAATTCGGCACTCGCACGGTGCAAGTACCGCTGTCCTTCCAGCCATGGGCCGACGGCGAAGTACGGCTCAACGAGCACGGTACGGGCGTAGTGATCGCACACGTACCGTCGCGGCTGCCCATACGGGATGCACCCCAGCTGGCAGCGGCACTGCTGGCAGCGCATCGTGCGACACGCACCAAACCGGAGTAACCGCTACTGACCTGCACATATGGCAAAATGAGTCCCAACATGTCGGTGGGATAACTATGTCCACTGCATGAAAACCCCGGCCTAGCTGGGGTTTTTGTCGTTTCTGGGGCGATGTCCATTCCGCCCAACCTCATCCCTTAGCCCGAGGGGGACTCATGAAGCGCACCATTGCCCGCGCGCTGCGCAGCCTTGCGAATCGTCTCGACCCGTCGCGCGGCTGGACCGTCAAGGTCGAATATGCACATGCCGCGGCCGGGCGAAGCGCTGGTGACGAGTTCAGGCAGCGCATGCAAGCACCTGGAAACCCGTTCCTCTGATGGCCAATCAGCTCTTGGTGGATCTGCTCACCCGCACGTTCGCTTCGGGAGCCCTTCAACATCCCGGCGACGCAAACAGTCCCGCACGAGTGATTCCGATTCCCGGCTTCCGGTCGACCGGTATGCCTGATGATCAGGCGCAAGAAATGATTGGCCAGGCCGCAAAGCTCTGGGCCGAGGCCATCGAGTCGGTCATCGATGGCGAATTCGACGTACTCACCAAAGCCGATGCGGCACAGCTGCGCCAGGACGCCGCAGAAGCGCCGGACGGCACCCGAATCGTCACGCTGTACGACCGCACCGACCACCAGCGCGCCACGCCCTTGTTGGTGCTGACGGTCGGCAAGACCGACGACGTGACGATCGATACCCGTCAACTACGAAAGTTCCTAGCCCAATGAGCAATATCAAGATCACCGTCGACGGCAAGGTCCTCATGGACACCGACCCGGGTAAGTGGCGTTCCACGCCGCCGGATATCCCCGACCTTAAACGCCAATCCGGCGGGCAGGGTTGGGGCCTGGCCGTGATGGTCACTCTCGCGCAGGCGGGCACGCTGGCCGAGCTGGGCCAGCCCATTGGGGATACCACGATGACCATCACTACCCGCGCCAACGGCTGGACGCTGGATGTGGAGCAGGACGGCAGCGAGCCATCCGTCGCACCCGTCAAGGTCGCGCCAGCGCCTACTGCACCACCAGCGCACGCCGAGGCCGATGCAAGCGCTGGCCGCCAGGGGTTTACGTCGGATGCGCTGATCATGGATGAGCCCTATGTCGCCGAGGCCCGGCCGTAAGGCCAGCACCACCGATCGCGGTCTGGGCTGGAAACACCAACAGCAAGCCGAAGGGCTGTTGCGCCGTCACGTAGACGGCACCCTGTGCTGGTGGTGTGGCCTACCGATGTTCAAAGCGCCCTTGCTGGAGCGCAACTGGGACCGCAAGCAACTGGCCGCAGACCATAGTCAGGCTCGGGCATTCGGCGGACAACGCGCCGATCGCCTACTGCACGGCATCTGCAACAGCCAGCGCCAGGACGGCAGACATGACGCGCACAGACCTGCGGTGCTCGACGTTCATCCATCCGAATGGTCCGGTGCCCTTGCGTCACTGGGCATCACCACCGCGCCCGTCATCACTACCGACAACCTGGCGATGGACTGGTGACGCTCTACCTGGTGACCGGCCCGCCTGCGGCCGGCAAGTCCACATGGGTACGACAGCACGCCAAGCATGGCGACATCACGATCGACTACGACGCCATCGCTTCGGTGCTCACGCCCGCGGGTGGAGATCCACACGACCCACCCCAGCACATTCGCTCGGTCACCAAGGCTGCACGGCTGGCCGCGATCGATACGGCGCTGACGTTCGCGGACCAGTGCGATGTGTACCTGATCCACTCCATGCCCGGGGAGGGACTGCTCGCGCGTTACCGATCCGCTGGGGCGCAGGTCATCACCATCGACCCTGGTCAGAGCGTGGTCCTGGCCCGATGCAAAGCCGAACGACCGTGGCGCATGGCGCAGGCAGCAAAGCGGTGGTACGCCGACCAGTCGCACAGCAAACATCCCGACCCTGCCAGCAAACACGACGGAGGTGTGATGTCGTGGTGATCGCCAGCCGATGGGCCGAAAAGCCCCTGACCAGCACCGATGCACACACCCGAAAGTGCCATAACCGCAGGTCAAAGCCCCTCCCCCTGAAATTATCCAGGTGGGGGGCCTTCCTGACCCCCGGAGGCTCCCGTCAGGTTTTTTTTGAACGCGGTGAGCGATGACAGCAGCCACGAAACCGGCAAAGGCCACCGCTAACTCAGCAAAGACTTCAGCTAAGCGGGCAACGCGTCGGCAACCGGCCTCCGAGAAGACCGTCGGCCAGCGACTCATCGAAGAGTTGTCACAACCCGACGACCCCTACCCCTTACGGCTCATCATCGAGCAGGCCGGATACGCCGCCGACCACCTCGCCCGGCTCAACGCTCTACTGGACGGCGACCGCGACTGCTGGCTACAGCTCAAGATCGGCGCCAAGACCGTCGAAGTGGTGGTTAACAACGTGCTGGTGCAGCAGCGCCAGCAGGCCGAGCAGATGCGCAAGCTGATCACCGAGGTCTATCGCCAGCGCGCCGCACTGCCGGATGATCCCGATGACGACGACGTGCTCGCCGGTATCTGACCTGGCACCGCGTGAGTGGCCAGAGTTCATCGGCTTGTGGCCACGCCTGAAGGGCAGTCAGACACCACGATTCGAGTCCCGACACCCCGGCGATGAATCATGGGGCGACCGGGCGGCGCGCTTGGGATCGCGAATTGGCGTGCGCTGCATGCCCTGGCAGTGGCTCACCTTACGCGCGGTGCTCTCGCTACAGGAGCCCAACGAGTGGGGCGATCGCGTCTGGACGCACCGCGACGTGTGCATCGAGTGCCCACGTCAGAACGGCAAGACCCTGATCGTGGTGCTACGCATCATCTTCGGGATGCTGGTGCTCGGGGAGAAAATCGCCTACACCGCCCAGGAATGGGAGACGGCCAAGGACGTATTCGGCCGCTGCGTCGATGTCATCGACCGCATCCCGTCTCTCAAGAAACGCCTACGCTCCGAGCCAACTTCGGCGGGCAACCGCGGGCTGATCAAGCTCGGCAACGGCGAGGCCAAGTTCGGGCCGCGCACCGCCAAGTTCGGTCGCGGTCTTACCGAAGTGGATCTGCTGATACTCGACGAGGCCTACGACCTCACCGCGCAAGCCGAAGCGAGCTTGACCGGCGCGACCCGCGCCTCGACCAAGGCGACCGGGCCGCAGATCTGGTACGTCTCAACACCTCCGGTGGCCTCGGTACACCCCAACTGCCAGATCCTCACCGGGATGCACAACCTGGGCCACAAGCGGTCCCCGGATCTGTACTACGCCCTATATGCGGTACCCGAGGGCACCGAGCTCGGCGATATCGACGCATACCGCCTGGCGCACCCCTCCCTGGGTGTCGTCGGCGATGAGCACGAGCTCGAAGCCAAACGGCGCAAGGCCCGCACCGCCGAACAGCGGGCGATCTTCACCGCCGACTACCTCGGGATCGGCGACTACCCGCCCGACGAGGACGAGGTTGGCTCGCCGATCCCGAACTGGAGCGACATGGCGAACGCCGACGCGAAGCTCACGGGAGCCCGCACCATCGCGGTGCGGCGATCCTGGAACCGTCAGGTGTGGTCAATCAGCGCCGCGCAGATGGCCGAAGACGGCAACATCCATGTCGAGGTGGCACCGCTGCGCACCGGTACGCACTCCGAGATCGCCGAGTATCTGGTCGCCAAGGTCACCGCGTGGAATCCGGTGGCGCTGGTGATCGACCGTAAGAACACCGCGCAGGTACTTGAACCGCTGCTCATCGCCGCCGGTATCGAGCCGCTGATGATCGGCACGTCCGAGATCGCGCAGTCCTGTAGCGGTTTCCTGGCAGACGCCGATGCCGTCAAGTTGTCGCACAGCGATCAAACAGTGCTCAACGACGAGGTGGCCACCGCCAGCATGCGCGAGCTGCCGGGCGGCGATTTCGTCTGGGCCGAGGAACCCAACGGCGCAGGCATGCCGCTGATGAACGTGTCCATGGCGCACTGGGCCCTTCGCAAGTACGGAACCAAGGCGCCCGCCAAGACCGTCAGCGCCCGCACCGGGGCCGCACGAGAGCACCAAACACACCGGCATAGCGCCGATTTCGACGCGATGAGCGCCGCATTCTGAGAAAGGGGGCGAGCATGGCCGATCAGCAGGCACCGAAGAAGACCGCCGCCCCGCGTACCGAACAGGGGTACGTGCTCAGCTCGGCCGGCGCGACCGGCTGGGGTGGACCTATCGATCAGTTCGAGCAGACTGCCGACCTGATTTGGCCGCTGTCGGTGTGGACCTACACGCGCATGGTCCGCGAGGACGCCCGAATCTCGTCGGTGCTGCGGGCAATTGGGCTGCCCATTCGCCGCACCGCGTGGCGTATCCGGCAGAACGGCGCCAGCGATGAGGTCACCGAATTCATCGCCCGCAATCTGGGTCTGCCCATCGAGGGTGCCGCCGACGAGGACGAACCCCAGGCGCGGTCCCGTGGCCGGTTCTCCTGGGACAAACACTTGCAGCAGGCCCTTATGGCATTGCGGTACGGGCACTCGGTATTTGAGCAGGTCTACCGTCTCGAAGGCGAGGGCGCCAACGTACGCGCCGTGCTGCGCAAGCTCGCCCCGCGTCCCCAGGTGACCATCGCCAAGTGGAACGTCGACCGCGACGGCGGTCTGATCTCGATCGAGCAACACCCCTCCAGCGGGTTCACCATGACATCGAGCGGAGTGGCGATACCCGCTGGCGGGCCGCTGGATTCGACCATTCCCATCAACCGGCTGGTCGTGTATGCGTACGAGCCCGATCCGGGTGTGTGGATCGGCAACAGCCTGCTGCGGCCTGCCTACAAGCACTGGAAGCTCAAAGACGAGCTGATGCGCATCGAGGCCGCCGCAGCACGCCGCCATGGCATCGGCGTCCCGTGGATCAAGGGCAACGAGAACGACTCTCAGGACGAAGAGCGCATGGACGCGCTGCTCGATGTCGCCTCTAAGTACAGCGGTGGCGAGTCGTCCGGCCTGGCCCTGGCTGAGGGCCAAGAGGCCGGGATCATGTCGCCATCGGGCACCCCGATGGACCCGCGCCGTGCGATCGAGTACCACGACCACCAGATGGCCCTGGTTGCGTTGGCGCACTTCCTGAACCTGGACGGTAAGGGCGGCTCGTACGCGCTGGCCAGTGTGCAAGCCGACACGTTCGTGCAGTCGGTCCAGACGGTCGCCGAAGACATCCGCAACACCGCACAGGCCCATGTCGTCGAGGATCTGGTCGACCTCAATTTCGGCGAGGACGAACCGGCGCCGCTGCTGGTGTTCGATGAGATCGGTTCGCGCCAGGACGCTACCGCCGCGGCGCTGCAAATGCTGGTCAACGCAGGACTGTTGACACCCGATGCCCGTCTTGAGGCCTTCATTCGCTCGGCTACCGGCCTGCCTGGGCCCGACCCCAACGCGCCCGAGGGCCAACCCGAGCCCGCCGGTGAATCCGCCGCCGCGCCCCGCAATAGCGGAGGGCCGGTGCGTGTGCGCACCCATACCCGAGCGCGCCCCGGTGGCGCCAGCACGGCCACGAGGAACGGAGACCCGACGCTGTGGTGACCAAGAATCTCAAGGCGGGCCAACGGCCCCCGTGGTACAGCATCCGCAACGCGGCCAAGACCGATGACGGCCCGGCCGAGCTGCTGATCTACGACGAAATCGATTCGTGGTACGGCATTTCCGCCGAACAGTTCGCCCGGGATCTGGCCGCGATCGACAACGATGCCATCACAGTGCGCATCAACAGCCCCGGCGGCTCGGTGTTCGACGGCATCGCCATTCTCAACGCGCTACGTGATCACCCCGCCACGGTGACCGTCGTGGTTGACAGCCTCGCGGCCTCGATCGCCTCGGTGATCGCGATGGCGGGCGATGAGATCGTGATGAACCGCAACAGCCAGATGATGGTGCACAACGCGTGGGCGGTGTGCGTCGGAGATGCCCGCGATATGGAGAAGAGCGCGGCGCGACTGGCCCAGCACAACACCAACATTGCGCAGATCTACGCCGACCGGGCAGGGGGCACTGTCGAGGACTGGCTCGACGTGATGGCCGAGGAAACCTGGCTGCTCGCAGATGAAGCGGTCGAGGCCGGTTTGGCCGATCGTGTCGTCGAGCTACCCGAGCCTGACTCCAAGTCGGCTGCCGCGCGTGCATCGGTGTTCGATCTGTCGGCGTTCCGCTATGCCGGGCGCCAGTCCGCGCCTGCGCCACGAATTCCACTGGTGCACAACAAGACCCCTCGGCCCGAGAAGGGCGAGGTCAACAGAGGAAAGGAGCCCATTGTGGCAACCCTGAATGAGGGCCTCGCCAAGCTGCTCGGTATCGATGCCGACGCCGACGACGAGACCATTTTGTCTGCTGCCGCCGAAGCGCTCGAAGAGCGTGCTGACGACGGCCAGGAGAGTGACGAAACCCCGCCCGCTGCACCGACTTTGGAGCAGGCGACCGCGCTGGTCGCGAAGGCGGGCCTGACGGTGGTCGAGCGGGCCCAGTACGAGGCCACCGTCGCGGCCGCGCAGGCGGGCGCCGAGGCGCGCGCACAGCAGTTGCGCGAGGGTGACGAGCGTGTGGTCGATCAGGCCATCGCTGACGGCAAGGTCGCCCCGGCGCGTCGCGAGCACCACTTGCAGGCGCTCGCCGCCGACCGCGAGGGCCACACCGCCGTGCTGGCCGCGCTGGCACCCGGGCTGATCCCTCTCGCCGAGACGGGGCATTCGACGCAGCCCGCAGACGGTCCGGTGCCCAATGACCTGAGCTGGTTTGACTCCGCGCCCACCGCGCCGAGTTCGGAAGGGAAGGAATAGATCATGACCAACGAGAACGTGGGCGTCTACGAGCCCGGCCGCGATATCACCGGCCGCGCCACAGCTGCCGTCACCGGTAAGCGGTTCCTCAAGATCAGCGGCAACCGCACCGCCACCGGCAACATCGCCGTGGCGCCTGCTGATGCGGCGGGCCGGGTGTGCGGCGTCTCCAAGTACGACGCGGCCAGCGGCGACATTGTTGGTGTGGCGCGGGGCAATTCGCGTGTCACCTACGTGACCGCCGACGGCGCGCTCGCCGCATTCGATGAGGTCGAGGTCGGCACGGCCGGCAAGGCCAAGAAGTTCGCCAGCGGCGTCGCCGTTGGCTACGCACTGTCCGCGGCCACCGATGGCGCCGACGCCGAGATCAGCCTCTACTAGGAAAGGGCTACCCACCATGACAACATCTCCCGTCGCGTACCCGCTGGGTGCGCCGGTCATCAATGACAACAAGATCTCGGTCGACCTGGCATATAAGCAGCCCGGCCGGATCACCAAGCGGCTCTCGGACCTGACGCTGCAGAAGTTCATTGCCCCGGAACTGTTTTCGTCCTCGGGGGCGAGCACCACCGCCGGGGCGATCATCTACGACGTGATCCGCATCAACGAGCTGTACACCAAGAACGATGTGGAACAGCGCGGCCCGTCCGATGAGTACACGATCGTGCAGGGTGAGCGCACGCAGCCCGAGGTCGCCAAGTCCGAGGACTGGGGTGGCAAGTTCTGGATGTCCGATGAGGCGATCCGGCGCAACGACCGCGCCCAGATGGACCGCCTGACCACACAGCTGGCGAACACGCTGGTGCGCAAGATCAATCAGCGCACCGTGGCCGTGCTGGAGGCCGTTATCGCCAGTCTCGGCGGCGCGGGTGTCATCCCCGGACACGACTGGGGCAACGTCACCCTGACCGGCAACAACCCGACCCCGAACAACGCCCGGCCATTCGCCGACATCATCGCCGCGCAGCTGGCCGCCGATGTCGAGGAATTGGGCTACGTCTACAACGTGTGGGTCGTCAACCCCGTGCAGTACGCGGACCTGCGCATCGCCTACGGACCGGACTTGCCGCAGATCCTGGCCGACGCCGATATCTCGATGTTCCGGTCCAACCGCGTCGCCAATGGCAGCGCCTACGCGGGTGTACGCGGCGGTGTCGGGTTCCTGGACTACGAGCAGATGCTCTCGACCGAGACCTGGCGCGAGCCCAAGACCAAGCAGAACTGGGTCCAGTCTTCGGTGCTGCCGATCATGGGCGTCACTGACCCGTACGCGGTCAAGAAGGTGACCGGATTGAAGGGCGCCCCGTAATGCCCGAGGTCACAGAACATCGGGTGACTGCGGCGACATGGGAATACCTCACGCCCGCAGGCACTCGGCGGCGCGCGTTTTTCGGCGAGCTCGTCACGCTCACCGACGAAGAGGTCCAGCGCGGCCTCGCCGTCGGTGCACTCGGCGCCCAGCTGCCGGCCGAATCGACCGATCCCGAAAGCGACTCGGCCGAGGCGGATGCCACCGATGACGGCGACACCGACAGCGGCGACGGTGGGGATGGCGATCCCAGCTCCACCGCAGGCGATTCCGGTAGCCCGAGCCAGACCACCGGTACCGAAGGTGATGCGCCCCGTAAGAAGCCGCTCAAGGCCGCGACCAAGGCCGTCCTGGTCGACTGGCTGATGGCCAACGGCACGTATGACCGTGACGAGCTGGAGGCACAGGAGAAGGACGACCTGTGGGCGCTGATCGAGGCCACGGACTAGTTTCGTGACCGACTTCCTTGACGTAGAGGCGTTCGCCGCCAGGTTCCGGCCGCTGTCGGCAGCTGAGAAACTGGTGGCGGCGCCTCTACTGACGGTCGTCTCCGATTGGATACGCGACAAGAAACCGGCCATTGCCGACGATGATCCGGCGGCCAAGGTGGTCACATTCGAGGTCACCCGAGACGCGCTGATGTATGGCGAGTTCGGCCCGGTCTCATCGTTCACCAAGACGGTGGGTCATCGCACCAAACAGGCTGCGATCGATCGTGAAGCCGTCGAGAAGTTCATCGCACGCCGCCACTACCGCATGCTCGGCCTGGCGCTACAGGCCAAGGCGCGCGGCCACTTCCCCAGGGGTGACTACTGATGGACACCCTGGGCGGGCAGCGGGTCGCGATCGTGTGGGATGTGCCGGTGCTCGACGGGCAGGGCGACCCGATCTTGGACGAGTACCGCAAGCCGCAAGTCACCGAACGCGTTGTGTGGGTCGATAACTGCCTGTTCGAGGTGCAGTCGACGGCCGAGGACAACCAGGCCATCACCACCACAACCACTGAGCAATCGTGGGCGTTCCTGCCGGTCATCGATGGTCACATACCTGCTGTTGACGGCAGTGGTGCCGCCGCGCCGGTCGCGGTCGCCGACATCCGATCGGCGCACCGGATTCGCCACCTGGACCGCGATCACAGCATGGTCGGTGACGCGGTGCTCGAATTCGACCTCGACGGCCGCGAAGATCATGTGTTCTGTACCTGCCAGCGCAGGGTCGGCTGATGGCCGCAGATCGCAGACCCAACCCACTGGTCGCGTTGGGTGTGCCGCAGTCCGAGATCGACAAGGCGATCCACATCTCGGCGCAAGCCAAAGCCGAGAAGGCGCGCGTCGGCAAGGAGATGGCCGCACACGCCAAGTCCATCTCGCCGGTCGATCACGGCGACTACGGCGCGGCGTGGAAAGTGCAGCAGGGCAAGGGCCGTGACGATGACACCAAGGTCATCAACGACAACTTCAAAGCCCACTGGATCGAGGACGGCACCGGGGGCACCAGCCCGACACCGGAGTTCGCCGTCGCGGCCCGCACCGCCATCGCGTTCGGCGGCACCGCCGCCGATGTCATCAACAGGCCCGACTGATGACCGTCGCGCTGCATGAGCAGATGCCCCCCAACGCGATCGTGATGATGCTCGCCCACCTCGCACCGCTGGGCCCCTGCGACATCGAACGCAAGCCCGACGATCCGCTGCCGTTCCGCCAAGTCAACATGATTGACGGCACCTACGACGCAAACCTGTTCTACTGCACCGCTGTCCTGTCGATCCACACCTTCGGCAAGACGATCACCGAGGCGCAGCGCGAGGGCATCAAGACCGATCAGCGGATCATGCGGCTCGGCGACGAGATCGTCGATGTGCCCATGCCCGATGGCACGGCCGCCAACGTCGACTACATCGACTTTCAGCAGCTCTCCACGCTGCGCGAATACAAGGCCGACAACGCCTTTCGCTTCAAGGCGATCTGCGAGCTCGGCCTGTCGTTCAACTGATCGTCGCGGTCCCCTGATCGCGTCGCGGCATCCGCCGCACCTCAATCGCCGGAACCCTTTCCGGTTCATCACCCATGGAAGGAGCGTCACATGACGCAACCCGAAACCGGCGCTGACTGGAGCGTCGGCGGATTCACCGACACCGATAGCCGTTTCGCTATCCGAGGCCCGCTCGTTGCCGTATTAGCGCGCGACTATCGCGGCGCGGCCACTGATATCAGCCCGCATCTCTTCAACCCGCTGGCCAAGGATGGCAAGCTGCGCGCGGACCTGTTCGCCCGCCGCAAGGTCGGCGGGTACTGGGTCAACAACCCCGAGCCCAACCAGGGGTGGCTGTTCCTCGGCGCCAACACCAAGACTGGCGGCCCCGAGCGTGAGCCGAACATTGATGCCAGCCCGCTGGAGATCTTGCAGTCGAATTACCCGATCGAGAAGGACATCACCAAGATCGAAAAGACGGTGAAGTTCACCCCGATCGAGACCTTGAACCCTGTCGTCAAGGCCCTGCGCAATAACGTTCCGCTGCAGGATGAGGACGGCAACCTGCTCGTGGCAGAACCGGGCCAAGGCGACTATTTCGTGGGCACCCCGCTGGAAGCCGATTTCGTTCCCCGCCAGCTGCTTTTGGTGCGCGCACGGTCCCGGGCCGGCGGCAAGCTGTACACCGTCGAACCCATCCCCCTGTGCAAGCTGACCAAGATCGGCGCGGCCAAGATGGACACGGAAGACGCCGACGCCAACGAGCTGGAGTTCTCGCTCGAACCTGACCCGTTCTTCCTGATCCCCGATCCGCGCAACCCGGGCATCCTGATTCCCGGCCTGGACGGCGAATGGGTCGGCGGCAAGGGCTGGACCACGATTCAGGGCGCCCCCAAGGTGTCGAACACCCCGCCGACGGTCACCCCCGGTGCCGCCGGTAAGGCCTCGATCGTATTCGCCGACCCCACGGGCGCTGGCGATCCGTTCACCTTCGCCGCCGAAAGCACCGTCGATGACGGGACCACCTGGCTGCCCGCCGAGCTCGATGGGCCCGCGGTCTCGTCCGGTGGCAACACCACGGTCAAGGTCAAGACGGTGGCAGCCGGTGCAACCAAGTTCCGCGTGAAGGTGACCGGCACCAACGGCGCTTCGGTCTACACCCCGAAGTCTGCCGCCGCGACCATCGCCTGATGAACCCTCACCTGGCGGGCGTCGGGCTGCGCCCGCCAGGTGAGCCCCACCCCCATTCCAGCCCGAAACCCCAAGCCCACCAGCCCGAAAGGAACAATCATGAGCTCCGAAGACACCAAGGACGTTCTACACCCCGTCGACCCCAGAAAGGCACGCGAGCAGGCCGCCGATCACCTCGGATTCATGGCAGGTGTGCCCTTTGATCTCGGCGACGGCGAGATGTGGGAGCTTCCCAACCCGGCGTTTCTCGATACCGAGCAGCGCAAGCGGTACCGCGACTACCAGCGGGACATGAAAGCCCTCGACAAGGAAACCGTCGATCATCCTTTCATCGACGGCAAGACCATCGAGCAGAACGTCTATCCGTATCTCAAGGACGGCAAGGATTACGACCCTGACGAGCAGCTGTGCATCGCACTCATGGGTGAGGACATCTACGCCAAGTTCCTCGCCGCGGGCGGTGTTCCCGGCCAGATCGATACGCACTGGAAGGTGATGCAGCGCCAGCTGGAGGAGCGGACAAAGATCGACTCCAAAAGTAATTGAGGCAGTAGCGCTGTGGTGCCGTTGGCCCAATGCGATCGAGGCTGATCTTCGTTTTCGCGGTGTGCGCATCGCTGATTGGCACCAGGGCACCCGCGATGAGCGCGGCGCCCTGGTGCTTTCCAGCCGCCAACTACTGTCGCTGATCCACCAGCTGCCCGAAGACTCAGAGTTCAAAACCCATGCGCCGCCGCCGTTTGGGCGCGACGGCGACTGGACGGTCATGCAGAAGATTGCCGCTGAGACACACAACGAGCTCGCGGCATACCGGGCCAGCCAGTACGCGGGCACCCCGCACGAATACATGTACACCAAGTACTCATCGCCGCTGGATTCTCGCAGACAGCACGAACTTGACTCCGCTGAAAACGAATTCATCGAGTCGGCGCGAGAAGAGTTGCTAGATGACGTGTTTGGCGACCAATGATCAGGAGGTGAACCATGTCCGTGCAGATACCCATCGGTGCCGCCGCTGATCATCGGTCGTGGAAGCGGGTCGCCGATGACGCCACCCGCACGTTCGGCAACGCGGGTAAGGATGCCGGCCGCGATTTCGCCAACGCGCTGGCGGGTAGCTCCAAGGATGTCGAGAAGTCCCTTAAGCGCATGGGCGACAGGGCTTCTGATGCCTACGACAAGGCAGCATCGGCCGTCGGGAAACTCAAGTCTGAGGAATCCGAACTACAGCGGCTACGCGACCGCGACGCCGACGGCGCACGGATCATCCGCCAGACCGAGAAAGTCAACGACGCGCGGCGCGCCGAGGCTCGTGCTGTCCGGGACGCAACGCGGGCATACCGCGAGTATCAAGAAGCTGCCGACGAGGCGAGCCGACGCAACAACACCAACCTTGTTGACGGCATGCGCGCCCAGGCTGGCCAGGCCGCCCAGCTCGGCCGCGACATGGGCAATGGGTTCTCAGGCGGATTCACCCACGGGGTGAGCAGCGCGGCCTCGATCGCCCGACTCGGCACCGCTGGCGGGCCAATCGGCGCGGCCCTGTTGGGTTTGACCGCCGTAGGCATCCTCGTCGGAAGTCGGCTCTCCAACGCCATTGCCGAAGGTATGGCCACCACGGCCACCACCAAGTTGTTCCAGGGCCGCATGGGTCTGGATGACACCTCGATGGGCAATTACGCCAAGGCTGCCGGTCAGTCCTACGCCAACAACTTCGGCGCCTCTGTAGCGGACAACCTCAGCGTCGCTCAAGCGGCCCTGCGCAACAACCTGATCAAGCCCAACTCGCCCGATGACGAAATTCAGTACACGATTCAGCAGCTCCAAGGTGTGGCGCAGGTCGTCGAGAAGACCCCGCAAGAGCTCGCGCACTCCGCGACCCAACTCATGCGGACCGGCCTTGCCAATAGCGTCACCGAAGCGCTCGACATCATCACCGCGGGCTCACAGAAGGGCCTGGACGTAACCGGCGACTGGCTCGACTCTATCGGCGAGTACTCCACGCAATTCCGCAAGCTCGGCCTGACCGGCAGCGAGACAATGACGCTGCTCAAGCAAGGCATCGAGGGCGGTGCCCGCGACACCGACAAGGTGGCCGACTCCCTCAAGGAATTCAGCATCCGCGCGGTCGACGGCAGCAAGTCGACCAAGGAAGGTTTCGAGGCGCTGGGGTTCAACGCCGACGAGATGGGACGGCGCTTCTCCGCAGGCGGCGAGCAAGCACACCAAGCATTTGCAGCGGTGCTCACCGGGCTACGCAATCTAGATGACCCGGTTCAGCAAGCCCTTGTGTGGCAACGCCTTTTCGGCACGCAGTGGGAGGACATGGGCGATGCTGTCAACAAACTCGACCTCGACCCGGCTAAAAACCAGTTCAAGGATCTGCAAGACACCTCGCAGCGATCGACTAAGACCGCGACGGAGACGTTCAAGTCCGAATGGGAAAGCGCAACCAAGACGGTCGATCAGTGGTTCACCGACCTGAAGACCAGTATCTCGGATTGGTTTGTGGATCTGCCTGTCATCAGGGACATCCCGACGATGATCAAGGATCTGTTCAGTTCCTCGCCGCCACCGCCGCAATACGCTGCACCGCTCGGCGGTACGCATCCCGGTACCGACATCCTGGCCAACACCCTTCCCGGTGCGCCGGGCGCGGGCTCAACCGTCCTGCCTCCGGCGCCCGGCGACAACTCAGCACGGACACTGCTCGGCAGCGCGCTCGCCCCTGGGACCGCCCTGCCCCCGCCGGATGCCCAGCGCGGCAATGCTGTCGATAACGGTCCGCAGGCAGGCGACAGGAAGCCGATCGCGCCGGCCGGGGACGACGACAAGACCAAGGCCCCGATCGATCCGAGTCTTTGGTCGGTGGAGTCAAAGCCCGTTGCCATGCCGCCAGGATTGGCCACGGCGCCCACCGCAGCGCCCGGGGTGCTCGTTTCGTCTCCCAAGGGCGGGCCCGGTCTCGGTCGCTACGAGGTCGACCCCATGCGGGTGTATGACGCTGAGTCGTCGGCGATCCGGGCCAAGAACTCTCTGGAGCAAGACCGCATTGCGTTGATCCGGCTGGAGCAGCAGGGTAACGCCGATCAGGACGCACTACTGCGAGCGCGCAACCAGGTTGCCGACGCCGAACGCTCGTACGTTTCGGCGCAGATGAAACTGGCTGAGGCGCAGCAAGGTACGTGGAAGAAGCTGGAGAGCTCTACGCAGGGCCTCGCCGACGGCATGGGCCAGATCGGTGCCGCACTAGACAAGGATTTCGGGATCTCCAAGGGCCTGCCGGGGCTGGCCGAGAATCTGACCAAGTTCCTGGCCAATATGGCGGCGGCCCCGATCCTTGGCCAGCTCGGCGCGGTCAGCCAACTCAACCCGTCCAAGGGCGGATACGGCGCTATGGGCATCCTGGCCGCCCAGGGCGTGTTTGGGCCGCAGTACACAGGTGTTGCCCAGGACGTTGCCATGGCGGGCATCGGGCCGATGGCGCTGCAACAGGGTGTAAATCCCAACCTCGCCGCGATGTATGCATTGGCCGCGCGTGGCGGAAAGTACGCTCCGGCATCTGATCTGCAGAACGGGCTGGCCGACTGCTCGGGTGCCGTCTCGGATTTGGTGGAGGTGCTGCGCGACGGGAAGTCCTCACCGGCACGGCTGTTCGATACCACTGCGTTCGCCACCGATGCCAGCGCTGCCAAGCTCGGTTTCCTGCCCGGATATCAGCCGGGGGCCTTCAATGTCGGTGTGAATCCCCTGCCGGGGCAGCAGGGCCACATGGCCGCGACGCTGCCCAACGGCATGAATTTCGAATCTGGTGGAGGACACGGCCCGATGCTGGGAGGCTCGGCGGCCGGTGCCCTCGATAAGCAGTTCCCCAAGCAGTACTACATGCCCCTTGGTTCGGGCACGTCGAGCGCACCGTCGCCGCAGCCGATCGGGCCCACGGTCGATTATCGGGCGCTCTACCCCAAGACGGCCGGTCCTGGCTTAGCGGTCACCGATCCGGTGATGAGCGATCCGACGTTGACCAATCCTGCCCTGACAGCGGGTATTCCGGCCGCTGGCGGCGGGTGGGGTGGGGCTACCGGGCCTGCGCAGGCGTGGAGCCCGTCATCGACGCGCATTGGTGGTGTGGAACCGGCGACCGGTTCGGGTGCAGGCGGGGTCGGTATCACTCCCGGCGGCACCATCGATACCGCGATCGGGATGGCCGCCTCGGCGGCCGACATCTTCGCCCCAGGTGCCGGGCAGGCAGCGCAGACCGGAATCAAGCTGGCCAACAGGGCGATTCAGTTCGGTGCACAGGCCGCAGGTATCGGGGTGCAGGGCTTGATGGATACGGTGCTGCCGACCGCGGGCTCGGAGCTGGCCAACAAGAGCTGGCTGACCAAGATCCTCGGTGGTGTCGCTGGTGCTGCCCCGGCGATCCCGAACGTGGCCGGCAAGGCGACCGCGCCACCAAACCCCAATCAGGGCGACCCGAACGCCCAAGGCGGCCCAGTCAAGGCGGGCGACACAAACATCCACGTCACCAACAACCGCGCCACCGAGGACGGCACCGGCCGCGATATCGCATTCCATCAGCAAGCCCGCAACTCCGGGCCGGGGATGTGACCGTGACGATCCGCTATCCGGCCAACCCCGTCACACCCCATGGCTGGTATCACCTCGTCAACGGCGAAAAGCCCATGATGCGCCTGACCGCCTTTGACGGGTCGGTCGAGATGTTCATGATCGGCGGATACGCGATTCCCGACCCGTACACGGCGCCAGAAGCCGTGCATTTGATCGACCTCGAAGGCCTCATCGCGCCATGGAAGCACGTCACCCAGAAGGGTGCGACCGAGGATGGCGTTCACCATATCGACGCGTTTTTGGATCCGGTCGAGGTCAAGCTCACGGTCAAGTGCCGGGGCCGCAACGCCGCGCGCACGCGCCGGGTCTATCGGCATCTGATCGATTCGCTGGACGCCATCAAGTGTTCCCGGCTGGACTTTTTCGATCACGATGCCGGGTACTGGTGGGCCGACGTGCGCTGGTTCCAAGGCGGGCAACCCGATCCGGTTTCGGCTATGCGCAAGGGCACCTCGCAGAAAGCCACGTTGCGGCTACAGGCCGACACCGGCACCTGGAAGTCGTTCGACCACGCGGACTCCTTCGCGTTCACCTACGACGCGATTACCGACACCTTCGCGACCGATCATCGCCAAACCAAGGATCTCGGCGCGGTTCCGCAGCGCTACAGCGGCCCCGGCGGCGGGTTCTGCACGTCCTACAACGACCAAATGCGTTGGTGGGACGACCCCGAACACGGGTTTGGCACCCAATGGCGCCGGGTCATCAACGGGCCCTGGCCCGATTTCGCCACCGATACCGATAACCAGGTCGTCTCCCAGGTGCACGGGGGATTTCAGGAGTGGTCGGTGCCCGACTCGGGCCGAAACATCCTGGGCGCGCGCATGAACCGCAATCCTGACGGCAGCTGGGCGGGCGACGGGGTGTTCGTCGAGTACGGCGCCGGATACCTGCGCCTGTACTACACGATCAACTTCGTTGAGACCACCTTGCGCAGCTGGCCGCTGGCCATCCCCATCGGGCCGCTGCCGGGCGAGAAGTTCACACTGGTGTGCGGCACCGAGGATCACCCGCGCACGTTCCGCGTGCTGCGCAACGACATGGAGATCTTGTCGGTCACCGAAACCGGCACGGGCTCGCCTCTGGGGGCAGCGCATCGGGGCGTCGGCAACGGCATGTTCGCTGCCAGTGCGGTGATCAGCCAGGCAACGCCGTCCGCTATCCGCAAGCTGGCCGCGGGCGATAACGCTGCCGTGGCGCAAACCGGGTTCCTCAAGCGCATCAACATCGGTGATCAGGACATGTACGACGACTACGTGCTGTTCGGGCCGTTCACCAAGGTCAAAATCTACGACGGGCCCGGCTCGGACCAATATGTCGAATTCGGGCCGCTGCTACCCAATCAGGTGGTGTTTTTGCGCACCGATCCGCGCGTGCACACCACCTTGGTGAAAGACCTAACCTCGGTGCCGCCCTCACCGCAGGAACTCGATTTGTTCCAGGAGGCGATCGAGAAGTTCATGAGCTTTGCGGGCATGAACGGTACGGCGTTCGCCGATCAGATCAAGTCGCAGTTCGGCATCACCCCGCCGCAAGGCCCGCTGTACAAGTACCTCAAGGGCCGCTTCTCCAAGAACGCGGCGATACCACCGAAATCACCGGGCAATCCCGCGCAGCCGTATTTCGTGAAGGTCTCGATCGAGGGCGGCAACGCCGACTCCAAGATCATCGCCTCGGGCACGCCGCGACGGAGATACCCGCTCTAATGCGCAATGCGTTGCGCCCCTGCGATCCAGGGGCCATCTCGTGATGCCCATATCCGATGAGCAGCGCTGGGAGGCCGCCAAGCGCTCGGGCGATATCGCGCGGATCGCCACCACCGCCCGCGCCCTGACCGAGAAAAACTCGAAGGTCGACACCAGCTATCGGTTCACCGTCTGCGACAAGATGTGGACCCCGATGGCCTCGGTGGGCTCTGACCTGATGGAGGGCTCGGGCGCCCGGCCGCGCAACGACTGCCCCACCGGAAAGCTGATGCTCAAGGGCAGCTCGCCGCTGATCCAGATGTTCATGGACTGCCGCAACACCCTGGTCGGGGTCGAGATGGAGACCGCCGGCAGCCGCCAGAACTTCTACACCAAGGTTCACCGCTACCGCTACGAAAAGGGCGCGTGGACAGGCAATGTCGAGATGCGCGGCATTTGGGACATCCTGAACTACTACGTGATCTGGCCGACGTGGTGGCTTCCCCTTGCCGCCCAGCCCATTTCGCACGCGATCTTCATCTGGGCGCTACAGACCTGTGTGGAGAACATGGTCGCCGAGTGCGCGTTGCGCATTCAGTCCGGGTGGCTGGAGTTCGTCAACAACGGCCTATCGCTCAACGGCGACATCCGGGCATGGATGGGCACGATCCTGCAGGCCCTCAAGCGTGACGGGCTCTCGGTGCAGACCTTCGGCAAGATGCTGCGCACACCCACCTATGTGCAGCGCACCAACCCGTTCTTGGACACATCGCCCATGTGCGCCAAGACCGTTCGCATGGAAACCTGCGGAACGGTCATCAAGGATGTCACCCGCGCCTACGGTGTGGACACCCGCATGGACCTGTGGCGGCCCGGCGACCCGCAACCGGACAAGTGGGCCAACCTCGATTCGCCCACGTACGTCTTTTCGACCCGGGACCGCCAACAAATCTCGGGACCCACCAAAACCGTTGCCGATTCGGTGATCAAGACCGTCATCGACCTCGGCGGATCACTCGGCGACATCTTCAAACCGGTCATCGCGCAGGTACCCGGTATGAACGGGGTGTTCTACGCCCCCAAGCTCGGTGTCGATTTCGAGCAGCCCTACGCCTACGTCGTCGCCCCCGAAGAGGGCGAGGACTCCAACATCATCAACTGCGAAATCGCCGACCACACCCCCGAGGGCTGGCAACACATCATCGGCGGCCGTTCTCCAAAGTGGTTGAACGACTTAATGAATGCCACCTTCGCATGGTTGATCGATTCGCTGATGATCGTGGTCGGGTTCTCCGGCATCCCGTCGGATCTGCTCTCGGGATTCCTGAACAACAGCTTCCTGGCGTTCCAGATGGTCCAGGTGTACCAGGTCCGCGACGAGGTGGGCCCTTTTCATCCGGCGATCGAGCGGTTCTACCCGACCGCCAGCGCCCCGTACAACATCGAAACCATGTTCGCGTTCATCAACGCGATTTTCGATGCCCAAGGTGCTACCACGGCGCAGGTCACTTTCCGCAACGGTGACCAATATGCCTTGGGCCGAGACATTTTCGAGGGCGGCCTGATGTCGCTGGTGTATCACCGCCGAACCAAGATGATCACCGACTACATCGAAAACACCATGTGGCGCATCACCCCCACCGAGCAGACCACCTTGGTGCAGCTCGGTGACGGCCGCCGCGACGAGGCCCCCTTGGGCAGGATTCAACGCTTCATCACTGGCGCATTCGAAGCCATCAACGTCATCACACTGGCCCCCCAGTCCTAACCGGAGGTAACCCACATGGCTTGGCCTATCGTCGATTTCAACGGCGCACGCTACTACCAGGGACAGGGCTACACCCTGGTCCCGGTCGACGGCACCGGGGTGGCGCACGTGCTGCTGCGCGAAGACGGCGGAATCATGGGAGGGGTGTCCGGGGTCGAGCAGGGCCCGCCCGGAAAGCACGCCGAGTTCGACGAGAAGATCGACCTGACACCACTGGCCCCCGAAGACGCGACACCCGATTCAGCATTTTTCGAACTCATTACTCCCCCAACGGACAACACGCCCGGCAGGTGGAAGATGCACCTGGCGCTACACACCGGCAAGACCGGTAAAGACGGCGCGACACGCTGGAATCCGCTGGACCTGTCGACTAATCCCAAGGCGGGGTGGATTCCGGCCGTCAAAACCGACCTGCTCGGTTTTGAGCTTGTGCCGCAAAAGGTTGCCGAGGTGTTCTACCCGGGCGAGATCAAGAACATCGGTACGGGCAACGCGAACGGGACTATGGCCGCGATCGACATCCCTCCCCGCCCGTGGCCTCGGCGTATCCGCGCGCAAGGCCAAACGGTCGTTACCGGCGAAGCGGCCGACGTGCGCGTGAATCTGCTGGCCCGGATCAACGGCGAGGCCAACGGCAACATCGTGGGCCGCTGCGTGGGCATCGCCCAGACTGATCGGCTGGCGTTCTCACCGGGCAAGCCCATCGGCCCCGGCAGCACCACCGACGACTACGACACCATTCCCGCTGGCACCTCGGCCACCGTACACATCCGGTGCGAGCGCCAAACTGGCACATCGACGTACACCGCCACCGCCGCGATGTCGCACTTCAACATAGAGGCCTGGCCGCTGTGAGCGACAACCTGCCCGAGATCCCCGATTGGGCAAGAGATGTCCCCTCGGCCCCGGTACACCGCGAGCAGGGTGGCGGTCTCACGAGGCCGTTCACAGCCCAAGAGCTCCAGGAGTTCGGCAAGGGGTTCATTGAGCAGTTCCTCGGTCGCGTGGTGCTCGCGGTCATGGGGCACCTCATTCCCGGTGTGGGTTCGTTTGATCAGCTGCGCGAGTGGGCCAAAGACAAACCTGGTCTCGGCGATCTGGTCGAGCTGCTGACCGGGATCGAGGACGGCGACGAAAATGATTTAGGGACATGGGCGCTCGGTATCCGCAACGCCCTGGCGGGCATCGATCTGGCCCACCCCGAATCGATCCTGACCGCTATCGCCAAGGTGGCGGGCCAGTTCCTCAAGGGCGTCATACCGGCGTCGTGGGTGGCTGACGTGGCCCACGACCTACTGGGCGGCGCTGGCGGATTCACCGACCCGTCGGTGGTCGACGATAACCCGGACTGGCACTACGACGCCGCGCAGAACGGGCACCTGTCGGGCAAGTCGATCTACGTCAACGCCGACGGCCATCTGTACGCGATCAGCGTCAAAGACCCCTTCGAGGTGGCGCCGGGCCAGACCGTCGATATGGCGGCCTCGGTGATGTGGCAGGGCCTCACGGCCACGGCGGGGTCCAATCCGGTTCGGTTGTGCATCACGCCGTTCGGCCCGGACGGCACCAAGCTGCCCGATATCGTCATCAAGCAGATACAGCCGGTGGCCGCGGACTCGGCATGGGTGCGCGCCAGCCTGACTGGCTCATGGACCGTCCCGGCCGATGGTTCGATCAAGTGGGCAACGGTGACATTGGTGGTCACCGAGGGCGCCTCGGGTGGGCCGGTGCATTTCTCGAACGTCGCCTCGGCGATGTCAAACCTGGGACCGGTGCTTGGTAAGTTCAGATCGTTCTTCGATGCCATTGGTGGACAAGCCAACTCGGGTATCACGCAGTTCGAGCAGCGATTCGCCGCGATCACCGCCGACGGCAAGATCACCGCCTCGGAACTGTTGGGCCTGATCGGCCTGGGCAACATTCCGACGTTGCCCCAGGTCAAGATCCAAGACCTGCAAACCACGTTCAATCAGTTGGGTGACATCTACAACGGCTTGGTGGTAACGCCGATCAACGGATTTGTCGCGGCCATCGCAACGTGGTTCGGAGCCAACAAGAACAAGACTCAGAAACTCACCAGCGGCGGAACCCTGGCCGTCGGAGATGTCGTCGGCAATTTCGATATGAGCCGGGTCGATGATCTTGTCGATAACCTCGGCAACATTCTGTCCGGGGTCAAGGACGGCGCCGACGGCGTGGGCACCGGCACCACGGGCGCTATCGGGGACCGCATCAATCAGGCCAAGGACTCGCTACTGGCGCTGCTGGGCCTGTCGCAGGACGCCCTCAAAAGCGCTATCGCCGCACAGACCACGTTGCAAGAGCAGGAGACCGAGCAGAACACCGGCGACGGCAACAGCTACAGTTTCGTGTTCTCCGGGGCCGACGGGGCCGCGCTGAATGCGACCGATTGGACCACCGGCCCCAACCCCGGCGATATCACCATCCGGGGCGACTCGGGATATGCAGGCGTCAAGAACGGCAACCCTGACGGGTACTTTTTCGCCAGCCCCAACTACACCTACGCCACCGATGGACAGTCGGCCTCATTCGTGCTCGGCAACACCCAAAACGGAAACTACTACTCCGGGGTGTTCATTCGCTGCAACGCCGATCGCACCACGGGCGCCTACTGCCTGGCCAAAGAGGGCGAGGTCCGCGTCGGCAAGTTCACTCGCTCGGGCACCAGCTGGACGTTCGCCACTCCGATGACCTTTCAAGGCGGGCTCTCGTCAGTCAAACAGGGCGCCCGTATCGAAATCCGTTGCAGCGGCAACAACTTCTTTGTCCGCGTGAACGGAAAGCCCGTCACCTCAGCGACCGATGTTTCAGGCGCCATCGCCGCCGGGCCGGACTATCGATACGCCATGTTCTGTGTTCAGCGGGCAACGTCGTGGTTCACCTACGACTCCTACCGCATCGCAGCATTCGCCATGTCCGATTACGTCGCCTCGGGAGGTAGTGCCACCTTGTCGAACGCGTGGAGCCTAACCCGCTCGTCCACATCGGGTTTCACCTATACCGACCCCATCACCTCAGCGGGCCAGCTACCGGCGTCGTTTTTCACCTTCACCGACTACGCCAATGGCGCCACCATCACCGACCTCGGCCGGGGCGCGGTGACCGTGGACCAAGCCGGGCTCTACAAGCTGGCCACCACGTGTCGCCCATACTCGGCCAAGGGGCCAGTTACCCCGCATTGGTGCTTGTACCGCAACGATGTTCAGGTCACCGGAGCCATCGGTCCCGGCGCCGAATTCGAGATCCTGCTCAACGCGGGCGACAAGATCCAACCCGCCCTGATCGTTGTCGATTACGACGTGCGCTCCAACGGCTCCACCGGCTCGGAAACCATCGTGCCGCGCACCATCACCCAAGTATTCGGCGTGGCCTCCTTCACGGGCCGAAAACTCATCTGACACACCCACAGGAGAACTCACCCATGACCACACCCGAAGCACCAGTCACCGTCGATGACGACGAGGATCTGACAGACCCCCCAGCCCCGTCGCCCACCCCGGACCCGCCGGCACCGGAACTGGCGCAAGAGCCGCCCACGCCACCGCAGACGGCGCAGATCCCCGAACCGAGCACCACGTTCACCATGCCCGAGCTGCCCGGAATCACCTTCGCTGTCGTGCGTGGCGGCTTGGACATCGACGGTAAAACCAACCCGCCCAACTGGATACAGATCACCGGAACTGACAACGAGGGAGCGATAGTGTCCCGCATAGGATTCGCCGGGCCCTAACGTGCCCTGGTCCACCAGCCCGACCGCTCCCGCCACGCGGTCGGGCGGCAAGTGGTCGGTCAATCCGGCCGTGCCAGCTCCCGCACCAAACGGCCGGTGGCACGCCATCATCGGGATCGATGCCGCACTGGCAGTGATGTGTGTCGGCGAGGTCGAGCTGACCGCCATGCAAGCCATGGGCGTGGTCTTGTCGGTACACCTTGACCGCGAGCTGGCGTTGGCCGCGGTGTACCAGCTGGCCGCGCAACGCTCAATCCTCATCACTCGCAACCTTGCGCTACAGGCCACATTCCAACAAGACCTCGCGCTGGCCGTCACCATGGAACGGGCGCTGTTCCTGGCCAAGGTGATCGGCGCCGACCTCAGTAGCGCACTGGAGATGACCGGCACCATCGGCTTGCAACGCGTGGCCGCAATCGATCTGACGCGCAACCTCACGGCGCCGCGCTCGATCGGTTTCGACAAGCTGCTGCCCGTCGACCTGACACGGACCGTCTCGATGTCTTCGGCGCTGGTGATCGAGCGCGTCGCCAAGATCGACGCCGCCCTGTCGGTAACCATGACGCGGGCATGCAGCCTCGGTTATCCGCCAGGCGGGCTGCCCACGCTGGCCACCTACACCACGGCCGGGGCGTTCGCTCACAACATCGTGCGCAACTGCGACTTCATGGACTGCGTTGGGTGCGGTGCCGGAGGCGGCGGCGGTGGCGGTGACGGCGGCCTGGGCAGCACCGGACAGGGCGGCCGTAAAGGCGCATGGAATGCGCGCACCGTGGCCCGCAACATCGACATCCCCGGCTCCGCATTGACCCTGACCGGCATGGTGGGCGCGCCCGGAGCCGCGGGGGCCAAGGAGAAGGACGGCGGCGCCGGCGGTGACACCACGTTCCTGATCGATGGGGTCACCACCACGTGTGCCGGCGGCGCCGGCGGTAAAGGCGCCTACGCCGGCAACGGACTCAACCAGCCCGGCGAGGCTGCGGGCAACACCACCATCAACGGCCAGACCTACACCGGCGGCGCACAGGCAGGCACCAACACTAACGGCAACGCGCCCGGAGGTGGCGGCGGTCCCGGCTCGGGCGGCGTCTTCGGAATCGCCAACCCCGGACGCCTCGGCGGAACGGGCGTCGCCCATATCCGGTCCTACCAATAGAAGGGAAACCCATTATGGCCTGGGGAATTTCGTCGTACCTGGCGAACAAACTGCTCGATCACATCTGCCGCAACGTGGCCTACACACCACCGGCAACCGTGTACGCCAAGATGCACACCGGCGATCCCGGCGCGAACGGAACAGCCAACGCATCCTCGGTGGCCACCCGCTACCCGTGTGCGTTCAACGCTGCTGCGGCCGGTTCGATCAGCCAATCCAACACCCCCGAGCACACCCTCGGTGCCACGGAAACCATTGCCGGGGTGTCGTTCTGGGATCACCCCACGGCCGGGAACTTCTTGTGGTCATCGCAGGCCGCCGCCTCCAAGTCCGGTGCCAGCGGCGACATCATCCGCATCAACACCGACACCCTCGCACTCGGCCCGATGGCGGCATGATGCGCCGCCAGCTGCTCATCTACCCGGCCCTCTACCTCGCCGTGTTCGCCGTCGCGTTCCGCCTCGGCTGGTGGGCATCCGACCGGCTCTCGTCCTACGCACAAGAAGTAGATCCACGCATCGAAAGGGAGTACACGCGATGAGTTTCCGCACCGCATACGGCAATACGGTGTCCGAGAACGGTTGGCGCATGTGCAACCGGGACGAATGCGACATCGTCAAGATTCCCGAGCTGTACCTCGTGGACACCGCACCGCTGCGCAAGGGCGCCCCGCTGACCATCCTGGGCGCATGGCTGTACTGGTATGACCGCAACGTCGAAGAGATCACCTCGCCCGTGTGGGGCTGGTCGGCCACCAACGATGTCGCCAACTCCAATCACCTGGCGGGCACCGCTGTTGACGTGATGGCACCCAAATACCCCTGGCAGCGCTACACCATGGACGCCGCCACGCAGGCCAAGGTCCGCAAGGGCCTGGCGCTGTTCGAGGGCTCGGTGTTCTGGGGCCGCGACTGGTCGCGCCCCGACGAGATGCACTACCAGATGGCCTGGCCCGAGGGCGACAAACGCAATGACGCATTCGCCGACAAGCTGCGCGCCGGATACCTCGGCATCTACAGTCCTACGCAGCCCCCGGCGGTCGATCCTATTGCGCTACACCAGAAATTCGTCCAAGAAGCTCCCGACCGCAAGCTACTGGAATACATCGCCGAACAACTCGGGCCAGGACATCCCGACTGGGCATCAAAAGGTATGACGCTGCGCGACAAGGTGTGGTCCAAGTGATCGGCATCGGAGACCGCAACGAAACGGTCCGTCAGTGGCGGGCCGTGATGAACGACCGGTTCGGGCCGCTGTACACCCGGCTGCTGGGGCCGCTTCCGCAAGACACCGACGAGTTCGGGCCGCGCGCTGCGGCGTGGGCCGCCGAATATCAGCGCCGCACCGGCCAGATCCCCACCGGGCAGGTGTCCGATGATGACCTCCGCGCGCTGGGCATCACGCCCCCGGCCCCGCCCGCCAATCGCCACCTGGGCCTGATGTTCCGGGGCACCGGCGCCATCATCGGCCAAGACTACGTATCTCGCGTCATGGCCGCCGTGGCCAACCTCGTTGAGGAAGTGCACCCCGAATTCGCCGCAACCATGGGCGGCCTGCCGGTCGGCGCCGCGGGCAGTCCCGGTGACATCTCGATGGCCAAGGCCGTGGACATCGCCGTGGCCGACGCACAACGCATATTCCTGGAGCGCTACCGGATCAACCCCAACATCAGGGTCGTCATCGGCGGATACTCGGCCGGCGCGGTCGCGGGCGCCCGGTTCCGCGCGTGGCTGGCCGAGCACTACCCGGACAACTACCTGTGCTCATTCAGCTTTGGTGACCCCACCCGGCCCCACGGTGGCAGCTACTACGGCGGCCCAATCCTGGCGGGACAGGGTATTTCATCGTGGCGGTTCGGCGATGTCACCGACTACCGGCACTGCTGGCTCACCGACCCTGGCGACATGTACGGCAACATCCCCCTCGGGGTGGTCGGGGACATCATGGACGACTGTTTCGACATGGTGACCGCATTCCAGATCACTGACCCACTCGGGGCCGCTGGTGCCATCCTGCCCAAAATCCCCGAAATCGCCGCCAAGGCATTGGGTGTCGAGCTGCCCGCCATATTCGGCGCGCTCACTGGTGGCCCCAACGGTATCGCCGCGCTCGGCCTACCCATGGTGCTCGGCGGTCTACAGGGACTACTCGGCTGGGGCGATATCAACAAGCTCACCGGGCCCGCGGCCGCGGCGCAGGCCGCCTTGATCGCGCTGCGTTTCGTCACCACCAGCCCACCGACCGCCGCGCATATTCAATACGAATACCGCGAGGTCTGGCCCGGCCAAACCTATCTCGGCCTCGCCATCCAGCACGTGCGCGACTGGGCCAGCCGCACCCCCGCCATAGCCGCGTAGATCAGTCCGCCCCCGCGCGAGGAGAGCGCGCAGGGACTCCCCACACCGTAGCGTTCCCTATCCATGGCGCCATCGAAACAACTCCCCCTGAACTGCCCAAACGCAGTTATCCACAACCCAACCGCCGAGAGGACCGTCATGCACATCACCATCCCGCCCTGGCTCAAGGACGCCGCCGTTGACGCTGCCGAGCGCGCTATCAAGACGTTCGCGGGTGGCTTCATCGTCGGCGCCAACCTGGCCGACGCCGCGGTGAACGCAGCCCTGACCGAGATCGATTGGCAGAGCGGTATCAATGTCGGCGCCGGGACGCTGGCGGTATCGCTCATCTTCTCTGCGGCATCGATCAAGCTGGGCCGATCCGGTACCGCCTCGGCCACCAAGGCGGTCGTACCGTCCAGCCTGTTCAAGCTCGTGGCGGGCAGCGGCCGGTGAGCCCCGACCAGATCCAAGCCGTCGGCGGCGCCATCGTCGCCATCCTGGGCGCCTGGCAAGCCCGCACCTCGCGCAAAGTCCGCGACCTGGAAGCTCAACTAGCCATCGTCGTAGGCCAGCGCGACCAATATCGTGACAAACTCCGCGCAGCCGTCCGACACATCCGCGAATGGATGGGCTGGGCGCGACAACACAGACCCGAAACGCCCACACCCGAACTACCAGCAGAGCTGGTCGACGAGGTGTAGAGAGCCCACACTGATTGCAGGCCAACGAAATAACGCCCCTCACCCCGACCCGGTGAGGGGCGCTATTCGTGTTTCTAGTGCACTAATCCAGCACGCGGGCCCGGCTTTGCGTTGTGCCGTTTCTGTCCACCACCGCATCGCAGGTGTAGGGACGCATCCCCGTGTAACCACCAAACGCGTTCTTGGCGTTGACATTGCCCGTCACCGTAAAGTAAATATCACCGCGGTCGGGCGAGTAGTCCAACTCGGGATCGCGACCACCTCCATGCGCCACGCCTTCACGGGCCACCTCATCGGCGAACTTCGCACTCTCAGGGTCACGCATGCGCTTCATGAGAGCGGACTGGCATGTCTCGATCGCGTACTTTTGCCTCACTTCAACGCTCACACCAACGTTTCCGGATTGGCCCGACAGCCCTATTGCGCACGCCGCCATGAACGCCAGCAGCCCGACAAATACCCCCAGACACACCCACAACGCTTTCGCCGGGGTGCCCATCTCTCTCGCCATGGACGGCAGATTACAAGATCACGCCCAGGTCAGAAGTGGTTACAGGAGTGCTCACATCGCGGCGGGCATGCCCCCTACCCGGCGTCGGCGAATTCGGGTTGCTCGCGCAAGTGCCAGCCCGGCGCAACGTCCAGGTGGTTGTAGTAGTGCTGGAACAGCTCGATAGCTTCAGCGGCGGATAGGACCTCTGACGGTCGTACCAGGTACTCACTGTCGCCGTTGTAGACCGTCTCTGACTGCTCGGATTCATTTGCCGCAGAAGGCCGTCCGATGGTGTACATACGCCGAACGCCATCGGACTCTTTCCGGCGGATTTCGACGGTCAGGCGCTCGGCGGTGGCCCCGCAAGTCTGAATCCACTCATGAGGGTATGGGAACTCGTCGTACTCAGTGCCATCGGGGACCTTATAGATCGAGAACGCCACGTCTGCGACACCATCCCGATCTTCGCCGATCGAGTTGATATTTATTTCGATCTGCCGGTGCGCCTTCCCTGGCTCAGCGCCCATCCACATAATGAAATCTTTGTCGGTAGTGTATGTATGCATCTGAAAACCATTGCGCTCAAGACTCATTCGCCTGCCACCTTAATTACCTCTACCTCAGTGACTTTCACCGTCTCGACTTCCCCGCTCCTGTTTGTGATCGTAACGTAGGCCGGATTCTCTGGAGTTACGGCCGAGTCGAACGCTCGCTGCTCTGCATTGCGTGTGGCATCACCGGATTTGACCTCAATACCTTTGTAAGTGCCGTCTGACTTCTGCGCCAAACCATCGTAGTAGCGGCCATTCTCGACCCCATCGACCTTGGCCTTACGACGCTCAGTGCTCACCCATTCGTCCGGGTTAGCGCGCCGATAACGATCGATACCCTCTGCCTCTGGTTGGCGACCGTATCCTCGGGCTGTGCCGCCTCGGCCTGTGAATGTGCCGATGGAATCGCGGTCGTCGCCACGGTTGATGCCCTCGCCGGGTCGTCCAGTCCGGGCCTCCATCACCGTCACGCCGTTGACCGCAGCCTCTTTCGAGAGGTCGAGGGCTGGCGGTATGGCGACGACCGCGCCACCAGCGAGTAAGCCCGCCCCGGCAACAGCGACAGGCGCCGCGACCGGTGTCGCGGCCCCACCGGTGAAGACCTCACCGACGCCCGCCGCAGCCATCATGTCGTAGCCGACCGCCATCATGCCGACTCCAGCTGCCATCTGGATTGTCTGGCCGGGGTTGTCGATCATGGCCTGCCCCAAGGATGCAGTGGCGTTCACTACCGGGGCCACGGTGTTGTATATCTCGTTTCCGAAAAGCTCAACCTGCATCTGTACCAACGACTTTAGGGTGTCGATGACCATCGATGCGCCCTGGATGATCGGCGCCAGCAGCAGCGCGAGCGACTGCACTTCCGACTTGAACTGGTTGACGATGTTGCGGATGTCGGCGGCGATTTTCTTTATTTCGTCGTCGTCTTCGCCGGTAATCCAGTCCACGACCTGTTTGGCACCGGTCAGCGGATTTACCAAGCGGGCCAACAGGTCCAGTATCGATGCGTGCGCCGTATCGATCTTGGCCGCGTAGTCGTTGAGCTTGGTGCCCATGGTGCTGCACATGCCGCCGACCTCGCCGACAGCACCGTCAATCGTCTTGAACGCGCTATCGATCTTGGGACCTTCGGGGATCTGCTGGGCCTGCGCGGTTGCCTGCGCCCCCGCTAGTCCGGCCTGCTGAGCGGTGAATGCCGCACCGGCAGCCGTCCACGCGGCGCCAGCGGCGCGCAGCTTCGCCGAATCACCATTGGGCCAAATCATTCCGATGAACGGCTCCACCAGGAACCAACCGGGTGGGTCGCCAACATCGCTACCCACCGCAGACGGTGGGGTCCCGGCCTTCACCGCGGGAGTGGGTGAGGCGGCGGGCAGTGGGTCGCCGCCCTTGCCGTCGATGTTGGATGCCACCTCGGCACGCGAATAGTTGGTCGCCGAGGCCCGGATGCCGTCAGCGGCCCGCCCGGCACCGTTGGACACGTCCACCATCGCCTCAAGGAGTTCCTTGGCTGACGAGTCATACGATCGCGCGAACACGATCCCGGCGGGGTCATCCCCACCCATACCGGCCGAACTCGACAGCGCCGACTGCAATGCCGACAGCGCAGAGCCCCACCCGCCCACCGAGCTGGAGACCGTTCTACCGGCGCCATCGAGGGCAACCGGGTCGACATGAATCGGGGGTGCCATCGCGCTATGCCCAGTTCTGCATGTTCTTGGCAGCGGCGCCTGTGTAATTGCCGTGCGCGGCGTGGCTCGCGCTACGTAGGCCCTTGAGCGCTTCGCGCATCTGCTCGGCGCCCTTGGCCCACTTCTCGTGCGCCTGCGTGTGGGCCGTGGCAGCTTCACCTGTGAAGGTGGCGTGCAGGTTGTGAACCTCGGTGTCCATGGCCGCTATCGACGCCTCGGCTCGCTGCTCAACCTCTGCCATGCGTTCGATGATCCGCATGAGCTCGTCGGGCACAACGCCGAATTCACCTGACATCTTCTCCCCCTACATTCCGTCAGCGGCGTTGACGTTGGCGGCGGTGGCCGCATCCTGGCCCACGAACGCATCCCCGGTGCTCGCCAACAAGCTGCCCATCTGCGCAAGGCCCTGGTGTACCAGCTTGGCGCCCTCGTACCACTGGAACCACCGCGTGGTGAACGCGCTCGCCGACCCACCAGACCAACCGGAGCCGACAAACCGCGACACCTCGGCGTCGAGGGCATCCAGCTCCGTCGCCAAACCGCCTGCGGTCGCGGTGACCAATCGCGAAACCCGCTGCAACTCTTCTGGCGAAACCCCGAGGACCCCTCCACTCATTGCCGGATGGTATCGCCGCCGAGTTTGCCACCGCAATAGGAGTGCGAAGCGATACCCATCCGACCTGCACGTTTCGGCGGCATGCGCAGGGTTATTGCTATTCCGTCGCGATTCCAGACTGGTCGGGCACCGCTCTCAGTCCACGGCGCGGTGACCGAGCTTGTAAGTCTCGGACCGCTGCCGCGAAGCTATCGGCCATCCGGCGCACGTAGTCCTCATCGACGTAGGCCTTGGCCGACTGCCGGCTGATGCCCATCAGCTCGGCGGTCAGGTCGACTTTCGCCGAAATACGCTCTCGCGCCATGGCCTCGGTCATGTTCAGGGCGTGCTGCTCAGCGAGATAGCGCACGAGCAACTGGGCGCGTTCATTCATCCAGGGGGACCGGCGAGCGGGCATTCGGAGACCATATGGGCATCCCCTCGTGCCCGCTGGCCGACCTCCTAGATGTGACACCTACTTGTGACTGCGCTGTTCCATTCTCGATGCCGACGACCGCGAGGGGCACAAGTGCGACGCGAGCGAGTCGACGGACGCCGCTCCACGTCGGGTCGAGTAAGCGAGGTACCGCATGGTGGTCGCCAGGCTCTCGTGCCCCATCAATTCCTGGATATCGCGGAGGTCCGCGCCTTCGTCGGCGAGCACGGTCGCGAACCTGTGTCGCAGGGTGTGCAGCGTGTACGGGAGCCCGAGATTGGTTAGGAATTCCGCACCCACGACCGAGACGTAGTTGGGTGTGACTGGCCCGCCGCGGGGACGGCAGAACATGGTGCCGGGTCGGCTCAGCTGAATTGCCAGACGTTGCATGACCTCGGGGGCAACTCGGACGATGCGTTGCTTCCCTCCCTTACCGTGCACGGTCAGGAAGGCGCCGCCGCCTTCATCGGGGCGAAAGTCGTTGCGTGACATCTGCGCGATCTCCCCAGCGCGCAGACCGCAGTATCCGGCCAATAGCAGCCATGCATGGATGTCAGTCCCGACAGGCGCGCCGGTCAGCGCGATCCGCAAGTGGTCCTCGGGGATGGGCCGGGCCATACGGCGCTGAATCTTCGGTTGCACCAAGTCTTTTGCGACGTATTCGCTCGTGCGCCCACATCGGTAGGCCCACTGATAGAAGGTGCAAACATGCGACGTGTAGGTCTGGATGCTAGACGGGCACACCCGCAACGAACCCTGCCAGGCCTCAAGCTGCTCCGGGGTGGCCTCCAGCAAAGATGTTTCCCCAAGCCATCTAGCTAATCTAGCAATCTGCCCCAAGCGGTGCTCGATCGTTTTAGCTGTGAAGTTCTTCAGCTTCAGATAACGAGCAAACTCTGAGACGACAGTGTCATTATTCACAGGTGACATAAGTACAGCCCGTCCTTTTGCTAGGAAACCGAACGGGTGGACTTGTTGCAGGTCAGTTGCTTCCCCGAGCGGAAACCGTGACCTGAGCTGGCGCGCCGGAACGCGGACTTATACGGTTCATACTCGTGAGTAAGAACTCGTTCGGCAAGCGCGTGAGTACGACGCTCGCGCGCGCGGCCATGCAGCCATTCCCCAGCCTCCCTCTGGTTCGGGCTCGGCTCGATCCCAACTATGGGGCCCCGATCAAGGGCAAGCGCGTGCTCATCACGGGCGCATCGTCCGGCATCGGCGAGGAGGCGGCCTACCAGTTCGGCAAGCTCGGCGCCAAGGTCATCGTGGTGGCACGACGCGAAGATCTACTGGCCGAGGTGGCAGCACGCATCATCGCCGAGGGCGGCGAGGCGGAGGCCATCGCGTGCGACTTGTCCGACCTCGACGCCATCGACAAACTCGTCGAGACCGTCAACGAGAAGCACGGCGGCGTCGACATTCTGGTGAACAATGCCGGGCGCTCCATTCGCCGTAAGACCTACGAATCCCTGGATCGCTGGCACGACGCCGAGCGGACCATGCAGCTCAACTACTTCTCGCCGCTGCGACTGATCCGTGGGTTCGCCCCTGGCATGGTGGAGCGCCGAAGCGGTCACATCATCAACGTGGCGACGTGGGGTGTGCTCACGGACGTGGTGCCTCAATTCGCGGTGTACAACGCGTCGAAGGCGGCACTGTCGACGGTGAGCCGAATCGTGGACGCCGAGTATGGGAAGTACAACGTGCACACCACCACGCTGTACTTCCCGCTGGTCCGCACCCCGATGATCGCCCCGACCGAGGCTTACACCAATGCGGCCGCGCTGACCTCTGCCGAGGCCGCTGAATGGATGGTCCTGGCGGCGCGGACTCGCGTGGTGCGCATCGCACCCAGAATCTCGGTGATGTCAGCTGCCACCAACGCGGTAGCCCCCGACCTTGTCACACGAGTCGCCCGAAACGGTCGCGAAACGCTCGGATAGCCCGGCTTGCCGTGGTAGACACGGCTCATGGAGATCTTGTCCAGCCGAATACTGTTGCGGCCTAAGGACTATGACGCGACATTAGCCTTCTATCGCGATACCTTGGGACTGGCCGTCGCCCGCGACTACGGGGCGGGCATGGTGTTCTTCGCCGGACAGTCACTCATCGAGATCGCCGGACACGGTCGTCCAGACGGACCGCTGACCGCATTTCCGGGCGCGCTGTGGCTCCAGGTACGCGACGTCTACGAGACCCAGACCGAGCTGGAAAGCCGTGGGGCGTCGATATCCCGCGCCGCACGGCAGGAGCCATGGGGCCTGCATGAAATGCACGTCGCGGCGCCCGACGGCGTCACGCTGATCTTCGTGCAGATTCCCCCGGATCACCCGTTACGCAAAGACACCCGGCGGTAGCTACCGCCGGGTGTCTTTGAGATGTCTTGGCTACTTCTTCAGGAACGGGAAGAAGTCGACGCCGGTGTGGTGAATGATCGTGGTCCGGGTGATCCACAGCAGCGCGAGGACAACAACCGCGCCGACCAGAGTGAACAGCGCCAGCCCCAGGAACTTCACCGCCGGGTTCGGAGCGACCACGGTGCCGTCGTCATGGGTGCCACCGGCACCCGACGAGTAGGCGACCAGGCCCGCCGCGAAGACGGCCGGCAGACCCGCACCGAGGATGAGCCCGACCACGAGCACCTTGCCGATGGCTTCCAGGTAGTTCATCGAGGATTCCTTCTCTTCGCTGGTGTGGGCTAGACCGAAGCCGTGTCGTTGGCGGAGTCCTTCTTAGGAGCCTCCTTGTTCGCGGCCTCCTTGTTCGGGGCCTGCTTGTTTGGGGCCTCGACGGGGGCTTCGGCCCTCGACTCACGAACATCGGCGGGCACCACCGAGTTGGTGGAGTCGTCCCACTCGGCGTTGACATTGCTGGAATCGACCTTCTCCTGCTGCGCGCGCCACCACATGTAACCGGAGAGCACGACCAGCAGGGCGAAGATGATCAAGTCGCCGACCATCGGGGTGGTGAGGTTTCCGACCAGGTGCGACAGCCAGTAGGACAGCGCACCGACGATGCCCGCGGCCGGCAGAGTCACCAGCCAGGCCAGCACCATCCGGCCGGCGACGGCCCAGCGCACCTCGGCGCCCGGCTTGCCAACGCCGGTACCGAGGATCGAACCGGTCGCGACGTGAGTGGTGGACAGCGCCATTCCGGCGGCGCTCGAGCTCAAGATGATCGCGGCCGAGGACGCTTCGGCAGCCAACCCCTGCGGAGACTCAATCTCGACAAGGCCCTTACCCAGGGTGCGGATGACCCGCCATCCGCCGAGGTACGTACCCAGGCCGATGGCGAGCGCGCAGCTGGCGATGATCCAGAACGGCAGCCCGGTCTCCTTGACATTGCCGGTCAGGTGGCCGGTGGTGATGAGCGCAAGGGCGATGACACCCATGGTCTTCTGCGCGTCGTTGGTTCCGTGGGACAGCGCGACCAGGGACGCGGTCGCGATCTGACCCCAGCGGAAACCTTCCTCGCGACGCTTCTTCACGACGTTGCGAGTGATTCGGTAAACCAGCCAGGTGCCTGCGGCGGCGACCAGGCCCGCGATCAGCGGGGCGGCCACGGCCGGGATGATCACCTTCTGCAGGATGCCGTCCCACTTGACGCCCGAGGTTCCGATCGCGGCGAGCGCGGCACCGATCAGGCCGCCGAAAAGCGCGTGCGACGAGCTGGACGGGATGCCGAACAGCCAGGTCAGCAGGTTCCACAGGATGCCGCCGATGAGCCCCGCGAAGATGATAGTCAGACCCATGGACGGGGTGATGTTGGGCAGCAGATGGCCCGTCTTGCTGTCTTGCACCTTGATGACCGACGTGGTCACGGTGACGGCGACCTCGACCGAGAGGAAGGCGCCGACCAGGTTCAGAATGCCGGCCAGTAGGACTGCGGTCTTGGGCTTGAGGGCGCCCGTTGCGATGGACGTGGCCATGGCGTTACCGGTGTCATGGAAACCGTTGGTGAAGTCGAAGGCCAGTGCTGTTGCGATCAACAGCACCAGGATGATCATGGTTGCGTCCATGGCGCTAATTCTGGGGTAAAGGCCTTGACTTTGACCAGCTGATGACGGACGAAGTTTGGGCGCTGACCGGCCAGTTTGATATTTCCCGCAAGGAGTTCACATTCCGTTAACCTTTTGGGTGCGGACTGTTCGGACTGCTTGTGAGTTTCGGCACCCGATACCGCTAGGTTTTGGCTGGCGACAACGGGCAGCAACAGCACTACGATCGCTATTCAGTCGACAAGATCCAGGACGGCCGCCCGTCCCTACAGGAGTTAGAGGCCGTGAACGCATTTCTCAACAAGATCGTCACCTGGCTTCGGGCGGGGTACCCCGAGGGTGTCCCGCCGCCCGACTATGTCCCGCTGCTGGCACTGCTGGGCCGCCGCCTCTCGAATGACGAGGTCAAGACGGTGGCCCGGGAGCTCATGGCCCGCGGCGATTTCGACAACATCGATATCGGGGTCCTCATCACCCAGATCACCGATGAGCTGCCCACCGGCGAAGACATCGAGCGCATCCGCGAGCGGCTGGCGAAAAAGGGCTGGCCCCTTGATGATCCGCGCGAGCCCGCCGACCACGGCGAGGAGCCGGGTTCTGGTCAGGCCACCGATCACCCCGCGTGACGCGGCTACTACGCGCATTGCCCGTACCCAGCGGGCAAACGGTGCTCGGCCTGCTACCCCGCCTGGCTGAGCTGCTCGATGGCCGCGGCGACGCGGTCTTGCCGGTTCCTGCCGACGACGCCGATCACGCGCATTTCCTGGCCTCCGAGCTCTCCGCCGACGAACCCATCGCAGACGATGTCGCGGTGGTGATCTCGACCTCCGGCACTACCGGAAAACCCAAGGGCGCCATGCTCACCGGCCAGGCCCTGACCGCCAGCGGCACGGCCACAGCGACACGCCTGGGTGGTCCGGGCCAATGGCTGCTGGCGCTGCCGCCCCATCACATCGCCGGAATGCAGGTACTGCTGCGCAGCATCCAGGCCGGAAGCGACCCCGTGGTGCTCGATGTCTCGACCGGCTTCTCCGTGCCCGACTTTGTGCGAGCAGTCGCCGAGATGACCGGGAGCCGGCGATACATCTCCCTGGTGGCAACACAATTGGTAAAAGCTCTGGGCGATGCGGAGGCATCGGAAGCGCTGGCCTCGTTTGACGCCGTCCTCTTGGGCGGAGGACCGTTGCCCGCCACCGTCGCCATCAGGGCCGCGCAGGCCCGCGTGCCGGTGGTCCGCACCTACGGAATGAGCGAGACCTGCGGAGGGTGCGTTTACGACGGGGTTGCCCTCGACGGGGTCGAGGTGCGCATCGGCCCGGAGGGACGGATCAGCCTTGGCGGTGCCACCGTGGCCGCCGGGTATCGAAACATACCCGAGCACAAGGCCTTCGCCGAACACGGCTGGTTCCACACCGACGATTTCGGTGAGCTCGATGAGGGCCGGCTGCGGGTGCTGGGACGCTTGGACGAGGCCATCAGCACCGGCGGGCTCACCGTGGTCCCGCAGGTGGTGGAGGCCGCACTCGGCGCCCATCCGCTGGTCGCCGAGTGCGCCGTCTTCGGTGTACCCGATGACCGGCTCGGCCAACGTGTCGCCGCCGCGGTGGTGCCGTCGGCGGCGGGAGCCCCGACCCTGGAAGATTTACGGGAGCATGTCACCGCGGCGCTGGACGGCACGGCGGCACCGCGCGAGCTACACCTGCTTGACGAACTCCCTCGTCGCGGTATCGGGAAATTGGACCGCCGTGCACTTGTCAAACGCTTCTCTTGACCTCAAGCTCACTTGAGATCGTACGGTCAAACACCATGACACGCGAACAGTTTGCCCCGGGATCGGCACCCCTGGTCCGGGACAGGGACCGGGAGATCGTCAGCACCGCCACCGGAAACAGGACCGGGTTGGTGCTGGATTCCGATGCGACCGGCGGTGCGGTGAGCGTGCTCAGCGTCTACCTCCCGCAGGGCGCCAACGGGGCGGCGCCGCATTTACATACCCGCTCCACCGAGCTCTTCTACGTGGTGTCAGGGCGACTGGAAATCCTGGCCGGAGACCGCATCGAGATCCTGGAGCAGGGCGACACCCTGCTGGTACCACGGCTGATGCCGCACGCGTTCGGTGCCACCGGCGATAGTGATGTGAACGTCTTCACGGTGCTCTCCCCCGGTGTGCAGCGCTTCGACTACTTCCGGCTATTGGACCGAATCGTGCACCAGCAGGCCGATATCAGCGAGCTACAGGCGGCCCAGGAGACCTATGACAACCACTTTGTCGAGAGCGCTGTGTGGGCACAGGGGCGGGGGCTCTCGGCGCTGGACGCCCGGTAGTCACGGCGCCTCGGCAACCGCCTTGATCCGATTCAGGGTCTCACGCATGCCGTTGCGGTTGGTGCGTCCGCGCGCCCAGCCGAGCAATGCCCAATAGATACGCAACGGCAATGTCGGTGCCAGCTCGAAGGATTCGGTGACGTCGGTGCCGTCGCCCGCCGGTTCGAAGCGGTAGCGCCAGGTGTTCACCGTCTTTCCATTAGGCCACAGCACGGCGAAACCGAAGGAGCGACCGCGCTCACATTCGACGACTCGGCACACCGTCCAGTACACGGGGCCCTTCTGATTGCGCTTCACGTGACCACGAAAGCGCACTCCCACCGCCGGCTCGGTGGCGCCGTCGAGCCACTCGGCCTCGAAGGTCTCCGGGCTGAACTTGCCTGTGTTGGTGATATCGCTGACCAGCGCCCAGATCTTGTCGGCGGGAGCGGCGATATGCACGGTGACCGAATCACGCATGGCGTCACGGTACTCGCGATGAATCCCGGCGCCGGGCCGGGTCTACATCTGCATGACCCTCACCCCTCGTTGTGATCAGCGGTTCAGCGAACCGGGCGCCTGCGCCCCGGCGTGGAGCGACGTCTCGGCGCTCTTGGCCGCCGCCGAGCTGTACTGGATCACCACCGTCCGGCCCGATGGCAGCCCGCACGTGACTCCGCTCGTGGGAACATGGCATGACGAATCATTCGTGTTCTGCACCGGACCCGCCGAGCAGAAGGCCCTCAATCTGGAATCGAACCGCGCCGTCGCGATCACCACCGGCGTCAATACCTGGAACGACGGGCACGATGTCGTCGTCGAGGGGACCGCGGAGCGCATTGTCGACGCCACCGCACTGCAACTCCTCGCGCGTTCCTACGTCGAAAAGTACGGCGAAGAATGGACATTCACACCGAGTGCGGGCGGATTCGGGGAAGGCGACCAATTCGCGGTGGTGTACCGGGTGGTGCCGTCGAAGGTTCTCTCCTTCACCAAGCGCCCGCACGCTCAGACGAGCTACGTCCGCTAGGGCAGTTCGATGGGGAGTGTGACGCCGTCGTGTGCGCGGCAGTGCCCACAGGTATCGACAGATTCGGTGGCGGTGACCGCCGATCGCACCAATTCCTTGAATCCGCCGATGTTGCGCTCGAATTCGGCGAACACATCCACCGCCCGCACCCCCTGGCCATGCTCAACGCCGGCATCCAGATCTGTCACCAATGCGATTGCCGCATAGCAGATTTCGAGCTCGCGTGCCAGCACCGCCTCGGGATATCCGGTCATGTTGACCAGGGTGAAACCCTGCGACGCATACCAACGGCTTTCGGCGCGGGTCGAGAATCGCGGACCCTGTACCACCACCATGGTGCCGCCGTCAATGGTGCCGGGCTGTAGGGACACCGCGCGCAGGCCTGGGCAGTACGGATCGGCGAATTCCACATGGATGCCGGCGCTGTCGAAATAGGTCTGCGCACGCCCACTGGTGCGATCCACCAGCTGGTCGGGTACCACGATGGCACCCGGCCCCAGGTCGGCGGTCAGGCTGCCCACCGCGCAGGGCGCGAAGACCCGGCGCACCCCCACGGCCCGCAGCGCCCACATGTTGGCGCGGTAGGGCACGGTGTGCGGCGAAAATTCGTGACGGCTGCCATGGCGTGGTAAAAAGGCGACCTCCCGCTCGCCCACCAGCCCGATCGTGATCGGCGCGCTGGGCTCACCGTACGGCGTCTCCGGGGTGACGGTCCGCACCGGTTTGTCGAAGAACGAATAGAAACCGCTTCCACCTATCACCGCGAGCATGCCGCTATTGTCGTTTATCGCCTGAGCCCCAAGCCATGTGGGGTATGCGCACAAAGCCGCCATTCATTAGTCGCTCAAGCAACCGGGATAGTTCCCGGCAATTGCCCGCCACAATGCGAGATGCCCCGCTTTCGACAGATTTACTCCACACGCCTTGACGAATCGTTTACCACGATTACCGTGGAGGCGTGAATTCGATTGAGCATCAACTAGATCGAAGACAATTCTTGATTACGGCCGCCGCATCGGCGGGCGCCCTCGCGCTCGCGTCGTGCACCAATCAGACCCACGAACAAACCCCTCCCACCAAGGAGACCGGCGTGTATCACTTGCCGAATCTCGACTGGGATTATTCGGCTCTTGAGCCCCATATCTCTGGCGAGATCAATCAACTGCACCACGACAAACACCATGCCGCTTACGTCAAGGGCGCGAACGACGCCCTAGAACAGCTCGCTCAGGCACGCGAGAAGGGCGACAATGCGGCCATTGTGCAGCTGGAGAAAAATCTCGCCTTCAACCTTGGCGGACATGCGAATCACTCCATCTGGTGGAAGAACTTGTCCCCCCACGGCGGCGACAAGCCCGAAGGCGAACTCGGCGGCGCCATCGACGAACAATTCGGGGGGTTCGACAAATTCCGCGACCAGTTCTCGGCGGCCGCGAACGGCGTCCAGGGTTCGGGCTGGGCCTGGCTGGGATACGACACCCTCGGAGAGAAGCTACTCACCTTCCAGATGTACGACCAGCAATCCAACGTGCCATTCGGAACGATTCCGCTCCTGGGCCTCGATGTTTTCGAGCACGCCTACTACCTGCAGTACAAAAACATCAAGGCCGACTACATCAAGGCGTTCTGGAATGTGGTGAACTGGCCCGATGTCCAGGCACGGTTTGCCGCGGCGGTATCCAAGACACCGGGCCTGATCTTCCCCTAGCGTCCGGTATGCCCGGATCGCGCCATGGCAGGATTCCCGCATGGCCAGCATCGCGCAGTGGATCGAAGGCTCCCGTCCCCGCACCTGGCCGAATGCGGTGGCGCCCGTCATCGCGGGTACCGGCGCCGCGGCGGCGGCGGGCTCGGCCGTCTGGTGGAAAGCCCTGCTTGCGCTGGCGGTGTCGGTGTGCATGATCATCGGCGTCAACTTCGCGAACGACTACTCGGACGGCATCCGCGGTACCGACGACGACAGAGTGGGGCCGCTGCGGCTGGTGGGCTCCCGGCTGGCATCGCCGGCGTCGGTCAAGGCAGTCGCCTTCGCGTTCTTGGCGCTGGGCGCGGCGGCGGGATTGGCGCTGGCCATCACCACCGCCTGGTGGCTGGTGGCGGTAGGGGCGGTATGCGTAGCCGGGGCCTGGTTCTACACCGGCGGATCGAAACCCTACGGATACAGCGGCTTTGGCGAGATCGCTGTTTTCGTGTTCTTCGGCCTGGTGGCTGTGCTGGGTACCGAGTACGCGCAGACCTCGACGGTCAGTCCCGTCGGCGTCGTGTTGGCGGTGGCGATCGGCAGCTTCTCCAGCGCGGTGCTCGTCGCCAACAATCTGCGCGATATCCCCACCGATCGCGAGTCGGGCAAGATCACTCTGGCCGTCCGGTTGGGCGACGCGCGCACCCGAGTGCTGTTTCCTGCCCTGCTCGCCGTTCCGGTCCTGGCCAGCATCGGCCTCGGTGTCGCACACCCGTGGCGCCTCCTGGGGCTCGTGATGTTGCCGCTGATCGCCAAGGCCGCCCGTCCGGTGGTGACGCGAGCATCAGGGCCGGCGCTGATCCCGACATTGCGCGACACCGGGCTGGCCATGCTGGGCTGGGCAATCCTCACCGCCGCGGCCCTTGCCTGGTTGAGCTAGGCGGCTTGATCGAGGAGACCGACCACTGCCTGGCGCAGTTCGTCGGCGGATGCCCGCTCGGTGATGACGGCCAAGGCGACCGGGTCGCCGCCGCGCAGGATGCCCAGCACCATGTGCTCGCATCCGATCCAATTGTCTTTGTGGGCGATGGCCTCCCGCAGAGCCAGCTCCAGGCACTTTTTGGCCGACGAATTGAACGGGATCATCCCAAACGGGCGCCAGCCGCGCACGCGCGCCTTGCGGCGCCCCGACTTTTCGAAGGCCTTATCGAAGGCCTGCGGACCGAAGACTTTCGAAACACTCTCGCGCACCTGAGATAGATCGATACCGATCGCCCTGAGCGCCTCGGCATCCTCCTCATCCATCGGTGGTTGTTCGGATCCGGCACGCAGCCGATCGCGCACCCCGTCTGCGGTCAGGCCATAACCGCCCATCAGCTCCGACAGCTGCGCGCCCGCGCTGTCGAGCACACCGACCAGGACGTGCTCTGCTCCGATACGGGTGTCGTCCATTTCGCGGGCTTCTTCCTGCGAGAGGATGACCGCCACCTTAGCCGATTTCTGGAACTTTTCAAACATGGCTGCTCACTTCCTCGCCCGGTTGTATTTCTGATGCACTGCCTGACGGCTCACTTCGAGCGCCTCGGCGATCGCCTGCCAGCTCCAGCCCTGATTGCGCGCATTGGTCACGTGGATCGCTTCCAGCCGTTCACATAGCCGGCGCAAGGCTTGCACCGCCCGCAGCCCTACCGCCGGATCAGTACTGCTGACGGCATCGTCAAGATGGGCCGACGAAAGGTCGCTCATATTGTCAACATAGGTTGACGGCGGATGCGTGTCAAGAGAAGTTGACAGAACACGATCTAGGGAACCCGCGAAAGGGTTACCAACCGACCGGAACCTCCCGCAGGCCGCCGGTGAGCAGATCGCCCCGCATCGTCAGTTCCGAGATATCCCTACGCAGATGCAGCCCGGGCAAGCGTTCGACGAGCTGGCCTAGGACTTCGGTGAGCTGCATACGGGCAAGCGGCGCACCGACGCAATAGCGCGAACCGTAACCAAATATCACATGCGCCAAATGCTTTCGCGCTACATCTAGCTGGTCGGGGCAGCCGAAGACCGCGGGATCATGGTTGGCAGCTCCGACGTCGAGTAGCAGCAGCTCTCCCGCGGCGATATGGACGCCGTCGATCTCCAAGTCCTCGCGCGCATAACGGGGAATCTCTCCGCCACCCGTACGCGAGGCCCGTAGCGTCTCCTCGACCGCGTTCGGCACCAAATCCGGTTGCGACACAAGCAGCGCCCATTGCTCGGGGTTGGCCAGCAGCAGCAAGGTGGCCAGACCGAGCTGGACCACGGTGGTCTCATGGCCGCCGAGCAGCAACGCCATGGACTGGGAGGCGATTTCGTGGTCGGCTACCCCGTCTATCGTGCACAGGCGAGAGATGACATCGTCACCCGGCTGCTGGCGCTTGCGCCCGACCAGCTGCATTCCGTAGACGAAGAGCTGGCCCATGCCCCACTCCGAGCGACTTCGGTCACGCGTATTGGAGGCGGCCACAGTCCATTCACGAAACTCATCCCGGTCCGCATACGGCACGCCGAGCAACTCGCACAGCACCATCATCGGCAGCGGCACCGCGACAGCGGTGTAGAAGTCGGCAGGCGAACCCCGATCGATCATCGCGGTGATCAGTTCGTCGGCAAGCTCATGCACACGCCCCGCAAGCGTCCGCATCTGCTTAGGCGTGAAGTGAGGTTGCATCAGCCGGCGCCCACGTGCGTGGTCCTCGCGTTCTGTCTCGTAACTGCCGATCGGGCCACCAAAGAACGCCGAATCACCCGATCGGGCGGCGGTGTCGGGCTCCGGATGCGATCGGCCCACACGCTCGTCATCGAACAACTGGCGAACCGTTGCATAGCCGGTGATCAGCCAAGCGGGATCGCCGACCGCGGTAGTGACTCGATGCACGGTCCCGGCGCGCTGCAGTTCGCGTTGCTGGGCGGCAGGCACAAACAGACCCTCGCGCGGAAAAGGCAACTGAGGTGGTTGCACAGCATTCACAGGTCCCCCCAAGGGCGAAAAATAGAACCTCTAGTCAATATCTCAGCCGAGACCTAGGCAGCATAAGACGTCGCATAGCACCGCGGCAGCCAATCGGCGAAAACATCGGAACCTGCCGGCTAATCTTACGAAAACTATTCAATACCAAACTATTTCGCCAACCTATCGGTCACACGTCGATGCCGCCACCCAGGCCCTTTTCATCTACCGCTCCACCGGTGCACGTAAAGCTGACGCACAAGTCAACGAATGTCGAGACAAGAACTAGGACACGTTCTAGTGTGGGCTCGTTGACCGGGTAGCGGGCATCCAACCGATCAACCCGGCCGGAAACCATGGGGGTGGAAATGGCACGAATCACAAGCGTTCCCTGCGACGGAGAGACGACGACGTACGTCAGTCCGCCAAAACTTCGCGTGGCACGCGCGCTGGCCAGACTTCCGCGGCTCGGCGACACGGTGGGACTGATGCTGGACCCCACGTTCTATCTTTTCGAGAAGTACCTCCGACACGGCCCCGTGTTCACCGTCAAGATGCCCTACCAGACATACACCGTGCTGGCCGGCTCCGAGGCCGCGACGTTCATGAGCAGCAAAGACGGTCGCGAATGCCTCACGGTGGGTAGCTCGTGGCGATTCGTCGAGGAACAATTCGGTGGCAAGGACTCGCTGGTCGCCGTTGACGGTCCGCAGCACAAGCAATGGCGCACCCTCTTGCAACGCGGCTATTCGCGTGAGGCGATCGCCGACCGGTACTCCGAAGCCATCGATGTCATTGACGACGCCGTCGACAAGCACTGGCGGCCGGGAGAATCGGTGCCGGTCCTCCCGGCGATGCAGAAGTTGTCGATCGCCCAGGTGGGCACCTTCCTCGGCGGCGTCCGGCCGACCGACGACGATATCGAAGATATCGCACTGGTTACTCGCGAGATTCTGAAGATTGCTCCGGTACAACATATTCCGAAATTCATGCTGCAGCTTCCCCGATATGTCAACGCGCGCTCACGGGTGGCACGGGTGGCGCAGAACGCTCTCGCGCTCGCGGGACACTCGAGCGCGAGTGGTCGCCGCGGGCAATCCACGCTGCTGGAGGACATCCTCGAATCCTGCCGCGACGACCCCAATGCGGCCAACCAGCGCAATATGCTGTTCCACTCGGTGCTGCCCTATTTCGCGGGAGTGGAAACCACCTCCGCGACTGCGACATACGCGCTGTACCTCATCTTGAGACACCCAGATGTGTTGTGCCGGATACAGGACGAGGTCGCCGTCATGTTCGAACGGGGCGGTATCACCCACGACAGCCTGTTCCATTCCACTCCCGTACTGCACGGCGCGATCATGGAAGCAATGCGCCTTCGGCCTATCGCATCATTCATCATTCGTGTTGCGGCAAAAGATTTCGAGTTCCATGGTCATCAGATCCGCAGCGGCGAAGGCGTATTCATCGGCACCACCGTCCCGCACTTTCTCAGCGAGTTCTACGAAAATCCCATGAAGTTCGACGTCGACCGGTATGGGGACTCGGCAGGACCCAACCGAACCCCGGGCGCGTACTCCCCCTTCGGCCGCGGACCACACATGTGCGTGGGGAAGGGACTGGCCGAGTCACTGATGCAACTCATGCTCGCTCGCATCATCCATCGCCGGACGTTGGAGCTCAGTTCCCGCTCCTACCGCCTGTCCAATCGAGTGTCATCAAGCTCTCCATCCCCGAAATTCGCCGTACGCGTGGTTAGTTCGCGCCGGTGATGGATTCATCCAACCGGAAAACCCGTGGCTGCCGGTTTGCTTTGCGCTCACAGTTGGCTTGGTACGGGGCCTCCTGCAGGATTCTCGCCCAAACCCTGTCGCGATCTTCTCCCAGCATGAGGATTGCCGTACGCGAACTCTCGCGGCCACCGATGTTCACCCGGCATTGCGGCCGCTTCATCAACCATGAAGACCACAGCGGATGGTTCGGACGCGACCAATTGGTGCCCACAATGTATAGGTCGCTGTCAATTGCCAAGTACTGCAACGGCACAACCACGCCCTCGCCACGCGCATTGGTGACAAGGAGTGTCAATGACGGAATCCGAGAGACGGCCGTGATGGTCCACCGACCGCCGCCGATCCGGTACAGCAGGCGATCGGCCACGACGGACGACCTCCGAATAGGTGCGGCCAGATCGTGGTGCCCCACAGCCAGCACGGCGCGCCGGATCACTCCGACGAGCCCCCCTCGCTCCTGCGACGTATCAGCTGATGAATTCATGTTGCCCTCCCGAATCCAGACCCCCGAACATTGCCACGACGATAGCGCCCAACGGGTGACACGCCATACGAATCGTCAGCATTCCGTCGCGAGCCGTTACGTGGCCCAGATGTGAAATCCACGACCAAAAATGCCGGGCCCCTTGCGGTCACGGCGAATTTCTCCGACTACCGATAGAAGGAACTGAGCATGGAACAGCTGACTGGGTATGACGCGAGCTTCCTCTACCTGGAAACACCTACGCACTATCACCAGGGCTACGGTGTCGTCATTCTCGACACATCCACGATGCCCGGCGGATACAGCTTCCCCATCGTCCGCGAGTGGCTGGCGTCCCGAGTCGCCCAGATCCCCACCTACACCGAGAAGGCCTACGACCCCTGGTACAACCTGGGGCACCCGTTCTGGGTGGCCGACACCTCGTTCGACCTGGATCGCCACGTGCAGCGAGTTGTCATCCCTGCGCCCGGAACCGAGACGGAGCTGGCCCAGGCATGCTCCGAGATCGCGTCGTTGCCGCTGGACCAGCGCTACCCGCTGTGGGGAATCTGGGTGCTGGAAGGGCTTTCCGACGGAAACGTGGCGATATTCATCAAACGCCACAACGCGAGTCTCGATGGAGTGCGCGGTAATTCGCAGCTGGGCCAGTTATGCGGTAACGCGGCCACCGAATTGGCGGTTGTCCGCGATGCCGGTCCCGTCGAGCCGTTGGCGTTGGCCCTGGGCGGCGTGCGGACGCTTTCCGCCAAGCCGGTCAAGATGGCCAGGATGCTGGCCGAAAATATCCGTGCACGCCGCCGCGGTGTCGTCCCGGAGCTACCGCCGGGCGTACCCGAACCAATGTCCGCCCCGAGAACATCCTTCAACACCACGTTGACGGCCAACCGCAATCTGGCGTGGGCGAGTCTGCCCATTGCCGATGTGCTGCAGGTGAAACAGCGCCTCGGCGTCAAGCTCAACGATGTGATGTTGGCGCTCACCGCGACCGTGATACGCCGGTACCTCATCGAACGCGGTGAACTACCGGACCAACCGCTGCGAGCGTTCGTTCCCGTCTCGGTGCACGACAAGCCCGGTCAGCACGGCCGCAACCGCACGACGGGCCTGCTGACCAGCCTGCAGACCCTCACCGACGATCCACTGCGGCGGGCACGTGAGATCGCATCCATCACCAATGCCGCCAAGGTCCATGCCGAAGCACTGGGCCCTGGACGGATCCACGACTGGTTCGACTTCAGCGCCCGGTACTGGGGTGTGTTGTTCCGGGTGTACTCACGTTTACGCATGGCCGACCGGCACAAGGTCATGCAAAATCTGGTGCTTTCTAATATCGGCGGGCGGCACCAGGACCTGTATTTCGCCGGCGCACGGATCAGCCGCTTCTATCCCTTCGGCGCACCATTCGACGGCGGCGCGCTGTTCGTCACGGTGGCTTCGCACGACGATCGGCTCAACGTGGGCCTGATCGCGTGCCCCGAGATCATCCCGTCACTCGCCGACCTGGCCGCCGACTACCAACAAGCACTGTCCGAACTCGCCGCCGCCTTGGATACCGCCGAGGCGGTGGCCGAATGACCGCCCACGTAGGGCCGAGCGGTGACCTGGACTCACGTCGGTACCGCGCCGCCACCCGCGACACCATCGATACACTGATCGACCTCAACACCTCCAAGCGCCCGAATATTCTTGTTGCGGGACTGGCCATCACGGCCGAAAGTGCGCAGACGGGCTACCTGATCAGTGATGTGCTGCCCGCTGACGCCGGGTACGTAACCTACTACGCCAATTCGTTGGAGGAGGCGCTGTCGGGAGCCATCCGCCTGGTCCGCCACACCAGCAAGGTCGAGACCGGGTATGACCCCGAAAGCTGGATCCTGGTGGTGGACCGGGACGAACGGTTGCGGCGGTATTTCGACCCGCTGTCGGAGGGTGAGCACGGAGCGCTGACGCAACACGTTACCTTCGCAGTGTCCGCGGCAGAAGCGCTCACGATGCTGCCGACCCGGGCATGGTCCGGCCTGGTGATCCTTGATCCGGGCGAAGACTCCACAGAAGTGTTATCGGCTGCCCAGCGGCACAACCTACTTCGTGTCATCGCAGAGAGCCGCGCGTTCGGGGCGATCGACGCCGGACGCCGGCTGCCGGCCGGTGACATTTTTGTCTTCGGCGAGAACCTCACCGACTTCCAGGTGCCGTTCGGATCCTATTCGATATCGCAGCAGGCCTACCGGGTATGGAACAACCCATTGGATGCCATGGCCCAGACCTCGACATTCGCGGCCAACGCGACCGCTCTGACGCTGGTGACCGAAAACCTGCGCCGGCACGGTCACATCAGTCAGTCCCAAGAGGAGACGCTTGCGAACATTCACGCCGACCGCCGCGTCCGCAACGACTACTTCCGTCGCTTCTGCAACCCGTCCGCGGCCGACTTGATGGAGGCTTTTGGGCTCGACTTCGATCTGTCCGGAGCCGATGGCGGTCAGATTCTGCTGCGGGACGGCACGACGCTGCTCGATTGTGCGCTCGGCAACGGGGCCAGCCTGCGCGGACACAATTCACCCGACATGGCAAGGGAATTGGCTGAACATGACCCTCAGATCGACTACACCGGCCGACTCTCACAGTTGTTGAGGACGCTCAGTGGTTTCGATGAGATGTTCCCCGCGGTCAGCGGGGCGACGAGCGTCGAGAACGCGCTGGGCCTGGCCCGGCTGGCGCGCCCCAACAAGCCCCGCATCGTGACATTCCGGGGCAATTTCTCAGGAAAGACCATCGCTACCCTCAACGTCAGTCGTTACGGCCCACAACGCTCGGCCAGTATCGAGGGCGCGTTCCGGCCGTACTATCCGGACGTCGTGTTCATCGATCCGTTCCGTGCGGACGCCGCCGAGAAACTCACCGCCGCACTGGATCACCCGGATGTGGGCCTGGTGTGGTGCGAACTCATTCAGGGCATGTCGTGTGTCGCGATACCAGCCGAATTGCTACAGATCGTGGCCAGCGCCAAACAACGCGGCGGTTTCCTCATCGGGGTGGACGAAGTGCTGACCGGTGTATGGCGCAGTGCCGAGACGTTCTTACTCCAGCAGACCTGGATGCCGGACATCGTGGACATCGTCACTATCGCCAAACCCTTGTCGGACATGATGTTTCCGATGGCTGCGGCGCTGACGACAGCCGACGTGGCGGAAGCAGCACGCAGTACCAACCCCCAGGCTTTCAGCGATCTGCAGAATCGTTACCGCAACAATCTCGGTGCACACATCGCCTGGCATGCCCTCAGTACCGTCAACACACCGGAATCGCATGCCAGGCGCATTGCCGAGCGGGCCGTGCTCGCCGAAGGCCTTCGCCGGCTTACCACCAACTCACCGCTGTACCAGTCGGTGGAGGGCTACGGGGCCCACCTGCGGCTTGTCACGCATTCGCGGTACTTCCCCTTCCAGGAGAACACCCTGATGGGGGAATTGTTGGGTCAGGCGATGGAGGACTTGATTCTTCGGCGCTGCCACGTGGTACTGGGTCGAGGCCGGTTCTTTCCCCCGTTGTTCCCGCCGGAGGGGATGATGGCCGAGGCCGTCGCCCGCCTGGAAAAAGGATTCGAAGGCGTCACACCTGCCACGGTGTATGCCACGTTGGTGCGATGCGTTGGGGGGCTGGCCGCATTCATGTTGGGAAGACAGCTGAAGCGGCTCGTTCCTCAATCGATCCTGCTGCGGCGCAATGGGAAATAGGGCGATGGCACGACGACGACCAGCGCTCATTGAACCGTCAGCCAGATTGTCGTGGACTGCCGAGGAACCACCACGTGGCCGTGACATCCGCGGTGATACCCGCGATGTCGTTGGCCTCGGAGAACAGCAGGCCCGCAGCCTCCGGCGGGCACGCCGCACTCGGCCACGGCTGATAGCGATCCACCTTGGCGTACGACAGCACCGGCGGATCCTCCCGAGTGAGGTAGGCGCACAGCCACCGCGCCGATCGCTCCGGGGTGCTGAAACCCTTGGCCCCAACGAATTTGGTGAGAACCCTCCGGAAAAGCCAGCGGGAGACCGCGTTCATGTTCCTGGTGATGCCCGTCGCCGGCATGATCCCGGGGTCGTAGGCCAGCACCGCGGAGTGTTCGGGGAAGCGCTCGGCGTAGGCCTGCCCGAGGTACACCATGCCGCGCTTACTGGTGACATAAGCCTGCGGGCCACTCAAGGTGCCGGGCGTGCACGCGTCGGCCAGGGCCAAGGCCGCGGGTTCGGGGAGTCCCGTCCACCAACGCTTCCGGTCATGCGCACCCGAACCGACAAGCACCGTGCGGGCGCCGGGACTCATATACGGCGACATCAGCGCCAAGAGCAGATGCGGTCCTACGAGATTGGTGATCATCGTGGCATCCAAGCCCTCCGCCGTGCTGCCGGCGAGATGTCCGGGATGAACCGCCGCATTCAGCACCACCGCCCCGACCGGTGCGAGATCTCCCACACGCACCGCCCGGGCGATCTCTGCGGCTGCCCCGCGAATACTCGCCAGAGCGGAGAGATCACACACGACGTAATGCGCTGCGTGTGCACCCAGCCAAGAGATCAGCTCGTCCCGACGTTCCTCGTTACGGCACAGCAGTATCAATCGATAAGCATCGGATTCGGCGAGGAGGCGGGCCAGTGCTAGCCCCAACCCCGACGTGGCACCCGTCAGGACGAGTGAACGACTGCTGGTTCCACCCATGCATCAGGAATATACGGCCAACACAATCCCTCCAACGCGCAGCCGGGAGAACCATATGAACCCCGCAGCAGACCGACACATCGATGCCCTCGTGATCGGCGCAGGTATCGCCGGGATCAGCGCGGCGTGGCACATTACACATCACTGCCCGTCACTCAACGTTGCGGTGTTGGAAGGCCGTTCAGAGATCGGCGGCACCTGGAGTCTGTTCCGGTATCCCGGTGTGCGTTGCGACTCTGACATGTACACGCTGGGCTTCTCCTTTGCTCCGTGGACCGGCAAAGAGGCGATCGTCGAGGGTGCGGCCATCCTGCGGTACCTGAAGGACGTGGTGGAGCAGGAAAATCTCGATGGGCTGATCCGCTTCGATCACCGCGTCCGTGAGGCGCGATGGTCGTCACAGACGTCCCTATGGACCTTGCGGGTCGACACCCCGGCGGGCGAGCAGACCATCACGTGTTCATTTCTCATGGTGTGCACGGGCTACTACCGATACGACGGGGGTTATCTTCCTGAATTCTCCGGAATCGATGATTTCCCCGGGCCGGTGGTACATCCGCAGGAATGGCCCGACGACCTCGTAATCGCCGGTAAGCGAGTCGCTCTCATCGGCAGCGGTGCCACCGCGATGACTCTGGCACCGCGTCTGGCCGATACGGCTGACCACGTCAGTGTGGTGCAGCGCTCGCCGAGCTATGTGATCAGCCGCCCACAACGTGATCGCTTCGCCAATCTGCTGTTGCGCTGGCTACCGCGCACGGTCGCACTGCCCGTCATCCGTGCCAAAAACATTTCACTGATGACGTTTTCGCTCTACCTCGCGCGGCGGGTGCCACAGCGCATGGGTGACGCGATCGTCGACCGTGCGAAGCGCGAGCTGCCGCCCGGATACGACAGCGAAAAGCATTTCAGGCCGCGATACAAGATATGGGACAACCGGCTCTGCCTCATCCTGGATGGCGATCTGTTCCAATCGATCGGCCGCGGAGACCTGACGATGGTGACCGGGGAGATCGAGCGGTTCACCGGGGAAGGACTACTACTCACCTCCGGGGAGCACATACCTGCCGATATCGTGGTGGCAGCCACGGGATTTCACATGCGACTGTTCGGTGGCATCGAGTTCTACCGCGACGATGAGCCCATCGATTTCAGCAGCACCGTCTGCTACAAGGGCATGATGCTGGACGGGATTCCCAACTTCGCATTCACCGTCGGATACCAGGCGGCCACCTACACCCTCAAGGCCGACATCGTGTCGCGATACGTCAGCAGGCTGCTGGGTTATCTCTTCGAGAATGGGATCTCCTCTGTGACGCCACATCTCGAGGACAGCTCGGTGGACCTGGAGCCATTCACCGGCTATCGGCCGGGTTACGTGCAGCGCGTACTGGCCGACCTGCCGCGTCAGGGTTCCAAACCCCCGTGGCGGCTGAGCATGAACTACTACCGAGACATGTGGATGGCGCGCGCGCAGCCCGTCGAAGACGCCAACCTCCACTTCTCAAGAAACTCAACGGTATCGTGATGCGTGCCGGGTTCAAGGCGGCCCGTCCATGGCCGATCCGCGCGCTCAACCGCGTCGGCAACCCCTTGACGGGCATCGGCGCAGCACCCACGCTCGACACGCAGTGGCTCCGCAGCGCGGCCCGCCGGGCCACCGGACTCGAATGGGTCGCCGATGCGTATCTCGATGACGCGCTTGAGGTGTTGGCCGCATCGTTGCGCAACGATGCGAAGCTCAGTTTCCTGGGCCGAAAAATGGTGCAAGTACGGCTGGTTGGGATGTTGAGCACACGTCTGCGACTACGCGAACTGATCAGAAAGAATCCGGGTATCGCACAGCTCCCCGTCGAACCGCCCATCGTGATCGTCGGCCTACAACGCACCGGAACGACCCTGTTGCATCGTCTTCTTGCCGCGGATCCGTCGGCCGGCTCCATGAGCTCGTGGGAGGGCGCCTCGCCACTACCCCATCCCAAGCAGCCGAGCGGCGCGCCGGATCTACGGATAGCACAGGCGGCCAAGGATGAACGCTCACTGAGGTATCTGGCACCGCAGTTCTTCGCCATCCACTCCGTGGAAGCGGAAGCACCCGAAGAGGACGTGCTGCTTCTGGACTTCGCGCTGCACAGCCAGATGCCGGAGGTGATGTTTCATGTTCCGGGCTACGCGAAGTGGCTGGCCGATCAGGACATGACGCCGGCGTACGAGCTGCATCGCCTGCTCTTGCAGGTGCTGCAGTGGCAGCAGCCCCGCGGCCGCTGGGTGCTCAAGACTCCGGCCCACCTGGAGCACCTCGACGTGCTCCTGCGCGTATACCCGGGGGCGGTGGTGGTCTGGACCCACCGCGACCCGGCCCAGACCACTGCCTCGTCATCCAGCATGCTCGCGCACTACCAAGCGCTGTTCAGCGACCGAGTAGATCACCACGAGCTGGCCCGATACTGGCTCGGCAAGAACGCACAAATCATCGACCGTGCGATCGCGGTTCGCGCCGAACACCCGGCCGCCTTCGTCGATATCAATTACACCGAGCTGCTTGATGATCCGATTGCCGCGGTACAGCGGATCTATCACGCGGCGGATCGCAGGCTTTCCGACGATGCGTTAACAGCGATGCGCGTCTCGCTGCAGCAGAACCGGCAACACAAGCATGGCGAGCACAGGTACAGCCTTGCGCAATTTGGGCTGACAATAGCGGAAGTGGACGCGGCATACCGACGCTATATCGACCACTTCGCAATCCAAACGGAAAGGGGCGGAGTCCGTGGCGACCGATGATGCAGTGACCCAACCGTTCACCGACGCCATCGCCGAGGCGGAAAAACTGGTCGCCTCCGCGCCGCATATCGAATCGGAGGCCGATCTACTCGAGGGCCTCGAATACCTCGCCGGAAGCATCGCCGCATCGCTACACCTGGTCTACAACTTCAGCACAGAACATCCGGTATTGCTCAGTGGAACAGGGCCTTTCACCAAAATGGGGCTGGATAACCCCGATTTTCTGTATTTCGCGACACAGATCGACGGCCACCACGACTACGTGCTCAGTGGCACGCGGGGCAGCACGGTCGACCTGAACTTTCAGCTGTTGGATAGCGCGTACACAGATCGTGACGTGCCCGAAAGTGTCACGGCGTTCGATGACCGGAACTTGGCGATCCACGAGGACGGCAGTTATCGGGTAAGCATCGGCGCTGCGCCGGTGACGGGCTGCGACACACACATACCGATCGCCCCGCGGCCCGCCCAACTGATCGTGCGCGAGGCGTACAACGACTGGACGGAGAACCGCGGAACGGTGGCGATCAGCAGGGCCGATACCCTCGGCATCGGCGCCGCTCCCCTCACCAAGGAGTTTGTCCTAGGCCGGTACATCGGTGCCGGACATCACCTGATCAATCGCGTGAAGACGTGGCTACAGTTCCCGCAATGGTTCTACATGAACAATCCACCGAATGTCTTTGAGCCACCGCGCATTACTCCCGGTGGGCTATCCAGCCAATTCTCGTCGGTGGGCTACTTCGAACTCGAGCCCGGCCAGGCACTGATAGTCACCGTCCCGAAATCCGACGCGCCATATCAGGGATTTCAGCTGGGCAGCATGTGGTATGTGTCGCTGGACTACATCAATCATCAGACTTCGCTGAACTCCCATCAATCACATGTAGATCCCGACGGCAAAATCCGCCTGGTCATCAGCGACCAGAACCCTGGCGTCGTCAATTGGATCGAGACGGTGGGACACCGCCGGGGTTTCCTCAAATTCCGGTGGCAACGGACGAACCGGCCGATCCTCGACGAGGACGGCCCGCGGGCCGAAGTGGTGGACTTCGACCGCATCAAAGTCTCGCTACCGTTCCACGCCGACCACATCGTCACCGCGCAGCAGTGGCGGTCCCGAATCGCTGCCCGACAAACGGCCGTGGCGACCCGAATGCTGGGCTAGCTGTCAAACCGCATGAATCGGTCAGGACTCCGCGTCAGGCTTGCCTGGCCCGGTGGCTCCGTGGGGTTTTTCACCGCGCAGCCGCGCCTGCAGGTCGGCGCGGTCGGCGCGGCGCCGCTCGTCGACAACGGCGATGCTCGCGGTCACCCGACGTCGTAGCGGCGCGAACACCGCCATCCCCAACGGCAGCGCAATGATCAGCGCGAACAGAATCGCGATGGCCAGGGGGAAGTCCTCGTACCCGATGAGCCGGGCCAGCCAGAAAATGACGAGCGTCAAGACAACCGCAAGACCCAGCCGCGCCAAGGTGTACAAGGCGATGTCGATAGCGAGCCGGCTTCCCGGCGAACGTTCAGCCACGTCACCACCCTATCGCTGTGCCGAATATCGTCCTTGGCCGCGCGTATATTCGGAGTTAGTTGTTCAGGAGGCTTGCAGAAGGATTTGTTGTGTACTACGTGCTCATCGCGATCGTGCTCGGCGCGCTGGTCTACGCCGGATGGCGAATCAGCCAGTCGGTCCCGACCCGTCCGCAGACCCGCGTGACCGGCCCCGACGACGACCCCGAATTCCTCTGGCGCATCGGCAAGGACAACCCGTCGGGGCACTGAAGTCATGCGGCCGGCGGCCGCACAACTCTCTAGCCCTGGAACGTCTGCTGCTGGCGCTGAGTACCGGTGAATCCCTGTGCCACGACCGCGGCCAGCTCGATGAGCGCGCGCCGCGTCTGCGGCCGTAACCGGTCCAGGCTGATCTCGGCGCCCTCTTCCAGGTGCGGATCGAAGGGCACCAGGCGCACCGCGCGGCACCGGCGGGAGAAGTGATCGACAACCTTCTGCATGTCGACCTTGCCCGAACGCGGACGCACCGCGTTGATGACCGCGATCGAGCGGCGGACGAGTTCCCGGTGTCCGTGTGCGTCAAGCCAGTCCAGCGTCGCCGACGCACTGCGGGCACCGTCCACCGAGCCGGAGCTGATGACGACCAACGTGTCCGCCTGCTCCAGCACCGACGACATGGCCGAGTGCATGAGTCCGGTACCGCAGTCGGTAAGCACCACGCTGTAGAACTTTTCCAAGATCTCCAGGGTGCGGGAATAGTCCTCGGCGCTGAACGCCTCGGATACCGCCGGATCGCTTTCCGAGGCGAGGACCTCCAGGCGGCTGGGCCCCTGCGAGGTGTAACTGCGCACGTCGCTGTAGCGCTGAATCGAATTGGCGTCCCGCAATAGGTGACGCACCGTTGCCGGGGTCTCCAGCGGCACCTTCTGACTCAGCGTGCCGCGGTCCGGGTTGGCGTCGACGGCGATGACACGGTCACCCCGGATGGATGCGAAAGTGGCGCCCAGGGTCGCGGTGACGGTGGTCTTGCCGACACCGCCCTTGAGGCTCAGCAGGGCGATCTTGTAGCAGCCCTGCAGCGGCTGGTTCACCTGTGCGATGAGGTCGTTTTCCTCGGTCTTCTTGGTGCCCTCGCCCAGGTTGATCGTGCCGAACGACGCACGGTAGACGGTCTTGCGCCATCCGGCGGACGGCGCCGGCTTGTGCGGGCGCAGCAGCGCGGAGGTGGACAAGTCGCGGGAGGACGGCGGCAGCTCGGGCCGAATCTGCCCGCCGACTCCGGTCTGCTGGCCACCAACCGGGGTGTAGTACCGGGAGCCACCGACAGGAGGCTGCTGCGCCTGCTGCGGGATGCCCGACGGGGGAGTGTCGCTGGCCCAGCGGTCCGCCGTGAACGGCGTCGGCTGCGCAGGCTGCTCGCCGGAATCGCTGAATCGGTTGTCGGCCCGAAAGCCGCCCGGGCCGCCCGACGATCCTGCCGCGCCGACAGCGGTGGGGTCGCCCGCCTCCTGGCTACCCGATGGCGTGAAATCAAGGGGTGCGAAGGAGCCGCCCAGACTGTTCAGCGACGGCACCGCGGGGTCATGTCCCAGACCCGCGATGTCCTGCTGCGGAGCAAACGGGTCCTGGAACGGGACAGCCTGAAATTGCTGGGTCATCTCATGGGGCTGCTGCGGCGTGCTCTGGCCGTACATGACCGGCTGCGCGGGCTCCTGTGCTGCCCATGGCGGGGCCGTTGGTCCACCCTGCGCCTCGTCGGCGGCGTATGGCGACGGTCCATCCGGCGCGCGGTGCGCGGGATAGTCAGACATCGGTCCCCCAATGCATTGGTTGAATGTGCAGTTCGGACACGGAGTGTTCGGAACGGCCGTTCAGAACGACTCAGCATCGCACCCTATCGCAGGTGTGATGAACCGATCTGGCAGAACAGTTCGTTAGCTCACACCAGCGTACGAGTGAAGACCAACCGTCACCAGGTTGACGAAGAACAGGTTGAACACCATGGCCACGAATCCGGCCACATTGATCCAGGCGGCCTTCTTGTCGCGCCAGCCGGCAGTGGAGCGTGCGTGGAGATAGGCCGCATAGATAACCCAGGCAACGAAGGAGACAGTTTCCTTGGGATCCCATGCCCAGAACCTTCCCCATGCCTCCTCGGCCCAGATGGCACCGAAGATCACTCCGAATCCGAAGATGGGAAAGCCAAAGATGGTGGTCCGATATGCCAGCCGATCGAGAGCCTGGGCGTCGGGCAGCCGCTGTACGAACGAGTTGTCCGGGAAGTACATCTTGGCCAAGAACAAGATGCTTGCCACCCCGGCTACCAGGAAAACACCCGAACCGAGACTGACCACGGACACGTGGATGGGCAGCCAGTACGACTGCAGGGCCGGCATCACCGGGGCGGCATAGGTGTAGAGGTAGCGGCCGGACACCGCGAGCAGGATGAGCACGGGGATCAACACGAAGACCCACAGCGCCCTGCGCCCTTCCGCGTTGCCGCGTGGGCGCAGCACGATCGCCGCCGTCACCAACCCGCACGCACAGGTGAGGTTGATGAATTCGTACATGTTGCCCCAGGGCACCCGGGTGGTGGCCACACCGCGCAGCACGATGCACAGCAGCAGCAGCCCGATACCGAGGTAGACCAGGGCCTGCCCGGCACCACCCACCCGCTCGGCGAGCGGGCGCCTGCCTTGCGGCACCACCAGGCCCGGACGGTTCTCGCCCGCGGCTACCACATCACCGCCGGAGCTGACGAGTTCACGCTGCGCCGCCCTGTCGCTCTGCCGGTAGGCCAGCTCGATGGCCAACAGCACCAGCGCACCGACCATCACCACGATCGCCGAGGTGAAGGCGTAGTCGGAGAACTTGGCCAGATTCACATCGATATTGGTGGAATTCATTCGGCATCCTCATCTTTGTGGCCGTTTCCGGCCCTGGCTGCGCCCGTCGGCGGGAAACCCTCAAGGCAGCGGTCGCACAACCGCTCAAACTCATCGCCCCAGCCGGAGCTGTCGGTACGTGCCAGCCCTCCCAGCTCGACATTGACCGTACCCGCGGCCGCCCCAGGAGACAGCCGCGCCCAGACCCGACGGCGCTTGATGACGAGCGAGACCACCAGGCCCGCCATCATGGTCAGCGCGAAGATCAGCACCCACAGTTGGGCGGGGTCCCGCGACACCTGCAGATTCACGAAGTTCACGGCTCCGTCGAATCGGACGATCGTGCCGTCGTTCAGCTTCACCGACTGCCCGGGCAGCAGATTGGCCCGCGCCACCTGGTTCAGGCGCTTCTGCTCGATCATGCGGGGGTCGAGGTCAAAGATCGACTGCGCCCTCCCCGAGTCCAGTCCGGTGTCCCCGCGATAGATGTTGATGGCGACCGCGGGCTTGCGCATCTCCGGGAAGCTCGACGAGAGCAGCGTTCCGTGCAGTTGCTCGGTGGGGGCGAACAGTCCTTGGATGGCGATCTGGTTCTTGCGACGCACATTGGGGTCTGGGTAGGTGCCGGCAGGCGGATCGATCCGCACGGCTCCCGACGACAGCAGCGTGGTGGGGTCATCGGGTCGCCATTGGATGGTCTCGCTGCGCTTGCGGCCGTCCGGGAAGGTGACCGTGAAGGTGGGCGCGTAGCCGTACCCGAGCAGGTACACGCGGTTGCCGTTGACGCGCAGCGGATGGTTCATGGCCAGGCGATCGGGTCGCCACACGTTGTTCTGTATATCGTCGCCGGCCTGGTACTGGATATTCGATTCGAAGGAATGCGCCTGCCCGGAGGCGAGGTAGGTGGCCTTGAAATCCTGGACCTTGACACACACCGGGTCCAGGTTGGTGCCGTCGACGGTGTTACCGGCCCGGAATGAGTCGAACGCCGCCGGTGACGAGGAACAGAATCCCGGACCATTGTCGGCGATGACGATGACGTTGCCCTCGTATCCGAACAGCTTGCCGACCGCGAACGCAACCAACAGCCCCACCAGGGACAGATGGAAGACCAGATTCCCGAACTCGCGCAGATAGCCCTTCTCCGCCGAGATCTCGGTGATCCCGTCCTTCTCTCGGGTGCTTCGGCGCCAGCCGCGAAGCCGACCGGAGATGGCCTCGGCCAACTGCCCTTGGTCGGCGACCACGGCTCGTTCGGCGTGTTTGGGCAACCGCCCCAGGTTGCGCGGCACCGGGACCGGCTGGGCACGAAGAGCCTTGGCATGCTCGACGGTCCGGGGAATGATGCAGCCCACCAGCGAGACGAACAGCAGCACATAGATCGCGGTGAACCAGAAGCTGGAGAACACGTCGAAGGCCTGCACCCGATCCAGCCAGGGGCCGATGGTCGAGTGTTCGGCCAGGTACTCGTCGACCTTGGCTTGGTTGAGTGCGCGTTGCGGCAGCATCGCGCCGGGTATCGCACCGAGCGCGAGTAGCACCAGCAGCGCCAGCGCGGTGCCCATGGAGGTCAGGCCACGCCAGGTGTTGCGCGCATACGCGAGGAGACGCTTCGCGATCGTCATCAGATGGGCAACCTCGCGTCCGAAACAAAAGAATCACGCACCCAGGCGACGAAATCAGCCCAGACACCGGTTATCAGCGCCACCCCGACCGCCAGCAGCGCGATGCCGCCGATGACCTGAATCATCCGGGTATGTCTGCGCAACCAGTCCATACCGCGCACCGCGCGTGCCGAACCGAAGGCCAGCAGCAGGAACGGCATACCCAATCCGAGGCAATAGGCAATCACCAGCGCGATCCCGCGGGCCACATCGGCACCCTCGGTGGCCGAGGCCACCGCGACCACACCGGTCAGGGTCGGCCCCAGGCATGGTGTCCAGCCCAGCGCGAACACCGCACCCAGCAGCGGGGCACCGGCGACCGTCGAGACGCGGCGCGGCGTGAAGCGGATATCGCGTTGCAGGGCCGGCACCAGACCGATGAACACCAGACCCATCGCGATGGTGACCACTCCCCCGATGCGTTGCAGCAGCACCTGATTGGTGATCAGCGAGGTCGTCATACCCATCACCGCGACGGTGCCCAGCAGGAATACCGCGGTGAACCCCGCCACAAACAGCAGGGCCGATCCGGTGACCCGCAACCGATGAGGTTGAGCTCCGGCTCCGTTCTCCGGTCCGTTGTCAGCGCCCACCACCGCCGCCAGATAGGACAGGTAGCCGGGCACCAAGGGGATCACGCATGGCGACGCGAAAGACACCAGCCCTGCCAGCGCGCAGGCCCCCAGGGCCAGCAACAACGGTCCGCTGGTCGCCGCGTCCTGAAACGCGGAACCGGCGTCGGCGAGAATCACTTCACTTCTCCCGCAGTCTCTTTCGCCGATTCCTGTGCCAGGCGCTCTACTACTGGCCGCAGATCCTGGGCCAGCAGTTCACGGAGAAATACCGCGGCCACCCGATGCTGGCGGTCCAGCACCAGGGTCGCGGGAATGGCTCCGGTCGGAAACTTCTTGCCGAACGCGATGAGCGTGCGCATCGACGGGTCATAGATAGACGGATACGGCACCTTGCGATCGGTCACGAAGTCCTGCGCCTTGGTGATCTCGTTGTCCCGGACATTGATGCCCAAGAATTCGACACCCTGCGCGTGCGTGGCCCTGTATACGTCTTCCAACGCGGAAAACTCCGAGCGGCAGGGGCCGCACCACTGCCCCCATACGTTGATCACGACGACCCTGCCGCGGAAATCGCTCAGCGACAACGTCTTGGTGGGGTCGAGCAGACTCGGACCCGATATGGGACCGGGCGTCTGACGGGATTGCGGCGGGTCGTAGAGGATGTCTGTCTTGCCGCCCGGCGAGACGAACTGGAACTGGCCGCCGCGCGCCACCGCGTCATCACCGGTGGAACACGCGGTGATGAACAGAGCCAGCGCGGCCAGCGCCGCGACCAGAAGGCGCACTCGCTACCCCGCCGGTTCCGAGTAGACGACATCGACGAGCTGTTCCCCCTCGAACACCAGTGAGGTGAGCGAGGCGACGTTGCACTGCCGCTTGCGCGGGTCGTGCCACAGTTTTTTGCCGAGCAGGTGCTGGCGCGCGGTCCAGACCGGCAGTTGATGGCTGACGCACACCGCCTCGGCGCCTTCGGCGCTGAGGCGGGCGCGGTCGATCGCAGCCGTCATCCGCGACGCGATGTCGCGGTAGGGCTCCCCCCAGGACGGCGTGAACGGATCCCGCAGCTTCCACCAATTGCGGGGGTCGCGCAGTGCGCCGTCACCCACCGACACCTTCATGCCTTCGAAGGAGTTTCCGGCCTCGATGAGGTCGTCGTCGGTGACGATGGTGAGCCCGTGCACTTCGGCAATGGGCGTGGCCGTCTGCTGAGCCCGTAGCAGCGGCGAGGCGACCACCGCCGTGATTTTGTTGTCCACCAACGATTTTGCCACCGCAGCGGCCTGCCCCTGCCCCTTGTCCGAGAGCCGGAAGTTCGGAAGCCGACCGTAGAGGATCCCCTCGGGATTGAATACCTCGCCATGACGCATCAAATGCACGATGGTGCGGGTCTGGGATGAGCCGCTTGCGCGAAGACCATCAGTCACGTCAGTTCTCCTCGGCAGCGGCCGCGGCCCGGGCAGCGGCGGGTAACGCGTCGGCAATGCGGTCGAACGCCTCGTCATCGAGGGCGGTGGAGACGAACCAGGTCTCGAAGGCGCTGGCCGGGGGGTACACGCCACGGCTCAGCAGCGCATGGAAGAACGCGGGATAGCGCCAGGTTTCGGTGGCCTTGGCGCTCTGGAAGTCCCGCACCGGTTCCGTGCCGAAAAAGACGCTGAACATGTTGCCTGCGCGGCCGATGTGGTGCGCCACCCCCTCGGCGTCCAGCGAGGCGGTGAGCAATGCGATGAGTGCGTCGGCGTTGCGGTCAAGCGTTTCATAGGCTTTCGCGTCGGCAGCGCGCAGCGACGCAAGCCCGGCCGCGACCGCCACCGGATTGCCCGACAGCGTGCCCGCCTGATACACCGGGCCCAGCGGCGCCAGCCGGTCCATGATGTCGGCCCGGCCGCCGAAGGCCGCGGCGGGCATACCGCCGCTCATCACCTTGCCGAAGGTGACCAGATCACCGGCCACCTGGTCGATGCCGTACCAACCCGACCGGCTCACCCGGAAACCCGTCATGACCTCATCCATGATGAGCAGTGCGCCATGGTTTTCGGTGATGCGCCGCAGCCCGGCGTTGAAATCCGGGCCGGGTGCCACGGTGCCCATATTGCCGGCGGCGGCCTCGGTGATCACGGCGGCGATGTGATCGCCCTGTTCGGCGAAGACCTGCGCTACCGCACCGATATCGTTGTACGGCAACACGATGGTGTCGGCCGCCGAGGCGCCGGTGACACCGGGAGAGGAGGGCAGGCCGAAGGTGGCCAGGCCGGACCCGGCATCGGCCAGCAACGCGTCGGCGTGCCCGTGGTAACAGCCTGCGAACTTGACAATCTTGGGGCGTCCGGTGAATCCGCGCGCCAGGCGCACCGCGCTCATGGTGGCTTCGGTGCCGGAGTTGACCAGACGCACCTTTTCCACGGGCTGGACGCGATCGATGATCTCGCGGGCGAGCTCGATCTCGCCCTCAACGGGCGCGCCGTAGGAAAGCCCGTCCTTGGCGGCCCGCTGCACGGCCTCCACCACCGCGGGGTGCGCGTGGCCCAGGATCAGCGGACCCCAGGAGCAGACCAGGTCCACATACCGGTTGTCGTCGACATCGGTGAGCCAGCATCCGGCGCCGGATCTGACGAACCGCGGAACCCCACCGACCGCCGCGAACGCGCGCACCGGCGAATTCACTCCACCTGGGATGACGGTCGAGGCGTCGGCGAACAGACGTGCGGAGTTGGGAGTCTCATCAGACACGGCATCCAGTGTCTCAGCTGATGCCAAATCGTCCACTACAGGGTGTAGTGGATTAGGCAGGTCTCAACGCAAAAGTGGGGTGATCGGCGTCGTCGGGCAGCTGCGCGAAGTAACCGTCCACCACCTTGCCCGCCTTGGGTTTGTAGGCGGCGATGATGGGAGCACGATCGGCGACCGGCACCTCCGTGGCCGTGTACACCGCACGGACGCCCTTGACAGTGAGCGTGACCTGCGGATTGGCCCTGATGTTCTTGACCCACTGACTCTCCCCGCGGGTGGACACCAGGTACTTGACCCCGTCGACGTCCACGGTGGTCACCGGAATCTGCTGCGGCTCCCCGCTGACCCGTTTGGTGATCGTGAGGGTCTCGCCGATATTGGCGGCCATCGCCAGTCGGTTGAAGACCTTGCGCACAAACCACGGGGGCTTGAGGTATGCCATGGATCACAGTTTGATAGTGGTATGCAGATACCGCAATCGGTCGCGCGCTTCAACAAATACGTCACCAACCCCGTCCAGCGCCTGTGGGCGGGCTGGGCCCCGAGCTTCGCGATCATCGAACATAAGGGCCGTAAGTCCGGCAAGGAGTTCCGGACACCGGTCACCGCATTCACAACGCCCGATGGCGTGGCCATCCTGCTGACCTACGGCCCGGACCGGGACTGGCTCAAGAACCTGCAGGCCGCCGGGGGCGGACGGGTGGTGCGCAGGGGCAAGACGCACGATGTGGTCAACCCCCGAGTGGTCAGCCGCGACGAGGCCGCGACACTGGTGAAGAGCCGCGCCTTTGGCCGGCTGCCGTTCGAGCAGGCCGTGCTGCTGACCTACGCCTAGGTTTCTCCGCGGTACGCGACTACCAGATCTTCACGAACTTGTCCGGCGAGTTCACCATGGGATCACCTGCTAGGCAACCGAATTCGGCCGCAAAGGGCGCAACGTTGGGCACCACACCGTTGATCCGCAACGCCGGCGGAGAATGCGGATCGCTGGCCAGCTGCGTGATCGCGTCCTCGGGACGTTGCTTGTCACGCCAGATGCGCGCATAGTTCAGGAAGAACCGCTGCTTCTCGTTGAACCCGACGATCCCCTTCGCCTTTTCGGCATCGTTGTGCTTGGCCAGCTCGGCCACCAGCGCGTCATACGCGGTATTCACCCCGCCGAGATCTGCGATGTTCTCGCCCAGGGTCAGCCTGCCGTCGACGTGCAGGTCGGGGCGGCCCGGAATCGGCGTGTAAGCGTTGAATTGCTCCACCAGCCGATTGGCGCGCTTGTCGAACTCCTCGCGATCGTTCGGCGTCCACCAATTGACCCGATTGCCCTCGCCGTCGAACTGGCTGCCCTCGTCGTCGAACGCGTGGGTGAACTCGTGGCCGATCACCGCACCGATACCGCCATAGTTGAACGCCGGATCGCCCTTGGCGTCATAGAACGGCGCCTGCAGAATCGCGGCGGGAATGGTGATGCTGTTCTCGGTGGGGTCGTACTGGGCATTGACCGTCTGTGGAGTCATCCCCCACAGCGACCGGTCGGTGGGACGCCCGATCTTGGCCATTTCGAAGTCGTAGTTGAACTTCAGCGCCGCGGCCCGGTCGGTGTAGAAGTTGTCGCCGGCGAGCTTCAGTTTCGAGAAGTCCCGGTTCTTGTCGGGGAAACCCACTTTGAGAAGTAGCTTGTCCCACTTCCTTTTTGCGGCCAGCTTGGTCTGCGGACTCATCCAGTCGACGGCCTCGATGCGCTTCCGCAGCGCCTCCTTGACGTTCTGCACCACCTCGGTGGCCGACCGCTTGTCCCGATCGCTGAACATGCGCTCGACGTACAACTGGCCCAGGGCCGGACCGACCAGCGTGTTGACGATCTCCAGGCCCTGCTCCCACCGCTGTTTCTGCGCGGTCGTCCCGGTGAGGGCCGACTTGTATTTGAACGCGTTGTCGCGGAATGCCTTCGACAGTGCGTCGGCCGAGCGATGCACCGCATGGAAGGTCAGATACGACTTCCAGGTGTCCAGGTCGGTGGTGGTGAGCAGCCGGTCGAACGCCGTGAAGAACTCGGTCTCGGCAAGAGAGAACGACCTGTCCGACGGCGCACCCTGCGCCTTCAGATAGGCGCCCCATTCGAAATGGGGTGTCACCGCGTCGGCTTGCGCGACGGTGACCAGTTTGTACTGATTGGCCGGATCACGCTCCTGCACCGGGCTCAATGTCGCTGCGGCCAAGGCGGATTCCAGCGACGCCACCTGCTCGGCACGCGCCTTGGCCAGCTCTTGGTCGGCTCCGATCAAACCGAACGTCGACGCGATGTAGGCGCGGTAGGCGTCGAATACCGACGCGTACCGCGGATCGGTGTAGTAGTCCTTGGTGGGCATGCCCAACGCATCGGCACGGACGTAGCCGATCTGCTCGGTGGCATTCGCGTAGTCGGCGCCGGCCTCCAACCCGAATACCAGGTGCTGCCCGGTGGCGCCGTCCGCGGCCAGGAAGGCGGCAAGCTCCTCGGGTGTCTTGATCTGATCGATCGCGGCGAGCGTGGGGCGAATGGGGTCGTATCCGGCGGCGTCCAGCTTCGCGTCGTCGGTGGCAGCCCGGTACAGCAGCCCCACCTGATAGTTGACCGACTCATGATCGGCGGTACCGAGACCCGAGACCGCGCCGTCGACGATCTCATGCTGAACCTTGCGGGCCTCATCGTTCAGCATGTCGAAGCTGCCGTAGCTGGCCTTGTCCGCGGGAATGGTGGCCTGGGCGATCCACTTGGCGTTGACAAACCCATTGAGGTCGGCGCACGCGGCAAAACGCATGCTCAGCTGGGCGTTGTCGAACGTCGGAATGGGTGTGTTCGCGGCCACCTGCGTGGTGGGCTGGTCACGGGTACACCCCGCGATGGAGACGGTCAGCACTAGCGCCGCCACACCGGCGGATCGACTCAGACGCATGACCACCATTTTGCCCATCCGGGCCGCGAGGTCGAGCCGCACCCTGTGGCGGGTTTCACCGAGAGCCGGAATTGGTTCGGCTGGCTAACGGTCGTACGCTGGCACGGGTGCCGGTGCAAGAGATGGTCTTGATCGCGCTTGCGGCGTTCGGTGCTGGCGCGATCAACGTGGTCGCCGGGTCAGGCACCCTCATCACCTTCCCCACTCTCATCGCCTTCGGCTACCCACCCGTGGTGGCGACGATGTCCAACGCCGTCGGGCTGACCGTTGGCAGCATGACGGGCGTGTGGGGGTATCGCCGGGAGCTGTCCGGACAATGGTCGCGGCTCAAGTGGCAGATACCGGCCGTGCTGCTCGGGGCGCTCATCGGATCGTTCCTGCTGCTGCACCTCCCCGAGAAGACCTTCGTGACCGTTGTGCCGGTGCTGCTGATCCTGGCGCTGGTTCTCGTGGTGGTGGGCCCCAAGATCCAGGCCTGGGCGCGACGGCGTTCCGAGGCCCAGGGCCGGGACGCCGATCACGTGCCGCCCGGCCGGATGGCCGCACTCACCGGGGGAAACTTCCTCGTCGGCATCTACGGCGGGTATTTCACCGCCGCCCAAGGCATTATGCAGATCGCGGTGATGGGTGCGCTGCTGCCCGAATCCATGCAACGGATGAACGCGGCCAAGAACGTGCTGGCAATGATCACCAATATCGTTGCCGCACTTGCTTACACAATCGTCGCCTTCGACCGGGTGAGCTGGACGGCGGCGGGCATCATCGCCGCCGGCTCATTTCTGGGCGGTCTCGCCGGCGCCCGTTGGGGGCGCAGGCTGTCCCCCGGCGCGCTGCGTGCGGTCATCGTCGCGGTCGGCCTGATCGGCCTGTGGCGGCTGCTCTTCTAACAGGTCCCGTCTCTTCTACAGGTGCCGTCGATCTAACAGGTGCCGTCGACACGCCGCGTTGTGATCTATCGTGCGAGTAGTTCGCGCATAACGCGGCGTGTCGGCGGCAGAACAGACGGGCTAGACGACCTCGGTGAAGGCGCCGGCCAGCGTGTAGCGGACATTCTTGTTGGCCCGCGGGCTGGAGACGGATACCTGAATCTTCGGCTCGGGCTCGTTGGCGAAGAACTTGTCGACGGACAGGTGCGTTACCTTGCCGTCCTCGATACCGGAATCCTTGACCGCCGCAGTCAATACGTTGGCCAACACGGCGGGATCGACGATGTCGCTCTTGAACGAACTCTCCTCGACAATGCCCGGCTCGTTATCGCTGACGTCGACGGGCGTCGACTTCACGCTGGTGCCGTCGTACCGATACTCGTCGACGTTCTCACGCTTCTTCGGGTCGATGGCCCGCACGGCCAGCGACGGGCCGGCGACCGAGATACTGAGGTAGTCAGCCGGATTGGCACCGACCTTGTCGTTGATAGTGCCGAAGGCCTTGCTCAGCGCTTCGGCGTTCCATCGGCCGATGTCGTTGCTCGGCGCCCCGGCAGCCTGCGACGCAGCCGATTCCAGTGCGTCCGTTGCCTTTCGGCGCACGTCGGAACAACCGACGACCGACAGACTCAACGCCACACCCAGCGCGATCACACGCGTATACACCTACGAATCCTCCTGATGGTCTTCACAACATTCGCTAACGAACCTAGCGGAAGGTTCTCAGCCTCAGGCTGTTCAGTACCACGAACACAGAAGACATCGCCATCGCCGCACCCGCGATCATCGGGTTGAGCAAACCCAGCGCGGCCAGCGGAATGGCGGCGGTGTTGTAGGCGAACGCCCAGAACAAATTGGCCTTGATGGTGCCCAGTGTCTTGCGTGACAAACGCAGTGCGGTCGGCACGGTGGTCAGGTCGCCGCGCACCAGCGTCAGGTCGCTGGCCTCGATGGCGGCGTCGGTACCGGTGCCCATGGCCATGCCGATATCGGCGGTGGCCAGTGCGGCAGAATCGTTGACGCCGTCGCCAACCATGGCAACCTTCTTGCCCTCCGCCTGCAGGCGCTTGACGACATCGGCCTTCTCGATGGGTTTGACCCCGGCGATGACATCACCCGCCGCGATACCGACTTGCGAGGCGACCCGCGCGGCCACTTCCGCGTTATCACCCGTCAGCAACACCGGTGTGATGCCCATGGCCTTGAGTTCGTCGATGGCTCGGCGGCTCGAGGGCTTCACCGTGTCGGCCACTTCGATCTCGCCGCGACGCAACCCACCCCAGCTGACCGCCGCGGTGGTGTTTTGACCTGCGATAGCCTCGATCGAAACCTCTTGGCCGTCAACCACACCGCTGACACCGACACCGGGCTCGTTGCGGAAGTTGGTGACGGGCGACAAGGTAAGTCGAGCCGATGCTGCGGCCGCGACGATGGCCCTGGCGACCGGATGCTCGGAAGCGGATTCCACCGAGGCGGCGATGCGCAGGATTTCGTCGGCATCTGCCACGCCCGAGCCGATGCTGCGCCGCACCTCCACCACGCTCATGGCACCGGTGGTCACGGTGCCGGTCTTGTCCAGCACGACGGTGTCGATGTCCTTGACGTTCTCCAACACCTCGGGACCCTTGATCAGCACGCCCAACTGCGCGCCCCGCCCGGTGCCCACCAGAATGGCCGTGGGCGTCGCCAATCCGAGCGCGCACGGGCAGGCGATGATCAACACCGCCACCGCCGCGGTGAACGCCGAGGCGAGCGGGTTGCCCAGGGCTGCCCAGGCCACAAACGTCAACGCCGAGATACCGAGCACGACGGGCACGAACACCGACGACACCCGATCGGCGAGCCGTTGCACCTGCGCCTTACCGGTCTGCGCGTCGGACACCAACCGCGCCATCCGGGCCAGTTGCGTGTCAGCGCCCACCTTGTTGGCGCGCACCACGATCCGCCCGTGGGTGTTCACGTAGCCACCCAGTACCGGCCCGCCCACGGTGACCTCCATGGGCACCGACTCGCCCGTCATCGTCGACGTGTCCAAGGCCGAGTGACCCTCGACCACCTCACCGTCGGTGGCCACGCGCTCGCCCGGGCGCACCACGAACTCGTCGCCCACCGCGAGCTGGTCGACGGGAATGCGCGTCTCGTGTCCCCCTCGCAGCACCGCGACGTCCTTGGCCCCCAGCGACAGCAGGGCGCGCAGCGCCGAGCCTGCCGAGCGCTTGGCACGGGATTCGGCGAACCGGCCCGCAAGCAGGAAGACGGTGACCGCGGCCACCACTTCGAAGTACACGTGAACATCCCCGTGCGTGTGTCCGGCATTGGCGAACAGCACCCACAGCGACCACAGGTACGCGGCGATGGTGCCCAGCGAGACCAGGGTGTCCATCGTCGAGGCACCGTGACGCGCGTTGACCAACGCGGCGCGGTGGAACGGATAGCCGCCCCATAACAGAATCGGTGTGGTCAGTGCCGCAACCAGTATCTCCCAGCCGGAGAAATGCAAGGGCATCGCCATGGAGATGACCACTACCGGGACGGCCAGGATAAGCGAGCCGATGAGCCGTGACTTGAGCTGATCGTCCGGCACATCGTGGTTCATGTGATCGTGTGGGTCGTGGCCGTCGCGCTCGCCGGCGTGGGCATCCTGGTGCGAGCCGCCGACGACCTGCGCCGTGTAGCCCACCGATTCGACGGCCTTGACCAGATCCTCACCGGTGACCGAGCCGTCGTGTTCGACGCGGGCACTTTCCAGCGCCAGGTTCACCCGGGCGTTCACACCCGCGATCTTGTTGAGTCCTCTTTCCACACGGGACGCGCATGACGCGCACGTCATGCCATGTAGCCGCAGATCAGTGGTCTCCATGCCCGTGTTAGTGGTTTCCATACCGAAACCATACCCCTAGGGGGTACCAAATACCAGGGTGACCTGCGCTACAGACCCCGCCGCGCCACCACGATCTGCAACGGCATAGGCAGCTGAAGCCTGGCGCGGAGTTCGATGATGATCGACGGATCCGCATGCTCAGCAAGGCTACGTAACGCCCTCGGGCCATAGGCGCGCAGCTGGCTGATGGCGCCGTCATGGGCAACCGGACGCACCCATCCGACGGCCGCAGCGAAAAGATACGCGGGCGCCAGCAGCGGAGCCGGCAAGCGCAACAGATCGATGATCAACAGAGTGCGCCCCACCCGGGTGCCCTCGGCGAACACCTTCGCGGCAAGCGACGGCGGGAGATGGTGGAACGACAAGGCGAACACCACCAAATCGAACGCCCCGTCCGGCGCATCGATAGCCGTCGCATCCATGACACGGACACTCACCCGAGGATCCGCGCCCATACCGGACGCGGCGATCCCCGCGACAGAGGAGGGCTCGATGTCCGTCACCGTGATCGAGGCATCGGGGCGCAGCTTCAGCAGTTCACGAGACAGCCCACCGTGGGCGGCACCGAGCTCGAGCACCCGCGGACTGTCGATACCGACCAGGAATCCCGCCGCCTGTTCGGCATTCCACCTGTGCAACCCCTTCTTCTCACCCAGGAGGTCGAGCGACTCGACGACGGACCGTTTCTTCGCCGGAACATCGTCGCGGTCCAGATACTCCAGCCGATCCGTCTGCAGCTTACGGTCCCACACGGGAGCGCCGAATCCCGCACGCGGCATCGAATCGATATCAGCAGTTTCGGTCATGACACCAGCGTAGATTAATGTCAGCTACCCTGACATTAGAATTAGCTATGAATCGCGTGGGCGGTGCCACGCCGAGCCCGGACACCCCGCGATATCGCCATCACCAGGAATATTCCGGCGACAGCCGTGAGCGCAAGCGCCCGCGCCACGCACGCGCCGTCCAACACGGTGAAATACAGCGTCGGCTCGCCCTTCGCGACGGGTGCGACCTCAGTGGGTACTCGAGCAGCCAGCGCCGCCCACCCGGCCAGGGCGACCGCCACCATTGCGATGGCCAGATCCACCGCTACTCGCGTTCCAAACTTCACCACTGCTCACTCTCGATATCGATTTCCGGGTCGTCACCCAGATCCATGCCGGCCGGCGGGGCCGGCACCAACGTGGCAAGGGCTGCCCGCAGCTCCTCATGCTTCTTGGCCCACGCCTGTGCCCGGCGTCCTCCGGTCAGCCGCAGCCCGACGGGTTTGCGCCCCTTGGGCACACCTGTCAGTTCGCCCAGCGGGCGGGACTCTTCCCAGATGTGCCTGTCGTCGTCGGAGTAGAGCCACCTGATCTGGCTGACCGCCAGGATCTCGCCGCCCTGCCGAAGTTCCGTGGGCGTCAGCTCCACGCTGGCATGCACCCGCACGGCATAGATCTGCAGAGAGACAAAGAACGCGACCAGGACCGCGGCGATCAATGGCATGACGGGGCTCACGCCACCCTTACCCCACACCTGCAGGCCGAACATGATCAGCCCGGCGAGCGGGCCCAACAGCAGCCACAGCCAGCGACCGCCCGGTTCATAGAACAGGCGCGGCTCAGCCTCCAACTCCTTAGCCATGATCGCCCCCGTCGAACCACTCCTGGGCGGCAGGCCTGATGATCAGCACATTGGCGACGATCAACGACAGCGCGGCGATGAGCAGCAACGGGCCCACCGAGCCCGAACTTGCCATCACGATGGCGCCGAGCACCGAAACCACCGACAGCGCGATCAGCGCCCGGCGATAGCGCTTGTCGCCCTGCCGGGTGCGTCCGGCAAGAAACGCGATGCCGGCCGCCAACAGGATGCACAGCGCGCCCCACGCCCGGAAATACGTGACGAGATTTCGCACATCCTCGTCGGTCAGACCGTGCCTGGCTGCGGCACGCACCGCGTCGTAACGCTGGGTCACCCCGGCGAGCCCGTTGAGGAACAGCGCCGCCGCCGACACCACCCAAAACCAGAAAGCCACGTCGACACTGCGCGGACGCGGCTGTTCGGCAGTCATTCGGGGCCCTTCATCATCATTCGGGCAGCGTATCGGGGCGTTACCGCTGCCTCGTCAAGTACGCGGTGGAGTCCTCGCGGTGCAGCAGGAACAACCCGCCGCAGATCAGGACGGACGCAGTGATACCCGAGAGCGCCTGCACTATCGCGGGTACACCCTGCAGGTCGATCAATCGTGTCGCGGTGAACACCACCGACCCGACGGCGCCACCCGTCAGGAATGTGCGGGCCAGCCGGTAACCCGCACGCATCAGGAAGATGCCCGTGACGACGAGAGCACCAACCACGACCACGATGAATCCGTTGAAGGCGTAGACCGTCCACAGCGGGGCGGCCTTGTGGACCTCGGGGTCCTGTTGCCACTGCCCTACATTCGCGGCCATGTAGCTCACGATCATCAAGGGAAGTGCGGCCAGCCAGAGCCAGCAGCCGGTATCGATATCGTCGGGCCGCGGCTTGGCCGGACCTGCGGAGGGTTGTCCAGCCAATCCGCTCCGATGGTGCGGATCGGGATACATCACCCAACCACGGTAATGGAGAGACGGCGGGTGCTGTCCCCGGCAACCTGATGAGTGATGGATGCAGTGGCCAAGATCGCAGGAACTGCCCTGGGCTGTGCTAGTCGGAGCTAGTCGGACCGAGTCGGTGCTAGTCGGAAAGCCAACCCGCGGCCTCGGCCGCCCAGTACGTCAGCACGATATCGGCCCCCGCACGCCGGATGGAGGTCAATGTCTCCAGCGCCATAGCCTGCAGGTCAATCCAATTGTTTTGCGCCGCAGCACAGATCATCGCGTACTCGCCCGACACCTGGTAGGCAGCCACCGGCACCGGCGAGACATCGGCCACCTGCCGCAACACGTCGAGGTAGGCCATCGCCGGTTTCACCATGACGATGTCGGCGCCCTCCTGGACATCAAGCTCAAGCTCGCGGAGGGCTTCTCGTCCGTTGGCCACGTCCTGCTGATAGGTGCGGCGGTCTCCGCGCAGCGAGGAGCCCACGGCCTCCCGGAACGGGCCGAAGAACGCCGACGCGTACTTGGCGGTGTAGGCCATGATGATCACGTCGCTGTGCCCGGCGGCGTCCAGGCCCGCCCGAATGGCGGCCACCTGGCCGTCCATCATGCCGCTGGGCCCCACCACTCGCGCACCCGAATTTGCCTGCGCCACAGCCATGTGCACGTACTGCGTCAGGGTGGCGTCGTTGTCGACCCGGCCGGCGGCGTCCAGCACCCCACAGTGACCGTGATCGGTGAACTCGTCAAGGCAGGTATCGGCCATCAGGACGGTGGCGTCCCCCAGGTCCGCGGACAGCACCGACAGCGCCCGGTTCAGGATGCCGTCGGCGCACAGACCGGCGCTACCGGTGGCGTCCTTGTCTTTCTCCTGTGGCACCCCGAACAGCATCAGCCCGCCCACCCCGGCCTTGACCGCGTCCTCGGCCGCGCGGCGCAGCGATTCGGTGCTGTGCTGCACCACCCCCGGCAGCGACGAGATCGCCTTGGGCTCGGTGAGGCCGTCTGCCACGAACATCGGCAGCACCAACTGTCGCGGCGCCAACGTGGTCTCGGCAACCAACCGACGGATCGCCGGGGTGGCCCGCAGGCGGCGCGGCCGCTGGTAGGGAAAAGGCAAGGTGACGGCCTCCGCTAGCTCTCCGCTTATCTCCGCCGGCTCTTCTTACGCGGCGGCGGCAGTGCACCTTCGGTGCGCAGCCGGGCGGCGTGCTCGGCGAGGGCCTCGACCAGCGGGCCCACGGCCGCTGTCTCCGGCTGCACATCCACTCGCAACCCGAATTCGACTGCGGTCTCAGCGGTTTTCGGCCCGATGCACGCCACAATGGTGCGTGCATGCGGCTTGCCCGCGATACCCACCAGGTTGCGAACCGTAGAGCTCGAGGTGAAGCAGACCGCGTCGAACCCACCGGTCTTGATCATCTCGCGGGTCTGCGCCGCCGGCGGGGCCGCGCGCACGGTGCGGTACGCGGTCACGTCGTCGATCTCCCAGCCGCGTTCCCGCAGTCCCTCGGCGAGGGTCTCGGTGGCGATGTCGGCCCGCGGCAACAGCACCCGGTTCACCGGATCGAAAACGTCGTCATAGGGCGGGAACTCGTCGAGCAGGCCTAACGAGGACTGCTCACCGGCAGGAACCAGCTCCGGGTTGATGCCGAAGGCGCGCACCTTGTCGGCGGTCGCCTGGCCCACACATGCGATCTTCACACCGGAGAACGCGCGGGCGTCCAGGCCGAACTCGGCGAACTTCTCCCACACGGCACGCACCGCGTTGGTGGAGGTGAACACCACCCACTGGTACCGGCCGTCGACCAAACCCTTCACGGCCCTTTCCATTTGAGCCGGACTGCGCGGGGGTTCGACGGCGATGGTCGGCACCTCGACGGGCAGGGCGCCGTACCCGACCAGCTTGTCGCTCATCTCGCCGGCTTGATCCTTGGTACGGGGCACCAACACGGTCCAGCCGTACAGGGCACGGCTTTCCCACCAGTTCAGCTTCGAGCGGCCGGCGACCACGCGGCCGATCGTCAGCACCAGGGCGCCGGTCATCGGCCCGTGCGGGTCGTTGGCGTCCACCGGGACGCCGTCGATCAGCGAGGCCAGTGTGGTCTCCACGGTGCGCTGTGCGCACGTGGTGCCCTGCGCGGTGACCGCGACCAGAGTCTGGTCGGCCAGGCCATGCTCGATGAGCGCCTTGGCGGCGTCGGGCACATGTGTCGGGGTCGCGTGCAGAATCAGCGGGCCAGGAGCAGCGGCCAGGGCCGCCCAATCCACGTCGCCCCGCACATCGGCCACGGTATGGGCCGAGCCCGGAGGCAGGCCTGCGTAGGCGGGCACCGCGGTGCTCGAAGCGAGGCCGGGCAGGATTTCAAAGGCCACCTGGGTCCGCGTGACGGCATGGACCTCGGCGAGCACCGAATCGATCGAGAGTGGGTCGCCGGCGACCAACCGCACCACGTCCACACCGCTGCGGGCCTCGGCGACGAGCGTCTTGGCGACATCGGCCGGATCACCCAGGGCGGGACGAATGTCGATGGTGAGTGGCGGCTCGGCAGCGGCTTCGTTGTCCGCCGCGGCGGGAGCCTCATCGCCTCCCGTCGCCGGTTTGGCGGGCGCGGGTTCAGGAAGTTCGACCGCCGACCCCACGAGATCGAGTACCGCCTGCGGCACATCGGGATCGGTGAACGCGACCGTGGCACCTGTGAGCACCGCGCGCGCCCGGACGGTCAACAGACCGGGGTCTCCAGGTCCGGAACCAACGAACAGAATGCGCCCTGGCTTCTTGCGCCCCCTGGTCATGCGGACCTCACCTCGGTCGCACTGCGCCACGGGGTCATCACGCGCCCTCGGGTCACTACTGCCTCCCAATCAAACGGCATTACGTCGCGCTATGCCGTGTCTAGTCACCGGCCAATCAGTGCTCGCGCACCGAGATCGAGCAGTTCCCTCGCGACCGCGAGCCCAAGCTCGGCGGCCCGGTCGGGGGTGCCAATCCCGGAGGCCCGAATCACGTCAGATCCGTCCAGCGCCGCCGCACATCCGCGCAACGACAGTTCGTCGAAGACGCGGCCTTCCTCATCGATCGACTCGACCACCTCGGCGATCGCGCCGACCGGTGCGGTACAGCCCGCCTCCAGCTCGGCAAGCAGAGCCCTTTCGGCAGTCACCGCGGCGCGCGTGTCGGCGTGATCGAGTTCCGCCAGCACAGCCACCAGATCGGTGGCTTCACTGCGGCACTCCACCGCCAGCGCTCCCTGAGCCGGCGCGGGCAATACCTGCACCGGTTCCAGTGTCTCGGTGATGTGGTCCAGACGTCCGATTCGGGCCAAACCCGCCCGGGCGACTACCACACCATCAAGATCACCATTGGAGACCCTGCTCAACCTGGTATCCAGGTTGCCTCTTAGGGGGCGAATTTCCAAACCGAGACCCAGTGCTCTAAGCTGTGCCGCCCGTCGCGGGGACGAGGTACCGATGACGGATCCAGCGGGCAACTCCCCCAGCACCAATCCATCACGGGCCACCAGGGCATCCCGATAGTCTTCACGAGGCGGAATAGCCGGTATCACGAACCGCGGATCGGCGGCAGTCGGCAAATCCTTGTACGAGTGCACGGCAACGTCGACCACATCATCGGCGATGGCCTCCCGCAGAGCGGCCGTGAAGACCCCCACTCCAATTTGCTCGACAGGTGCCGCCGACTGGTCTCCGGCGGTCGTCACGATTACCAGCTCCGCCTCGTGCCCCTTGGCACGCAGCGCGTCCCGAATCCCCCCGGCCTGGGTGGTCGCCAACAGGCTGCCGCGGGTACCAATTCGGATCATGGATGAGCCTCTCGGGCGAAGACAGTCACGGTTGGATGAGCCTCTCGGGCGAAGACAGTCACGGTTGGATGAGCCTCTCGGGCGAAGACAGTCACGGTTGGATGAGCCTCTCGGGCGAAGACAGTC
>Ga0268299_1000196_pt1 | contig 237464 bp, 235 predicted proteins | sample NOBtaG_FD_193484 | JGI IMG/M metagenome (GOLD analysis project Ga0268299, IMG submission 193484) | Activated sludge microbial communities from bioreactor in Nijmegen, Gelderland, Netherland - NOB reactor | ecosystem: Engineered > Bioreactor > Aerobic > Activated sludge | place: Netherlands... | reverse complement strand
TCTCATGCCGCATGCAAAGGAAGGCTTGCCAAGCTGAGGTCTTCTCCAGGTTCAGCAGAATCCAACCGACCCTGATACTTTTCCCAAGCTTAGGTTATGGATCAACCGTCAAAGACGGTCCAATATTGGGGCTGTTGAATAATGAGCTTTTTTGAGGGAATTAAATTTCTAACTCGTTGATTTCATGATGGTGCAATTTTTTAAACCTCATCATTTTTGTCATTATTCAACAGACCCATATTTCTTAGCGGCCTTGGGCTCCCTTAAAGAGCCTGCAGATTTGGCTAGACTGACTGGGGCAATCTGAGAAGTAGCTGCGGTCAAGACAGGACATGCTCCATCAGGTGCCGCCTGACATACAATATTTTTCAATGGAGAAGGTGCTCAAAACACTAGAGGACAACTATCATACTCAATCGTTGCGACTCAGATACCGTCTGCCATGATGAGACGAATCAGTGTATAGACGATAGATTCATAGGTGCGAACAATTTAATAACGACAGTGCTCAGACCAGCTTTCGGATCGAGGTCTGTCACGATGTTTTGAACTGTTTCGCCGATGGCCTGTTCAATGCGTGCTCGAAGTATGTGCTGACAAGAATCAAACATGGCGCGGTAAAATCGACGCAACAGCTCCAGACCTTCCGGTGAGCGTGCGAGCTCCTTCTCCGCAGGAATAGACACACTTCTTGTTGATGTCACATAGATGAGATCATCGAACACGTTGACCCGCACGTGCAAATAGTTGGACTTCACGAACTCGGTTTGAAAATCGAGGACCGCGAGCATGACCGCATATTCGATTTCAGCTTTATTGGTGACGACTCCAGCCATTATCTATTCCCCATCCACACGCCAGGAGCGAATCCACTGTCCAGTTTCGGGGGCTTCGAGTTTTGTGCTGAAACGATCACGAAGAAAGGCATCTTGCTGCTCGGTGAGTATCGAGGAGCCTGTCTGGGGGTGAAGAGATGATGATTCCAAGGTGAAGAGGGGAACCTCTACCCCTTCCCATGTCGCAATGCCAAGGTCTTCAGCCGTTAAGACTCTCATGCCTCATCTCCTGTGAGATCTGTGCCGATCCATGGCTGAGGCGATGGCGTTCATGTGAACGTCCATCGCCCCGTGAGATGGATCAATAGGCCTTGCTGAATCCGGCTTCTCCGTCGTAGTTCCACAGCTTTTGCGCGGCGGACCACCACCAGCCCTTCTTGGTCAGGGCGTCCAGGAAGGTATTCACATCCGCATCCTGCACATCCTTGGTGGCCATGAACCGGCACCGGTACCAGTTCACTTGAAGGAGATCAGGACTCACGAAGCCCGGCCAGACCTTCGTGCCTCTGTTTGAAATGAATTCACATTTGAACGGTCCGATATCGTCGAACTTCGGGATGCCTTTGTCCGTGATGATGTACATATCGATTCCGACGAGCTTGATGTCTCGTTTCTTCTTTGTCGCCTTGGCGGTTTCGGTAAATGTCGGCATGGGATATCTCCTTGTTGAGTCTGTGCGCGGAGGCTTAGGCCTTCGCGTGCATCTTATCCACGATGGCTTGCGCATACTCGTCCGTTTTGGCGGTTCCGCCGACGTCGTATGTCACATGTTTTCGCTCGTCGAGCACTGCAAACATGGCCTTCTCGATTCGAGCAGCAGCAGCTTCTTCACCGAGCCAACGAAGCATCATGATGCCGGAGACCAGCACGGCCGAAGGATTGACCTTCTTCATGCCGGCATACTTCGGTGCGGAACCGTGCACGGCTTCGAAGATCGCGCAGCCGTCACCGACATTGGCGCCCGGCGCAAATCCCAAACCGCCCACTAGTCCAGCGCAGAGATCAGTCAGGATGTCGCCGTAGAGATTAGGAAGCACTAAGCAATCAAACTGAGCCGGATTCCTCACCAGCTGCATACAGCAGTTATCCACGATGATGTCGCCGGATTCGATGTCCGGATACTTTTTGGCGACCTCCCGGAAGGCATCGAGGAAGAGGCCGTCTGTCATCTTCATGATATTCGCCTTATGGACGCACCAGACCTTTTTACGGCCATTGTCCTTGGCCCACTTAAAGGCGAAATCGGCGATCCGATAGGAGCCCGGCCAGGTAATGACTTTCAGACATTGCGCCACTTCATCGGACACCATGTGTTCGATGGCGGCATACGAGTCTTCGGTGTTCTCACGGAAATTGATGATGTCGATCTTGTCCCAGGGCCGCTTGAGTACGGGGATGAGCTTCGCCGGCCGCACATTCGCGTAGAGATCAAAGACTTTCCGGAGGGTCACATTGGCGCTCTTGTGTCCCGTTCCGATGGGTGTGGTCGTGGGCCCTTTCAGGGCGACCTTGTTCTTCGCGATGTTTTGAATAGTCTTGTCGGGCAGGAGGGTGCCGTACTTCTCCAGACAGTCGAGCCCAATGTCCTCATATTCCCACTTAATATCGACCCCGCTCGCATCAATGACGAGCCGCACCGCTTCGCAAATTTCCGGGCCGGTGCCTTCTCCCGGTAACATCGTGACGATATGCTGTTTCCCCATTGAGAACCTCCCTTAAGCAGCAAGGGCAATCGGACCATCCGCTCCCCTTAATTACGGGTAAGTGCAAATTAGAGTCCAGACTGTTTGAAGTCCGTCCCGCAAGCGTGCGGCTCAAAACGTGTACTCAATCCTGGATAATCACGACTCGGCGATTCACCGAAGACGATAGGAGTATCGAGGAGGCGCAGGACCCGTGCATCGATGCACGACTCGCACGGTGGCCCGTGCATCGATGCTCAGCAAAGGGGCGTGTGACGAGAGGGATTTCTGAAAGAGTGGCGTGGAGATAGGAAGTGGGGGAAGTGCGGACGAGTGACTATTACTGCGAACGAACGACGAGCACAGAGGCATCAATTTTGGAGAACAATTGTTCCGCGACCGAACCGATGACCCACCGTTCCAGCGCTCGGCGATGTGAGCTCCCCAACACCACAAGATCAGCGCCCCACTCTCGGGTGCCGTTGGCGAGGGCGTCGACGATTCCTGTTACGCCGTATACGGCTTCTGTGTATAAGACACGGGTGTCTACGGTAACGCTGTCACCAACGGCGGACTTGGCTTGCGCCAACAACTTAAGACCGGCTTTGGGGTCGGTCTCCTCGGTGGCAACATAGATAATGCGGAGTGCCCCGTGGTTGGAGAGGGCCATGCGCTGCGCTTCCATCAAGGCTTTCATGGAAGTATCCTTGCCGTCGATTGCGACCAGGATTTTTGTGAACATCGGAGGCGCCCCTCTTGGTCTGTGAAGGAGGTAAATGGTGGAGTTAAACTTTTAGCTTACGTCACTCCCATGCCTTTTGAGGTCATCAATATATCGTTTGATGATCACACTTCCGGGCATTTTTTCTATATTGACATACACCATGTAGTGTACGATCCCGTGCACGGCCATCGCAATCAATAATCCCTCAAAAATCCCCACTTTAAAGACCAGCACGCCGCATAAAATGGCAAGGATCATGGCATAGGGACCGTGGTGGGTCACATGCACAAGTCCCTCGATCATCTTCCAACCGGAGAAGATCATGATGATCGCCAAGGCAAACTTCGGGAGATATTCGAGCGCATAGGTGTTGAAAGTAAAGAAGGTCACCACACAGCCGATGATGAGGACCGAAAATTTCGTATAGGCGCCGGCCAAGCGATTCGTCGTGCTCTTGGCCAACCCGTCCAGATTGGTCATGCCGCCGAAGAAGCTCGATCCCATGTTGGCGATCCAGATCGCCAACAGGCTATTATTGCTGTTGCACTTCCGCTTGAGAGGGTCAATTTTCTCGATCGAGGCATTGCTCATGACCTGTTCGATGACGTCAATCATGGCCAGCATCACCGCAAATCCGAACATGTAGAGAATGGTCAGGGGGCTATCAAAGTGCGGGATCGGTAGTGCGAGCTTCAGTTCCGTATCTTCCATGGACAACATGGGCACTGAGATGAACTGGGCCAGGATGGTTCCTGCTGCGATGATGACAAAATACGGAACAGCAGGCTGCGTATTCTTGAACTTCAAAAAGAGATAGACAAAGAGCCCATATCCCACCATGGAAATGAAAATCATCTGAAGGCGCGCAAAATTCAGGAATGAGTCGGCGGCTTCCATGCCAGGGGGGAGCTCATAGGTGAACGCCAAGAACTTCAGGGCGATCTTCAGACCGACGCCTGCCAACAGCCCTTCCACCAAATACACGGGCACCGCCACTAAAATATAGCGTTGCCAGTTGAATCGCCAAATGGTGGCCTGGATAGTCGCGGTCAGGAAAATCGCGAAGGCCATATTCTCTAACCCGAAGGTGGCGACTCCCACAGCCAACACCGGGGCCAGACCTGCTGCAATTCCCGGACAGCCGATGTAGTTGCCGGGCTTGAACCAAGCGTTGATCCAGCCGATCAGACAGGCAAATGCGACGGTCGCCAGTCCAACTTTAATGGGATACTCGGACATCATGGCGATGCCGACCGTCAATGGGATCGCCATCGACCCCGCGATCAGACCGGCGGCCATATCACGTCCTACATATTGTGCTTGAAATGCGGCTGATCCGGGGGAGGCACTCAGCTCTGTTACGGCAGGCTGATCACCATCCGGTGCAGTCTGTTCCGGCTCCTGTGACTCTATCTCACGTTCTGCTTCATACGTTGTCATCGGTAGTCTCTCAATTCGGCCCGAGGGTATGTCCTAGCGGGATATCGATGCTCCGTTCCCTATCTATCCTTATAAAGACTCACTTCGCTTGCCTCTACATACAGCAAGAAAAAGACCCAACATCCTACAAGTGGCCCTGTCAGGGAGTACACCAAAATTAAAGGGGAAATGACGAGTGGCATAAGGTAGGTACCGCTCATGAGCGGTGAAAGCTAAGAGATCGTGTGCTCGTGCACAGGCCTGTGCGTTTGCGCACTAATCGACGAGCTTGTGCACTAGGGTAGAGATTACGACGGTGTAGGATTGAAAATCAGTGATTCCGGGCAAACCGCGTGGCTACGGTTCGAGAGGTTGGCTCACATATGTCCCAACTTGCGCAATGTTTCCATGCCTCGGCCTTCGTCCTGCGCTCGGCCGCTCCGCTCCGCGATCGTCGTCACGCGAAGTTCGGAAATGATCTGAGGAATGGTTGAGGCGCATGACGCCACCGTACCGGTACAAGGCACGCACCCTAGGCTTCGATATCGCAACCCGTTACCTTGATCAAAGTAGAGTGTGGGGAGGGGAACTCGTTCGAGCTCCAAATATTCCCAGATATTCAGCTCGGTCCAATCCAAAAGGGGATGAACGCGAATATGGGAGCCGGCAGGGAACGTCGTATTGAATTGATTCCACAGCTCCGGCGGCTGGTCCCGAAAGTCCCACTCGCCATGTTTATCGCGCAATGAAAAGTATCGCTCTTTGGCGCGTGTCCCCTCTTCATCGGCGCGAATGCCAAGAATGATGGCAGTCCACTTGTGTTTGGCGATCGTCTGCTTGAGAGCTTCGATCTTCATCGCCGTGCAGCAGGTGACGCGTCCTTGTTCTGGCCCCATGCCGGCTGCCAGTGCCTCCGTATTCTGGCCAACGACTAGATCGAGGTGCCATTCGCGACAGAGTCGATCCCGATACTCGATGAGCTCCGGCATCTCGTAGCCGGTGTCGATGTGCACGAGCGGAAACGGCACGTGACCAAAGAAAGCCTTGCGTGCAAGCCACAACAGCACGGTCGAGTCTTTCCCCATGGACCACAGCATCGCCAGATCGTCGAAGTGCTTGTAGGCTTCTCGCAAGATGTAGACGCTTTGATCTTCGAGCGCGCGCAAGTGCTTCATGGGTGTTGTTCTACATCCTCAATAGGCGGCAGGTTTGGAGAATGTCTGGTTTGAGACCAGGTCGAGCACATGAAGTTGATCGAAGTGTGATTCTGCCCGGCCCACTGCGATCAATCCCACTTGCCCTTCTTTCGGTAGCACGACATCGTCGACAGCGGCGACTTGGGCGCCATCGATGTAGACCGCAAGCCTCCCTTTATCGAGATGCAGGAAATTGATTCGTTGGACTCGTATCGTATGCCAGGATTTTGGCGCAAGCTTTGCGGTGACCTGTCCTAGGATAGTCGTTGCGCCGTCCACAACATGTCTGGTGGTGACCTGGCCGGTTCCAGGCTGAAGCGTGATGGCATAATAATTGGCCGGGTCTGTGACGGCGATCGCGAGCCCAAGTTCGCCTTGATCAGTGGAACTAGGGGTGCGTACCTGAACGGTCACATCTGGGTACGTGGTTCTGACGTCCGTGGCAATAAGGAGTCTGGCACAGTCCTGTCCCAGGCAGGGGGCGGTACGGACAAACCGTTGTGATCCATTTGGCATGGCCTGATCGGCTTGGACTTGCCATCCATCAGCTTGTTCGCCCTGTCGGTCCAGAATGGCGAATCCGGCAGGAGGGTGCCCCAGTTGTTCTTGGTCAAAATTCCATTGCCAGATGATGTCCTGCTTGGGCGGGTTGGCATGGACGGCTACATCGAGGACTTCATGCGAACGTGGTGGGCTTGGCAGGACGATCGCGGCAGCCTCCGGAGTCAGCGACTTGACGAGATCGTTCGCGACCAGTTGTCCTTGCAGGCCTTTTACCCCGGGAATTTGATCCAAATCCTGTTTGATCTGACGCATCCGCCGCTGAAACCGATCCAGATTACGTGGCACCGAGAGTGATTCAACTGCCACCAGCGCATAACGTGCATGGAGCGTATCGTAGGGCTGCGTCAACAAATCGACAGCCTGTTCAGCTTCGGTATGGGCCTGTTGTAGCCAAGGATGATCGTAGCGTCGGTTCCACGACACAAACTGGATGCGATCCCAGGCCATCTCCGTCAAGATCTTCGCGTATTCCGCAGTACCGGGAGCCGTATCGCGAAGCAACGGCTCATGGATACCAAGGGCGCCGGTTGGATCATTGTTCCAGCGGGTCAACGCGCCAAGGCGTCTGCGCTGTTCCGGTGTGGCCTGCTGAAGTTGTCCCAAGGCCTCGTAGGAGGCGAGGGATCGATAGAGGGCGTCTGCCGCCGGTTCATACCCTTCTGCCACTGCGGTTAGCTCTTGTCGCCAGGTTTGAGCTTGGATTGTCCAGTACAGTTCCGCGATTCGCTGTAAGGCTTCCCTGTCATTGGCTGCCAAGCCACCTTTCTCCACGCCTTGCCTCAGGAAGGCCTGATACGCGTCCTCACCAAACAGTCGGTGGGCTTCCATATGGTTGGGATCAATCAGGAGGAGTCTCGTCAATAGTTCCGCCCGTTCGGTTGATGGAAGATGGGAGGCTCGCCCTAAGGCGGCCTGTATGATCGATTCAGCCTCAGCTCGTGTCCACCATTGCGTCGATCCTGGCACGAGTTCTCCCTTCACAAACGGTTGAGTTGGGTTCGTTCGGTCAAACTTTCGCCCGTTATCCGGGCGAAGACCATAGTGGGTTGTCGCAATGAGTGGCGTGTCAGGTAACACCTCGTTCATCACGGCTCGATCTGCGCTGAAGCCGAACTTGCGCAGGCCGGTGACCACGATAAACCGAGCGGTGACCTCGCGCACTGGTCCAAATTGGCGCTGAGATCCATTCACCCACCAGATTTCTTCCGGTCTCAGGGCGAGGGGGGCCGCAAATGGATCAGGGTAGGCGATCTGAATATCGACAGCCTGACCGGATACGGAGACTAGCGAATCCTTCTTGATATTCGACAGGGCAAACGATTGTACCGCGCTCGTGCGACTGATGGTCGTCTGAGGAGTTGGCGCGTGGTCGTTCAAAATGATCGGTGGAGAGACGAAGATGGCCGGTGGATAGTCTTTCCAATTCTCCGTAGCGCGGTGTCGGTCGGCCATGAGCCCAAGCCCGACTCCTCGTCCGATCGCGTTGAAGACGCCGGACTCTGCTTGTTGACTCACCATCTGGATATGGCGGTGTAATGTGTCGTCCCAGCAACGTCGGGCGATTTCTGGAGTCAATTTAGATGATGGCGTAGTCGTGGTTTCCCGCGCGCGGCTCAGGCAGCCTAGGTCGGCTGAAGCCCACGTCGCGATCTGAGAGTGAGACAAGGCGTCGACGTAGTGGAGGACAAAGCGGCTCGCATCCTCGCCAGGCTTCATTTGAACGGGTCGGGCGTTGCTCCATGAAGGACAGGCGAGAAAGAATGCGCCGATGAGGAGAATGGCAAGTCTAATGGGGCGTAATAACATGGTCTGTGCTCCGAAACAGTCAGAAGATCAGGAAGGATCACCGGCGTGGTGATTCCCGCTGTGATTATGCTGGCGCCATAATTTGATGCAATCGTCGGTCCCAAGTTTTACGAAGGAAGGCAAGAAGGGAACAATCGTTCGAATGTCATCGGAAACAGGAAGAACTGAGTGGGTGCTGTCGAAGATCGATGAGTGGAGTGTGAGTCAGGTTGTGTGCCAGTGCACAAGTCGCTGTGCGAATGTGCGTCCGTGCTCGCTCAGCTTGAACTATTCATGACCACTTTCACTGAAACTGCCAAGATTCCTCTGCGCCAGGGTTGCTCGCTTGTCATTCGTGAAACGTGAAGAGTCCGGATCTGGAAATGAAATACGCAGGCCAGACCGCCGCGTGACGAATTGCCCGCAAATACCGTCGGTTACTGGGCGGGCTTTCGACGTCGATCCAGCATCCAGCGGGTGATACCAAGATGCTTGGCGGCCAGAGACTTGTTTCCACCGGACCGCTGTAATACTTCAGTGATAATGCGGTCCTCAAGGTCAGTTAAGGATTCACCAAGGCGGAATGAGAGATGGATCTGAGTGGCATTCGTGGTATCGGAGATCGTTGATTCAGGAGAAAGCGGCTCAATGACCGGCTGCACGGGAATCTCTCGCACATCAGAGGGAAAATGCAGCGCTTCAAGTGTCTCACCGGGACAGAAGAGCACCGCCCGTTCTATGAGATTACTCAACTCACGCACATTGCCCGGGAAATGATACCGCTGTAACAGAGTCTCCGCGCTTACCCCCAAGACCCGGACCGGTTTCCGAAGTGAAAGCGCCGAGCGGGCTAGGAACTGCGTTGCTAAGGGAATGATGTCCTCCGGTCGCTCCCGCAGCGGGGGAACGGTGAGGGTCACGACGTTCAGCCGGAAATAGAGATCTTCGCGAAACTCGGCTTTGGCCACTGCTTCCTTCAGATTGCGGTTTGTGGCCGCCATGAAGCGTACATCCACCGGGATCGTGGTGGATCCTCCCACACGGCGGAGCGTCCGCTCCTCGATGACCCGCAAGAGCTTCGCCTGCAACGGGAGAGGGAGGTCGCCGATCTCGTCGAACATGAGGGTTCCCCCCTCCGCGAGTTCGATCAATCCGGTCTTGCGACCTGCCGCTCCGGTAAATGAACCTTTCTCATGTCCGAACAGCTCGCTTTCGAACAGTTCCCGCGGGATCGATGGACAGTCGACTTCTATACAGGGTTTGTTGGCTCTGGCGCTATTATAGTGGATGACTCGACCCATGTACTGTTTCCCAGTACCGGTTTCACCTTGGAGCAATACGGTGACGCGGTCGTTATTGGCGAGCTCTCGGACCTGGGTCATGAAGTGCTGGGTGGTGGGGCTTTTGGCGATAACTCGGTCGAGCGCGTATCGGTCGGCGTCTTGCCCGCTCTGCACATGAACCTGGCGCTGCAACGTCAGCAGCTGCGTCGCTCTGCTCAACGCGTGCAGAAGGTCTTCCATGTCGATGGATTTGGCCACGAAGTCGAAGGCTCCCAGTTTCGTCGCCTCGACGGCATCTTTGACCGTGCCTCTCGCGGTGACCAAGATAACCAGTAGGTTGGGCGAGGCCTGTTTGACGCGGGCCAGCACGTCCAGGCCTGTGAGATTCGGCATGACCAGATCAAGCACGAGAATATCCGGTTCAGCAGTACGGAGCAGCCCAAGCGCTTCCTCGCCGGAACCCGCGGTCTGGACCATATAGCCGTGATCGCTGAGGCGCAGCGCGAAGGCTTCGCGAACAGACGCTTCATCTTCGACCAGAAGTAGTTGCCAGGTCATGTTATCGCTCGGGTTTCAGGGGAAGCCACACTTCCACCATGGCTCCGTTGCCGGGCGGGCTGGTGATCACCAGTTGCCCACCATGCCGTTCGACAATGTCGTGCGTGATGGTGAGTCCAAGCCCAACGCCCTTTGCTTTCCCGCTGGTGAAGAACGGTTCGAAAATCCGTTTGAGATTGTCCGGGTCAATCCCTTTCCCCGTATCGGAGAAAGCAAGAAGCACACCAGGACCTCGCCGAGGTTCCATCCGTATCGTGATTGTGAGCTCTCCACCGTTCGGCATGGCGTCGATCGCATTCATCGTAATGTTGAGACAGACCTGTTGAAGGTGCGCACGAGAGGCTTCCACCAGCGGTATATCCGGGGACATCGCCTTCCGCACGTGGATGTTCTGTTTGGTCAAATTTGGTTTCAGCAAGGTCATGGTGTCGTCGATGAGCGAGGGAAGATCGCAGGGGTGCAGATCGAACGGACGTGGTCGGAGTTGGCTTAAGTGAGATTCCAACAGCTCGTCGATACGAGTAGCTTCCCGCGCGATGAGCCGGCAGCGATCTCTGGCCGTCTGCGGTAAGCGTTCCTGATCGGCTAAATGCGTGGCGAGGCTACCGAGCCCAATCAACGGATTGCGGACTTCGTGGAGAATACCGCCGGTCAATTGCCCGACCAGTTTGATTTGCTCCGCATGTCGTAAGGCTTCCAACATCTGTTCTCGTTCGGTCAAGTCCGTGAGGATGGCCATGTAGTACTGTGTGGTGCCGTCACGATCTTTCACCGGACTCACGCTTTCCCAGACAAGGAATTCCGAACCATCCTTCCGTCGATTCACAAACCGATCGACAAAGGCGTGGCCTGCTCGCAGTGCCTGCCAGAGTCGGTCGTAAAATGCTTGGTCATGTTTTCCGGACTTTAGGATGGACGGACGTTGTCCCAGTGCTTCTAGGCTCGTCCAGCCGGTCATGCGTTCGAGTGCGGGGTTCCACTCCAAAATGCAGCCGTCTGTGTCGGTCAACATGATCCCGTCTTGCGCGGCCGTGAATAACCGATGATAGAGGTCCCGTTGCGTATCGGCTCGCCGCCGTCGCTCCAGTACCGTCGCCACGGTATTGGCGACGGTACAGAGAAACTCGAGTTCCGTGACTGTGTAGTCGCGAACCGACTTTGAGTGGGCGGTCATGGCGCCATAGACGCGGTCCTCGACCAACATCGGGACGCACATACCTGCAATGCCGCCATGCTCGGTTAATAACTTGGAAGGAGTGAATCGCGTTTCCTGGCGCAAGTCTCTGACGACGACGGGGAGTCGCTCGCGAATGGCGTAGCCGGCCTGCGAATGGGTGCCGCCTTCAATGGTCAACTTCCCGATCAAATCAGGGGCGAGACCGATTCCTGCGACGACGGCGAGATGATCGTCTGATTCCCGTTGAACGAGAATCTTACAGAGCTCCACCTGGAGTGCCTCAGCCGTATGGGTGACGGCTTCATTCATCAACTCCTGTGCCGGTGCATCGCTGACCGCCAGCGTCCCGATACGGGCGAGTACCGACTGAAATCGGGCAATCTGTGAGGCCTCCTGAACCAATTCCGTATGTTCGGTGACGTCCTGCAGAACTAACAGCACGCCGGTCTCCCCATGGTAGGGGACCACGTGATATCGGCATTCGTAGACGAGTGCTTGGCCTTGGCGATCGAGGAGACGATAGGTTTTGCTGCCTCTCGCTCCCAGAGTGTCCTTGTTCCAGGCCATTGCATCGGCAAAGAGTTGCGATCGGAGCGTCAGGCTCTGAGTGGGAGAGTCAGCTGGCTCCGAAGTCGATGTTTCGACCAGTTCCCCAAATTGTGAATTTTCAAATATGAGAATTCCCTTGGCTATGAAGCAAAGCCCACCCTCAAGGCAATCGCTCACCCAGGCCAACACCTCCGCCGCGGCGACTTCGGGTTTGGCACGGGCGGCATCTTTGGACTGAGCTGCAGGCGTCGTACGGCGTTTCACGCAGAGCCTCTGTTGTGTGAACACGTCACGTCGGGAACGGATAGTATACCGAGGTGACGGAGACACCGTGGAGAGAGCCATTTTATATGTAGGCGAAGCGACGATTGGGGCAAAGGCTTCTTCCCTTCCTACCGGAAGGATGGTGGTGAAAGTGAGCGAGTCCATTGTAGTGGACCAGAAAGGGGCCAGGCAATGCGGTGTCCTCGAAACTTCACACCACTCAGGCTCGAAATAATTGGTCTTTCAAGACACGGCATGTGCGTCCCGATGCCAATAGCTAAACGGCCGATGATAACGGTGGATCCCGCTGGGTTTCCGTGTGATAGCTAGAGCCATCAGAAAATTCCGTGTATAGTGTGATTCCGATGGAATGGCTTAATTACCACCATCTTCTCTATTTTTGGTCTATAGCCAAGCATGGGACCATCGCCAAGGCTTGCGAAACGCTTCAGTTGGCTCAACCGACGATCAGCGCACAACTTCGGGTTTTTGAGGACCGGCTAGGAGAGAAGCTGTTTCTGCGGAAAGGTCGGCACCTTATTTTAACTGAAATCGGCCAGGTTGTCTTCAGGCACGCCGAGGATATCTTCTCCATCGGACAAGATCTGATGAATACAGTGAAGGGTCGTGGCAGCGGCCGAGCCCTTCGTCTCACAGTGGGCATTGTTGACGTCGTGCCCAAGCTGCTGGCGACTCGACTCTTAGAAGCGACGTTTCGACAGTTTCCCACAGTGCGCTTGGTCTGCTGGGAGGACAAACTGGACCGGCTCTTGGCCGACCTGGCGATTCATGGATTGGATTTGGTGATCGCCGACACGCCGACGCCGCCAACAATTAAAGTACAGGCCCACAATCACCTTATGGGTGAATCGGGGGTCACATTCTTTGCGAGTGCAAAGTTGGCAGCGCGCTACCGACGCAACTTTCCTCAATCCCTCAATGGTGCCCCGATGTTGTTACCCACCTCTAATACGATGCTTCGCAGGTTGTTGGATGACTGGCTGACGAGCCACGATCTAACACCGACTGTGATCGGGGAGTTCCAAGATAGTGCCACCTTAAAAGCATTTGGGCAAACAGGCCATGGATTATTTCCTGGGTCTACCGTGATGGAAAAAGAAATCTGTCGGCAATATCAGGTACAGGTGGTACGTCGGGTCGACGCTATCAAGCAGAAGTTCTATGCCATTACCGTCGAGCGACGGCTGAAACATCCGGTGGTCATGACTCTCTTTGACACGGCTCGCCGGGAGATTCTCGCCTAGAGGGATGCTGTAATTCTTGGAAGCCTCATTTTCGCCTCAACGTACGAATGTACGCCAGCACATCTCGAGTCTGCTCTTGGGAGAGCCGATATTCCCATGACGGCATTACCCTGCCCGGACGTCCTTCGTGAATAGTGGTCAGTAAATCAACATTCAGTTTCCGTTGGGTCGCGGGCGAAGAGAGATCTGCAACGGTAGCCCCGGCGATCTGAAGGCCGTCTCCTCGGCCTTTTAGTCCATGGCACGTCACACAGTGTTGGTTAAAGAGCACCTTACCCGGTCGGGCGTCTCCTTCTACCTGTGTCGGTGGTTTTCGATCAGGTTGGGGCTGCGCCCATATCGCGTCCACAGGCGCGGTAGCCCAGACTCCGGCCGTACAGATCATGCCGACTAAGAAATAGAAGAGGTCAGAACGGCTTGGAAGTGTTGATGATTGGTTTTTTAGGGCAGTCATGACGGTATGGGTCCAAGCGGTGTCAGAGGTCCCACATCATAGGCTACATAAACTCTTCTGGAAACTGTCTGCGATGGCCTAGGCTCGTGCATCAGTAATCACGTAGTTGTGATGTTTCATCTTCTTCCAGGTCTCTTCCTCGTCAGCGGGGTCTTTGTCTCGAAACTTGTTGATTCGTAGAATCATATTGAGCAAAGACGATGGCACTCTCTTTCGATACAACCATCTTTCACCTGGTTCATGAGTTACACATACCTCAGGGTTGAGGCAGGTACAAATAGATTAATGGATTGCTCAACATTCTGAAAATCTATGAGCGAATTACCTTGGGGTGTAGAGCTTTCTTGGTACTATAATTGATCGTGCAGAAGCTGGTGGAGGCGGGATTGGCACCAGAGAGACGGAGAAGTTTGTGGCTCGTGTAGATCTTGGTCTCGGAAAGCAAGTTCGTTCCCTGACTCACGTCGAATCTGGGTTGGGTGAGATCGCTGTCGACGGGGACCTCACCTCGAGGAAACTTCAATCCTGGAATGAGGCTCAACTTCCTGTGCGGTGGAGGTTGCCTTCACGTCTACCGATCGCTCTCGTAGTGCTCTTTGTGTTGGTCATTATTTTTGTCCCTTGGACTCAGACAATAACCGTGACGGGTCAGATGTCGGCCTATACGCCGTACGAACGCCCACAAGACATCGAGGCCCAGATCACGGGCCGCATAAAGAAATGGCACGTGTCGGAAGGTAATCAAGTCAAAGAAGGCGACCTTATCCTTGAACTAGAGGACAATGATCCCAATTTCATGTCTCCACACCTGCTCACCTTTCTGGGCCAACGCAAGAACGCATTGGAGAAAACTCAACAGGCGGCGCTGACGAGGGTCGACCAGCTTGATAAGCGAATTAATGAAATGCGGAACCTCGTGAAAGCCGCCGTCCCATCAGCCGAGGCTCGCGTCGTCGAAGCCGGCAATAAAGTACGCGAAGCGCACCAGAAAGTAGAGTCGGCTAAAATTGACGCCACGACGGCGGCGCTGAACGTCGAACGCCATAGGCAGCTGTCGAAGCGAGGTCTGGTTTCCCAGCGGGAATTGGAATTAGCCATCCAGGCAGACATAGCCAGCCAAGCTGAACTTGAAGGCACGCGCGCGAATCTTCAAGCAGTCGAACAAGCGATGAGATCTCTCAGCTTCGGCCGTGATCAAGTCAACGCCGAGATGCTACAACGGTTGCTCGATGCAGAGGCGAGCCGCGATGCCTCGGTGGCCGAAGCAGCAAGAGTCGCCGACCAGCTTGCCGACGTGTCACTCCGCCTGTCAAACGCCGAGCAACGTCGTCTGGTCAGTAAGATATTGGCTCCGATTGACGGCACGGTCGTCAAGATGAGCAAAGTCGGTGCCGGTGAGACAGTGCGCCAAGGCGATACCCTGGTTCGCCTGTCCCCCACGAGTACCGACAAGGCAGTTGAGATGACAGCGGACGGCCTGGACGCACCCTTATTGAACGTTGGCCGAAAAGTAAAGATTCTCTTCTATGGAATCCCGGCCATTCCCTTGCCGGCTTGGCCCGAACTGATGGCCGGCACCTATACCGGCGTCATTAAGGTTGTCGACCAAGTCGACGATGGAAAAGGGAACTATCGTTTCTGGGTCGTTCCTGATCCCGACGACCGTTTCTGGCCGGAACAATCTCATGTGCGGCAAGGCACGAAGGTCATGGGATGGGTCATCTTAAACCGCGTGCCGCTCTGGTATGAATTGTGGCGGCGGTTCAACCTCTTTCCCCCAGATTATCTAGAACGCTCGCATACGCTCATCGATACCCTTCTGCCCAAAGCGGGACGGGGCTCGAAATAAAGTTCCCCCACGACGCCTAGGTTTCATGCTGGACCTCGCAGGATGCAAGGCCGGTGAGAACTTCTCACGGAGGCAACAAGGGCGACTGTCGGCCGAAATCATCCAGTGCGATGCGGCAATCGACGTAGGAAGTGAGAGTGGGGTCGTTCGAGACAAAAATCACGGTCCAAGACTCATCTTTCGAGCAAATTCGCTGGAGGATACCGTCTCGCAGTGTAGGCTCCATGTCATGAATCATGCCGTCGAACACAAGGAGTTGAGGTCGGCCTAGAATGGCGCGTGCGAGGAGAATGCGCAAGACATGGGTTGGTGCCGGGATTTCTCCAAGGGCACTGATGTGTGAATTGATCCCTTGTGGTAGGGTCCTAACCTCGTCTTGAAGCTGGGTTAATCCGAGTGCCCAGCCAACGTCTTCATAGGAGACGTATGGACGTCTCCACACGATATTGTCGGCGATGGTCCCGTCTATGAGTGACAGTTGCGAATCAATCATAAAGCCACGGCATTGATTCACGACGCGCAGGTCGAGATGTCGAAGATCGACGTCGTTATAGGTGACAAGGCCGCTGGTCGGCAATTCAAGGCCAGCCAAGACCTTGGCCAAGGACATTCGAGCCATCGTCGTCCTGGTGTAGATGCCGACTTTTCCACCGGGAGCCACGTCAAGATCAAGATTATTGAACAGGGATGTGCCATCCTTGACCATGCTCAACCCTTGGCACGAGACACGGATGCCGTGAACTTTGGGATCAGGGAGGGTCACCGACGAGGTGGGAGAGAGATGGAGCTGGTCTTTGGGAAGTGAGAAGAACGTATTCAATTCTTCCAAACCGGTAAAAAAGAAATAGACCTGTCCCATGCTTTTGACCACGGAGTCGAAGTTGATAAGCAGGCTGCCGACTACCACCTCCACCGCCACCAGTTGGCCGAGGGTCAATTGATCGGTGGACAAGAGCCAGCCGGCGAGAGCCAGAGCGCCGCTGTGGGCGAGGGCCTGTCCTCCGACCGAGGCGATGAATTGTCGTAAGAGGACCGCGAAGCGTGCTCGACGACATTCCATATACTTCTTTGCCAGTTGGTCGGTCTTCTCCATCAGTAATGTGTGACTGTCGGTCGCTTTCATGTGGAGGACGTTCTGGGAGATTTCCTGTATCCAGTGCAACACATCATACTTGGCATGAGACATTTCAATCGTGGTCCGTAGCCCGCCGCGAGACAGGACGAAGAAGATAAGGGCGGATCCGAACAGCAACATGAGGTCAAAGAGGATAAAGTATGGATGGTAGAATACCAATATGGTCATGCCGATCATACCGCCGACCAATACATGGATCAGATCCACGAGAAGAGCCGACAACGCACGCTGCATGAACACCGTCTCCATAAAGTAATTCGATACTCCGGGTCGGAATCCTTGTAGTCGCACTTGGGGAAGCCTCTGGGCCATCGCGAAGGCGGTCCGGACAAACAGTCGACGTTGGAGCACTTCGACCGCATAGTATTGCAGCGCTCGGAACGCCCCGACGAACGCCAGTACGACGACCATGATAATGGCCAGCGTGGCGATCATGATCGGCTGAATCGCAAAGGAAAACGTATTGACCAATTCTTGAACGGTCAAAGGGATGATCAGCGAGAAGAGCCCGATTGCGAGGGCATAGGAGACGACGAGAGCCAGAATCCTACGTTCGAGGAGGAAGAAAATGCCAAAATGTTTCAGGACTTGATACAAGTTCGAATGGATGTCGGATGGGGATGTAGCCATATGATCTATTGGTTACGAGAACCTGTGCAGACGAGATACAGGAATTTCAGGCCCTCAGGTGGAGGTCGGTTTCGCTCCTCACGCACGTCACTGCTCACACTGTCGGGTCGTCTCAGCGATACCTGTTCCACACGGCTTCGTGCGGAGTTTTTGCCCAGGCTCCAATGGCCCACTGATAGAGAGCCAAGGCTTTATGGTATTCGGCTTTTGCCCGAATGACCTGATTTTGTGAATCGACGGTGTTGCGTTCGCGAAGATTGACGAACAGCACGCTGCTTGTACCAATGCTGAACCGATAACGTTCTCCGTCCTCGACGATTTCTACCAAACGGAGTGCTTGTGAGGCCTCCTCGATTCGCTCCTGTGCCCGATCAATAGCAGATCGCGCGTTGTCGATATCGACAAGCACCTGGTTTTCTCGGTACTGTTGCGCTACCACAAGCCGTTCCGCCTGGCCTTGAGCCTGAAGGACTTCACCCCGACCGCGACGTTGCAGAAGAGGAACTCTCAATTCAACACCGAATCGATACCCCAACCCAAGAACAAATTTCTCCGGGGTGCGGGCCGGTGCTGCTTCTAAGTTCAGGCTTGGGAGCAAGTTGTTCTTCGCCAATCCGAGGTCGATATTGTTCATTCTCGCCTCCACCTCGAGCGCTTTCACTTCCGGCCGTTCCTTCCTTGCCTCCAGCTTATGAGCCACGACGTCGTCCGCAGTCGGCACCCGCTTTTCAGCCGGGAAGTCCGGGACGCGATCGATCGACGGAATGGTCGGAGAGCCATGCTCCCACAAAAACATGGACAGCTTGAACTGTTCCTGCTCAAGCACTCGACGTGCTGTGATGGCGACTTCCCGACGGCGGTGAACCTCTTGGCCGGCTTCCGTGACGTCGATCGGGGCAATCGCACCGGCCTTTGCACGTTCCTCCACTTGCTTGTAGCGCTCTTCGGCAACGGCCAACGCTCGCTTCTGAACGTCGAGCAACTTCGCCGCGGCCACCCATTCCCAGAATTGGTGGGCGGCGGCTAAGAAGAGATCTTGCCTCGTCTGGGCTACCGTGATCTCTGCGCGAGGAGCCGCCAATTCAGACTTCTGTAGTTCAGCACGTTCAGGGTTGATCATCAGACCCCTGAGCAGGGGAAAGAAGCCACCCAGGATGACTTGTTGATTGCCGTCCCCGAACGACAAGTCGGGAATTCTCGCGGTACCGATCGCTTGACGAAATCCGGCGCTAGCTCTAAACCCCAACGGGTGCAGCGCTTCCACCAACGTATCGTTAAACCCCACCGTTTGCGTGCCCTTGCTTGGATCGGTACTCGAAATAAACCGTTCAAGTTCCAAATCGTTGACGAGGGCGGGTTCAAAGGCGCCGAGCGCCTTCAACATCTGCCCGCGGGCGATCGTTTTTTCTGCCCCTGCCCCTCGCAGAAGGGGGTGGGTCTGGTCGATCCGCGCATGCAACTCGTCTAGACTGAATGGAATGAGTGGAAGGGATTTGGCCGGAGAGACTTCTCCTGCCTGCCCCGCGCTAGTGATGACGGGCAGTAACAACAGCCAACCTAACATAGCCAACAGGATTTTCATGGGAACGCTCCTTTCTATTGAAGGAAGTCCAGATGGACGAACGGAGCGGCGTATAGATCAGTCGGGGAGGCAGATGATGTCGTGTCCATTTGGGCGGCAGGGATCCGGAGGTGTTTAGAGAACGGTCGTCCATTATGTCAAAATGCGCACTCTAGCAATAGCTATCAATTTCCCTAGGTCCCTTTAGGCCGAAAGCTTATTAAATGCATCCAATGCGGCAACTTTGTAGCATTCAGCCAATGTGGGGTAATTAAAGGCGGTCGATAGAAAGTAATCAAGCCCGCCTCCTAACCCTAATACCGCCTGGCCGATGTGAATCAGTTCTGTCGCGTCGGTACCAACGGCATGGACGCCCAAGAGACGACGGTTCTCTCGATGAAACAACATCTTGAGGAATCCGCTCTCATCGCCCATGATGTGACCACGCGCAATCTCGCCATAGCGGGCGACTCCGCTCTCATAGGGCACCTTCCGGACCGTCAGCAGATGCTCCGGCTCTCCCACAGCAGACACTTCGGGGATCGCATAGATGCCGATGGGAAAGTGGGGCGCCATCGGTTCTGTATCTATACCAAACGCCGCGCAGGCAGCCAAGCGTCCCTGCTCAGCCGAGGTGGTCGCCAGGCTCGGAAATCCAATCACATCACCAGCCGCGAGAATGTGCGGAACGTTTGTTCGATAGTCCCCGTCGACTGTCAACCGCCCGCGATCATCCGCCTTCAGCCCCACGGCGGACAGGTTCAAGTGATCGGTGGCGCCTTGGCGTCCCGCACTAAAGAGGACCAGGTCAGAAACCAGTCGCTTCCCCGATTCCAGAAATACCACGACACGCTGAGACGGGCTGTCGATGACCTCTAGCCGCTCGACTGCTTCTCCGAGTCGAAAGGTGACACCCGCATTGCGCATTTGATGCAGTAACTCGTCAATCAACTCTCTGTCGAGAAATTCCAACGGTCGTTCCCGTTTGTCGATCACGGTCACGTCAATGCCAAGAGCCGCGAACATCGAGGCATATTCGATCCCAATCACACCGGCTCCTACCACGGCAAATCGTCTCGGTAGGGATGTGATGTGGAGCAGCTCGTCGCTCGTGACGACGAGATTGCGTCCAGTGAGCTTACCGGGTGGCGGAGCCGGTATCGTCCCAACGGCAATCAGGATATTGGCCGCTGTCACTACTCTGGATTGGTCACCTCTCGTTACCAACACCGTATGAGGGTCGTGGAAGCTGGCATCGCCTGTAAGAACAGTAACGTTGTTCCGTTGAAGTTGATCCCGAATAATCTCGGCCTGTTTTTGCTCCACCTCGGCTACCCGAGCTAAGAGGTCTTGGGCGATCGGACGCTGGCTCGAGACCGAATGTCGAAGCTTCTGCTCGAACGAGGCCCTGTTTATTTCCTGGAGGACGGCTTCCCGAAAGGTCTTGCTGGGAATGGTTCCGGTATCGACACAGACACCACCGATGAGGCGGCCTCGCTCAACCACAGCGGTACGTTTCCCGAGTTTGGCTGCTTGCACGGCCGCTCGCTGCCCAGCTGGGCCGCTCTCGATGCAGAGGAGATCGTACTCAAATACTCCCATTGGCTCTTCCACTCATGTTGTCCACCGCACTGCTTTTCATGTCGGGCATGACGATCTGCCGACAGTCTATCAGCTAAAGGCAATCAGTTCACTCTTGCCTGGTTCCTTGCCCATGTGCGGCCTAGGTTTAGATCAAACTGACTTTCCCTGTTGCAAGATCATACACGGCGGATTCTACCCGCAGCTTGCCGGTCCTGGTTGTTTCACGGATGACGGTCGAGGATGCACGCAGCAACTCAGCCTGATTCCGTGCATTGGTCTGAATGGCTTTATCGATATTGCCACCGGACTTTTCTATGGACGGATATATGCGCTGATACAACACGCTGATTTGTCCGGGGACAGTGTCAGTTGTCATTGCGGCTCTTACAGCTCCGCAGTTACTGTGTCCGATCACAAGAAGAGCTTTGATCCCAAGGACGGCTACGCCGAATTCCAGGCTGGCGACGATCTCGGGGGTCACCACATTGCCGGCGACTCGCGTCACGAAGATGTGACCGATTGTTTGATCAAAGACCAATTCCACAGGGATACGCGAGTCGGCACAGGCCAGCACCGCCGCAAACGGTTCCTGTTTATTGACCGTCCGCTCTTTCATGATGATCAAATTGTGTGTGATCGAGGTCAGATGATTTGAGGCAAAGCGTTGGTTGCCTGCCAGCAACTCGTGCAGTGCTTCATCAGGACCCAAAGTGGTTTGGGCATGCAGCGTTCGAGGGGAGGCGAGCTCCAGTCCTGCTTGGCTGACTGCTCCAAGCACTGCCCCTGAAAGAACCGTGTGAAGGAATTGCCTCCGGCTGACATCGGAGTTCAGCATGTTGTGTGTCTCCTTAAACGTTGGAGGAGTCTAAGTTTAGATACCCACGCAATAACGCTACTGCTTGTTACTTCTCATAAAAACCGGAACGGCCCTGTTCCTTCGTGAGATTCGTATTTCCGGGGGCTGACCGGCTGTCCGAACTTCCGAAAGGCCAGCTGAACATCAATGCTGCCCCGTCCGGTGACTGAAAGTTTCGGTAAGGAGCAGAGTGGCGCGGCTCGACGCCGTTGAGGTGATGCGGATCGGTGTGGGTTAGGTTGAGCCAGTCCCATGAGGCATTATCTCTACCATGCGATAAGCTTCCGCCCATCGGGAGTGGTCCGATCAATTCACCAGGTTCAACAGATATGACCGATCGTTCCGCCACCTCCGGAGGACCAAGTATGTGTGTATGTGCCAATGACTCGTCAGGGATGGCATATCCGGTGATGGCCAGGAAACTCAATATCACAACGGCCTTGTTCATGATGACGCCTCCTCTCGTGTTATGCGGCATACATCAACTGTACGGCAGACACCTAACATTTACTAATAGAAAGAATGAGAGGAATACATATAATAAATCTATGTAATGACCGACTTAATGAACCAAGGAGCCGTGCTCATGCCGGCTTCCTGCTCCATGCCATCTCTACAGTCAGGAGGTTGGAACGGTCAGCAACGGGATACGTGAGCCACGAAGGACCCGCTCTGTCGTGCGGCCGCACAACGCATCCAGAAATCCACGGCGTCCCTGAGTGCTCATCACGATGAGGTCGAAATCCAGACGCTCCGCAGCGGACAGAATTTCGTCGGCGACCATCCCGGAGGCAACCGTCCAATCCCATTGCCAACCCGGGCGGGTCTGGAGCCGCACATGCGGCAGGCTCCCCTCCTTTCCTACATAGAACAAGTGAAATGCGATCTGGTCCGTCCTCAAGCCGAGCACCATTGCACAGGCGGCTTCGATCGCCGATTGAGGAGAAGGTTGATGAACGACTGGAATCAAGATTCGCCGCAGTTGGGATTGTCCCGTTTCCAGACCGACGAAGCCCTTGGTGAGTTCCGGTACAAACAAGGTCATGATTCTGGACCTTGTGGAGAGTTGCTCGGCTAATTGATTGTGCAGCCAGCTTGCCAGCTCGTCCCGCTCGTACGTGGCCGCTACCAGCAAGTCAGCTGGTTCTCGCCAAAGAAACTGAACCATAGAAGTCACTGGATCGGCCGCCACCGCACGAATCGTTCGAACCCCGAGCCCCAACGGTAAGAGCTGGTTCTTGGTCGCTCCCTGAGGAAGCACTCCCCAACGAGCGAGAGTTGCCCGCACGCGAGGCAATTCGTAGAAGTCGGCTTCGGCACGGTCAGGGTCAACGTGCATGATCGTGAGGTCCGCTCTCGTGCCGATAGTCAACTTCAATGCGTGAGCAAAGGCGGCATGCTCGGTGGCGAAAAATCAGTCGGGTGGAAGATATCTCGAACCGTGTCGATTCTATCCTGAGTTTTCATTGGTCTCCTCCGGCAAGTCCAAATACCCCTATCGAAGTTGGGGTGGCGGCTGGCCCGATCGTACTCGGGGCAACCGCCGCACTCGGCACCTAGTGGCGTTCTTCCTGGAGAATCTCACGCTCTGCCTGTAGCCAATCTTCCTCGGCGTGCCCATCCACTCCACCACGCTGGCTGTACAGCTCGTAGGCGCGCATGGCGATCCTTCTCTGAACCAACAGATCATCGCGTTCCGGCACCGCTCCATTAACCTCTGATTTGCCCTCTATCCGATTTTCCCGTTTCATGCTTTCCTCCCTTAACGACCACCTTTGGGCTACCGCCGTGGCTGGGCCGTTACCATGAGATTCAAGGAGGGGCATGCGTTGCCCCTCCTTATGGATTGATTCTAGTTGCCGAGTCGACCCGAGTAGGGGTGCACATACTCGACAATGATTTTTCCATCCTCAGCCGTGACCGGTTTGTTCCCTCCGGTCGTCCTAAGTGGAATGAGAAGATACGCATTGCCCTTGGAATCCACCACTTCCAGGTGTGACACCTCTTCGTCCAAGTCCTTCACGTTCAGCTTCTCTTGCATAACGGGTTTGGACTTGAGTTCCATACTGCCGCCACTCACCGACGGCTTTTCGGCTGCGACCACGCTTGGTGCTGCGAGCAGTAGTGCACCAGCGATGACGGAGAGAATCCCTGCTTTCGCCTCATATAGAACTCTCATGGAAACCTCCTTATGGTTATTGTATGAACCTTGCTTTTGCCTGCTCACGTTATATGGGGTCGTTGAGCGCATAGACAAATAGATAATAGAAGCATCATTCATCTATAAATAATATGGACCACAATGGAACGATTGAACTCCAGGCAACGCTCTTCAGTACGAGTGTTGCAATAACCAACGACTAGGAGTTGTTGGTGGTCGATATGGCTGTCCGACTCAAGAGCGTACTGACGCTGGGCGAATGATAGCTGGCGAAAATAGACGGGCGGAGTCGAGATAATGAAGCGGCTCAGTAGCGTCTGAGAAAGCGGGAGTTCCCCGTTTGCGAGAAGAGGCTGAGAGCAAGGTTCTGCGAATCAGGAAGAGCCCTGCTCAAAATCAATTGAGGGCCACGCGTGTAAAGTCGCAGGTATCTATGTATGTCAGGGCGTAAGACTTCCCATATGACCCACTCTCTCCTTTGTAAGCGTTGGTCACAGAGCCTGTAGACCGGTTTCTTATCAAAGCACGGATCTGAAGTAGAATAAGCCGGAGCTACCCGAGGGGAATAATGCCTCGGCGGATTGCTAGGACGGCGGCCTGCGTGCGATCGTAAACGTGCAGTTTATGGAAGATGTTTCCTAAATGATTCTTTATGGTTTTCTCGCTCAATTCTAAACTGTTGGCGACCTCCTTGTTTGTCTGGCCGCTCGCCACGAGCCGTAACACGGTGATTTCGCGTTCCGTCAGATCATGGTCAACCAATGAACGGTTGTGAGCCTTGTCTTCGGCAAGCAACGAAAACTCAGCCAGGATCTTGCCGGCGACAGACGGATGGATGAGCGAATCTCCCCGAGCAATGGCGCGAATGGCATCGACGATTTGCGAAGAGTCAGAATCTTTGAGCAGATAGCCTGTGGCACCCGCTCGAACAAGGTCGAAGACGTGCTGCTGCTCCTCGTTCATCGTAAGCGCGATGATGCCAATGTGGGGAAACTCACGTTTGATCTGGCGCGTCGCCTCCACACCATCCATAAGCGGCATGCGGAGGTCCATGAGGATCACATCGGGCAGTAATTTCCTGGTTTGTTCGACAGCATCCCTTCCATTCTTCGCCTCTCCAACGACATCGACGACGTCGATGGCTTGGAGCATAGCCATGAGTCCTTCTCGGACCACCCCATGGTCATCTGCAATCAAGACCTTAATCTTTTTCATGATCGTACCCACGTAAGCCGAGCATGCCGCGGTAGTTGTCCGGAAGTGCTTTCTTCTCATGCGGGTACTGAATGGTGATTGGGCGGTAACGAAGGAGATGCATGAGTGCGGCCTTCATGCCGACTGCGATCTCATAGAAGGTAATGGTCTTCAGCCACCCCACAAATCGTGACGATGATCTTGCCTGACGGTTTGCGGGGGGAGATATCGTTGGCGTTGGAGTAGACATAACCGGCCTATCATCCTTGGTGAGGGTCGTCCCGTTCAGGGAAATACCGGTCTGATGCCTCAATCACGTTGACCTGCACGAGTAACAAACCACGATTCTTTGGAGCAATCGAAACCCCCGTTGTTGACTTACCGATACCGAGGTACAGTCGGGTCAATCTGGACGGACCAGGCATCAATCCCACCGAGTAAGTTCTTCACACTCCTGTAGCCTTGCTGGAGCAGGAACCCTGCGGCATCGGCGCTTCTCATACCGTGGTGGCAATAGGTTACGATCTCCGCGTTTCGATCCAGCTTTGCAAGGCATTGCGGCAGCGTGCCGAGTGGGATGAGCTGAGAATCGTCTAACTTGGCAAGTGCATACTCCCATGGCTCCCGTACATAGAGAAGAAGCGGCTTGTCCCATCTGTCGACCCTATCTTTCAGCTCACGGGGAGTCATCGTCGGGCTCATCGTTTACTCCTTTCTCTTGCCGACTTCTCAAGCGCTAAAGGAACTTCCACAGCCGCATGTCGTCTTGGCTTGTGGGTTCTTGATCGAGAATCCTGATCCTTGCACGCTGTCCACATACTCAACCTCGGCTCCTTGGAGCAAAGGAGCACTCTGGGAATCCATAATGATCTTGATATACCCTTGCTCGATCACGGTATCGTCTTCGGCAATTTTGGATTCGAGCGCCATGCCGTATTGATAGCCGTGACAACCTCCACCGCGCACATAGACCCGCAGTCCGACCGCCGCGGGTTCTTGTTGAATGAATTCACGAATCTTGTGTTCGGCATCCGATGAGATGGTAAGCATCGACGGCTCCTTCCGTTGTCTGAATCATAAGGCGAAGACGATCGGCACATTGCCGACCTCGGGCAACCACAAGGCCGCAGTCTCCTGTTCGGCGCTGCACGCTCGGAGTAACAGAAAGACTCCCAGAAAGAGAGCAATGATGATGGGCCAGATCAGCGATAAAAGGCCAAAGACCATGACAAGGAGTATCGCTGCTGAGGTCACCTGGACGAACCGCTTGTTGAGGGTGATCATCAGGTGCTCCCTATATATTCTCAACCGAACATCTCCTGGGCTGATCAGTTCCGGACGCCGCTCCACACCTTCTCAGGATGAATGTCTTTGCCGGGATTGAGCTGCTGAGCCCGTTCCAACAGCACCTCTTTTGATTCAGGATAGGCTGAATCGGAAATACAGCAGTTGTCGACCGGACAGACTGCGGCGCATTGCGGCTCATCGAAATGGCCGACACACTCCGTACAGCGCTCGTGTGTGATGACATAGATGCTGTCGCCGACACCTTGTCCGTCGACCACGTGGTTGCCCTTGGCTTCGGCGTCGCTGCGCGTTTCGAAACTGGCTTCGTTAGGGCACTCCGGCAAACAGGCCCCGCAAGAAATGCATTCGTCCGTGATCAAGAGTGCCATACAGCAACCTCCTCAACTCCTACGCGTGATGAACAACCTTTCCCCCTTTACGAACGCCGGATAGATAATGGACTTTGTGGGGGAGCCTGGCTCGATCGACCATCGGTTCTGGGGGCGACCTTCTATGTTTCGCAATGAGTGGATCGAGCACTTCACCACAAATCAGACAACGCCAAGCCACGAATCGGCATTGTCCAGCTTCATCGGCCAGGTCGAGAAACTCATCCCTAAGCATGAGGCCGCGACATCGGGGGCAATGCATCTATATCCCTCCAGCGCCGGGCAAGCTGGCGCCCGCCTGTTTTTCCTGAAAGTCGGCCAAGGCGGCCTTAATGGCATCTTCCGCCAAAACCGAGCAATGAATCTTGACCGGTGGCAGATTGAGTTCTTGCACGATGTCCGTGTTCTTAATCTTCTGGGCTTCGTCGATCGTTTTTCCTTTGAGCCATTCGGTCGCCAGACTGGAGCTCGCGATTGCCGAGCCACAACCGAACGTCTTAAACTTCGCATCCACAATCCTGTCGTTCTGGACCTTGATCTGGAGCTTCATGACATCCCCACATTCAGGAGCTCCAACCATTCCCGTTCCGATGCCTTCCTCATCTTTTTTGAAGCTCCCCATGTTGCGCGGGTTTGTAAAATGATCGACGACTTTCTCGCTGTAAGCCATGGATCAGCCCTCCTTCATGCATTCAATAAAGATTCGGTTCGCAAGGCACCCGCTTCCCTTGCAGATAATCGATGGCAAGGACACGTATTCTGCTCAATGCCATAAGACTCGTCCTTCGACCTTGGCAAAGGCTTCCATGACCCCCAGCCCCATGCGGACGAGTCCATCAGTGTCTGCGAGTGCCATGAGTCGATCGAGATTCATAGTTTCATGATCGGCTCGTTCCCGTTCTTGTTGGGTTTCTGAAATATCTCTGTCGAGCTGATCTTCTTGGAGCATGATCATCCTTGCCGGCGGTCGGCATCCCGCCTTTCGTATGACACGTTGTTCTATCTGTCTAATAATGCAGTTGGGATGCCAGAATAGTCGGATGGTGTCAAATACTGAACTAGTTGATTTATTTGAGCTAAACGGAATGTCGGCCATAAGAGAAAAGATCGAAAGGTTTCATAATGACACCAATGATTTAAGTAATTTGTAAATCAATTACTTATGAGTGTCATATTGAAACATGCGAGATCATTTTGACTCGGTCTTACGGATCACATTATAGACCTTCAGGCGCCTCAGAAGAGTGGAGCGACTGACCCCTAGCGACTTGCAGGCTAACCGGTAATTCCAGCCGGTTTGTTCAAGGGCTTGCACGATTGCTTCCTGTTCGAGCGCGGCAAGCGTGACTTGTTTCCCTGCCGCTTGAGAATGAAGAGCCGAATCCTTGTAAGGCGCGTTCGCCACAAAATAGTCAGGCAGGTGTTCAGCGCGGATCGTGTTGTCCGGACAACGGATACAGGCATGCTCCAGAATATTCTCCAGCTCTCGGACATTTCCTGGATAATGGTGAGCTTCAAGGAGTTTGAGCACTGGACCATCGAGATCACGGACATTCTTTCCCATGGTTCGATTGAGCCGAGCGATCGAGTGTTCGATGAGGGGCAGCAGGTCTTCCCTCCGATCACGAAGGGGTGGGATCCGAATCGGGAACACCTGCAACCGATAGTACAGGTCCTCACGAAACCGTCCGTCCTCCACCACGGTCGCGAGGTGTTTGTTCGTGGCCGCAATGACTCGAACGTCCACTTTGACGGTCTTATTCCCACCGACCCGCTCAAACTCCTCCTCTTGCAGCACGCGAAGCAGTTTGGCTTGAGCCATTGGCGAGATCTCGGCGATCTCGTCCAGGAAGATGGTGCCCTTGTTGGCAATTTCAAATCTCCCCTGACGATCGGCGATTGCCCCGGTGAACGCCCCTTTGACATGGCCAAACAGTTCACTTTCGAGTACCCCTTCGGCCAGCGCCGCGCAATTGACGGCCACGAACGGTTGGTCCCGTCTGGGACTCAGTCGGTGGATTTCTCTCGCGATCAGCTCTTTCCCGGTGCCGCTTTCTCCTTCGATGAGTACCGTGGCCTTTGAATTGGCGACCTGCGGCAGGAGGTCGAGTATGCTCTGTAGTGCTTTGCTGCGGGCCACAAGCGGGCCTCGAGTTTCGTTCCCGCGCTGTCGCTCGAGCTTCGCCTTGAGTTCATTGATCTGGCTCAGGTCACGATAGGTTTCAACAATGCCGACTAGATTGCCGTGCTCGTCACGGAGGAGGTCGGTATTCAGGCTGACAGGCACCTTCCGTCCGTCTTTGTTCTGAATGACCGTTTCAAAATTTCTCACTTTTTCGCGATTGCGAACAGCGCGCTCCAAAATACAGTCTTGCGTTGAGCAAATGGTTCCTTGAACCAATAGGTGGCAGCTCAGTGGCTGACCGACAAGTTCTCCTTCTTCATAGCCCAGTAACTCGCGCATAGCCCTGTTCATGTAACGTATCCTCATATCTAAACCGATCGTGACGACGCCGTCTCCGATACAGTCGAGAAGCACGGCCTCGTCGCAACGGGATTTTTGAGTGAGTTGGGTCATATGGCGTTTCCTCGGCAAGAGAATGATGGAAAAGTCATTCTAATCCCGAACCTTATTCGTGAGTCAAGCACGGCGCGCGGACGAAGCCTGGTCGAGCTTCAGAAACGGTCTGGCTCCCAGGTTTCATCATCGATCGGACCTCAAATTTGCAATATGACATCGAAACATATGCCCCGAGATCTATGGAGAGTGGCAGAGAGCAAGAATGTCGTGATACACAGAGATATGTCCCAGCGAACTCTTGAAACGCTTTCCTTCGACAATACCTATGCCCGGCTTCCTCAAGCTTTTTACGCCCGATTGAATCCCACTCCGTTCAGCGCGCCTCCTCGTTTGATCCATGCCAATCGGTCAGCCGCTGAGTTGATCGATCTTGATCCTGCGCAATTCACTAGACCGGAGTTCGCGGAAGTTTTCGGTGGGAGTGCACTCGCATCAGGCATGGAGCCGCTCGCGATGCTGTATTCCGGTCATCAATTCGGGGTGTATGTCCCGCAACTCGGCGATGGACGCGCAATCCTTCTCGGAGAGGCGAAAAACGATCAGGGCCAGCGGTGGGATCTCCATCTCAAGGGAGCGGGGATGACGCCGTTCTCCCGGGACGGAGACGGACGGGCGGTGCTGCGTTCGACGATCCGTGAGTATCTGTGTTGCGCGGCGATGCAGGGACTCGGAATTCCCACCACGCACGCGCTCTGTCTCGTCGGTAGCGACGACAAGGTGTACCGTGAGCAGGTGGAAACCGGGGCGATGCTGGTCCGTATGGCGCCGTCTCACGTGCGTTTCGGAATGTTCGAAGTGTTTTACTACCGAAAGCAGCACGAGCACCTGAGAACGTTAGCCGACTATGTGATCGACCGACACTTTCCCCATCTCAGCGATGTCGACGAAAAATACTCGCGGTTTTTCAACGAAGTCGTTGAGCGCACCGCGCGGCTGATCGCGCAATGGCAAGCGGTCGGTTGGGCCCATGGGGTGATGAACACCGACAATATGTCGATTCTTGGTCTGACGATGGATTATGGCCCCTATGGGTTTATGGATGACTACGATGCGGGGTTTATCTGCAACCACTCCGATCACAACGGCCGCTATGCCTTCAATCAACAGCCCTACATCGGACTCTGGAATCTGAGTTGCTTGGCTCAGGCGCTGTTGCCGTTGGTCGAGAAGGAAGCGCTCAAAGCGGGCCTTGGGACCTATCAGTCTGTGTTTGATCGGGAATACCACAAGCAGATGAAGGGGAAATTTGGATTAGTGGACGAGCAGGCCGGGGACGATGACCTGATTCGAGATTTCCTCGGGTTGCTTCAAGGCAGTCATGCGGACTACACGATCGTGTTTCGAGAGTTGGGCGCGTTTTCTTCGCAGAATGGCGCGGTGAATGAGAAGTTGCGGGAGCACTTTCTCAACCGCGAGCGGTTTGACGACTGGGCCCTGCGCTATCGTGATCGGTTGCGGGGTGAAGGAGGTCGCGACGACGAACGGCGTGATCGAATGAATCGTGTGAATCCCAAGTACGTGCTGAGGAATTATCTCGCGCAGACTGCTATTGAAAAGGCGCAGAACAAGGACTTCTCCGAAATCGACCGTCTTTTTACCGCAATCCAGACTCCCTTCGCCGAGCAGCCGGGCATGGAGTCTTACGCCCTGCCGCCGCCGAATTGGGGCAAGCATCTGGCCGTCAGCTGCTCATCATAAAGAACCGTAGGCCACGGCATGTCTGCCGTCCATGACCATGTCGCTCCACTTCACAGTCTCGGACGTCTGTTGTAAAGTGTCACGCGCGGATACCGCACGGGTGATGCCCCTCACCTCCTAAGAAGCGAATGGCCAAGAAACAGAGCGACTCCAAAATCGCCGTGGCAGGCGCCCTGACCATCGTGCTGGCGCTGGCGGGAGCCATGCTGGTCAAGGAACCACTGCGCAGTTCACGTCCGGTCGGCACGGGACTGGACATGAAGGCCACGATTGAAGAGCAAGTGGTACGCGCACGTTTGTGGGAAGATCCTGTCGCAGCCGTACAACGGGGCCTGCGGGAAATCAAGTCGAACCGACCCGTCGCGACTCCGGTCCCGCCGCTTACGCAACGCCTTCGATCTCTTCGGCAGGCCATCGCTGAACGGGTCAAGGAGGGCCAGCGTGTCACGGTCCTTCTGGTGACGACCAGTGGAGGTCCGTATGTGGAAAGCACTGAGTCGCGGATCCGAGATCGGTATGCGGTCGGAACAGCCCTTGGAGTGTCCTGTTATGTGCCGGAACAGGAGGGGCAGCTCTCGTTTGTGGAATGGGATTCCCAGAGCCCTCTTCCGGCACTGCCCTATGAGTGGTACCGGCTCAGACGAACCAGACTGTGTGACGAGGAATCGCCGCGCTCCCATAGTGTGCTGGTCGTCTGGTTCCCGGATGAAGCGCTCAGTCGTGGGTTTTTTGCCGGTCTGACATCCTTCTCTCAGGCGCTTGTCTGTCGAGAAGCCGAGAAAAGGAGCGAGTGTCTCCTCACCGACGATCGGCGCAAGCTTGTTCGCTTGAATTCACAGCTCCAGCGGGCGGTCACATTTAAAATTCTCGGCCCTCGTAGCTCCTCAGCATTTCGGGCGCTCTTGGCCGAGGCGGGAGAATCCTACGGCGAGCCGCATGTGGGAATCGGTGTTTGGCCGAATGCGGACGGCTGGATCGATCTGTATTCCCCGTGGACTAGTGCGATGAAAGGGCTCCTCGCCTACGGACTCAAGTCGACCGGCGGAAAAGGGGTTGCCTGCGACTCTTACATGTCTTGCGAGCAAGAGTTCGTCCGTCGACTGACGGGCGCGAATATTCGGTTGGCGTACGAGATCGGTTCTGATGACCGGTTGTTCGAATCGTTGGTTGCGGAATTGGAGCGCCGGCAGGTTCGCCTCGGGTGGGATGCGGTGATCCTGATCGGGGAATGGGATTCGTTCTATGGACGGACGCTCCCGATCGAGTTTCGAGCCGCTGCGTGCAAGAAAATCGCAACCTTTCCCGAGCAGGACTTGGAGACGATCGAGGTTCCGGTGACGATCAAGCAGTGGTGCTCCGATATCCCGCATGCCGTCGATCTCCAGATTCGTCGGCAAGCCGACTATGAATCGTTGCGCCTTAACGTTCAGCGGTACAGCTACCTGAGCGGGCTTGACGGCGAAGTGCCGGGAGAAGACAAAACCAAAGCCGTACGGACCGATAGCGCGAAAGACAGCCCGCGTGAGCGTCCCGAGGGAACCAGTCAGGTGGACTATGTGCGAGCGTTGGTGAATCGAATCCAGGATGAGGGTGAAGGGGCTCGAGCCATCGGGATCTTCGGCACCGATCCGTATGATTCGCTCCTGATCATCAAGGCCCTTCGCCCTGCGTTTCCGCACGCCATTTTCTTTACCGTCGGCCTTGATGCCCGACACCTCCATCCGAGCGAATACAAATGGACTCGCAACATGGTCATCACTTCGCCGTTTGGGTTGCAGTTGGACGGCGGGTTGCAGCGCGATGTCCCGCCCTTCCGGAGCAGTTATCAAACGTCGACCTATTTCGCGACATTGCAAGCGGTCGGCCACATCGGCTGTCGCCGTGAGCCGTCTGATGGGATGGGCGGCCTCTGCAGGACGACCTACCATGCCTCACTGACGCCGGAGGATCGTGTGTATGATGCCGGACTGCATCCCAGATTGTTTGAGGTGGGCCGGAGCGGTGCGGTCGACTTGAGCCTCGTCACCAAAGAAGGGGTCCGTACGATTCATCCGTTGCGATCCGATCTGGATTATACGGAGGAATATGGTCAGCTACGACAAGGCGTCGGATTCGACAATACCGCTGTGGCGGCGGGAGCAGTGGTGGGGTTTGCGCTGTTAGTCGTGGTGGCCTGGAGTAACCAACGCCTCTGGTCTGCCATTGTGCGCCATCCGCGTCTGCTGAGTATCACGGCGGTCGTGCTCGTCGCGCTATTTGCAGTCTTTATCGTGGCCGGCGGCGCCGACGCGCTGCTGGCCGGGCACGACGAAGGAGAGCCGTTTTCATGGACGGCCGGTGTCAGTATCTGGCCGAGTGAGTTATTGCGATTCGTGGTTGTTGTGCTGTCCGTCTTGTTGTTTGTCAAGGGTGCTCGCGACCTCAAGAAGAATAGCGAACAGATCGACGAGAAGTTTCAGTTCGAAGACCCTTCGAGGCGTCAGCGGCTTTCACCCAATACATTTTGGATGAATCTCCAGCGGGTCTATCATCCCCTCGCCACGGTTGGCTCGATGAAAGTCGACCAGGCGTGGAGGCAGTATCGTGAAGCGAGTCAGCTGAGCCAGGGAATGGCCCGGACGATCCTCTTGTTCATCCTGTACATGGGGGCGATGTGGGCCATCGGGCATTACGTGTTGGACGAAGAATATATTCATCCTTGCCGCGGGCACATGAGTTGCCAAGTCGATTCATTCATGACGCTTGCCAGCGTCGCCATCGTGGTGTTGCTGAACTTGGCGGTGTTTGATGCGGTAATGCTCTGTCGTCGATGGGTCGGGTGGATGGTGAGTTCAAGGGGAGGGTGGTCACAGCAAGTCCAGGAAGAGTATCTTCGCAATTATGGATTGGGAGAGGCGCAGAAAACCGAATTTGAGAAGTTGACGTACCTCGCCGTAGTGGATCTTATTGCGCAGCGGACTGAGGTGATCAATCGGCTGATCCGCTATCCCTTTATTGCACTTTTGATCCTGATCGCCGCGCGCAACGAGTATTTCGACATTTGGAACTATCCGCTCTTATTGCTGCTGTCCTGGTCGGTCAACGCCGTGGTTGCGCTTCTCGGTGCATTTCTCCTCTATCAATCGGCCAGTCAGGCGAAAGCTGCCATGCTGGCCGGGCTCAACCGGCAAATCGTTCAGACCTTGGGGAACGGGAAGGATCACGATATTCGGGTGAAGCAGATCCAATACGTCATTAGTGAAGTGGAAGACCATGAACAGGGTGCCTTTGTGCCGCTCTATCAACAGCCGGTCGTCGAATCGTCGTTGTATGGTTTGGTTGCATTACTGCAATATCTGTATCTTAGCTAGCAGGCTGTCGACAAAGGCCGCCAGCGGCGTTCTCACGTCGCTCAGAGGCTCAACGTACGGGCCGGAGTACGATTCGCCCCTTCGCTCGCTGCGGCCTTGCTGGACAGCCTTTCTGAACAGCCTGCGAGGCATCTAGATTCGGTCAGTCACCGTGAGGGTCGGCTCGTTTGAGGAAGGGCGTAGGGTTTGTCAACACACTGCTAGGGGATGGCATGCGTGAAGTCTCGCTCGGCGGATTAAAAGTTCGACTCACCGGGGGGTCAGATGGACGGGGTGGGGGTGATGGACCGGTTATCATCCTGCTTCATGGGTTTGGTGCTCCGGGCGACGACCTGGTTCCACTCGCCGATGTCATTCAAGCCCCCCGTGGGACCCGCTGGCTCTTCCCGGAAGCTCCCCTCTCGCTCAATATGGGGTTCGGCGACTCGCGGGCTTGGTGGATCATCGACTTTGCGCGTATCCAAGCTGATCGAGAGGCAGGTCGTATTCGTGATCTGTCCGTGGAGGTTCCACAGGGCTTGGCCCTGGCGCGAGAGCGCATACTCGCCTTTCTCAAAGAACTCCCAAAGCAATTCCCGCTTGACTACAAGAAGACGGTGATTGGTGGATTTTCCCAAGGCGCCATGCTCACCTGCGATGCTGTCCTTCACACCGATTATCCGTTCGCTGGTCTGGCGCAGCTGTCTGGCAATCTGCTGGCCAAGGACGTCTGGAGTCCGCTGATGCCGAATCGCCGAGGCCTACCGGTTTTTCAAAGCCACGGCGTGCAAGACGACATTCTCCCCACTGTTGGAGCCGAACGTCTGCGAGATGCCCTACATCGAGCTGGTCTTGCCGTAGAGTGGCACAGCTTCCGCGGCGGACACGAAATTCCAGGAGAAGTGTTGCGGCGACTGGGGCTCTTTGTCACGAAGCGGCTGGGATAGACTATGACGTCGTTCGAACTCATTGGCGCGGACGGCAAACGGATCAAAGGTGATCGAATCGATGGAGCCGTTCGGCAGATTCTCTTTATCACCGGGTTTCTCTCCAAACGTTGGGGCAACAAAAGCAAATCGTTGGCGCAATGGTGCCAGGAGAAGGGATGGGGGTTCTGTTGTTACGACGTGCGTGGCTTTGGCGATTCTGAAGGGCAGTTTACCGACTATACGCTCTCCGATTGGATCGCCGATGCGCACGTTGTCTTGGACTCCATCAAGACTGGTCCGCCGGTCACGGTCGTCGGAAATTCGCTCGGCAGCTGGATCGGCTGGCTTGTCGCGCAGGAATTCGAGATTGTCGAAGAGCTCATCTTGATCGCACCGGCGTTTAACATGATGGGTGAGCGCGCCAAAACCATCTCGAGGGAACGGCTTCATGACTGGCACACTGCCGGATGGATGCCGTGGGACGAGGACCCGTTGCATCGAGATTGGCCGTTGTCCTGGAAGTGGGTCGAAGAAAGCGAACAGTATTGGACGAAGACACTTGAAGTCGTTCGCCATGTGAAGACCTCGATTCTCCATGGCCAGGACGATCGAGTCATTGCTCCGGACAGGAGTCGGCAGTTTGCCAACGAACTTCTGCGCCGACATCCCGGCTTTCCGCTTGACCTCAGGCTGGTTCCCGGTGATCATCGGCTCAGCGGCCCAGACCATCTCGAGCTGTTCCGGCGACTGGTGACAAAACACACGTAAAGCGGCGTTATTCCCATCAGGAGGTGGGTGGCCCGATATAGTGGTTGCGTCGGATGCAGCACTGCCGGTGCACTCCTGTGTTCTGAACCTTGAACCATTACCGGGCGGCGACTTCGTGCAGCTCCTTTGGTTTCTTGTGAGAAGGAACAGGGTGACCTCGTGCCCGGCATCTGATATGTCTGTACTCAGGAATTGGATCTTGCGGGAGGTACGTAAGTGGACTAGAATTCATCATTGGCTATGACACCAAAAGCGACGAAGAAGAAGCGTTGGGTCAGAGCGCGCCCGCGTGCAGCGGTCCACCAACCCGGCGATCGACAAGGAAACGCGGTCGACCCAGCAAGAGACGAGTTTTTCGCCGAAGCCTTCCGTCTCAGTCCCCATCCGATCGGTATTACCGAACTAGACACCGGGCTTTGCCTGGAAATCAACGACGCCTGCCTCAACACATTCGGGTTTCGTCGTGAGGAAGTCATCGGGCGGACGACTTTGACGTTGGGGATTTGGCCGGATGCGCAAGATCTGGCCAGACTCGTCGATCGTCTTCGATCGCAAGGGGCCGTCACAAATCTCGAAGTGTCGTTGCGGACCAGGCACGGCGCACTGCGACGGTTTCTGATCTCTGCAAGCTTAATGACGCTCAGAGGGAAGCTCTGCCTGTTGACGATCGGCAATGACATTACCGATCGGAAGAAGGCTGAGGAGGCCTTGCATCGGACTTCTGAGGAGTTGGAACAACGTGTTCGGGAACGAGCGGCGGATCTCAAGCGAACCAATGCGGCGATGCGAGAGAGTGATGAGCGGTTTCGTTCGTTCATCGAGCATGCGCCGGCCGCCATCGCAATGTTTGATCGAGACATGCGGTATCTGGCGGCCAGCCGACGATGGATGGAAGACTACCGCTTGACGGACAAGATTCTCGGTCGATCGCACTATGATGTCTTCCCGCACTGTCTTCCCCGGTGGAGGAATGTCCATCAGCGAGGGCTGACAGGGGAGGTGCTCAGTGCCGATGAAGACCAGTTCTCTCGGAGTGATGGCTCCAGCCAATGGATCACGTGGGATGTTCGCCCGTGGTATCGCGGTGATCAGGTGGGTGGGATTATCATTGCCACGGAAGATGTGACGGCTCGGGTCAAAGCCAAGAAAGCGCTCCATGAACGAGAGGAACGGTCTGACCAGATCGTTCGATTAGCCAACTTTGGGATCATTGATCAGGACCATCGCACGGGGAATGTCTATTGGTCTCCGGTCATGCGGGAAATCTACGGTGTCGGACCTGATGTCCCTGCTTCGTTTGATGGGTTCATTCGGCTGATCCATCCGGAAGACCGCGCCAGAGTGGTAGCGGCGATCGCGCGGGCTTCTGACCCCGTGGGCGATGATCCCTATTCGATCGAACACCGGCTGGTGCTGCCGAACGGCCAGATGCGGTGGATCAGTTTTCGAGCCTGGACCTTGTTCGATCCGGACGGTCCGGATCGTCGTCCGGCTAGGACACTCGGCGCGATGATCGACATTACGAAACGCAAACAGGCCGAGGAGGCGCTGAAAATCAGCGAGCGCCGGTTCGCTTCTTTTATGGACAACTTACACGGCTTTGCTTGGATCAAAGATGCTCAGGGTCGCTATCTGTATGTGAATCGCCTATTCCAAGAATCCCTACTGAAGGGAAGAGACTGGAAGGAAAAGACTGCTCAGGAGTTGTGGCCGGCCCATGTGGCCGAACCCTATGAGCGCAACGATCGGACGGTACAGGAAACCGGAGTTCCGCTGCACACCGTCGAATCATTCATCCAACAGGGAGAGATTCGACACGCCCTTGTCAGTAAGTTTCCCATAGTCGATCACCAGGGCGAGCCGGCCTTGTTCGGTGGGGTGGCCGTCGATATTACCGAGCGTCAGCAGACGGAAGAGCTGCTCAAACAGCAGGCGGACATGTTGAACCACTCCAGCGATGCGATTTTGGCGTGGAAGATCGGTGGCGGGATCGTATATTGGAATCGTGGGGCTGAAGAGCTCTACGGCTGGCGATCGCATGAGGTGATCGGGCGCAAGAGCCATGAACTGCTGAGCACGAATCCGTTGCCGACGGTCGCAGACAGGGAAGCCTGCCTGGTCCGAGACGGGCGGTGGTCCGGTGAGCTGTCCCATGTCACCAAGGATGGGCGTCAGGTGATTGTGGAGAGTCGGCTGGTGCAAGTCACGTACGGCGGAACGGACTACGCATTGGAATCCAATCGCGATGTGACGGAACGCAAGAGTGCGGACGAGACTTTGCATCGTAACCAACTGGATCTGCACCAGCAACAGGTGCAATTGGAGGAGCTGACCTCTAAGCTGTTGAACGCCCAAGAACGAGAGCGTCAACGTATTGCTCGAGACCTGCACGATGATGTGAGTCAACGCTTGGCTGCCTTGGTATTGGAAGTGGCCTCGCTGGAACAACATCCAGCCTCTGTCTTAGGTGAGTGTGGTCAAGCGCTTGCACCGATCCGAGAGCAGCTGGAGCAGTTGTCCGATGATGTGCACACCCTCGCGTATCGGCTGCATCCCTCGCTCCTAGAGCATGCCGGGCTCTGTCCTGCGGTCGAGGATCATGTGCAGCAGGTGTCTCGTCGCGCAGGGCTACCCATTTCTCTTAAGATCGCGGGAGTGCCCGCTGCGATTTCGCTTGATCATGCGACATGTCTCTTCCGCGTCATGCAGGAAAGTGTGCAAAATGTGGTCAAGCATGCCCAAGCGACGGTTGTGACGGTCCAGCTCCGAGGGTCATCGAAAGGAGTCGGGTTGTCCGTGGCGGACAACGGTAAGGGGTTTGATCTCCGTGATCACCAAGCCCTCGAGCGGGGGTTAGGGTTGAGCAGTATGGAGGAACGGTTACGACAACTGCACGGGTATTTTCAGATACAGTCTCAACCGGACGGAGGGACCAAGGTCTGTGCCTGGGTACCCTGTGAGGTGGTGATCCCATGAAACGGCCACGTATCTTGATGGCGGATGATCATGCGATTGTTCTGGCTGGGCTCCGGAAGCTGGTCGAAGCCGAGGGTGAGGTGGTGGGGATGGTGGAAGATGGGCGCTCGCTGGTCGAGGCTGCTCAAGAGCTTCGGCCTGATATTGTGTTGCTTGATATCTCTATGCCGCTCCTGAACGGATTGGATGCGGCTCGTCAGTTGACCAAACTGGTACCGGAGAGCAAGTTGATCTTCCTCACCATGCACGCGACCCCGACGTATGCCACGGAAGCCTTTAAAGCGGGTGCCGCAGGGTACCTCATAAAACGCTCGGCAGCCGTGGAGCTCAAGCAGGCGATCCAGGCCGTCATGCGAGGCCAGCACTACATGACCCCACTCATTACCAAGGACGTGTTGGCTGCCACGCTTCAGTCGGCGGATGGTCCATCAACCAAGCCGCTAATCAGCGCGCTGACTCAGCGGCAACGTGAAGTCTTGCAGCTTGTTGCTGAGGGGAAGGGGACAAAGACGATTGCCTCCATTCTGAATATCTCAGTAAAGACCGTGGAGTTTCACAAATTCAGGATGATGGGTGAACTCAATCTGCATTCTACTGCCGAGTTAATCAAGTACGCGATCGCCGAAGGCCTTGTCAGCGTCTCCTCCTAGTCCGGCGCTCCCACAGGCGTTCTAGTATCCACCGTACAGGGTGCGACCGGTCTGCGGTCAATCTCTCGAAGGACGTCCCGTTTCCGACTGGTCGGCCGAGGTGGTGCGAGGACGTTGTTCTGTCGGCAGGTGAAGAGATAGGCGCCTGAACGACCCCAACGTCATGCAGACGGGCATTGCAGATCTCCGATACGGAATCTCGGTTTCACTAAAGCCAGATCACCATCGAGTCCACGCAGATTGCGCAGAGATCTTGCGTATTGCGAATCAATCGCCGGCCAGCTAGTAAGATCCTTGCGTTGTACTAGTGACTTCCCTAGTTCACAGTTCCACCAAAGGCCAAGTATATATTCTGGTATGACACTGTGTGGTGGGCGGTCTGCAACTATCACTATGCGGAGTCGTGCGGGTTGGGGTGTTATTGGAGATACGCAAGGGATCTAGTGGACCCACCTCTGTTTGTTGAGGAGGCGCCATGCTGGTAGCAGCAATCATAGAGCGAGTACATCTTGCGTTAGAGGAGTACGGCAAGGACTGCTCGATGGAAGAGGTCGTGGGACTCTGCCCCGATCTGACTTGGAATCAAGTCTATTTAGCAATCGACTACCTGAACAAGACCGGCATGGTCCGTGTTGCATTGGATCCGGACAGGACATATACGATCCAAGTTTATCCCGCGTTCAGTGAATCATCGCACGCTGTGCCTCAGCAGAGTTCTGTGCAAAAGGCTTCGTCGTAAGCCAACAAGAGTGTACCCCTTCCTCCTTCAAATTCTTCCGGGCAACGTAGGCTCAAAACTTCCGCGCGGGCTATTGCCTGGACGAACCATTTGGTCTTCCCCTTGGTAGGAGTTGCACAGAACTGAGGGGGGCCAGTCTCAATGCTGGCTTCTGGGACAACTTGTTTATCCGCCTCGTGGGAAGCTACAGCAGGCAGGTTGTGGAAGAATGTGCGGCGGGTGTCTTCCCAGAACGTGAAGGGACTATGGTTCTCAATCCATAGAGCTCCATAGTCTTGATGAATATTCCCTCGAGCATCTTTGTCATGCAGATAGAAATACGCCTCTGAATCTGTTCTGTCTACAGTTATGGAGGGGATGGTCTTGAGATGGCCGACATCCAATTGAACTCGATAAAATGCAGAGAAGAAGAAGCCGGTGGAGTCTCAACTGAGTTGATCAAGGTCTATTCCCGGAGAGGAGATTGTGTGTCAATAGTGAAGTCAGTTGTGAAAGAAGCTTGCATTTACATGCACTTACAGCTTGACGTTATCCAGGGGCGCTTGCAACATCGTTTCTCTACAGAGAGGCACAATATTGCATACAATACACTTGACACTGGATTATGAGCGGAATAAATATAGGCCCGACATTGGTTCCCAAAGGTGCGGTGGGCCGAGTTGTTGTTTGACGTCAAACCCTGTTGATGTCTCATGCAGCTTAGTTCAGGGGGAAGATGTCCATCGGTCTCCTTCCTTAGGGGGTATGCTGTTTTCTACTGAGTTCGTTGCGTGACGGGTCCGAACGAAAGGAGTAGTTATGGATACTCTCATCATGTTCATCATCGTGATGCTCATCCTGTTTGTTGGCGGCCTGTTTGTGTGGAAGAAAAGCCAGTAGAAGTACACTGTGCGTCTTCCCGTAGAGGCTGTAGTAACGGCGCTAAGGTGACCCATCTCGGCTGATGCTTAGTGTGTGGTCTGGATGGGACCTGGTCTGTCTGCGTATGGTCTGTTTGTAGAATCACTTGGTGAGCTCTGCAGCAGGGTAGGTTCCAGCAGCCCTTACCCTTTCCTTGTCCGACCTGAAAGGGAGACGAGGCAGACCAGAAGAAGCCGTTCGTCGGGATCATCCAGAACCGCAAGTTATTTGGAAGTCAGCGGTACCCCCAAACTATTCACGGATGGCTTTTGCTCGCTTCTGCAGGTAGGCATTTCGAACCGCGGCGTAGAGATCGAGAGTAGATTCTTCAACACCCTGAAACTTCTCTAAATTCAGAGAACGGTCGTTGACGATCTCCGTCGCGCGCGCGCCAATCGAAATGGCATACGTGGCCGCTCGTTCCTCTACATCGACCACAGTCGGAATGGCATCGATATTATGCACGGTGGGTATGATGAGCCAGTAAATCGGATTGAGAACGATATCGCCGCCATACCCAATCAGATCTCGTACCGTATAGGGCCCTAGAAGCGGTACCATCAGGTAGGGGCCTGGTTTCACCCCGTAAAATCCAAGCGTTTGCCCGGTATCCTCTTCCGGTGTGGTGAGATTGAATCGTTGGGCCACATCAAAAAATCCACCGATTCCCACGGTGGTATTGATGAGAAATCGTCCCGCCTCGATCCCTGCACCCTTGAACTTTCCCTGAAACAGGTTGTTCAGCAATCGCGGCGTCACACGACTATTGTAGAACACATTACTGACACCGATTTGGACCACGTTCGGCACGACGGCGTTGTAGCCTTTGGCGACGGGTTTCAGTATCCATCGGTCGAGCTGCCGGTTGAATTCGAAGAACTTCGTATTGAGCGACTCCCAAGGATCATACTCTTCCATCCCTTCCGTATCCGGTTTGGCGAAGGGATCGAATGGCTCATCCTGAGCAGCATCGCTGCTAGTGACAGATGGCGGCGTTTGAGCAGATGCATCAGCAAGCAGAATGGGTTGAGCATTCTGTCCGGGAGCGGCAATCAAAGGAGCAGGTGATCCTTTGGCTACCGCACAACCAGAAGCCAGCATGAAAATAATGGCTAGGACACAACCCTCTATAGGCAGTAACGGCCGGAGCGGCCTGTGCGTCATGCTCGGTGTCATTCTTGGCCTGATCCTCCTAGGACTGAACAAACTCATCCGCTCAATATGGCGCCGCACTGTATCAAAAGTGGAGTCCTCCGCCAATCACTAATTTCTGATTTCGTTCTCCCGCATCTCTGTTGTGCAAGTTGAAAAAGTCAGTGATATGATTTGGAGGTATATCAAGGCTCACTCACAGGGGGGTGTTGTGAATGGATGGCAGTGCCGAATGTTTGATATGGTACTGAGAGTCCGTAAAGGTGATAGAGAACAATCATCGGTCGAGTAAGTCCAAACATATGGAATTATTTCAGCGCAAAATGAGGGAAATCTGATGCTCGTATTGATTCACAAAGAGTGCGGCGGCCCTGCTTTGGAAGAGTCGCCGGTCGGAGAAGTCTGCGCCATCCCCGTCGATCGCTTTCCATTCTCCTGCTTCACCTGCCTGGAAGAGATCGTCGATGAATCCGAAGTGCGGCTATCGGAAGAGTTGGGGATTTAGCCGCATCTAGCCATCTTGCTGGTTCTTACGGCGTCTGAGTTGTAGAGACTGACTTGGCCTTACGATAGGCTTCGTCGGCCTCGGGGAGGAGCTTCGTGCCCTCCGGCCCGTTGGTGCGCTCACCGTCTTCCTGGAGCGCATTTCCCAAGTTGTTCTGGATCTTGGCCCACAACTCTGGGAAATCCTTTTTCGAGTATACGGTACAGGCGTCTCGTAAGGCCACGGCTGCGGCGAGGAAGTGTTGATGAAGCCCCTCCTCCTCTGACCGAACTGCGATGTATCGCTGCGTGTTTCCGATATCGATCATCAGAGTTGCTCAGAGGGTCGGCATCGCTTGTTTTGACACGTATCGCAAGCTTTCCTGATAGGCGGCCAACGCCTGATCAAATTCATAATTCGCGTAATAGGCATGTCCCGCGAGACGGAAATCCTCTACGACGTCTTCCGTGAGTTGGATCAGTTCGCGTTTGGCCTCGTCCAATTGAGCAGAGTCGGCGATCGTAACTATGGGGCCACTGGCCAGAAAGAATCGCGGTCGATCGTGTCGTGAGTCGGCCCAGAGCATGGGCGTGGGTTCAGCCGGTACTCGGAGCGCCGTCCTGAATCTTCCCGCAACAGGAGGTTCATTCGGGCTCTCAGTTTTCTGGATCGTTCGGGACAGGGCTTCAACCTCGTCACTTTTCCGTTTGAGCAATTCCAGCTTATTGATCGTGTTCTGCTGACGGCACATGGCGGCCTGTTTGAGGTGCTTGTTATAGATGGCGGCGAGGCACTGTTTCCCTCGGTCATCGGATTGTTCGTACTGCTTGACCAACTCTTCGACCTTGGCTCTGACCTCTTGTTCCGGAAGTCCGAGGGTAGCCGCATACTCCTTCACTACCTGCATTGGGTCGACCGCATCTTCCTTGCCGGTGAGTGTGACCTGCTTCCAGAGCTGCTCCGGAAGACTTTCCAGGAATTTGTCGAATTGTGCCGCGGAGAGAAATATGGGAGAGGCCTCGGGGGCGAGGATAATGTCGCTTGTGAGTTCCGGAGAGAGCTGCACTTTGCCGGCCAGGGGTGTGGCAATCGCCCAACCCTTACGCTTGACGTACAGCGCGATGGTTTGACCGATTCGAATGGCATCGGGTACCAGGACACGATAGCCCCCATCCGCTTGCGTCAGGTAGGGATTGCCGACGTTCACGATCCAGACCTGTGTGACGGTTGCCGGCCGTTTCGTGCCGCCATGTTGTTCCAGGACTTGGCCCTGTAACCAGTTCTCGGCATGTGAGAATCCGACCGACATGGGGAGCATCAGGACGAGCACAATCAGGGAGGTTCGTGTGCGCATTATCCCCCCTTCTCCATTGGGAAACGCAGATCCGTGTTTCCCAAGGTGGCGTAGTTTGAGTAATTCTTGTAGCCACTCTTCTGAGCCGTAAATCTAATTGCGCGGGAGTCCCCCACCTGGGAGGGTGGGGGTGTGAGCAGGGCGCCGTCTGTTGCTCGCCTGGTGCGATGATGGCCGTCGAGGAAACTCCATCGACAGGCTCATGTGGTGTACAAGACTCAGTCCCATGTGGTGTGGGTGACGCGGTACCGGCGAAAAATCCTCGTGCCCGGAGTCGCTGAATACCTGAAGCAGGTCCTCCGGAGCGTGCGGGAATTTCACCCCGATTGGTTTCTGGAGGAAATTGGGGTGGATCGGGACCATGTCCATTTGCACATGGTGATTCCACCGAAATACGCGGTTTCAAGGGTGGTGGAAACCTTGGAAAGTGTGACCGGTCGGCAGCTGAAAGAGAAATTCCCGCACATGGTACGCAAAGTGTATTGGGATGGTGGCGGAGTTTGGGCACGAGGATTTTTCGCCTCCACAGTGGGCATCAACGAGGCCACGATTCGGCACGATGTCCAGCACCAAGGCGAGCAGGAGACGGGTCAAGCGCAGCTTGAATTGTAAGGAGACCCCGCCTGGAAGGGCGGGGTTCTTCATTCGAGGCTTGCCTTTGGCTGGTCACGCGAAAGCGAAACGACCCATCCCATTCCGACGTTCGTTTCATGTCGAAATCCGGAAGGCAGATGACGACCTCTGGTAGGGGTTCCCCGGTTCCTTCGTCCAACACCGTTCCGGCGAGCGGCTGCTCCAACGGCACGGCTGATGGAGGCGCTCTACCCCACTTTACCGGCAGATCCAGGAGGAGCGTCACCGCCGTGAGAACAGCCACAGCGAGACCCGCCCAGGCCTGCCATCGCCCGACAAGCGGTTTGGCCTTCTCCGGCGTCGTCGCTGTTGAGGGTGCAGTGTGGATGTGGATATCGCCACCGGCCTGGTAGATGTTTCCTTGAACCGTCCATTGTTGTTGGGCGAAGACGGCCTTGGCCTGTGCAAGCACGGCAGTCTCATCTAGCGCTGTGATGTCATGCAACTGCCCAGGACGGGCGTTCGTCTGCGAGACAAGTAGTTAGTCCCGCGACATCCTGCACTGAATACCCATGAAACGCTCTGAGCGATGGAGCGAGGGGTGTGTCGTCAAGCAGGCAAGGGATGATTGTCTTCTTGAGCGCGATGGCTGTATTCCATTCCAGCTCAACGAAATGCGAGATCGCCGAGTTCTCCGACCAGGCGAGAAGAAAGACCTCCTGATCGGCAATCGCTTCGCCCAAGACTTTCGGCCATTTCTGTCAGCCGTAGATTTTTTCTTGGTCCCGCCAGATGGCAATGTCAGGATAGCTCTTGAGCTGGGCCTCAAGTTGCTCAATGAGCGGCAGGTCTGCGCGTGAGTAGCTAAGGAAGACGCTGGGCATATCAGGCATCCGGCAACTGCCGATGAGTGACAGCTTATAAGAGGGACAATGGTACCGAAACGTTCTCAGGTGGACAAGGGATGCTATATCACACTGAGTTTTTGGCGCTCAGTGGAAATGTCCAACAGATCCGAGGTAATGTGTTATGAAATTCATTGAGGGGCGGCACACGTTCATTTTATGTCCTCATCACGACAACATAACAGCGGGTCGGAGTCAGACGGTCCTGAGGTTCCTGAACCCTCGCATGCTGAGCGGGCCAAGACGCTGGTGTACTCGCAACAGACGGGCAGTCTCTCGACCCTCTCGCGCAAGCAGCCAGGCTGGCCCTTTGGGTCGGTGATGCCCTACGGGTTGGATGCCCAGGGGCAACCGGTCTTTCTGATCAGCACGATGGCGATGCACACGCAAAACCTCCTGGGCGATCCACGTGCCAGCTTGCTGGTGACTCCGCCTGAGAGCAGGATTGATCCACTTGGGGCAGCCAGGGTCACGGTGATGGGCTCCGTGACCAAGGTGCCGAAAGAGGAGAACGCCGAGGTTCGTGCATGTTACCTGGACCGCCATGCCAACGCCTCCTACTGGGTGGACTATCAGGATTTCGGTTTTTTCCGCATGGCCATCGTGGAGATTTACTTTGTCGGTGGGTTTGGGTCGATGGGCTGGGTGACACCGGCTGACTATGTCGCGGCGGCTGTGGACCCGCTTGCAACTGCATCCCCCAATCTGATCCACGAGCTCAATACGGAGCAAGCGGAGACGTTGTTGCGACTGGCCCGCGCGTTAGGCGATACGGAGGCGCAGCAGGCGACGGTGACCGCACTGGATCGGCTGGGGTTTCATCTTCGGCTCACTATTCCTGGCCGGATACAGGGCGGGCGTGTGGCGTTTCCCGCCCCTGTGCGTAACGAATCAGAAGTCAGAGACAGCTTGGCCGGCCTTGCCGCTCAGGCGAGCGCCGGGCTCCAAGTCCTGCATTCGCTGTAGGCGGCTCGTGCACGAATGCTGAGAGGACAGTGTGTTGTTCAGCGAAGCCGTAGATCACTAACTCGATAGGGGAACGAATGGCAACGAACGATAAGCAGGTTATTTTTTCACTCGTCAATGTCGGGAAGGTCTATCCGCCCAAGAGGCAAGTGTTGCGGGAGATCTACCTCGGTTTCTACTACGGGGCGAAGATCGGAGTGCTGGGCCTGAACGGTTCAGGCAAGAGTTCGTTGTTGAAGATCATTGCCGGTGTGGATCCAAATTACACAGGCGAGATCACGAGATCCAAAGGCTACAGCGTCGGTCTGCTGGAACAGGAACCGCAGCTCGATCCAAACAAGACGGTCAAAGAAGTCGTCGAAGAAGGTAAGGCGGAGTTAGTGGCGCTGATCCATGAATACGAAGCCGTCAGCAACAAGATCGGCGAGGTCGGCCCGGACGAAATGGAAAAGCTGCTCGACAAGCAGGCGCAGCTGCAAGAGAAGATCGAAGCGGCGAATGGCTGGGAGCTCGAGAATCAGCTCGACATTGCGATGGACGCATTGCGCTGTCCGCCTGCCGACCAGAAAGTGGGGACCTTGTCCGGCGGAGAAAAGCGTCGAGTTGCACTCTGTCGCCTGATGATCCAAGAGCCGGACATTCTGTTACTTGACGAGCCGACGAACCACCTCGATGCGGAATCAGTGCAATGGCTTGAGCAGCATCTTCAACAGTATAAGGGGACAGTCATCGCGGTGACGCACGATCGGTACTTTTTGGACAATGTCGCCGGCTGGATTTTGGAACTGGACCGAGGTCATGGGATTCCCTTCCAGGGCAATTACAGCTCCTGGTTGGAGCAGAAGAAAGACCGACTGGAGAAAGAGGAAAAGGCAGAATCGAAGCGGAAGAAAACATTGGAACATGAGTTGGAGTGGATCCGCATGTCGCCGAAGGCGCGGCAATCCAAAGGCAAGGCGCGTCTGAACCGCTACGAGGAACTCGTTAATCAAAAGCAGGAACAGGTGGCAGAAGATCTGGAGATCTATATCCCCCCCGGACCGCGTCTCGGTGATGTGGTCATCGAAGCCACCGGGATCAGCAAAGCCTTTGGTGATAACGTACTCTACGAAAACGTTAATTTCAGCTTGCCGAAGGGCGGCATTGTAGGCGTGGTCGGGCCGAACGGTGCGGGAAAGACCACTATGTTCAAGATGATTATCGGCAAGGAGAAGCCGGATGCCGGCACGATCAAGATCGGTGAGACGGTCAAGCTGGGATATGTGGATCAGGATCGAAGTCTGGACGGGAACAAAACGGTGTATGAAATCATTTCGGATGGGCAGGACACCGTCAAGCTGGGCAAGACCGAAGTCAATGCTCGCGGCTACTGTGCCCGTTTCAACTTCGCTGGGACAGACCAACAGAAAAAAGTCAAAGACCTCTCGGGCGGAGAGCGGAATCGCGTGCATTTGGCGCGTATGTTGAAAGAGGGGGCGAATTTGATCATCCTTGACGAGCCGACGAACGATCTTGATGTGAATACGCTGCGAGCACTTGAGGAAGGTCTCGAAAGTTTTGCCGGCTGCGCGGTGATCAGCAGTCACGACCGGTGGTTTCTCGACCGTCTTGCCACCCACATTCTCGCATTCGAAGGCGACAGTAAGGTGGTCTGGTTCGAGGGGAATTACAGTGAGTATGAAGCCGATCGGAAGAGACGTTTGGGTAAAGAGGCTGACCAGCCGCACCGGATTCGATATCGGAAGCTGACGCGAGGATAAGAACCGTCCCTTTGCGTGTGGGGCCCGGCCCCACACGCCGTTCGCTCGCCCCATTGACCTCTCGTTGACGCAGTTTGCTGCGATCCAGCACCTCCTCCTTCCCCAGTGTTTGCTCGATCGACCTTTCAAGCCCTCTCAAGAATCGTCAGAGGTATCCGAAAAGGTATGGAGATGGAAGGTCCTCGCCCTCGTGCAGGGCTACGTGTGTCTTAGGCAAGAAAGGTTATTATCCTGATGGCTCTCGTGGGTGGGATGCTTCGGTACATGCAACGGGATCTCACCTCCTTCGATCATCCTCCTGCCCGGGGGGTGATGAGAGAGTTATTCATCCTGCCGCATACGGGTGCTTCATGACCGACCGCCGATCTGATGGAACAGATGCACGTGCCGTGCGCCTCAGTGAGGGGGACTGGGCTGCCGTCCTTGGAGGTAGTGGCATTAGTCTATGGGAATGGGACTCTACGACGAACAGCGTCTCCTTCTCCGACAGGTGGAAGGACATGTGTGGGTATGCGGAGGGTGACGTCGTCGACAACCTGGATGCATGGTCCTCCCTCGTCCATCCAGACGATCGTTCTCGGGTCATGGGTGATCTTCAGCGACACTGCTGCGGGGAGACCTCGTGGTTTTCCACCGAACACCGGGTGAGGTGCAAAGACGGGTCTTATAAATGGGTCCACAATCGGGGCAAGATCAGTTCGCGGACGGTGGATGACAGGCCTCTCCAATTCCTCGGCTTCCAGGCCGACATCACGGCGCGCAAACAGGAGGAAGAAGAGCGGCTCAAACGGGAGACGCTCCTCTCCTTGATGCTCCATACGGGCCCCGCCTGTATCAAACGCGTCGCCGTCGATGGAACCTTGTTGCAGATGAATCCGACCGGGCTGTCCATGATCGAGCTGGATGAACGGGAGGCGATCGGGTGCTGTGTGTTCGATGTCATCACACCCGAGCACCGGGCCTCGTTCATCGATATGCACCAGGCGGTGATCAAGGGAGAGACCAGAACGCTCGAGTTTGAGATCCAAGGATGCAAGGGGACGAGACGATGGATGGAGACCTACGCCGTCCCGTTCCTGAATCCGGTCACGGGGGATACCGAGCACCTGGCCGTTACCCACGACATCACCGAGCGGAAGCGGTCGGCGGAGGCGTTGCAGCGCACGCAATTCGCGATGGATCAAGCCGTGGACGCGGTGTATTGGATCGATCAGCAGGCCAACATCTTGTATGCCAACGACGCAGCCAGTGCCATGGTGGGCTATCCCCTCGATGAGCTTCGCGCGATGACCGTCCACGACTTGAACCCCAATTTCCAGGCCGACGTCTGGCCGGGCTTCTGGGCTGAGTCCCGTCGGCGCAAGTCCATGGCGTTTGAAACTGTCCATCGGACCAAGGACGGCCGGGTGATCCCGATCGAAGTCCATGTCAACCACCTGGCCCATGAAGGGCACGAATTCCACTGTGCGTTTGTCCGGAACATCAGCGCGCGCAAACAGGCGGCAGAGGCTCTAACTCGAAGCCACGACCTGCTCAAATCCTTTGTCGAGCACACACCCGCGGCCGTCGCCATGCTGGACAAGGATCTCCGGTACATCGCCGTCAGCCGTCGTTGGCTGCAGGACTACAGACTCGGCGGACAAGATCTGACTGGCAGATACCACTACGAAGTGTTCCCCGAAATACGATTGATGGACAAATGGCAGGCGATCCATCAGCGCTGTTTGGGCGGGGCCGTCGAACGTCGCGAGGAAGAGCGGTTCGTTCGCGCGGACGGGTCCGAAGACTGGCTCCGATGGGAGGTCCGTCCTTGGCGGGAGTGCACGGGGGACATCGGCGGCATCATGATGTTTACGGAGGTCATCACCGAGCGCAAGCGGGCCGAGCAGGCCGTCGAACAGCTCATGCGCCAATACAAGGACTTGGTCGATTCGATCAACGGGATCGTGTGGGAAGCCGACGCCATGACGTCCCAATTTACCTTCGTCAGCCGCCAAGCCGAGGCCATCCTCGGCTATCCGGTCGAAGAATGGCTATCCTCCCCGACTTTCTGGGTGGACCACATCCATCCCGAGGACCGGACCTGGGCGCCGCAGTATTGTCTCGAACTGACCCGCAAGCAGCTCTCGCACAGTCTCGAATATCGGATGCTGGCCGCAGACGGCCGGATCGTCTGGATTCATGATAACGTGTCCCTGGTCCTGGAGGACGGGCGCGTCACCAAACTACGCGGGATCTTGGAGGATATCACCGTCCGCAAACAGGCCAAAGACGCCCTCCAAAAGAGCGAAGCCCAGTTGAAGGAAGCCCAACGGCTGGCTCACCTCGGGAGTTGGGAACTGGACCTCACCACGCACCGGCTGGACTGGTCCGACGAGATTTACCGGATCTTCGAACTCGAGTGGGACCGCTTCGGCGCCTCCTACGAGGCGTTTCTTGGCCTCGTGCACCCGGACGACCGTGAGGCGGTGGATCGGGCCTATACCAGCTCCGTTCGGATGAAGACTCCCTATGAGATCACCCATCGCCTGCTCTTGCCGGACGGGCGGGTGAAGTACGTCCAGGAGCGGTGCCAAACCATCTACAATGCCGAGGGGGCACCTCAACGGTCGTTCGGCACCGTGCAGGACGTGACGGAGCAGGTGCGGATGGCCGAGCGGGAAACCGCCAGGCTCGAGCAGTTGCAGAGGCTGTCCGAGCTCGGCCTGACGCTGTTCGGCGATCCCGCAGAGATCTTCGAACGGGTGGTCCGGATGATCGGCGAGCTCTTCAAAGTGCGGGTGGTCTGCCTGTCGCAGATTGTCGAGTCCGAGCTGCATTTCAAATCGGTCTATCTCGCCGGAAAGGTGATGCATGACGCGGGTTCCTGTCCGCTGGCTGTGACGCCCTGTGCCACCGTGGAGCGGGACAAGGATCTCCGTCTCTTCGATCGCGTGATGGAGGGGTTCCCAGAGGCCACCTTCCTGCGGGACCATCAGGCCGTGGCCTATTGCGGATTTCCTGTGCTTGATGCGCATGGGCAGGTCGTGGCGGTGACCTGTCTGTTGGACGACAAATCTCGGGAGTTTACCGAGGAAGAGCAGCAGCTGTTGCGGATCTTCGGCCAGCGCATCGCGATGGAACTCGAACGAGCGCGGTACCTGGCCGATCAACAGCGTCAGGCGGAGGAACTTCAGCACTCGCACGCCTTCGTTCGTCAGATCATCGATACGGCGCCCAATTTCATTTTTGCGAAAGACCGAGATGGCCGGTTCACCCTAGCCAACAAGGCCGTGGCCGAAGCCTATGGGAAGACGGTGGAGTGCCTGATCGGCAAGACAGATGCCGACTGCAACCCCAATGCGGAGGAAGTGGAGTTTTTCCGGCGGAAGGACCAGGAAGTGATGGAGTCCGGGGAGGAGCGGTATATATCTGAGGAGAAAATCACGGATGCCACCAGCACTGTCCGCTGGTTGCAGACCGTCAAACGGCCGATTCTCGATGCCCGCGGTGCGGCCATCATGGTCCTGGGCGTGGCCACCGATATCACAGAACGCAAACAGGCCGAAGAAGCGCTCCGGGCAAGCGAGTCCCGCCTCCAACTCACGCTGGATGTTGCAACAGACGGCTTCTGGGACTGGAATACCCAGACGCTACAGGCCTATTACAGTCCAAGTTGGATTCGTCTTTTGGGATTTGATGGCCAGGAAATAGGCTTGAACAGCATAGACGATTGGAAGATCCGTATTCATGACGAGGACCGCGTTGGGGTCGAACAGGCGCTGAATGATCACTTGGCAGGGGACTGCTCCCATTACATGGTCGAACATCGGGTCCGCCACAACTCAGGTGAGTGGAAATGGTTCGCAATGCGCGGGAAGGTCGTGCAGCGGGATGAGCAGGGCCGCCCACTCCGCATGATGGGCACGATGACCGACATCACGGAGCGCAAGCTGTCGGAGAGGGCGCTGGCCCATGCCGCGCAGGATCTTGAACAGAAGAACAGGGAACTCGCCATCGCCCGGGACAAAGCCCTTGAGGCCGTCAAGATTAAGGCAGAGTTCCTGGCCACGATGAGCCATGAGATTCGGACGCCGATGAACGGCGTCATTGGCATGACAGGGCTGCTGCTCGATACACCGCTGAATCCTCAACAGCGCGAATACGCGGAGACAATACGACTATCAGGGGAACATCTGTTGGACATTATCAACGAGATCCTCGACTTCTCAAAAATCGAAGCCGGCAAGCTCGATCTGGAGACCGTCAATTTCGACCTCCACACCACGGTGGAGGATGCACTCAGTCTGCTCGGAGCACGGGCTTATGACAAGGGTCTGGAACTCACCTGCCTTGTGCAAGCAGGTGCACCGACGTTATTACGAGGTGATCCCGGTCGCCTGCGTCAGATTCTGATGAATCTGATCGGCAATGCCATCAAGTTCACGGAACAGGGCGAAATCGTCGTGACCGTCAGCGCCTCGGATGAACATGAGCGCGCCACACCGGCAAGCCTGAATCCATCGCGTCGATGGTTCCGAGTTGAGGTCTCGGATACTGGAATCGGTATTTCGCCGGAGCAACAGGCGAAACTTTTCCAATCCTTCTCTCAGGCTGATGGTTCCACCACGAGGAAATATGGAGGTACCGGCCTCGGGCTTGCCATTTGCAAAAGGCTTGTGGAACTGATCGGCGGGCGCATCGGTGTGGATAGCCAGGTCGGCGTCGGTAGTGTCTTTTGGTTCGCCGTGCCCTTCCATCTCCAACCAGAGGGAACCCAGCAAGCCACACTGCCGACGGTGGCGCTCAAAGGCCGAAGAATCTTGATCGTCGACGATCATGCGACGAATAGGAGGGTGCTTGAGCACTATCTCGAGGGGAGAGGTGTCACGTACGAAAGCGCGGAAAGTGGGATCCACGCTTTGCAGTGCCTACGAGGTGCAGCGGCGCGTCAGGCCCCATTCCACTTAGCTATTATGGATATGCAAATGCCGGGTATGGACGGTCTAGAATTAGCGAGGCAGATAAAGTCCGATTACGCGATCAGCGCCACGCGTCTGGTGCTTCTGACATCAGTCGGCAAGCGCGGAGACGCCAAAGCGGCGCAGGATGCTGGTATCCATGCCTACCTGACGAAACCGATCCGCCAATCGTTGGTGTTCGAGTGTCTCAGCCTCGTATTGGGATATACGCCTGGTACCACTGGGACAGTCGATCAACAATCGACTCCGATTATTACGCAGCATACGGTGGCGGAGGCCATGATGCAGTCCCGGCCGCTGGTCCTGGTAGTAGAGGACAATCCGGTCAATCAAAAGGTCGCAGCGAATATGATTGAGAAACTCGGGTATCGTGTGAATGTAGCGGCAAACGGGCGAGAAGCCGTTGAGTCGCTCGCACAGATTCCGTACGCGCTGGTGTTTATGGACTGTCAGATGCCTGAAATGGATGGGTTTGAAGCGACTAGGATCATTCGGGAACAGGAAGTGAACCTGCCGCAGGCTGGGGGTAAGCCACCACACCTGCCGATCATTGCGATGACGGCCAATGCCATGAAGGAGGATCGCGATCGCTGTCTGGCAATTGGGATGGATGACTTTCTCAGCAAGCCGGTCACGAGTAAGTCTCTTGCCGCGGTCCTAAATCGCTGGCTGCCCCACGAACAGGCTCCTACCAATGCAGAAGCAAAAGCCGCGTAACCGGCTGTGTACCTCCTTCCCTTCTCGACCTACCTACCGATCTCCATGTGAATCTGCGACAGTTGGCAGGTGATGGCTCCTCGACAGAGACGGAGCCCTCGCGTATCACATCTTCCAAACGAACAGCCTGAAGTCGTACAATTTGCTGTGTTCAATTTGAGTTGATGCGCATCGATGGCAGATCCTAATAGCTAGGTACCATACACAGCGGTGAGCGTGCTGGATAGCTTGTCAGATGCGGTTGCTACACGCGCTTTCCCCATTGACGCACTATGAAGCCACGTGTCATCGTCACGGGGACGGCAGGACTGATGGGGCAGTACTTCGTGAAGACTGCTGCTCGATGGGCGTCAGGCTGGGAGGTTCATGGGCTCACCCGCGCTGATCTCGATCTTACGGATTTCAGCTCAGTCGAGCGAATGTGGGAGCGTCTCCAACCCAACGCAGTCATCCATTGTGCGGCTTTGAGCCGAACGAAGGATTGCGAGCGCGACCCGCAGCAGGCTCGACGTATCAATGTCGAAGCCACGGCCTATCTGGCCGGCTGCTCCAAGGAGATCCCCTTTGTCTTCCTGTCGAGCGGTGAAGTTTTTGATGGGCAGGTCGGGTGGTATCGAGAGACGGATCACGCCAACCCGATCAATGTGTATGGCCAAACCAAGCTTGAAGCTGAACATCGAGTGTTGCAGAATCCCAGGCATACGGTGGTGCGCATTGTTCTGACCGCGGGCATCTCGTTGAACGGCGACCGGAGTTTTGTCGAAGATATGCGTCAGGCGGCCACAAGCGGCAGAGCCATGACGCTCTATGGCGACGAATTTCGATGCCCTTTACCAGCTGGCGTCATTCCAAGGGCGGTCTGGGAACTCGTGAATCGAGAGGCCACGGGTCTCTATCACTTGGGCGGTCGGGATCGACTCTCTCGGTGGGAGATTGGTCAGGCACTATTGGCCTGCTATCCAGAGCTGCAGGGACATCTCTTTGAAGGGTCCTCCACTAGTCATACAGGGGCCCCGCGACCGCGAGATCTTTCCTTGAATTGTGACAAGCTCCAGGCGCTCTTGTCGTTTCCCATTCCAGGATTCCGTGAGTGGTTACGGGACCGGATGCAACAAGAGGGCGACCTGTGGGATTATGAATCAACATTGGCATAAAGGGTAGGAACAATGGGAATGCAAGATGGGATGGATGAAGCGGATCCGCTGTCGCTGGTCGTGATCGCTTATATCATAGTGGCGATCCTGATGGTGATCTTGTGGCTGGTGCAACGGAAGACAAAAAATGCTGCCATTGGGGATGTCGGATGGTGTGTGGGGCTGATTGCCTCGGTGTTCCTGTATATCACGCAAGCCCCAGCTGGAATTGAGCGGATCATGCTGACGGCGATGCTCGTGCTGATGTATGCCGGTCGGCTGGGGTACCACATTTATTCGCAACGCCTAGACGGGCAACCGGAGGATAATCGCTATCGGCGTTTGCGGAAGGAATGGGGTGATTCCGAGTCGGTCAACATGTTCGTCTATTTCCAATGGAAAGCCGTGTCCGTGGCGGTGTTTTCCTTTCCATTTCTCGTGGTGCTTTGGAACCCACGGGTTCCGTCATCGGTCGTGGAAATGCTCGGACTGCTGATCTGGGGGCTCGCTGTGTCTTGGGAAGCAAAGGCTGATCGGCAGCTTGCCTACTTCCGGGCCGATCCGAGGAACCAGGGGCGTGTCTTGCGGGAGGGACTCTGGCGGTATTCACGACATCCAAATTACTTCTTTGACTGGCTGCACTGGTGTTCGTATGTGGTGATGACTTTGGGGGCTCCTGGCTGGTTGTTTACCTGGGTGGGCCCCATCGGTATGGGGTGGTTATTGTTCAGAGTCACCGGGATTCCACGAGCGGAACGGGAAGCCCTCTCCACTCGTGGAGAAGAGTATAAAGCTTATCAGGCGACGACCAATGCCTTTTTCCCTTGGTTCCCTCGCGCAACGCCCGATAGGGCGACTCAGTCCTAAACGGAGGAGGGCTGAGTCATGTGCGTGAGCCGGTTAGCATAGTCTCTGTTGGGTCAGCGGATCTGAGCTTTTCAACGAACTGGGACAACCGGGTTCGGTTTGCTTCATCCATCCGGAGGATTTCCCAACCCGCAATTTGACCATCAGCCCAGCGGACAACGGCGGCATCAATCAATATGTTGTGCGGTTGGTCTCCCTCAAGAATGGTCATATAGACGGTCGATTCGGTCCCAGGGTGAACCGGACGTTCTCCAGCCGCGCGCCAACCTACTTCCGACAGATCCCACACGATCCCGGTCGTGAGAGAACCATCGCAAAAGTAGCAGAGCTGGCACCGAGCGGAAGTCCGTAATGTCTTGCGAACCGTGTAGGTCTTCATGTTTCCCCCTCCTGTCTTGGTTCGGTCATGTGCCACCCGCGCCCTCTGACAAACTTAGAGGATCAGACGAAACAGGCCATGCAACGAAAGAGGGGGATAGAGAGGGTAAAGGTAGGGTATACCCGGGGAACGCGGAGCCATCTGTACGGAAAGCTGACGTCAGGCCCCTGCTGCGGTAGGACGATGGCTATTGTCTAGATTTTAGGTCGGCGATCCGGGCACGCGCGATTTCCCCTTCTTTACTTTCAGGATAGGCCCGAGCCAGTTCCTGGTAGATCTCCAGTGCGTGCGGAAAATTGCTTTGGCTTTCTTCGAACGCGGCGGTCTCCAGCAGCTCTTTTGCCTTGTCGGAGCAGCCGAATAGCACGGTGATGCAGAGGGCACAGAGTAAGAGGCGTGCTGTCTTCATACATATCCTTTCCCACTATCGCTCCGGCGTGACGCCATCGGGCTGTCATGTGTCGTGCCAGACGCGAGTGACTCAATATGGTAGCGTGGGGGAGTAATCCCTTCACTTCGGCAGTGCGGGCAACGGCTTGGTCGTGTCAAACGTGTACGGTCGCGAAACATGAATCCACAGTCCAGGCAACTGGACGGTTCACGGAGAAATCGCCGTGACCGGTCTCGACTCACCGTTTTTACCACATGAGCCAGGTGTTCCTCTACCAGCCGTTCAGCAATGCCCAGGGCTCGAGCGAGTTGATAGCTCGTCATTGGGGCGCCGGTCAGGAGTTCGATGATGCGTTGGCGTGTGGTCTGTTCGGGAGACAGCATGGTGATATGGTAGGCATTCAATCCGGGAAAATCCAGATTTCCTAGAGCGAACGACTCGCGAATCCTCTTAAGTCTGAAGCACTTAACGGTTGCACCGCCGCAGGTATTCTGTCAAAATCCGACCCCGCACTGATTATCACATCACGATTAACTCGATGGGCCGGACAAGTCGTTCGCATTCTTCAGCAATCGCATTCCTGCCCAGCGTATTTATAGACGAGGAGGTTTGGGCTTATGAAGTTCCTCGCAGTTCATCCCGGTCCGCTCATGTACACCAAGATCTATCTGCGCCTGGAGCCGCTCGGTCTCGAGATGGTGGCTCAAGCGTGCCGCCAGGCGGGGCACGATGTTCGGCTGATCGATTTGCAGGCAGACACCTGGAAAGACTACGAGGCGTTGATCCGTTCCTGGAAACCCGACGCAGTCGCATTTGGCTGTAACTATTTGGCCAATGTTCCTGAGGTCGTGGATCTTGCGAAATTGACGAAGAAGGAGTTACCGCATGCCTTCGTCTTTGTCGGGGGACATAGCGCCTCCTTCGTGGCCAAGGATTTCTTGGAGCATGGGAATGGGGCCATCGATTGTGTCCTCAAGGGCGAAGGCGAAGTCGCCGCTCCTAAGCTGTTAGAAGCAGTGGAGCAAGATCGCAAGGCCATTACAAAGGTTCCTGGCGTTGTCACGCTCGACGGAGAAGGCCCGCCGGCACAATTTATCGAGAATCTCGACAACGTCCGTCCGGCACGCGACTTGTTGCGAAACCGGCACAAATACTTCATCGGTGTACTGGACCCCTGCGCCTCCGTCGAATTTGCGCGAGGCTGTCCCTGGGATTGTTCCTTCTGCAGCGCCTGGACGTTCTATGGCCGCAGTTATCGCATGGTCAGTCCGGAGAAAGCGGTCGAGGAATTGGAGCAGGTGCAAGAGCCAGGCATCTTCCTGGTCGACGACGTCGCCTTCATTCAAGGCAAGCAGGGCATGGAGATCGGCGAAGCGGTCGCGCGGCGCGGCATCAAGAAACAGTACTACATGGAGACGCGGGGTGACGTGCTCCTGCGCAATAAGGAAGTCTTCCAATTCTGGAAGACGCTCGGGCTCCAGTACATGTTCTTGGGTGTTGAGGCTATCGATGCTGAAGGCCTTAAGATGCACCGGAAACGTATTTCATTGGGGCGGAACTTCGAGGCGCTTGAATTCGCCCGCTCCCTCGGCATTACCGTGGCCATCAATTTGATCGCAGACCCTGACTGGGATCGGGAACGGTTCGAAGTCGTGCGGCAATGGTGCCTGGACATTCCGGAGATTGTAAATATCAGTGTCAATACGCCGTATCCCGGTACCGAGAGCTGGGTGACGGAATCGCGCAAGATGCACACCCGGGATTACCGCCTGTTCGACATTCAGCATGCCGTCATGCCGACCAAAATGCCGCTGCCGGAGTTTTATGCGGAGCTGGTCAAGACACAACAGGTCTTGAACAAGAAGCACCTGGGTTGGGCCGCGCTGAAAGGTACGGCGAAGATTGCGGCCGGGCATTTGATGCGGGGACAGACGAACTTCATCAAGATGCTGTGGAAGTTCAACAGCGTCTACAATCCCGAGCTGCAATTGGCGGATCACCGCCGACCGGTGGTCTACGAGATGACGCCGCCACCAGAGCACAGAGAAAAGGTCGATGCGAAACAGCTGTACATCCTACCAGCCAAAGGCCGCCAGGGCCGGAACATCGACGACGCAACGGAAACCTTCGTCGACGAGACTCGCATGGGCACCACGGCGGTCTGATCGCTGCTGGAGGTGTGGGTGATAGGGCCGAGAGCAAGAGGCTGAGCGTGGTTTCCGTTCTAGGTAGGTGTGGGATCAACGACGCCTTGTCGTACCGGCGTCTGCCGAACCTCCAGAAGATTTTCTAGCGATTCCGGATGTAATCTATCTTGGCGGGGATGCTGTTGCATTCGGCTCATCCGCCAGTCGCAAGGTCAGCGTCGTCTCTTCCCGGCAGGTGCTCAATCCTATACTGCAATCGACCGTCATCGTCTTCTTGGCAATCACATCAGTGTCCCGTACGGGTGTCCAGCCTCCAATCTCGTAGCCCTGCTTACCCGGAGTCCATTTGAATGTCCTGAATCGGGTAACGTTGAAAGCCGAACTCCAGCCACCGCCTTCTGTCACGCCGTGGGCCTCGCCAGCCTGGACACCTTGTGAAGCGAACAGCTCCTTTAATTTGGCCGGCGTATTCCCGCTCGAACAGTAGGTCTCCGCCACTTCACCGGATCGTCCTGGAAGAATCGTCAAGTTCACGGAAAATGGATCGGGGTCCAGTTTGATCGAGCCTCCGTTCACATGAAAGGTGGTCGTGCCGGTCCCTTGAATGCGGATTTCGCACTGAGCCGGCTGAGTCAATGTGCGAGTCGCGTACTGCATCACCCCTTCCCCGACCCATTGGCCATCGTCCTCCCTGAGTCGGAGCGGGACTGTCGCCTCAACATAGGAATCGAATCCATTGGAACTCATCTGCATGCCGAATTGCGGATGCATAAAATTCATCGGTTCCTGAACAATGTGTGACTTGAACTCAAGGACATAGGCAGAAGGGGCTAACTCCCATTCCCCCTCCTTCGCTGCCGCAACTCCCGCGCGGGAGACCGCACTTACCTGGAATCCACTGTGTTGAACCTTGGTCGCTGGAGCTTGGTAGGTGAACGTCGCCGGTCTATTGATCTCCGATTTGTCCTCCCTCGGCGATACACGACCATTGCCATCTCTGGGCTTCTCTTTCGCTTCCTTGAACTTTGCGGGAACGAGTGCCTGGTCCTTTTTCCTGTGCAACTCAGTCTTGACAGGCGTCGATGCGTTCGGCTCGAACTTCTTAGTCTTTGTGGGGGGATTGAAGACAATCTCCACGCAGGTGTTGGGCTTGTTCCATTCCACTTCAGCAGCCAAGTAGAACGGTCCTGAGAATACCGTCGTGGCCAACAGCAACATGTTCATGGCGTCACCTGTGGCCGTGTTAGCCAAGGATGAGTCCCATTCGGAAACCGACCAATTGGAGAACTGCGATGGTATGCCTCCCGCCCGACGATCGGGTACGAACCGGACATGCTGGTGCTGATGAGCAAACGACGTTGGTCTATTCGTCCCTCCAGTCCCGATCACCAGTGATGCATCAAGATCGATGTATTGGAGCTTCGCATCATCGTCGACACGGCCTCTCAAGGTCGCGTGGATACTTCGGGCGTTGTACTCCGTTCGAATCATGTTGGAGTAGTTGATCGTTTGGTCAACCACGAGCGAAAATTCATAGTCGCCTTCGACCACGTAGGCTCCCTCCTCGCCGGAGTCGGGTGAAGGACATTTCTTGGCGTAGCCGCCATTGATGAGCGAGAAACCTTTACGATCACCGGCCGTGCCAGGCGAGTTCCCCTCCTCGATTCTCCACTCCCGGGTCTTCCGGCCTACGGCATCGGGAGGGATGGGGACGTTCACTGAGCCTTTTGTGACGGTATACCCTTCTCGTTCACCTCCTGGCGATGTGGCTTGTGCAAGTTGAAACGAGCGATGGAGTGGCCCTGTGGCCAAGATGCGGTGAGGTGCGTGAAGGGGGGCATTGAGGCCGATCTTAGGCGCAGGCGAGGGACAATCGGCGACCGTGGAGCCGAGGTGTGCCTTGAAGTTGTCGAACAACTGTTGATCCAAGAATCGCGCAATCGACTCCGCCTGAGCGCCAAGCAATTTCTTGAACGCGTGACCGTCTGCTCCTGCGAACAGCTGTGCACTGCCAAGGCCTTGCACAATTTTAGTCAAGGCGTCGCACGGGCTTTTGACGTTGTTAAATAACTGCAGCGACTGCGGACTGACCGGTACCTTCTTCCATTCGCCCTTTTCATTCGGTCCTGGTTCGAGCGGAGGCAACTGAATTGGCGGGGGGCCTGGTTCTGCCGGTTTCGCAACCGACGCAGTCGGTGCGGTATAGACCTTCGTCGGATCATAGTCCGGTGGGTTCGACGATGGCAGGTGCTTCTCGCCGCCACAACCGACAGGCAGCAGCATGACGCTGAGAAGGAGGACTACGCGAGCGGATATCATTGGGTTCCCTCGCACAGACAATCAAGAGCTGAAGCGGTCGCCATGCTAGCCCACAGAGTGCAATTCTTCAAGGCTAGTTGTAGCGAAAACCTGCTATTTCCAAGCCTGCCAACCGTTGCTATTCAAATTGACTCTGCGTACAATCCAGCCGCATTAACCGCGAGGTGCCCATGCGATACTTGGCACTGCCACTCCTGATCGCCATTCCCCTCAGCGCTCACGCCGGTAACATCAAAGACACGGATCTCATCTCCAGCAACAACTTCTTTCTGCCGCCGAGCACAGAGAAAACTGTCTTCATCCAGGCCCGGAATTCCTCTGATAACCAAGAGGTCTCGTTTCACGATCTGAGTGCCCGGATAAGCGCAAAGGGGTATCAAGTCGTCAACGATCCGGATCGCGCGCATTACGTCGTGCTGGCGAACATCGTCTATTGCAACATCACCAAGCCAGAAATGCCGGTCGAGGCGATGGTGGCAAGTGGATACGGGTCTGCGTTCAACTCCGCGCTGGGCGCTATGCAGGGACTGACCAGTATGGCGAGCATGGCGGGGCCCTACGGGGCCATGGGTGGCGCAGCGGCGTCGATGGGGTTGAGTGCGATCCAAGGCATCGGCGATCTGTTTAGTTCGTCCTCATCGGCTCCCAAAATGCCAGACGACGTGAACTATGCCTGCGTGGCGGATGTCCAGATCACCGAACAGACGACCGGGCAACTGCCCAGCGGGATGAAGACGGGTTCGGGACAGGAGGCCGGTGTCTATCAGACCAGGCTGGCTGCCGATGTGCACCAAAAGAAATTGGATGAGGCTGAAGCAACGCCGCTGCTGCAACAGAAACTGAGCGCTGCCGTCGCAGGAAATTTCTAGTCATGGCTTCGCATTATCGCCTCACTCCTTACCCCTCACTCCTCACGATCTTGCTGTTGCTCATACTGATCACCGGTTGTTCCAACGTGATCCGTTCCGGCCTCATGAATAGCAACACGATCTTCCTCGATCCCAATACTACCAGAACGGTCTATACCCAACTTCGAAACACATCTGAAAACCAGCTGGTGACGTTGAACGAGGTGACCAACAAGCTGACGGCAAAGGGGTATCAATTGGTCAACGATCCGCAGCAGGCAAATTACTGGATCCAGGCCAAGGTGATTTATTGCCACAAGGCAGCCGATGCGGTGACACCGGAGGCGGTGGCCAAAGCTGGCCCCGGTGCCGGTATCAGCAGCGGTGGCACCTCAATGATGGCCGCCGGAGGGGATGAGTCTGGCATGGGCATGGCCGGGATGCCGGACATGGGTGCCATGATGCGGCAGGCGATGGCCATGAGCGGCGGGCGGGGAGGATTCGGCGGTATGTCCGGTTTCCCTGGCATGCAGCCACCGGCCAAAGAGGATGGTGTGATCTATCTCTGCATCGCGGATGTTCAAATTACCGACCGAAAGATCGGCAAATCGATCGGTCGACCAGTTGGTGGCCAGTCATCGGGTGGTGAAAAGGTGCAACTGATGCGAATGGTTGGTCACGTGCGGCAAAAAAGTTTGGACATTCCTGAAGCCACCCTCATCGTGCAAGAGAAAATCACCACCGGTATAGCAGGATTGTTCTAAGGCGGTGTGTTATACCCACAGAAATTCGCAGATCCAGCTCTTATGCGGATCGGCCTAAATATAGTTAGGCCTACAACAACGGGGGATACTTTCTATGGCTCAAAAACCGAGAGTGAACAAGAGCCTTGGCGCCTGCGGGTACACGAAAACAAGTCCGCCGGTGCCGGCACTATCACCTACCACGAAGATTCTCAACATTGAGATCCCATTCGATGATGCTTTACGACTCAACGTGGCTATTGATGAGTGTGTACATCGGTTGAACTCATACAACAGGGCAACGAAGGCAGGGAAACAGAGGGGCCTGATCTTAGCCGTTCACTTTCCGTCTCAGCGAATAACGGTTCACGAACGGAAAATCACAGACGGCGGCGCCTAGCAGCGCGGCTCGCGCTCGGGGTTTGAGAGGCAAAGTACCCTCCGCACCAGCGGCTGCACCAGACAACTGCTGTACACCCTCTGGGTGCTCTGCGCCTGCCAATGTGCTGCGGAGCCGTTAGATTGCCAACAACCTTCATGACGAAGAACAGAATCCCAATCTCGGCGAACCAAGCTGCTGAGGCGATGTTCGCCTCTGATCGAACATGTTGTGTATGTAACGAACGCGGCAAGACAGTTCAGATTCATCATATCGATGAAGATCCGAGCAACAATGTCACAGAGAATCTGGCCGTCCTGTGTCTAGAGTGTCACAACGAAACTCAGATCAAGGGGGGCTTCGGCCGAAAATTGAACAGCAACTTAGTCGTCAAATATCGTAACGAGTGGTTCTTACGAGTATCAAAACGAAGGGATGAAGCAGATAGTCTAGCCGTTAGTAAGGTGTCAGGCCTTAAGCCACGCATCCAAAAATCAGAAACGATTCCTTATTCTGAAGAGCGATCAAATAAGATCTTGGTGTACCTCAACTCTCTTCCATCTTTGCGAAAGCAACTACGGCAAAAAGCCAAAGGTGAGTGGGATAGTGGTGTAACATCTAGAATGGTCACTGCCTCATATGAGTATGTTGATGCACTGCAAGGCATACTCGTTACCCTTGCCAGTTTCTACCCTAGCGGCAATTTCGGAGGAGATGATCCACATAAATTCTTTTCCGAACTTATCTCTTCCCGTTACGCCTGGCACAGGTCGCATGCCGAACCCCATGGCCCTGGTACAGGTGGAACAATCGTAAATGTAATGACCGGTGGAAATGTCATTTCGGATGCCGAAAAGATGGTCGAAGATATGGCTCATTCGTTAGTAGGGTACGATGACCGATTTAACTGGCGAGAGTGGACGAAGTATTGGAATGAAGAGGTAATCCAACATCGCCATTAACACGGACGGTGGAGAGCAATGTCCCTTAGTCGCACCGCTGTTGCACTGCCGGTTATGACAAGTGTTAGGCGGCAGGCATACAAGAGTTATCTTTGAAGGAGACAGCGAAATCATGACCATTCAACCCTTTGTTTTGCGACCGGATCAGCGTGAGCCTGCATTGAATGTGGTCGGAACCGAAGTAACGGTGTTGGCGTCGAACGAAGCGACGCAGAGCTATGGGATTACCTTGCAGCAAGGCGAAGAGGGAACGGGCCCTCCGCCGCATAGTCACGATTGGGACGAAGCGTTCTACGTCCTGAAAGGCGAGATTCACTTCCTCTGCGACGGGAAAGACTACTCGTGCACCACCGGGGCGCTCGTGCATGTGCCCAGAGGCACCGTGCATGGCTTTCGTTATGGGAAAGGCGGTGGCCAGATACTTGAGATTACAGGAGCGGGTGCGTTAGCAGCACAGATGTTCACAGCCATCGACAAGGAGATTCCTCCCGGACCGCCGGATGTTCCCAAGCTGCTGGATGTGCTCAAGCGCAATGGAGTCACTGTTGCGATGTGACCTTGGGAGCACAGGGTGGATCACCGAGTGATCGGGGTCACTTGACCTTGCACTTCCTTCGGCAAATCAAGTGGGAGAGCTGGCAAACTCAAGAACTACGACCAGCTTCGCTCCTCCACGGCCTGGTCAACGCAGTACCAGCCTTTCCGTCTCGCATCAGTCTGATATTTCGTATATATTCTCCATATGAGCACAAGTTCTCTCACTCGTGATGAAGCGATCCGACGACTTCACGCCGTTGAGTCCAAGATTCGGGGTCTTGGTGTGCGTCGGCTGGCACTCTTCGGGTCTGTGCTTCGTAACGAGGCTCGCCCCGACAGTGATGTGGATGTGCTTGTCGAGTTCGCTCCGAATGAGAAGGCATTCGATCGCTTCATGGCGTTGGCGGATCTGCTCGAAGACACGTTGCAGCACCAGGTCGAAGTGATCACCACGGAGTCACTCTCACCGTTTATCGGGCCACACATCTTGGCCGAGGCAACGGATGTCCTTCGAGCCGCATGACTATCTGCGGCATATTCTTGCCGAAGTCGAGTATCTCCTCGATCAGAGTCGGACGCTCACCTATGAGCGATTTGTAGCCGACCAAACGCTACGGCGTGCGTTCGTGCGCAGCTTGGAGATTATCGGCGAAGCAGTGAAGAACTTGCCCGCTGAGTTCCGGGCATCGCATCCCGAGGTTGCGTGGCGTCCGATGGCTCAGATGCGCGACCGCCTGATCCACAGTTACTTTGGAGTGGATTATTAACTGGTATGGGATGTGGTGTTCGAGAAAGTTCCGGAACTGAAGCGTAGCATCCAGCGGATTATTGACTCACGACAAGCTTAGCCATCAAGGTCGGGAGAGACGTGGAATGACGAGCCTCTCACTCGAACCGTTCGGCGGCGCAGCTCATAGTCGCCAGCTTTCTTAGGAGGCTGCAAGGTCAGGCGCTGGTACTTCTTATCTTGAGACCGGATCAGAAAAATCGGCAGGAGGTCAATCTCGTTCATCCGACTTTGAGACCCTCACCGTTTTGTTCGCTACCTGTTATACTGACCCATCCCTTCAGTTAATTCGAGAGTCATTGCTATGAGCTCTCCGACCTGGGATGAATTCGCCGAGCTTGCGCTGAAACGGATTACGGCCTCCGGTGCCGAGTACGGCGATATCCGCATTCAAGACAGCCAATCAGAACAGATCGAAGGCGAAGATCGTCGAATCGCGTCGATTCGAGATACCTGGGATATCGGCTTCGGGATCCGCGTGCTCTATCACGGAGCCTGGGGGTTCGCGGCCAGTTCAATCCTGTCGCTTGAAGAAGTCCCGCGGGTGGCGGATCTGGCCGTGGAGATCGCCAAGGGGTCTGCTTCCGTCGCTCTTGAAAAGGTGCGATTAGCTCCGGAACCAGTCCACCGTGACCGTGTCGTCACGCCCTATCGCATCGATCCCTTCAGCGTAGCACTGGAGAAAAAGACCGATTTGCTCCTCACCACGATGGAGACGCTCCATCGACAATCTGGTGTCGCGCGAAGCAGTGCAAGCTTGTGGGCGCGCCGAGATCGGAAGCTGTTCGTGTCCACCGAGGGGACTCATGTAGAGTTCGATCTGCTGGCTGGACAGGGCGAATGTACGGCGACGGCATTGTACGAGAGCCGGTTCGCTTCACGTAGCTTCAACACGCCACATCTGCGCCAAGGCTATGAATTGATCGAGGACGCTGATCTGCAACGAGAAGCGTCGCGGGTTGCCGCTCAAGCGGTGGAAAAAGTGAAGGCTCCAGTGGTGGATGCCGGACAATACGATCTCGTCCTGGACCCCGAGCATCTGTCGCTGACGATCCATGAATCATGCGGCCATCCGAGTGAACTTGACCGCGCACTCGGGTACGAAGCCAATTACGCCGGCACCAGTTTTTTGACGACGGAGAAATTGGGAACCTTTCGGTATGGTTCTCGGCATGTGAACCTCGTGGCGGATAACACCGAACCGGAAACGCTCGCGGCCACCGGATACGACGACGACGGAGTCTCGTGCCAGCAATGGGACGTGATTCGAGACGGGATCTTCGTCGGCTACTGTACCAATCGAGAAGTGGCATCGAAGATTGGCGCGACTCGTTCCCGTGGGTCCAACCGAGCTGATGGATGGGGCAGTGTCCCTATCGTTCGCATCGCCAATATCGGGCTTGAACCAGGGGCGGCGACGGTCGAGCAACTGATTGCCGATGTGAAACGGGGCATCTACATCGAAGGCCATGGGTCGTACAGCATTGATCAGCGGCGGTATAACTTCCAGTTCGGCGGTGACGCGTTTTGGCTGATTGAAAACGGTCGGCGAACCCATGTGGTGCGGGACGTGATCTACCATGGGATCACGCCGGAGTTCTGGAACAGCTGCGACGGCGTGGCTGATCGAACTGCTCGTCGCCGATACGGGTTCATCACGTGTGGCAAAGGACAGCCGGGACAGTCGGGCTGGATGACCCATGCCGCGTCAACCGCGAGATTTCGACAGGTACAGGTGATCAGAGGAGAGGGACAGGCATGACCGCCGCAAGTGGGAAGTCTTGGCCGCACATGACAAGTCACGAGGAGTTTCGCTTTCTCAGTGATCTCGTTTTTACACGCTCGTCCGCCGATCATACGATGGTCAGCCTTCATGACCACCATGCCGGAACCACTCGATTTGCCAACAATCAGGTTGTGCAAAACGTCGATACGAGACGCGGGACACTATCTGTGAGCGTTGCCTTCGATGGGCGGCATGGAACGGCCGGCACAACGGATTTCACGGCTGGTGCGATCCAGGACGCCGTGACGCGTGCCGAGCGGATTGCCAGAGTTTCTCCGGTCGATCCGGAATACCTCCCCCCACCGGATCCCTGCGCATTTCCTATGCGAGCGATGGCAAAATCTGAGACTGTCGGGGCAGGACCAGCCCGCCGGCTGGAGTACACCAACGAAGCGATCAGTCAGTGTCGGATGGAAAATCTGATGGCGGCCGGCGTGGTGTCGTCCTCGATGACGGCGGTCGGGATTGCCGCGAGCAATGGACTCTTCGGCTATGAGCATCGGGGGGATGCCAGGTTTAGCCTGACGGTGCAAGCCGGAGACGCAACAGGCTGGAGTGCGGCCGCACACCGATCGATTGATCACTTAAAGGTGCAGGAGAGAACGTTAGCAGCCATTAAGAAAGCCAAGTCCGGCCGTGATGTGCAGGAACTATCAGCTGGTACGTATCCGGTGATCCTTGAGCCGGCGGCTGTGGCCGGCTTGTGGGCGTGGCTGATCCGGTCGCTCGATGCTAAATCCTATACCAAAGGAACCAGCCCAGTCGCAGGAAAGCTGGGACGCCACATCGTGGATGAACGACTGAGTCTCCGGAATAGTCCGGATCATCCCGATCTGTTGGGAGAAGGATTTACTCCAGATGGTTTACCGAGCATTGCATCGGTCTGGATCGATCACGGAGTCTTACGACAGCTAACTCACAACCGGTTTACGGCCAAGACTGATGGAGTGGATCCCATCCCCACACTGGAGGCCCCGGCCTTGTCCGTAGAGGGACTCCCCGTAGCCTCAATTCAGGACCTCGTGAAGAGCGCCGAGCGCGCGATTCTAGTCACGAATTTTTGGTACATCCGGCCCGTGAACGATCGCAACCTAGTGTTGACCGGTATGACCAGGGACGGAACCTTCCTTGTGGAGAAGGGGGAGGTGGTGTCTGCTGTGAAGAACTTCCGCTTTCATGAAAGCCCGCTTACGGCATTTCAGCAGGTTGAGGCCTGGACGCGTCCGATGGAAGCGGTGAACTCGGAAACAGGGAAAATGCTTGTTCCGGCCATGGTCTTACCACGGTTTACCTTTTCCAGCGTGACCCGGTTCTAGGAGCCTGTCCGACAGTGACCTTATCTACTGCGGCGAACGATCTGCGACCATCTGCGTCGTGCTCGACCCGAAACGATCCTCAACGTATTCCAGCGAATACGCCTCCGGTTCTTCCAGGCCTTGTGCCGCTCATCCGGCCGTACATCCTTCGCCTCGTCACGAATGGCAATGTCGGACAGGCTCCTGGCTAACTAGTTATGAATGCGAATATATTTTTGCTGCCGCTGAATAAAAAGGTTGACTCTTGAGGCGATGAGGAGTAGGTACATTAATTGTAGGTGAATAGGTCCGAATGAAGGGATCCGCCAGATGCCCCCCCGGTTTAATAAAGAACCCATCAACTTGATCCATCGGATTCCGTCTCAGAAGCAAATCGATGAGGCACGGCCAGTGCCTCCGGCCTATGGCCAAGTTCTGCTTCAAGCAGGGGCGCTCTGTCTCAGCAAAGTCCGTAATTTCCTTTCGAATGTTGTGCAATATGTAGGGGAGACTTCTGCTCGAGTCAGGAGGAAACCGCTTGCCCTTCCGGATTGGACAAAAGAACGACTTGAGACGATTGAACGCGTTGGTGGGCAAGGTGTGGGGCACGTGAAGGTGGTCGAGGAGCACATGCAAGTAGCCGCTACTTCCTTGGCACCAAACGTCACGATTCTCCAAACTCCGAGTCCTGCGCAGTCAGGAGAAGTCGCGGACCTCCGGGCCTGTTTGGTCGGACAACAGGATGAGATTGCCCGGTTGACATCGCATATTCAACAGTTGACCTCGTTGGTAAGTGCCCAACAACAGGTCCTTGTGCATTTAGGGAAAGAACTTGAAACAGGAGAGTTTTCAGCCCCATCCAACGGGACGGCGGCTGCGACAGTGAAGAGAAACCGTGTCGTTCGGAAGAAGCCAACTGTCAGTGAAGCGCAGACTCACCCGCAAGGAAATGATCATCCATTTCCCCCTCAGGACACTGAAGGCCCGTCGCTCAACATCTAGCTGGTTCACTAAGCACCGGCTGGTATCCTGCCCGTCCCCTGACGCCATTTTTGGATCAGCAACCACGAGCCACGTTCACTTGTGACGATGAGATGGCGCCTGTGCCCCTCGTCCTCTAGCCTGCATTATTCATGACAGTTCGTGGTGAAATCGCTCAGCCGCGTCGTGAGACCGGCGCGCGGAGCCCAGAGGACCCGAAGCGTACTCGTGCAGTACGTTGAGGGTTCGAGGGGCGAGCCCGCTGGCCGCAGGCTCGTCGGAACAGCGGATCGGCGATTGCAGCAGAAGTGTTCATGAATAATGTGGGCTAGTCAGGTGCCGGCCTCGTCTGCTAAGAATCTGTCGATGATCACCGGTCGTATCTCATTGTGTGTCGCACTTTGCCTGAGTCTGTCTGTCCTAGAGCCGGCGGAGGCAGTCGAGCGCGTGGCGAGTCAAGTCCCTTTCTTTGAGAATCTCGGGACCCTGCACCACCCGATCACCACCCGTTCCAAGGAAGCACAACGATATTTTGATCAAGGATTGCGGCTTGTCTACGCCTTTAATCATGAGGAGGCGATCCGCGCGTTTGAAGAGGCCGCCAGACTGGATCCTTCCGCCGCGATGGCCTATTGGGGTATCACACTGGCCCTCGGGCCAAATATCAATGCGGGCATGGACAAGACTGATGAGCGCCGGGCCTGGGAGGCCCTGCAGAAAGCCAGATCCTACAGCGCCCATGTGACACCTGCCGAACAAGCCTATCTCCAGGCGATCAGCAAGCGTTACAGCCTGAAGGGACCCACACGAGCAGCGCTCGACAAAGCCTATGCGGATGCCATGCGTGTTCTCTGGAAACAATTCACGGAGGATCCCGATGCCGGGGCATTGTTTACCGAAGCCCTCATGGACCTCCACCCCTGGGATCTCTGGACTGTCAATGGAAAGCCGAAGTCCGGGACAGAGGAAATTGTGTCGACGTTGGAGGCGGTTCTTGCGCGTGCGCCGAATCATCCTGGCGCCTGTCACTACTACATCCATGCTATGGAAGCGTCACCGACTCCGGAGCGAGCTCTGGCTTGCGCGGAACGGTTGCCAGCGTTGATGCCTGGGGCCGGACATCTCGTCCATATGCCGGCGCATATCCACATGCGACTCGGTCGATACCATGAAGCAGCGGAACACAATGCGCAGGCCGCCGAAATCGACCGGCATTATTTAGCAGGGAGATCATCCACTGGGGATGAGGCTGAGGGCTATTACCGGCATAACCTCCATTTTCTCTGGGCTTCTTTGCTGATGGAGGGCCGAAGCGCTGAAGCCATGAAGGTCGCCCGACAACTCACGGCGACGATGAGGGAAGCGGACATACGGCGAGATTCATCACAGGAGTTGTACCTGCCTGTACCACTCTGGACGATGATTCGCTTTGGACAGTGGGAGGCGCTGCTACGAGAATTGCCTCCGCCGAACACATTCCGACTCAAGCAAGCGATCTGGCGATTGGGAAGGGGCATGGCATTGGGTGCATCGGGTAGAGTACCGGGAGCTGAGGGAGAGCATGCCGCATTGGCGACGCTGGCAAAACGATTTGCACGAAACCGGACGACCGAAGAGCGAACCGAGCGGGCCCTCATTCAGATCGCCGAGCGACTGCTTGCCGGAGAAATTGCCGTTCATCATAAGCACTATGACGCGGCAATCACAGCCCTTCGAGAGGCCATCAAATTGGAGGATGCCCTGCCGTATTCGGAGCCACCGTTCTGGCCCATTCCAGTTCGGCACTATTTGGGTGTTGTCTTGCAGAAAGCCGGGCAAGCTCAAGAAGCAGAATCGGTCTATCGGGCCGATCTGATCAAGAATCCACACAATGGATGGGCTGAGTATGGGTTGATGCAGAGCCTTCGCGCTCAACGAAAAGATCGTGAGGCGAACGAGGTGGAGAAGCAATGGAAGCGGGCATGGGCACACGCCGATGTGAACCTGGTTGCCTCTCGTTTTTGAGAGGCCGGATATGCAGAGGTGGAGGTAGGGATGCGATTTGTCGTCGGAGTAATGGGACCAGCCAAGGCACCAAAGAAGGATCTCGATAACGCGCGAATTCTTGGCGAGTTTATTGCGCGACGTGGCTGGGTGGTGCTGACGGGGGGAAAAGACGTCGGTGTTATGGATGCCGCCTGTGAAGGCGCCAAACGGGTTGGAGGCAGCCTGACCATCGGTATCTTGCCGACGGCCAAGGACAAAGTGTCTCGGCATGTCGATGTGTCGATCATCACCGAAATGGGCAGTGGTCGGAACAATATCAACGTGTTGACCAGCCATGTCGTGGTGGTGTGCGGATTGAGCGGGTCCGGGACCGTCTCCGAAGTGGCTCTGGCGGTCAAGGCGGGGAAACCCGTCATTCTCGTCGCGGCGTCGGATGCGGATGTGACCTTCTTCCGAAAACTCGACAAGCGCTTGGTCAATTCCGCCGCCACGCCGGAGGAGGCGATTGAGCTCATCATGAAGCTGATGGACAAACGGCAACGACGAACACATCGTACGGATCAGGAAACATATGGGTATGTCCCGGTATAGCCTAGATTCGTGAAGCGCCTTAAACCGAACGAGAAGCGTTTCCCGAGATGTGCGAGTGATTCTGCGAAGTGCGTTGTCGGCTGATGCAAGAATGGAGCTTCCGCGACGACGATAAGAGAGGAGGATACCAACATGACAACTCAACGGCGGTTCATCGCTCTGGCTATCGGGCTTATCATGTGCACGATTCTCGCAAACGTCCCACTGGCTGATACGCCGGCGGCAACTCCCAGCACTAAGGCCTATTTTGCCGGTGGCTGTTTCTGGTGCATGGAGGAAGCGTTTGAAAAGGTGGAGGGGGTCGTCAGCGTCGTATCCGGATATATGGGAGGCACTGTGGCTAACCCAAGCTATGAAGAAGTGTCCGCTGGGCGGACAGGCCATGCGGAGTCGGTAGAAGTCATCTATGACCCAACGAAGGTTACCTATCAGAAGCTCCTCGATGCCTTTTGGCACAATGTGGATCCGCTCACGCCCAACGCGCAGTTTTGCGATCATGGCTCCCAATACCGATCCGCCATCTTCTATTCCAGCGAGGAGGAAAAGCGACTAGCGGAAGAATCGAAGTCCGCAATCGAGCAGGCCAAGAAATTCCCAGCCCCAATCGTGACCCAGCTCGTCCCTGCATCGACCTTCTATCCTGCCGAAGACTATCATCAGGATTACTACAAGAAGAATCCGCTCCGCTATAAGTATTACAAATATAGCTGTGGCCGAGCCAACCGGTTGGAAGCCTTATGGGGGAAGCCGTAGTATTCAGCAGTCTGTGTCAAACGGGAGGAGAGGGTTGCCTGCGCCGTGCAGGATTCAAGATCGAACCCCATTCTCTCTTCTACATAACCCAAGCCCTCACTCTTTCATTGACCAATACGACTTCCATATCCTCCAGTCCAAGTTGATGTGTTCAACAAGGTTATCCAATTAATGAAACTACTGAAACCTTGGAAAAGTCACGGTGGGATGAAGACCATACAGATCCCGCACAAAATCCTTGACTGTGACCTACTCGAGCAGCTTGGACCTGAATGGTTACGCACGCTCGTCGTGTACTGTCGCCGAACTATGGCCTTGTCAGGCGACCAGCTAGATCATCCTGATTCCAACCCCGTACCGGTGCTGGAGGCCGCAGTGACTTTAGGGTAGACTTGCGCTGCGGGTGGATAAACAAAATGGGCTGATACAAAGCATGAGAAGGTAGGTGACGTGTTATACAGACAAAATCCGATTTGTCCGGCTTCTATGCGGAAGGGGATGGACATTATCGGCTAAAGAAAAGAGGAGGACCGCTGATGAGTCTGCCAGACAGTTACACTCAAAAAGCAGGGGCAATCCCGGCATACTTCGATGCGATTCTTGATGCTCAACCACCAGACAGGTTTTCCATCAAGTTCCTTGAGAACCTTGGTTTCACAAGCACTAATGATCGTTTATTCATCAGTGTATTGAAAGATCTCGGCTTCTTGTCCGCAGACGGTGCCCCGCAACAGCGTTTCTACGAATTTATGGATCGTTCGCAATCAAGGAAGATTCTGGCTGCCGCGATTCAGGAGGCGTTCTCTGACCTTTTTGCAGTTAATAAGAAAGCTAATGAGCTTTCCGCTGATGATGTGAAGAATAAACTAAGGACGTTATACGCAGGGAAGAAGACCGACAATGTTATTGATAGGATTGCCCGGACATTTACGGCGCTGTGTGAATACGCAGATTTCTCGATATCGACGGCTGATGTTGGGCGTGGTGAAGGAGGCGAGGTGGACAAGAGGGAGGAGCGGGAGGCAAAAAAGGTGGACCGTTCGATTCCAACTGTTTCAAGCGCGGTCGCTCTAGATTCGCTCCAGTACCACATCAACATTGTTTTGCCTGACACAAGGGATCAAGCCGTATATGATGCGATCTTTAGGTCGCTGCGCGAACATCTAGGCACACGCCATGGATAACTTATACTCATTCGTTTATCGGGGCATTCTTACAGAAGAGGCCCTTGATCGGGTAGGACGACACCGTAGGAAACACTTTGGTGCAGAGGAGGCGCGAGAAATGCAGAAAAGTCTCTGTTATGACCTCCTTGATCCAGATTATCTTGCGGATGCACAGCGAATGAGTACCGTTTACGGTGCGATCCACGCGTTTGAGAATATGGTAAGACAACTCGTGACCAAAGCGATGGCGGAACATCATGGAGAAGAATGGTGGCAAAAGGTTCCTGATCGGATTCAGAAGATTGTGAAGACAAGAATGGAGGAGGATGCCAAGTTCAGGTGGCATGGTGCGAGAGGTGTAACGGAAATGAACTACTGTGATTTTAGCGATCTGTCTTCCATTATCGTGACGAACTGGAAGGCGTTTGAAGATATATTGTCGAACTTGGAGTGGGCGAAAGGTGTTCTTTCCACCCTGGAGAAATCAAGAAATATAACAATGCACGGCGGTGTGCTGGCGAAGGAGGACGTAGAACGTATCGGGATGAACATACGAGACTGGACAAGACAAACAGGATAGCGAAACAAATTTGAGGCAACAACCCAAAAGTTAAGCAAGTTAAAGATGTAGGGTCGGATACCGATTCTGATCACTCTGCCTTGGCCACCCTCAACGCAATGAGGTGATCTGTCTCATGAATTCCCAGAATGAGGATACGCAATTCAAGATCTCACCTGCTATGACTTCACTGAAGTCCTTCGGTGCACTTGTCTGGGATTTCGCTGTTCAATCCTTCAACGAGAACGGCGTGAAGTTCGTCTGCCTGTCATACCAGTCCTCATTCTCCTGGCGCTTTAACCAGCGAACGATCGCGTAGGTGATCGGCGTGAAGACGATCTCGACGGAGACCTTGAACGCCCAGTTGAAGGCGATGACCTTCATCATCGTCCCAGGCTGCCAAGTTCCAAGGAACGCAATCGGATAGAAGAGGGCGCTGTCGACGAGCTGGCCGACCGCAGTCGAGCCGATCGTCCGCGTCCAGAGATGACGCCCCTCAGTCCAGACTTTCATCTTTGCCATGACATAGCTGTTCATGAAGTCGCCGCACCAGTAGGCGACCATCGACGCGATGACGATCCGCCCTGTGCTTCCGAAGACGACCTCCAGTGCCGGCTGGATGACGGCATTGAAAGGCTCTTCCGGATCCCCCGGCATGTGGATGACGAAGAGCCCCATGATGGTCGCGAAGATCATTGCGATGAACCCTGCCCAGATGACTTTGCGCGTACGCGCGTAACCATAGACCTCGGTCAGTACGTCGCCGAAGATGTAAGAGATTGGGAAGAAGAGGTTCCCGGCGCCGAACGTCAGGCCGAAGAGGATGCAGGTCTTGCCGGGACCAATCAGGTTCGAACAGAGCAGCACCGTCACAAAGCCCGCCATGACGAGGTCGTAATAGTGATAGTGACGGGGGTTCGAGATGAGTTCAGGCTTGAGTGGTTCCGTGGAGGTGGTCATTGCAGGGCCAGGTTCCTCTCGATCTGTGGCTCCATTGGCCCTGTGCAGACCTCACCAGGGATCGATTTCCAGTTTCTACCATCGGAAAGACGGAAGCAACATGAAGTCGGGGGTCTGTCTTGTTCCGCGCATATCCGTGACCCATGCTCATGCGTACGCCTTTTCCGGGAGGAGCAAGAAATGGTGGTGTGACATGTGCGGTGCGGGCTGGTGAGTTGGTCCGGTTCGATCGACTATCGGCAATACAGCGTGCCTCGCAGGATGTTGCGGTGCAAAGGTTTACGGATATTGCTTGTCAGGAAGCCGCTCTTTGTTAGAGTCCTATTCTGATGTGCTGTAATAGCCGGTGAGTGAGCTGGCCGAGCCATGGCGCTTGGGGGTTCTGTGGGAAAGAGGAGCACGAGAATGTTTCCAGCCTTTGTATGTGTATTGGTCACGAGCCTATTCTCGATGTGCTCCTCTGTGCTCGCCGGAGATCTTCTCCAATGGGTCGATGATTCAGGAGTAACCCATTTCGCCAGGTCATTGGAATCTGTCCCAAGCCAATACCGAAACAGGGTAAAACCGGAGAAACCCAACGCAGAGGCCATGCCGAAATCCGCAGTGAACCAGCGAATGAGTCCTACTGCTGGTCGCCAAGAGGTCACTGCGGCTGGTGGGGCGAAACCGATACTCAATGCGTTTTCGGTTCCGTTCGAGGCCTATGAAGGTGATGCACAGCGTGTGATTGTGCAGGTCACATTCAACGGTTCCGTGACCGTTCCCATGGCGATCGATACGGGAGCTCCTGGACTGATCATTTCTCCAAAGGTTGCCCAGAAGCTCGGGCTGTTCGGGAACGATGGGGGAATGGTGTTGACTGCCGCAGGTGGAATCGGCGGGACCGTTGCTGCGATGAGGACGTTTCTGGATACGGTACAGGTTGGAGGCGCTAAGGATACCTTCATCCCCGCGACGATTATGAATTCGGTCTCTGAGTCGTTCGAAGGGCTCATTGGAATGGTGTTCATGTCCAGATATTCGTTCAAGATCGACTCCCTCAAACAGGTTGTGGTTTTTGAAGAGGTACAGCCAGATCCCAATGCTCCAGGCGGGCGTAATGAACGATGGTGGAGGAGTCAGTTCAAAGAACTTCATGCACTCCGTGATGCATGGATGAAACACTCACTTGACGGTCAGCCGGGAGAGTTCGCCGACAGGCAAGTGAAAGAAGCAGAAAAGCTCCTCAGCAAACTTGAACGGCATGCCAGCCTGAATTCCGTGCCTCAAGCCTGGCGATAATAGTGCTCAGACTGCCACCCTCACTAACCCCGATTGAATTAGACCCTAAATGTAAGGGGGCGGGTGTTTTTCCTGGACGTAGGAGCGTTATCGTGGCGTTGCGTCAGACCTTTCCGGTGAGTCAGAGAACATGCCAGGCTCAACGAGCGTCCCTGCATTGGTGAACGGCAATCGTCCTTCCGTACCATGCAGCACGCCTTTGATATCGTACGTCAGTTCCTGTTTCTGAGAGAGCTGGAGCAGCTGGCGCATGATGTCGAGCGTTGAGGTGCTGGTATCGATCGTCATCACGGCATCACCCAACCGGGGGACCGTGATCTCCTTGCTCGCCAGGCCGCGGGCCAGACGTTTCCCGTTCAGATTCAATGTAAAGTCGATGCCAGTCAGGTGATAGTCGAAATCATTCGGATTGCGGACGCGCAGATCCACACGGAGCCGCTGCTCGAACATCGTTGCGTCCAATGGGGTGACATTGGTGACGAGCACTTCCGGAGGCTCGCCTTTTATAAACCAGGAGGCGCAGCCGGGAAGCAGCAGGGCGAGGACGATTAAGCACAAGGAAGCTCGGTGTCGCATGGGCGGCAACATCATAACAAGAACATTTACGGGAAAGCGACGCTCAGAGGACGATGCCAGAGAAGTCGTGTAGGTTGAGTTCAAGTGCCTTACAGGATGTTCAAAAAGGCAGTCCAGCATGGCCGCCCTTTCGTACTTCGTCGCTCGTCTCTCCTATTTCGCAAGCGAACGACGCTTCACGAGGTACTCTTCACGCGCCTGAAAGCGATGCTCAGAGGCTGGTGTCAGGACATTCAGGAGAAGTGCTCTTAGGTTGAGGGCAAACCGTGCTCAATGTATGCCGGCATCAAGGTCGTTCGTTGATGCATTGAAGCAGATCTAGCCACAATATCATCTCAGTAGCAATTTGGATTGGACGGCCAACTTCCTGGGGGAGGTAAGCAATTCGTTGGACGTGGCGGAGGGAGCCTGGCCGGACCCTCCGGTCGTGACTTTGTCTCGGGGTGGTAGCCTTTCGCCAGCGCCTCATTGACCATTGTCTCAATTTCCGTGTCGGTCAATTCGGGGTGTTCCTGTCGAAACATGCGCTCAAGGACTGGACGGGTGGTGGCAATATAGCGTTCCTGAGACTGTCGCAGTCCCTCACGAGCCTGGTCATACCGTGCCTTGCGTTCTTCGGTCCATGAACTTCTTGCATGGTCGGAAGCGGTACCGGTTCTGGACTCTGTGTCCACCCCGTGATCGAGATGAGATTCGGCGCACCCAGTGAGCAGTGTGAACATGAAAACCAGTACGAATCGCATGACGCGGTCTTGTTGAGGGTTCCGGTCTGTGGTCATCGTTTGACCTTCCCGAGTGTAGTCAGCTCGCGTACTCTCCGGAACGGGCCGCTTCGATCTAGCTCCTTCACACAACAGATAATTGGAGTCGCCCCCCTTTCTATGCATACCAAAAGCTAAGCGGGCGAGTACCCTTTGGAAGCATCGCCTAACTGATCACAGGACTAGAATCATTGTACTCCACTGGGTTTTCTCCTGAACGTAACCTCTGCAAACAACGGAAATACCGCATGCCCCCAGTTGTGACGGTCAATGTCTGATCAGTTCTGCGACCATAGTGCTTGGACGGGCCAGACGTATCCAGCGTGGTCGATTCTTCGCCAGGCCATTTCCACTACTGGCAGTACAAATGACCTTCTGACGATATGTTTCTTTCAACGGTGCGAATTGCAAACCGGACTTCGTCCTGCGAAGTCTAAATTGCTTCCTCATCCTGACGGTGGCACAATCCTCTGCCAAAAAGGACACCGATTTCGGATAGACATGAAGGAGCAGCGCAATGCGCACAGTTAGTCGACGAATGGGGGACTTGGCTCAGTCGGAGATTCGCGCCATGACTCAGGCCTGTGCCAGTGCAAAGGGTCTCAATATGGCGCAGGGGGTCTGTGATACACCGGTTCCTCCGGTGGTGCTCGAGGGGGCTGAGCGGGCGATTCATAACGGCTACAACGTCTATACGCGATTCGACGGGCTGCCGGACTTGCGGCAGGCGATCGCCGAGAAACTGGAGCGGTATAACCGGATACAGGCTGACCCGGAAAGCGACATTACCGTGAGTGCCGGTGCGACGGGAGCCTTCCATTCTGCCTGTGCCGCTCTGCTGAATCCCGGCGATGAGGTCATCCTGTTTGAGCCGTACTACCAATACCATATCAATGCGCTTGTGGCGGTCGAAGCGGTTCCGGTCGCGGTTTCTATGCAACCTCCGGCCTGGTCCTATTCCATGGACCAATTGGAAGAGGTCGTGACGCCAAGCACAAAAGCCATCATCGTCAATTCACCAGGTAATCCCTCTGGGAAGGTCTACAGTCAGTCTGAATTGGAGGCAGTGGCTGAATTTTCCTGCCGGCATGACCTCTTTGTCCTGACGGACGAGATCTATGAATACTTTCTCTACGACGGACGGCGTCATATCAGTATGGCTTCGTTGCCGGAGATGGCGGAGCGAACCATCACGATCGGCGGGTACTCCAAAACGTTCAGCGTGACGGGGTGGCGGATCGGGTACAGCGTTGCATCCCGACGATGGGCACAAGCCATCGGGGCAATGAACGATTTACTTTACGTGTGTGCCCCTGCGCCGTTGCAGATGGGTGTCGCGCGAGGGATCCGTGAACTGCCGGATAGTTTCTACGAGCAGCTACGGCAGGACTATCAGGGGAAGCGCGAGAAGTTCTGCCGTGCGTTAACTCAAGCCGGAATCACTCCATCCATCCCGCAGGGCGCCTATTATGTCCTCGCGGATGTCTCCCATCTCCCTGGTCAGACGGGGAAAGCTCGCGCGATGTCTCTCTTAGACAAAACCGGGGTCGCCGGTGTGCCGGGGGAAGCCTTTTTTACGAGCAAGGTTGGGGCTGATTTTATCCGATTCAGTTACGCCAAGACCGATCAGGATCTGGAGGAGGCCTGTCGGAGACTGACACAGGCTAGGATGTAGCTACTCAGGATAGTGCGTTGCAACATCGGTCTCCAGCCCTCCTCATTCATGAATACTTCTATTGCAACCGCCGATACTTCTCTGCACCAGTATTCGGGGCTCGTCGTTCGTGAGGCGTGAAGCGAAAGCAGGAAGAACTATGTATGGTTCTTCCCCACGAGATACGCACGATGCTTCACGAGGTGTGCGGTTCAGATGGACTCGGTTAGCCAGTTGTGGGATCCAGGCTCGTCAACGTCCGACTGAGTGAAGGAGGACAGCAAGGGCTCATAGCGATGATTCCACGGTAGCGGGGGGTCGGTCGGTTGAAAGTCAGGGCCTGTCCGCTTCCATCAGTAATCGTCCCGCCGGCTTCATCGATCAACAGGACTCCAGCCGCGACGTCCCACTCATTTTCCGGTCCAAATGTGGCCACCGCATCGATACGGCCGCATGCCATCAGGGTGAGGGACCAGGCGATGGACAGCATCGGACGATGCTGAGTGGATGAATCGAGTGCTGCAAAACGACCGCTCTGATGTTCCCATGGACCCAGCGCAATCACGGGTAGTTGCCCCGTGCTGACTTGCAGTGAATCTACCGGTTCGTGGTTCAGTCGAAGTCCTTCACCTCGGATAGCACTGAAGAGTTCGTTGGTCGAAGGGTTGTAGACGGCTGCCACGATGGGAAGACCCTGCTCAATGAGGGCGACGGAAATGCAAAATTCCGGCACTCTGTTGATGAAGGCCTTGGTTCCATCGATCGGATCGACCACCCAGACTCGATCTTTCTGCAGTCGCCCGGGATCATCCGGGGATTCTTCCGATAGCCATCCGTCCTGAGGAAATGCGGAGCGCAGGTGTGCGTGAAGAATATCGTTGACCGCGAGGTCTGCTGATGTGACCGGAGACTGGTCTGGTTTTCTGATCGTCTCGAATCCATCCCTAGCCAACCGCAAGGCCTCTGAACCGGCGGCTCTCATCGCGTCTTCAAGTCGGTTGAGCTCATGAGATAATTTCATGAGCCCAGAGTACCAGGCCTATTGCCGAATGAAAAGGAACGTGCCGGTTCTTGGCTTGACCTTCCGAAGGAATCTGCGTACAAGCTCGCTATGATGAAGTTGGTCCAGAAGCGTTCGAAGAAGACCGGGCTCTCTCCAGGGACATTGATCCACATCGGTGAGACCCGCACGGATTCTGTGACTGTGACTCGCTTCAACTATGCGGGTACGCACTGCGACGAGCAGGTCGTAACGGACATGGAGGCCCTTCAGCCGCCGGCGGATGAGACGGTGACCTGGGTCAATGTCGGCGGCGTCCACAAGGTTGAGGTGTTGGAAGGATTCGGCAAATGCTTTGGCCTCCACCCGCTTTTATTGGAAGACATCGCTAACACCGACCAGCGTCCAAAGTTAGACGATTACGAGACCTATCTGTTTCTTGTGATGAAGATGCTGACGACCTCCGATCGCGGAGATATTCTGGTTGAGCAGGTCAGTTTTGTTCTTGGGCGGAATTATGTGCTCTCGTTTCAGGAGAACGGGACGGATGTGTTCGGGGCTGTTCGGGATCGCCTGAAAGGCGGTAAGGGGCGACTGCGGCAAAATGGATCGGACTATCTCATCTATGCGTTGATCGATGCCGTGGTCGACCAGTATTTTGCCGTGCTCGAAATGCTCGGTGAACGCATTGAATCGCTTCAGGAACGGGTGATGGCCGATCCGAAACCGGAGACTCTCCAAAATATCCATGCACTGAAACGGCAGTTGCTCTTCGTGCGTCGCGCTGTGTGGCCGTTACGGGAAGCCATCAACAATCTCTCCCGCTCGGAATGCCCGTTCCTGCATGAGCCGACGAAGCTATTTTTCCGGGATGTCTATGACCATGTGGTCCAGATTGTGGATACGATTGAGACCCTGCGTGAAATGGTTTCAGCCAGTCTCGACATCTATCTGTCCAGCGTGAGCTATCGCCTCAATGCCGTCATGCGGGTACTGACGGTGATCACGACCATCTTCATGCCGCTCAGTTTCATCGCCGGCATCTATGGGATGAATTTTGAGCACATGCCGGAGTTGAAGTGGGTATGGGGCTACCCCATGGCGCTCGGCATCATGGGTGTCGTCGCCGCAATTATGTTGATCGGATTCCGCCGTAAGAATTGGCTGTAGGCGGCACGGCGGCTACTCCTGGACTTCCACCTTATCGACAAAATAGGTCGTGTCCCCGAAGCAGGTGGTGGGGATATAGCGATATTCCTTGTAATGCAAGATGACGCGTTTCCCCATTATGTCGTTCAATTGATCGGCGACTTTGTCGTCCCAGATTGTAAACTGCCACAGGACCGGTGCGGTACCCGGCACCGTGGTCATGGCCAGCTCTCCTTCATGTGTTTTACACACCCACCCCTTCGAGGAGAATTTTTGGATGTACCCGGCTCGGTTTCCATCGGAATACGTCCAGTTGAACACGACGATGAGATAGGCCGCACCGAGAAACACAAGGATAGTCAATAATACTTTCACTGCTTTTACCAGGTGTCTCCCTCGTTACGCGTGAAGGTCGCCGAAGAGCCAGGGGGCCTCAGTCTTTCGACGAGTCTCATAGGCTGAGATGGTCTGCTCGTGTTGGAGCGTCAAACCGATCGAATCAAGGCCCCGGTAGAGACAATCCTTGCGGAAGGGATCGATCTCAAACCGATAGGCGGTTTTCTCCGGTGTCGTGACCGTCTGGTTGGCAAGATCGACTGTGAGCCGGTATCCCTCAGTCTCAACGGCATGCTTCATGAGCGCCAGCACTTCGTCTGCTTTCAGCACCACGGGAAGAATGCCGTTTTGAAAACAGTTGTTGTAAAAAATGTCGGCAAAGCTTGGGGCAATGACGCAACGGAATCCTTGGTCCAACAGGGCCCAGGGTGCGTGTTCTCGAGATGAACCGCATCCAAAATTATCGCGCGTCAATAAGATGGAAGCAGCGTGATAGCGAGGCTGATTTAAGAAAAAGTCAGGATCAGGTGATCCATCCTTTTTCTTTCTCCAGTCAAAAAAGAGACCTTCGCGGAGCCCGGTCCGTTTGATCGTCTTTAAAAATTGCTTCGGAATAATTTGGTCGGTGTCCACATTGATTTGATCCAATGGGGCCACGAGACCAGTGAGAGTGGTAAACGGTTCCATAAACGACCTCAGCTCCAATGTCGAATATCGACGAAGTGCCCTTCGATGGCCGCCGCCACTGCCATGGCAGGGGAGACCAAGTGGGTTCTCCCGCCCGCGCCTTGGCGTCCCTCGAAGTTGCGATTGCTCGTGGAGGCACAACGTTCTCCTGGTTGCAGGACGTCGGCATTCATCGCCAGGCACATGCTGCACCCTGCCTCTCTCCATTCAAATCCCGCATCACGAAACACGCGATCAAGTCCCTCCGCCTCGGCCTGTTGTTTGACGAGTCCGGACCCTGGGACCACCATGGCATGCACGGATGTCGCCACTTTCCGACCTTTGGCCAGGCTGGCTGCCAACCGTAAGTCTTCAATACGCGAGTTGGTGCAGGACCCAATGAAGACCTTGTCGATCTTGATCTCGGTGATCGGCGTATTGGGAGACAACCCCATGTAGTTCAATGCGCGTTCCGTCGCACTTTTGGTTTTAGCATCCACGATCGTTTGAGGGTCCGGAACCTTTTGGTCCACACCCAACACCATTCCCGGACTCGTTCCCCAACTGACCTGAGGTGCGATTTCTTCCGCCCGCAGGGTTACGACGGCATCGTAGATGGCGTCCGGATCGGTCTTCAGCGACTGCCACGCCTGCATAGCCCGTTCGAGCAACTCTCCTGTCGGAGTGAGGGGACGTCCCTTCACATAGGCGATCGTCTTGTCATCAGGGGCTACCAGTCCAGCACGGGCTCCGCCCTCGATCGACATGTTGCAGAGGGTCATGCGCCCCTCCATGCTCAGTGCGCGAATCGCCGACCCTGTGTATTCGATGACGTACCCGGTGCCACCAGCTGTTCCAATCTTCCCGATAATCGCCAGAATAATGTCCTTGGCCGAACAGCGATCAGAAAGGGACCCTTCAACCCGGACTTCCATCGTTTTGGGCCGCTTCTGCACCAAGCACTGTGTGGCGAGGACATGCTCGACTTCGCTGGTTCCGATGCCGAATGCCAATGCCCCGAATGCTCCATGGGTGGATGTATGAGAATCCCCGCATACGATGGTCGTTCCTGGAAGCGTGAACCCTTGTTCGGGGCCGATGACGTGAACCACGCCTTGTCGGACGTCGTCCATGCCGAAGTAGGTAATGCCGAAGTCACGGCAGTTTTCCTCAAGGGTTTGAATCTGCTTCGCGCTGATGTGATCGGCAATCGGCAGTTTCCTGTCGGTCGTGGGGACATTGTGATCCGGTACCGCGAGTGTGGCGGCGGGACGGCGTGGGCGCCGGCCGGCAAGCTTCAATCCCTCAAAGGCCTGCGGCGATGTGACTTCATGCACGAGTTGCCGGTCGATGTACAGAAGGGTGGTCCCATCCGGTTCCTCTCGAACAACATGCGACTCCCAAATTTTGTCGAACAGTGTCTTGCCCGCCATCAGTGCTCCTGCTGTATTAAAGTGAGGCCCCATTATACAAAGAAGGCCCATGGTCTTGACAAGGTGTCTCTACCGCTTGCCCTTCACCGCATGTCGTGATACCACCAGATTCGTGAAGGCTGCACCGTGGAACGAACCGCGCATTGTGGAGTGGAGTCAGCTATTGCTGGACAGCTATCAGCGCTGGATTGGAAACGAGTTGATCGAGCGGACCGGAGATGCGGCGGCGCAGGCGCAGAGATTGTTTGAAGTCTCCTTCGTCGTGGTGTCGCATGGTGTTGAGCCCGATCCGGTCTTGAACTATGGCAATCAAGCGGCGCTGGACTTGTGGGAGGTCTCCTGGGAACGATTCACTACGACTCCCTCGCGGCTCACGGCTGAGGCCGATAACCGGGCAGAACGAGAGCGGATGTTGGCGCAGGCGCGAGTCCAAGGCTTCTATGACGGCTATAACGGAGTGCGGATTTCTTCAACGGGCCGTCGGTTTGTGGTTGAGAAGGCCGTGATCTGGACGGTGGTCGATGTGGCTGAGCGTCCGCTTGGTCAGGCAGCGACGTTTTCAGTATGGAAACACGCGGTCGGATCGTGACGAGCCATCCCCTTCCCACCGATCTGGTTGGAAGGGAATCAGCAACCTGGGTATTGCAGGAATCGACGAGCTGTGTTGGCGAGCAGATCTTGAACGATAGACGAAAAGCCTGGAAGGTCAGGTCCACAGTTCGAGCGGACCGTGGGTGGCGATGCTATGGAGCAGGTCTTGTGTCGAAAGAATACCGACGAGACGACGGTTCTGATCGAGAATCGGAACCGCATGGATCCGTTCCTCCAGCATGACTCGGGCAATTTCACGGATCTCTGTTGTAGGAGTTGCCGAGATCACTCGCGGGGTCATGATCGCGGCAGCGTGCTTGTGGGAAGCTTGTCGCGTATCGTCCGATGTGATCAATTCAGGCACATGCCGGAGGAGATCTTGATACGAGAGCATCCCTACGAGCGTGCCATGTAACGACGTGATGGGGAGGTGGTGGAATCCTTTGTGAGACATGATCGTCCATGCATCAACTAGCCGACTGTCAGATGGAAGCGAGAGCACCGGTGTCGTCATCAAGTCTCGGGCCAGGACTGCCGGCGTGGGATGTGATCGATCGGGCCCCTGTTGTTGGTAGGCCGTCTGTGCAACCAAAGCGGGGTGATCCAACATCGATGACGATTGGCCATGCTGCTCCCGATCTGCCACAGCCTCCGTGCGGTTGTATCGTGGGGTCAGGAGCTTTGCCGGATAGACTTCCGCAACCCCGTTGACCGCCACAATAATGGGCATGCTGTCGCTCCTTAGCTGTTGTATCGGCAACTTGATGAAATACTTAAGCGAGCAAGAGGGGTCGTTTGATCTCTCGCGTTGAGTCCGGCTGTGGTTTGGCACCAGAATGAGGTTCTTCGGCCGAGGCGCCCTGTGAAGCAGAGCCGAGCCTGATACGACTGCCGATATCCATAGCACGCGTGAACGGCACAGCCACAATTTTGTGCCTTGGAGGGCAAGTTCTCCTTCCGCAAGTTCTCCTTCCGATGGTGACCCTCAGCTTGGTTGCTTCCGTTTTCGCCCCTATGCTATAAGAACCCCCGTATCATTTGGAATTTCTCGAGTGCTGATAGTCGGTTCAACGACCATGGGAGAAGGGTGTATAGTACCAAGCGCCTGCATGTCCTCCAGAGTGTGGCATCATACAGACTAAGTCACGAGCTTCTATAATTCATCTCTTCTTTTCTCGCAAGGGGGGTAGTCATGGGCAAGTCATTGTTGGTGGGCTTTCTCGGCTTTGGGATGGTGTTGGCCGGGGTTTCAGGTTCATATGCACTTCAGGCGGGCGGTGTCGAAACCGGCGATCTGGAAACCGGCTCCGTCGTCGGGCAGCCGTTCAAAGAACTCACTGTCGATGCCTCGTTCTTCGCACTCGAAATTGGAGACACGAAGGTCTGGTATCCTCCCGTGACCGTCATCGATTTTAAGACGCGTCCAGGCGCCCCTGTTCTCTTAAAGGTGACGAACAAGGCAACGGCTGAACATGGATTCCAACTCACTGCAGCAGTGAATCAATCGGCACCGACTGTCTTGCATACCAAGATCGTGCTCAAACCAGGCGAAACCCAGTATATCGGTATTCCCACCAGTGACTTGTTTTATGCCGCAGGGAACGTACTGGAGTATCGGTGTCACCTGCATCCGGGGCATGTCGGCGGCAAGTTGCTCATGCTGAAATAGTCGCGGGCAGCGTAGAAAGAAAATCTCATCGCAGATTCACGGCCTCAAGGAAATCTTCCTTGAGGCCGTTGTGTTTTTCGGCGGTTTGAAAAGAGAATCTTGAAGCGTTCGGGTTCCATAAAAAGCAGAAGGCCTTGGTTCTCTCCAGAACCAAGGCCTTCTGCAACAACAAGAGCAGCAGTTGACTTAGTTTCTGACCCCGCTCCACACTTTGGCGGGATCGATTCCTTTATCAGGGTTCAATGTCTTTGCTCTTTCCAGGAGGACGTCCGTCGTCTCCGGATAGAGAGGGTCAGAGATGCAGCAATTATCGACCGGACACACAGCCGCGCATTGAGGTTCGTCGAAATGGCCGACACACTCGGTGCATCGGTCGTGGGCGATGACATAAATATTATCGCCGATTCCCTGTCCGTCACCGACGTGGTTTCCTTTCGACTCGGCATCGCTTCTCGTTTCGAAAATTGCTTCGTTGGGACATTCCGGTAGGCATGCCCCGCAAGAGATGCATTCGTCAGTAATCAGTAGAGCCATGACCCAAGCCTCCTTCTCAGTCCCAAGGGCTTCAACAATATTGACAAGTTCCCACGTCCACCACCATAGTAGTGCCCGATTTGACGATGGGCGTCGTGAGAAGGCATTCTATTCTGTGCTTCTTTTCCAAGTCAACGGAACGAGTTCCGGTCAGAAGGCCTAGGGCAGTTCTACGCATGGGTCGTTGGGCCCAGCATGTGAAAAAATAAAGTCAGTACTTTTCTCCAAATGTCGGGTAATCAGAATCAAGCGAGTGATCGAGAACAGAAAAAGAAGCGGATCATCATGATGATCCTGCTGGCGCTGCTGTTGATGAGCGCCTCGGTGTTTCTCGTTGAACGCAAAGAGTCAAGTGTGATTGTGGTGACCTTTCCCAGTGGCGTCGAATTGGAGGCCGAGGTCGCCGATACTCCTGAGAAGCTCCTCTTCGGGCTTGCCTTTCGCGAGGCATTACCGACTAACGGGGGCATGTTGTACATCTTTGAAGAAAATGGTCTTCATCGGGTCACGACGCGGGAGTACCGATTTCCTATCGACGTGCTGTGGGTCGATGAGAGTCATCATGTTGTGCATCTGCTCGAGCAGGTGGAACCCTGCGCCAAAGATCCATGTCCGCTGTTTGGGCCGCCACCCGAAGCGGCTCGCTATGTGATACAGGCGGAATCTGGGTTCATCAAAAAATCAGGCGTGGCCAAAAACGACGAACTCAAATACGCCCTTCGCCTATAGGCCTTGCGGCACACCAAGGGGATACATATGATGGATGGGTTTCAAAAGGTCGGTCAAGTTGAAGACGTACCTCCGGGACAGTCGAAGATCGTCAAGGTCAATGATCGACCGATCGCCCTGTTCAACATCGACGGGAAGTTTTATGCCATTCACAATAGCTGCCCTCACGAAGGGGGGCCTCTTATTGAAGGCCGGCTCAAGGGCTACGTCATTGCCTGTCCGTGGCACGACCTTGCGTTCGACATCCGAAACGGACAAGGTACGGATGGGGGTGGGTATTGCGTAGGAAGTTACGAGGTGCGGGTGGAGGGAGCCGAGATCATGATCGGTCCACGAAGGAAATCATGAACAGCTCCAAGAGCACGCGCATAACCGTGAAGAACGTGCAGGGGATGCTGGTGTGAATAAAGTTGGTACCGAACCTGTGTCGATCTGTGAGGCCGGAAATTCCCGCAAAGTCGTGGTTGATCAACACTTTGTTCTTCAATTGTGGGAAGATCGGACGAGAGGTGAGCAGTGGGTCGCGTCCTATGACACCAAGGGACTTGCTCTACTCGGCGACGACTTTCTCCGCATCGCCAGTAATAACGCCGTCGACAACGGACAGCGAATCTTTGAGTTTAAGGCCGTGCAGCCGGGTGTCTACCACGTCGTGTTCGAGAAACGCATGGGGTGGAAATTCACCTCGGAAGATCGCCGGATCTTCACGATAGAGGCGCAGCCGCCCGCTGGGAATTGAATCCATGCCAGACATTGCCTTTATCAATGGGTGTTTCATTCCATGGCAAGACGCGACGGTTTCCATCGATGACCGCGGATTCCAATTCGGCGATGCGGTTTATGAAGTGATTCGAACGTATCGAGGTACTCCCTTCAAATTGGGTGCGCATCTTGACCGACTTGATCGAAGCGCAACACAACTCTCCATTCCCCAGCCCTATACCAGAAGGCAATGGACGCAATGGGTTCACCAGGGACTGAGCCTGGCCGGGTATCAGGATGCCAAGATCTACATTCAGGTGACGCGAGGCGTGGCTCCCCGCGAGCATGGCTTTCCTTCCGAGAGTCGCCCGACTGTCGTCATGACGATTCGAGCGCTCCACCCGCTCAGTCTGGAAATGCGCCACGCTGGCGTAACGGCCTGTACGCGCGAGGATCTACGATGGGGCCGATGCGACATTAAAAGCGTGAATTTACTGGCCAACGTGCTGGCTCGTGAAGAGGCCAGACGGGCGGGTGTGTTTGAAGCCATTTTTGTTCGCGACGGACTGGTGATGGAGGGTGCCGTGAGCAACGTGATGGCCGTTCAGGGGGGGGTGCTCGTGACGGCTCCTGAAAGCCCGCGCATTTTGTCCGGAGTGACCAGGACGGTTGTACTGCAATTAGCAAGAGAGGAAGAGGTTGTCGTCGAGGAACGATTCATATCGATCGACTCCCTCTACCGCGCAGACGAGGTTTTTCTCACCGGGACCACGCTCGAAGTACTCGGAGTCGTTCAGATCGATGGGAAAGTCATTGGCACCGGTCGCCCAGGTCCGGTGACTCAGGCTTTGGCAGCTCGGTGGGCGCTACTGACGGGCTAGTCCCCTTGCATTGCTTAGGGGTGCGTGCTATGGTACCGCCTCTGTAAGTGGGCGCACGCCCACTTTTTTGTTTGGTCACGTGTCAAAGGGACATGAAGGTTGAGGACGACGGGGAGTAGTGTGCAGCCGGTTATTGACCGATTGCATGAGGTAATTTCGCCGATTCTATGGACGCTCGGGCTTGAATTGATCGATGTTGTCTGTGTTGGACGAGGTCCGCGGTCTGTTGTTCGTGTGTTGGTCGACAAACCGGGTGGCGTTACCATCACCGACTGTGAGCAAGCACATAAGGCTCTAGGGCCGGCACTCGATGTCGCCGATCCATTCCCTCACGCCTATACGCTTGAAGTCTCATCTCCAGGTTTGGATCGCCCGTTCCAGAGAACTCAGGACTATCAACGGGCGATTGGGAAACAGGTGAGTCTCAAGCTTCGACAGCCTCTCGAAGGTCAGTGGCGGATTACTGGAGAACTGAAGCAAGTAGACGAGGCTCTCGTCGTGCTGGAGATCGGTACGCATCGAACTCCTCAGGCGATTCAGCTCAGTCGTGAAAGCATTGCAGAGGCAAAACTGGTTGTGAAAATTTAATACGGGGTAAGGGCGCCGTGGGTGAAAACCGGATGCAGGAGCGTGAGGTATGAACCGAGAACTGATTTCAGTAATTGACGAAATCGGACGCCAAAAAGGAATCGACAAGGCGCGCGTGATCGGAGCCATCGAATCCGCTCTGCAGACTGCTGCGAAAAAGCGTTTTGGGCAGGCTGAGAACATTCAGGTTGAGATCGATCCGAAAACCGGAGAAATCTCCGTCGTCTCTAAAAAGACGATCGTCGAGACGGTCAGCAATCCTAAAGCGGAAATTTCACTGAGTGAAGCACGCCAATATGACAGCGAAGCCGAAGTCGGGGATGAGATCGGATCCCTGATTGAAATGAATGAATTAGGGAGAATTGCCGCCCAAACCGCCAAGCAAGTCATTTTTCAGAAGGTTCGTGAGGCGGAATGGGAGGCGGTTCAGAAGGAATACTCCACGAGACAGGGTGATTTGGTCACCGGTATCATTCTTGGCATGGAGCGCCGCAATTACCTGGTGGATCTGGGGAAAACGGAGGCGATTCTTCCGATACAAGAGCAGATCCCTCGTGAAACGTACAGGCGTGGCGATCGCGTGAAGGCCATGCTCCTGGAAGTTCGTCGGACCCCAAAAGATGTGCAAGTGATCTTGTCAAGAAGCCATCCTCAATTTGTGGCGAAGCTCTTTGAGCTCGAAGTACCTGAGATCATGGAGAAGATCATCGAAATCAAATCGGTCGTTCGGGAACCCGGAGACCGTACCAAGATTGCTGTCACGTCACGGGAAAAAGCGGTGGACCCGGTAGGCGCTTGTGTCGGTATTAAAGGTTCCCGCGTGCAAGCGGTCGTCCGTGAGTTGCGTGGTGAAAAGATCGACATCATTACCTGGACGCAAGATCCGCGGGTATTTATCGCGGAAGCGTTGAATCCGGCCACGATCGAAAAGGTCGGTATCGACGAGGAGAAGAAATCGGCATTGGTGGTCGCTGCCGATTCGCAACTGTCCTTGGCGATCGGCAAGAACGGCCAAAACGTCAGGCTGGCGGCGCGTTTGACGGGCTGGAAGATCGACATCATCAGTGCCACGGAGTACGAGAAGGAAAAAGTAGAACGCGATAAGGAAATCAAGGCGGCGCTGGCGGAAGAGACGGAGGCGCAGCGATTGCAGGAAGAGGCACGTCAAGCAGCGAGAGCGGAAGAGGCAATGAACGGATCAGAGTAGGATACGGAATCGTCCGATGGCAATGCGTGTATACGAACTGGCAAAGAAACTGGGTATGGAAAATCGTGTGCTCATCCCTGAGCTCAAGAAAATGGGTGTGTCTGTGACATCCCATAGCAGTGCGCTCGATGATGAGATCGTGGAGAAAGTATTGGGAAAACTTGCCCCGCAATCGAAAGGTCAGGGAGCCGGAAGTGAGGGAGGCTCTCCATCCAAATTTATTCCTGGCGCAGGCCAGAGCAAGGCCTCGGCGGGAAAGAGTCAACCGGCTGAAGAACCGGCGAAGCCAGATAAGCGGCGTATTCTGATCAAGCGTAAGAAGGAAGAGGAACCTACTGAGGTCTTCTCGTCGCCCCCGGCCCTGGAGAGCGAACGCTCGGTTCAGCCTGAACCATCGGTGAATCCGGATCACTCCATTCTCGAAGAGCTCGTCGCTCCCAGCCCACGCGTCGATGAGGTGCGAGAGGAAGCCCCGGTTCCACCTTCAGCTGTCGTGGTACCTCCCGTGGTGGCTCCCAAACCGGAGGAAGCTCAGCCTAAGGTGGCCATCGTCCCGCCTTCTGTCGTCATCACGACGGTTGAATCTGTCCCCGGCCAGAAGAAGAGTATGGCGTTCGAGGCCATCGCAGCCGAAGGACAGAAAGATAAACTCAAGAAAGCCCGTAAGACAGGTCGACCCAAAGACGACCAGCAAGATGTCAAGCTCAGGGAGGATGCCGCACGCTGGCAAGATCTCCGGGCCATTCCGGTCCAGCGTCGTGACGACCGATCCAAGCATCTGCATCATAGTGCTCCCTCTGAGGTGACGAAGCCTCGTCGAAAGAGCGTCAAAATCACTCCGAGAACGACGGTTAAGGAATTTGCGGAGTTGATCGGTCAGCGTCCGGCGGACATTGTGCGTAAGCTCATGGAGATGGGTCAGATGCTGACCTTTCATCAACCCATGAATCTGGATGCGGCGGCAATGTTGGCTGAAGAGAGTGGCGTCAAGATCGACATTGCAATTGAAAAAGTAGGGGACGACTTGTTGCAAGATGTACTGGAGGCCGGCGGTGAGGAACGACCTGAACCTCGCCCACCCGTCGTGACGATCATGGGTCATGTCGATCACGGAAAAACATCGCTGCTCGACGCTATTCGTCAAACCAATGTTGCGGAGGGGGAGGCGGGAGGCATCACGCAGCATATCGGGGCCTATACGGTTTCGGTGCGAGGCAAACAGGTAACCTTCTTGGATACGCCTGGCCATGAGGCCTTCACGGCCATGAGAGCCCGTGGGGCTAAGGTCACGGATGTCGTCATTCTGGTCGTTGCCGCAGACGATGGGGTTATGCCTCAAACCATTGAGGCCATCCATCATGCGAAAGCCGCCGGCGTTCCACTCATCGTCGCCATGAACAAGATCGATAAGCCCACCGCCAATCCGGATCGGGTCAAGAATGCACTCTCCGAACATGGACTCATTTCTGAAGCTTGGGGTGGTGATACGATCATGGTGGAGGTGTCGGCCAAGCAAAAAACAGGTCTGGATACCCTTTTGGAAATGATTCTTTTGCAAGCCGAAGTGCTTGAGCTCAAGGCGGATCCACATCGACAAGCGAAAGGTACGGTCGTTGAGGCTAAGATCGAACGAGGGAGAGGGCCGGTCGCTACGGTACTGGTGCAGAGTGGGACGTTGCGGGGCGGCGATGCGTATGTCGTGGGCACGTTCAGTGGTCGGGTGCGAGCGCTCATCAATGATCGCGGGGAAAAAGTGCAGCAGGCAGGGCCGTCTATTCCTGTCGAAGTCATTGGCTTACCGGGTGTCCCGTCGGCAGGAGATGTTTTCCATGTCGTCTCGAATGAGCGGGTAGCCAGGGAGATTGCCGAAGAGCGAGCTCAGAAGCGTAGAGCAGCCGAGTTGACCAGCCCGGCGAAGGTTTCGCTTGATGACCTCTTTGCAAAAATCCAAGAAGGTTCGGTGAAGGAGTTAGCCATCGTCATCAAAGCCGATGTGCAGGGATCGTCGGAAGCCTTGGCCGGGGCGGTTGAAAAGTTATCGACAGACGCGGTCAAGCTGCGAGTCATTCATAACGCCGTCGGGGGAATCATGGAATCCGATGTCCTGCTCGCGGCAGCGTCGCGGGCGATCATCATCGGTTTCAATATCAGGCCTGAACCGAAGGCCACGGCATTGGCGGAACAGCAAGGTGTCGATGTCCGGCTCTATACGATCATTTATGACGCCATTGCCGACATCAAGGCTGCCATGGAAGGCTTGCTTGAGCCGACGCTCAAGGAACGAGTCCTAGGACGGGCCGAGGTCCGCCAGGTCTTTATGATTCCCAAGGTCGGCGCAGTGGCAGGCGCCTATGTGGTTGACGGCCTCATCTCCCGAACGAGTGCCGGAGTCCGCGTGATTCGCGACAATGTGGTGGTGTATCAAGGCAAGTTTGGCTCATTGAGACGATTCAAAGACGATGTGCGCGAGGTTCAGCAGGGGTACGAATGCGGGTTGAGCATCGAGAATTTCAATGATGTCAAAGCGGGAGACATTGTCGAAGCATATACGATCGACAAAATTGCGACGAAGCTCTAGCTGTTGGTCCAGATCACGACGGCGTTTTCTCGTTGTACCTGGGAAGAGTACGTTGTAAGGCTCTCTCGCGGAGATCGGCCCAGATGGGAGCCATTTTGTAGGCAGTCATTATGGTGGTGGGGCTCTGTACGGTCGAATTGTTCATCGCGGAGAGCCAATCGTTGAAGGATAAGCGGCAGGTCTTGCATGGACTCAAAGAACGGCTCCGAAGCAAATTTAACCTCTCTGTGGCCGAAGTCGACGGCCAGGATCTCTGGCAGAAGGCCGTTCTCGCGATGGCTTGTGTGGCAAGTGAGGGGCGTTTTGTGAGCCAAGTCTTAGAACAGGCACTGAACCTGATCAAAAGCATGCCGGTTCTCGAGGTGGTCCGTACTCAGCAGGAGTTGCTCTAGCATTCGGTCCATGTAATCGCTGCTGAGGATCGTCATTTTACAATGTCTAAGGCAACCTACAAACGGGCTGATCGAGTTGCCGACCAGATTCGCATGGAAGTGGCCGATATTCTCATGCGAAAAATCAAAGATCCTCGGGTGCATGGCGTCACGGTGACCGATGTCGAACTCACGGGAGATTTGCGTATTGCTCATGTCTTCGTCACGACCATGGAGCGGGACGCGGCTGAGCGTGAAGTCTTTGCGGGGCTGTCAAAGGCGAGTGGATTCGTACGGTCTGAATTAGGGCGGCGTCTGTCGCTCCGTTATCTCCCGGATGTTATTTTCAAGAAAGATGTGAGTGGCATACGGGGTAATCGAATCGACCAGTTATTGGCAGGATTGCACAGCAGCGCCGGAGAACGACAACTCCCTGAAGATTCCACTGAGAAATCAAGTATTTCAGGGTCTTGATGCGATGACCAGCACCACCGCGATGCTTGAGCAGAGGGTGTCCCAAGAGGGCGTTCTTATTGTTCACAAAGAAGCCGGCTGGACGTCGCACGATGTCGTTGCAAAAGTTCGGTCCCTGTTGAAAGAAAGCAAGGTCGGGCACGCCGGAACATTAGATCCCAGTGCCACAGGCGTTTTGCCGATTCTGGTGGGGCGAGCCACAAGAATTGCTGAATACTTGGTTGATTGGGATAAGGAGTACCGAGCTCAGTTGCGGCTTGGGGAAACCACGGATACGCAGGATGCAACCGGTCGGCTGTTGGCCAGCATTGATCCATGTGGAGTCACGGAAGGCGACCTTCATGCGGTGCTCACCGGATTCCGGGGCATCCAACGACAACTGCCGCCGATGTATTCAGCGGTGAAGGTCGGAGGACAACGACTCTACAAGGCTGCCAGGGCGGGCAAGACGATTGACCGGGCTGAACGTTCTATCGTGATTCATACGCTGGAACTCATGTCCTTTGATGGCCGGGATGCAACGTTGCGCGTTGTCTGCTCAAAAGGCACGTATGTGCGCACGCTCTGTGCCGATATTGGTCAGGCCTTAGGTGTCGGGGGACACCTGTTGACACTGGAACGACGCCGTGTGGGGCCACTGTCGATCGAACGTGCATTAACGGTCGAGCAAGTTGCCTCTCACCTCGAGGCGAGGACTCTCGCGCCGCATTTTCTTTCGCTGGACGAACTCCTCTTCGAGCTTCCTGCGGTGGTCGTCAACGAGGAGCAGGCCGAACGAGTTTTACACGGGACACCCGTGTCCCCGGTGGGGAACGGGCAGTCTCTCTCTTCCCTGGGGGCGGGCAACGTACGGCTGAAGGATGAGGCTGGGCGACTGTTGGCAATTGGAATTCATGACCAGACCGGTCTGGGATCGATTAAGGTACGTAAAGTATTGAGTCTCTCGAGTCATTAAATGGAGAAGGAGTAGTTATGGCGTTACTGAAGGAAGCAAAGACAACACTGATTCAGCAATATCAGCAGCACGAAAAAGATTCCGGCTCTCCCGAAGTCCAAATAGCGGTCTTGACGAATCGAATCACCTATCTGACCGAGCATTTCAAGACTCACAAGAAAGATCATCACTCGCGGCGTGGGTTGTTGCAATTGGTCGGACGGCGACGTCGGTTATTGGACTATCTTCGCGGAGTGGATGACGCTCGTTACCGGGCCATTATCGATCGCCTCGGTATACGCAAGTAACCGGTCGTTCCAAGAACGGCGTGGACCGGCGCCAACGCATGACTCGCATGTCCCACAGATGAACACCGACATGCGCCCTGTTCCTCCACTGCCCGGGAAAATCGTCCGGCGATGGATGGCAGACGCATTGCCCATTCGCGTGCTCGGCTGAACGACGAGACTCGTCGACCAGAGCGCATCTCAGTGGGCATCTGTGGACCTAACCAGAGGAGACCATAGATGATACATGTTGTAGAGGTAGAAGTTGCCGGTCGTACGCTTCGGCTTGAAACCGGTCGCGTTGCGAAACAAGCCGATGGTTCCATTTGGGCCACGTACGGTGATACGGTAGTTCTGGCCACGGCTGTTTCGGCGCAAACGGCCAAACCCGGGATCGACTTTCTTCCATTGACGGTCGACTACCAGGAAAAAGCATATGCGGCCGGCAAGATTCCGGGAGGTTATTTTAAACGCGAAGGTCGACCGGCAGAGAAAGAGGTTTTGACCAGCCGATTGATCGATCGTCCGCTCCGTCCGCTCTTCCCCGAAGGGTTCTATTTCGAAACCCAGGTCATTGCCTCGGTCCTCTCAGCAGACAAGACGGGTTCGTCCGACGTCATCGGCATCACTGCTGCCTCGGCTGCCCTGGCCGTGTCCAATATTCCATTCAACGGACCCGTCGCCGGAGTAAAAATCGGCTGTATTAACGGGCAGCTCGTCGTCAATCCCGATCTCGAAGCTATGGAACAAAGCGATCTCCATCTTGTGGTGGCCGGGACGGCCGATGCGGTCATGATGGTGGAGGCGGGTGCCAATGAGCTTTCTGAACAAACCATGCTGCAGGCGCTGGAATTAGCGCACAATGAAATCAAAAAGATTGTTCGGAAGATCGATGAATTAGCGAAGAAGGTCGGGCGCGTCAAGCGAGACATCGTACGGGAGTCGATCGATGCCGCTTTGCAGGCGGAGATTAAGTCGCTGGTGGCTCAGCCGATTCGTGATGCCATTATGATTTCCAACAAGAGTGCGCGGCAGGAGCGATTGGATCAGATCCTGGCAGAGACCATTCAGAAGCTCCAGAAACCGGATGACGTGTCACGCGAGCGGCATGTCAAAATAGTCTTTCATCAGCTGGAGTACACGGAAGTCCGGAAAATGATTTTGGAGAAGCAGTCACGGGCGGACGGACGCGGGCCATCCGATATCCGGCCGATCACCTGTGAAGTCGGCGCCTTGCCGCGCGCACATGGTTCAGCAATCTTCACTCGCGGAGAAACCCAAAGCTTGGCCGTTGTGACGCTGGGGACGACGGACGATGAGCAGCGGATTGATGCGTTGGAAGGCGAGTATACCCGTACATTCATGCTGCATTACAATTTTCCTCCTTTCAGTGTCGGAGAAGCGAGACCGCTTCGCTCACCCGGCAGACGTGAGGTCGGCCACGGTGCATTGGCGGAACGGGCGTTGAAGCCTGTTATCCCCACTAAGGATGTGTTCCCGTACACCCTGCGCATTGTGTCCGAGATTCTCGAATCCAATGGGTCTTCCTCGATGGCCACGGTTTGTGGGGGAACATTGGCTATGATGGACGCGGGTGTTCCGATCAAGGAACCGGTCGCCGGAATTGCGATGGGGCTCATTAAGGAAGGAAACGATGTCATCATCTTGTCCGACATTCTCGGCCTTGAAGATCACTTGGGTGATATGGATTTCAAAGTGTGCGGGACGAAGAACGGAGTGACGGCGTTACAAATGGACATCAAGATCGGCGGGATTACCACCACCTTGATGCAGCAGGCGTTGGAGCAAGCTCGATCGGGGCGTCTCCACATTCTGAGCCGCATGTCGAACGCGCTCCAGGGACCACGCACCGACCTCTCGCCCTTCGCACCTCGCATCCACACGATGAAGGTCAAGCAGGACAAAATACGGGATATCATCGGGCAGGGAGGGAAGACGATCCGCGGGATTCAAGCCGATTGCGGCGTCAAGATCAGTGTTGAAGACAGCGGCATTGTCACGATCGCATCCTCGGACGGTGAATCGCTGCAGAAAGCCAAGGACATCATCAACCGCTTGACCGAGGAAGTTGAAGTCGGAAAGGTGTATTCCGGGACCGTGAGAAAAATTATGGACTTCGGCGCCTTCGTCGAGGTATTGCCGGGTACGGATGGGCTCGTGCACATCTCTCAGCTCGCCCATCATCGTGTGAAGTCGGTTTCGGATGAAGTAGCCGAAGGGGACCAAATTCTGGTCAAAGTGCTTGAAATCGATAAGCAGGGGAAAATCCGCCTTAGTCGAAAAGAAACCATCCCAGCACCGACCACCAGTGGTGCACCAGATCCAGCGGGTGGGTAACACTTGTACCGCAAGGTCATCCTCAACAACGGGATTCGCTTGGTTACCGAGCGAATCCCGACCGTCAAGTCCGTCACCATAGGTCTCTGGGTGAATGCCGGCTCTCGGGACGAACATCCTGAAGAGGCCGGGTATTCGCACTTCATCGAACATATGCTGTTCAAGGGTACGGCCTCACGGTCCGCGACGGACATCTCCCGCGAAATTGACGCACTCGGCGGTGAAATGAATGCGTTTACCACGCGGGAGACGACGACCTTCTATGTCAAAGTTCTTGATCAGCATCTTCCTCAAGCCTTGGACCTGCTCTCGGATCTGTTCTTGCATTCTCGCCTCCACCAGAAGGAAATTGAAAAAGAGAAACAGGTCGTGCTCGAAGAAATTCGCATGGTGCAAGATGATCCCGAGGATCTCATTCAAGAGTTACATGCCAAGTTGGTAATGGGCACGCATCCGTTGAGTCGTCCGATCCTTGGGAAGGCATCCACGATCCTTCACATTCGTCGTCAGGATCTCATCGAGTACATGGATCGGCATTATCGCCCGGAAGGCATCGTCGTTGCTGTTGCCGGGAACTTCGATCAATCAAAGCTCGAGAAAATGATGACCCGGCTCTTTGGACGCTATCAGACGTCGAAAGCCACCGATTCGGGAACCCGTTGGCCGGCTGAACTGCATGGCGGTGTGACCCTGAAGCAAAAACCTTTGGAGCAGGTCCATCTCTGCGTGGGACTTCAAGGGATCGCGGCCGGTCATAAGGACCGATACGTGATTTATGCAATCAACAGCGTCTTAGGAGGGAGTGTCAGTTCAAGACTCTTCCAAGAGATCAGAGAGAAACGTGGGTTATCGTATTCGATCTATTCATTTTTATCGGGTTATTCTGATACCGGTACTGTCACCGTGTATGCCGGAACCAGAGCCGGAGAGGTTGCACGTGTTCTGGACCTGATTCATCGAGAAATTCAGAAAATGGCCGGACGTGGCATGACCAGTGAGGAACTCAAACGGACCAAGGAACAGATGAAAGGCGGTCTGATGTTGAGCCTGGAGAGTTCGCATAGCCGTATGAACAAACTTGCAAAGGATGAACTCATCGCTGGCACTCACACATCCTTGGAGGAAATGATCGCAGACATTGATGCCGTGACTGAACAACAGGTCAGCCGAGTGGCACGTAGCCTATTTACGACTGAGAATATGGCGATGACAGGTTTGGGGCCGCTTTCATCCCGGCAGATCGAGGGATTAAGGCAGCAGTTCCCTCTGTCGATGACCTCATCGCGAGGAAGTGTAAGAGCATGAAAATCTGTAAGCCATTGTTTTCCAATAGCTCTTCGTAGTACTTTCAACTCCGACGCGACGAGTGAGGAAACATGCCCTTGACAGGACAGCTCAGTTTCAGTACCGTTCCGTCTCAATTATGCTGGTTTGTGAGTCATGATTTGAGTACAACATGATCGAGGGTGCGAGTGGGTCGCCGGGAAGTCATTTGCGACACCAACAATGATCAGTTGAATGTGATCAATAGCTTATAAAGATTAATGGTAATCAATCTGATGAAGGAGGGACAAGGTATGAAAAGGGCTGTCATTCTAGCTGCCGCCGTTATATGTAGCAGTTTCGGCTTGCTAGCGGCCGAATTTTCATTTGCTGCTGGCGCAATCGAACACCTTGGTCTTGCGGATGCCGTCGTTGGGGGGAAGCCACTAAAGGCTGCTCCACCAGTCAAAACTCTGCAGGGCCGTGTCTGGTCTCAGTGGGCGGATAACCCCGATGGAGAGCTGTTGTTCGGGATTCAGTATTGGAATTCCGGCGAGCAAGGATCCGGAGACGCGGGTGGTCGATCATCAACCATGCTTGATGTGAAACCGCCGGACCCTCTCTTTACCTGTTGTGCATGGGGGTTTGTCGGGGGAACCGAGAAGAACTCGGCCTATTCCGGCTGGTACCATGCAGCCACGACCGTTCGGCTTGCTGTGAAGGATAAGGCCCTGATGGATAAGATCATCAAGGCCTCGCAAGAATTGGTCGCCATGGAGGTCACTCTCGACGGCCGAACTATCACCGGCTTCAAAATACTGAAAGACTAGCCACTCTTAGTCCAGCATGTTGTTGTGAAGGAGGACGCGATGATGAAGGTTCAGAAGCAAGGTGGAGCCATCCTGGCAGCCGTTGCCCTCGTAGCGGGTCTGGCGTCGAGCGCCTCGGCCATTGAGTCATTTCAAGAGCGATTCGAATGGGGCGATATGAGCAAGCCCACCACGATCCAGGGGCGAGTGATTGTGCTTGACCCGTACGATGAAGCGGTCTGGATCAACGTGGCCGTGTTCGGTGGCAACGCAGAGAGTGGGTTATATTGGCAGAAAGTTCACCCTGGTAAGAATTTAAAGTTTTATGCCGAGAAATCAGCCTGGCAAGAGCTGCAGAAAATGGGGCGCCCTCATGCAGGACCGGCTGCGGCAAAGGAAGTTCCACCAGGCAGTACGACAGACCTGATTGAGTTTGTCGCGACAGAAACAGAACAAAATCACCGGGTCATTTCTGCGGTCAAGAGGATTCCCGAAGTATCCGGCACAATGGGCAAGCCATTGAGCATATCCGCGCTTCGACTCAAGGAATGCGCCGGGAAAAACGAGTTCGAGTCAACCTGTAACAAAGCCAAGACCGGCCTCAATACTTCTCCGGTCACACCAGATGGAAGCAACGTCGGCATGCAATATGATGTGATGCTTCCTGGTGGGAAGACTCTAGGCGGCTTGATCCCATGGACTGCGCAGTATAATCAGGCCAACTGAAGACGCTATTAAACAGCAGAGAGGGCGGCATTCCTTCCGGGAGTGCCGCCCTTGTCATTTTTTGGGCTGGTCTCCATGCTTGTGGCCCCCAGCAGGGTCAATGGATCCAATTACAACGTAAGGTCTCCTAGAGGTCCTGTAACAAGTTAGAGTGCCGCAGTAGGTCGAAACCGGCAGTGGAAGGATAAAAGGGATCAACAGTCTCCGGTAAAGCACATCATGGCCTGCATCTCTTGCGGTAACTCTGGAATGAGCGTGTGGAGGCGGTAGAGTTATTGATTTCCCGATTGTTCGTTCGGATCCGTTCTCGCCATCCGTTGCAGCTCGGCGAGTCGATTGAGCGCATCGAGCGGCGTGATTGAAAACAGATCGATCTGTTTCACTTCTTCTATCAGTGGGTGAGGCAGGGGAAGAGTTTGGGCAGGTTGTCGCGGCGGATCCGACGCGGAGACGGTAGGGGAAGCCTCAGGTCGTTCAAGTTGTGACAAGACAGTTTGGGCGCGCCCAACCACCTCCTGTGGAAGGCCTGCTAGTTTAGCCACGTGAATGCCATAACTGCGATCAGCCTTCCCGGCGATGATCTTTCTCAGAAAGACGATGTCGCCATCGCATTCCTGAACCGCCACGCGATAGTTCCTAATCCCGATACGTTGAGACTCCAGTTGAGTCATCTCGTGATAGTGTGTGGCAAAGAGTGTGCGGGCACCCAGCTTGGTACAGTCATGGATATACTCCGCAATGGCCCACGCAAGGCTGAGACCATCGTAGGTGCTGGTCCCGCGACCGATTTCATCCAGTAAGAGCAGGCTCCGTTGTGTGGCATTCCGGAGAATATTCGCGGTCTCAACCATTTCGACCATGAAGGTACTTTGCCCTCCGGCCAGATTGTCAGATGCACCTACTCTGGTGAAAATACGATCAGCCAAACCGATGTGAGCCTCTGTTGCCGGGACAAAGCTTCCTACCTGAGCCATTAACACGATCAAGGCTACCTGCCGAAGATAGGTGCTCTTTCCCGCCATATTGGGGCCCGTCATGATGAGCAGCCGCTCAGTTCCAAGATCCAGGGTCGTGTCGTTCGGTACAAAAACCGAATCATGACAGAGTCGCTCGACGACGGGATGCCGACCTTCCCTGATTATTATGCCACCGCCATCCGTCACGGTCGGCTTTGCGTAGCGATAGAGGGCCGCTGCTTCAGCCAAACCGGCTAGGACATCAACCAGAGCCAACAGTGTCGCCATTCTATCCAACCGATGGGTCTCTGTTGCCAGGCGGGAGCGAAGCGCCGTGAAGGCTTCCTGTTCGGAGGCAAGGAGTTTTACATCGGCACCGATCACTCGCTCCTCGAGTTCTTGTAGCTCGGCCGTTGTAAACCGCTCTGCATTGACGAGTGTTTGCTTCCGAACGTAGTCCGGTGGCACGCGGGCCAGGTTAGCTTTGGTGATTTCAATATAATAGCCGAACACCTGATTGTAACGAACCTTCAACGACTCAATTCCGGTTCGTTCGCGCTCTCGACCTTCCAGCGCGGCAATCCATTCCTTCCCTTCCTTACTGGCTTTTCGAAGTTCATCGATCTCAGGGGCATAGCCTTCCTGGATGATATTACCGTCACGTAAAGATAGGGGGGCATCAGGGCGGATCGCTCGTTCTATCAGATCGTACAGATCCTCAGCCTGATCCCATGTCTCGAAAGACTCGACCAGTAGTTGGCTGTGAAGTAATGTCAGTTGGGCGGAGATTTCAGGCAGTGCCGCAAGAGACTGCTTTAACGCTAGCAATTCGCGTGGATTTGCTAAACCCAGTGTGATACGTGTGCCCAAGCGTGCAATGTCCTGGACCTCCCGCAATGCCCTGCGCAAGGAGGTTCGTACGAACAAGCTGTCTTTGAGTTCCTCGACCGCATCAAGACGTGCTTCGATGAGCTTACAACGCAACAAAGGCATCACCAACCACTGACGCAACAGCCGACATCCCATTGCGGTGACCGTGTGGTCCAACACGGACAACAGCGTTAAGGGGCCGGTTACATCCGTCTGCTCCTTGGCAGACAAAGGTTTCAGGAGTTCCAGATTTCGAATGGTCGTCCCATCGAGATGCATGATCTCGTTGTTCCCACGAATGGATAATCGGCGGATGTGATCCAGTGGGACGGTCGGCTGCGTCTCACGGAAATAGTCCAGCACCGCGCCGGCTGCGCCGAGGGCCGCTGGGAGTCCCTGACATCCCAGACTTTCCAGCGAGTTGCAGTGGAAATGGCTCGTCAATATCTGTGTGGCACGTTGTGGTTCAAATGGAGCGGCCGGACGTTCACACAAGCGCGGCCCCGCGATCTGTTGGATCCATTGCAAGCTCTGGCTATCGAGGCCCGTTGGGAAGATCAGCTCCCGGGGATCCAGTCGAGACAGTTCATTCAGAGCCTGGCTCACCGCCTGTGACCCTCGAAACTCCATCAACCAGAACTCCCCGGTCGACACCTCGAGGCTGGCAAGCCCAATCCGTTCACCGAAGTCAGCATCGGGATGAACGGCGATGGCGGCCAGATAGTTGAGCTCTCCCGGGATCAGGAACTCGGTGTCCACCAATGTACCGGGTGTATACAGTCGGACGACCTCGCGCTTCACAAGGCCCTTGGCGGACTTGGGGTCCTCAACTTGCTCACATAAGGCGACCAATCGTCCGGCACCGAGTAATTTCGCAATGTAACCAGTCGCCGAATGGTACGGGACGCCACACAATGGGATTGGATGAGGACTGTTCTTGTCTCGGGACGTCAATGCAATGGAGAGAAGTCGAGACGCTTCTACGGCGTCTTCGTAGAACATCTCGTAAAAATCTCCGACACGAAAAAATAAAATCGCGTCAGGGTATCCCTGCTTGATGTCTCGGAACTGGCGCATGAGGGGACTGAGAGCTGTCTCACTCATCAGCGAAATGTCTCGCGGGTTCCAGGTCCGCTGAAGCGGGGGTCCGTCCGGATACCTTCTCGAGCGATTGTCGGAGCCGTTCGAGGTCCACCTCTGCTTGTTGCAACGCCTTCGTCTTTCGGCGTAGTTGAATACGGCTGCGTACCCAAGGAGGACAAAGCAGGATGGCGGAAACCAGGAGCCCCACGACGAATCCGGCCATAACGGGTTTATAAATAGGTGTGGAAGCCTCAAGCAAGCCGAAGAAATACCGCAGGGTGACTTCTTGTTCCTGGTTTTGGAGAACAAATGCCAGTGAAAGTAGCAAGAGGATACCGACGAGAATCAGCCGCGTCATCGAGGAGAAGCCTTTCTCTTTCCACTCAATCCGGAGTGTTGCGGTTGACCGCGCTGCTTGACGGAAGGCAAGACCTTCATGATGCGTGCCAACAGGGCACGGGACCGTTCCCCCTGCGGCATGAACTGAACGGAGCGAGTGGTGAATGTTCTGTGGGCCAACCGGACTTCGAGTCGGTCGGAAGGGAGTAGGCTTGGGAATCGATCAGCCCACTCAACGGCTGTCGCCCCGTCGTCGGCAAAGACCTCAGCGAGGCCTATGGCCTCGGCCTCTTCAGGGCTTCTCAATCGGTACAGATCCATATGAGTCAACGGGAGTCGTCCGTGGTATCGGTGCATCAGCATAAATGTCGGACTGGTTACCGAGCTGGGGGGGGCCTCAAGGCCGGAGACGATTCCGTGGACTAAGGCAGTCTTACCAGCTCCCAGATCACCGATCAATGCCAGCACGTCTCCTTCGCGAAGCACCTGTCCGATAGCCGTTCCTATTGACTCCGTTTCACGTCGAGAATTCAGGACAAGACGACGGGAGCAAGCTGGTCGGGCCATAGAGATGCCGTTCGATCAAACCGTTAGGTGCCCGGTGGGCTCGGGTTTGCTGGGGTTTCAAGAATCCTGTTCAGCGCAGTGGGAATGTGCTCAAGCAAGTCCCCCGCGATCATTCCGACCTCCCCCTTCATCGCTGCAGCCAGATCACCTGCCGCTCCGTGCAAGTAGGTTGCCGTGCAGGCAGCTTCCCATGAGGGTAGGCCTTGTGCCAACAAACCAACGACCATTCCTGTCAGGACATCACCCGTCCCGGCGGTGGCCATACCGGGATTACCGGTTGGACAGATCGCAACGGCTCCATCCGGCCGTGCGATAATCGTTCGTGCTCCCTTTAAGATGACGAACAAACCACGCTCTCGCGCAAAACGAGTTGCAGTGCCAATCCGATCACGATTGACGGTCTGAGAAGTCGCTTCAGCTTCCAACCGCGCCATTTCCCCCGGATGGGGAGTGATGATCGGCGGCGTCTTGCATGAAGCGAGGATCGCGGTGCGTCCCGTCAAGGCATTCAGGGCGTCAGCATCAAGCACTGCCGGTCGGTCAAGCCGTGCGGTCAAAGCCTGGACGAGTTCAACGGTCTCATGATGAGTTGATAAACCTGGTCCTATCGCCACAGCATCTCTGGTCGCCATGAAGGCGAGGAGCCGATCCAGCGCAGCACGGGACAGCGTCCTGGCTTTCGTCTCCGGCATCGGCAGAGTCATGACTTCCAGGAGTTTGGCTTCCAGTATGTCGTTGACACTGGAAGGAGTTGCGACGGTGACGAGGCCGGCTCCTATCCGCAGTGCCGCTTGTGCAGCCAGCGCTGCCGCTCCGGTTTTTCCGATAGACCCTGCGATGATCCCGGCGTGTCCGTAGGTTCCCTTGTGACCGGATCGTTCACGCCGTGGGAGACACCCCTGAACCCACTGAGGTGTGATCACGGTGACGTGACTCTTTATAGCGTCGACATAGGACGGTGGTATCCCAATATCGACAAGGTTGATGTTCCCAGACAAGTCAATCCCTTGATTCTGGTACAGCCCTGTCTTGGGCAGCCCAAACGTAACTGTGAGCGAGGCACGAACGGCCTGACCAAACGCAGTTCCCGTATCTGCGTGAAGGCCAGAGGGTAAATCAATCGCCACAACGGGGCGGTTTACCTCATTCATGCTCTCGATGACCTCGCCGTATAGACCCGTGACAGCCGAAGACAGTCCCGTCCCAAGCAGAGCATCCACAAGCAGGTGGCTTTCCTGCAAAAGCGCTCGCGCAGTATCCTTGGATCTGTAGGGAATGACGGAAGATTTGCCGGCGACTTTCACAAACTGTCTGTACATCAACGCGGCGTCGCGGCTTAATTCGGATAAGGAGGCCATGGTCAGGACACGGACATTGGCACGGCGTCTCCGAAGGAGACGAGCCGCGACGAACCCGTCGCCACCATTATTCCCTTTCCCGCAGACCACGGTAATCGTCTTCCCGCTGACGGTACCGACCCACTGCTCGATGCAGGCGGCTACGCCTGAGCCCGCTCGCTCCATCAGCGTGGTCGCAGGGACACGACCTTCTCCAATGGTTCGGCGCTCAAGCTCCTGCATTTGTGCAGCGGTAATGACTTTGATCATGAAAAGCTATCGGTCGCCAGATCGACGGAAGCCGGCAGGAGACGACCTTCCCCTAACCAAGCAGCGTCTTCATTTCCTTGACGGCTTGCACGAGACCCACGAGGACCGCACGCGCAATAATGCTGTGCCCGATGTTGTATTCTACGATTTCAGGAATATGCGTCAGCCGTTTGACATTACGGTAGTTCAGCCCATGTCCTGCGTTCACCCCGATTCCGAGTTTATAGGCAAGTTTGGCAGCGAGGCTGATGGCTTCAAATTCGGTATCGGCTTCTTTCGAGCGCGTGGCATTGGCGTAGCGACCGGTGTGTAGCTCGACAAAATCCACCGCAATTTTATGGGCGGCCTTGATCTGGTTCAGATCAGGGTCAATGAAGACGCACACCGGAATGCCCCCATTACGGAGTAAGTTCACGATGTGTTGAATACGTTCTCGCTCGCCCACGATGTCGAGGCCCCCTTCCGTGGTCAGCTCCTGCCGTTTCTCCGGTACCAGCGTCACCAGATCCGGTTTGATGTTGAGGGCAATCTTTGCCATGTCGACGTCAGCTGCCATCTCAAGGTCAAGCTTTGTCCGGGAGATTTCACGAAGAAGATGAAGATCTCGATCCTGGATATGACGCCGGTCTTCTCGAAGATGAACGACTAAACCATCAGCCCCTGCTAGTTCAACGAGAACGGCAGCCGCCAACGGATCGGGATCGGTCCCCCCGCGAGCCTGTCGCAAGGTCGCCACATGGTCGATATTCACGCCGAGCCGAGCCATTCACCCTCCTTCACGGCTATGCTACTGGGTAAAATTAAAGACAAGAGACAGACGAGCGAGACAACCCCAATGCTATTAGTAGCAGAAAGGGGGGAGAGGGGGCAAGAACAGTCAGGACGGGAAATCTTCTGTGTCGGATCCTCGTCTCATGACAGGAAGTCTTTAAAAACATTGGAAATTGACTGGGCTAAAGTGCTCCATTAAAATAGGTGCTTCTTGAACTCCTATGCTTATTTGCCACAGCGTAGCCGGTGAGCATTCTCTCGTACGAACAGTCAAAGGAACTTCATGGGGTTGGGCGACGGGTTTTATCGAATCAAGCGATTGCCTCCGTATGTCTTTGCGCAGGTTCAAGCACTGAAGCTGGAAGCACGGCAACGGGGTGAAGACATCATCGACTTTGGCATGGGGAATCCCGATCAGCCCACCCCCACGCATATCGTCGAGAAGATGATCGAGGCCGCGCGTAAAGGGAAGAATCATCGCTACTCCGCATCGCGAGGGATCACCAAGCTTCGGCACGCCATTTGCGGGTGGTACAAGCGCAACTATAATGTCGAACTTGATCCGGAGACCGAAGCGATCGTCACCATCGGATCAAAGGAGGGCCTGGCCCACCTGGCCCTGGCCCTGATCGGTCCTGGGGATGTGGTGCTGACCCCGACTCCGACCTATCCAATCCACATGTATAGTTTCATCATTGCCGGCGGAGAAGTCAGAGGAATAGAACTTCGCCAAGACAGCGATTTTTTTGAAGACCTCACGCGAGTCTATCGGCAAACCTTTCCGCGGCCTAAAATCCTGGTCATCAATTTCCCGCACAATCCTACGACGGCGGTGGCAGATCTTGGCTTTTTCAAGAAGATTGTGGCGTTTGCCAAGGAACACAACGTCATCGTCATCCATGACCTGGCCTATGCCGATCTGGTCTTTGACGGCTATAAGGCCCCGAGTTTTCTCCAGGTTCCAGGCGCAAAGGACTGCGGAGTTGAGTTTTATACCCTGTCGAAGGCTTATAATATGCCGGGTTGGCGTGTCGGCTTCTGTGTCGGTAATCGAGAGGTCGTCGGCGCGTTGGCAAAGATCAAGAGCTACCTCGACTACGGTATTTTTCAGCCTCTTCAGATTGCAAGCGTGATCGCACTGAACGGCCCACAGGACTGTGTCAAAGAAACCGTGCATCGATATCAGAAACGTCGCGACGTTCTGGTGGGTGGGCTGAACCGAATCGGGTGGCCCGTCGCGAAGCCGTTGGCCACGATGTTCGTCTGGGCGCATATTCCCTTGCCCTATCGCCATATGGGCTCGCTGGAATTTTCGAAACTCCTGCTCAAGGAGGCGAAGGTCGCGGTTTCACCGGGGATCGGATTCGGTGAAGGAGGGGATGAATACGTGCGATTCGGCTTGGTCGAGAACGAGCATCGCACTCGCCAAGCCGTGCGGGGGATCCGCAAAGCCCTCAAGCTTGAGGGGAGCGAGAAATGAAGTTTCGGATCGGAGTAGGGATCATCGGGTTCGGGACAGTCGGAACCGGGGTCGCCAAGACACTTCTCAAGAATGCCGATCTCATCCGCCGCCGGGTCGGCGTGCCGATCGAATTGGTTCGGGTGGCAGATCTGGACATTACCAAGGACCGTGGGGTGACAGTGGCTCCAGGGGTCCTCACGACCGATGCGAAGCAAGTCCTGGCGGATCCCGACATCGATATCGTGATTGAACTGATCGGCGGGTACGACACGGCGAAGCGAATCATATTGGAATCGATTGCTGCCGGGAAGCATGTCGTCACGGCGAACAAGGCGCTCTTAGCGTTGCACGGCGAAGAAATCTTTGCTGCCGCCACCCGGAAGGGTGTGGAGTTGGGGTTCGAGGCCAGCGTGGGTGGTGGAATCCCTGTGCTTAGAGCGTTGACGGAAGGGTTGGCCGGCAATACGATCGAGTCCATTTACGGAATCATCAATGGAACATCCAACTATATCTTGTCGAGAATGACCCAAGAGGGGCACGACTTTCAGGCTGTACTCACAGACGCCCAGCAGGCAGGTTATGCGGAGGCGGATCCCACGTTTGATGTCGCCGGGGTCGATTCTGCCCACAAACTGGCCATTCTCGTGAATCTCGCTTACGGTACTCCCGTCAACTTCAAGGAAATTTATACAGAAGGGATCACGAACATCACGCCGACCGATATCGCGTATGCCAAACAGTTTGGCTGCACGATCAAGCTGTTGGGCATCGCGAAGTGTGTAAACGGAGAAATCGAAGCGCGGGTGCATCCCACAATGCTTCCGTCCACCTCTCCCATTGCACAAGTCGAAGATGTTTACAATGCCATCCAGCTCGTTGGGGATGCCGTCGGTGATGTTGTGCTCTATGGGCGCGGAGCCGGGTCCATGCCGACCGGGAGCGCGGTGGTCAGCGATGTGATTGCCATCGGGCGCAATATTTTAAAAGGTGCGATCGGCCGGGTGCCGGTTGCCTCATTCCAACAGGACCATCGGCGACCGTTACGGGTTCGGGCCATGGAAGAGATTGGTTCACTCTACTATCTCCGGTTTACCGTGGTGGATCGCCCTGGAGTCTTGGCACAGATCGCGGGTGAACTAGGGCGTTGCGGGATCAGCATTTCCTCGATGGTTCAACAGGGGCGACGAGAGGGACAGACTGTTCCGGTCGTCATTAAGACCCATATGGCCAAAGAGCGTGACGTGCAAACCGCGCTTCGCGAAATCAACCGGCAGCCCTTCGTGGCTGAACCGACGAGACTGATCCGTGTGGAAGGTCGAGACGAATAACCGATGAATCGTTGGCGAGGGGTCATAGAGGAATACCGTAAATTCCTCCCTGTTACAGAGAATACTCCCGTCATCAGCTTGGGCGAGGGAAATACCCCACTGATTCGTGCTGCGAGATTGGCCAAGGCCATTGCGCCGGGAATCGAACTCTATCTCAAGTTCGAAGGAGTCAATCCCACCGGGTCGTTCAAGGATCGGGGGATGACCTTTGCCATCTCGAAAGCAGTGGAGAGTGGTGCGCGGGCTGTCATGTGTGCATCCACAGGCAATACGTCAGCTTCCGCCGCTGCCTATGGAGCTCGAGCCGGATTGTCGGTGTACGTATTGATTCCAGCCGGCAAGATCGCGATGGGCAAGTTGTCCCAAGCGATGATGCATCAGGCTACGGTCATTCAGATAGAAGGAAACTTTGATCAGGCTCTCACTCTCGTCAAAGACTTGTCGGTGTCACTTCGCATCGAGCTTGTGAATTCCGTGAATCCGTTCAGGATTGAAGGGCAGAAAACCGCAGCCTTCGAAGTCTGCGATCAGCTCGGCGATGCTCCTGCCATTCACGTCTTGCCCGTGGGGAATGCAGGAAATATCACAGCCTATTGGAAGGGCTACACGGAGTATCGTGCCGCCAGTCAAATCACGCGACTGCCCCGCATGATGGGGTTTCAAGCCGCAGGTGCGGCCCCCATCGTATTGGGGAAGGTCGTCGAACAACCACAAACCGTGGCGACCGCCATTCGGATCGGCAACCCTGCGAGTTGGTCGTCGGCCTTGAAAGCTGTGGAGGAGTCATCCGGCGCGATCGATATGGTGACAGACGACGAAATCCTTCAAGCGTATACGCTGGTGGCTGCCACGGAAGGGGTCTTTTGCGAGCCGGCCTCGGCTGCTTCGGTGGCTGGCGTGGCCAAGCTCCATCGCAACAAGACTTTACGGGAAGGTGACACGGTGGTCTGCACTCTGACGGGACACGGACTGAAAGATGCCGATACAGCCATCTCCGTGTCCAAACAACCACTCACTGTCAAGGCGACGCGCGATGATGTCGCCCGATTATTGAACGTGTGAAAGGCGTGTAGATTCGATGAAATATGTGATCGTACATGCTGGTGGGATGGCGGACCATCCGCAAGCAGAACTCAATGGGCGAACACCACTGCAAGCGGCAGCCACTCCCCATCTCGATCAGCTCGCTCAAATCGGGGAACTGGGTCAGCTGGTGATCCCACGCGAGGGCATTCGTCACGGAGGTGGATTACTCGGTGCGGCGATCCTCGGCTATGACCCGAAGAAATATTATCAAGGGCCTGGTCCGCTGGAAGCGGCCAGCCTGGGTGTTGCAGTCACGGAACACGACGTGGTCTATCGCTGTACGATGGTCACACTGCGTCCGGAAGGCGGGAAGGGCGCAGAGATCAAGAAATTGGGACCTCACGTCATCATGGATGATGCGACAGCCGGCTTGATCGAGACAGAAGAGGCTCGTGAGTTACTCGAAGCGATCAACGAGCAGCTCGGTTCCGAAACCATTCAGTTCTTTCCTGGCGCGGGGCATCGCCATCTCATGGTTTGGGTCAATGGCAAGCCGCGAGCCGTCTGCAACGATCCTCAGTCCGTCCTCGGGCAATCCATTGCCGATGCCTTGCCGACGGGCGACGGCGCAGATATTCTCAGAAAGCTGATGGATGCGGCGCATGTGATTATGCGCGATCATCCGGTCAACGATGAGCGTATGGCGGAAGGGAAGAAACCGGCAAATTGTGTGTGGCTGTGGGGTGAAGGACGAGCGGTCATGTGGCCGAACTTGACGGAAAAATACGACATCACCGGGGCTGTCGTGGCAACCAGCGATGTTTATCGTGGCGTCGGGATCTGCGCCGGTCTTGAGGCGGTTGATCCAGAACGTCTTGCCGACGGTGATCTTCGCACCAGAGCCTCCGTAGCACTCGCCGAGTTCGCCAAGAAAGATTTCGTGTATGTCCATGCCAGGTTGACGGACGAGATCATCCATGGCACCGATATCAAGGCCAAAGTGCGCGCGATCGAAGAGTTGGATCAGCACTTGGTTGGTCCGCTTGTCGAGGGACTGGCCAAGCAGGGGCCCTATCGGTTTCTGGTCGTGTGTGAACATGGACGAGGGGCGAACGGCCAGCCATTCTATGCGTTCGGTGAGGGAAGTAAGAATGCCGGATCAGCCAGTCGTCGTTTCACCGAGGTGGATGCTCAGGCCGCTGATATGCCCGCTCGTGACGCCACGAAATTCGTCAATAAATTCTTCTCCAAAAGCTGACCATTGTGGCGCTGATCGTTCAGAAATACGGCGGCACATCGGTGGGTACGATCGAGCGCATCCAACGGGTGGCTGATCGTGTCGAGAAAACCCACCGGGACGGCAATCATGTCGTCGTCGTGCTGTCCGCGATGAGCGGGGAAACAGACCGTCTCATCAAACTCGCCCACGAAGTGACCCCGACTCCCGATGATCGGGAGATGGACATGCTGCTCTCAACCGGAGAGCGAGTGACCATTGCCTTGTTAGCGATGGAATTACGCGGCCGGGGCATTAATGCCCGCTCCTTTACGGGACGGCAGGTGGGCATCGTGACCGACAGTGCCCATACTAAAGCTCGGATCGCGCGGGTGACGTCTGGACGGCTCCGCGAGGCACTGGATCAAGGGGTCGTGCCGGTGGTGGCGGGCTTTCAAGGGATCAATGAACGGTCGGATGTGACGACGCTGGGCCGAGGTGGGTCCGATCTGTCGGCCGTAGCGGTGGCGGCGGCCCTCAAAGCTGATCGCTGCATTATCTTCACCGATGTCGACGGGGTCTATACGGCTGATCCCAACATCGTTCCGGCAGCCAAACGCATCGATAAAATTTCCTATGAAGAGATGCTCGAAATGGCCAGTCTTGGTGCCAAAGTGCTGCAGACCAGATCGGTGGAATTCGCGGCCAAGTTCAACGTGCCGGTCGAAGTGAATTCCAGCTTCAAAGAAGGAAAGGGAACGCTCGTGACGAAGGAAGATACGGATATGGAAGCGGCTGCGGTTGCCGGAGTCACGGGAGACCGGAACCAGGCAAAGATCACCATCATTGGTGTGCCGGACAAGCCTGGTATTGCCGCCAGGATCTTTGGGCCAGTGGCGGAAGCGAACATCAATGTCGACATGATCATTCAGAACATCAGCCAGGCAGCCCTCACAGACCTCTCCTTTACCGTTCCACGAGCGGATCTGAAAAAAGCCGTGCCTCTTATTCAAGGCGTGGCCAAGGATATCGACGCCAAATCGGTCTCCGTCACCGAAGCCATCGCAAAAGTCTCGCTCATCGGCGTCGGCATGCGGTCGCACTCCGGTGTGGCAGCCAAGATGTTCAACGTGTTGTCGCGCGAAGGGGTCAACATCATGATGATCAGCACGTCGGAGATCAAAATCTCCTGCGTGATCGATGAGAAGTACCTTGAGCTGGCCATGCGCTCCCTCCATTCGGCGTTCGGGCTTGATCAAGTTCAGTCCTGACGCAAGCCGTTAATAAGACCAACATTCGTCCAATGCGTTTGGTCCATAGTGGAGTGTCGTCTCCTCACCATAAGTCCGTTTCTTCATCCCACTAATAGCTGTGGACAAGGCCCATCAGTGACATTTTCTCGACGCTCAGAGGTCCAAGGTACGACAGAGGGGAGGATTTTACTCTGCCGCTCGTAAGGACTCGACGTCTCGACAGGGGGGGGCCTCTCCTGATACCCTTTCCGCCCATGCCTAGAACTACCAAACAATCACGTACTTCCCGCGCTGTCCGTGAACGGGATCCAGTTTCTGTCAAAAGACCCGCCACCGAACAGGCGGAGAAATTAGAAATCTATGACACCACGCTGCGTGACGGCGCGCAGGCGGAAGATGTCAGTTTTTCTGCCGAAGACAAGGTGTTGATCGCGCAGAAGCTGGACAGTCTCGGCGTCCATTACATTGAAGGCGGATGGCCCGGCGCGAACCCGAAAGATATTGAATTCTTCCGGATGATCAAGACAATCCCGCTGAAGTATGCGGACGTCGTTGCCTTCGGGTCGACTAGGAAAGCGAGCAATACAGTTCGCAAGGATCCGAATTTGCAGGCGTTACTCAGCGCCGACACGAAGATCATCACGCTCTTCGGAAAGACCTGGTCGCTGCATGTCACCGATGCGCTTGGTATCTCCCTCCACAAGAATCTTGAGTTGATCGGCGACTCCATCGCCTATCTCCGCGGGAAAGGACGCCGCGTATTCTACGATGCGGAGCATTTCTTCGACGGCTATAAGACCGACCCAGACTATGCCTTGAATACGATCAGGAAAGCGGTAGAGGCCGGTGCAGAGCGAGTGATTCTCTGTGATACCAACGGGGGCACGATGCCGTGGGAAATCCGTGAGATCTGCGGCGTGGTGCAACGTGAGTGTGGGGTGCCGCTCGGTATCCATGCCCATAACGATTGTGAAATGGCCGTGGCGAACTCCCTTATGGCGATCGAGATGGGCATTCAGCAGGTACAGGGGACGATCAATGGCATTGGGGAACGCTGTGGAAACGCCAACCTCTGCTCCATTATTCCGAATCTCGAGCTGAAAATGAAACGCCAGGCCTTAACTAATACCTTGAGCCATCTCAAGGATGTCTCCGGATTTGTCGCGGAGATCGCCAATCTGATGCCCAATAAGCATCAGCCCTATGTTGGAGATTCCGCGTTCGCCCATAAAGGCGGGGTGCACATTCACGCGGTGCTGAAGAACTCGGCCACCTATGAGCATATCGATCCGGCTCGCGTCGGCAATCGGCAGCGGATGTTGATCTCCGACTATGGCGGACGCAGCGGCCTGCTCGACAAAATCGAAGCCTATGGGATCATGCTTTCGAAGAACCACTCGAAAGTTGATGAGCTGGTCCAGACCTTGAAGGAACGAGAAAGCCAGGGCTATCAATTCGAAGGGGCCGAGGGCTCCTTTGAATTGCTGATGCGAAAAGCGATGGGTAGTCACAAGTCCTCATTTCGATTGCTTGGGTTTCGCGTGATCGTTGAGAAAAAGCAGGAGGATGGATCCCTGCTTTCCGAAGCGACGGTGATGGTCAAGGTTGGGGACGCGGTCGAGCATACGGCAGCGATAGGGGCTGGGCCGGTCAATGCGCTGGATCATGCGTTGCGCAAAGCCTTGGAAAAGTTCTATCCGCAGCTTCGAGAGGTGAAACTGCTCGACTATAAGGTTCGGGTGTTGGCCGCGAATCGGGGGACCGAATCAAAAGTGCGTGTCCTCATCGAGTCGGGCGACCACAAAGACAAATGGGGAACGGTGGGGGTCTCTGAGAATATCATTGAAGCGACCTGGCAAGCCCTCGTCGATAGCATCGAATATAAACTGCTGTCCAAGAACTAGAGTATTTTCGTAAGCATTCTCCAAATTTATTCTTGACAGGTGTCATAACCTCACGTAACTTAAGACAAACTTACCGTCATGAGTGAATGAGTTGTAGCGGGGCGGGCGGTGAGTGGTCGTCGTCATGTAGGGGGGATGGCATGAGAAAGGCGGATATCGCTGAGGAAATTTTTAAGCAGGTCGGCATCTCGAAAAATGAAGCGGCTGATATCGTCGAGTTCGTGTTAAATCTCCTCAAGTCAGTACTGCAGAAGGGAGAATCGGTTAAAATCGCAGGGTTTGGCAATTTTGTCGTGCGGAGCAAAGGCGCCCGGAAGGGACGCAACCCACGGACCGGAGAAGAGATTGGGATTACCCCCCGGCGAGTCGTTACATTTCGCCCAAGCCAGGTATTCAAGAAGTACGTCAATTCGTAAGGCGACTTCACCCACATTGTCGACCGCACCGTGAGGCCGGTCATGGGAACTGAGCCCAGGCTGGGCAGCAAGGTTTTCTATAAGATCGGCGAGGTGAGCCGCCTGACAAGGCTTCCTTCGTACGTACTCCGTTTCTGGGAATCTCAATTCACATTTTTAAAACCCAAGAAGAGTCGAGGCAATCAGCGACTGTATGTTCAGCGAGATATCGAAACCGTCTTGCAAATCAAGCGCATGCTGTATGAAGAAGGGCATACGCTGGAAGGTGTGAAGCGGTATTGGGTCCGTCGTGGGAGGGCTGCTACCAGCCGGCTGAGGCCAAGGGAGATCGCTAAAAAGCTGAGAGGCGACCTCCAAGTCATTCTGAAGATCATCGATTCGCATTCATCATAAATCAAAAGAGACCGTGCATTTCACCGGAGACAATCACGAGAGAATCTGCGACAATCACCGGCTCAAGAGTCGAGAACATGTCGGGGCGTAGCGCAGCCCGGTAGCGCACTCGCTTGGGGTGCGAGTGGTCGTGGGTTCAAATCCCGCCGCCCCGACCAGTTTGCAGGGTCTTGAAAGGAAGAGGGAAGAACACGGATCTTTTCGTTCCGTCGAAGCTGCCTCGGGCAGCTTTTTTTATTGTAATCCTCCCATGCGTATTCTAGTGACCAACGACGACGGCATCCAGTCTCCAGGGATCACCGCCTTGGCACAAGCACTGGCTGCCATCGGTGAAGTGTGGGTTGTGGCTCCGGATCGGGAGCGCACAGCCGTCGCTCACGCAGTGACCTTACACAAGCCATTACGTGTTCACCGTGTGGCTCCCAGGACCTACACCGTCAACGGGACTCCAGTCGATTGTGTGAATCTGGCCCTACTCAAGGTTATGCCTAAACCTCCGGCCATCGTCGTGTCCGGCATAAACAAAGGCGTCAACCTTGGCGACGATGTTATGTACTCAGGGACCGTATCAGCGGCAATGGAAGGTACCATTCTTGGTGTACCGTCACTGGCGGTATCACAGGAAGGGCAGGGGGCATTTCGCTTTAATATCGGGGCGGCTTATGCCGCTCGTGTTGCCAGGCTTGTGCTGGACCAAGGTCTTCCTGAGGAAACCCTCTTGAACGTCAATATTCCCGATCGGGCTCAATCCAAGATTCGAGGAGTACGGATTACCTGTCTGAGCCGACGACGTTTTCATAATCCGATCATTGAAAAGCTGGACCCGCACGGGCGTCAATACTATTGGATTGCCGGTAAGCGCATTTCGTGGAGTCGCAGTAAAGATGCAGATCACGAGGCCGTGGAAGAAGGGTATGTGTCCATTACGCCAATCCGCTTGGATGTCACCCACCACGAAGTGATGGATCAATTCAGAGCGTGGGAACACTTGGTTGCGGGGCGAGGGCGTCATTCCACTGTCTCGAAATCAAACGGTCGTTCAACGAGCCAGGTGGGGAGATGATCGGAGGTTTGATCGAGTCGATCATTGGTGAACTGAGTCGGTTCACCATCGCCTGCATCTCGAGGTTTGGGTACGGGGGGATTCTCTTCACGATGGCGGTTGAGAGTGCCTGTATCCCCCTCCCGAGCGAAATCATCATGCCGTTCTCCGGGTACCTCGTTATGACCGGAGAGTTTACGATGTGGGGTGTCACTCTGGCTGGTGCGGTCGGCAATGTGCTGGGCTCAATCGCAGCCTACTATGTGGGAGTCTGGGGAGGACGGCCGTTTGCCGAACGCTATGGTCCCTATTTCCTGGTCTCTCACCATGATCTCGATGTCGCTGATCGCTGGTTTGCCAAATATGGAGAGGCGGCCGTCTTTTTCAGCCGAATGCTTCCCGTGGTGCGCACGTTCATTTCGCTTCCGGCCGGTATCGCGAAGATGAACTTTCCACGATTCGTCATCTTCACCTTTGTCGGGGCCTTGCCTTGGTGCTATCTCTTGGCGTACATCGGACTTCGGATGGGTGAACAGTGGGAACATCTGCGGGATTACTTTCATCAATTTGACATCGCTATCGGACTCGTTCTTGCTGCAGCCATAGGCTACTTTCTCTGGTCTCACTGGCCAAGACGACGAACAAGTCCTGGGGCATAAACTTCATGCTCAAGCTCTTCAATACTCTGACCGGTCGGCAAGAAGTATTCGAACCGATCGAACCGAACACAGTTCGGATGTACGTCTGTGGTGTGACGGTCTATGACTATTGTCACATCGGTCATGCGCGCAGCGCATTGGTGTTCGACGTACTCCGTCGTTACCTGGAATCTTGTGGCTATAACGTGACCTTTGTGAAGAATTTCACGGATGTCGACGACAAGATCATTAAGCGAGCAGGGGAACAGGGTATTTCGTGTGATGCCGTGACGGCCAAATTCATACAGGCCTATCACGAAGACATGGGCAAATTGGGAATTTGTGTTGCGACGGAAGAGCCGAAGGCTACGGAACATATGGCCAACATCATTCAGCTCACGGAGCGGTTAGTCGCCAAAGGGTTGGCGTATACCGTGGGCGGAGATGTGTATTTTGAAGTTGCACAATATCCGGCGTATGGACGACTGTCAAAACGACGACTCGAGGACTTACAAGCCGGCGCGCGGGTAGACGTGGATGAGCGGAAGCGTCATCCGATGGATTTTGCTTTGTGGAAGAGTAGTAAGCCAGGTGAACCGGCATGGGAGAGTCCCTGGGGACTCGGTCGACCCGGGTGGCATATTGAATGTTCCGCGATGTCGATGCAGCATCTCGGTGAAACGTTCGACATCCATGGCGGTGGAATGGATCTCATTTTCCCGCACCACGAGAATGAAATCGCACAATCGTGCGGTGCGACGGGAAAAGAGTTTGCACGCTATTGGGTGCACAACGGCTTTGTTCAGATCAACCAAGAGAAGATGTCGAAGTCACTGGGAAACTTCTTCACGATTCGGGAGATTTTTGAGAAGTCGGAATGGTCGGAGGAAGTGACGGGGGAGATTCTTCGATACTTTCTCCTTTCGACTCATTACCACGGGCCGCTAGATTTTTCCGATCAAGCATTGAAAGAGGCCAAGAATGCCTTGAATGGGTTCTATGACCTCTTTGGTCGGTTAACTGAACCGGGTGTAGGTACAATGCCGAATCCGAGTTTAACGCAGGCAATAGAGCGTTCCAGGGTTGGCCTTACGACTGCAATGGACGATGACTTAAATACCCCTGTGGCGATTGCAGTGTTACAGGGGCTGCGGAGCGATGTAAATAGGATGATCGATAAAGGTCTTTCAACTGAAGGCCGCAAGAAGGCTCGACAGGAATTTCGCTCGCTCGGCGAGATCTTGGGCCTCTTCCAGGCGGATACGTGGCAGTTCGGCAGTGCTGTAGCAGAAACTCTCCCAATCAACCTTGACGGAACTGCAACCGTCAGACTTGTTCTCAATGAAACTGACATTGAGAGAATGTTAATAGAACGTAGAGAAGCACGTAGTCGAAAAGACTTTCAGCGAGCAGATGAAATCCGTAAGTCACTCGCCGCTCAGGGAGTCATTATCGAGGACAAGCCCGATGGCACCAGCCGGTGGAAGCGCTGACCCTCAAGAAATTCTCTATGGTCTGCATGCCGTCCGGGAAGCACTGAAAGCCGGAGGCAGGCCACTCCAACGGGTTCTGGTTCTTCGGGTTGACAAACAGTTCACAGATCTTGTCCAATTAGCCAGATCCCGTCGAGTTCCCGTTCATATCCAACCCATTAGCTCTCTCGACCGTCTGGTTCCCAATGGCAAGCACCAAGGTGTTGTTGCCTTTGCTGCGGCAAAAGCTTATCAGACTCAGGAGGAGATTCTGGATCGTGCGGCCCAACGACAGGAACATCCCTTATTAGTGATCCTGGATGGAGTCGAAGACCCGCACAACCTCGGTGCCGTTCTTCGAACGGCGGAGGGGGCTGGCGCGCATGGTGTCTTTATCCCGGAACGAAGGGCTGTGGGGCTGACATCGGTCGTTGCCAAAGCCTCAGCCGGTGCGATTGACCACATGTCAGTGTCGCGTGTGACAAACCTGAGCAGGCTCCTCGACTCTCTCAAAGCCGCCGGAGTGTGGATCTACGGTGTCACTCCGTCAGCCAAGAAAGTCTTTACAGATATTGACTATCGGGGACCAGTTGGATTTGTCCTGGGAGCTGAGGGGACTGGAATTCGATCAGGCGTGGTCCAGCACTGTGACGAGTGTGTGCGTATCCCGCTCCGGGGAAAAGTCCAATCCCTGAATGTGTCGGCTTCTGCGGCAATCGTCTTGTACGAGGTAGTTCGACAACGGGAGCAGGACAACTACGCAGCAGGTAGTTCAACGGACTCGGAGCGCACCCCCCTGGATCGCCGTCTTCAGTAGTTGAGCCGTATTCGACACGCGCAACTTCTTCATCATATTGGCACGATGGGCTTCGACTGTCTTGACACTGATCTTCAGTCGTTGACCGATCTCTTTATTCTTAAAACCAGCCCAAATCAACTCAAGAATTTCCTGCTCTCGCGAGGTCAAGGATTCCGGTCGGCGGGGACGCGGTGGAGGTTGAAGATCAGCAAGCGATTTCCGAGGGCGAGTCTTTACACTTGTCTTAGCCATGATGTTGAGTTCTCCTTTGATCGTACGCAGTTTCAGGTATACTCGAAATCAATCGTCTTCCGATGGCGGCGATTATGAGGCGTTGCTCGAGAAAAGTAAAGAACGGCAATTCGGCCTTAGTGGGGTTGCTAGGTAGGGAAAGAACTCTGAGCAATTATGCATGACAGCCACGACCTCTTCCTGTTGGTATTCGGTGGTTTCTTTGGGGCTGTGGTTGGAAGCTTTCTCAATGTCTGCATTTATCGATTGCCGAGGCACGAATCAGTGGCCTGGCCTGGGTCGCATTGTCCAACCTGTTCTCATGCGATTGCCTGGTACGATAATATCCCAATCCTGAGTTATGTGGCATTGGGCGGCCGGTGCCGACAGTGCGGGGTGCGTATTCCGTTACAATACCCGGCGGTGGAAATACTGAATGGTCTAGGGTATGTGGCTGTCCTATGGTGTTTTGGGCTAACCTGGAGCACGGTGGTCTATTGGGGGCTCTATTCTTCGCTCCTTGTGGTCGCGGGAACCGATCTCTCCCATAAAATCATCCCAAATGCGATTACACTCCCTGGAATTGTGCTTGGCCTGATCAGTGCCGGTACGATCCTCCCGCTTGGGCTTGTCAACGGAATCATCGGGTTGCTCGTTGGCGGGGGGATTCTCTGGCTGCTTGCTTGGGCCAGCCCATACCTCTTCGGAAAGGAGGGAATGGGCGGGGGAGACATCAAACTGCTTGCTATGATCGGAACATTTTTAGGATGGAAACCGGCCGTCATGACCATAATGCTGGGGTCATTTCTGGGATCAGTCGTCGGGGTGACCCTCATTGCTTCGAAGGTAATTAGGCGAGAAGACTATATCCCCTTTGGGCCGTTTCTTGTTTGTGGCGCACTGGTCTCCCTCTTCTTTGGACAGTCACTCCTTGATTGGTACCAAAGCCTATTGGCTGGGTAATGGCTTTGCTGGCCGATTTGAAGCGATTCAACTGTATCTTTTCTGTCGAGAACTGTATCTCTTCGGTTAGCTTGTTCTCATTCTTCCAGTGATTTCCCCGCAGGCGTGATTCCCCACAGACTGCTTCTCACGAAGCGCAAGTTTCTCTCATTGTTTCAGTAGCTTCCAGCAGTCCAATTCCTAAGGTCCTAGTCAAGAGCACTGCCCACACCTGGCTGATTTCAGGGCGGCACGAGTCTTGAGATACCGCTACGTCAGTCGATCAGGCAGAGAACTGGAGAAGAAGATATGACGCAAGAAGGGAAGACGGTAACAGAACTCCTGATCGTTGTCGGTATCGTCACTATTGTGGCGGGTATGGCGCTGCCCAATTTTATGAGCCTCAATTCCCGTACCCAGGTTCGCTGTGCTGCTGAAGAGATCGCTTCGGAACTCCGTCTTGCCAAGCAACTAGCCCTTACTCACCACGATCGTGTGAGGGTTGTCATTGACCTAGATCAGCGCGAAATTGTCACGCAGTTTGTCCAGAGTGGGCTTACGCATCACGTCTATCGTTACGGTGGCAAGCAAGTCGTTATCGAAGAGCCGAGCGCAGGGCCGGAGATCCTTTTTCACCCAAGCGGACGATCTGCCACGGCCACGACGATTCACCTCCATGGCCAAGCGGGTCCGAGTCAGAAACTGACCGTGAGTATCACGGGTCGGGTATCCATCCTATGAAACAGACGATGAACAGTCATGGCATCAGCCTGGTCGAGGTCATGGTGGCGATGATGATTTCAGGTATTGCCCTGATGGGGACACTTGGCGCGGTGGAGATCTCTTCCAGATACGCTCAGCAGACGGTGATGAACAGTCAGGCGTTAGAGTTGGCGCAGGGGAGGCTGGAAGTGAAGCGTTCCGTTCAATGGCAGTTGCTGCTGGAAGACGACCTTGATCGAGATGGCATTCCCGAGACCCGCATGACTGATGACGGCACAGGCGTCGACGTTGCACCGGGCGATGGCATTTATACCGCCATGTACGAGCGAGATGGAATAACCGTAGTCTGGACGATTGAGACAGATCGCCCCGGACCACTGAGTGCAACCGGTATGGTCAGGATTCAGGCGGTCGCATCCTATCTGGGGCGGAACAAGGAGAAGCGGGAGATTCACATGGCGACGATGCGGGCGAATCCAAGTTATGTGGGGCAACGATGACTCTCAGTAAGTCCATTTCAAGCCCGATTCAGCAGCAATCCAGTTGCGAGCTGATATTCTGCCAGTCTGGGTTCACGTTGATCGAGTTGATGCTCAGTCTGGCCATCGGCGTAGCAGTACTGGCCGCAACCTTGGATATCTTCACTGTGGCTAAAACCCATGCGGACAAACAGTTTACGGCAGTAAAACAACAGCAAGATATGCGACTGGGTCTGGAAGTCTTTGAGCAGGAAGTTCGACTCGCCACTGCTGAATCGATCCAAACCGCGGATCCAGATCAGCTTCTCTTCCATGCGAATCTCGGGGCACTTCGGACCAATACGACCGGCGTGCTTCTTCCAGGGCAGTCCGTCATTGCCGTGCAGGATGGCAGCGGATGGGGAGCGGGGAAGACTATTATGATCTGCAGTTCTTCGAACTGTGAGTCACATCGGCTCGCACGGGCAGGGCAACGAAATCAGCTGACATTGCTCGAGTCGATCGAAGCCACCTTCCCTGCGGGAGCGGCGGTGGAAGTTCGCAATCGGGTTGTGTACTACGCAAAGCGGGAAGAGAACGGAACCACGCAACTCATGCGCATGGTCGATGGAGGAGCGAGTGTGATGATCGGGCGTCTTCTAGATTTTCAGCTGTCGTATTGGGACGAGATGGGAAAAAGAACAAGCGCGATCCCTCACGTGAAGCGGGTCGTCATAGAAATTCATTCTGATCAACCCCGGGGCCGGATGCTGCGGGATGTCTCTATTCAATCATAAGTGAGGAAGAGCACTATGTCTCACCAAACTCTCACAGCAAACCAACAAGGGATTGCGCTTCTCGGAGCGATGGTCATCGTTCTGTTGGTATCACTCTTGGCGTCAACCCTCTTCAATCTATCCGGGCAGGAGGTCGTCAGTGCTCGCGCGGGGAATCAGGGGGGCGTCACTCAACAGCTTGCCGATGCGGCAGCCGAACTGACAGTGGCGTGGTTTCATGATCCACAGTCGACGAGTAGTCATCCGCAGCTCAGGATTTTCCGGGAGAAGCGACAGCGTGATGGAGAGGGAAAGCCGTCTCTTTTTGACCCCAATGGCCGTTCCCAGTTTACAGGGACAAGCGAACAGCCAGATGTCGCGCTCCTTGCGGAGAATCCTGCGGACGAACGGGTCTTGAACGATCCGGAAGTCGGCGTCTTCCGCGCGATGCGCCATTTAGGGCATGTCGAAGAGGTCAAGGTCTATGCACCATCGAATCCTGGCCTGTTGTGCACTGTAGATGCCACGATTGCCACAGAGACAACTCCCTCGGTCAGGCACTCTGTCTTGCTACAGCTGGGCGCCTTGAATCTTCGCCCGTTGAAGGCTGCGGTGCAAGTGGCACGACATCTAGGAGAATTTCGGCAGGGCAATGAATCACCGGTCAGAGTTCATTGGGGTGACTTGCGAGTGGGGGAAACTCTCGTGGTCAGTCATGAGAACGATATTCCAACCAAGAGCGGGATGACACCGGTAACGGGACAGAGCTATGACGAGACGGCGCAACGAGAAGATCGCTGGATGGAAGCGTGGGTTGGGGGACAGGTCCTGGTTACTCAACCGGATCCAGACCAGGCGCCGGGCCTGCCGTCGAATATTCACGACGGACAATCGCCGATTCCGGGGCTACGGCTGGATCAATGGACCTACGAAGAGCTGAAGCAGATGGCTAAGCGCTTCGGGCGTTACTTCGCGATTGACCGAGAAGGGCTGCTCTATCCTCAAGGTATGGTAGAGCCGGGTCGAGGACGTTCGCCAGATGAGGTGTTGAAGTCTCAGGTGCCGGGTGATCAACAAGGGTTGGTCTTCATCGATACGCTGGACCAGCTGCCACCACGCCTGGACAATCTTGGAGTGCTCCGCTTGCAGGCCTCCTATCTTGAAACCACGATCGTGATGCAGGGGCATATCCACCTCAATCCCCATGGACCCGGGGCTCTGATCAAGGCTCTCAGCCCGCCATGGACCGATCTCAATGGGGCCGTGACTCGGACGCCGGTTCAGCTCTCAGGGATTCAGTTCAACGGTGTGCTGTATGCGGCTGGCAATATCACGGTGACAGGAAAAGCAAAGGTGTATGGCGCAGTGGTCAGTGGCGGAACGATTACCGGAACCGATTCACGAGGTAGTCTCGAAGTCTGGTACGACCATGATATCGGACAGGGGTGGTTTCGGGGCCTGCCGGTTGTCTATCGCGCTCCAGGGACATGGCTCGCCAAATATTGATTGGCGAAGGTGTCCTCGTTTTATAGACGAATCAAAAACGTATTCTAGTTGTCGCGACACAAGGAAGAGCTACAATGATTGCACAAGCCGCTGGAACACAGAACAAACGAGAAGTCCTTTCCGTCGCGACGCTGAAGAAACCTCCGATGAACAAGGCACCCCGAAAAAAGACCATGGAACGGAGTCTCCTGGATTGTATCGCGTACAGGGGCCTGATAAACGCGACTGAATTGGAAGCGGCAGTGGAGGAATCCCTCTCCCGAGAGATCGACCTAGAGACTGTCCTCATCGACAAATATCGTGTCCCTAAACCAGCACTCGGTTCAGCATTAAGTGAGTTTTATCAATGTCCCTATGTTCCGTACGACGAACGAACCATTATTGATCCGGAACTCTTAAAAAACCTCAGCTTCGATTACCTCAGAAGGAGTTCTTGGATTCCCGTGAAGCGTCAGGGCACGGTGCTCGACGTCGTCACCAATGATCCTCATGATCTCGAAAAGGGCTTGGATATTCGCCGCGCGTTTCCAGGGACAACAATTCGATTTGCAGTGGGGCTTCGGCGGGACATCGAACAGTATCTGCTTGTTGCAACAGGCCAAGCAACTGGTGGCTCAATCACGGATATCCTTGGAGAACTAGTTGATGAGGCTGGGAGCGAACGGAACGCTGAAGCAGAGCGAAGGGAGATCGATGAAAATGACTCGGCCATCGTACGACTGGCAAACCAGGTTATTGCTGAAGCGTATCGGCTGGCGGCCTCGGACGTCCACATCGAGCCCTATTCCGACCGTAAGGAAACCGCTGTACGATTCCGAGTCGATGGGACCTGCTTTACCTATATGAGGATTCCGGCTGCCTATCGGCGAGCCATCGTCTCACGGTTGAAGATTATGGCCAATTTGGACATTTCCGAGCGGCGGAAACCTCAAGATGGAAAGATCCGATACAAGTTAGCGAAGGACCGTGAAATTGAGTTGCGGGTGGCAACGCTGCCGACGGCAGGAAACAATGAAGATGTCGTGCTGCGTCTCTTGACCGCCAAGGAAACCATGCCGTTAGAAGCGATGGATTTTCCTGCTGACGTGTTATGGACCGTGAAGGAGCTGTCTGAACATCCACATGGCATTTTTCTGTGCGTGGGGCCGACTGGGTCAGGGAAGACGACGACGCTTCACGCGGTATTGAAACACATCAATACCGATGAACGAAAAATTTGGACGGCTGAAGATCCCATTGAAGTGACCCAGGAAGGGTTGCGACAAGTACAAGTGCATCCAAAGATCGGATTTACCTTTGCCTCGGCGATGCGTGCATTCCTTCGGGCTGATCCAGATGTCATCATGATCGGAGAGATGCGCGACAAGGAAACTGCGGACATTGCGATCGAAGCGTCACTCACTGGTCATCTCGTGATGAGCACGTTGCATACCAATAGTGCCGTAGAAACTGTGACACGATTGCTTGATATGGGGTGTGACTCGTTTAACTTTGCTGATGCGATGTTGGGCATTCTCGCCATGCGGCTCTGTAAACGTATCTGTTCCTACTGCAAAGAAGAGTACCATCCGACACAACAGGAATTTGACGAGCTTGTGCAGGGATATGGGGCAAGACAGTGGGAAAAGCTGGGGGTCACCTACACCGAGGATCTCAGGCTTTGTCGGGGGAAAGGGTGCGAAGTCTGTAATCAGACTGGATTTAAGGGCCGAGTGGCCTTGCACGAACTCCTGGTCGGCTCAGAAGAGATCAAGAATCTCATTCAAAGTCGGGCGCGCACAGCAGAAATTCTCAGTGTCGCCATACGGGATGGAATGGTCACCCTATTGCAAGATGGGATTCAGAAAGTACTCAAGGGACTGACGACGTACCGGCAAGTCCGGGCCGTGGCTGTGAAGTAGCTGAATGCGTCGAGGCCAGGTCAGGCAGTGTGTTCGAGTACAGCGACAAACGAACCTAACCGGTTCGCCATTTCTGGTGAGATCCGGATAAACTCGAATCCGCATCGTTGCTCCGAAACCCACCGAACGCCAGCGAGTTCAATTTCGATAGGCGTGGCGTTGTCCGGTAAATCAATCTGCAGTGCAAGATAGGACAAGGCCGATGGTGGCTGTACCGTCATAACAGCACAGCCCTGCGTCGAGAGATTCAGGATCGTTCCTTCCGCTTTGTAGGTGTGATTCCCAAATGTACATGGAACTTGGACGGCAAACCGTCGAAGCTTTCGATTGTTTTTAGACATCATGGATCTTCCACTGTGTCTGATTATGGACGACCTGCTGTTGCAAGGGTGCTAGGCATTCCCTCACGAGCATAGCAGGTACAATCGGCATCATCCTGCCGCCACTCCCCAAACAGCTTCTAATCGGCAGGTACGAAACTGTACAACGATTCAGCCGAAAATTGTTGCTCCAAAGCACGAAAAGTGACCATACCCAGGCGCTCTCAATGAAAAGAGAATGCCATTAATTCGAGAGCTTAAGTACGGGGATAAGGCCATTTGGAACGGCATGCCCCTTGCTTTGTCCTCCAGCCTAACAGGGTGTCTCTTAAGGGGAATCCCATGATGACTGGTGGTCCGTTACGCGATGACAAGGGGTTTACGCTGATAGAGATGGCAGTTGTCGGTGCCATCGTGGGCATCACCACCATGATCGCCGTTCCGTCCTTTACGCAGTGGAAGGCAAGGTATCAGATGAAACAAGCTGCAACGGAGCTGGCGGGCAATCTCAATCTGGCACGTGCGGCAGCGATGAGCCGAGGAACCGGCATCACCGTAACGACCGCTGTGACGGGTGGGAGAGCCACGGTGACGTTCGGTGGTGTATTTCCACCGGTCACCCTCAATGAGGGAGTCGCGGATATTTCAGCGGCAAACTTTGGGTTCAATATGTTCGGGTTACGGGCTGGGGGTGGTTCAACCAACACCCTGATTACCTTAACTCCCACACAAGGGACAGTGTATTCGGTTGCGGTGACTCCTTCAGGGAAAGTCGACTGGTGTGCCAAGGCAACCTGCCCGTAACGGGATGATTCGGGAAACCTGACTGTATGAACCATCCGCAAACGATCGGAAATGAGGGCGGCTTTACCCTGATCGAAGCGGTCATGGCTGGAGCCGTTCTGGCCATCACCATGCTGGGGGTTGCTGGTTTTCAAGGGTCATCGCTTGCGAAGAACGCCCAGTCAAAAGACACCACAGTGGTAACGAATTTCGGCGTCGAAATGTTGGAGCGCATACAGAGCAATCGTCAACGGGTATTGGACTACCATAACATTGATACAACTGCCACAACCCCCTGTCCGCAGACCACGGATAAGCGACAAGCTCTTGCGGACTGTCAGCAGTGGCGAGCCGCTCTGATAGCCTCCAACATAAGCGGTGTGCGAGGGACTGTATCGGCTATCCTCAGTGACCCTGCCCCGACGTTGGGTGTGCCGAGCCTGAATCGAACCAATGTCGTCATCACGGTCACGTGGAATACATCAGCCGGGAGCGGGACGTCAATGCAGTCCAAGACCATGACCTTTCGGACGGTCGTCGCTCCAGAATGACGGTTCGGGAGATGTGAATCGATGAAAACTGATCAGGCCACAAGGTATCGCCGAGGTTGTGAAGACGGCATGACGTTGATCGAGTTGATGATTGCTGCCGCCGTGGGACTTGGGGTTATTGGTGCAGCCTTGTCCATGCTGGTCATGAGTCAAAAAGCCACCACGGTCAACGAGCAAGTGGTCGAGACTCAGCAAAATGTCAGAGTGGCGATGGAAATGCTGGCTCGTGATATGCGGCTGGCCAGCTATAACTATGTGGGGAATGTGCCAGGCGCGCCGACTGTCGGGACATGCAGTGTGACCAATGGCACATTTTCCCGTCCGGTCGGTTTTCGCCCCATGGATCAGAATCCTACGGGCGCCGATACGGGCCCTGATAGTATTTCGATGGTCGTGCCGCTCCTCACGGATGTCGTCACACCCTGGGTGCTCTCAGCCAATGTCGGAGGAACAGGAATCGATCCGGTCCCGTTCAATGCGCTTCCGATTGCCGCGGCGGCCATTACGGACATGGTCAGTCAAGGGTTGGTCGTCGGGTCTGTCGTCTCCATCGGGGGAGGGGTGGCGAAAGCTGTTGGCACGATCGGCGCAACCTCCCTCGCACTCTCCAGTAGCATCGACGGGAAATTTCCCGCCGGGACACCGGTCTATTTACTTCAGTGCGTGACCTACGCAGTTGGAACCACGACGGCTGCATGCGGGACTGGGAGCACCGCATGCCTGACCAGAAATGGAGTGCCTTTGGTCGATGGAATCGAGGACATCCAATTCTCCTACGGCTGCGATGGCTGCAGTACTGCCGCGCCAAATCCCTTGTCGCCGGATGGAGTACTCGATGAAATTGATGGTGTCAATACGACGAGCCCGCCGTCGATTACTGACTTTGTGACCAATAGTGCCTGGAATCTGCCACCGATGTCGCCTGAGACGATCAAACAAGTTCAGATTAGTGTGGTCGGCAGGCAAATGACGCCGGACCAAGGATTTGGGGAACGCTATACGTCGGGGGCTAATACAAGCGGACCGGTCATCATGAGCGATCATAACCCGTCAGCCGATACTGGGTATGATGCGTCGACCTATTCAAAGCTGAGGCGCAGGGTTGTGACCAGAGTGATTCAGCCAAGGAACATGTGAGGGTAGGCACGATGGGATGCAGGGAGCAAACAGGGGTGCGACGAGCCGGTCAAGACAGAGGAGATGAGCGAGGGGTCGCGTTGCTGACCGTCATGATCATTATGCTCCTGATGGTGGTATTGGCGATCTCCGCTATTACCGTCACTGGGTTGGAGACTAGGATGTCAGGGTTCGTCAGCACCAAGGAAGCGATGTCGGCAGCCGCGGAGGCTTGCGAAGGAACGGCCGTGAACATTATTCAACAAACGTTGTACTACTCAGAAATAAAATCTGAGTTTCTCAGCACCGCGACTCCCGCAGGCCCCATTCCAGCTGCCAACAGCGCCACCCTATACAGTGAAATTTCTGGTCAACCCCTCCCTCCTCCCGCAGCTGCAAACACGATTGGAGAAAACTACAATGACAACGCCGCATCTGCGCCGAACTTGGCTATCACAAGTATTCCTGGGCTGACGGTGAATGGAGATATTGATCGATTGTTCAAGCGCCGCAAAGAAGGTGCAGGGGAGCTCAAAGAGATTGTCTATCGCATCACCTGTATCGCTTCCAACGCAGCCGCTGGGACGACGAGCACGGTGACGTCCGTGTATAGCTGCACCGTCGGTGAAACCTGCATGAAACAAATCGGAGCGTCCTAGGAGGTTGGATGATGGACAAAGCGAGACTGCGGAAGGGTTATGTGATCGCAGCGTTTGTTCTGGGGATTGCTTCGCCTATCGTCACGCCGCCGGTCGGTGGTGAGCAGTTACCCGTGACCAAGATGATGAGCTTCAAGATGGGAACGGTCGATGCTATTTATGCGTCATCGATCCGGATCAGCGGGATGGATTACCGAGTCCAGTCTGACGCGAAGATCATGGATCACAAGGAGAATGAGGTCCCCCTAGAAGAAGTATTCTTGCGGTCTGAGGCGAAGTTTCACCTCAATAAAATCGGGGAGATCGATCTGATGGTCGTGATGAGACCCCAGTGAGGCGGGAAAAGCGATTTGGGTTTGGAACAGAGTTCTCATCAACCTTGCGCCTGCAGCAATGACACAAGGTGTACGGCTGAGCGGTAGGAGGATGACATGACGAAACGATGGACCATGAAGACGTTTGCGACTATGACATTCGTCGTAATCGGAGCCTGGTTCGCGCCGAACGTTGTGCTGGGAGCCGTGCCGGTGCGTGTCAACTCCGACTATACGGCCTCGCCACCGTTCGTCTCAAACATTGCCACACCCAACATCCTGATCGTGATGGACAATTCTGGCAGTATGGCCAGCCGGGCCTGCGAATCCGCGAGCTGCGGAGTCTTGTCGGACGGGACGACGTCGACCGTGACGACCTTCGTAGCCACCACTCGGTACAACGGCTTTGCCGATCCCCTGCGTTGTTATATCTGGGACGCCTCTGACAACCGATTTGAGAACGGTGCGGTAAAGACGGCGCTGAATACAGCCTGTGCCGGGACAGAATGGGACGGCAACTTTATCAATTGGGCCAGCTTCCGTCGCTTCGATGCAGTTAAGAAGGCCATGACGGGAGGCAATTGCTGGCACCCGACTGCTTCGCCGGTCCGCAACGCAGATGGGACTTGTAAGCCCTCTGGTACTCCGTCATTACCAACCGTCAAGGCACAGAACCTTGGTACTGGTGATGAGACCACACCGGCCATTCCCCATGCCAGTGGCACCGGGAATACGACCTATGTTGGTCGAATCCCAACTGCCGCTTACCCAGGGAGTCCTTCGAATCTCTACGTGAGATTCGAGGCCGATGGCGATCTGTGCATCAACGACGATAGTAGCGGGAGCTGTCCTGATAGTGATGGTTTTGCTGAAACCGAGTTGAATGAAATTGCCTTCGCCATGTACAGCGAACCTTCGGGGGTGATTCAACAGATCGGGGACAAGGCCCGGTTTGGCCTCGCCGTCTTCAACGGTTCGAGCTCCGACAATGGAATCAAAGTCTTGACCGGTATCGGCTCAAGGCAATCCATCGATTTCAGCGGATCCACGGTCGAAACGTTCAATACGAACACGGCGGCTATGATTGACGCGGTCGATGAGGCATACCCGACGACCTGGACGCCTCTTGCGGAAAGTCTATACGATGCGGTTCGATACGTGGCCCAGATCAACTCCGCCTATTATCCCACAGCGTATACGTTTCCCATTGCGTTTTCCGGAGGGAGTTCGAATGGCGTCGCGTTTCAAGGCACTGGTGCCGGGTCGATCGGCAGCAGTGAAGTTTCCGCATTGATATCCGGCGAGACCTGTCCGTCGGGCTACATTACCAGCGCCTGCGGTCGTGATCCCTATTTCTTCGGGGCCAATCACACGCCGGCCTGGGCGAGCACCTCCCAGGTCGTCAATTGCTGTAAGACCTTCATTCTCATCTTCACGGACGGAGAGCCGACTCAGGACCAAACCATTCCAACCGGGTTGCGGGATAATGCCTACAACGGTGTCGATTGCACGAACAGTGATAGTGCTGCACCGCCTCGTCCGGTCGACGGGACGTGCAATACCCATCCATTGACATCCTTCGCTGACTTATTAGGAGAACACAAGACCGATTACGCCAGCAGTGGCAGTGGGTATCTGGATTCTGTCGCCTTGTGGGCGCACACCAATGACATGCGTCCTTGCAGCGGGACCGGTGATGGGACGATTGCAGTCATTGGTGTGACGGGGCACTGCTTGCCTGGTACGCAGAACGTCACGGTCTATACCTTTTTTGCGTTCGGGAACATCAATGGACGCGGAATCTTAGCGCAGACGGCTCGATTAGGAGCATTTGATGATGCGAACGCAAACGGCATTCCGGATGCTGGAGAATGGGACAAGGAAAACAACTACACCGGGGCGACCGGCGCGGACGGCATCCCCGATGCCTATTTCGAGTCGTCCGACGTCGATGATATTCAGGATAAAATGTTGGCCACACTCTCCAGTATTATCAGGAAGAGTTCGTCCGGCGCGGCAGTCTCCGTCTTGGCCACCTCCAGTACTGGAGAGGGCGCGCTCTATCAAGCCTATTTTTACCCAAGCACACTTGAGGTGGCGACGAACAAGGATGTGACCTGGACCGGGTACACACAGAGTCTCTGGGTCGATACGTTCGGAAACATGCGTGAGGATACAAACGGTGACGGGAAACAGGATTACAAGGTTGATCTCATTATAAAGACACGCCTCGATCCCGCAACCAACATTGTGTATGTCGATAAATATAAAGACACTGATGGGAATGGGATCGCGGACGATACGAACTCTGATGGAGTCATCACTCAGACGGATTGCTACGAGTGTGGCAAGTTGCTCAGCGATATGAAGCCGATTTGGGAGGCGGGGAAAGAGCTGGCGTTGAAGGATGCGGGTACGAGAACGATTCTGACGTGGGTCGATTTAGACAATGACAAGGTCGTCGATGCTGCGGAGCAGGTTGATTTCACCACGGCCAACTCCGCGACCCTGAGTCCCTATCTTCGGGCCGGAGCCGCTCCGTATACGGCCGATGCCATCATCAATTTTGTCCGAGGCTGCGAGCCGGCGACTTGCACTGATCAGGCAAGCTTGCGAGATCGGCGCCTCACGGTCGGCACCAGCACGCTCAAGACCTGGAAGCTCGGGGATGTCATTAATGCTCCTCCCACGATCGTAGCCGCCCCAAGGGATCGCTACGACATCATCGAGGGAGATCCCAGCTACACGGACTTCTTTAAAAAATATCGAACGCGCCGGCAAGTGGTCTATGTAGGCGCCAATGACGGGATGCTCCACGCCTTTAACGCAGGATATTACCATCCTGGAGACGATCCAAGCACAACGACAGTAGAAGAACATGGGTGGTTTACCAGGACACCGACCAACAACAGTAGTGGTCCATTGCTGGGCGAAGAGCTCTGGGGGTTCATCCCCTACGAGCTATTGCCCCATTTGCAGTGGTTGACGCGGTCGGACTACCAGCATGTGTACTATGTCGATATGCCACCCGTGGTCAAGGATGTCAGGATCTTCGCTAATGATACGGACCATCCAAACGGGTGGGGCACTGTCTTGATCGGTGGGTTCCGGTTAGGTGGGAGCTGTGGGGCCTGTACGTCAGGAGGCGGCGGACCACCCATGGGTGTGACGATCAGTGGAACAGACCGGTATTTCTATAGTGCCTATTTCGTCTTGGACATTACCAATCCGGAAGTCCAACCTAAGCTTCTGTGGTCGTTCTCCGATAGCAGCCTTGGACTTGCGACCAGTGTGCCGACAGTCGCACGGGTCAGTCCATTGACCGACTTTCACGCCGACAATACTAATGCCAAGTGGTATCTGCTCGCCGGGTCTGGACCGACCGGATACGATGGCCGTGCCACGCAAAGCGCCAAAGCGTTTGCGATCGACATGGAGACAGGGCCAGGGAGTGCCAACAGCCTGATCAGCAGTTTTCCGGTCGGGACATGGAGTTCATTTATCGGCGATATGACCGCGTTCGATCGAAATTTGGATTACCGGACTGATGTCGTGTATTTCGGGCGTACCATCAACGATGGGAGCCCCCCGTGGAGAGGCAAGGTCTATCGATTGACGATGGGGGCGACGCTTCCCTTCGGTGGAGCGACAGCACCGGCATCCTGGGGAATCTCACAGGGAGGTAACCGAGTGCCAACCGAGATGCTCGACACAATCGGGGTTTCATCACCGGTTGAGATGGGCCCTGTCATGGCTGCACCGAGTATTACGGTCGACGATGCCGCGCGGGCCTGGGTCTTTGTCGGCAGTGGACGGTACTTCGGGGCTGCAGACAAAACCGATAAGTCGACACAGTATTTTGTCGGGATGAAAGATTCCGTCATCAATGGGAGTTGTGCGCAGACGAGTGACACAGCATGTCAAGAAGACGATCTGGTCGATGTGACGACTGCGACGATCTGTGTCGTGGGATTTGGAAACTGCGGACAAACGGCCGGAACCAACCAAGTGACCGGGGTGACGGGAGCAACAACAATGGCACAGCTCATCAGTCTCGTCGGGACGAAAGAGGGATGGGTTACCAAACTTCTGCCGGCTACCGGATCTGGAGTGGGGGAACGGGTATTGAGCGCTGCCACGGTCTTCGGAGGTATTGTGTTTTTTCCAACCTTCACACCGACGGACGATATCTGTGCTTCAACAGGAAGCAGTAGCTTATATGCGCTCTTCTACAAGACCGGTGGCCCCCATACGTCCCCGATCGTCGGTTCCACGAACGGAACAGGGGGGATCGTTAATGTGAATAAGTCTACATCCCTAGGAAATGGACTCGCGTTTGGAGCGGTTCCACACGTCGGTTCAGGTGCCGATGGAACCAGTCCATACAAATTATTCATCAATACCAGTACCGGTGCGTTGGATGGAAGGGATGTGAACTTGGCGATCGATCCAAGAGCGCATTTCGCCTCATGGATCAATATGTAACCGAGCAGAGTGGAATGTGTGAAGCAGGGAGGGATTTTCCCCTCCCTGCCTTGTTGGATACCTCTCCCATGGTGCTTGTTCTCCTTGTGGCGTTGACTGTCTTCATTGGTTGTTCACGGCCTGACGACAGGAATTCTACGCCAGTCAGTCAGCGAGCTCCTGACCAGGCCTCTTTCTCCGGAATCAGAAACGTCGCGATCGTTCCAAACCCAATGGTTCGAACCACACCGCTGACTGTCTCGATCGAGAAGGACGGGGTCGAAGGAGAGACGTCCTCCTACCGGTATCAATGGTTCGTGAACAAGAGCGCTGTGCAAGGCGCAACTGCGCCTTCGTTCGATACGTCCACCCTTCATCGGGGTGATCGGGTCCACGTAGCCGTGACGCGTTCCGATGTTAAACGAGAGGGTGGGTCATTCGAATCTTCATCGGTGACCGTCCCAAATGCTCCACCCGTCATTCGGAGTGTCGCTCTCGAACAGGAGGTCACGTCGGCAGGCAGCCGCCTTCTGGCGAAGGTAGAGGCATTTGATGCCGATCAGGATGACATCCAATTTCAGTTCCGCTGGTTGCGCAACGACAAGATCGTCTTGGAGGGGGCAGAATCTACAGTCGTCCTATCGGAGCTTGCCCAGAGCGACATCGTGGCAGTGGAAGCGACACCCTATGACCATGACGGCGCCGGGAAATCGCTTCGTGCAGCGCCGCTGGTCGTTGGCAATAATCCTCCGAAAATTGTTTCTGCCCCGATGATGATGTCTAGCGGGGAATTATATAAATATGCCGTTCGAGCAGAAGATCCCGATGGAGATCCGGTGTCGTTTGAATTGGAGGGTGGACCGAGTGGCATGACGATTGATCGTACTGCTGGACAAGTGATCTGGAGGCCGGGTGCCGGCATCAGCGGCACACATCATGTCAAAATCATCGCAGCGGATGGGAAGGGAGCAAGGGCATGGCAAGAGTTTGATGTATCTGTACCGACGACGCCACAATCTCCGTGAACGCTACCAGTTACTCACAGAATACGCAATATCGCTCTATGGACGCATCATTCATTCTCTTGTTCGTGCGGGGCATATTTTGATAGAGTGAGCAGGAGAGAGGATACAAAGACTGGGTGTGCGCAAGCTCAAACTACGAGAAGGTACCAACACTGCCGTCCTATTCGGTTATCATGACCGTCATCTCAAGCTGATCGAAGACGAGTTGGGCGTGCGGCTCTCCGCACGGGGTGAAGAACTGACACTCGATGGCCTGCCTGAGGCTGTCCGCCAAGCAGAGCGCATTCTTCTTGAACTTGCTTCCCTGACACACGAAGGCATCGCCCTCCAAGCGGAAGATGTCACCCACGCCCTTACCGCGTTGCGTCGGACACCTGAGGCGTCCCTCCGGGACCTTCTCGATAAGTCGGCGATGATCGTCACCAAAAAACGGTTCATCGGCCCAAAATCTCCGACTCAAAAAGCCTATATTGAAGCGATCGAGCAGCATGACATCGTCATTGCGATCGGACCGGCCGGGACGGGGAAGACGTATCTCGCCATGGCTATGGCGGTGAGCGCGCTCCTGAATAAGGAAGTCAGCCGGATCATCCTCGCCAGGCCTGCGGTTGAGGCAGGAGAAAAGCTTGGTTTTCTACCTGGTGATATCTATGAAAAGGTGAACCCCTATCTGCGGCCGTTATACGACGCCCTCTTCGACATGATGGAGATGGAGCGGGCGAATCGATTGATTGAGCGAGGTGATATCGAAATAGCGCCGCTGGCCTTCATGCGCGGGCGAACACTGAACGATTCATTTGTTATCTTGGATGAGGCACAGAACGCAACGGCAGAACAAATGAAGATGTTTCTGACACGGCTCGGCTTTCATTCGAAAGTGGTCGTTACCGGAGATGTCACACAGGTGGATCTGCCGAATGACCGTGTGTCCGGACTCATCCAGGTGAAGGACATCCTTCATAACATTGAAGGGATTGCTTTTGTCTACTTTAATGAGAAGGATGTCGTACGGCACCGGCTGGTTCAGGAGATTATCAAGGCATACGATCGTCACCAGGCCGTGCACAACGCTGATCCGCGAGAACCGCACCCATCGTCCCAGCGCCACCATCCTCGCCCACGTACCTCTCCCACGACGGGGTCGTCACCTTCGGCTGACACAGAAAGTTCTGGTTGATGGCCGTCTATTTTCGTGTAAGCCTCACCCGGCACCACGTACGGCGGGTACAGTTGGTCGAATTGGCTCAACGGGTGCTGTCGGCCGTCGGAGAGGCGAAGTCGGATCTCAGTCTCGAACTCATCGGTGATTGGCGTATGCAACGGCTCAATCGCGACTATCGAAAACGGGATCGTACGACGGATGTGTTGGCATTCCCCATACGTGAAGCCAATATGCCCAAGAAGCTATCCTGTCGTACAAGCTTGCTCGGGGATGTCGTCATCTCATTGCCGACGGCCATTCGTCAAGCCAGAGCGGTGGGCCGATCGATCGATGAGGAGTTGGCGATACTCTTGGTGCATGGGGTGCTTCATCTGTGCGGCTACGATCATGAACGAAACGGGCGCGAAGCGGCACGGATGTCACGTCGGGAGCAGGTCGTTCTGCGTCGCATCTCTCCGATCCCTCGCGTTGTGACCCTCCGTGCGCGACAACGGATAAAAGGCGGCTGACCATGGGTTGGTTCCAGCGACTAAGCGACGGTCTTGGCAAGACGCGACATGTGGTCCAGCAATCACTGGACCGTTTCCTTGGGCGCACTCCCGACCAAGAATTATTGGAGGATCTGGAATCGTCACTCCTGGCCGCTGATCTCGGAGCTCGAGTCGTTGACCGCCTCATGCGAAAGATCAACGAGGAGACGCGTGGAGCTGAAGCGAAAACGACGGAGGGGCTCCAGGGGGTCTTGAGTCGAACGCTCTACGGGATCTTGAAACCCGTTGCGGAGGTCACACTCGATCGTCTCATCACCGAAGGCTCCGTGCCATTCGTCTTCTTGGTCGTCGGTGTGAATGGGGTCGGCAAGACCACCACGGTCGCCAAAATGGCACAACGGATGGTGCAGTCAGGTCGGAGGCCGTTGTTGGTCGCGGGAGATACCTTTCGTGCGGCCGCGATCGAACAGCTGCAGGTATGGGGGGATCGGATCGGCGCGGAGGTTGTGCGTCAGCGACATGGTGCTGATCCTGCCGCCGTGGCTTTTGATGGCATTGTCGCAGCAAAGGCGCGTAAGGTCGATGTGGTACTGATCGACACCGCTGGGCGACTGCACACAAAGTCAAACTTGATGGATGAATTGCGGAAAGTGAAACGAGTGATCGGTCAGGAATTGGCTGGCGCACCCCATGAAGTGCTGCTGGTGCTGGATGCGACACTCGGGCAAAACGCGCTGGCGCAGGCACGTCAGTTCCACGAGGCGGTGGGAGTCAGTGGGCTTGTGCTGACGAAGCTGGATGGAACGGCTCGAGGTGGGATCGTCGTGGCGATTGCCGAAGAGCTACAGATTCCCATCCGCTTGATCGGTGTCGGAGAGGGGGTCGAGGATTTGCAGGACTTCAATGCCGAGGCTTTTGTCGCGGCATTGTTCGGGCAGACAGAAAACCGCTCGTAAACCACGCATTATCTTCTCTCATTCGCACTTCTCGTGCTACGCTTGTCCTTGGCAAGTAGCCTTTCCTAAGGACGAGGGCAAACAATGACCAAGCTCCTAATCGTCGACGATGATAGAATGAATTGCGACCTCCTGCACGATTTGTTTAGCCGACAAGGATATGACGTCATTCTTGCGACGAGTGGAAAAGAGGGGCTCGATCTGTTCCGAACGTCCAACCCAAAAGTGACGCTACTGGATCTTCGTATGCCGGAGATGGATGGGTTGACCCTGTTGAAGGAGATCCGCGCCATCGACCCTCACGCGGCGGTGATCATTTTAGGTGGGGGCGCAACCGACGTGCACGAAAATCAAGCGCGCGCTCTGCGGGCCACCGATTTTATACGAAAAGGCCTGTCGCTGGACATTCTTGTTGAAGCAGTCAATCGGAACTCCAAGCTTCCGAGTCCCTCGATAGCCACACAACCTCCGTGTCTAGACGGAGAGATAGGGCAGCAGAGCAGGGAAACGGTTCTGGTGGTTGATGATGAACCCCTCGTCTGTGACCTGCTCGTCCAGTTTTTAAATCTTCGTGGGTATCGTGCGCTCGGTGTGAGAAATGGACAGGACGCTCTTCGGCTGGTCGATGAGATACACCCGGATGCAATTTTTGTTGATATGATCATGCCGGGGATGGCGGGGATCGATGTGCTCCGCACCCTACGGGAAAAAGAATATCCTGGTGGCATCATCATCATGACCGGAAGTCACAACGAGGAGCTGCTGGGAGAAGCTTGGAGCCTGGGTCCCCATGAATTGCTGGTCAAACCGGTTGACCTCGATCGTCTTTTGATGGCGATCCAGCTTGTACTCGTCTGCCGCGAGTGTTAAAACGCTTCCTGATGTACATCAGGACACAGGCGTTGCCTCTCTACCTCATCACGCTGCTCTTGGTCGGTGTCGTTGAAGCACGGGCTGCGGTCTCCCCGGCCGATCACGAGAGTCCGCTCCTTCATCATCACCTCTCCGTTGAGTTGATACCACACACACATGAAATCACGGTCACCGACCGGATCGAATTGGAAATTGAGCCGAACCGTCCCTCCCTTACCTTCACTCTTGCCCCGACTTTGCAAATCGAATCGATTAGGATGGGAACACCATCGGCCTTGGATACCGAAGGAATGCCCGTATCATTCGCCAGGATGCGTTCCGGCGAAGCATCAAGTGAGCAGGTGACCGTGACTCTTCCACGAGACTATAGTCGGAAGATGACCCTGACCTGGACGTATCGTGGGCCTCTCAATGATCCACCGAGGGAACCTCGTCACTTGCGATTCGTCACGCCGAGTGAAACGGCAGGTCACATCGGAGAGGAAGGGGTGTATTTGAGCGGGGAAACTCAATGGTACCCGGATCTTCCTGGGTCATTCGGAACCTATCGCATGACGGCTCAGGTGCCGCAAGGATGGACGGTCGTTGCGTCCGGGCGGAAGGAAAGCCAGGTGGCGAATGGAGGGAAGGTTTCCTCGACCTGGTTTGCCTTGGACCGATCGGAAGCCTTCACGCTGGTGGCAAACCACTTTGTGACCAAGTCACGAGTGTGGCACAGTGGCACCGGGCAGCGGATCGACCTTCAGACGTATTTCCTCGCCGACAATGCTGCGTTGGCCGATGAGTATCTCGATGCCACCGCACAGTACCTTGAGGCTTACGTCAGGATCTTGGGAGACTATCCGTTTGAGGCATTTGCCGTGGTCGAAAACTTTTTCGCCAGTGGGCTTGGGATGCCCTCCTTCACCCTCCTTGGCAGCGGCAGCATCAAGCGACACTATGTGCAACCCTATGCCTTAGGCCACGAAATCGTCCACTCCTGGATCGGCAATTCCGTATTTAATCGCGATGACGCGGGGAATTGGGTCGAGGGGTTGACCACCTATCTGGCGAATTATTATTGGCATGAAGTGGTTCACGATGATCGCCAAGCCTTGGAGCAGCGTCGTATGATGCTGCAGAGCTACAATCTCTATGTCCAGCCGGAGGACGACTACGCAGTCTCGCAGTTTCTCAGAAAACACGACGAGAAGGATAATGCCATCGGGTACCAAAAATCGGCGTTTGTGTTTCATCTGCTCCGGCAAGAAATCGGAGAGGAGCCGTTTTGGCGTGGTCTTAAGACGTTCGTCAGGGAATATCGTAATCAGCCGGCGGATTGGGTGGCGATCGAAAAGGTGTTTTCTCGAGAAAGTGATCGGAACCTGCGATGGTTCTTTGAGCAATGGGTCCATCAATCGGGCGCTCCGGTCATATCCTTGGGAGATGCCCGAGCCCGTCGGTTGACGGGAGAGAGCGGCAAAGAAGCCTGGCAGCTATCGGTCCAGATTCAGCAGAGTGAGGGGCCCTTTCGAATGGCGGTCCCCATCCGCATCATCATGAAGGAATCGACCGAGAGTCGGTTAATCAAGATCAGTCTCTCACCATCGAGCGTCGCTGAATTTGTCCTTCCCGATCAACCATTGCGGGTGGAGCTTGATCCGGACCTGATGACGTTTCGCCGATTGACGAGGCGGCAGTTGCCGCCGATGCTCAACGGCTATGTCACGGATCCTCACAAAACTGTTCTGCGAGCATTCTCGGATGTGGCCTCTCCGATGCAACAGATCATCTCGCGCATTGCCGATCAGGAGCTGCCCGAATCCAAACGGTCGATGAGTATCGTGTCGGAGGAGTCTGCGCTTCCGCAAAAGGGGTCGGTTCTGGCTCTGACTGGTGAAGGTCAGCCTCAGGCTGTTTCCAAGCTCGTGCGAGATTCTTGCGGAGACTCTGTTGATCTGCGGGCGACGGGTTTCCAGATCGATGGCCAAGCCTACGAAGGGCCGAAGATGGCCGTCCTCTTTTCCTGTCATCGCACACAGGTGCCGGGCAGCGTCATCACGGTGTTGTATGGCGTCACCCCAGGCGCAGTCGAGAAACTATCACGCTTTCTATTCTATTATGGGTGGCACAGTTACGTGCTCTTCCAGGATGGAGTCGTCACGAAACGTGGCCTATGGCAAGGAACACCGGACGTGAAGGAGGTACGAGTTGATGCGACGTCGTAGTATCGAAGGACTATGGCTATGGGGGATGTGCGTCGTGATGGGGTTACCGCCATTCGCATTGGCCGGTGATCAGTCTCAGGACCCTATGCCACAGACCCGCTCCATGGAACGTCATCTGGCTAACATCCGACAGCTGACAGTCGGACGGCAGAATGCAGAAGCCTATTTCTCATTCGACGGGACAAAGCTGATCTTTCAATCGACCAACAATTGGTCGAACGACTCGCGGGGGGCCACGCATAAACCCGCTGACAAGGGGTTGGGATGTTATCAGATGTATGTGTTGGACTTGGATAGTGACACGGTTCGTCTCGTCAGTACCGGGAAGGGGGCTACAACGTGTGGGTATTTTTTCCCTGGTGATCGGCGAGTGCTGTATTCTTCTACGCACGCCGTTGGGAGTGACTGTCCGCCGAAGCCGAAGCGGGATGGCGCCTATCGTTGGGCGCTCGATGACTACGATATCTACTCCGTTCGACTTGATGGACAGCAGATGCAACGGTTGACCTCTTCGGGGGGCTATGATGCGGAGGCAACCATCTCCCCTAATGGGAAAACGATTGTGTGGACGTCGGTCAAAGATGGAGATCTCGATCTCTACACGATGAATATCGACGGAACCAATGTCCGGCGGTTGACGGATGACGTGGGATATGACGGTGGTGCATTCTTTTCTCCGGACAGTGCCAGGATCGTCTATCGCGCGGCCCATCCAAGCGATCCAGCTGAAGTGGCCAAGTACCAAGAGCTGTTGGCCCAGCGGCTGGTTGAACCGGGGCAACTTGAAATATTTGTCATCAATGCGGATGGATCGCACAAGCAGCAAGTCACCTCGAACGGGGCGTCGAACTTTTCTCCCTATTTTCATCCCGATGGGAAGCGCATTATCTTTTCTTCCAACCTTGAAACGAGAGGGGAAGGCGGTCGCCCCAGTTTCCATCTGTACCTCGTGCATGATGACGGGACGGGGGTCGAACGGCTCACCACCGAAGGGCATTTCAATAGCTTCCCCATGTTTTCCCCTGATGGCAAACGCCTCGTGTGGGTCTCCGATCGAAATGCGACAGCACCGGGAGAATTCAACGTGTTTCTTGCTGATTGGGTTCCGTAAGCCGCGGTGATTCTCCACGAGCGGTGGTAGGGAGCCTCAGCATTTCAGGGCGGTCAGTTCAAGTTGCAGCTCGATGAGTGTTTCATCGCAACCATCCCATCCTACGGCTGCAGCGCTCACCCAAGTTGGTTGTTCCTGCATGGCCTTAGGCGTCAGCCTGTTTGGCTTGGCTCGGTTGGATCTGCCGATCACCAAGTACGTGCGTTCGGTGACGATCCATCTCCCCTGGGATCAATTGACCGTTCCCTGGATGGCCTTCACCAGCAACTGGGGAGACTGGATCGGCCAAGGGTGGCGCCTGGCGTTCTTGAGTTTCTTCCTACTCGCCATCGCCTGGGCGTTCAAAAAACCAAGTATCAAGAGCGTGGCGATTCAGACGCTGATCGCCCACGGGATTGCAGCCTTACTTGCCAATGTGCTGAAGCACCTCATCGGCAGGCCTCGCCCGAAATTTGTACACTCGGGAGACTGGACGATGAGCTTCTCGTTCGTCTCCGGACTCGACTCCTTTCCGTCCGGCCATAGTACGGCGAGTTTTGCGGTCGCAACGGTGCTGGCCAAACGGTTCCCCGTGGCTGGACCGGTTTGTCTAGGGATCGCTCTATTTGTCGGGATTAGCCGTGTGCTGCGGGGATCGCATTTCCCGACCGATGTGATGGGAGGGGCCGTCATCGGGATTCTCAGCGGTTGTGTCGCCGCGGCTCCATTACGGCAATGGCGCACCTCGTTGCAGGAGGGGTTGCACTATGCCGCAATCACCGTTTCAAGCGTGTTCGGTGTGTTGTGGACCTTGTCTCACCGGATGGAAGATGGAATGGCTGGACTCGCGCTTGTGGCGGTAGGAATCATCTCCATTGTCGGGGGGCTGTGGGCTAGAAAGGATCATTGGTTCAGGGGTGCCTGCTCTAGTCACCATACATGGCAGGCGACTGCTTCCATGCTACTCATGGTTTTTGGGATTGCTGCCATGACGACATCGCCGCTGGTGGCCGGTTCAGCGGGCTGTGCCTGTGTGGCGACCTGGTTTCGGCATTGCACGAGCTCTCACGAACCAAAGGCGCAAGCTACACACTGGATTGTTCTTAGAGAAGGCGCCATCCTCGGGAGTCTTTGTCTTGCCCTATTGACTCTCGCGACTGTGCGAGGAACCCTGCCGTTTCAGTAAGCCTCTCATTGCGCGTTATTCGTCTGGGCGCTGCATCAAGGGAAACGGTGAGCGAAGCGTGGAAGTGTAAATCCGACGAGAGACTAATGGCCCAACGGTTTGGATGATCGAGGGGGAGCGGCATCGACTCCTTGAGGCGTCTCGACGACAGGCTGATTGCTGAGCAAGAGAAAGCCATATCGTTTGAGAATGGGCTGAAACCCCGCCGCTTCTTTGGGTAAAGTATCTTTCAGGTATTCCGGCAACAGAATCATGATGCGCCCGTCCTTGCCGAGAGCCGTACGCAAGCGGTCGAGCTCATTGGATGGGATGAAGCTCACGGTTCGCCGAGCGTAGAATGCAAAGGAGGGACGGGTTGAGCCAAAGGCGATGAGTTGGTCATTTGGTTCAAGATTCAATCCGGCTGCATACGCGAGTTCTTGCGGCGGCGCGATGGCATAGCGGTTGAGTCCGGGAACGATGGTCAGGATGGCAACGAGGAAGACACTCGCCAGTGCACCTCCGGCCACGCCGAATGCGAGTCCACGCTTGTCGTCATTCAGTCCGAAATATCCGACCAATCCCATGGCCAGCACGACGATTGTTGCACCAGCATATGGCCCAGGACCCAGATCGAACTGGGTGGCGAGAGGGAACTCCTTCACCATTTTCTCTGAGAATTTGGCGAAGAGGGCAGGCGCGCATGCAAATCCGATCGCGAGGAGATACCCGATACCCATCAAAAAGTGGATGGAACCTCGCAATCCCTTGGTTGACGGATCCTGTAACCCCTGAGTCCAATAGGAGGCCGCGAGGATCGCGCAGGCGGGAAACAGCGGACCAATATAATGAGGCAATCGAGTAGAGGAGAGGCTAAAGAAGATAAACACACCAATAATCCAGAGACCCATGAACCAGTCCAGTTCGTCGTGAGACGCTTCCGACGTCCTTGACTCGGATGGTGCGTGTATCTGTTGGGTACGGAATGCATGCCAACTGACATAGGCGCGATAGAGTCCGGCAGGCAGGAAGCTGCTCCAGGGATAGAACCCGAGCAGCAACACGGGAACGTAGAACCACCAACCTACCCCATGTCCCTCCATCGGAGCGAGAAAGCGGCCCACTGTATGAACCTGTGCTTGCGAAGAGTAGGCGTCGCCGTGGATCAGGAACATGGCTGCGTACCAAGGACCGGCCAGGATGAAAAAGAGCAGAGTGCCGGCAAGCGGAACGCCCCGTTCCCAAAAGAGCTGCCACCGTCGCGTGGCCGTGAGGTAGAGGAGGACCGTGATCAGCGGAACGGCAAATCCTACCGGCCCTTTCGTCAAGGTAGCCAAGGCCATGCCAATATAAAATCCCCATATCCAGTGGCGACCTGAGCCCTGTTTCTGGAGACCGAGCCAAAAGCTATAGAGCGACAGTGTGGTGAAAAAGATCAAGACGCTATCGGTAATGGCCATACGTCCGAGCGCCAGGATCTCGATATTCAGCAATAACATGAGAGCCCCATACAAACCGACCGTTGGTCCTCGCAGCTTGGTGAGGAACAGGTAATGCATCAGGATCAAGGCAACCCCGAATAGAGCGGAGGGAAACCGGGCTGCGAACTCATTCACCCCGAAGACGTGGTACGACAGCGTCATCAGCCAATAGACGAAGACCGGCTTGGCGACACGGAGTTCTCCGTTGAAGGTCGGGGTGACTAAGTCACCGGAGGCGAACATTTCGCGGCCGGCTTCGGCATTGCGGCCCTCATCACGATCCGTCAAGCCCATGCCGCCGAGACCGATGAAAAAGAGCAGGCTGGACAAGAGGAACAGCAGAAGGAGATGTATGGGAGGAGGTGCGAGTCGATCCATCGTCAGGGTGGTCGTTACCAGTGGGTAAAGAGAGGCATCAACATGTGGTCTGTTTCCCAGCCTCTCATGTCTGCGACGGAGACTGGCTCTTGGTCTGATCTGCGCGATGAATCAGGACAAGATTCCGCACATAGACGACTGAGCCGATGGCCTGACCGGAAATAAATACCGGGTCCATTCGGTAGATGGCATAGGTGAGCGTAATCAGCCCTCCAATGAGACTCATATACCAAAACGAAACGGGCACACGGCTCTCCGCATTCCGCTCGGATGCAATCCATTGCACGACCCAACGGCCAAAAAACAGAGCTTGGCCGAAAAAGCCGATGCCGAGCCAGAGGGTTTCAGTGGTCATGAGGTGCTTGGAGGGAGATGCTCATGGTCTGTTCTTGCAGGAGCGTTTTCAGTTTGGCGGGGTTTGATTGCTGGTTACGGAATTTGTACTGGATCACACGCTGTTGCATCCATCGCACCGCGATCAGATCATAGAGGGACTTGAAGAGGCGATTGCCCATGCCGTACTTGGATACGCCATGCATACGGGCGTAGTGCCGGACTGGCACTTCCGTGACCGTGAATCCATGCATCAACGCAAGGGCGGGGAAAAAACGATGCATGCCCTCGAAAAGCCGGATTCGCTCCAACACCGGACGTCGGAACACCTTGAGCGGACATCCTGTATCATGGACCCCGTCGTGTGTGAAGTGGTTTCGGAATCGATTGGCGATCAACGACGAGAGTTTTTTGACGAGACCGTCCTGTCGCTGTTGTCGCCAACCACACACCACGTCGTGCGTCGCGGTATGCGGAAGCAATTTGAGGATATCTTCGCTGTCCTGCTGGAGATCGCCGTCGATCTGAACGATGATCTCACCGGACGACTGATGAAAGCCGGCTTCCAGCGCGCAGGTTTTTCCGTAATTACGGTCGAAGTGAAAGACTCGAACCCGTTGGTCTGCTTTGGCTAATCGGTCTAACTCTTCGCTGCTTCCGTCGCTGCTGCCGTCGTCGACGAAAATAATTTCGTACGGGCGGGACTGTGAGCGTTCGTACGAATCCATGACTTTCGTCAGACTGGCGACGAGAGGGGGCAGGTTGTCCCGCTCGTCCTTGATCGGGACGATGACCGAGGCCCAGGGGCTTGATGGCGGTGTCATATTCAGCAAAGACTCGCGCGGCTGTCTGAGGTGACGCTAGGAAATGCGGCATTCTAACGGAAGGGGGAGAGAGGGTCAAACGCGTACCGAAAAGAGGTTCGAAGCGGAACGTTAATCGGATTCTGTACCGGATGCGACAATGGTAAACCGCATGGTGCCGATGAGGCTCATCTCATTGATTTGTTCACCCGTATGAATTTCGACTTTGTATCGACCAGGTTTCCATCCTTCATTGGGCGGCGACAGTCTGAGATAGCCGCTTTCATCCTCTAAGGCGATATGCATGGCATCTTCACTCACAATGGTCGCCGGCGAGAGTCCTGCCACCCGTTCGGGCATGCAACGGCCAAATACCGTGAAGGCCTGATAATGTTGATGCAGTGCAAAGACAATCACAATGGCGGTGACATTCGCAGAGAATCGTTCCGTCGGTTTGATCGGCACGATCTCATGAGTACGCTGGAAACCCAACTGCTCCTCAAAATCCTCCGCCAAGGTGATCGAGCGAAATAGACCTTGTGGAGGAGCATTAAAGTCGTAGGTCCGGACGTCTTCTGTGCGGTTCTGGAACTCGGAGATCGGCACGTTTTCCGTGAGCGGGAGCTCTTCGCCTGTCACGACCGTTCCCCAAGGGAAGGACGCCAGCATCACTATGGCGGCAACGGTTGATCGGTTCGGCCTCATATCCGTCTGCTACACCCGCCGATGTCGTGCTGTCAAGGAAGTGTGGAGCAAGCAGCCCATTGCGGCGTTTTCCAGGCATCTGTTAGGATTTCCGCCACTCTTCGTCCGATTGCTCGATAACCTTCAAGGTGGTGATGGAACGATATGTTGCAAGACGCTGATGCCCTTCCGCAACTGATTGGTGAATACAAGCCACTCGACCAGTGGCAGATGCATCTCAACCAGATCTTCTATAGGTTACGGGGGAACCAACTACGATCGTACTATCAAACCTTTGCCTCAGCGGATTTCCGTCTGGCACATGCACTAGCCGCCGATTACTACGACCGCGTCACGAAGCGTGAAAAATCGTCGAGTGCCAGGCGTCAGGCCTCAGACGAGAGTGCATCGGAGTCACACCTGACCCCTCACCCCTCACCCCTCACCGTAGTAGAGTTGGGTCCAGGCAATGGGAATCTCGCCGCTTGCTTTCTCAGTCATCTCAAAGTGCTCGACAGACAAGGCGCGATCTATCCTCGGGTGCGGTATGTCATGGTGGATTGGGAGCAGCCGGTGTTGAATAGCGCGTTGGCCCATCCGGATTTAGTTGCCCATCGGGATCGTGTGGACAGCCATTGCGGTTCAATTGAGCATCTCGCGGGTTTGGTCGAGAGGAGTGTGGATCGTATCTTCTGCAATGAGTTGTGGAACGATCTGCCGACGAAATTGTTCGCCAAACACGGAGGGGACATCGAAGAAGAGTATATCCGTCCCAACGTGAGCGAGTTTCTCCATGCCCAAATCCAGGATTGGTCTGGGTTTGTCCGGGCGTTTCAGGAGCAGGATCTCGAGGCGGTCAAGACCTTCCCGCCGTTCCTGGATGAGCTCGTGTGGGAAAAGGAGTATCGGAAAGTCGAATGGAAGGATGTGCCCTACAGGAAGACGATCGTGGAATTTCTTCAGGCCATCGATCAGGAAGTGTTGGTGCCGGTCAATCTCGGCGCCTTTGCCACGCTGAAGGAGGCTAAGCGATTGTTGGCCCCGGACGCAGTCGGGCTCAGCGTGTTCGATGCCGGGACGGGCGACATGAAAGTCCTCAACGATCCTGAGAAGCCCTGCTACGGCCAGTTCGGTGGGCAATATAGCTTTATGATCAACTTTGCGTTAGTCGAGGCTGTGGCCAAACACCTGGGCTTCAAGCAGATAAATCTGGAGGCTCAGCGGGAGTTCGTGGGGCGATCGTTGAACACGAACGTCATGACCCTCATGGATCTCTTGGCGACGCATCCATCTGCGGGGCCGAGGCTTCAGCCATGGGAGCAGGACCGTCTGGTTCTGAAGACCATCCGAGCGCTGGATGAGACGTTTGAGAGTCCCTATCGCCATCGCCTCGTGTTTCCGTTGGGAACAAATATTCCACCGGAAGAGCGAGAGGCGTTGGGAGCGATTCTCCGCTCGTTGAAAGAGACCGGCATTCCCGACACTGTGGCCTATGTGACTGAGGAGGAGCTCACGCGCGCACAGAGGGATCTAGAAGACATCGGCTATGACCCCGATACGATGATGATGGCCATGAGCGCTCCTCCCAGCCCGATCGAATATTGCCACTTCGATTGTCGGTAACAAGCGACGCCGGTTAAGACTCGGTTGCATTCTGAATACTGACCCATCCAGAATGCGAAACACAGAGGGAGAGGGCAATGAGTTCCTTTGGTACAGGCATAGCCGGTCTCGTGGGGACCGTAGTGTTCCTGATGGGTATGTTGTCCTTTTGCCAAAGAAGATGGCTCGTTGGTTGCGCATGGCTGATCTCGGGCGTGTTCCTGATCGGCCTCCTAACGTTTCTCGACAAGCCGGGATTGCACCCATCAGAAGAACCGACTGCTGTACGATCCACACGCGGGTAGCCCTCACCGCTACGCAGATGGTCCCGTCGTAACCAGATGAGTCCCTGAAGCACATTCCCCGAATCAATCTCTAGGCTTCACCGCGTACAGCACGTCGACTCCCTGATAACTTCTGCCAGAAGGCTGGTTCTCTGAAGAGGCACAATCGCTTTCTGCTTGCCCCAACGTTGACTCGGTCGAAACCCGTTTATATACTTAAACTTCACCCGGAGGCGATTGATATGAAAATAGCCATCGGCTTGCTCGTCCTCGTCGTACTTCTTGTCGGCGGGGTGCTTGCGCTTCCTTTTCTCGTCGACCTCAATAAGTACCAAGAGCGGTACAAACCGCTCATCGAAGAGGCATTGAATCGCAAGGTTCAGCTTCAGGACATTCGTTTAACGGTCTGGCCAAGGGTCGGCGCGCGTGTGGCGGGGTTTTCAGTATTGGATGATCCGGCGTTTAGTTCAGACCCGTTTGCGTCCCTTTCGTCATTGGACGTGGGTGTGAAGCTGATGCCGTTACTGAGCGGCAAAGTGGAGGTCGAGGAAATCACGCTCCACGGTCCGGTCATCACGGTCATCAAAAATAAGAATGGGGTTCTCAATGCGTCGACGATCGGGCGAAAAGGCGTGCCGGTTCCGGAGAAGCCGTCGCGTGCCCCGATCCCCTCGACGGAAGGGCCGCTTAAACTTCTGGCATTGCTGGCGGTGGATCGTGTGTCTGTCGACGGAGGCAAACTGACCTACCGCGACCTGTCATCCGCCACACCCACTGAGTATGTGTTGCAAGATCTGGAGCTGCTCCTGCGTGATGTTCGCCTCGGTCAAACACCAAATCTTCATGTCGCGACACTTGTGCAGCCATTCAACCTGCCGGTGAAACTCGACGGGACCTTCGGCCCATTGAGAGAGACGATGGACATTGATGCCATCAACTTCCAACTCGGCATGGGAAAGACGGATTTCACCATTACTGGAAAGGCTGCCGGGAATGATGCGACGATCAACATCAGCTCGCCTCTGATTACGACCGTCAATCTGCCGGTCGCTCTTCCGTTGAAACAATCAGTTGACATCAAGGATCTCAAAATCACCGCAGAGGTGAAGGGACAAGAGGCCAAGCTCAATTCCTTGTCGTTCCAGCTCTTCGATGGCGAGGTGAAGGGACAAGGGAAGATGATCGCTGGGGCAGAGGTGCCGCCCTTTAAAGGGTCTGTTGCGCTTCAAGGGCTCCAGCTTGGTCCGGCACTCAAAGCCGTCGCAGAGACCCCTGTCTCGATCAGTGGCACTGCCGGCGCCGATCTTTCGTTGCAAGGCAAGGGGTTCTCTATGCCGGATCTCACCAAGGCCTTGGAGGGGACCGGTCATCTGGCGGTGAAAGATGGGAAGATCGAAGGAGTCAATATTCTCCAAGAAGTGGTCGATGCGCTCAAGGTTGCCGGCATTTCAATGGGGGACGCGAAGGCCACGGCGTTTTCGATGATCGAGACCGACCTGGCTATCAAGCAAGGGGTGATCAATGTGCAGAGGCTCTTGATGGATAGTCATGATTTTCAGGCGACTGGCGGAGGCACCGTCGGCTTTGATCAAAAGCTCAACTTGATCGTGAACCTCAATTTGTCACAAGACGTCAGTCAAAAGATTTCGGCTGCGTCGCCCGTCGTCAAAATCGCCATGAAAGAGGGTCGACTCAGCCTTCCACTCACGATTACTGGAACGGCTCAGGCTCCCTCGTACGGAGTTGATGTGAAGGGTCTGACCGGAAAGGTACAGGAACAGGTGAAGAAAAAGGTGGAAGAAGCGGTCGGTGGATTACTCAAAGGCACGACGAAACCGGAAGACTTGAAGAAGGAAGGGCAAGAACTCCTCAAAGGTTTGTTTGGACGATAAGGAATAACCTTTTATGAATACCATGGATACACTCACTCAATATGCCGTGCAGTACGGACTGCAGGCGGCGGTTGCACTCGGGATCGTTATGGCCGGCAGCGTCGGCTCACGCTGGGCCGGGAATTTTGCCCAACAGACGCTCGAAAAGCAGACGCTTGAACCCCCGGTCCGTTTGCTCCTGGTGCGCATCGTCAAAATCGTCGTGATGCTCTTTACCGTGATGATCGCACTTCAGACGATAGGTGTTCCCATTGCGCCGCTCATCGCCGGCGTCGGTGTGGCCGGTGTGGGGGTTGGGTTGGCCTTGCAAGGCGTGTTGAGCAATGTGATGGCCGGATTGTCGATTATCTTCAGCAAGCCCTACAAGGTCGGTGAACATATCTCGCTGCTCGGCGTTCATGGAGATGTTGTCGTCATCGATATCTTCACCACGACGCTGATGCATGCCGATCGATCCCGCGTCATCATTCCCAATCGCAAGATTGTCGGAGAGATCGTGCATAACTTCGGTACCATCCGTCAGGTGAATCTGACCATTCCAGTGTCTCACCGAACCAATATTGATGAGGCATTGGCACAGGTGAAGGACATTCTCCAACAGCACCCCAAGGTCTTAAAGGACCCAGCTCCTGGCGCAGGCGTGTCGTCGCTGGGGGAATCATCGATCGCGATTTCTGTGGCTCCCTGGACATCTGTGGGAGATTACGGTTCAGTTCAGGGGGAATTGAATAAGTTGATCCTGGAACGATTCCGATCGCATGGGATTGAGTTGCCGTCTTCTCGCCACCAGGTTCACCTGGTGAAAGATTAACGCTTCGAGCGTCATACACGTCGGTCGCTCGGAAGGCAAGAAACCAACTCAAACCCAGTAACCTAGTCTTGTTAGATTCAGCCTGGCAGTAGCAGAAAGAACGAGCCGCTTCTCGCAGCGAATTGTGCGGGTCTCACCGGATCTATATCTGGCCAGCCGGGGTTTTGCAGAGTATTGACCGGAGCCATCCAGGATCAGCAGGGTTTGTTTGAAGCGGCAGAAGGGGGAAGGTTTTGGTATGATTCAGGACCATTCTGACATGGTGGGAGGGCGTTCGACCTTCGTGGGCTCGTCGAGGCGGATCTGGGATGGGAAGGTTCAGGGTAAACGATATGAAAATCTGTGCCGGGCGAGGCCCCCAAAGATCTTTTGTGGTGTTCTTGCAAACACGGTATATGACGTAAGTCCGACTAGCGCTATGAAATTACGTATCATTAAGAAGGAGGACCAATGAGGCCATCGATAGTCACGGCTGGGTTGATCATGGTGTGGTGCCTGACAACAACAATGGGGAGTAGTGCCGTTTCTGCTGATGACGCAGCAATCGTGTCAGAGGCAGCACCGGTTCTGGATGTGGTCACTCTGAAAGATGGTAGTGTGATACACGGCGAAGTGGTCGAAATGACCGGTGGACTCCTGGTGATCAAAAGCGCCCTGGCTGCAGATCTCATCAAGGTCAAGTGGTCGGATGTGAGCAAGATTGCCGTCTCACATCCCCTTCCATTTCACTTAAAAGAAGGGACCATTCTGAACGGGACCGTGGAAGAAGGGGACCCGGGGACGATGAGAGTAAAGGCGGGCCCAAGCGGAGATACCATGACGGTCCCGATGGATGCGGTGACGCAGGTCAATCCGGTCATCCAATCACCGGTCATTTACACAGGGAGCATCAACGCCGGCTATTCACAGTCCACGGGAAACAGTAGTCTCCGGAACATCAGCGTCGTCGGGGATTTGGTGGCTCGGAGTGAACAATTGCGGTTGACCTTATTGGGCCGGTACGTCTATGGAGACAACAGCGGGAGTCTGCAAGTTCGGAATGCACGAGGAACCATCAAGTTGGACTTTTTTATCACCAAACGGCTCTTCTGGTTCGCATCGGCCTATGTCGAGAACGATTTTCTGCAAAACCTCAAGCTGAGAACGGCGATCGCCAGCGGACCGGGGTATCAATTCATCGAGCGCGGAGACTTCAAGGGTATTTTTAAAGATATGACGTTTTACGCCGAAGCCGGTCCGTCGTATTTCAATGAGGATTACCGAGACAATCGCCTCACCGACGATCGGGCGAGCTTTCGCGCACGGGTTGCGATGAAATGGGACTGGCCGTTATTCGATGGTCGTGTCGTGCTGTACCACTACAACGAGATTTTCCCCTCGGTCCAGAACGCATCGGATTTCTTCTTCACAATGGATAACGGCGTTCGCATGAAGATCCTGGCCGGTCTGGCGAGTGGATTCCAAGTGACCACGCGGTACAACAATCGGCCGCCTGCGGGAACGGGCGATACCGACAATTTATATTTGCTCACGTTAGGCTATGCATTCGACACCACTCGCAAGCGTTAGCGGCTTTGCGGTGTCCTAAGTCAACGAGTTCGTTGGGAAGGAGAGCATCATGTTAAAAGAATTCAAAGAATTTGCCATGAAGGGCAATGTTCTGGACATGGCCATCGGAGTGATCATTGGTGGAGCGTTCGGAAAGATCGTGTCGTCACTCGTCAGTGATGTCCTTATGCCGCCTCTTGGGTTACTGATGGGCAAGGTGGATTTCTCCAGCCTGTTCATCGATCTCTCAAGAACATCCCCTCCCTCCTTAGCTGCGGCGAAGGTGGCAGGCGCTCCGACATTGAACTATGGAGTGTTTCTCCAAAGCGTGTTTGATTTCATTATTATCGCCTTTGTCATTTTTATGCTGGTGAAGCAAGTCAACCGGTTTAAGAAGGAGGCGCCACCACCGGCTCCACCTGCGCCACCGGAACCAACCAACGAGGAGAAATTGTTGATGGAGATCCGGGATCTGCTCAAGAACCGTCACTAAGATCGGTCCACCAGGCGAAACCAGATTGTGCGGGGTATGTCGCCCCGCACATTCAGGAGAAGGAGATCATTATGCGAACGCTCAAAACCGCTATGGCCCTACTAGGGCTGGTTGCCCTAGTAGGTTGTTCTTCGACCGGCAAGCACTCTGGTTCATATATCAAGCAGCCGGAAGTGTGTATCGACAAGAAATGGTATGGCTATCATCTGGGGAGCGGGTGTCCTTCAACCGCGAAAGCCGTGGCATCGGATCCATCGGCTGACCGGCTTGCTGCCCTTGACCGAGAACGTCAACGGTTGGTGGATGAGCTCGAGGCAGCGCGAAGACACAATGGAGTCCTGCGCAGCCGGGTAAGTGAATTGGAGCAACAGCTGGCAGATCGTGATCGTGAGATCGCTCATCTTCGTTCTGGAGCGGGGGATCATGAAGCCGTTTCGAGCCAGCTTCAAAACGACAGAGACCGCCTCGCATCGGAACTGGCTGCGGCGAAGCTGCACATGGAGGAGCATGACCGGATGACGTCTGCGTCGGAAGCGCAGTTAGCGGCCTCACGGCAACGGATTGCCGATCTTGAAAGGCAATTAGGCGAAAGCAGGGGTAGTCTGGCACAGGCTGAGAGGGATCTCTTGAAAGCGTTGCGTCCTGAGATTTCAAAAGGGACGGTGTCGGTCAATCAAGCCGGCGATGCGCTCACGATCAATCTCGCATCGAGTCTCTTGTTTGACTCGGGACAAGATCAGCTGAAAGCCGGTGGAGTCGATGCTTTGGAACGTGTCGGTGGTGTGCTCAAGGATTTCCCCGAAAAGTCCGTGCATGTCGCCGGGTATACCGATAATGTCGCGATCAAGGGTGCGCTCGCCAAAAAGTTTCCATCCAATAAGGAGCTCTCAGATGCTCGGGCAGAGAGTGCGGCGCACGCTCTTCGGGACGGCGGCGTGTCCCATCTCACGGCTGCCGGCCATGGAGAGAGTGATCCGGTTGCCAGCAACAATACGGTGGCTGGTCGTGCCAAGAATCGCCGGGTGGAGGTGATCGTTAAATGACCGGGCAAACCAACAAGTAATCGAGAGATCAAACTGCAAACTGGAAGGGGGTCTTTCTCCAAGAAAGAGCCCCCTTCCCCTTGAGCGGACATCTGACTCGTATCCGCATCTCTTCGCGTTTGAATGCGAGGTCCTCGCGTAATCCAAAAATGCTTCCACGATTTCCGTTCTCTGCATAGAGACAGTATGGTTCTTTCAGGATCCACACTGGGGACTTCTCGACCTTCTTAAGGCAAAAACCGGTCGTTGACACGACTATAGCTAAGCTCACAATCATTGATAGGCCTTGACGATGTCGTCGAGGGTCGCCTGCTCCTGATACTCTCGGCGCTTCTTCAGGGCGGCGACGTCCTGCGTGATGGGGTTGAGGTCAGGGGAATCGGGGGCGAGGAACAGCAGGGTCGCGCCACTCGTCTCGATGAGCTGCGCCGTTTCGGGCGAGGTATGAAAGGCGGCGTTGTCCATGATGACGAGATGGTAGGCGTTCAGACGCGGGCACACCCACGTCTGCAGCCACGCATTGAAGACGACCGTATCGCAGGTGCCTTCGAACAGACACGGCTCTACCCGTCGCCCATCCATGCGAGCGGCAATGAGCGAGGTGCGTGGCCGTCGATGCCCGGACACCAGGCCATCGACACGCTGGCCATTCGGCGCGTATCCATAGCGCCGCACCGCCGAAGGCGCAAACCCACAGTCATCGATGTAGACGGGCTGTTTGCCGCGTCGCAGAAACCGTTCACGAAGACGGAGAAACCGTCGTCGTCGGAGAGGGTCACGTTCTTGGTAGCCCATCCTTTTTTGTATGGGTGCCTGCCAGTTTTCGCAGCGCGTTCCAGCTGCCATGTCGGGAGACGTGGAAATGCCGCGCCCGTTCTGCTTGTGCCCGACCGGGATAGTCCTCCACATGACGGCGTAACGGCTCCCAATCCAACTTGTGGGCCCGACGAGAGCCAGGACGCTGATACGTCAGGCCGCCAGGCTTGAGCCAGCGGTACACGCTCGCCTCACCGACTGTGAACCGCCGAGCCGCGTCGGCCTTGCTGCCCCCGCCTCGGACAAAATCCACGACCCGTTGGCGCCAATCTGGTGAACATCTCATGCCCCCATGATCGCTACAGTCCACCGCCACTGTCAATCAGTAATTGAGGGCTTGGTTATAATTAACGAGAGTAGTTTCCACAAGTAGCTATCTGAATCGTTACTGTATCATTGCGGAAAGAGCAGATGGGCTGAGCCACTCTTCTCACGTAGCGAGTGAACGATGCCCTGGGCTGACGAACACGGCATACGCGCACGTCTTGCTCGTAATGACAACGCAATTTTTCACAGCTGCACCTTGCCGCGTTTAGCAAAGTGTGATGTTGACACATTTGATTGAGCGGCATAAGTTTCGTCCACCTGACGGAAGCTATGGCCAACATCAGCATCCACGGACGCGTCATCGATGAGCGGGGGGCCGGCATCGCCGGCTTGACCGTTCGCGCGCTCGACTTCGATCCCTTTTTTAGCGAAGACGATGTCCTGGGCGTCGGCAAAACAGAAGGCGACGGCACCTTTCTCATTTCCTACTCGCCGGACGCCTACCGCACCTGGAAGGTCGACCGGAATCCCGACCTCGTCGCCCAGATATTTGGTCCCATCCACACCGACCCGGCGCTTTTCGGTACCCGCCTCCTGCACGAAACCAAGGAAGCGAAAGATGTCACCGACTCGAACCACGAAGTCGGCACCATCACCATCCACCGCAACAACATCGAGGGCTGGCTCGTCACCCACACTACGTTGAATCCCGCCGTGGGAAACCCGGTCGCGCTCTTTCACCACAACCGCATCACCCACTTGATCGACGGAGCCACAATGTTCCCCGCGGTGACGGATGCGGCCGAGGGCGCCACCGAATCCATCAACCTGATGACGCTGTTTTTCGACGTCGACAACGGCTTCCTCACCAAATTCAAAAGCAGCTTCAACCCCTTGAATCCTCCCTCCACCGGTTGCAAACAGGGGGCGGAGACCACGCTGGAAGAGGTGCTCAAGAACAAGGGTGGAAAACCGGTGAACGTCCTGGTCACGAACTTGCCGTTGTCTGCGGAAGACACCGTGACCGAGGTGGCGGAGTTTTTTGCCCAGACGCCGGGCGTGCGCACCAATGCGTTCAACAAGGGCTTCGCTCTGCTGCATGCCAAGGCCATCGTGGTGGATAGGGACCACGCCATCCTCATGGGGTCGCCGCTCAAACAGTACTACTTCAGCGACACCAGCCATGCGATCCGCGACGCGCGCCACAAGGGCTCGCTGATGCACGACGTCAACACCGACCTCAAGGGCCCGGCGGTTTCGCACATTGAAAAGACATTCGCGAGCATCTGGAATGCGACCGGCAAACCGATGCTCATCCCCCCGCCAAAAACCTTTCCCGACCTACCGGTCACGCCCGACGGCGACGTGGCCTCGGTGCAGGTCCTGCGCACGCTGCCGGGCGGCTCGATCAAGCGCATCAATCCCAGCGACGAGGACCTGCCCCACGGCGAAACCGGCATCCTCGAAGCCTACGAGCGCGCCATCGCCAACGCCCAGCGCTACATCTACATCGAAAACCAGTACTTCACCTCGCCCGAAATCGTCGATGCGCTCATCGCGAGGATGAAAGATACGACCAAACCCCGATTGCAGATCATTCTGGTGCTGAACCTGCGCCCCGACCTGCCTGGTTACCCGGATCGCCAGATCGACAACGTCAACCAACTCCGCAGCATCGCCAAAACAGGCGGGCATCATCTGGGCGTCTACACCCTCTGGAGCCGATCGGAAAAAGCGGGCAGCGGCGGTCCGGGGAATCCACGGCGCTACGACGTGATGCCGGTGTACGTGCACAGCAAAGTCGCCATCATCGACGACGTGTGGGCCACAGCCGGCAGCGCAAACCTCGACGGCACCTCGATGAACTACCACGAAATCGGCTTGATCATCACCGGCTCCATCCTCGACCGTGCCATCGAAAAGGCGAAGCTCACCAACGATCCGGGGAAATTTCTCTGGGAGTTGTTCTGGTATCTCTTTTTCTTCGTCTTCAAGCAGATCCTGTTCGACCTCAAGACGCTGCTCGTCCTGCTCTTCGTCGCCTACAAACTGATCTTCGACTTCAAGGAGACGCTGGAGACCATCCGCGAAACGTTGGGCGACGTGGCCGACATTCCCCAACTCATTACCGACGTCTTCACACGCACCGCCCGGCACGCCCTCCCCGGCCGTTCCCGTCAACCGTCGCGCAGCGTGGAGCTCAACCTGGTGATGTACAGCGGCATCGCCGGCCTGCCGGAGAACGGCGTGGTCAAGGCCTTGCGCCACCAGTTGTGGCAGGAGCACTTAGGTTTCAGCTCGCTGCCGGATCATCTCAAGACCTTGCCGGCCGATCCGGCTGCCACAACCTGGGTCGCAGACTGGGACGCCGCCGCCGCACGGCATGTGGAGGCAATCAAGAACGAACAGGCGCCCCCCGCCGACCATGCGCCGCACCTGTTGCCCTGGAAGCCGGAGACCGACCCGAAGGAATATCTGGCCGCGCTCAAGATCCGCACGTCCACCCTGCGCAACAAGGCGCAGAAGTTCGATTTCAAAACCTGCAAGGTTGACGACAAGAAGGATCTGCTCCCGTGGCCGATCATCTAGTCCAGAACGCCACCGCCGGGATCGGGCGGCTGCTGTCGCACCTCGACATCGTCCAAGGCGATGTCGAGGAGGCGCGCGCGTTTCTGAAACTGCTGGGCTGGGATCTGCCGCCCGGCCTCGACGACATCGGCTTGGCCGCACTCAACCTCGGCGATTTCCTGACCAAGCTCGACGCGGTCATCGGGGCGTCCGATGCTGAATGGAACGACGACCTGGCCATGGCGGGCCGCATCGCCGACCTCGCGCTCGCAATCGAAGCCCTCACGCGGCAGATTCACGACTTGGCGCAGACCCTGCCCGCCAGACTGGCGTCTTTCGGCGACTACGTAGAGCGTACGCAGATTCACAAGGAACTCCCGAGACGCCTCTTCGATTTTCTCGTCGCGAATTTCCTGGCGCAGGCCTCGCCGTTCACCTACGCCGCCCTGCACCTGCTGAACATCATCGACTATCCCTACTACGCCGCTGATCCGACAACGTTCCAAGTCGAACACGTGCGCGCCACGATCAACTATCACCTCTTCAAGGTAGCGGTCACAAGCCCCGATCAGCTCTTTACCGAGGCCTACGGCTGGCATACGCCCGGCTTCCAATCGATGACCTTCCTCACCAGGCTGAGCCAGCTGCTGCAAACGCTGGGGCTACGGAGTCGTATCCAACCCATGAGTCCCCAGGCGCAAGAGGCCTGGCTGGGACGAGCCGAATCGAGTTCCAATGCACCGCCCCAACTCATCACCTTCCTGCACGAGGAACGCGGCTCCGCATTCGGGGTGCGGCTGGGCCTCTCGCTCTTCGGCGCCGCCCCGACGTCGGCAGGCGCGAGTGATGCCGGCCTCGGCCTCGCCCCCATCATTCAAGGCCACGCGGAGGGAACGGTCCCCTTTTCCCGTTTAGAGGACACCCGCATCGAATGGTCCGGCAACGTGGAGGTGCTCAAGCGGCTTGCGGTCATCCTCAGGCCCGGGCAGGACTTCGCGCTGCGAAAAGGAGCCGGACTCGCCGATGCCCTCGCCGGCCGCTTCACGCTGGGCCTGCGGCACGGCCAACCGGCCGGCGAGTTCAAACCGTTGGTACGCCTACCTGGCGGCTCGGCCCTGCGGTATCAGCAGTTTTCCGTCGCTGGCGGCCTCGATGCCTCCTCGGCCACCCGCATGGACACATTTGTGGAACTTGCGCTGCTGGGGCTCCGCTTCGACCTCTCGCTCGCAGATGCAGACAACTTCATCCGAGGCACGGTCGCGCGAGAGTCTGTCCAGGCCCCGTTCGATCTCACATTGCGCTGGAGCAGCAGAGAGGGACTGGCGTTCTCCGGCAGCGGCGGACTCCACGTGGCGTTGCCGTTGCAGCATGCGGTCGGCCCCGTGAAGCTGGATGCGGCCCACATCGGCATCGACGTGGGCGAAGAAGGCATCGACACGGAAACCAGTGTGAACGCCCGCTTGGTGCTCGGCCCAGTCACGGCAACCGTCGAACGAATCGGCGTCTCCGTCAATCTGTCTTTCAAGGAAGGCACCCTTGGCCTCTTCGGCTTGTCGCCCCGCTTCAAACCTCCGACCGGCATCGGCCTGGCGATCAGCACACCGGGGGTGACCGGCGGCGGGTTCCTGGGCTTCGATCCGCAACGGGCGGAATACAGTGGGATGTTGCAGCTGGAGCTGGCCGACACGATCGCCGTCAAGGCCCTGGGCCTGCTCACTACCAAACTGCCCGACGGCAGCCGTGGCTATTCGCTCGTGATTCTGCTCACCGCCGAAGGCTTCGCACCGATTCCCATCGGCTTGGGCTTCACCCTGACCGGCATCGGCGGGTTGGTGGCGCTGCATCGGACCGTCCGCACCGACGTGCTGCGCGAGGGCCTCAAGACCGGCACCTTGAATTCGGTGTTGTTTCCCCCCGATCCGCTTCGGAATGCCCCGCAGATCCTCAGCGACCTGCGCCGCGTGTTCCCGCCGACCGCGGGCCGCCATGTGGTCGGGCCGATAGTGCAGTTGCGTTGGGGCTCGCCGACCCTGCTCACGCTCGACCTGGCCCTGCTCGTCGAACTGCCCGCGCCGATTCGGGTGGTCGTGCTAGGCCGTCTGCAAGTCCTGTTACCGAACCAGAGCCATCCGCTCATTCAGATCCGCATGGATGCCTTGGGCGTGTTGGATGTGAGTGCCGAAACCGTGGCGTTGGATGCGACGCTGTATGACTCCCGCATTCTCCAGTTCACCCTGACCGGCGATATGGCGCTCCGCGCAGGCTGGGGCCGTCAGCCACAGTTCGTGCTGGCCATCGGCGGGTTCCATCCGCGGTTTGCGCCGCCGCCAGGCCTCCCCGCGTTGCAGCGGCTGGCGCTGCAGCTGGCCGATGGGGACTCGCTCCAGTTACGCTGCCAGGCTTATCTGGCCGTCACCTCCAATACGATGCAGTTCGGAGCCCGGGTGGACCTGCATGCAGCCGGTGGCGGGTTCAGCTTCGATGGGATGCTCGGCTTCGATGCGATCATTCAGTTGGCCCCCTTGGCCTTCGAGGTGGATGTCGGCGCGGCGTTGGCGCTGCGGTATCACGGCCGCCTGTTGATGGGCATCTCGTTCAAAGGCCGTCTGGCCGGACCGACGCCCTGGCAGGTGGCAGGCAAGGCCTCGATCAAGTTGTTGTTCTTCTCGGTATCGGTGTCCTTCTCGCGGACGTTCGGCAGCAGGACCGCGCCGCCGCTCCCGGCTGCAGTCGATGTCGTAGGCTTGATCGCGGCCGCCCTGGCTGACCGGCGCAATTGGAGCGGGGCCGTCCCCCGCAGCAGTGCCCCGGTGGTGACCATCAGAGAGATCGCCTCGCCAACGAACGGCCTGCGCGTCCATCCCTGGGCGGAACTGACGCTGCGTGAGCGAATCGCACCCTTGAATAGACACATCACGAAGTTGGGCACAGCACCGCTCATTGGCGGGCCCACGACGGTGACGGTCTCGGTGACGGATCGCGCCGGCGCGCACCCCTGGCGGACGACGCCGGTGTCGGAGCCCTTCGCCCTGGCCCAGTATGAAGACTTGCGGGAGGACGAGCAGTTGGCGCAGCCGGCATTTGTGCCCGTACAGGGCGGCCTCACGGTGGCCGCCGACGATCTCGCGGTGGACGACGACGTCGGCCTCGCGGCGCCGATTGCCTATGAGACGCTCCTGATTGATCCGACGCGGCCGCCGGAGCGGCCCAAGCCGGGCTATGTGCTCTCGGCGGCGGTGTTGGCCCGGGTCGCCCCCTTCGGTGCCGCCGGCCAGGCCCCGGCTCGAAAACGGCGCCGCACCACAGCAGTCACGACATAATTCAAATGGGATGACACATCATGCCTGAACCGACCGCAGCCACCTATCGCTTCTATTCCTGGCTCCGCCAAGGACTCCTCGCGGGCCTCTCCGGTCCCGGCGCTTCCAGCCCGGCCACGGCGGGACGTCTCGCGTTGCCCGTCCGTCTCAGGGTGAACGACCGTGCGCCCATCGACGTCAACGTGCAACTCTATGGCCCCGGCGACATCACCGGCCTGGACGCGCGCGAGATCATTCGCACGGAGCCGCAGGCCCACATGACCGACTTCGAGCCGAACTATTTTCCGGCCATCGAATTCGATCGCCCCGACTTTCCCTGGCTCTTCACCCCGGCGGCGGCCGACAGCGCGCGACGCCTCCGTCCATGGATCTGTTTGATCGTCGTTCCCAAGGAGCGGGCCACGCTCAAGACCAACCAGCAGCGGCCCTTGCCGGCGATCACCTGCGCACTTGAAGACTTGCCGGACCTCGACCAGTCCTGGGCCTGGGCCCATGCCCAGATCGTGGCCGAACAACGCTCGACGCCCGATTCTTCACCACGCGCCACACTACAACAGATACTCAACGACCATCCCGAACATACACTCTCGCGGCTGCTGGCTCCACGCCGACTCGATCCCAATACGCCCTACTACGCCTGCCTCGTGCCGACCTACGAGGTGGGGAAGAAAGCGGGATTGGGCGAGCCGATCACGCCGGAGGACGAACAGGCTTTGAAACCGGCTTGGGTGAAGAACGCCGCGGCTGGACCGGTCACGCTGCCGGTGTTTTTCCAGTGGGAGTTTCGAACCGGCCTCGCGGGAGACTTCGAATCGCTCGCACGCCGTTTGAAGGCCCAGCCCCTGCCGTCCACGGTGGGCTTGCGGCCGGTGGACATCCGAACTCCCGGCTGGGGCATGCCGACGTTGCCGCCGGGCGCGCCGGGCGGCCTGTTGGATCTGGGTGGAGCCCTTCTGACTCCCGAGACCCAGCCGCGTGACTGGCCTGACCAACCGCGCAAGACATTCCAACTGGCCCTCGGCGCTATCCTCAACGCACCGGCAGCGATGGCCGGTACGAGCGGAGCCCCAGCGCTCCTCGGCCCTCCCCTGTATGGGCAATGGTACGTAGATCGAGACAGCCTGCCGCCCGCGGACCAACCGCCGCACTGGTTCCGCGATCTGAATCTGGATCCGCGCCACCGCATCGCCGCCGGTATCGGTACGATGGTGATCCAGCAGGAGCAGGAGCCGTTGATGGCCTCGGCCTGGGATCAATTGGAACAGGAACGGCGGGATCGACAGCGGCTCAAGCGCGCGCAGCTGGCGGAGGCCGTCGGCGACAGTCTCTCGAAGAAACATTTCGCCGCGCTCGACCCGGCGAGACTGCTGCAACTCACGGGGCCGGCGCTGCGAGTGGTGACGGGCATCGCCACATCCCCCACAACGCTGCCGACTGCCGCCAACAACCTGTTGTCCGGCCATCCGGCCGTGACCGGCGCCTTTCGCCGCCTGACCCGCGCCCATGGTCCGATCACCTCCCATGCCGCCACACTCGACGCGCTTCGGCTCCCTGCCACGTCGCCCGCCTCGACGGCCGGCCAGGCATTTCGCCCGCTCATGCAGTTTTCCGTCGCCACCAAACAGCGACAGGCACCGGCGCTGCGCGAATGGTCGGAGCTCAAGGTGGAGATGCTGCGGCGCCTGACCCCGAAAGAGGCGGTGCTGGCGGCAGTGAAACAGACGATGCCGACCGTCGAGAATACGGAGCTGACGACCTTCGCGCCGAGTTTTCCCCAGCCAATGTACGAACCGTTGCGCGACTACGCACCGGACATGTTGTTGCCCGGCATGGACCTGGTGCCCTCGAATACGATTGCCCTCCTGAAGACCAATCCCGCATTGATCGAGGCCTACATGGTCGGGCTGAATCACGAGATGAGCCGCGAACTGCTCTGGCGTGGGTTTCCGACCGATCAACGCGGCACCTACTTCCGGCAATTCTGGGATGCGGGCGGCGATGAACTGCCCACGACCGACGCGCAGCGCGAGGCTCGCTTCGACATCACGGGGATCACCTCCTGGGCAGCGGACAGTCTGCTCGGCTCTCACAGTGCGCGAGGCTCGGCGGTCGGCCAGATGGTGCTCCTCATTCGCGGCGACCTCCTGCGGCGTTACCCGCGCGCCATGGTCTATGCGTTAGAAAGCGTCTGGTCGCCGGACGGCACCCGGCGTGAGCTGGGCACGACGGAGCGTTATCCGATCTTTCGCGCGACGCAATCGCCGGACATCACCATGCTCGGCTTTCCACTGACTGAGGCGGACGTTCGCGGAGCCGACAACAAAGCCGGAGGACACCCGGGCTGGTTCTTTGTGCTGCAGGAACAACCGACGGAACCGCGATTCGGCATGGATGTCGCCACGACCTATGGCGGTACTCCCGCTCATTGGCCGGACCTGACATGGGGCAACCTGGCGCAGGACGAAGCCGCGCTCAAACAGATCGTGTATGTACCGATCGACGGTCTGCTGAAAAACGCTGTCGTCGATCAGATTCAGTGGGGAAAAAATTCGGCGCATATGGCCACCATCACCAGACAACCGCCGTTCCGCGTGGCGGTCCATGCGAGAACCTGGCTGCCGGGCCGGCAGTAGCAGCGGAAAGAGACGACATCATGCCCTATTTGGAACAAGAGACCGCGCGACTCCAGACGGCCCTGCAGGCCTTGGCCGCGCAACAGACGACGTTGACGACCCAACTCATCACCCAACAGCAGGCGGTGACGGCGGCCCAGGCCCAAGGCAGCAACGCACTGAACGGCGTGGCCCAGGCCCAAGCCCGCATTCCGCCGCTGCAGGCAGCCGCCGCCGCAGCGGACGCTCAGGTCGCGGAGGCACAACAGGATCTGCTCGATGCGTCGGAACCGCCGCAAGGCATTCCCCCGGCTGCCTGGAGAGCGCGCCTGGCCGCGCTGAGAAAAAGACTCGCCGAGGCCAAGACCGCCGCAACCGCGGCCCGTGCGAAGGTGACTGTCGCACAGCAGAGCGTGGCGCAAGCCCAGGCGCAAGTACGGGCCGCAGATATTCAGGTTGCGGCGGCAACCGCTGCGGTGCAAGCCACCCAGGCAGCGATCGCCGCCCTCCAAGCCCGCCGTCAGGAACTCCAAGCGACGCTCACCGAGATCGAGCGCATGAACGCAGAGATCACGCGCGACCCGCTGGCGAGGGAGGCCCTGCAACAGGTGGCGGCAGAACTCTCTGCCCGCACGGCAACGTTGGAAGATTCCCTTCTGATGGCGCGGTTCGAGCTGGAGGACGCCGAGACGCTCCTCGCAAGCTTGATGACTAGACGCAACGAGCTGACGACGCTTCTTGCCGACCTCGCCAGGCAAATCCCTGAGGCGGAAGCGCAGGCAACGGCGGCTCAACAGGCGCTGGCGGCTGCCGAAGCCGAGGTCAGCACGCATTTACAGGATGGGCCCTAGGTTTCGGTTAAGGAAAGGATCAGCAGCGTGAGACCGATCTCTGAAGGACCAGATATTCCCGAACGGGTGCCCCCGGCCGTACTTCGGGCATGGGCGACCAAACTCCGGCAATTGCAGGCGGCCCATGATCGGGCCGTCGCGAGGGCCCAGGCTGCGCAACGGCGGGCCGCCCTGCTCATCAGGCAGCGGGCGCTCAACCAGGCCGAGTTGGCTCGGGTCAACGCCCAAATCACGGCCACGCAGGATGCCGTGACTCGGAAGAAAGCCGACGTGGCGGCACTGTCGGCGCAGGTCGACGAACATCGAACCGCCCGCGATGCCGCGACCGCTCGCCTCCTTGGCACGGATCGCCTCAGCGGCACGGTCGCCACGATCCATCCGCTGCTGCTGTTTCCCGTCCGTGTGGAAACCAGGTTTGTCGCGAGACGAGCGGGACCGGGCACCGACCTTCTGCTCCGCGTCTATCCCGACGACATTCATCTCGACAGCCACGAACCGGCCCTCACGGAGGAAGAAGAACGCCGCGGCAAGGAGTTCTGGGCCCATGTCACCGCGGCCTCCGGAGGCCCAGACCGGCAGGAGCACATCAGGCAAGGCTGGCAACGACTCACCGAACAATTCGGCACGACCCGCGCCGCTTGGATCGCCCATGTGCTCGATCCCGCCCAATCGGCAACGGTTACTCGCCGCAATGACAGCTGGACCCGCGCACCCCACACGCAGGTCCTGCCGGATCGCTGGGTCGCCGTCGGCTATCGCGCGGATACGGCGCGTGTCACCGCCTGGGGCAAGCCCATTCCCGAGACCGTGGCGGTCGGACCGGACCCACGCAGCACAGACCAGCTCGACAGCAATGGAATGCCACCCGTCGATGAAGGCATGAAGTGGATCACCGATTTCGATACGGCTGAATCCATCGGCATGGGGCTACGTATTCCCATCATGGAGGAAGACGCCCAGGCGGGATTCGATCGGATCGTCCTGTTGGGCCTCAAGGCCTCATGGGACGCGCCGACCACGGCCGACCGATTGGTCCGATTGTTTGATGCCCATCATTACACCGGCAGCCTGGCCCTCGTTGAGCAACAGGTGCCGACGAACAATACCGCAGAAGCCTCCGCCGGGTATCGTTCGACGGGGCGCGATGCAGCCGACAGCATGGGCGTCGAACTGGGTTCCTTGCTCGTCCGCCCCGGGTCCGACGGCGAGTTGCTGGCGCAGGCCCTGGGCCTGCCGACTTCCGTCTTTGCCCATGTTCGCGGTGCCGACGGATCGGAACAACGCCGGTCCTCGCTGATGCAATCGGCTTTGCTCGCGCTTTGCGACAGTCCGCTCTTGCGGCAACTGCTCGGCGTAGCCGGAGCGGACGTGCTGCGCGACCATTTCACGAAGTACGTCCGTGCTCGCGGGCCACTGCCGGTCTTGCGTGTCGACAGCCAACCCTACGGCCTGCTGCCGGTGGCGGCACTCGACCGCTGGATCTCGACGACCGATCAGGACCAGGACCTGGCGTTGGCTACCTGGTGGCGCGCCCAACGATCGACGCGTCGGCGCCAGGTGCCTCAGGCTCTCCAGACCACGGTGGAATTCAACCCCGTCGTGCTCTTGGCGCAGGAGGCGAACGCTTTCCGTTACATCTTGCGCGAATTTCCCGAAGTCTCCACTCAACAACCGCCCCTGCCGCGACGGCTGCTGACCGAGGCCTTCCGGACGTTGCTGCTGACTCGCGCATTCTCCACTCCCCACGAGCCGGCCTGGGATGAAGTGACGACCCTGCCCGAACCGGTTCGGCAGCAACTGCTCGGGGAGGTGATGGATCTGCTCACCTATCGCCTCGATGCCTGGGGTACCTCCCTCGCCACCAGGCGGCTAGCCGTCATGCGGCAGGCGGCGCCCACCGGCATCAGGCTCGGCGCATACGGCTGGGTGGAACAGGTCCGGCGGGCGGCCCCGCTGCAACCGGTCCCGGCACTTCCGGCCGGTGTCCCTGCACCACTCTCGCGCTCGGAACAGAACAAGGGCTTCGTCCACGCCCCATCGCTGGGACATGCGGCGGCGGCTGCCGTGCTGCGAAGCGGCTACCTGTCGCAAGAATCGAATCGTGCACCCGGCGCTTCCCCCTTTGCCGTCGACCTGTCGTCCGAACGGGTCCACCGCGCCAAGTGGCTGCTCGACGGCGTGCGCCAAGGTCAGTCACTGACCGCCCTGCTCGGATATCGATTCGAACGCCGCCTCCACGAACGCGGGTTGGACCGCTACATCCAGCGTTTCCGCGCCCTCACAAGCTTCACCGGCACCGACCGCTTTACCGACATTCGCGAGACCCTCACGCGGGCTGAACGGCTGGCGCATGAGGTGACGCTGCTGACGGCGCAACGTGACCAGGCCCTGCGCCGGGCTGAAGACGCCCGCGGCATGAAGGCCGAGCGAGAGCGCCGCGCGGACACCTATCGCGCCGAACTGGGGACGATCGCCACGCTCGTGCAACAGGCGCAGGCCGCGCAGGCACAGGTGACGCAGGCGGCCCAGGTGTTGGCGCAACAACAGGCGGCGAAACCGCAGGGCAAGGTGATCCAACCAACCGTGCGGCGTTATGCCGTCCAGCTGTTGGAAGCGCGGGATTTGGATGAGTGGGACAATCGCGTGGAACAGTTGACCCAGGTCCATGCCACCGCCCTGGCCCAGGCCGCCGCCGCACAGCAGACCGTTAGCGCGCGGGATGGCTCACGCCTGCTCGCGGAACGGGCCCAGGCCAAGCTGCTCAACGCCGCCGATCCGGATTCCATTCCCGCCGCACAGCAGATGGCGATAGGGCAAGAAACGCTCGCCGCAGAACTCGACCGCCAGGTCCTCGCGAAGGAAGGCGGGCAACGCGGCAAGGCCATGGCCGACCTCATCGCCGCAAGGGCGGCACTCACTACGCGCATCGCCGCGCAATGGAATGAGGCACTGAAATCGTTGCCCGCTGCCGCCGTCGTCGACGGGCTGGCCCTGCATCGACGATGGACCGCAAGCCAACAAAGCCAGGCACCGCAATCTCCCTGGGATGTCACCACCATTCCGTTCGGCAACGCGACCTTGGGATTTCCGCCGCCCGGCAGCCCGGACTTCACGGCACTGGTGGATGCGCTCAAGGCACTCGACGATCTGGTCGACTCCGTGGGAGACAGTGTCGTGGCCGAAAGTGTGTATCAGCTCGTGCAAGGCAATCCGCTGCGCTCGGGCGCCACATTGGATGCCATCGCCGCAGGGGAAGTTCCGCCGCCGGAACTGGACGTGATCCGTACGCCGAGAAGCGGCATCGGGTTGACGCATCGCCTCTGCACCCTGTTCCCGGCGACCGACGGGACGGCACCGGCAGGCTGGCCGACGCCCATTCCATCGGCGCGTGCCCAAGCCGAACCGATCCTCAACACCTGGACGGCGACGTTCCTGCCCAACCCGGCCCAGGTCCGTTGTAAGGCCGACTACGTCAATCAGCAGGACGGACGGGTCTATCAAACAGTGGAGAGCGCACTGACCTCGCTCGGACTGGCGCCGCTGGATGCGGTCTACCTCGCCGAAGGCAACACTCGGGCACAACAGGCCGAACTGGAGCAACGTTGGCGGTTCGTGTTGCAGCAGACTCGTCCTGCGACCGTCCCGCCTGATGCGATCATTCGTTTACGGTTCGGCCGCCACAGCGGCTGGGGCGCGGAGGCCGTCAGCGTAAGCGAATGGTGCGAAGTCGCGACCACGGTGCGGCGTCTGCTCAGCAACGCCCGCTCGCTCGACGGCCGCGACCTGTCGTTACCCGAATCGCCTGCCGACTCCGGACTGAACCATGACGAATTTGCGGGCCGCGCGACCCGCGCGTTGCAAGCCCTGACCGACGCGCACGGTAGACTCAACGGCCTCCTGCCTCCGCCCTCTTCGGATGACCTGACTGCCAACCTCGACGAGGTGCGCCGCGCCCTGTTCGCTTTGGCGAACTTCGGCATGCCGAGCGCCGTCCCGATGGACATCGGCGGCACGGGACCGGAAGCGCGATCGTTGCTCCTGATGCAATCACGGTCGGTCGTCCTCGAAGCGCAACGTCGGCTGGACCGCATCGCCGAATCCGAGCAGGACTTTGTGCGTGCGAACGCCACGCCGGAAGAACGGCGCGATCACGACCTGACTCGTTTCCGCATCATCTTCGGCCAGGACTTCCTGGCGCTGCCCCGCGTGACCGCGGCGAACGCTGCGCAGTTAAACGAGACGTTCGCCGCCGGACTCTCGCTCCAAGGCCAAGACCCGCTGGCCGCCGTGACCTGGTTCCAGCGCGCCGCCTACGTCAGGCCTGGCGCGACGCGTCTGAACGAAGCCATGCTCTTCGCTGAAAGCATAGGCAGCGCCGCACTCCGGTTCCAGGTCGGACAACTTCCGTTTCAGGCGCAGGATCGCTGGGTGGCCCTGCCGCAGGCGACGGACCGGCCGTTCCCGCGTGGGCGCCTCTCGCTGGTGGCGCAGATGGCGTCGGTGCAACCGCTCCGTTTCGATCAACCCTTCTGCGGGCTCCTGATCGACGAATGGGTGGAGACGGTGCCCAGCCCCAACGAAACGACGGGTGTGGCCTTTCATTACGACCAACCCAACAACGCGCCGCCGCAGGCGCTACTGCTCGCCGTGCCCTCGGACCGGCGGGCGACCTGGGACCTCAACAGCCTGGAAGCCGTCCTGCACGAGACGATGGACTTGGCCAGACTCCGCGCCATGGCACCAGACAGCGGCGAGGAATTGATCTGGGTGGAGGATCAGCTGCCGGAAGGCGCCACGCCGCTCGGCGACGGTGAAGGCTGGACCTGGGTGCGCACGAAACCGGAACCGCTCTCCGGTACACGCGCCCATCAATCGGTGTTCGCCGCCGGCATTCACCAACACTTTTTCCAAGGCGCCAAGCTCGCCATGTTCGTCAGTGTCGGAGACCGCTTGTTCGCGCATGTCTATCTCGATCCCGCGCGTATGCCCCGACAAGTCATGTTGCAGTGGCACGCAGGCAGTTGGGATCACCGCGCCTATTGGGGCGAGAACCTCATTCCCTGGGGTACCGACAATACCGTCAGCCGTCAGTACATGGGGCCCCTGCCGCCGCCAGGCCGGTGGGTGCGGCTCGAAGTGCCAGCCGAAACCGTGGGCGTGGAAGGACGGATCGTGGAGGGCATGGCCTTCACCCTGTTCGACGGTATGGCCACGTGGGATCGTTCCGGCAAACGTGCGCTGCAGCCGGTCGGTTCCGGAGAGCAGGACCCATCGGCCCCGGCGCTGTTCTTCACCGGTGACACCCTCGACTTCACCAGCGTCATCGATCCAGCGATAGGAGCCTAGGTATGTCCTCTCGAATCAGACTCGATCTCAGCACCCACAACCCGGACTTGCAAGACGGGTTGCAAGCGCGCATCCACGATCCGCTCTGGATGCTGGGCCGTCAATGGCAGTTCGGTGAGTTCAACGGGGCCGATGCGGGTTCGCCTGCCGCGGCGCAGGTCATCGTGGATGCCGCCGCGGTCACCCGCTATCAACCGGGGCCGCGCGCAGGTTCCAGTCCGGCCAGGCCCTACGCAGCTGCTGGCCTGGCGTTGGAAACACTGGTGGAAGCGGAATCGGTGACGGACGACTCACGCCCCAACTGGCGGCTCGCAGCCGAATCGGGACGGCATCTGTTCCGCCTGCTGGAAACGGCCAGGCTCGGGCCCACCCGAGCACAGTGGTTGGCTAGTACGTACGTCCTGGCCGCTCCCACAGCGGAGGAGGCCAAGCAGATCGATGCCGCAAGCCTGTCCTTCATCCGTGTGCTGAGCGGCCGTACCATCGACGGCTTGCGGTTTGCCGCGCACCTGAGAGTGTTGCAAGCCGGCAACACGTCGGCGGAATTGTTCCGAGAAGCGCCGTTCGATCACGTGAGCGAGGTAGATCGGCCAAAGCTCCTCGCCATCATGACCACCTGGCTGACCTGGCTTGACGGCCTCTTCCAACAGGGCACCGCTCCTTCCGCCTGGATTCCTGAACGGATGGAGTATGCCCTCAGTGTCTCCGCCAAGACGACGTTGAGCGAAGTGGTGCTGACCGCGCCGGAATATATCGATGGAAGGCTGGACTGGTTTTCGTTTGCGACGAGTTCGGGGACCGGCCTGGGCGCCACCGAAAGCCGTACCTCTGTCACGGAGTCCTTTCTCCCCGCGCCAGTCTCGTTTCGCGGCATGCCCTCAGCGCGCTTGTGGGAATTCGAAGACGGCGCCGTGAATTTTGCGAGCGTCCAGGCCGCACCACAGGACCTGGCCCGCCTGCTGCTCGTGAAGTTCGCACTGGAATACAGCAACGATTGGTTCCTCCTGCCGCTCGAACTTCCCGTCGGGACCGTCTCACAGATCCGTGCGCTCGTCGTGACCAACACGTTCGGCGAACGGTTCCTCATTTCCCACACGACCGACGTGGATGGGCCCACCACGCACTGGCGCATGTTCAGCCTCACGAACGACACTCAGAAGTTGTTCTTCTTGCCACCGGTGTTGGGACCGATGTTGGAGAGTCGGCCGGTGGAAGACCTGTCGTTGTTGAGAGATGAAATGGCCAACGTGGCCTGGGCCGTTGAGCGAGTCATTGAAAGCGCCGCAGGTCGCCCGTTGGATCGTCATGAAGCCTATCAAGAGACGCTGGCGGAACAGCCGCCATCCCCTGCCGATGACGGTGCACCGTTGATGTACCGGCTCGGCACCACCGTGCCGGACTATTGGATTCCGTTGCTTCCGGTCAAAGCCGGTACGACCCTGCGGCTCAAACGTGGCGTCCTGCCGGCGTTCGGCGAGGGAGGCATTCAGGGCTTGCAACTTCCGAAGGGACGATTGCTCGAACCAGCTCGCGAGTTGCTGCTCTATGAGGAAGAAGTGCCGCGGGAAGGTGCGCGCGTCACCAGGACCTATCAATATGCACGCTGGATCGATGGATCGACGTATCTCTGGATGGGTCGACGGAAACAACCGGGGCGAGGCGAAGGATCAAGCGGGTTGCAATTCGATTCCGTCCAATCGTCTGGCGGCTGATCTGTAGACAAGAAGACTCTTCGAGGAACAACTAGACATTACGGTCGTATCGGCCATAGGCGATCCTCCCGGTGAACCACTTCAGGATCGCCGGTTAATCAAAGTTAAAGACCAAGGTCTGAGAGGGAAGGGTGATCATCAGGGCGACGGCCCAGCGGCCAGTGGTACTTCCGCTCAGATTCCTTGATGGAAAGGTCGTTGATGCTGGCGAAACGCCGTCGCATCAGGCCATTGTCGGCAAACTCCCAGTTTTCATTGCCATAGGATCGGAACCAATTCCCTGAATCGTCGCGCCACTCGTAGGCGAAGCGCACGGCGATGCGCGCCCCATGAAATGCCCACAGTTCCTTGATAAGGCGGTAGTCCCGCTCGTGGCTCCACTTGCGAGTTAAGAACTGAACGATAGCGTCTCGGCCCGTTAGGAACTCTGAACGATTTCGCCACTGGCTATCCGCACTGTAGGCCAACGACACCCTCTCAGGGTCTCGCGTATTCCACGCATCCTCTGCCATGCGTACTTTCTGGGCCGCGGATTCAGCATCGAATGGAGGAAATGGAGGCCTAGGCTGCTCAAGACTGTGAATGGTCATTGTCTCCACCCGGTTGGCTTGCAGGCTCTGGTGATAGCGTTGAGATGCGAGGTGGGAGTGACCGGCATGGGCTGTCCGCTCCCGACTCTCACGATGCATGCTTAGCTGTGATAATACCGTTCTTTAACGATTAAACCATCCTTCCAGTCTGTCTTGACGACCTGCTCGAGGCTGATGGTTTGCCCGTTCTTCACGGTCAGCACCGAGTCGTAGAAGCTGGTATTCCCAGAAACCGCCACGGCACCGACGGTGTAGCTGACAAAGGCGGCCACCCCGATCATCTCTCTAAATTTGTCTAGTCGCTCAATGGCGGCCTGTTTGCCTTCCTGTGTCACGACCGAATCCGAAAAGTAGATCTTCTGACCTTCGGTCATTTGACCCTGCTTCAAAATGCCCAACATTTCTTCCAATGTGTCCTTCACGGACTTGCTCATGATGATTGCTCCTTTATGCCTGACGGTGTTAAATGGTGCTACTACTGAATGGCCGAAGTCTTCATGATTTTCTCAGAGGCAGCTGAGCCTCGAGTTCGGCGATTCTGGCTTTCAACGGGCCCACCAGCTCTTCGACCTCTTCAAGCGAATATCGTGGGGTGATGTACTTCGGGCAGTTCCAGTCGAAGGACACCACGTCGATGAAGACGATGCGTTCCACTCGTGCTTTCGTGCCGGGGTTGGCGAGTTGCGTCGCAAGGTCTGGATGCAATCGGGCATCCTCAACCCTGGCATGGCCCAGGATTTTCAGCCTGGCCCGATTCGGGTAGTCCATCAGAAAGAGGGACACTCGATCGTCCATGGACAGATTGCCCGTACTCAAAAGCTGCCGGTTTCCTTGGTAGTCCGCAAAGACCAAGGTCGAGGGGTTGAGTAGGCGTAGGAACCCTTTAGTCCCTCCGCGATGCTGGACGTAGGGCCAGCCGGTTTTGCTCACTGTGCCAAGGTAGAAACTATCTCTAGCTGCGAGAAACTCAGCCTCTCCTTCGCCCAGGAGATCGCGCTCAGGAGCACCCGTGATGTTCGCCGCATGTCCGTAGTACTGTTGCTGCGCACGAAGCACCGACTCCGTCATCATCGTCTCGAGATATTTCATCGCCATTGGCTCGTCCTCCGTCGAATCGGCCTGTCAACGGATGCCCGTTGCAGGCCGATCTTCCATCCAGTCGTCTGCTAGAACACCACCGTGTTCCAGCCCTCACTCACATACCGCCGTAGGCTCAGAAGGCCTGATGTTCCAGTCAGCGCATGGTCCTTCTTGAGCGGGACGCCGCACGATTCGACACTTTCTTTTGCTCCAAAGACATCCGCGCAGCCGCAGGAGGCGCCTTGCACGACATCGCGCACGGCGTTGTAGAGTCCATTAGCCGGATGCGAGAGCTTGGTCAGCTCCGCCGGCCAACGGGTGCCGGTGCCGTTGAAGACGACAGCGACTTCATCACCCTTCTGCTTGCACTCTGCGGCCAACGCCAGCGCATTAAAGACCCGCCCTAAGGCTTCTTCTGAGCCATTCTTGGGGTCCGACATCACAATAATTGCTGTTTTCATGGATCCTCCTTGATAGTTGAACGGTCTTGATAAACGGTTTGTGATGGGCTTTTGCGTTTGAATCGCCATCGTGCTGAGCTGATATGGCAAGGCGGGTGCCATGGCGTGTCATCATCGCCGAAATCGGAGAAACTGCTGAACAGATCAGGAGTTAGGTGCGAGAAAGGTTCGAAGTGATGCCGAAAGACGGACGGGCAATCCCACGATATCTCGTGGCTCTACGACATATCGGAGGAGATCTGTCGGATGTGTGGTTAGGAGGAGGGACGTGGTTTCTTGATCCCAAGTTTCTGCATGCGGGATCGCAATGTATTGGGATGAAGGCCGAGGCTCGTCGCCGCGCCCTGCTTCCCCTCGACCACCCAATCGACCTCTTGAAGAACCAGGATGATATGGGCGCGTTCAACTTCTTCGAGCGTGCGTGACGTGTCAGGGTCTGCTGCTCGATCCGATTGGAAGAGCACCTCATTAACCTGGAGGACCGGTCCTGGTGAGAGGATAGCGGCCCGTTCGATGACATTCTCCAGTTCACGGACATTACCGGGCCAGGCGTAGCGCATGAGGCGATCCATGGTCTGTTGGGAGATCTGATCGAGTCGTTTCCCAAACTTCTTGGACAATCGTCCGGCAAACGAGCGGACGAAGAGCGGAATGTCGGAGGGACGATTTCGCAAGGGTGGCAGGTCAATCGGGAACACGTTGAGCCGGTAGAGGAGATCGGAGCGGAATGAGCCGGCCTTCACCGCAGCAGGGAGGTCTCGATTCGTCGCTGCGATCACTCGAATGTTCACCTTGGTGGAACGACCGCTGCCGATGCGCTCGAACTCCCGTTCTTGGAGGACGCGCAGGAGCTTCACTTGTGCGTCCAGCGGTAATTCACCCACCTCGTCCAGAAAGATGGTTCCTCCATCTGCCAGTTCGAAACGTCCAATGCGCCTGGCTAATGCTCCAGTGAAGGAGCCCTTTTCGTGGCCGAACAACTCGCTCTCTACGAGATTGGCAGGGATCGCGCCGCAATTGACGCGAACGAGCGGTCTCGCGCTGCGGGGGCTGAGGTCATGCACGGCCCGAGCAATGAGCTCCTTGCCGGTCCCGGTTTCGCCCAAGAGCAAGACGGTTGAATCAGTCGGCGCCACTTGTTCGACTTTCTTCAGCACAGCCTTCATCGCTTGGCTCTCGCCGATGAGTTCATCAAAGTGATGTTCCAGCTTGATCTCTTCCCGGAGGTACACATTTTCTGCCTGAAGCCGGTTGGTGAGTTGTTCGACTTCGGCGAAGAGCTGGGCGTTCTTGATCGCGGTGGCTGCTTGATGGGCAAACGTGGCGAGCCGTTCGCATTCCTCGTCTGCCATGGGGCGTCGCCCGAACATCGCGATCACACCGAGTAGGTCTCCGCGAAAGACGAGCGGGTAGCCGGCAAAAGACTGAAGCCCGTTGTCTTTCATCCATTGCTTGTTCGGGAGTCGATCGTCGCCGAGCACGTCGTTCGTCTGCATCGGCCCGAACCCTTGGGCGATCTTGCCGATCTTCAGCGATCCCAGCGGGATACGGCGGTATTCCCCATCGAGGGTTGAATAGAGTCCCGCGCTCGCCCTGAGATGTAAACACTGGGTCTGGTCTCTGCAGTCAGAGGCCTTGTAACAGCCGGTACAGAGATCGCCAGGACCGAGAAGCCAGATGCGGGCGAAGGCACCATCAAGCTCGTCGACGAGACCTTGTGTGATAGTGGTGAGCACGACGTGGAGGTCCAAACTCGACGCCATCTGCAGCGCGATGCGATCAAGCGCCTGCCGGCTCGGTGAGGGAGGGGTGTCAGCGCTCATCGTGTCTCAATCAGGTTGGAGCTGTGAATGACGGGAGCACGATAGGAGGGGAAGGAAGGAATGTCAATTGCGCACTAGCTGTACTGATCCCACGTGTCACATTGCTTGGTCGTGCATGATCCGACATGTGTAGGAATTGGATTCGTGTACACAGTGACAATGTGTGGGGCTCAAGCGGCGGTAGCAGGGGTGGGTTCGGTGTCAAGTCAAGCGATGACCGCGCCTTGAACTATTCTCCCCTATTGGCCTGATTGCTTGACCATCAAGATGATCTTCTCGATAATAGTCTTCCACGCACGAGAGAAGGGGAGATATAAAACATGAAACTCCATGTGATGGTGGAACAGGACGAGGCGGGGTATTTTGTTGCCGAGGTCCCAGCCTTGCCAGGATGTCTCTCTCAGGGGAAGACTCATGATGAGGCAATTGCCAACGTGAAGGAAGCGGTCGAAGGATGGTTTGAGGTCATGGAGGCCAAACAAGCGGTGAAGGCCGAACGGATGGTTGAGGTCGTCGTGTGATGGCCGAACGCCTTCGGGTGTGTTCGGGATTAGACGCAGTGCGAAAACTTGAACGAGCTGGGTGGACGGTCGCGCGACAACGAGGGTCGCACGTGATGATGGTGAAACCTGGATACGAGTATACGCTCTCTATTCCCCAACATGATGAATTGGGGCCCGGACTTCTTCGCAAATTGATTCGTCAAGCGGCGCTGACCGTAGACGCCTTCAACGCGTTATAAGCCTCATCCTTCCGGCTCATTCATAAAAATCCTTGTCCGTTGTATCAGGCTCGTGTGCCAAAAGACCTAACAATCGAGGGGCGGTGCCAAGTCAAGCAACGACCCCGTCTTTCCCTTCGATATATTCCTTCCAGGAAGGTATCATCCGGGCAATGTTGGATTGCAAGGCCTGTCACCCCTTGCTGGTTCATTCTACGGTGGAGCCTCGATATTACGTGTTGGGACAGACTGATGCCGGACGCCGCTTGTTTATCGTCTTCACCATCCGTCGACGGCGGATTCGCTTCATTTCAGCCAGAGATATGAGTCCCAAGGAGCGGAGGACGTATCGTGACTAAACTCAAAAAAAAGACCGACGTTCAAGAGTGAGAAACAGAAAGCTGAGTTTTGGGCGTCACATGACTCAACGGAGTATGTCGACTACTCCACGAGTCGTCGGATGGTGTTTCCCCGGTTGAAGCCGTCCACCGAGACGATCTCGCTCCGTCTGCCGAAATCCCTCTTGGATCAACTCAAGACGATCGCGAACAAACGCGACGTCCCGTATCAGACACTGCTCAAGCTCTTCGTGCTCGAACGCGTCCAGGCTGAGTTGCATCACAAACCCGCCAAAGCCTCCTAGCAGGCTCCGATCACGGGGATTGCTGGAAACTGGTTTGAATGTGGCGGGCGGGGCAGCGCTAGTGCTGTGTCATGGTGTGCTGGGCTAGGATATCCAGTGTCGCTTGGTCGGGCTTGCCGTCGAAGTATTTGAGCAGGGCGTCTTTGAAGATGGTGTTGTCGGTGGCAGCCGTCAGAAACAAGGTCATGCAGGACCGGAATTTGAGATAGTCAGGATAGCCGAAGATCTCCTCCGCACCGCGACCCTCTACATTCAGAACAAGCTGCGTACATTCTCGGAGTCTGGGGCCTAAGAGCGGGTGCTGCAGGTAGGCCTTGGCCTCATCAAGCGAGGCAATGGCAAACTGCTGGGCCATTGCACTGTGTCCAAGACCGGCGATCTGCGGAAAGATAAACCACATCCAGTGGTTGGACTTTCTTCCTGCCGTCAGTTCAGCGAGGACGGCGTTATAGACGGGTTCTTGGGCGGTGAGGAAGCGGTGTAAGTTGTAGTCATCACTCATACACTATGCGTAGCCCGGAAGGAATAGGTGATCCAGGACGACATCGTGTCTAACAATGTTGGATTACAAGATCTGACACACTTTAATTTGGATTTACACTAAATTAATCCGCTAACTCCGCCAGCGGTTTGTCGCCTTTGAGGGCTGCCAGACCGATCTGTTCCTTGAGGGTCGGGTCGTGACTCCGCCTCGCTCTCTTCATCGCCTTACCTCTTTGGTTAGCCAACCATCGCTGGCATCGGTTAAGCCAGGCTACCAGTTAGCACACTGTCTAAATTTCTGGAGCCCACTCTCGTTGACTTCTCACGCTGATCAGGCTACGCTTCTCACTCCAAAATGCCATTAATTCAATCTAAGGATTCTTATGGCAAAGTTCCACATTAGATTAAAGTTACAAGGTTTAGAACTTGAGGTAGAGGGCTCTCGAGATGATATTCCCGCCATTCGCCAATCGCTTAATCAGCAATTGGCTGGATTATTGGGACCCGCGACTGACATGGCTGAGGGCAAGACCTCGAAACCGATTACCATACAATCGGAAGACGATGGGAGCAGTGGTAACGGAAGCACAAAGCGTCGCCGAAAAAATCGATCCGCCACGGCTCGGAATTCATCACAGGGAGAGTCATCGGAAGATTCAGCGCTTGACTGGCGGCATGATACGGCAAGGTACGGCAGCCCTCCGCAAACATGGAGCGCTTCTGATAAGGCGATTTGGTTGCTGTATGTTGCTAAAAATGAAGCTAACGCTGGGGAAATGAGTGGTAGCCGACTTGCCTCCACGTTCAATAAACAATTTAGGCAAGCCGGTCAGATCCAGACTGGCCAAGTGAATCGCGACCTAGGTCGACTAAAAACCGCTAGAAAGGGTGAGCCTCCTTTGGTTTCAGAAGATATCACAAAGACGCCACCTGCTTGGTTCTTAACCGACACTGGAACCAAGCACGCACAAAAGCTTGTCGCGCAGGCTTTAGGCGAACAACAATCAAAATAATATGGACTTGCAGTGGGCCTAGTCGAGAAGCGGCAGCTACTCTCACAAATATCACCGCCGTTAGACCACCTCCTTGCAACCCAACTGCTTGACGAGTTTACCTCCCTCGAGCGTCGATATATCCAGCGAGATTGGGAACCTACTGAACTGGACGGTGGCCAATTTGGCGAAATTCTAGCAAGGATTGTCTATCACCAGGACTCTGGAAATCTGAACAGGACAAAGACTCTAGAGGAATGCGCTGGATATATTAGTAACGACGCTGTACCTCACCAGATCTCACCAAGACACACTGCTATTCACCTTATGCGGGTTATTCAGACGATCTACAAGTTTCGTAGTCAACGCGGGGCAGTTCACATTTCTCCGACGTACAGCCCAAACCATATGGATGCTCGACTGATAGTCGAGAATGTTCGGTGGGCGATGAATGAGACGTTGCGGATCTTCTGGAATGGTGACCGCGAAGCTGTAGCAAAGGCTATACGGGAGCTACTTCAGTTTGATGTGCCATGCATTGGAGTGTTTGATGAGATTATATTGGTTCAGCGAACTGATGTAAGTCCGGAAGAAGAGCTTCTAGTATTGCTTCACTATGGTGGAGAAATTGGTCTATCACGAAACGAGCTTGGCCGCTATGCGCGCTGCTCTCCAGCAAGCGTCACCAGAGCTCTTCAACGCCTTGAATCACCCGATTACCGGCAGGTTGTCATCCTTCAAAATGGTCGCTACCGGCTTACCGATCTTGGATCAAAGCGAATTCGCGAGCAGTTAGCTGACAAGCTTCTGCTGCAATAGTCATATTCCGGGAAGGAGATGGCTAGGTTGTTCTTCTATCGATAATTGGGAAATGCAAATGGTGGGGCTCGTTCCTAGTTCCAACTATTCTGGCTCTGGGCTCATCCATGGTGTTCACCGCCCATATACCCTATGAGACCTCTCATCGAGCTACAAAGTCATCAGGAAACGACAACGGTAATATCAACACACGGAGATGGACATAAATGAAACGCAGACAGTTCTTGACCTTGCTTGCTGCGGGAGCTTCATTGGCAGTACCTACTAGAGGTTTCAGTAACGTACTCTACGACTCAGTTCCAGCATCGAATGAGAAGTCAGGCGAGTCCATAGAAATAACCCAGCAACCCACTTCCCCGACCAGAGACACCTTGCCGATGCTCCCCAAAATTGTTGATCTTCATTCGCATATGTTCAATCTTCGATATCTTCCAGTGGAAAGCATCCTTAATAATTGGCTGAAGAGCCGTACCTTTGCATGGATAGCCGCACAGATTTTGTATCGCATGGTGGGGTCGTCCTATAGAACTCCGTCGAGCCGTCATGTGATGCTTCAAGAATTCAGGCAACAGGCAGCTGAATCAGGCCAGGACACAGATTCGGAGCAGCTTGATGACTTTTACATCGACGAAATGTGGAAGATGGCAAAACACGAGCTGCTTCTGACAACGCATGATCAAAACCTAATCGCCCAATTAAAGAAGGATGGAGAAGGACTTACTGTCTGGATGAACCAGCCGAAAGAAGTATACCCTGGCCTGATGAACTCGGATCTCTTTAACCTCATTTTAAAACTTGAGGCGGTGCAATATAAGCCGGAATGGGAAGCAGTCATCCCAAGATCTAAGTTTACTCTTCCATCCAACACTCTAAGAGCAGCGAAAACCATTTCCGATCTTCTTGATGCTGCGGGGTACGTACTCAAGAGGGTGTTATGGGTCATCGTTAAACTCGTCTTACCGAAATTCGTGAGTGAGAAGGGTCATAGCTTCGGCGAATTCCTATTTACACTTTTGGCATCAGAAGAACTGATCTTGGATCGGTTCTTAAAGGCTTACGGCGATGGACTTCCTCCCATTCGGACCGTGCATTATATGATGGATATGCAAATGGCCTATCCAGGGAAGACCCCGGCATTCTATGACTTTTCAACCGTCCAACTGGACAGAATGCAGACCCTGTGGCGCCGACACCCAGAGACTCTGATTGGGTTCTCCGCCTTCGATCCTCGTCGTCCTGACTGGGAGAAGCTGGCTATCACATCACGAAAGAAAGGATTTATTGGGTTTAAGTTCTATCCAGCCCTGGGGTATCGCCCTACCGACAACCAAAACAAGAATTTTCAGCTGCGGATTAATGCATTCTTTGATTGGTGTGTGAAAAATGAGAATGATGTTCCCATTTTCACGCATTGCACTCCAGAGGGTTTTGAGGCCTCCAAAGGAGCAGGCAGTAATGCACATCCTAAATATTGGCGTAAGGCATTGCAAAAAAGGAAGACTCTCCGACTGTGCTTGGGCCATGCGGGGGGTGGTCGTATGCGCAAGTCGGCAGGCTGGCTGGCAACGTCTGATGAAGAATGGGCAACAGACGACAATTATGCCTGCGGGGTTGTAGAGCTGTGCATCACCTATCCGAATGTCTATTGTGAGATGGCGTATATCACGACGTTGTTAGCAGAGGATCGGGACGGAAAGATCCGTGACACATTCCTTTCTAACCTTGAGCGAGCCAGGAAGATCAAAGGGGAATATGACTTCATGACAAAGATCGCCTACGGCTCAGATTGGCACATGCCAGAAATGGTCACGAATGCACGTCGTTACTTGGATGTTTGGTTCGAAATTTTCTCTCTCCCGGATTACAAAGACTATCGAGAGCAGTTCTTTTGGAAAAATAGCGAAACGTACTTAAAAATCTAGGGAGGGTCTGATTAATTCGGTTTTTTTGCCACCGAGCTTTCAAAATGCCTGATATTCAACTGGCCCGTGTTCGAAATTTAGAATGAATCAGACCTTCCCTAGGTAATCAGGGAATTTCGTAACCATGAGGTAAGCCGGAGACCTATGATTGTTGGACAAAACAAAATATCCGGGTGTGCGAACAACTTTTCCGGTGGCAAGAAGTGTGCGGGAACAATAGAGGGGTCAGCCTGAATAAATGATGATTGCTCTTCAGCTGTACTGATCCCACGTATCGCATTGCTTGATCGCCCAGAACACGGCTTCTTTGAGCTTTTTGAGTGCCATGTTGTTGGGATCTCGAATCGCCTGGAGATTCTTGTCCAGATCGTAGAGGGGCTGTATGGTACGCTTATCTTGGATTTTCCCAAGCGCCCATGCCACTTCCGTAGGACGGTCTAGTGCGTCTTTGGATCTTGAAGTTTTGTCAGCAGTAGCAGAGCCACCGACGCGTCGCTGTTGATTCATTACTCAGGGAGCAATTGTTGGATTGGGTTTTTGGACTCCAATGCTGTGAGTTCGAGCCCCTCTATTTCTTGGAACGATTTTCCTGCAATCGCTTGCAGGTCACCATACATGCCAACCGTTGCTTGCATGACTCGCTCGATCTGCTCCTCTCGTTTGGCCCATTGCTTGGTAATGGCTTTCTTTTCTCTGTCCAGATCCTCCTGCATTGAAGAGAACGCCTCGACGATGGCTTCGACTCGATGGCGGAACCGCGGGCCGGTGAGATACTGATAGACCATTTCGGTTTTTGTTTGCTGTCCTTCTAAGGCTTGTCGAGCCGAGGCGAGCTCGATTAAGGAATGGCGGAGAGCGACTGCCAAGGAGAACACCGACTTTGCGTTCGTCACCCAAATTCCATCAACCAGATCAAAAGACTCAACGTCTTTGGGAAGAGTTTGACTGACGATAATAGCAATGTCTGCTTTGGCCGTTCGCTGATCGTCACGGAGTTTGACCAACCAACCGTCACTCCAATTCTTGGTTCGCTTGGATTCCCACAAGATCGTGCCACAAACCTGACCGAGAGGACCCATGACTCGCTGGAGTGCATCCCCGCCGAATTCGCCTTTGGGAACCGGTTCGATCGTGTCCCGCGGGAACTTGGTCCTGAGCACAGCTTCCAGCTCGAGTTCCTGAACTTCACCCTGGAGCTGCTGAGAGCCTTGTTCTGCTCTGCGTTTGAGTTCTTCGATCTGAGTCTGCATCGAGGCGATAGTTTGCTCCTTCTCCATCACCTTGAGTTTGAGCCCTTCCTCCGCTTCCTTCTTGGCCTGTTCGCGGGTCGCCAGCAACCCATCCTGCACCCGCTTTTCAACCGTCAGCTCTAATTCCCGTTTGGCATCGTCTAGTTCGCGTTTTTGTCGGATGAGATCGACCTGGGCTTTCTGGGCTTCAGCGAGTTTGATGTCGCGTTGAGTGAGGATGTCTTGGAGTTCGGCCAGTTCTCGTGCTTTCTGGTCGATATCTGTTTGTAGGGCGAGCTTGGCCTTCTTGGATTCCTCGCTGACAATCTTTGCGCGTTCTGCAACGAGCTTCTCGGCAACCTGATCGTCGATGGCCTGCTTAGCCTTCGTGACCGCTTCTTCTCGCTCGCGTAGAACTTCTTCCTTTTTGGCTATGTCTGAATCTTTGAGCGCGAGTCGCTTTTCAAAGTCACGGCGAGTGGACTCGATCAAAGGCGCGGCAAGGGATTCTGTCAGCCTGATCTCTGTTTTGCAGTTTGGACAGGTAATCGTGGGTTCTGACATTATGTCCTGTTTAGGCTGGGAGATTGGATGGCTAATGTCCTACCCGTAAGACGAAGATAAATCAATATCGTGCAAAAGAAGAGCGTAGTGGATAACCGGGGTTGGTGCTTGTCTTAGGATTGGCTGCTGCTTTCTTGACCCTAATTTCTGTCCAATTCCCGGTCACGGGCAGGACCCGAAAATTCATTTCAGCAGTATCCGCCGCTGACACACCTAGCGTGTGCCTCAGATCTTTGACTATCCGTACCGTTTCTCGTTCGCTGATTCTTGGTCTAGGCGTTGGTCGGTGCTCTTAAATCGCGCTACGAGATGGCGATCGCTGGGTTACCGCCGACTGGCTTCGCGTGTCCGGGAAGAGGGGCGTTTGCTGGGTTCCTTGGGAACGGGCATGAAGAGCGCGGGTGAGACACCAAAGCGGGCGGCCAGTTGGGTGATTTGGCGGACGTTCAGGTCTCGTTTGCCGGAGAGGATTTCCGATACGACGCCCTGGCTGCCGATCTCGGACAAGTCCGATTGCTTGAGCGCATGTTCTTCCATCAATGAGCGGACGATTTCGGAGGCGGAAGAATCTGAATAGGGGACATGGGTGTCCTCATACGCTTCGATGAAAAGGCCAAGTGTTTCGGCAAGATCGGCTAGGGGGTGGGTTTCTTGCTGACCGATTTCGTCCAGTATCTCATCGAGGACGGTCACGGCGCGAGTATAGTCGGATTCCGTCCGTAATGGACCGAGTGGAATCCGCTTCCGAATGCGTCGGTAGTCGGTGTTGGCCTCCTGAATGTATTTGGCGAGCATGGATCAAACCCTCCACATGTTCCGGTCGTATTCTGCGTGCGTCAGGATGTGTCGGATGTAGAGCTTCTTCCGATTGTAATGAATGGCTGCGATGAGCCTGAATTTGTTTCCCCCGATGTTGAAGACCGTAAACTGACCGACCTGATCAGCCGAAGGAAAGCTCTTCCTCAGGTCAACGAAGGACGCGTAGTCGGTCTTACGCACAATCGTGAACCAGTGTTGCAGCGACACGCGCGCGTCCGGAGGGCTTGCGCGAAGTCATCGAGCCGCTTCCGCGTAATATTGTTTCTCGTTCTAGCTATACTGATCCCACGTATCGCACTGCTTGATGGCCCAGAACACGGCTTCCTTCAGCTTCCTGAGTGTCACGTTGTCTGGGTCGCGAATGGCTTGGAGTTTCTTGTCTAGGTCATAAAGCGGTTGGATTGATCGCTTGTCCGGGATCTTTCCGAGTGCCCAGGCGGCTTCGGTCAAGACTGTCCAGTCCGTCTTCGGATCTTGCAGCTTGGCCAGTAACGGCAAGACCACCGACGCGTCTCCATGGAGGCCGCCGAGTTGGCCTAAGGCTTTGGCTGCTGCGGCCTGCACCTCCAGCTGTGGGGAGGTGTTCATCAGTTCAACGAGCAGAGGGATGCCGTCTCTGCCGAGGTTGCCGATCGCTGCGAGGGCTTGCCTCGCCAGATCGCGGTCTTTGAGCGCTTCCTTCAACTTGGGCATCGCTTCATCGGCCTGCATGTCTCCAAGAAGTGAGATGATTTTCAGTTTTCGGGCTTGGCTGGTGTCCGGAGAGTCAAGCAACCTGAGTAGTCGATCCGAGTGACCCCATTCCGCCGCCAGCAGCAGGGGGAACTCGTACTTCTCTAGGGCTTCCTTCAGCTTCGTCATCGCGTAATGAGCGGCATCCGACGCTTGTGCCGCTTGGGCGGCAGCCACGGCATCCTCAAAGTCAGTGCGTACTTCCTTCTGCCACTTAATCTTCATACCTCCGAGCAGGTAGGTCAGCTGACAGGCAGGTCCTTTCCAGAGCCGGGACGGGGCATCAGGAAGGTCTGCATCTCCTCCCGTCACGGCCGTGCCCTCCCAGGTCTTGCGTTGTTCGCATTTCACGCGCAGGATGACGTCGTGCGCTTCCCCGGCATTTCGAACAGCCGAGTATCCGATTTCCGCCAACCGTCGAACGGCGGTGTCGATGAGGGAGGTGGAGTCCGTTGTGCCTTTCTCCGTGAGGATCAGAACATCGACGAAGATGGTCTGGATCTTCTCCAATTGGGTCCGTTGTTCCGGTGTGAAGTATTCACGGTAGGCCAACCCGGGAGAGGCAAGCAGACTCAATGCAAAAATGGAGAGGAGTATTGGTACGACAACCATACGGAATGGATAACGCATCTCTTCACTCCACTCCCGCTGTCCCACTTAGTTCACATGGTATGAGGCGCTGACCGGGCTCGCCGGAACTTTTTTATCGGTTGAATTTTAGTATACACCCGCAAGCTCCTCCGACGGTGTCTGTCGATATCCATTGTGGAGAAAGTGATATTGACAGTCCGTCATTCCCAATGCTACCTTCGCGAGCTCTGCTTCGTGACTTTCACGAAACTTTCAGGTCCGTCTACATAATGTAAGTGAGTCGAGAACGGTGATTAAAACAACAGTTGCGCGACGTTACGCACAGGCCCTCTTCGAACTTCTTGACCAATCCAGCATCGAAGTGACGCGAACTACTCTCGATAGCCTGGGACAGGCCCTGAAGGGGTCTGACCAGCTTCGACATGTCGTGGCGTCACCTGCGTTCAGTGTGGAGGAAAAGATCTCGGTGCTGCAGGGGCTGGCTGAAAAATTAGGATGTCCACAGGCCGGTCAGGCATTTCTTGGACAATTGGTGAAGAAGAGCCGAATCGGGTTCTTGCCTGAGATTGCCGTGGCGTTTGGAAAACTGGTGGATCAGGCAAAGGGCACTCAGGCGGTGACGGTGTCGTCCGCGACGGCACTGCCCAGTACGGAACAGGATCGGATTAAAGCGCGGCTACGGGACACACTCAAACGCGAAGTGGATGTCACGTTTCAGACCGACGCGAGTCATCTTGCCGGGCTGCAGATCCGCATCGGCAGCACGGTGGTCGACAGCACCGTCCAGGGCCGCCTGCGCGACCTGCACGTGGCGTTGACACGAGAATAAAAGGAGTCGTCATGCAGATCAGGGCCGAAGAAATCAGTGCGATCATCAAGGAAAAGATCAAGGGGTTCGACAAGCAGGTCGATGTCAAGGAAACGGGCTCGGTCATTCAGGTCGGCGACGGTATTGCCAAGGTCTACGGTCTGGATGGGGCCATGGCCGGAGAGATGCTGGAGTTCCCTGGCGGACTCTATGGCATCGCGCTCAACCTGGAAGAAGACAATGTCGGCGCCGTGTTGATGGGTGACGATGTCGGAATCAAAGAAGGTGACCCGGTCAAGCGCACCGGTCGCATCGCGGAAATTCCGGTCGGCGAAGCGCTCGTCGGTCGTGTCGTCAATGCCATCGGTCAGCCGATCGACGGCAAGGGGCCGATCCAATCCCCGCATCATTCACGGATCGAGGTGGTGGCTCCCGGCGTGAATACGCGTCAATCCGTCCGAGAGCCGCTGCAGACCGGTATCAAGGCGATCGACGCCATGATTCCGATCGGTCGTGGCCAGCGTGAGTTGATCATCGGGGACCGCCAGACCGGCAAGACGGCGATTGCGGTCGATACGATCATTAATCAAAAGGGTCTGGGCGTCTTCTGTATTTACGTGGCCGTCGGTCAGAAGCGATCAACGGTGGCCCGCGTGGTGAAGACGCTCGAGGAAAACCATGCGATGGAGTACAGCATGGTCGTGTCGGCGAGCGCCAGCGACCCGGCCCCCATGCAGTTTCTGGCCCCCTTCGCCGGTGCGGCAATCGGTGAATACTTCCGCGATAACGGTAAGCATGCGTTGATCGTCTACGACGATTTGTCGAAGCACGCCGTGGCCTATCGCCAGCTCTCGCTCTTGCTTCGTCGGCCACCAGGACGCGAAGCCTATCCGGGAGATGTGTTTTATCTCCACTCACGCTTGCTTGAACGGGCAGCGAAACTCAGCGAAAAGCTCGGCGGGGGAAGCCTCACGGCTCTCCCCATCATTGAAACGCAAGCGGGTGACGTGTCGGCCTATATTCCCACGAACGTCATCTCGATCACGGACGGGCAGATCTACCTTGGAAGCGATCTGTTCTATTCCGGTATTCGGCCGGCGATCAACGTCGGACTGTCAGTCTCCCGCGTCGGCGGATCTGCTCAGATTAAGACGATGAAACAGGTGGCCGGTACGCTCCGGTTGGACCTCGCTCAATATCGTGAAATGGCGGCGTTTGCCCAGTTCGGAAGCGAGCTCGACAAGGCGACGCAGCTGCAGTTGGCTCGTGGCGTGCGCATGGTGGAGTTGCTCAAGCAGGGGCAATATAAACCGATGCCGGTCGCGGATCAGGTGCTCTCCATCTACGCCGGTACGCAAGGATTCCTGGACGACGTGGCGGTGGACAAGGTTCAGCAGTTTGAGGCGGACCTCTTGCACTACATTCAACAGAATCATCCGGATCTGAAGAAGGAAGTGACGACGATCGGCAAGATCGACGACAAGGTCGGTGGCCGGTTGAAAGAGATTATCTCGACCTTCAAGCAAAAGATGGGATACGGGGCAAAAGCCTAAGCACAGGACTGAGTTTCAAAGGCCTAAGGACTGAGAGATGCGGCAGCGAGCCGGATTACAGTCTCAGCACTCAGCCCACAGCCCTAAAGAATACGATGCCAAGTCTTCAATCATTACGCCGTAAGATTTCAGCCTTTAAGAATACCCAGAAGATTACCAAAGCCATGAAGATGGTGGCTGCGGCCAAGCTGAAACGGTCTCAGGATCGTATTTTAGCCGCGCGCCCCTATGCGCATAAAATGCGTGGAGTGTTGAGTAACCTGAGCCAGCGTGTGAACCGCTCTTCTCACCCTCTTCTGCAGAAGCGTGAAGGGAAGAAGGTCGAAGTGCTTGTGGTGACGAGCGACCGAGGGCTCTGTGGCGGCTTCAACGGCAATATCGCACGCAAGAGTTCCGAGTTCGTTCGGCAGTGTGAAGCCCGAGGGCTGCAAGTGAACTTGAGCATCATCGGTCGCAAGGGACGCGACTACTTTCGTCGCCGTGCATGGCCGATTCGACAAGAATGGACCGGTGTCTTCGATAAGTTAACGTTCGAGCACGCCATCGACATCGGCGGCGACCTCACGGATAATTTTGTCAAAGGCACCTACGACGAACTCTACGTTGTGTACAATGAATTCAAGTCGGCCATTCAGCAGCGGGTGATTGTCGAAAAGCTCTTCCCGATCGACGCCCAAGAGGAATTCAGTGCGGCATCCAGTGAAGGCCCTCTGAGCGGGAGTTATCTCTACGAGCCGGAGGAGGCGGAGTTGTTGGCTGCCTTGATCCCGAAGCATTTTCAGATCCAGGCCTACCGGATTTTGTTGGAGTCTGCGGCAGCCGAGCATGGGGCGCGCATGGCCGCAATGGACGGGGCTACGCGCAACGCGGGGCAACTCATCAAGAAAGTGACGTTGTATTACAACAAAACCAGGCAAGCGGCGATTACGAAAGAGTTGATGGATATTGTCGGCGGTGCCGAAGCATTGAAGTAAGAAACTAGTTCTGAGTGTTGGGTATCGAGTGCTGAGTCTAATCAATCATCTTCTCTCAGCACTGAGCACTCAGGGCTCAGCACGTGAGCAAAAGGGGTGAACTCGTGAGTACAGGAAAAGTGATTCAAGTCATCGGACCGGTCGTGGACGTGGAGTTTCCTCCCGGCCAACTGCCCAACATTTACAATGCGATCAATGTCACGCAAGACGAGAATAAGGCGGCGGGCAAGCCGGCAGTCAAGATCACCCTCGAAGTGGCTCAGCATCTCGGTGAAAATCGGGTGCGTGGGGTGGCGATGTCCTCCACCGACGGTCTCACGCGTGGGATGGATGTTCAGGACACGGGGGCTCCGATCTCCGTCCCGGTTGGTCGTGAAACGCTCGGTCGCCTCATCAACGTGCTCGGTGAACCGGTCGATGAAAAGGGCCCGATCAAGTCGAAGAAGATGTACCCGATTCACCGTCCTGCTCCCAAACTTGAAGATCAAGAGACCAAGACTGAGGTACTGGAAACGGGTATCAAGGTGGTGGACCTTCTTGAGCCGTACAGCAAGGGTGGAAAGGTCGGACTCTTCGGTGGTGCCGGTGTCGGAAAGACCGTCATCATTATGGAGCTCATCAATAACATCGCCTTGCATCACGGTGGGTTTTCCGTGTTCGCCGGCGTCGGTGAGCGGACCCGTGAAGGCAACGACCTCTGGCACGAAATGCAAGAGTCGAAGGTCATCGATCCGGACGATTTTACCAAGTCCAAAGCGGCGCTGGTCTATGGACAGATGAACGAGCCTCCAGGAGCCCGGTTGCGCGTGGCCTTGACCGGTTTGGCCGTTGCGGAATTTTTTCGTGATGAAGAGAATCAAGACGTGCTGCTCTTTGTCGACAACATTTTCCGGTTCACGCAGGCTGGGTCTGAGGTGTCTGCGTTGCTCGGTCGTATGCCCTCAGCGGTCGGGTATCAACCGACCCTCTCCACCGAGATGGGTGCGCTGCAAGAACGGATTACCTCCACCAAGCGAGGCTCGATTACCTCCGTTCAGGCCGTCTATGTGCCGGCCGACGACCTCACCGACCCGGCTCCGGCCACGGCCTTTGCCCACTTGGACGCGACCACGGTGTTGTCCAGGCAATTGGCTGAGTTGGGCATCTACCCGGCGGTTGACCCCTTGGACTCAACGTCGCGCATTCTTGATCCTCAGGTCATCGGCGAGGAACATTACAAGGTCGCCCGCGGTGTTCAATCCGTCCTGCAGCGTTACAAGGATCTTCAGGATATCATTGCGATCCTCGGGATGGACGAGTTGTCGGAAGACGACAAGATGGCAGTGGCGCGTGCGAGAAAGATCCAACGCTTCCTGTCGCAACCCTTCCACGTGGCCGAAGCCTTCACCGGCGCGCCCGGTAAGTACGTGAAGCTCAAGGATACGGTTCGAAGCTTTAAGGAGATCCTTGACGGCAAGTACGACCACCTGCCGGAGCAGGCATTTTACATGGTCGGGCCCATCGAGGAAGCCATTGCGAAAGCGGAGAAGATGGGAGTGAAGGTGTAGAGAGGCGAGTGAACCGAGCGTCCTCCGTGCTCGCGCAACGCGCGGTCTCGGAAGACCCTCGTTGCATGCGCGCAGTTGAGGACGCATCGGTTCCCGCCTTGAGGTGGGATGAAGGAAGAGCGAGATGCCAGGGAAGTTCCTATTAGAAGTTGTGACGCCGGAAAAGCTCCTGTTGAGTCAGCAGGTGGACGAGGTGATTGCGCCTGGTTCAGAGGGAGAATTTGGGGTGCTGCCCGGCCACTGTCATTTCCTGTCGACCCTCAAGATCGGCGAACTTCGCTATCGGGTCGATCATGAGACTCATTCGATGGCGGTGCTGTGGGGATTTGCGGAAGTTACTCCGACTAAAGTCACCATCATGGCCGAGATTGCCGAAAAGGCCGAAGATATTGATGTGGAGCGGGCCACCGCCAAGGTGGCCGAAGCTGAGCGTCGACTTCAGGCAGGCGGCTTGCCTTCCGAGGTCAAAGAGGCACAGGTGAGTCTCGAAAAAGCTCGTCTGCGCAAAAAAATTGCCGAGCGTGCCAGAAAAACAAGCCACGCCTAGAGCCCATCGTCTTTGATCCATCCCCATTCTTCTGCATGTCACGAAATCCGGCTTTACGGTAGGCAGCCGACGGGCTGTCTTATCCCACGCAGATGCAAGCGGCGACGCCACCCTCGCGAGTCAGAAGGCAACGGGGCAGAACTTGAGTGTCCAGCAGTTCTCAGGGTAGCCACGAGGTACAGCGCGTGACCTCAGTAACACATAAAAGCCAGGGAAGGCTTTTGGATCGCTTGAAGTACTCCTCTCAGCTCAATGGAGGGGTAGGAGGTGGGAGGGACGACCGCGATTCTTGTGGCAGTGAGTCGAGTAGGCGATCAATCCACTTCGAGGGCAACTTCTCGACCGATTCATAAATGCGGGATTGCCACCAGACGGCAATCTCCGCGAGGTCTTCCTTCTGAAAACGGTGCTCGATGATGTCAAAGGTATCGTGGCGATAGAGGACGACATCGAGCGGATACTCGACGCTCGTCGAACTGGTGCGCGTCGCATCAAAAGCCAGGAAACCCACCTTCATAGCCAGGTCCATGCTGGAATCATAGCGTAATACGCGATCGAGGAGCGGTTTCCCATAGCCTGTCTCTCCAATAATACAATAAGGGGTCCCTTCACTCACTTCGACCCAATTCCCCTGTGGGTAGATAAGGAAGAGTTTATGCTCCTTGTCATTTTCCAATTGACCCCCCACGAGGGCGTGAAGATTGAAAATCAGGCCCGCTTGATCGAGTGCCGTGCGGTCTTCTTCTGCCACGCGGCGAATCTGTGCGGCAAACACGTTGACGGCTTTGAATAACTTGTCGAAGGTCTGATCGCCTTCAGTGATGGCCTCATCGAAGTACGTGACGGCCTTGTCGCGAACGGAGCGTAGCCCAGACGTCATCAAAAACATCGAGTGACGGCCGTGCTGATGAATCGAAACTTTTCCTGCCGTGATGAATTCTGCGCCCGTCGTGACTCGGGTATCGGCAATCCCGACGAGCCCGTCCTCCACCTTCATCCCTAAACAAAAGGTCATTGTGCCTCCGCTCCGACGATGGTGCTGTGAATGTGAATTGGACGAGGGGCAAAGAACGTCTCGCAAATGGCATCCCCGACGAAATTGATCTGCCCTTGAAACCGATCCAAGAATTCGTGCAGTCCTCCGGTGAGGCAATCCTCAAGATCGCCGAAGTCCAACTCGGCGCGCAATCGCCCCAGCCGCTTTTCGGCGTGGTTCTGATACGCTCCGTGCTCGGACCCGGAGATCGCGTGCAGAGAGTCCTCACTCTTGATCAGGCAGTAGCGGATGGCTCGAGGGAAGGTGGAATCCAGGATCAGAAACGCCGTGACATCGTCTGGGGCGATACGACCAAAACGTTTATAATACATTTCCAGGGCGCTGGCGGATTTCAACAGCGCGGACCACTGGATGATATCGAATGGGGTCCCGACTTCGTCGACCGTCGGCAACAGCATGAAATACTTCACATCAAGAATACGTGAGGTCTTGTCTGCCCGCTCCAGCAAACGACCGAGGCGAGCAAAATGCCACCCCTCACCATGTGACATGGTGGCATCGGTAATCCCCAAAAACAGGTGACTATTCGCCTTCACCTCGGTCAAAAACGTATGGAGACTTTGTCTGGACCAGCCGTTTGAAAGGGCGTCTCTGACCATCAGATAAAAGCGATTGACCTGTTCCCACATGTCGCTAGAGATGACTTCTCGGACGGATCGGGCATTCTCTCTGGCAGCCACGAGGCAAGACAGAATCGAATTGGGATTGGCGGGATCGGCTAAGAGGAACTGGATTACGGTTTCTTTCGTGGGCTTTCCATACCGCCCGGCGAAACTCTCGTGATCTCCCGTCGTGAAGACCAACGGCTCCCACTGCTCCATCGTACCTCGAGGAAGATCGAGGGTCATGTTGAGGTTGACCTCGATGAAACGGGCGTAGTTTTCAGCCCGTTCAATGTAGCGATTTAACCAATAAATGGAGCTGGCGACCCGGCTCAGCATGATTCATCAGCTCCCGTGTGTTGAGCAGCGACGTGAGCGATGACACGAGCTTGTCCGTTTGTCATGGCGGCCTTCATGACAAGACCCACGTGTCTTTATTGCCTCCGCCTTGAGACGAATTTACCACGAGAGAGCCTTTCCTCAATGCCACGCGTGTCATGCCTCCCGGCAACACGGACACATCGCGGCCATACAACACGTACGGACGGAGATCGACATGGCGTCCTTCCAGATGATCATCCACTAATGTGGGGACACGAGAGAGGGCCAAGGTTGGTTGGGCGATGTAGTTCCGCGGATCCGCCTCAATGCGACGAGCGCAGTCCTCCCGTTCCTGCTTGGAAGCGTGAGGCCCGATCATCATCCCATAGCCGCCGGCTTCATTGGTGGCTTTCACGACCAGCTGATCCAAATGCTCCAAGACATAGGTCCGATCTCGTCGATCTGAGCAGAGATACGTCGGCACATTGGGAAGTATCGGTTCCTCCGCGAGGTAATAATTGATGATCTTCGGAACATAGGCATAAATGGCTTTGTCGTCCGACACGCCGGTACCGGGAGAATTAGCGAGCGCGACCCGACCTCTCTTGTACGATTCCATGAGACCCGGGACCCCAAGCAAGGAATCGCGGCGAAACGCCAGTGGATCCAAGTAGTCATCATTAATCCGCCGGTAGATGACATCGACGCGTTGGGATCCCTTCGTGGTGCGCTTGTGGACAAACCCATCCACCACCACGAGATCATTGGCTTCGACCAATTCCACTCCCATCTTTTGGGCAAGCAGCGAATGTTCGTAATAGGCAGAATTGAAAATGCCGGGTGTGAGAATCACGATGGTCGGATCGGGAAGCTCCGAAAGGGAACGAAGGGTTTCCAAGAGTTGGCTCGGGTACCCATCCACCGGCCGCACGCGATAGGCTTCGAACAACTCAGGGAACGTCCGTTTCATGACTTGTCTTGCCTCCAGCACATAGGCCACCCCGGACGGGCACCGGGTGTTATCTTCGAGAACGTAGTACCGACCATCGCTGATTCGGACGAGATCGATTCCGGCAATGTGGCACCAGATGCCGCGCGGCGGCTGCAGGCCCATGCAAGGTTGCAAAAAACTCTTGCTGGTATAAATCAGCTCGGCGGGAATCACCCCATCTTTGAGGATCTTCTGATCGTGGTACACATCGTTGATAAACAAGTTCAATGCGCGGATGCGCTGGCAAAGCCCGGAGTCGATTCGCTCCCAATCCGACGCCGTGACGATCCGAGGTACGATGTCGAAAGGGAATATCTGTTCATGGCCGTTATTGCTCCCATAAATGCTGAACGTCATTCCCATGTTGAGGATGACACGCTCTGCCGCTTCCTGGCGCTTTCGTAGCTCTCCTTCCGGTAATGACGCAAGCTTCTTGAGCAACAGGGTACTTCCGGGTCGCGGTTGTCCCTTCTCTTCGTACAGTTCGTCGTAAAATCTCTCAGGGTCGTATTGCGAAAAGCGTATACCCATGTGTCTGGCTCCAAGAGGCGCACCCTAACAAAACGACTCGTTGGCTTCAACTGCTGTGATGAAAAGGAAGGTGCAGACGGAGAGGAAGACAAAGTTGTTCATCTGGTCTCTGCCGTAGGAGCGAAGCAAGTCGCCCGCACTGGCGGATTGCATTTTACCGGAGGTCTTTAGTAGCGTGTTCTGCTCATGATCACGGAATTTCTCATCACGGCTGGAGAACAGCCGAAGCGGCTGGATATCTTTCTCGTCGGCCGCGAGCGGGACACCTCCCGGTCGGCGTTGCAGCGGTTGATTGAATTGGGTCGGATACGGGTCAATGACCAGGCTGTGAAGCCGAGCCACAAGATCAAACCCGGGGACAGGATCACCATGGATGTCCCAAAGCCGGAACCGCTCGCCATCAAAGGAGAGGCCATTCCGCTTGAGGTCATGTTCGAGGATGATTCCCTTCTGGTCCTGAATAAGCCGCCCGGTATCGTGGTCCACCCCGCGCCAGGGAATTGGAGCGGGACGCTGGTGAATGCGTTGTTGCATCACTTCCAAACCTCGGGTGGGACGATTTCAACAATCGGTGGGAAGGAACGACCCGGCCTGGTTCATCGTTTGGACAAGGAAACCTCCGGCGTCATGGTGATTACGAAGACCGATACCGCGCACCGGGCCCTCGCGGCTCAGTTCAAACTCCACACCATTACGAGAGCCTATGAAGCACTGGTCTGGGGGGTTCCCAAAAAGGGACGAGGGGTGATCGATCTCGCCATTGGTCGAGATACTAAAGACCGAAAGAAGTTCTCATCACGCACGACGAGTCCCAAGGAATCTGTAACCGAATATGTGGTGACCCGACGCTATGGTAAAGTGGCCGCACACGTCTTGCTGTATCCCCAAACTGGGAGGACTCACCAGCTGCGGGTGCATCTGACCTCATTGGGCCATCCCATTCTGGGCGATCGCACCTATGGTGGCAACAAGGTGATGGTTCTGGCGGACATCGAGGTCCCACGGGTGATGCTTCATGCCAGGACGCTGGGCTTTACCCATCCCGCTTCAGCCGCCAGAGAGGAATTCACGAGACCGTTCCCTGCCGATATGGAGCGCGTGATTCATGCGCTCGAGCATCTGATTGCACCGGGGGATCAAATGCCCGCTAGGCCAAGGACTGTAGGAACAGCCGACGAGGAGCTATGCTGACCGCAGAGGTGTTGGATGCCATAGGTGGTCTCACCGCCCATGTTAAAGCCTATGCCGCGATCCTTCCCTCGTTCGTGCATTTGAAGGCCGTGCCGTCCGGCGTGAAACCTTCCGCGGAGGCGATGGACAGCTATGAGGTGACTGTCACACGAATACAACGTCAAAGTGCAGGCACTCCATACAAGGGCCTCACTGAATCATTTGTCTGTTCTTTGGAAGCCTTCGAGCAGGGGAATCTGATCGGCACCGTCCAAGCGCTCCTGACCGTAATCGACCAGCTTGAACGCATGCAACGGGATGAAGAGATTGAAGTCAGACGAGCGGACGAGAAGCGACTCACGGAATACCGCGTGGCCCTCCGGAAAGTGCTTCCCGGCAACCAGCCGGAATTAGCAGAAACGGGTAGAGGCCTGTAGGGGGCAGTGGTGAGTTATGGGTGCTGAGTCCTTCGTTTTTCTGAGAAGCTCAACTCATACCTCAACACTCACGACTGAAAACTCGTAGACGTGGCTAGTGCCCCATCTTTGGTCCTAACGCATTGGATCCGGTCGTGACCAGCTTGAATCGCGCAAGGGTCCCACAGTGGGGGCACTTCGCACGAACCGTTTCAGCGTCGAGTATCTCGTACTCTTCCGCTCGTAACCACATGAGTTGGAAGCATTTGGAACAGGTACGGACTTGCGTTGACATTGGTTTCCTCGTACACTCCAGATCAATCCGAGGGATACTGTAGTATAAGATGCCTCCAACCCTCAAGCCTGCTGTCACCTATTCTCATCATGAACTTCCCGAAGCGGCACAGCTTCTTGGACTCTTTCAACAGGCTCCATGGGCGAAGGATCGAACCCTGGCTGACGCAAAGGAAATGCTTGAGCATACGGATCTCGCCATTTGTGCCCGGGATAGCGAGCGACTGATTGGATTTGGACGCGTCCTCACGGATTTTGTCTATCGGGCGACGATTTGGGATGTGATTGTCGATCGGGCCTATCAAGGGCAGGGGATTGGCACAGAGATCGTCACACGAATTCTTCATCACCCTCAACTGCAACGGGTCGAACTGTTTTGGCTTTGTACCAGACGCCCAGGTTTCTATGAGCGACTCGGCTTCAGTTCCAAAGAACAGACTGGTATGGTCTGGAGCCGAAGCAAGAACAGTCGATCCGAATAAGAACGACCGATAAGAATGCTGCAGTCTTTTACTCGGTGATGAGAGCAGATCCTGCCGTCAGCTCCGGTCTAGTTTCGTGCTTAGAAGAACATCTTCCCGCCAAATAAGAACCCAAACGAAGAGGCGTTCCAATCGTTGTTCCGGCCACCGGTGCCGGTCGTATGCCCATCGTTCCGCTTATAGGCCCACTCCACGTTAAGGGCGAACCGTTCGTTGAGTTTGTAATCAGTCCCCCACCCCAATCGCCAGGCGAAGGTATTACTCGGACTAATCCGAACTGCGGTCTCCTCGCCAAAGCTGTTCACGTTGACGCCGAAGCTCATATTCACATAGGGGCTGAGCGGACCTGATCTGGCTGGGCGTATTTCGATGGTCGGTAGAACCGAAACGGTATCCTGGTGCCCAAGGTCCACGTCCGGCTGTTCCACGCTCACTCCATGGCGCTCCCACTCGAGCATCATGCCCACCAAGAACCAGGTATTGAGGCTGTACATCGCTTGGAAGTTCACCAGCGGACCAATTGAAGTAGACGTGCCTTCCGACAGCTGTTGGGTCAGTGGTGCGAATCCGCCACGCAAGCCAAGTACCACCCTGCCGGCCTCAATTCCTCCAAACTCTTGCGCGGAAGCGGTCGTGGAAAAGGGAAACAGTGAGAACAATACAATGAACAGTACGGCGGCCACGAGTTCCTTGATCCATTGCTCACGCATCCCACACCTCCGTTCCCCCTAGTGAAAGGAAATTCCTTGAGCTGTTAAGCCGAGAAGACCCGTCAGTACTGGCGTTGATGACACTGTCGATACGACTACTACCCAATACCTTGGACAACTCGGCGTACCATCCATTGGTTATGGCAGTACTTCATGGAGCTTAACACGGTGGCTAATGAGAGTGAACGACTCCTGTGCGTCTTACTCGCTTAGGTGAGAAGAGAACCGCCGCAAAGAATATGGCGGTCGCCAACAGCACAATCGCCGGCCCTGAGGGAACGTCCCAGATGGCGGAAATCAAGACTCCTACGACCGAGGTTGTGATTCCGAAGCATGCAGAATACAGCGTCAAGGTCCTCAGGCTATGTGTGAGTTGATAGGCCGTCGAAGCCGGAATCAGAATCATGGCGAAGACGAGAATGGCCCCCACTGTCTTGAGCGAGACAACGACGGTGAGTGCAACGAGAGTCAGCAACAGAAAAAACATTTGCCGAGCCGGAACGCCGGAAGCTTCGGCCATTTCCTGATCGAACGCAATGAAATAGAGTTCTTTGGCAAACAGGAGCAGCAAGCTCAACACCAGCACGCTCAACGCACCGATGATACGCAGCTCTTCAGGCGTGACGGAGAGCACGCTGCCGAAGAGATAGCCGTAGACCTCGGCATTGTAGCTCTTCATCAGTCCGATAAAGAGGATGCCCAGTGCCATGGTCGTCGTGTACAGAATGCCGATGGAGACATCCAGCTTCATCCTGCCGCGTTCTTCAACCCAACCTGTAATCCAGACGGTGGCCAGCCCAAACAGAATGGCCAGCAATAATGGGGGCCACCCCATCAGGTAGCCAAGTGCTACACCTGCAAAGGCAGCGTGGGATGTTCCCGCACCGACGAAGGCCAGTCCCCGCAGGACAACAAACACGCCGATAACTGAGCAGAGTCCTCCAACCATTGCCGCGGCGAGGAGGGAGCGTTGCATGAAATCGTAGGCGAGAAGATCGAGCATGATGAGTCGTTGTTCTTAGTGGTGATGATGGTAGTCTTCGACGATGACGAGGTCTTTCTCGGTAATCACAAGCTCTTTCCCGTAGACTTGGTGAAGGATCTCCGGCTTGAGAACTTCGGCTGGAGGGCCGGCGGCGTAGAGCCTGGTTTTGAGGAGCACGAGTCGATCCACTCTCGACCGGATCATATTAATATCATGCGTGATGAGCAACACCGTCAGCTTGAGTTCGTCATGAAGATGCTGGACGAGCTCAATGACGTTGTGCTGCATGGTGATATCCAATCCGGTTGTGGGCTCATCAAGGATGAGCACTTTGGGTTGCTGTGCCAATGCCCTCGCGATAAAGACTCGCTGCTGCTGCCCGCCGGATAGATGGCCGAGCGCCGTATCTTTGTGCGACTCCATGCCGACCTGGGTGAGGGCTTCCATGGCGATGTGACGATCCTTCATCCCTGGCCGCTTCAGAAGCCCTAGTGCTCCATAACGGCCCATCATGACTGTCTCGAGAACTGTGACGGGAAAATTTCGATCAACCACTCCCTTTTGCGGAAGGTATCCGATCTGGGCCCGGTGGTGGCAGCGGAGTTCACTGCAGGCACAATCAAAGATATGAAGATGCCCTTCCATTGGAGGAAGCAATCCCAACACGGCGCGGCAAAGTGTTGTTTTGCCTGATCCGTTTGGACCGATGACGCCAACGAACTCGCCGTCGTAAATGGGCAGGGAAATATCCTTGAGCGCAATCAGCCCTGGAAAACCGAAGGACGCATGATCGAAACGGATGATCGGACTACGACCGGTAGACACGGATCCCTCTGTTCCCTCCGGAGGCATGAATGGATTTCCTGAGCGGTTGCTAGGTGGACTCCAACGCGCCAACTAATTGGAGCACATTGTAACGAAGCATGTCGAGGTAACTGTCAGTTCCCGGAATTCCACCCGGCATCGTGGTCAGCACAACTACACGTGCTTTGGTGTCTCGTGACAGCAGTTCTGGAAGCCGTTGGCTCAGCTGAATTTCTGAGGCGATGACCCGAATATGATGACTGTTAATCTTCACAATCAACTGCTGAAGGTGAAGGGCGGAGGGTTCTATGCCTGACTGGGTGTGGATCGTGTCGACGATCTGAAGGCTAAATCGCTTGGCGAGGTAGGGCCAAGCCGGATGATGTGCGATGAAACGCCGGTCCGAGAGGCGTTGAGTACGCTTCATCAGCTCCTGTTGTACTTGCGCGAGTCGTTGCAGATAGGCCTCCTGATTCGCTTGAAAATCGGCTGCATGAACCGGATCAACGTCGATGAGGGCTCGGGTGATGTGGCGCAGCATGATGCTGACATTCACGGGATCCAACCAAATATGTGGATTTCCTCCAGATTCGGCGCCATGCGTGCCCGGATGGCTCTCTTCGTGGACCTCCCCATCGTCAGGAAGAAGCTCGACGTCCTGGGATGTCGTGATGACGCGTAACCTGGCACTTCCGGCATTTTTCACCAACGACGTGACCCAGACTTCAAGCCCAAGGCCGACTTCGAACAGGAGCTGAGCCTTGCGGACTGCGACCAAATCACTGGGTTTTGGTGAGTAGGTATGTTCGTTTTCATAACCGCTCAGCAAAGACTTCACCTGTACAAACGGACCACCGACCTGTTCGGTCAGGTCCTTTAAGACGGGAATGGTGACGACGATAGGAATTGGCTCACGAGCGTCGGTTGCGGAGATGGAGACGGCAGAACATAGAACGAGCGTCAGGAGAAAAAACCGAATACCCAACCTGCATGTATAGGTGGTAGGAAACATCGGCGGCGACCGTATCATCCAGGTTTTCGCTCTGTCAACGCCATCTTGAGCGCGCCCATCAAGAACGGCACAGTCAGTGTCGGGATGAGGCGGCAACTTGATCATATGGTCGAGAACCGAGCAAATCCAGAACCACGCTCGCGGGTTTTTGCAATCTCTTGATTGGCCCTGGCCATTCGTCTCCTTGACCATCTCCGTGAGTTCGATTAGCGTAGCGCACACAGCCCATGAGACGTGGTATGGTCAGGAAAGGATATCGCTTATGAAGGTCGTTGGGCTCATGTCGGGAACGTCTGCCGATGGCGTTGATGCTGCATTAGTGTCAATTGTTCGGAAAACAACTCGACTTGAGGTGGAGATGGGAGCATTCTATTCGCTTCCCTATCCGCGCTCGCTCCAACAGCGACTTCTCTCCGCATCGGTATCAGGGACGGTCGCCGATCTGTGCCATCTGAATGCGCTTCTGGGGGAATGGTTCGCTGATGCCGCGCTGGGAGCGATTCGAGCCGCTCAGTTAACAACAGAAGAGGTTGATCTTATTGGGTCTCATGGCCAGACTGTGCACCATCTGCCGAATGGAATTAAGGATACGCGGGTTGGGGCGATCCGGTCTACCCTCCAAATTGGCGAGCCCGCGGTGATTGCTGAGAGGACTGGAATTACAACGGTCGCCAATTTTCGCCCCCGCGATATTGCCGCTGGTGGACAGGGAGCGCCGCTGACGCCGGGTATCCATGCCTTGCTGTTTCAACATCACCGCCGAGGGCGACTCATTGTCAACCTTGGGGGGATCAGCAATGTCACCTACCTGCCGCGTGGAGCCGGAGGGGACGGGTTGATGGCATTTGACACGGGTCCGGCCAATATGGTCCTGGATGGCATTATGTTCCGGAGCACGAATGGCCGTTTTACCATGGACCGCGATGGACGCCTCGCGGCCAAGGGTCGGGTCGATTCAAGACTGTTGGCCAAACTGTTGGCCTATCCATATCTCTCTCAGGCGCCTCCCAAATCGACCGGTCGGGAAATGTTTGGGGAGGCCATGCAGACGGAGTTACTTAGCTGGCCGCAGGCGCGCAAACTATCGGTCGAGGATCTGTTGGCCACCTGTACACGATGGACTGCTGAGGCCGTCGGCACGGCACGGCGCTGGGTCAAGGGTGGAATAGACGAAGTGATCGTCGGCGGAGGCGGAGTGAAAAACCGGGCAATTATGGAACATCTGAAGGCTGTGTTTGCTCCGGTTCCGGTCACCACCTTTGAGGCGCACGGCTGGGATAGTAAAGCGCTGGAGTCGGTGGCCTTCGCGATTTTGGCCTATCAAACGGTGATGGAGCAGTGCGGGAACGTTCCGGCGGTGACAGGCGCAGCGTCTCCCAGGCTGTTGGGGTGTATTGTTCCAAGTGGGCCAGGATGGTATGAGCGATTACATCCAGGTCGACGGAGAAAGTAAACGACGATGAAGCTTCTACTGCTTGTGACGGTCCTCACCTTGATCATCTTCGGTATCTGGTGGTACCGAAGGCGAGCGCGCCGAAGCAAGAAAGAGGTGTCGCGCAGTATGATGCCCTCTGATGTCACCCTCAGCCCGACTCCGCTCTTGGCCGAAGACGAAGTGGCGCTCTATAACCTCCTGCGAATGGTCGTCCAAGAACGCTATCTTGTCTTTGCCAAGGTGCCGCTCGGCTCATTTCTCACGGTCGATGCGGGGGGGAAGGAACGGGTCCAGGTCCTCCGTCATCTTGCCCTGAAGCGGGTTGACTTTGCGTTGGTGCACCCAGGATCACGCCAAGTTGAACAGGTGGTGCAGATTGAACCTCAATCCCCTGAACTCCACCAGGTGGAATCACAACAAATCATCGAGTCCTTGCTTGATACGGCAGGGATCAAACTGAGGAAGCTTCAGGCCAAGAAGACGTACCCTCTCGCACATCTAGCCACTCGACTGGAAATCACTGCAGACGATTAAGCTCTGTACCAATCGAGCTGCCCAACGAGGCGGGTGTTGTAATAATGGTGGGGAGATCGCTTCACCGGGATCTCTTGCCTTGATCGCTCTGCGGGTACCTCTTCCTACCGAGCCAGCAAACTTTTGATTGATCAGGTTGGAGCTACGGCGGCGATGTGGAGGGCTCTTCGCTGGGGGACAGCGCTTCGACCGCCTTGCGCGCAACTTCTGCTTCGGGACTTTCCGGATATTGATCGATAACACGATCGAACATCAGACGGGCCTTCTCTTGATCTCTAAGTTTGATATAGGTCTGGCCCAGCTTGAGAGTCGAGGCGGCCAACTTTGGGCTGAGCGGGTAATTGGACACGACGTCGTAGAAGGACTGTAAGGCGTCCCGATATCGCCGAGTACGAAACTGGCATTCTCCAATCCAGTATTGTGCGTTGGCTGCCAGTGCGGATTGACCGTGGAGCTCAATGAAAAGGCGAAAACCGGCCATTGCCGCTTCGTAGTCGCGGTGTTTGAATTCCTCCATGATGCGATCATAGAGATGACGGGGTGCATCCTGACGCTGTGCAGGGGCGGCAAATGGCTGACCTGCAGAGAAAACAATAACGAGCATGAGGAGGATTCCAACACCTTGTCTTGCAGCCATATCAGGCCTCCATCGGTTCAACCGAAGTCGAGTGGGTTGTAAGGCAATCGGTATGCCTAGTATATGGAGAAGCGGGAGAGGGAAGCGCTGAAAAAACAGGGTCTTGCGTAAGCCTCTGTATGAGAAAATGAGGACATTGTCGGCAACGGATTATGCAGGACACAGAATTGTACAAGATGGTTTGCCTACTCAGATCACCACAATGTAATCACCAACGCAAAGACCGGAGAGGGTCTTCTCCCAGGAGTGCACTATGTTGAACGGTATCCTGTCATTTGCTGGTCCAAATACGGTGGTCCTGATGTTATCCAATGGACAAACCGCCTCATTAAGACCCCGATTGATTTCAACGCCTCGCTCACCCTCCATTGGCCGCTCAGCTCCCTGCGTCTTTTCCAAGAGAGCACTAGCGAACCTGCACGGCTGAGCGCCAGTAACAGACGGCGACCCATCAATTTTGACATGTCGAGGATGGTGAATCGTTAGGAATGTGAAACTGAAACGAGTTACCGCCTTGCTGTTTCGCGCGGTACATTGCGGCATCCGCATGTGTTAATAATTCATCGATATCATGGTCGTCGGTCGGATAGATGGTGATGCCGATACTGACGCTGATCACGGCCTGGTGTTCTCCAAGTATGAACGGTTCGGAGAGGGATGTGGTGATGCGTTGGGCCACCAATGAGATATCCTCCTCGCACATCAACCCTTCGAGGATGATGGTAAACTCATCTCCCCCCATGCGCGCAACGGTGTCCACTTCACGAACACATTCATGCAGTCGTTCAGCCACAACTTTCAACAGTTGATCACCGACACTGTGGCCGAGCGTATCGTTCACCGGCTTGAATCGATCCAGGTCAAGCAGCATCAGTCCGAGCGGCTGCTGGAGACGCTTACTTCGTGCCATGGCCTGCACGAGTCGGTCGCGGAACAAGCTGCGGTTCACGAGTCCGGTCAGCTGATCGTACTGGGCAAGGTACGTGAGTCGTGCTTCCGCACGCTTTCGTTCGATTGCGTAATGGATTGAGCGGGCCAAGAGTTCAGAAGGACCTTCTCCCTTCACGAGATAATCCTGTGCTCCATTTTGGACCGCTTGCAAGGCCAGCGTTTGATCGTTGAGCCCGCTGAGTACAATCAGTGCAATGGTCGGATTCGCCGCGTGAATTTGCCGAACCGTTGAGAGCCCGGACCCATCCGGGAGCGAAAGGTCCAAGAGCACAGCATCAAATCGAGCTCGAGCGAGATAGCGGAAGGCCTCACTCAGGCGTGTCACATGGGTGATATTGAATTCTTCCAGGTGCCACTCTGCAAGGATATCCTGCGTCAGACGAGCATCGACATCATTGTCTTCAACTAAGAGAATCTTGATCATGCCCAGTCCGGGTAGCCCCGCCGCTTACTGCCTACAACCTATTCTTCGGATATGTATCAAGTATAGCGTAAGGCTCTGATACAACAAGCAAATGGTTGAAGTGGTGACAGCCAACACGGTATTGGCGGGAGGACGAAATCGCAGGCCGATATGATTCTTAAAATAGGAGACCCGCCTCTGGCGCGGGGCTGGAACAAGAGAGGGCGTATAGAAACAAGCACTCGCCATGATGATCAGGAGGTCGGTCCATCACAACACCAAGATAGTGGGCCAAAGGCTGATGAGAGGTCGGGAGCTGATGGATTCGAGATGACTGAGGGGGAAGGGAGAGATTGAGGTTAAGAGGTGCGTAGTGCCGAGAGCTGTACATCAACGTGAGCAGCGGTGGTAGGGACTGTGGATTATAGAGAGAGGGGAGCAAGGCTTAGTCGCGTGATCACGATCCACGAGAACCAATAGGCAGAGCGCCTGGGTATGTTCCGATTGGGGGTTGCTCAGGACCAAACGCCGCTTCACAGGCATACCCTGGTTGAAAGGGCCAGAGAAGTGAACGGCCCACGTCATTCCCTCGGATGTGAATATATCGCAATGTCATACCCATGCGAGCCGCTTCGTCCTTCACCTTTTCAGTACAATCCTGCGCGGAGTAGCCACGGCGTGAAATCAGCAAGGGAGCACCGGAACCACTGAGCACAGAATATTCGTTGATACACCCATTGAGGCTAAAAAAGAGGCAGAGAAGACCGGTGAGACGAATGAGCCCTTTTCTTGAAGCCATCGGGAGACGAGATCCGCTGTCTCTGAACGCCCTGTAAGAGGTCGACTCACTGCTCATGCCTAACCATACCACGAAAGCATTGTCCCAAGCGACCGGATAGATCTATCACGTGTAAGCCAGTGGAATCGTCATCCTGGTGAATGTGGAGCTGTGAATCAGCTCGATATGAGCCGCGATCGGCCTCCTTCAAAAATATTACGAATCCTCGTATTGTGGGTAATTCCTCATCAACGACAATGAAAGAGATAGAAAAACGCCTTCTGTATGAGCGCTGTACGGTAGGAAAAGAAAGGGAGTAACGACCCGAACGGTACGATTAGGTTAGACCGGCTTTTCCGCGACGTACTCCATGTACTTCCAGAACAGCTTCGCTTCCTCTTCGTTCAGCACCACCGGGGTATTATTCGCGGTGCCGGTCATAAACACCTTGACCGACACCGTATCGTGCCAGGCCTGAACTTCACAATGAGAAACCAAGTCCAGGTTGATGGCCCGGTTTCCGATACGGACAAAATGCATGGCTGATCTCCCATCACCTCACAGGCGACGGGATAATCATACACGAAGGTCTCTCTGTCTGGAAGTAACGGACTCTTCTCCTTCCCGATGTTCAAACCGATGCCTAAGCCTGGAAGAACGTGCCGATCTGCTCGGCAGGAAGTGCCGACTGTGTTATCAGGTCATGACGAGAATGCCCAATAAACAGTGGTTCTGCACTGGCACGAAAGTTGAGCTGAGTGGTCTGGTTATCTCTGTGTTCCGTGTCTGGATAGAGGTGCGGCGAGATGGATGCGACAAATGGATGGAAGACGGCAAACGACTTATGGGAATTCGTCACTCAGGATGTAGCCATCATCGGCGGGCTGTCCAGTCCAATGCTGAGCTGGGTCGGCATGGCGGGGATTCTTGCCATGTGCGGCTGGCATGGAGCCGTCCTCCTTCGTGGAGCCTGGCAGATTCGACAGGCGTTGTGTCGAGTGCAATCACAGGTGTCGAGCCTTCTCGTCGCACGCCGACAATGGTCAAAGGAATGGATTGTCACACTGACGTTGGGGAGAACACGGCCGCGTTCAGATGAGTCGCAACGGTCACAACGCGATCTCGATGATCTCCACGTGTTGGATCGGGCCATGCGTGCTGAACCGGCATTTGCCGCAGAGTGGCTTTCCTACCGAAAGACCTTCGCCGTCGAACAGTCGGCCTGGTTTCTTGAGCCGACGGTCTCTGCGCAAAAATCGGCTGCAGAATTCTTCTCCTTTGAAGCCTCCATGGCGGAATACCTCAACGTCGGGTTCTATCGGCAACTCCCGTCATTTCTGACCGGTATGGGACTGATGTTCACGTTTCTGGCGATTCTTATCGGCCTGAGCAAACTTCATGCAAACGGCTCGCAGGTTGAAGGCATCGCGGGTCTCATTAACGGGCTCTCGGGAAAGTTTGTCACATCCATTGCCGGTTTGGCTTGTGCGAATGCGTTCACTCTTTTGGAAAACTCCGTTTGGTATCGCCTGAGCAACCGACATCGACGGTGTCTCTCGCTGCTCGATGAAGTATTTCCTCAACGGATCGTGGATCAACATGCCCAGTCTTTAGCCGTGCAGACCGAGCAGGTGTCAACCATCGTCGGTCCTACCAGGAGCGACGGTGACAAACAATTGGCTGAAGTCGTGCACCATCGACTCGGTACGGCAGTAGCCGCCTTAACGAAGGTGTCAGAGTCTCTCACCGCGATGAGTGCGACTCAACGTAGTTCAACGGTGGACGATCTTCCCGGAGAGATTGGTCATGAGGTTCAAAAAGCATTGAAGCGGGTGACTCAGCCTCTGGTAGATGCGATCCAGGACCTCAACCGAACCATGAAAGGGCAGGCGCTTCCGGTACAGCTCTCAAAATCAGAAATGGAAACCATATTTCAGGAGCTGAAGACCCATGGAGTGGCTGTGCACGATACTTCCTCTGTCAAGACGGGGAGCAGTGGGAACAGCACGCCTCATCAGGAGTAAAGCGAGAGTGGACAGATGAGATATCGCAAATGGTCAATGGCACGGGAATCTTCCGTCTCGCCGTCGGTTGTATTTAGTGGGGTGACTGATCTCATGACCTCGCTCGCCGTGATCTTCATCCTTCTATTTGCCGCCTATGTGAGCCGGGTTCACGAGAGCCAGGAAAGTCATGCAGAGGGTCCTTCATCTCCAAGAGAAGAACGACCGAACCTTGATCGTCCGCTTCTCCAGCACGAAGCCCACAAGCCAGATGTTTTGTCCGTCAGTATGCCGGACGTTGCGCTCAGCTTTGACTTTGGAAAGAGTAGGTTACTCCCGCCTGCGGAGGCCTTTTTGTCGGAGATGATGCCACACTATGTTGCTATGGTATGTGCCCAAGGGGGCAAAGAGGTGGAAGCCTTTGTCATAGAGGGATACACCGATGATCTCGGAGACGACCTCCTCAATTTGCGCTTGAGCCAGGAGCGATCGTTTGCTGTGTTGGCCAAGAGCGTGGAGATCGTCCGTGAGAAGCTTCCCTGGGCCTACGAATGTTTTCTTCAAAAGGCGACGGCGAATGGTCGCGGGAGGCAGAATCTTCTACGGGACGATGCAGGAGACCTGGATCGGGAGCGGAGCCGCCGGGTGATGTTCAAAATACACTTGCGCCCTCAGTAAACGCCGCGAACCAATTGAACGTCGCTCATGGCTGCCACGTGGTGGAGATGGGTCGCGCACTCGAATGGGCTTCGACAGCCTGCCATACCTTCAGGACATTCCTTTTGCGGGCGAGTGAGTTTGTACGGTGCTTGGGAATGATGCCGTCATCGGTATCGTCTCACTCCGAGGTACAGGATCCCAGTCACGTCCCATTCTCCATGCAACGGGCTAACTCGAGAAACTGTTCCAAGGGAAGGGTCTCAGCGCGAAGCGAGGGTGAGATGTGAAGTGTTGCCAAGGCTGTTTCGACAAGCCTCGAATCATACCCTTCGTTCCGAAGTGAGTTTACGAGTGTCTTCCGTCGGTGAGCGAACGCGGCTCGTACAAGCGCGGTGAACCGCCGCTCCGCTTCAGGATGGCGCACTCGCGGTTCGAGTGCATGCAGCAGCACAACAGCTGAATCAACTTCGGGTCGAGGGCGGAAGCACTGTGGGGAAACTTTGAATGCCTTTGAAATATTTGCAGAGTATTGGGCCATCACAGAGAGGACACCGTAATCTGAACTCCCAGGTTTTGCGATAAGACGGTCTGCGACTTCGTTTTGAAGCATCAGGACCATGCGGGCGAAACGATTGCCTTGAGACAGGAGCCGAAATAAGAGCGGAGTGGAAATATAGTAGGGGAGATTGGCGACGACGATAGTCCCGATCGGTAAGTGTTCGATCGAACAGGTCAGGGCATCGCCGAGCAGGAGGGTTAAATTCGCAAGATGCGCGGTTCGTTCAGATAGAAACGTGTGGAGACGAGGATCAACCTCAATGGCGGTGATGTGGCCGGCGGCTCGGCACAGGGCTTCCGTCAGGAAGCCTCGGCCCGGGCCGATCTCGAGGACGGTATCAGCGGATGAAAGTTCCGCGAGTGCGACGATCTTGCGAACGATGTTCGGGTCCACAAGAAAATTTTGTCCAAGCCGCCTGATCGCCGCGGGAGGAGATGCTGAATCCACCCTCAACTCCCGGGCGAAGATGAACGAGCGAGTTTGTCGAGGAGGCGAACCAGCGGCGTACGGTAACACTCCACGAGATCAGTAAACTCTTCGAGCAAGTCGTTGGTGAAGGATGGTCCTGGTTGGATACGGGCGAACGTGTGCCCGTCTTCGTCGCCGACCGTGGCGGTGAGCAGTGCGATGGTGCGTGATTTCCACTTTACGACTCGTTCTGTTCCCGCCACGGTATTCAGGTCCTGACAGGTCTGTTGCGCAAGTGCATCCAGTTCCGCAATCTGTTGCCTAATGGTGGTCAACTGCTTAGCGCTATCAAGCGGCATGATGAGCACGCCCTTTCTTGACACGTCGCTGAGCGATTCGTGCCGCCAAGGCGACCGCTTCGATCAGACTTCCCGGGTCGGCCACTCTTTTCCCCACAATGTCGAAGGCTGTTCCATGGTCGACGGACGTGCGAATGATGGGCAAGCCGACGGTGAGATTCACGCAGGTGCCGAACGCCACGAGCTTCAGCGGAATCAAGCCCTGGTCATGGTACAAGGCAACAATCCCGTCATACTGTCCCTTTGCGGCTTTTCCAAACAGCGTGTCGGCGGGCAATGGATCACTGGCAAGAATGCCCTGCGCTTGGGCTGTCCGGGTTGCCGGAAGAATGACGCGAGCTTCCTCATTTCCAAATAGGCCATGTTCTCCCGCATGCGGATTCAGTGCGGCCACTCCGATCTTCGGTCGTTTGACTCCAAATAACGTGGTGAGTGCCATGTGAGCCAACCGGATCGTTTTTTCAATCCTCGTTTGAGTAAGCAGCGTCGGAAGCTCTTTAATTGCGACATGTGTCGTGACGAACATGATCCGCAATGGGCCGCCCACGATCATCATGCCGGATTCCTTCGCCTGGGTCAGGTCGGCCAATAATTCGGTGTGTCCAGGGTATCGGCAGCCCGCCATGTTGATGGCTTCTTTATTGATCGGAGCGGTCACGATCCCATCGAGGCAGTCCAATTGGGCGAGTTCTACGGCTTTCTCAATGAAGGTGACTGACGCCGCCCCGGTTTCGGCCGCTGCAAGGCCCGGTGTAAATCGGCCCAATGGGGTGCTCAGTGGGTCCAGTAGGGCCACGGTGTCTGGGCGGGGTGCTGGCGTTTCATGGCCATCGATGGGGAGTACAGTCATCTTGAGTCGCAGCGTCTTAACGGTACGAATCATGACAGAAAGCGACCCGATTACCAGGGGTCGGCAAATTTTGTGGAGCCGTCCTCCGGACAGAGCTTTAACGATCACTTCCGGGCCAATGCCTGCCGGGTCTCCCATGGTGATTCCAAGCAATGGGAGTGATGAGGAGGTCGAGACTCTTCGAATTGGGTTGGTTCTAGCTGGCATAGAGGTAGATGGTATAGCCGATATAGAAGAGAGCGCCAGCCCCCAGTAACCACGGTCGCCAGCGTCCTCCAAGCAGAATCTGAAGGAGACAGAGCCCTACTGCCTGTACCGCTAAGACCATGGTCGTCAACGCCGAGGGAGCGATGACCCATTCAGTTCCGATCAGCCCGAGTGAGACGGGGAGCGTGCCTTGAAACACCATGGCACCCGTCACGTTGGCCACGGCGAGCTTGTCTTTCTTCCGATACAGCCACAGAAAGCTATTGGACATCTCCGGGAGTTCGGTGGCCAACGGCGCGATGAGGAGCGTCAAAATCAGCGGCGACATAGAGAACAATCCTGCCATCGATTCCGCTGCCATCACGAACAAATGAGCGCCCAAGATCAAGCCCCCCAACCCCAACAAGGCTTGAAATGCGATCATCGGATGCGAGGGGGTTGTCGCGGTTTTATCGAAGATGAGAGGGTCCAGCTCACCACCTTCCCCTGCTTCGGCCGGTGCAAACTTCAGTTTCATGTAGTAAATGTACAAACAGATCAACCCGCCGGCGGCGATCAAATGGATGAGTCTCGACCGTTCAAAGGCGCACCCCAGTGCCACCAGGTAGCCGATCATAAAGAAGGTCAGGTCCGTGAGGACATCGCGGTAGTTAAGATGAAATTGCCCGGTCCGTTTGCCTGCGCGTGCGTACAGCACCACTAACAGAGCCAAGATCGGCAGCACCAGCGTGCTGAGCATAAACGGTGCACCGAGGATGGCGCCTAATCCGACATCGATCTCCTCAGGGCTTTCGCCGAAGAAAATGGCAATGATCGGAATCGAGGTTTCAGGCAGGGTGGTGCCGATGGCTGCGAAGATACTCCCAACCGCCCCTTCGGAAATGCCGAGGCGTTTACCCAGCCATTCGATCGCGTTTGTGAACAGTGCACATCCACCCAGTGTCACGACAACAGAGACCAGGAACAGGAGAATGTAGTACAAGGTGCTCATGCGCGGCCCCGCAATTTCTTCTGGCTCGCTTGTCGATAGACGTGCAAAGCTTCCTCCATGACGGTCTTGAGCGGACGACCGGATCGTCTCGCAATAGATTGACAGTCGACATATTCCGGTGCCGCCTTGTCCCAGCCCGCACCCAGATCGGCCACCTTCATGCGAACGGTTCCTCCCTGTATTGAGACTGGAACAATACGACGCGGGAGGATCTGGCGAGCGACTTCCTGTAGTCGCACGCCGAGCGTGGGTGTTTCCTGGAAGAGAATCTCAAGCACCGCGTTCGTCCGTTCCTTCGGAGTGAGGCAGGTCAGTAACACTCCAGGGCGACTTTTTTTCATGACAACGGGAACCAGGGCCACGTCGACGGCTCCGAGTTCAAAAAGTTGCTCCATGACGTGCTCGTAGATCTGCGGATTCAGGTCGTCGAGATTCGTCTCAATTTGCATGATGCGCTCAGTGTGATAGGTCTCAGGTGCCGAGTCATCTTGCAGAAATACGCGCAGCACATTTGGCCAGTCTTCCGGATCACGGTCTCCGGCCCCATATCCAACTGCGACACTGCGCATGACCGGCAGGGGGCCGAACTCTGACGCCAACGTCCGCACCAATGCCACGCCGGTGGGTGTGGCAAGTTCGTGCGGTGGGCCATCGGAATAGACGGGAATGCCTTCGGCCAATGCCGTTACAGCTGGCCCTGGCACAGGTAGTCGACCATGGGACGTTTGAATCGAACCAGCTCCCACATTGATCGGGGAGGAGGTCGCACGGGTCACATTCAGGAGGTAGCAGCCGAGTACGCCTCCCACCACGTCGATGAATGAATCGACGACTCCCACTTCATGAAAGTGCACGTCTTTCGCCGGGACCTTATGGGCCAGTCCCTCTGCGTCAGCCAATCGGTCGAAGACGGAGAGGCTGCGTGCTTTGACCGGACTTGGGAGTGTGCTGCGCATAATAATACTTCGAATACGGGAGAGCGTCAGAGGCCGATGAAACCCCTGTTGGATCAACACGTCGACCTTCACGGCATGGAGCGCGCCACGATGGACCGCCCGTTTCCGCAATGTGTAGCCGGATAGCTTCAGTCGATTGAGGCCGTTCACGAGGTCGGCCCATGGCAGGCCTGCGCTGATCAATGCACCCAAGATCATGTCCCCGCTTACACCAGAAAAACAATCGAAATGCAGATGTCGGCCCACGGCTCTCCTCATTTAGCAGTGGCGACCCACGGCTTGATCCATCCTCCGTAGCAGACTACTGCGGAGGATGGATCAAGCCGTGGTCCCGCTTATGTCTTCGGCGGAACCCGCCGAAGCGTGTCCTCCTTCGCCAAGGCTTCGGAGGACACCCACTGCGCATTCCTCCACAGCTTGACGGCTGTGGCTTCATGCGTAGGTGGGTGAAAAAGACCGCACATCTTACCGAAGGTCTGGCCGAACGGCAATCACTGGTTCATTGTTGATGCTTCGTTGACAGCACCTGGAGGCTATGTTATCCCCCATTAAAAGATGAGTTGCTTGTGGTGACCGTGAGTCACTGTGGATCCATCACATATTTTTGCCGAAGGCAGGTGTTCTGTTGTTCACAAGATCACACCGACAACGATGTAGAGGACTGACGCTCGGGCTTCTCTGTTTGTGCAGTGTTGTGGTCGGTTTTCCTTTGACTGAGAGTTTCGCAAAGGACAAGCCATCCCGTGCTCCAAGGCCCGAACCGGAGCTCAAGATCATCGATCTCAATATTGCTCCGATGCCGTATACGCAGGGCAATGGGCCGGTTCAGTTCTCAGTGACGGTTCAGCTTCCGAGGGAAATCGATCGAGCCCTGATACTGGAAGTCACTTCCCTCATCAGTTCTCCATCCAAAACCTCACTTCGGTTTCTGACGCATCGACAGCCTATTCCAATCACGTCGACGAGGAATGGGGAGCAAGAGCGTCCTAAGGTAGTGGTCGAACTTCAGTGGGATGGCCAGGATCATCGTAAGCAGGTTGCCGGGGCTGGGACCTATGCGTATGAAGTGCGGACAAAACTACTAGCCAACAGTGAAAAGGGGCTTCGGACGCTGACGGTCGCTTGGCCGAAACGGGGCACCCTCGAAGTCAACTGATCTCTCCGATGAGCTCATGGCCGACTGCTCTTCACTCCGAGCATGTTGATCCGATGTGCGAGACAGGCGGCGCCGAAGCCGTTGTCGATATTCATGACCCCCACACCTGCCGCGCAGGAGTTGAGCATCGTCAACAATGCAGCCACTCCACCGAAACTAGCTCCATACCCTCGGCTCGTCGGGACGGCGATAACCGGACAATGAACGAGTCCCCCCACGACACTGGGCAAGACGCCGTCCATTCCGGCAACCACGACAATGACCTGGGCATCAAACAAGCGGTCTTTCTTCCCAAGGAGACGATGGATGCCCGCAACTCCAACGTCGTATAGGCGTTCAACACGACTCCCCATCACTTCAGCCGTGATGCGGGCCTCTTCGGCGACCGGGACATCGGCTGTGCCGGCGGTCACCACCAGGATGTGGCCTTGCGCCTTCTGCCGTGCCGGATGGATCGCGACAAGACGTGCGTCCGGATAGTACCGCGTTCGACGATCGAGGCGGCGAATCGCCCGGGCGATCGTGGGTTCCGCGCGGGTGGCGAGAAACGGACCTCCCTTTTTGATCAAGGCACGAGCGATCGCCACGACTTGTTCCGTGGTTTTCCCCTCGCAGAGCACGACTTCGGGAAATCCTTGCCGCAGCGACCGATGGTGATCAAGGGACGCAAAACCGAGATCTTCAAACGGGAGAGATCGCAGGCGCTGGAGCCCCTGTTCTACGGTCAGTTGCCCCATGTGAATCTGTCGAAGTAACTGTTCGAGCCCTTCTGCAATCATGTTCATCCCTTTTCCAATTTGGCATTCCGCTCCATCAGATCACTGACCGCCTGGCGACAGGACTTATTCTCATAGAGGACGGCGTTGATCTCTCGAATGATGGGCATCTCAATCTGGTGACGCAAGGCCAGGGTGAGCGCGGCGCGAGCGGTTCTGACGCCCTCGGCGACGGCCTGCATCCCGTTGACGATGGTCTCGAGTCGTTCACCTTTGGCGAGGCGTACACCCACCGAATGATTGCGACTGAGTGTTCCGGTGCAGGTCAAGACCAAATCACCAACGCCGGAGAGTCCATAGAATGTACGAGGATCCGCTCCCATCGCGACACCGAGCCGGATGGTTTCTGCCAACCCACGGGTGATGAGGGCGGCACGGGCATTCAGTCCGAGTTCCAGGCCATCGATGACACCGGCGGCCAGCGCCATCACATTCTTCAATGCCCCTCCCAACTGCACGCCCAGGAGATCGCCGTCGGCATAGACGCGCAACACCGGGGTCATCAACGCGTTCTGAAACCGCCGAACGAGCTGCGAGTCCCGGCCTGCGAGGCACACGGCGGTAGGCAGACCCGCGCTCAGCTCAGCGGCAAAGCTGGGTCCTGAGAGCACCATCAGGGTGTCGTGCATGGAGGGTGGTAATTCGTCCTCCATCACCTGGGTCATCAACTTGGCCGTGTCTTCTTCGATGCCCTTGGTCGCACAGATCAAGGGAATGGGACTGGATAGGAAAAGTCTTAGCTTTTGAAGCACGGATCGCGTGGCATGGGAAGGCACGGCAAACACCAGTCCGTCACACGAACTCGCTGCTTCTTCCAAAGATGAGGTGGCGATCAATGCGCGCGGGAGAGCGACACCCTTGAGAAAAATCGGGTTTTCCTGAGAGGCGTTGATGGCGTGAACGACGTCCCGTTCATAGGCCCAGAGACATATCTCCATCCCCTTCTCGGCCAGATGTTTGGCCAGGGCGGTACCCCAAGCCCCCGCACCGATCACACTCATCTTGCTGATGGAACCAGGCATAAGAACTCAGTCTGATCTCCACATGATCACCAAGAGCACTTGTGGGGGCCGATTATAGGAACGGCCTCAAGAACCTGTCAACGAATGGGACAGGGACTTCCCATTCTCAAATTTGTTAGAGAGGCAGTGGAATCAATCTCTTGTGACGTGGCATGAAATCTGCCGGGCTGCTTGGTGAGGATTTGGCGCATGGGTTGACGCGACCGAATCAAACCAGCGGATGGGGCATCGCAACGAACGCGGTGATCAGGAGGAAGTGGTGATGAAACCAGGGATTGTGAGGGAAATTGGATCAGGAATCGGGAGGCGAGTGCTGTGGCTTACGGTTCTTCTGATGTCTTTGAACGTCTCCAGCGCCTATTCAGAAATGTGCATTGGTGGACAAGTTGGAAGGACATTCTTTGGCGACAACAACAAGCTCACGCGAGTTGAGATCACCGATCTCAGTGCGCCCCCCGGATCCTTTCTCACTCCCCACGGGTCGATGTCAGGCCGCGATCTGGCCAGCTCTCCTGTGTAGGGTGGGAAGATCGGGTACTACTTTCCACGCGTGAGCTGGTTCGGTGTGGAACTGGAAGCCTATTACACTACCCCTCATATTGAACAGGGACCGACAAGGGTCAGTATTCTTCCTGGATCCGTCGTTGTTGGGGGTACGGTTACAAGTGGAAGTGTGACGAACGAATTTCCTGGCGACAATTTTCGAGTGATCAGCATTGCGCCGTTCAATCTCATGTTTCGCTACAACAAGGCACGATTTCAGCCGTATGTCGGGGTTGGTCCTGGGATCTTCTTGTCTCGAATCAAGACGACAGAGGTGGGGTTTGAGGGGACACAGGGGTCAACCAAGGTCGGTCTCAACGTGAAGCTCGGTGGCGAAGACTTCTTTACGGAGCATATCTCAGGATATGGCGAGGTACGGTACAATTACACGCGGTTCGACTTTGACGCAACTGAAGCCGGAGGCTTTGGCTTTACGGCAACGTATAATCCGGTCATCTTTTCCTTTGGGGTGGGCTATCACTTCTAACTACTCAGCGGGCTAGCATCTCGGGGGCATTCCCATGTATGTAGGTGACCTACTGGGAATGCCTATCCATGCAACTCTGTCCCACTTGTAGTCGATCGCAACCAGAAATTAACCGGTTTTGTGTTCAGTGCGGTCGGCGGCTTGATGGGACTGCGGAGCGTACATCGAGCGCTGAACCTCGTGCGATCCCTCCCGATCAGCTCAACCTTTCCATCCTCTACGGCATGGTCGTGGTGCTGATTCTGGCGCTGCTGTTCCCGCCATGGGAAACGCCACCGAATCAGACCCCTGAATTTCTCGGCATGCATTTCATCCTCTCTCCTCCTGCCGCGGAGGCCGTGGTGAGTCGGATGCTCCTGACCATTGAGCTTGTGACCATTGCGATTGCCGGGATGTATGGGGCGTTTCTGTTCAGGACAAAGTGAGTGGTCAGTGGTCATTCGTCATTGGTCAGAATAGATTCGTGTCTGTTCATCAATTGGGCAAAGACCAATGACCTTGCTCAATCCAGCGCCAACGTCAGGCATTTGGCTGACCCTCCCGATTTCATGAACTCATCGAGCTGAACCGCATGGGTGTCATATCCCCGTTCCTGTAGCAAACCTTCCGTCGTGGGACATCCGGCAGGAAGAACCACATGCTTCTCCACACAGACTGCGTTACAGGCAAACTTCAGCGCTTCGTCTTCAGGGACGACCAGATGACGCTCGGTTGGGATGCGCGCGGCAAGCACTTCCCGTCCGTAGTGATCGAATGCGGCTGGAAAATACAGCAGCTCGCCGCCGCTTAATGGGCAGAGACAGGTGTCCAAATGGTAGAAGCGACGGTCGATGAGTTCGAGCGGAATAATTTCCCGATGAAAACGCTCGCCGAGGATCGGGTACACGCCGATATCCGATCGCTGCCGATAGCCACCAAACCAGGTGTCGGCCCATCCAAGGAGATCGCCTGCGCCCTCAAAGTGAAGCCCTGCATCCACCGTCATGACCTCATACCCCTGCGCGCAAAACCACTGCTCGAAATGAGTCTCCTCTCGCTGGCGTTCTGGATAGCGGAAGCGGCTTACCACGGCTGTTTGCCCGATCACGACACCGGCATTGGCTGTAAACACGAGATCCGGCAATCCAGGAATAGGGGGCATGCGTTCGAGTACGACGCCTAATTCCTGTTCAAAAATCCTCATCAAGGTATGCCACTGTGACACAGCCCGCTCGTGGTCGACTCGGTTGCTGAGCCGCATCCAGGGATTGATCTCATACTCAATGCCGAAAAAGTCTGGCGGGCAGACGAGGAGACGGCTCATACTGGCCTTCCTAAAGTTCTACCCACCTCGGTCAGAAATGACCCCGCATCCATGACGAGACCGACTGCTTGAAAGCTGCCGCGATCAGCCAGCTTGGTCGGGACGGAAGGATTGATATCCACACAGACCGTCGGGATGGTGGCTGGCAGCAGATTGCCTGTTGCGATGGAGTGCAAGGTGGAAGCGACCAGGAGCGCCAAGCCGACGCCAGGAATCAACGCGCGCATGGCTTGCTGGGCATGAACCGAATCCGTGATCACGCCGGGGAGGGGGCCGTCGTCGCGAATCGTGCCGGCCATAACTACCGGCACTGTCTGGCGGACACAAGCTGCCATAATTCCCTGTTTGACTATTCCTGAATGCACCGCAGCCTCAATGCTGCCAATCGTACGGATGCGATTGATGGTTCGCAAATGATGTTCATGCCCATGCGGAAGGGGCTGTCCCCCGGTCAGTTTGTAACCGAGAGAAGTGCCGTACAGATCTGCTTCCATATCGTGGGCCGCGAGGGCATTGCCGCAAAAAAGGATGTGAATAAACCCCTGTTCGATCAGCCAGGTGAGTGCATCGCGCCCACCGGCGTGAATGATGGCCGGTCCACCGGCCAATAAAACCTTGGCATCTGTCTGTCCCTGCCGATGCCGTTCTCGCAATTGACGCATTCGTGTTGCAATGTCGGCGATGATATGGCCATGGGGCCGCTCAGCGGACACCTGAGACTCCATGAAGCCAAAGACATCACGTTCCTGTGGGCGTTGCAGCGGGATGACCCGAATCCCCTCTCGCCCGACAATGACGCGATCTCCGCGACGAACGTCTCCCATCGGAATAGCATGGGCCGCGGAGCCTTCCTCATTGACCACGATCGCAAGATCCATCTCGATTCGATCGACGTCAAGCCAGCGACCAGCTATTCGGATCTGAGTGGGCAGATGGGTGGTGGCATAGAAGGTATCGGGAAGGATCCCATCGTCAGGCACTAGTTCAGTCCGACAGTCTGTCCCACGTTCGATCGAGGCGCCATGGGGTTGAATCGCGTTGAGGATCTCGTCTAGGAGCGCTTTGGAGGCGGCTCTGATCACAATGCGGGCGCTGGATGATTGTTCCCGCGTCTTTCCGATGTTGACGTCCTGAAGGTCGAAGGTACCACCCATCATCACGATACGGTCCAGGACCTTCGCCAGTATGAGCGAGTCGATGATGTGTCCCTGCAGGACGACAGTTTCGTGGTAGGTGCTCATCGCTTTACTCACCGCCTCTGTTGGTATTCTATCACTCGGTGAAGCAGGGAGAAGAAAATGACGGTTCAGGACGAGGAGTGTGTCGAAGGGGTTTTCATCAATTCACGAAGCACACTCGTGGCATAGGCTCCGGGAGGCAGACTGAATGAGAGCGTAAGGATATCACCGTTTAGTGAGCAGTCCAGCTCAGTGAGGGGAACACGAAGTGCGCGTCGCTCGCCACGGAAGCCACAGGCCTTGGCGGCGGTAATGAGGGTATCTTTGGTGGTGCCCGCTTCGGTGATGACGGCTTCTTCGATGGTACCGGGCTCACCGCCGGCCCAAGACACGCGCGAACCGAAGAGAATCCCGGTCGGACTGATCTCAAAGCGATCGGCACGTGGTTGTTCCTTCTCGGCATCGTCGACATGGAAGCAGGCGCCGTTGTCCTGCTTCATCGCCCAGTCGCCGATGAATAGACGATCGATCTGATCAATCCGGCGGGCGAGAATCCGATTGAACAGAAACGACTGATAGGTATTGAGATACCAGATGCGCTGGTTCCGATTCATCTTGCCACGTCGACGGGCATCATGAAGTAAGGCCGCGCCGGTTTGGTAGTTGGCCCCATCCTTCCCTTGCCGTTGGGGCCCGAAGTAGTTGGGGATTCCGCGTCTGGTGAGCTGCTCAAGAACTGCCGGGACGGTTTCCTTGGCGTGGCCGGCAATCTCACGAATGGTCAGACGGAAACGATTGCCGGCATGGTGACCGGTACGGAGCCGATTGCGATGTCGCCCTAGGATGGTCACATTCAGGATGGTGTCATCGACGGAGAGGCCAGCGACCTGTTCGGGCGACACGCCTTGCAGGGAAATCATCTGTGTCGTAACGGCTCGTGCGTCTTTCAGTCCTGCGACACCGATAGCTTGTGCCTTGATTCCTAATGTTGAGGAGAGCCGTCGGACGAGGTCGGGTGTGGACAGTCCGCGTTTCGTGATGGTGACGTAGAGGTGTTCCCCTTCGCCGCAGGGCAGGTAGAGTGGCCGCTCTTCAACCTGAAAGTCCTCCGGTACAGAGCGAATTCGTCCGCCGATTCCAGGAAGGTCGCTCGTGAGATAGGGCTCGCTCAGTCGTTCCATTGGTCCTTCGTACGATTTGGGCTCAACGACCACATGCTATACTTTTTCCTATCCACGTGAAGAAAGGATCGAGGGGTATAGGATGAGCACGCGGTGCACGTCATCATGGCCTGATCGCGTGCGAGCCTCTATCGGCCATGCTCTGGGGCATCCCCTCTACCAGCTCTTCAGCCTTGCTCCAGACTGGGAATATGGTCTTTCCGACTATGAAGTGACTCAACATACCCTTATGCACAGGTTGCTTGCCGGCCGCCGTGCGGTCCATCTCACCGACCTGCATATCGATCGATATGGTTCGCGGCATGATCGTATGGTCCAGATCGTCGGCGACCTCCAGCCGGACTGGATCGTGATCACCGGCGACCTGCTCAATGTACCAGAAGGGCTGCCGCATCTGTTCCGGTTTCTTGGCCGTCTTCGCGCTATCGCGCCAATCTACATGACCCTGGGCAATCACGATCATTACAGCGGTGTCTCGGTGGCAGAGTATGCCGAACTGGCCGATCGGCACAAGATCTCCTTGTTGGTGAACCAGGGTGCTGTCGTCTCAGTGACAGGGGGAGAGCTGTTGATCGTCGGCGTCGATGATCCATCCCTTCACCGGGCCAGTCTTCGCTGTCTCCCACCTCGCGTGGATCATCGCTTTACGCTGCTGCTGGCACACGCGCCCAATATCCTTGACCAGGTTGAGCCGCACCACGCCATCGATTTGATTCTGTGCGGGCACAGTCATGGGGGACAATGGCGTGTGCCGGGGATTCCGACCTTCTGGCTTCCACCCGGATGTAGTGGCCGGATAGCAGGTTGGCATCGGTCAGGTGTGCACCGACTGTACGTCAACCGTGGAGTGGGTTGGTCCTTTCTTCCCTTTCGATGGAACTGCCGACCAGAAATCGCGGTGATCGAATGGGTATAGGAATAGACAGATCTCCGAGCAACATTGCCGACCCAGTGTCGTGAATGTCTATTGGTGTGATGTTAGGACCGCATCCGTTCCAGTGCTTCCCTCGCTCGGCTTCTGACAGTTTGATCCCAATCATGCTCCATCGCTACTTTTAAACGCTCACGCGCTTCCGTTGCCCGGAGTCGCCCGAGTCCCAAAGCAGCGCAGGCACGGACGTAGGCATGGTCATCGTCCAGAGCCTTCACTAGCAGCGGGACCGCTGACAAATCTTGTAACGCACCGAGATGGCTGGCTGCCATGCCACGGATGCGATGCTGTTTGTCGCCTAATGCCCGTTGGAGGGTTGTTGCCAACAGCTCTTTCAAGGCTGGGACCACGGATTCGAGTCCATCGATGTGGTACTCGTTGTTTTCCAGCAGAGCAAAAACCAGTTCGAGCTGTTTCTCTTGAACCGTTTCTCGGTGAAACAACGTCAACAGCCTGGTTCGTTCTCGTGATCGCACCTGGCGGCGCCGAAGCATTCTGATTGGGATGAACAAGAGAAGGGCACAGACCAGCCCAATGGCGGTCATCGGCACGGCCTGATCGACCAGGTAATCTTGTGTCTCGAGCGAAAGCCGTTTCCAGACCCAGACGCCTGTAATGAGACAGATGATGAGAATGATGAGGAGCGCGGGATTCACCTGCCCCTGCTCGCGACGCCGCATCGTGATCATGGGTGAGGGATCATACGGGTGCAATCAACCGATCGTCAACGAATCGACCGGGGGCTCTCACTTCATGCCCTTCCTATTCGAGCAACGCCGAGTCATGGCTGGTGCAGGAGCGCCGTAATTGACAGGCTCTTGCGGCAATGGTCATACTCGGCCATCAATCGTTGCCGGTCAGACTCATCACGATTGTAGAGAATCTTCCACAGGACCGTGCGATGGAGGCCGATTTTCCATCGGCTCTCGTCTGCGGGATAATGCCCATGAATGATCGCATCTCAGCCTGGCTCGAAAGCCTCGGTCTCGATTGCTATCAGGATGCGTTCCGGCAGAATGCCATCACGTGGGACGTGTTGCCTGAGCTGACCGACGAGGACTTGACGTCCTTGGGTGTGCTCCTGGGCCATCGGAAAAAGCTCCTGCGTGCGATCGCAGAGTTGTCGCAACGCAGCGGGCTTGAGCACGCGCAGTCTGCAGCCATCCCCGCGTCTTCGGTACTCACGCCGTCCTCTTCCGGTCGCGATCACGCAGAGCGACGACAGTTGACCGTGATGTTTTGTGATCTTGTCGGATCTACCGCACTGGCTCGCCGGTTAGACCCCGAAGACGTGCAAGAAATTATCCGACGGTTTTTGGACGCCTGTAGTCAAGCGGTTGGGCGGTTCAACGGGTATGTCGCAAAGTATATGGGTGATGGACTGTTGGTGTATTTCGGATATCCGCATGCGCACGAGCATGATGCGGAACGCGCGATCCATGCCGGTCTGGCAATACGAGATTTGGTGAGAACCTTTCCTCGGGAGCATTCTTCGTCTCAGGAATCCGAAATTGCCGTACGAGTCGGAATTGCAACGGGGAAAGTGATTGTTGGGGAACTTATCGGGCAAGAAACGGCCAAGGAACGGTCGGTGTTCGGCGAAACACCGAATCTGGCCTCCCGGCTTCAAAGTCTGGCCGCGCCCAACCAATTGGTCGTGGATTCGGCGACGAAGCGGCTCGTCGGCAATGAGTTCGAATTTGCAGATGCGGAGAGCGTGTCCCTCAAGGGATTCGATACGCCGATCGAGGTCTGGCGAGTTCTCGGGACCAAGGCGTCGGTCAGCCGGTTTGATTCGTACCGATCCGGGCGATTGGCCGGTTTTATCGGCAGAGAACACGAATCCGCGCTTCTCTTAGGACGCTGGCGAGAAGCCGGTGGCGGCGAAGGACAGGTGGTGCTCCTATGCGGGGAGGCCGGCATCGGAAAATCGTGTCTTACCGTTCATCTGCGAGACCAACTGGTCAGGGAGGATAGCCAGACGGTTCAATTGCAATGTTCGCCCTATCACACGAATACGGCGTTGTATCCTGTGATCCATTGTCTTCAACAGGCAGTGGCACTGACGAGTGAGGACGATGCCCATACGCAACGGGAGAAACTCGACACCTTCGCCAACAGCATCGGCCTCGATAACCAGACCGCAGTGTCTTTACTGGCTGAACTCCTCTCGCTTCCTGGAGATGCGCAGCATCCGCTCCTCACGATGTCATCGGACAAACGGAAGGATATGACGCTTGAAGCGCTCGTGCAGCAACTCCAAAGGCTGGCCGATCGTTGCCCGACACTCTTCATTGTGGAAGACGCCCATTGGCTGGATCCCACCACGATGGACCTTCTGACGAGAATCATCGACCGCGTTCAGCGGATGCGCGTGTTGTTGCTGATCACCTTTCGCCCCGACTTCAAGCCAGCGTGGAGTGAATATGGCCATGTCACGTTTCTGACGCTAAACCGGCTTCCCCGCAGGCAAAGTGCCGAGCTGCTCGCATCGATGATCGGTGGAAGAGCGCTTCCACCAGAAGTGCAGCAGACCATCCTGGCGAAGGCCGATGGGGTACCGCTCTATATCGAGGCCTTGACGGAGAACTTGCTTGAAAGGGGATCGCTCGTTGAAGGACCAGACTCCTTTGCGTTGGGGGCTCCATTAAAGGAACTGAACATTCCGGACAGCCTCCAAGCGTTGCTCATGGAGAGGATCGATCGATTGGGACCGGCCAAGGAGATCATCCAAATCGGATCCGCAATCGGGCGGGAGTTTAGCTACGAACTATTACAAGAAGCCGGTAATGCCACTGAGAGTGAATTAAAGAACGCGCTTCATCTGCTGATCGCATCAGGGCTCATTTTTCAGGAGGGTGAGATCTCGAACGCCAAATTCTTTTTCAAACATGCGCTTATTCAAGACGCGGCGTATAACACGTTGCCCAAAAAATCTCGTCGAGTCCTCCATACTCGGATTGCAAAGACGCTGGAGAGTAAGTTCGTAGATCGGGTGAAAACGGAACCTGAGTTACTGGCGCATCATTTTGAGCAGGCAGGATTGGTAGAGAGAGCCGTTGCCTATTGGCACCTTGCGGCACAACGAGATGTTGCCCGATCTGCCAATATCGAAGCACTCAGTCACTTCGATCGTGCCCTCTATATGCTCAAGGATCTTCCTGGTGGAGCTGAGCGTGACCACTTAGAATTGGATCTCCTGATTGCACGTGGAGCCCCATTGCAATCGCTGAAAGGGTATGCCTCCGACGACATCGAACACAATTATTCACGAGCCAGAACGCTCTCACAAGAGAATCCAAGTTCCGAGCAATATTTTCTCTCGCTGTGGGGGGTATGGGTGTTTCATCTTGTGCGAGGACCTCTTGCCAAGGCCTGCGATCTGGCCGCAGGTCTTCTCTCATGGGCCACACACCAGGGTAACCCCGATTTGTTGATTCGAGCTCATGAAAGTGTGGGGTCGACTTATTTGTTCCTTGGTCGGTTTCAGGAGGCCAAGACGCATTTGCTTTCGGCCAAGTCTCTCTACGATCCAGAAAGACATCACGCCCAGGTCTTGCCCTATACCCAGGATCCCGGCATCACGGCGCGAATCATGTTGGCACGAGTCTTCTGGCTGTTGGGCGAGCTTGATCAGGTTGAAGTGCTGGTAGCAGAGGCCATCGCAATGGCCAGAGAATTAGAGCATCCATTCACAATGGCCTTTACGTTAGCGACTGCTTCATGGATCTATTCAACTCTCCGCAACGTTCAAAGAACACTCCTTCTTACCGAAGAAGCCATTGAGTTATCGACAAAATATTCGTTTGAGGTGCCGTTGGCATGGGCGACGTCCTTTCAAGGCTGGGCTCTGGCCGAACAGGGAAGAGAAAACGGAATCGAACGCTTAGTGGAAGGACTCTCCGCAGCGCAGAGAGCCAAAGCGAGTCTCAACCATACGTATACCCTGGCCCTATTGGCCGAGAACCATTTACGGAATCGGCAGCTTACAGACGGTTTGCTTGCCATCCAGCAGGCGCAGGACCTTGCCGCCACTCAGGGAGAGCTGTGCTGGCAGGCGGAGCTGTTTCGGTTGAAAGGCGAATTGTTGTTGGCGCAATCTGACCAGTCAATTGGTGCGGCGGAACAGTGCTTTTCCGAAGCTCTGACGATTGCTCAAAACCAGCATGCAAAGATGTTAGAACTTCGAGCCGCTGTCAGTATGGCGAAGCTCTTGCGGAAGCAGGGCAAATCGGATACTGCTAGAGGCATCTTAGCATCCGTCCACTGCAAGATTAGTGGACAAGGACCCAACCCTGATTTGATTGAAGCACAACATGTTCTTGAGCAGCTGAATGCGGCCTCTTAACCGTATGGTCCACAGGTTAGACCGATGCGCCTGACGATTCTTGGTTCTGGAACCAACATGCATCCTACGCGTGCCGCAGCCGGGTATCTAGTACGTACGGATCAATCAATCATTCTGGATTTCGGCCCACGCACGTTGATGAATCTGATCAAAGCCGGAGTGAACCGGCACAAGATCACGCACATTTTATTCTCGCATTTTCACGCCGATCACTTTTCAGACTTCATCACCTTTTTCTTTGACGCTGTGATCTATGCGAAGTATGGGGGTGGCCATCGTCCAGGGATGACGCTGATCGGCCCCAAAGGCACGATCCGATTGTTACGGGCCATCATGCAGAGCTTCCCTAGCTTTTCACCGGCGCCATTTCAGGTTACCTTCAAGGAGGTCTCCGCGAAACCCTTCTCGATCGGGAGTACGCGTGTCGTTCCCAAACCTGTTGAGCATGTTCCAGATCTCTCGTCGGTGGGTTATCGGATCGAATATCGGGGCAAGGCGTTGGTGTACTCGGGGGACACAGTCTATTGCGATGCGCTCGTGCGGCTGTGCACTGATGCCGATCTGGCCGTGCTCGATTGCTCCTTCCCGGCCAATCGTCCAGGGGCCGCTCATCTGCACGCCGGACAGTGTGGACAGGTGGCAAAAGCAGCCGGAGTGGAGCAACTCGTCCTCTCACATTTTTACCCGATTGCGGACCGCTACGATGTCAAAGCTCAGGCTGGTGAGGAGTACCACGGCAAGATCTGGAAGGGGAAGGATCTGCTCACGATTCGAGTCTAGCTGAGCAGGCCGTTGGAAAGTTAGCCGGCTCCATGAAGGTTAAGGCTAAGGTTGACGGGGTCTGACTTCCACTCAGCCGTATCCTCGACCTCAGCCTGTTCGCTGCGGTGGACTATTACAAGCCTTCCTCGCGGGGAGCTCCACCCAGAATCTCAATGAACTTGGTCACACGAGCAATCTTCACGGAGTCGTCGGCCTTGGCGTAGATGGCCAAGAGGTTTTTGAGCATGCGTGACAAAATCGCCCGAACCTGACTTTTTTCGAGATATTTCTCTTCAAACCCGTACCCCGCCTCGGTGAGGAACCGAGCGCAGTTTTTTTCCGTCAGCAGGGCTCCTCCGTTGAAGCAGTCGATGAAGATGTTGTACCGGTCGGACTCGTACTTCACCAAGAAATGTCCAGGCATACCGATGCCGAAGAGCGGAAAGGCGAGCCGTTGTCCGATGAGAAGGTACACAACCGACAGACTGATCGGGATCCCGACTCGTCGGTCCATGACGCAGTTGAGATAGCTGTTTTCAACCTCGTAATAATTCTTGGTGTTGCCTTTAAATCCTTGCTCTGTGAACAGATAGCGGTTGAGGGCGTTGACGGCCTCTTCCCCGGAGGCCCGCTGGCCGATACGGGCTCGAACTTCGGCAGCCATGGTATCCAATTGGTTATGATAGCGAGCCACATCCAGTGCCGGATAGGCGTAGCGTGCGATCAGAAACGCCCCGGTTTCAAGGCTCATGGCCTCATCCGGCAGGGCAGCCAGCTCCGTCAGTTCTTCTTCCAGCTTGCCTCCGCGGATTTCTTCGAGAACGGACGCAATGCGGTCGGCCATTTCAGGCTGTTCAATTTCCGCTTCTTGGAGAAGCGGGACGGCTGAAGGGCCGATATCAATCAGTCTTCCGCTGATGGTGCGGACGATGCGGTCGTCTTCATCCGAGAGAAGGCGGATCAAGGCACGTATCTGACTTTCCGGGATCATCATGTCACGCATATAGTCGGTCACAGCCCTGCCGACTGACACCGATACCATTATCATCCGACGGATTACAGTGTCAGTCAAGAGATCAGGGTATCATCGGTGGGATTATCCCATGGCTCGCCGGAACGCTTTGGCTCCGCCATACAGGCAGAGGGCATCGAATACGAGCATGACCAGAATCACCATACCGACGTGCGGCAAAGCTTCGGTCCAGCCTGACAAGATCAATGGGCGTACGGCATCGATCGCCCAGGTCATCGGGTTGAATTGCGCAAAAAAGCTCATCCAGCCCGGCATTGCGGTGAGCGGCACTAACGCGGAGCTCAGGAAAATCATGGGCAGGGATAGAAATCCCAGGACAGAAAAGAAATCGCCGTGACTCTTCACGGAGAAGGCCATGGCCATGGAGATGGCCGTCAAGCCGACGCCGAACATCATGCCGATCAAGAGAATGGTGGCTACGCCAAGGATCCCGGTTGCCGGATGAACGCCGAAGAGGTACGACACACCGAGAATCACGAGGACTTGCATGGATGTAATCGCCATGACGAAGATGAAGCGGCTGAGAATGACAGAGGTGCGGTGGATCGGTGTGGACATCAACCGTTCCAGGAATCCGTTTTCCTTATCGAACAGCAGATCAACCCCACCGGCCAGGCCGTTGTTCAGGACCGTCATGATAACGACCCCTGCAGCGAGGAAACTGATGTAGTTGGGCGCCTGCATGACCTGGGTGTCCGCGGCCCGTTGAAACAGATTGCCGAAGAAGATGAGCCAAAACAACATCGGCTGCACCAGAGTGAACAGCATGCTGAATTTTTCCCGGCTGAGCCGACGGACCCATCGCATGGTCAATGCGCTGATTTCTTGCCAATAGTGCTCCACGTGACTCCTTACTAGCAGGATGCTGAAAAAGGCCGCCAGCTACGTTCTCGCGTCGCTCAGAGGCTCAACGTACCGAAGCGTACGCCTCGTCCCTTCGCTCGCTGCGGCCTTGCTGGACAGCCTTTTTGAGCATCCTGACGTTATGTTAGCATTCAAACCGTACAGAACAGTTCAGTCATCTTGTTGGTATTAAATTTTTCCCGCAACCTGCTATCACGCTGACTCGGTCTCGGGGATCGATTCGGTAATGGCCCGGCCTGTATGGGCGATGAACACATCGTCCAAGCGTGGTCGGTTGTATTGAATGAATTCGATACTGCAGCCCAATCGATTGGCTGCGTCGAGAATCGCGGGCAGCGCCTTCTCGGGCGACTCCACCCTGATATCCAGGCCCTTGGCCGTCGTCCGGACGGACTTGATCGCCGGGCGGCCTTTCAACTCAGTCTCAAGCGAGGGGATCCGATCCAATTCCTTGAGAGTCAGGGACACGATGTCCCCTCCAAGCGCGATCTTGAGCTCGACCGGAGACCCGAGCGTTTTGATCTTGCCGCCGTCGATAATCGCGAGCCGATCACACAGTTGATCGGCTTCATCCAGATAGTTCGTCGTCATGACGACCGTCATGCCGCGGGCTTTGAGCATCCGGACATATTCCCAAATGCGGAGACGGCTCTGGACGTCGAGGCCCAAGGTCGGTTCATCGAGAAACAAAATCTTTGGATTAGGCAACAGGCCACAGGCGATGTCGAGCTTGCGCTTCATGCCGCCGGAATAGGTTTTGGCTGGTCTGTCGGCGTGTTCTTCCAAGTCCACTAATTTTAGGAGTTCGTTGATCCGTTTGGTGGCCTCGTCTGTTGTCAAATGATAGAGCGCACCCAGGAGCTGCAGGTGTTCACGTCCGGTCAGAAACCGATCGATCGCCCGTTCTTGCGGGACATATCCGATGAGGGTCCGGACCGTGTCCGCATCACGCACAGTGTCGTGCCCCATCACGGTGGCCGTTCCAGAAGTGGGGTGCAACAGCGTAATCAGGGTGCGCAGAGTCGTGCTCTTCCCCGCGCCGTTCGGTCCCAGCAAGCCGAAAATCTCTCCGGCGTAGACCGAGAACGAGAGGTCATCGACAGCTTTATGGCTGTCATAGGTTTTACAGAGACGGTTGACGTTGATAGCGATCGTACGATCCATTAGTCCCAACCTTTTATGCCTTGATGTTCGTGCAACATGAATTGAACGAGATCGTTCAAGCGATGAGAGCGTCGGTGCAGCCCCTCGGCCTCCAGCAGAAATTGTTTTTCCAATGTGGTGGAGGCTAAATAGGACTTACAGAGATGGTTGACGTTGAGAGCCATCGTGCGATCCCTTTAGTCCCAACCCGTTAGGCCTTGATGTTCGTGCAACATGAATTGAACGAGATCGTTCAATCGACGAGCACGCTGGTGCAGCCCTTCGGCTTCCAGTAGGAATTGTTTTTCCAACGGTGTACAGTCCAAGTAGGTTGAGAGAGTATTCACCAATACTTCATCACTCACTTCTTCGCGAAAGAATCCTTGCCACGCCGCACTATCTTCTCGCTGCTGCAGGTATCGTCCGAGCACGTCGATCAGCGCTTTCCGCACATCCCTGGTCAGGCCTTCTTCGGTGCGCATGGGCGTCACTCGTATCGTGGCTTCGCGATAGGGTTTGTCGAAGTGCTCTTTGGTCAGCTCGCACCGTTCGAGTCCTTGCAGCAAGATGTTGGAGCGACCATCCGGCAATGGCTGTACGCTGACAATTCTTCCGATACAGAGCGCGGGGAAGATGGCCGGATTTCCATAGTAGTCCGGTTCCCATCCTTCCTTCAGGAGCGCCATGGCGATACATTGGCCGCCTACCGTGACATCGGCCACCATCTGGCGATACCGAGGCTCAAAAATGTGGAGCGGGAGATAGGTTTTTGGGAAGAAGACCACATTCGGTAACGGAAACACGGGAAGCCGGTCGGGAATTGGAAATGCTTCAATCGTTTTGGACGAACTTCGGCCCGACGGCCCTCGCTCATGATCAGTCTGCATGGGCCACGATAGCTGACGCTTGTGAAAATTGTCAACGCCGGTTGTCGGCCACGGACGCAGAATGAAATGCGAAACACCGCTCTCAGACAGCCGATTGGTTCGTAGACTCAACGCGTGCTATAACCGAAGCGGTTGGAGGCTCTCATCACAGGGGGACTTGTCATTGTGGATCATAAGGCGAGGCAGGGTGTGATCGACTATTGGCGGATTGTGGTGATCAGTGTCTGGCTGAGCGCGGGTGTTTCGCTTGTACTCGCTGCAAGTCCTGCATCTGCCCCATTCCAACCAGCGACGGCGGGCTACCAGTACATCTTCCCGAGAGACCACGGCTCGCATCCGACCTATCGGACTGAGTGGTGGTACTACACGGGCCATCTCCATGCCAAAGATGGCCGGTCATTCGGTTTTGAATTGACGTTCTTTCGACGGGGTATCCCTCCCGAGGACGTGACCACGCTTCCGTCCAAATGGTCGGTGAAGGATTTGTACCTGGCCCATTTTGCGGTGACCGACATCAATGGTAAGCGATTTCATTTCTCAGAGAAGCTCAGCCGTGAGGGCCTTGGGAAGGCGGGAGCCGATGAGTCACAACTCCGTGTCTGGATCGATGATTGGCGAGCCGAGGCGGCGACCGATGTGCCCGGTGTACATACGTTGGTCGCGCGAGATGGGACACACGCGCTATCCCTCAGCCTGCAGCCGGCCAAGCCGCTGGTCACACACGGTGCAGCCGGCATCAGTCGAAAAGGAAAGGAGGTCGGCCAAGCCTCGCACTACTACTCGTTCACGAGGCTCATCACGAACGGGACAGTGACGATCGACGGAGAATCCTTCGACGTCAACGGCACTAGCTGGATGGACCATGAATTCGGGTCAGGCGACCTCGGGGCCGATCAAGTCGGCTGGGATTGGTTCAGCATTCAGTTAGAGGACAACAGCGAGTTGATGCTGTATCGCATGCGATTGAAAGATGGATCGTCCGATCTGGCATCAAGCGGCACGATCGTCTTCTCTGATGGACGGAGTCGTCATTTGGAAGTGACGGACTTCGAGATCGAATCGACCGGCACCTGGACCAGCCATGAGAGCAAGGCGACGTATCCGGCTACATGGCGGATAAAATTCCCATCGCTCGGCATTGTGCTGGACGTCGTCCCGCTGCTCGCCGATCAGGAGTTGCGCACGTCGCGCAGCAGCCGCGTCTCCTATTGGGAAGGGGCCGTTGCAGTCACAGGCACGAAGCAGGGCAAGCAGATCAAGGGCCAAGGCTACGTGGAGCTGACCGGGTACGCGGAGCGGCTGAAGATGTAGCGGGCCTATTTGTCAGTCATCCGGACCCACTACGTGATCCCATTTTCAATCACGACAACCCTTTTGTTCCTCTTCCATCAGGTTCATGGTCGGACTGACTTGCAGCTCGACAAAGATCCCGCATCGAGCAGTCCAGAATTTGGCCGGAGCTGGCGGTTTCGGCGGTGGGGGAGGCAGCTCTTCTTTGGGGTCGAGTTGAACGGTGATGATCGTAAGGTTCTGCCCTGGGGCTGAGCCAAGCAAAGGTCTCATCGCTCTTCCGTGGAAGCCATGAACGCGCGGAAAACGAGACTCAGGGATCTGACCCTCAAGGCCGTGCATTCCCAAACTATAGGTGCCCGCAGCATGAGGAACGGTGGAAGGGCCGACGGTCACCCCGCCTCGGGATCCCGCAGAGGCTGTGATCGGGATAAGGGTTACGAGTGCGGTGATCAGGAGCTTCATAAGAACACCGACGATTCGACTATAAGCGTAATCGCCCGTGCAGGAAGACGTCAAGCGGAGGGAGGTTGGCATCGGCTGAATCAACCATGGGGAGTCGTTGAGGCGTACAACGGACTGCACGGTTGATCTGTTCATGCGGAAGTGTCCTGATCCGCGGCTATTTCGCCAGCCTGCGTATTCGTAGTGCCGCCGTCACTCCCTTCTTGGCTGGATGACGCACGGCATGGCGCAGCAGCCACTTTCTTTCCTTCGTTGCACCCTCTAACCATCGTTCGCACAACTCAAAGGCGAGCCGGGGATGGTCCTTGGCAATATCGCCGATGTGATTGGCTACACTCCGTCGGACATAGAGATCCAGATCGTCCTTGAGCGCTTCCAGAATCGGCAGGACCGGGCGAGGGTCTTTGATAAAGGCTGGGATTCGTATCGCCCAGGGCAAGCGTGGACGTGTCCCTTCGGAACAAAGCCGTCGCACATGGGGATCTGGGTCATCGGTCCACTGCTCCAGTTGCGCCAAGGTGCGCTCCGGCCATCGGATCAGAAACGGGCGGATGGAAAATTCCGCACTGAACCGCCGCGTCAGTTCGTACTGGGCTAACATCGAGATTTCAAACGGATCATGCCCACCATTGTGCTCTGGATCCAGGCCATAAGTGGTGACAAAACTCACGTGTGGCAAATAGAAGAACACGCCGAGTCCAAGGTCTTCCGTGGCTGTCTGCGGTGGGGCCAATGATTGGATCAGGATTTGAACGGCATCCGCATAGCGTTCTGGTAGATGCTCGCGGAGTGCTCGCGCCAGGTGATGGCCACGCTGCAGAATACTGAGCGGCTTCAAACTATTTAGCGCCGTGCGTTGGAAGGCCTTTCCATCAAAATCAGAATGCACGAGACTGATATTGTGTGCGAGACAGTCGATGGCTTCCCGGTCGAGCAGATCCGCGAGAGAGATACCTTTCTGAATCGAATGTGGGGCGGAAGGGAGGCGTGGGGTCGATGTCATAGGGCGTCTGGGTTTCATGAAGATACTTATTTCTCTCTCCGACAAAGAAGTCAACGTGTGCACGCATCGAATGGAACCGCCTGTGGATTTTTGCCACCAGTAGAATCTCTCCGGGTCTTGCCCCAATTTTCTTCCAAATGCCCCTGCAATAAAATTTTGTCCGATCAGGCAGGCAGCTTACTCAATGGGGAAGCGCTGGCCTGGCGTATTCAGTCATCTGCCAGTGCCGGTTCCTTCCGCTTGAGAAGTTTGGACCAGCCTCCTCAACCATATGATGAGGGCCAATGCCCTGGACAACCTTTTTAACCACAGGAGGATGTCATGGATAAGGTCTGGTTGTATGTTGGTGGGATTGTTGTCGCAACAGCAGTGCTGATCTATGCCGTGCTCACGACGGTGAGTAGTACGAATCCGCCAGCCAGCGATCTGCGGGCAGCGTACGAGATGGCGAAATAGTGGTCCATCACCGGCCTTTCTGAGCGCCTGACTCCAGCGGAGCACCCGGCTTCGGTGTCCAGCATGACGCATGGGTGGATTCCCAGGGGTTGTGTATGCCATTCCCACCTGCGAACCTGCCACGTGGGAGATGCCTTTTCCCAGCACGTGGCAGGTTTCGTATGGGAGGTGGGATTGTGGTCCGTCAAGAGCTCTTCCTCTATCTGATGTGGAACTAAGAGGGTCTGAAGCCCTTAAATATTCCTCATGTGGTCACAGCACACCCGAGATCAGCCCACAGCCAACCACAATCAACAGCGCTGATACCATCAGTTGAATCGACCGAAGCGTGACCTTCTTGAGCATCTTTCCGCCGATGTAGGCCCCGGCAAAGGCAGACAAGCTCGCGCCGATGACCAATCGCCATGCGATGGCCTCCCCATGGGCTGAGATATCCACCCCGTAGACGGTCATGCGGGAGAGATCCACCATGACGGCGAGCACGATCCCCGTAGCGACGAACGCCTCTTTCTCAAGTCCGGCCTTGATCAGAAACATACTTCGAAAGGCGCCTTGATGCCCCGACAAGCCGCCGAAGAACCCACTGATCAGGCCACCGAGCGGCAGCCATCGGCGACCAAGCGCGATCGTGGAGAAGGTGGGAGAAAGCTCCAAGACCACGAAGGATATGATGAGGACTCCGATCACGAGCTTGAGCGCTGACACCTGCCGAGCGCTCCCAAGCGCATGGTATTCGTAGATCGGTTTGACTTCCCCCAGGTACGTCAGCAATGCCGCTCCGACAAAGGCTGCCGCGATTGCCGGCAGCCCGAACCGTAGCAGTACAGAGGAGTCGGCCTTTCGCCCGAGCAGTCCAATCTTAAAGAGGTTGTTCGCCAGATGGACTATGGCGGTCATCGCGATTGCCAGTTCCAGCGGGAAGAAGAGGACGACCACGGGCATCAGCAGCGTGCCAAGCCCAAATCCAGAAAACAGCGTGAGGGCCGAAGCCAGTAACGATGCGATGCAGACGATGAATAATTCCACAACGATCCTCTGAAGATGAAAGGAACAGTCTGGCAGATAGTAGATGGATCTGAGTTCGCGAGCCTCGCAAACAGGTCTGGAGGGCTCCCTATTTGGAATTATTATCTGGTCAGGTCGGCCGCCTTATTGGGATGACAGAGGCTGATCAACGACTGAAACTTACGTTAGGGCGGTGTCCAAGGCTGGCACACAGCGTTAAGAGAATCCTTATCAAAAATTTTCCAGAAGTAATGTTCTTCTGTCCTCATCAATTGGGTCATGGGAAACCGATGCTTTCCCTGCGCGTACTGACCAAGCTCGTAAGCCACAATATCTGCGGCTTGGAGAGGGATTTCCAGGTTATCATTGCCCGGACACATATTATTGAGGTCCTTAGGCATTTCTCTTATAGCGACGGTCTGCGATAAGCGCTTTCTCGCCACAAGCGGGAGGTATTTCCGGGCTAGCTTATAAATCTCTTCGGCTCTGTCTTTCCATCCTGGTCTCTTGGCGATCACTACATCAACTTTCACCTCTTCAGGCAGATCTATTGCCTCGAGCGCGGCAGCATGTAAGCAGTATTGAAGGCAGGGCAAATATGGGCTCTGAATTATTCGCTGCTGCTCCTCATTAAGTGTCCTATACGCTGAGCCAGGAATAACGGCTCCGACATAGCGCATCACATGATGGTCCATTATTCGAAGAAGGTTTCCCTGGTAATCCTCCTTTGCCTTCTTATTATTAGCCCACTTCTTAAATTGCTCTCCAGCTGTGTGCGTCCAGTCAACTTGATGATGCCAGTCGATTTTGTAGTCGTCGTGTCCCAAAACCAACTTCCATGCTGATTCAAATAATACCCACTGTTCAAGGGATGAAATACACCCTGCAACACACCAGAGGCCATCTGCTTGCTCACTTTCATCAAAAAAAGCCTTGAGGTTCATAATGGCTGGAAGACGAGGTTCAAGCGTCGAGGCGAGAATACGCCGAACAACCCCCTATGTTTTCTGTGGAAAGTCATCTAGAACCCCCTTCTCAACAGGGCCGTTATGCTGCAACGCGTTGACGATTTTATCAAGGAGATGATGCCACGGAGAGGAAGATGCCTCGCTGAGGCTCTTCCGAAGACGATTGCGGCAAGCAATAACCCAATGTGCTTCGAGGTTGTATAACCTGCAATCAATCCAAAAGCTGCGAGAGAGAAGACACCTCGCGCAACGTAGAGCAGGATCGTCATTGAGCGTCCTGATCCGCAGAAGTTACCTGCCGCCCAGCTGAGCTGCGTGCGACATAATTACAATAGAAAGCAATAACCGTCTCACCGTGTTTGCCTTGAGTGCGAAGTTAGAATTCTGCATTCTACTGAGCGAAACATCTTGCATATACCCCATAGATAAGTAGGCCCATAGATGCCAATGAGAAGAGTAAGTTCATGCCGACTATTGAGTTGGGCACGGAATCCGCTTCCTTTGCCGTTATGTCATAGAACTCGCCCTTATAACTTGATCTTTTCTTAGCCGCCTCGGTCGCAAAATTATGCATCATTCCGTATGACCAAAAAGTACCTGCGCCTGCAAACACAGCTAGCCAAAACACTACCTGGTTTTCGGTGCCGTATAACAGAAAGCAAGCCGCCAGGCCTAATACAATAGGTATCCACCCCATAGCATCCCTCCGACAGAAGTTTTAACGGTCAAGCAGAGCTGCCACGGCGCGTGGCTGCCCTCAGCATATCGTTAGGTTTCGATCTTCATAGGCACTCTTTTATGGGTCGAAATGCTGCGATAGCTCATGCGTGAGCTTCAACCAACGATTGTACTCATGAAGGTCTGTGGGCTCATGGCGCTTACGCAGGATGTGGAGAAGGGAAGGCTTGGTAGTAACCGCTGCAGCTGGCACGTAAGCACCATTAACCCACTGCCCTGCACCATGTACGCATAGCAGATCATGGATCAGCTATAGGGTTTCACGAGTCGCACTGTAGGTAGTCATAATCTGCATCAAATACGGGTCAGCCTCGACAAGGTCGTACAACTCCCCTTGCGCCAGCTCCTTATCAGTAGGCTCCCTGTGGGTGGAAACACATCGCCATAATCTTCTAAAAATCAGAAGTACCTGCGTGCATTGCACTTGCTCCAAGGCGGTTCATCAGCTTTGTGAACTATAGATTCTTCCGGAGTAGTCGTAGCAGCTTCATGGTGGAAGATGCCTATCCTGGGTTGTCATGCTCCGGCCTGAGAATAAGGAGTACAATTGCATGCTGAATCACGCGCAAAGCATGGAAGAACTGGGGTCAACCACTGACCGCTTCCCGTGGCCAGGTGATTACGCCGCGTGAAGAAGGAATTCAACTTTTACGGCGTCGAACGGGAAAACGACTCGACCGTCCTTGCCACGGTCTAGCACCCCAGCGTTCAACAGCGCCGTCACGTCTGTATGCACAGCCTTTACATCTCGCTTCACGCGGCGGGCTACTTCGCGAATCGACAAAGGACCGGCTCCGCACATGGCCTTCAGGAGCTGCCAGCGCTTGGCCGTCAGCACTTTCCATAGCAGTTCGGGTGTGGCGAACGTAATGCGTGCGGCCTTCTCGCCCTTTCCGGTTTTCCAGACTCGGACAAAATCTGCCATTGTGTCATTTGGAGATTGGACATCAAGCACGACTGTTTTTATGGTTCCACCTCGTTATGCCATCATCACAAGAACGCCATAGGCCAATTTGCGAGACCGCTGACACCGTTCATGCCGCCACTTCAAGGAGGACCTCTGGATGCCGTTCAGCAATCTTCAACAGCTGTTTTGCTGCGCCGGACGGCTTGCGGCGACCTTGTTCCCATTGTTCCAAGGTGCGCTTCGACACACCCAGTGCTGCTGCAAACTTCGCCTGCGAGAGGCCGCTCTTCAGTCGCACGCCGACAACGTACGACTTGGCTTCAACTTTTACCTTCTTGCCTCCAC